>ERZ773037.6-NODE-6-length-204480-cov-9.172322_pt1 | contig 204480 bp, 235 predicted proteins | sample MGYA00511466_ERZ773037 | MGnify/ENA primary metagenome ERZ773037 (study PRJEB29015, sample SAMEA2738146) | human oral metagenome | biome: human oral; feature: human-associated habitat; material: saliva | place: China | collected 2202 ... | reverse complement strand
TTAAAGATAATTAATTATATCTTATTAGTACAGAAAAGAGGTGAGATATCTTGAATAAAAGTTTTAAAGTTAGGATATATCCGACAAAAGAGCAACGTGTTCTTTTAGAAAAGACATTTGGTGCGAATCGATTTGTTTATAATTACTTTCTCAACTTAAAAAGTAAGTTGTATGAGTTCTATAAAATAAGTCTTAGTAGTAATAATTGCTCTAAGGCTTTAACAGAGTTAAAGAAACAAAAAACATGGTTAAAGCTGGTTGACAGCGTTTCTTTACAACAGACTCTTAGGGATTTAGATAGAGCGTATCAAAACTTCTTTAGTGATAGATGTAAATACCCTAAATTTAAAAAGAAACAAGATAAAAACTCTTATCGTACTAATCAGAGTATTAAGATAGATAATCAATATATAACAATTCCTAAGATAGGTATGTTACGTTTTAGAGATAATTATATTCTTGAAGATAAAAACATTATTAAAGTTTATAATATTACTATTTCTAAGACATCTAGTGGGAAGTATTATGCTAGTATATCAGCTGAAGTTAATATTGAACATTTTGAGAAAACCAATCAAAATGTAGGTATTGATTTGGGATTAAAAGATTATTTAATTCTTAGTAATGGGATTAAAATCAAGAATCCTAGAATATTAAAGAATCTTGAAGTTAAATATAGGAAATTATCTAAGTCTTTTTCTAGAAAGAAAATTAATTCAAATAATAGAAATAAGGCTAGAATTAAATTAGCAAGATTTCATGAATACGTAGCTAATATTCGTAAAGATTTTCTATATAAGTTATCTACTAACTTAGTTAAGACTTATGATATTATTTGTGTTGAGACTCTTAACATTAATGGTTTGATGAAAAATCATAAATTAGCAAAATCATTTCAAGATGTATCATTGTATGAATTTGTAAGACAGTTAGAATATAAGGCTAAGTGGTATGGTAAAACTATCTCTAAAGTAGGTAGATTTTATCCGTCATCACAGATATGTTCTACTTGTGGTTTTAAGAATTCAGATGTTAAAAATCTTAGTATTCGTGAATGGACTTGTCCTGAGTGTGGTACATATCACGATAGAGATATAAATTCATCAATAAATATTCTAAATGAGGGATTACGAATTTTAGAGATATAAGTGTAAATATATATAATTATAACCGTGGGACACATGGGGATAGCCTACTGAATCTGAATTCCTCTACCTTTAAGACTAATAACTTTAAGGTATGTTTTCTTGGGTAGGAACTTCATTGGCTTTAAGTCATAAGAGGGTGTCAGATACAGTTAGGTAGTTTCATTACAATTTAGATAGTTTTTTTTATTATACAAAAGACGAGGTTTTAAAGTGGAAGATAATAAATTTAATTTAGGTGCAGATGTTTTTGGTGATACTACATCTGATGTTACATCTACAGTTGTAGAAAAAGATATTACTTCATATTCTGTTGAAAGTGTTCCTACAAAAGAAGAGGTCAAAGTGGAAGATACAAAGAAAGAAGATTTGATTGCTAAAGAATTAGATAGGGAAAATACAGAGGCTGGCTCTAAGAAAACTAAGTTAGCTTATGAATCTACTGTATTGTTGCCATCTAAAGGCATTTTATATAAAGAGGATAATATACCTGCTAATATTACATTACGTGGTATGACTACTAAAGATGAGAAAATCATGTATGCTAGTCAAGGTGCCGATGTATTTAAGAAGATTTTGAGGAATTGCATTGTTTCTCCTGAGAACATTGATATTAATCGTTTGATTAGTGCTGATGAGATGTTCCTAATCTTGCAATTACGAATGGTTACATTTGGTGATAAATATAAAGTTCGTTCTACATGTCCTCATTGTGGTAGTGTTGATGAGCATGAGATTAGTTTATCTGATTTCGATATTATGTATTTAGACGATAATTTCACAGAACCGATTAATGTTGAGTTGTCTGCTAGTGGTGATACTTTGTCATTACGTTTACTTAGAAATTCAGATACAGAATATGTAGAGAAATATGCACGTAGGTTCGCAAAACAGTTTAATCAAAACTATAAAGAAGTAATGTATATTTGTAGGATGGCAAAATACATTACAGCTATTAATGGCAAACCTGTTGATTTTGTAGATGCACGTAGTTATGTAGAGAACATGGTATCTTTGGATAGTGCTAAAATGCAGACAGTTATTAATAGTATTATTGTTGGTGTAGATACAATCGTAGACCATGAGTGTACTTCTTGTGGTGAGTTGTATGATTTTGCTATGCCAATTACTAGCGAGTTCTTTCGTCCCACAATTAAGTGAGTTTAATTCAGACGAATATAATAAAAAGGCTAGAGATATAAGATTTACAGCTTTTCGCTCTTTAATGAAAGAGGAGTTTCAACTAGCGTATTTTGGTAAGATATCATACGAATCTGTTGAAAATATGAGTTCTTTAGAGAGAAGGACGATGTATCAAATACTAGTTGAGCAGAAAAAAGAAGAGAAGAAAGCACAAGATGAGGCTATCAAATCCGCCAAAGAGAAAAAAGCTTCTAGGGGTAGGAGAAGGTAGCCTCTTCTCTTTATATTTTAGTATAAGGTTGTATATATGGGTGAGTTACAAGATAAAAAACAACTGAATAAGCGTATACAACAGATAGAAGAAAAAGAAGCTAAACGTGTTGAGAAGAACATAGCTAAACGTGAAAAGCGTTTTGCTAAGATGTTAGATTCTCAGATGACGATGTTAGAGTCATTCTATAGTACTTCAAGTAAAACAGCCAAAGGTATGCTTAAAGACAGCATGGATGGTCAACAAGCTATTTTAGAGGATAGTTTGGCAGATATGAAGCGTGAGTTTAATCTGTATGCTAAGTATATGGATAATACAACACGTAAGTATTATAAAGGTATGATTTCAGTTGCAGATGAAAGTCTGACAACTATGAAAGAGACTGTTGCTAAGCGTTTTGGTGAGATATCAGATGAATTTGATGAAGAGATGGTTGGTATGACAGCATCTTTCACAGATAGGATTAAGCGTTTCTCTAAAGGTATTAGGGACGCCGCTGTGGCATTGGAATTAACTGATATGGCTGATAGTGTTAAAAGCAGTTTGACTGATATCACTGACTCATTTATTGATAATTTCCGTGAGAGAAGTGCTAAGTTAAATGGTAATATCACTAAAGGTGATTATCAAAAGATGATTGGTAGTGTAGTTGATTCTTCATATGCTATGGGTAGGAATGAGGCATCTGAGTTAGTTAATGGTGTTATGGACGAGATGGGGATGAAAACTGCTAAACAGTTAGACCCTTATCTTAAAGAGGTTGCAAGTTTACATACTGCAATAGACGCCAATATTAGTGATTTATCAAGCATTATTAAAATGGATATTAATAGTGGTGGTAAAGGTGAAATACTTAAAGAGATGTCAAACATAGCTACTGGGTTAGGTTCTGATAAAGATTTAACTGTAGATAGTAATGCGATGTTATCTTCGATGAATGAGCATATTGAGGACTTATATGGTCTTTCTAAGAAAGATTCTGTTAAGTTCAAGGGGATGACTAAATCACTTGCAATTATGGAAGGTATTCAACAACAGCAATATAACAAGGGTGTTGAAGAGGCCGGTGGTAAGATTGTAGAGTGGTCTAAAATGTCAGTACCTGAGTTACTTAAAGACGATGACTTCATGAATTTCATGGCTAGGTCTGGTATGAGTGCTGAAGAATTCAGAGGTGCTATTGATAGTGGTCAGTCGGATGTTGTTATGAAACAAATGCAAGATTTATTCATAGCTAATAAGGATGACCAGTATGCATTAAATCAGTTAAGGGAGTCTATGGGTTTCAGTTCTGATGCTGTAGCACAGATGTTCGCTGATGCTGATTCATTAACAGATGATTTAAAGAAAGTTACGGATAACATTAATAAGAATTCTGATAAAAGTGGTTCTAATGCTGAGAGTATGGCTGGATATGCTAGTGGGCCGATAGAGAAAATAGGTAATTGGCTATCGGATTCTTTCCCTGTTAGAATGGTGTCAGACTTCTTTGGTGAGTTAGATATTAAAGCCGCCAATATGGCTAATTACGCCATCATAGCCTATACAATTTCTGATAGGTGGGGTGATGTAAAAGACATGCTGAAGATGGTAGCTACTCCATTTAAGAGTTTTGGTAAATTCTTGTCTGGTGGTGGTTTTAAGACATTATTCAGTTCTAAGGGTGCTTTGAGTCAAGGTATTGAGAATGGATTACGTACTTTATTTACAGGTAAGGGTTCTTTCATATCTACTATTATTGATAAGTTCAAGGGTGTATTCTCATGGGTTGGTAAGGTCTTTTATGCTAATGCTCCTGATAAGATGATAAAGGCATTTTCTAAGGTAGGTTCTAAGTTAGGTGGAGTATTCTCTAGTTTCTTTGGAAAGATATTTGATAAGATTGGTAGCACAGGGATTGGAAAGTTAGCATCTAAGTTATTCAGTGGTGGTATATTTAAGGTTCTTGGTAAAGTTATACCTATTGTTGGTGGTTTCTTTGATGTAATATTAGATTTCTTTAGTGGGATTGGTAAAGCAGATGAGTGGTTTGGTAAAGACCATAATTTACTACAAACTGTTATGAGTGGTCTAATTGGTGCTATATTCGGTACTGGTAGTGGTATAAAGTGTGAAAACTTTATGGACGATTTATTTACTGTAATGGGTGGTGCATTAAAAGGTGGTGCCGCTGGTTTTGTAGTTGGTGGGCCGTTAGGTGCTTTAGTTGGTGCTATTTTAGGTGCTATAGCTAATGCTATTGGTGGTGATAGGATAGCTAGTGCATTTAACTCTTTAACAGAATATATTTCTGCTATACCTGATAAGATTATTGGTGTATTCACATTAGCATTTGACGCCGTACATGATTTGATTGCAGATTCATGGATAGGTAGTTTGTTAGGTATGACTAAAAATAATCCTGATGCAAGTACAGGTGATAACACTAACACATTGATGAAGACTATGGCTTTAGCAACTCCTTTTGGAATGGTTTCTAGTCTTATAGGTTCTTTTGGTTCTCATGCTGATGGTTTATCGGAAGTTCCATATGATAATTATCCTGCTTTCTTGCACAAAGGTGAAGCAGTTTTAACTTCTCAACAAGCTGGTGCTGTTAGGTCTGATGGTGGTATACCTATCACAGGTGGTAATAGTTTAATTGATGCTTTGGGCATTGATGGTGAAGTTGGTCAAGGTAGGTCTGTTCTAGAGAGAGTGTTTAGAGGTGTATTTGGTATTACAGGTCAAGATACTTATGGTGAGGGTGGCTTATTTGGTAATATATTTAAGCATCTACTCAACTTGGGTAGTGGTGGTATCTTAGGTAACTTGATGGGTGATAGTGGTTCTATCTTCGATAAATTGAAAGAATTCTTAAAAGGTGGGGGTTCTTCATCTAGTGGTGGTTCTTCTGGTGGAAAGCCAGCTAACATGTCTACAGGTAATGGTGATGGCAAAAAGATTTGGGATTTCTTAGCTAATGCTGGTTATTCTGCTGAGGGTATTGCTGGTATTCTAGGTAACTTGCATGAAGAGAGTGGCTTTAGAAGTGGTGCTATTGAAAATGATGGTGGTACTACTAATGAGGACTTAGTAAAACAGATTACAGCTAGTAAGGATGCTTTTCTTGCCGATTCACGTGGTTTTGGTTTAGCACAGTGGACTGATAGTGGTCGTAAGAGTGCTTTGTGGGATTATGCACAGTCTAAGGGTACTAGTGTTGCTGACTTCCAAACTCAGTTAGAATTCTTGTTAAAAGAGTTACAAGAAAGTTATTCTGATACATCAAATGCATTAAAGGGAAATATTACTGTTGACCAAGCATCTGAAATATTTGGTACAAACTATGAGGGTTTTGGTGCTAATTCTGCCGCTAGTCGATTAGAAAAATCTAAAAAATTCTATGAAGAAAACACTAAAGGGACACCTCAGTATGCACAAGGTACACCGTGGGTGCCAGATACACAAGTAGCGTTAATTCATGAGGGTGAGATGGTAGTACCAGCTGATAAGAATCCTTTAAGTTCAGATAGCACTTCTAATGCTGTTGGATTACCTACAGATAATGGTGGTTCTGATGATATTGTTGATGCTATTAAATGGCAAGTATCTAGGTTAGAAAGCAAGTTAGATGCATTAATTAATGTTGTAGCTAGTAGTAATTCTAATTATAGGGGAAATGGTTTTGGTTCTGATTCTTCCGTTAATAATTTGTTGAAAGTATAGGTGGTGATTGTAGTATATGGCTAATGATTTCAGTTCTGATAATTATTCAATGTCAGTAGGTAAGAGTGGTGTAACAACTATGCAATGGAATCCTACTACAATTATTCCATGCTATATTGTTAATTTAGTTACAGGCACTAAGATTAATTTTGCTACACTACCTACAGATGTATCTGAGGATTATGGTGCTAGTTTTGGTCAACAACAGCCGATGGGTAGGTCATCTCCTTATTTTAACTATGAGGGTAGTGAAGCAAGAACTGTTTCTTATAGCGTTACACTTCATAAGGATATTGTACCTGATATGGAGAATGTTGTATTAGAGTGTAAAAAACTAGTATATCCTAAGTATACAGGTAGCTTAGTTACACCACCTTATTGTTACGTTAGGTTTGGTGCTATGATTAATATTACAGCTATTGTAAACTCAGTGAGTATTGAGTGGGGTGGTGCGGCTGGCACTATCTTAGGTGATACTCTTGATAGTGAATCTTTAGGTGGGAATAGTTCACCTACATATTCTGATGTTCAAATAAGTTTTAGTTTTACAGAGATTAGGGCAAGGTCATTAATGCAAGCTGATAATGTGTTTGATGAAGGGCCTGTTAGGTAGGTGTGTTAATGAATAAGCCGTCATTGATTAAAACTGAGATAACACAATCATTTAAAAGTAGACAAGATAAAATATCTAGATATTCTAATTTAAAGAGGTTAGTAAATTTAGATGGGAATACATACATTGAGACACCTAATAAGATAGAGATTAGGGAAAGTAATAGGGACATATATTATTCAGTAGAAAAGGGTTATGAGAATAGGTTAGATTTGATATCTAATAAATTCTATGGTACACCTTTAATGTATTGGGCGATTGCTGTTATGAACAGGATTGATAATCCTTTAGATATACCGGCTGGTGTTGTTCTTAGAATACCAGCTATTGAATCAATATATGAAACAGGTGCTATTCAGATATGAGTGAATTTAAAGAGAGTCAAATAACAAGAGATTTGAGTGGTCATCAACCTCTTTATGCTTTCATTGATTTAACTATAGATGGTCATAATATATCATACTTTGGTAATAAAGATTACAATGAGTCTGTAATGAGTTTAAATGTAGAACGTAAAGGTAAGTCTAATCAAGACTTATCTGGTTCTACTTTTGATATTGAGTTGTATGATGATACAGCTTTACGTATCGAGGAGTTGTTGGCTAACGCTATACCTGTGGGTAAGAATTGGAAAACAGCTAAACAGCTAAAAGATACAGGCAACGATGTTACTAAGGGTAATATAGAGTGGAAACAGTCTGAGGAAAAGAAAAAAGACGAAGAGGCTGAAAAGTCAAATACATATACAAAAGATGATGAAAAGAAAGATAAAGACCATAAAGAGGGTACTAAGAAGAATGTAAAGGCTAAACAAGAGGGTAATGTTAGATGTAGGTATGGTTGGTGTAATAGGAAAGGTCAAGTAATTGAAGATATTTCTTTAATTGGTAAGGCTTTGAAATACACATTAAACTTTGAGGGGCCAGCATTAACTTTGACATTAAATTGTGTAGCTGAGTCTGATGTTACCTCTACACAAAAGTTGAATATGACATTTGATGTTGCTACGTATGGTGGTAAACCATCAGAGATTGTACGTGCGATGTGTCAAAAAGCTGGTATTGAGATTGGACGTATTGTAGAAACAAAACCTATTTTAGGTGAAGATGGCAAACCTAAAGAGTTTAAGACTGAAACTAAGAATATGAGGGAGTTTATCTCAGATGAGTTGTTAGAGAAGTCTGAGCCTTTAGATTCAGATAAGCCTGGGTATAGGTATTTTACACAAGTTGTTGATGGTGTAGAAAAAGCATACTTTGTTCCTAATGAGATGTATGGTGATATGACTGTTGTTACATACAAGAAAATGGAAGAAAATACAACTTCAACGTCTACAACTACGGCTAATGCACAGGGAAATACAAGTGGTGATGCATATTTAAAAGTTATGGGTGTATCAACACCTGTACTTGGTGCTAATAATCATGGTGATATTAGTGTTACTGGTAGTGGTAAGGTTATCTTTGTTGGTGATGCTAGGGTTAAGGATTTAAGTGAATCAGTACCTAATAATAAAGATATAGTCTATGTGTATGATGATAAAGCTAACTATAGGTGGTTAAAAGACAACATAGATAAGATTAAATCATTGGCTACGTTGGGTAGTAGGGTTTACATGATGTTGGGTCTTAATGATTTAGATAATATTATCAACTATGTAGAGTACTACAATCAGTTAGCAAAAGAGTTTGAGAGCATTGGTGTTCAATTTTTTGTGGTATCTGTACTACCTGTGTTCATGGCTAAATCTAATATTAAGAATAGCAAGATTTTTGCATTTAATCGTGCCATAAAGCAGAATAAGTGTAGGGAGTTGCATTATGTTGATATCTATAACTCAATACTATTATCTTTGAAAAGTAATAACACTAAGTCTGATGGCATTTCTTATAATAAACGATTAGTGCAAGATGTGTATAGTCGGATTGTATATTATAAAGATATACAAGTTGAGACAGTTTCTACTAGAGATGTTGCTAATAAGGGTAGAGTTATTAATGGTGTAGAGTTTACTACGCATAGTGTTCCTGATATGTTAAGTCGTTCTGCATATCAAGGGAATGTTTCTGATGATGAAATGTTCGGTGACGATGCTTTTTTAGAGAGTACAATCACAAAGTATCTAGCTGTTGCTATTGCTGAAGCTGATAATAGTGATATTGCTGAGTTAATTTCGGAGTTGAAAAACTATGAGTCTTATCTCATTTCTGGTAGAGATAATACATTACATCATGATGTTTTAGGGTTAGATTTAAATAAAACTGTTTCTACTGCATTAGCTTTAAAAGAAAAGCCAGACATTAATAATATTACTAAGGCTTTTCTTAAAGTAATTGGTAAAGATAAGATATCAGATGATGTTACTAAGTATGTAGATTTGGTTAATAATTTCACTGGAAGTGTTAAAGGTGATAAAAAATCAATAGATACATATGTTGGTGCTGTTAGTAGTTTATTTGGTAACAATAAAGATGTTGCTAAAATATCTTCAACTGTTACAGATGCTATTAAATTAATATCAGAAAATAGAGATAAGGTATTAAATAACAAGAATACTAATAAAGTGGAGTTGTATGGTGGTATAGCTGATAGTATTGTTGGTAAATTATTACCTAGTCAAAGTGCTAATATAGGTAAAATTAAAGATAAAATAACATCTGTTATGTCTTTAGATAAAGATAAGATTAAGAGTGGTGACTACACAGAGATAGAATCTTTATTATCTAAAGAGTTAGGGATAGATAATACTAAATTAGATAAGTATGTTTCTACTGCTAAGGCTTTAGTTGAGATTTATAAGAATAAAGAGTATTTTGATATTAAAGATACTAAATTTATGGCTAAAGACTTATTAGCAAGTGTTGTTGGTAAGGAAAAAGTAGAAAAGGTACAGAAGTATGTAGATACTGCACAAAGCATCTATAATGCTTTAAATGGTAATAAAGATGTTACTAGCATAAGTGGTGCTATTCGTAACTTGTCTGATGTATTAGGTAAGAAGTCTAAAATATCTAAATATATTGACAGTGCTAGTTCTATGTTAGATATCGTCAATAAAGGACAGATAGGAACTAAGATTTTTGATACTAATAATGGTATAGGTGGTATCATTCAGGAACGATTACCTCAACTAACTAAAGAGGGTTCTTTGGGTGGTATTATTGCATCAACTACAGGTATATCTAATACTTCTACTAGTGAGGTTCTTAAAGCTAATTTACCTAAAGATGTTGCTAGTGGTGTTACAGGTTTAAATGGTGCTTTAAACAATGCTACAAATGGTGCTAAGGTAGATATTGGTAAAGATGGTATCACTGATGAAGAGATGAAAAAGGGTATACGTTCTATTACCTTTGGTGGGAAAAAGCAAAAGATGGAGATTTGTGGTGAATTTGAGATTTATACAGGTAGGAGAGATAGTCAGGTTATTAGTTTCTCTCCTGAGTTTGAGTCTGATAAGATTGCTACAGATAAAGTACCTACAAATGCTTTGAGCATTGATTCAGTTAGGAATGAGATGCTAGAATGTACTATTGAGGGTATTGGTGGTAGTTTAGCCAGCGATGCTTATAAAGATAGGGCAGATAGTTCTACTGGTATTGGTGTTGTCTTAGGTATGAGTGGTTCTTCATTTAAAAATTTAGAATCATCTGCCGCTAGTATGTGGTCTAGATACTTTAGTTCTGTATATGGTGCTAGTTTAGAAATAATGGGCAACACTAAAGTTAAATTTAATGGTCATATAAAAATTGCTGTATATACTAAATTTGGTTTTTTACATCATACAAGTGGTATCTATCATATTCAAGGTATTACAGATACTATTTCAGATGGTATGTTTACTACGAGTTTAGATTTACAGAAAAATAGTGACCAAGCTAAGAAGAAATTGAAAGGTGAAGGTGCTAAGAGGTTGGACGAAAATAAAATTAGTGATACAGATGGTAAGTATTGGGTTAAACAGGGCCCAGATGTTACATTAGAGGGATGTATAGCTAGTGTGCCAAATGCTTTAGACGATTTGGGTAAGTGGTTCTTTGATAGGACTGGTAAGAAATTAGTATGTACAGCTGGCACTAATGGTAAGCATGCCGCTGGTGAGCATAGTCATGCTACTGGGTGGAAAATTGATGTTAACGATTGGGGTGGTCCAGAAGGTTTGACAGGTGGTTGGATTGTTACTCCTGATGAAAGTTCTTGGGGTTCTTTATGTGTTGAATTTATTGAATATGGTAGGTCTTTGGGTCTGGGAATGAACTATGAGTATAACCATATCGATATCTGTATGGACGGAAAAGAGTGGAATGAAGACAATCCTGGTGGTGCTAAAGATAATGGTGGTTATAGGGGTTAACTTATGGCTATAAATAGTAGTGACTTTTATGGTAGTCTACAAGCACCTACTGAGTTAGGTGGTATATTCCGTGCTAGGGTTGAAAATAATGTAGACCCTTTGGGGATTGGTAGAGTACAAGTACGTGTTCCTATGATACATAGAACAGTTGCTAGTGGAGGTACTTCTACTGAATCGTTGCCATGGGCGAGTTATTGTTCATCTATTGGTGGTGGTTACAACTATGGCTCTTTCATCATACCTGAGATAGGTGAGTATGTGTGGGTAATGTTTGAGGATATGGATTCAAACAAACCTGTATATTTGGGTTCTGTTTTTGGTACTGATTCTACACTAGAGAAGAGATATGGTAGTGATAAAACTACTGGTGTATGGAGTGGTGTGGTTGGTGCTAATGAAGTTCCTTTGGAATCTCAACGTGAATCTCCTACTCATAAGATGATTTATAAATCACGTCACGGCTCTATGTTATATTTTGATACAGACGAAAAGACAAACTCAGTAGGTATCGAAGATGCTAATGACCAGAAGTTTAAGATTTCTTCTGCTGAGGGTAAAGAATTTATTCTCATGGAGGGTGAAAATAATGTATTAGTTAAGATACATAATGGTAAGATTGATATAGGCTATGAAGGTGGTAGGGGTATTCAAGTTATACCTGATAGTGGTGATATTGTTTTAAAAGCAAGTGGCGCCACTATTACATTATCGGATTCTATCACTATGAAAGCTGATAGCGTTAATGTTAAATCTAGTTCATTTAAAGTTAATTCTAACAGTATTCGTATGCAAGCTGGTAGTATCAAGATTATAGAGTAGGTATTTACATACATATATTTTTATGTTATAATTTGTTTGTAGTTAAGTTTTTCTTTTCATTTTTCTTAACTATGGGGAGTTCTCCGGAAGGACTCCCCGCTCCTTTCGATTATATAACATAATACAATCCTTAAAATAGCGTACACGTTTTATATATGTGTACGCTATTTTTTGTGTTAATTTCACTATATGAATTAATTATATATTAATGGGAGAGGTATAGGTGATAATATGGCTTTTTATTATAATGAGGAATTTAAAGATACAATAGCTGGTAGTGGATTATCCCTATCAAAAACATTTAAACAGAATTTACGAGATGGTAAGGGTATAACAAATGTAATTAGTGGGGAAGATAAGATTAATGAAAGTATCTACACTATACTATCTACAAGGGTTGGGGAGAGGTTTTTTCTTCCTGAATTTGGTAGTCGGTTACATTTAGTTGTATTTGAGCAAAATAGATTTGTAGCACATGATTTAGTTTCAATTTACGTGAAGGAAGCTTTAGGTAATTGGGAGAAAAGAATTGTTGTAGAGGATGTTAGTATTGGGAATAATTGGGAAGATTCAAATATCGTACCAGTACATATAACATATAGGTTAGCTAATAGTAATATCATAGGTTCATACGTATACCCATTTAATAGGACGATTGATGGTGTAGATATGTATGAATTCGGTGGTGCTGTTAGTACTACATCATACTAGAAAGGGGGTTAGTTTTTGGCTAATAGTAATAATACATTGTCTTATACAAATAGGGATATTGTTAGTATTCGTAAAGAATTGATTAACGCTATACCTAAGTTGACAGATAGGTGGACAGATTTTAATGAATCTGACTTAGGTATTACACTTATTGAGTTAATGGCTGGTGTACAGGATATGCAGAACTTTTATCTTGATGCACAGGCTTTTGAGACATATTTAGATACAGCTGTTCAAGATAAGAATGTACGAGCATTACTTCGGTCTATGAATTATAGAATACCATTAGCAAAATCATCTGAGTGTAAGGTGAGGATTGTTTTTGTTAACAACGATGATAGAGAGATTACTATACCTAAGTACACTTCTTTCACTAGTAGTATTAATTCTAGTATTGTAAACTTTGTAGCTAAAGATACAATTACACGTAGTGGTCAGTTTGATTACATCGATATTCCAGTTATGGAAGGTGTGGCAAGGTCTATCACGTGGTCTAAAGAAGATTTTATTAATAATAAAAATGTTGATGGTGATATTTCAAGACGTATTTATTTGGGATACAAGAATGTTTCAGATGGTTCTGTTGAAATAGTACAACATGGTAATGTGTGGAAAGAGTGTGATGATGCATTACTAAAATATGAGGGTGGTAGATGGTATTCCGTTCATGTTGATAGTGATGGTCAAGTATATGTATTAATGTCTGTAAACTTTCTACAGTTAATTGAAGATGGTGAGAGTTTAGATATTAATTTTTTAACAACAAATGGTATTAATGGTATTATTGATATGGATGTAATAGATACTATTAATATGAATATACAAGATGTACAAAGGATATATAATACAACAAAATCATATGATGCATCAAATTCACCTAGTAGTGCTGATTTACAAAATATGAAAGTTCTTGCTAGACGTAATGCTATCACAATGGATAGGTATATTACATTAGAGGATTTTGAGACAGCTGTTTATGAACAGCCTTATGTATTTCAAGCTGTGGTTAAAGATTGGAAGTATTCTGATTATGTTACAGAACCTTATATTGTTAAGGTGTGGGCAGTTAATACTTTGGGTGAGTCTTTAGGTGAGTTGACACGTGAAAAGTTAAAGAAAGAATTAATGTCTAAGGCTATTGCTGATGTGACAGTTTATGTATTAGATGTTGAGAGTGTTGACTTTGATATTGATGTTGACGTTGTATTAACATTAGATAATGAGACTGCTAGAGAGCGGCTTAGGTCAGAAATAGCATCATACTTGTACAGGGTGTATCGTGCTGAGAATATGTCTTTTGGTGAAAATATATCATATTCAATATTGGCATCTAGGGTTAAGGCTTATTCTCCTTATATTAAAGATGTATTGGTAAGAACACCTAATAAAGATGTTGAGGTTGGTAATATTCAATTCCCTAAATTGGGTAAGGTAACAGTTAGGGTTGTAGAAGAATTGTAGGGGTTATGTATGAAGCTAATTGATAGAATAAAAAATAGTAAATACATGACTTTAATACCTGAGAAGTATAGAGAGAATGAAAATTTCTTAGTTTTCTTTTATTTGTTAACACAGCAGTTTGATATTAATGAAGAGAACATACGGAATTTTACATCATTAATTAATAATGATAAAGTACCTATGAAGTTTTTACAGTCTTTGGGTGCTTTTAATAACTATACATACCAACATTTAGCTAGAAATGATTTTAACAGAGAACTTTCAATGCGTATGTTTAACATATGGGAGCAGAGGGGTTCTAAAAAGTCAATTATAGACGCCGCAACATGGGGTGATAATGTTGGTTGGGTTGGTGGTGACTTATGGATTCCTGGTTATTATCAACCATCACAGGTAGCTACATTTGAGTTACCTCGTGATAAAATCTTTAGGCATAGTATTTCTAAGTTTTCAAGTACACATGTATTTGAAGATGGCAAAACATATATGCCTGGCATCATACTATTGTCTGTTCCAAATCTAACTAAGGAAGTTAAACGTAGGATTTATGAAGTAACACCTGCTGGTAGGAAGTATATATTTCAGATTGAGTCATCATTCTTTCCTAATGATGGGATAGATAATTTAGAGATAGGTTCTTTTAATGAATTATCTTTCTACAAGAAAATGAGGATATATCCTAAGAATGTGTTTGAAGAAAATCCACCGTATGACAGGGATACTGACATAGATTTCACTTATGAGATAGATATGTTAGTTGATATGGAGGAACTTTGGGATATCCTTATTCATAGTGAGACTAGGGGACGTAGGTATCATAGTGGTCATTTGACTAATATCACAAACAACGAATATATCATGAATATGGCATGTTCTACGTTACCTATTTCTGTATTAACACATAAGTTTTCTGTTGATGGGAATGATAGTTTAACAGATAGTAGTTATAAAAAGGCTGATACTGGTGAGTATTTAGATACGTATAATAATAAGGGTATTGATTCTATTACACGTGATATTAATAGTGTTTATAGTAACAGTTTAGATTTAGACGTACATAAAGAGGTACGTCTAACTGCAATACGTAGTGAGAATTCATCTATAAGGTCTAAGCATGGTAAGATGAGTGGTATAACTACTAGTGTTGTTGATGCTTTTGTTGAAGCAGAGCCTATTTTACCTAGTGACTCTTTATATTCAGTTGATGATGTAGCTGATTTACATGAGTGGGATTATAGAGATGAGTTCTATTCTCATGGTGTTGAATTAAATACAGACAAAGATTTACCTGTTAGATTAGAGTTTACACATACTTCATTTAGTAGTATTTCTTAGGTGTTTAAGTAATATATAATAGTATAATTTATTTTAGTATATAGAAAATATATTTAATGGGGGAACAGTTTTGGCTATTTGTACGTTAAAGGCACATGTTTCTAGGGCATTAGATTTTTACAATAAAGATGACATTTACTTCGCTATTGGTAAATCTACTCCGTGGAGTGCTAGTGATATTGATAATTTTGATACAGCTAGGGATTATGAAAATAATCCACCTGTACCTAAAAATACAGATGACATGAAAGAGTTGGTAGGCTTTAAGAAAGCTGAGTTTAAGGCTATGGTAGTTCAGGATGATAACGGCTCTTTAGAATATCGTGGTGTGAATTGGCGAATCGTTTCACCTACGGATGCTGTAACAGAGGGTGCTAGGTGGGTATATATCTCTACTGAGTTGTCTTATGATGAGTTACCAACAGATAAACCTTATCGTCAGGTTGGTATTTACACTGGTTTAAAGAAAGTTGGTTCTGTTCAAGGTAATGTGTACAATCTTCTACCTAATCAAGTATCAGATAAAGGTTTATTAGAGGTAATTGACTTTAGGAAGCCTGTATATCGTGATAGTGATGTTAGGGAAAAATTGAAAATTATTTTGGAGTTTTAGTCGTTAAATGTGAATAGTATAGGTTCTAGGAAACTAGCAACTAGTAGTGGTTCTTATACTATCCAACTAAGACATCTAATTGATTTTAGAAATATGGTTCTAAAAATGTCCTGTAAAGGTTTTACTAAAAAGTTGTTTTATTAGTAAAAATATATTATACTCATCTTACAAACTAGTTAATAGAAAGTGAGGTGATAATAATGTACTTAACGATAAAGCAACAGGTAAAACACTTAACTAAAGAAGAGTATAACATTTTAAGAGAATTGTGTAGAACAGCTAAGAATTTAACGAATCAAGCAATTTATAATATTCGACAACATTACTTTCAAGAAAAACAGTATCTAAGGTATGAAGCTAATTATCATGAATTAAAGAGTTGTCAGAATTATAAGTTGTTAAATTCTAATATGGCTCAACAGACTCTTAAAAACGTTGATTCAATGTTTAAATCTTTTTTTGCTTTGATTAAATTAGCTAAACATGGTAAATATAATTTTAGGTATATAAAGTTACCTAAATATTTACCTAAAAATGGTTATGCAAATTTAATCATTGGAGTGATTAATATTAAAGATAGTATAATAACACTTCCTGTTTCTAATGCTTTTAAGAAAAAACTTGATAGGAGACTTAAAGTTCAAATTAAAATTCCTAAGGTGTTAGAAGATAAAAAGATAAAGCAGATTCAAATTATTCCTAAATTTAATGCTAGGTTCTTTGAGGTTCAATATACATATGAAGTTCAAGAAGAAAATATAAAATTAAATACAAACAATGCACTGGCTATTGATTTAGGTGTTAATAATTTATGTACTTGTGTAACCAATGTAGGTAAGTCTTTTATTGTGGATGGGAGAAAGTTAAAATCTATCAATCAACTCTTTAATAAACAAAATGCAAGATTGCAGTCTATTAGAGATAAGCAAAATATTCTTAGACAGACAAAACAACAATTCTTAATTTCTAGAAAGAGGAAGAGTAGAGTTGATGATTATATCAATAAGACATGTCGGTATATTATTAATTATTGTTTGTCTAATGATATTGGTACTTTAGTTGTTGGTTATAACCAATCATTTCAAAATAAGGCTAACTTAGGAAAGAGGAATAATCAAGTTTTCACTCAGTTACCTTTTGGTAAGATTCGTGAAAAATTAGAATACTTATGTAAACGATATAATATTAATTATATTTTACAAGAGGAGTCTTATACTTCTAAGGCTAGTTTCTTTGATAATGATGAGTTACCTATTTATAATGCTGATAATCCACAAACATATGAGTTTAGTGGTAAACGTATTAAAAGGGGATTATATCAAACAAAAAATAATTATCTTTTTAATGCAGATTGTAATGGAGCATTAAATATTCTTCGTAAAAGTAAGGCTGTAGATTTAACAATCTTAGGTTGTAGGGGCGAACTGGACACGCCTAAAAGAATAAGGGTTTCTTAGTAAATCAAACTTCTTAATAAAGAGACTTTTTAAGTTTCTTTTAGAATCATATGACTAAAATCATGTGAGGTTCAGCTTAGAGTTTTAGTTATAATGTTAGGAGATATAGATGAGCGTTGTTTCACAAAGTCCTTATTATGATAGGTATGATGACGTAAATTCAGAGCATCGGAAAGCTGGGTATACTAGAGTTTTAGCTATCCCTGGTAGGGCAGAACAGGCATCTGAGTTTAATGAAATTCAGTCTATTCAGGAGGATTATTTATCACGTATTGGCGATTCCTTATATAAAGATGGGTTTGTCATTAGTGGTTGCGAAGTAAATATAGCTAATAATTTTATTACTATTGGTGCTGGTAGGATTTATTTAGGTGGTTTAATTCGTAATACAGAAGAGGTTAAATTAGCTATCACAGGTGTTGGTAAAGAGAGAGTTGTAGCTACATTAGTTACTAGTGTTGTTACTGCTACGCAAGATAGTTCTTTACGTGACCCTGCCCAAAATGCTGAGAACTACAATCAAGTTGGTGCTAATCGGTTAAAACAAGTTGTAGCTTTCTCAGTTATTAGCGATTCTAGTGCTTTGGGTGATTATTCTGCTGTAGTATACAACTTAAATGATGGAGTTGTAGTAAAAGAGGCTAAAACAGATAACTATTCCATTTTAAATGATGTACTTGCTAAACGTACATATGATGAAAATGGTAACTATAAAGTAGATGGGTTAGACCTACAGTCTGTTACTGAAGATGAAGGTGACAAGATTCGGTTGTATGTGAGTGCTGGTAAGGCTTATATTCGTGGTTATGACGTAACTAAGCCAGCTATGAGTAGTATTTTATTGAATAAATCAAAATCTACTAGGGTAGTTACAAGTGAATCTCACTATTTTAAATCTTCAATTCGTAAATATAAGCTTTCTAATTCACCAGTAGCATCAATTCAAAACTTTACTGCTAGTGTTCTTGTAACAGGCGAACGTAAGTTTAGGGGTAATGTTAAAGGTGGTCAAGAGGCTTTAAATAATACACCTGTACAAAGTATTGTTAGTGTTTATACTAAAAACGCACAAAACAATAAAGAAACTGTATATGTTGCTGGTAGGGATTATTCTTTGTATTCAGACCAAGTGGATTGGTCTTTAACAGGTGATGGTGCTACTGAGCCTGTTCAAGGTACTACATATTATGTAGATTACATCTTCAACTATTCTATGCGTGAGGGTGCTGATTTTAGGGTTGAAAATACAGTTGATGGTTCATACATTGTATTGCTAGACAATGGTAGTAAACCTACAGAAAACTCTTTGATGTACTTTACATATAACTTCACATTAGCTAGACGTGATTTAATTTTGTTAGATAGCGATGGTTATTTGAGTGTTATTGAGGGTACACCTGATAGGGTTGAGGATTTAATTATCCCATATAATGGTTCATCTGCATACTTAGAATTAGGTTATGTTGACGTATATCCTACTGATGCTTTAGGTACAAGTACAAGTGGCACTAAGTTGTCTAGCGTAACAAATTATGATGGTGTTAGGTTAACACAGGATAACTTGTTATTAATGATGCGTAGGATTAATAAGTTAGAGGATAGCATTGCATCATTAGATATGGAACGTAGTATTGAGGCTGGTGAGGATTTATCAAGTCTATCTGGTTACTTTACTGATAGCTTTGAAAATATCAATAAGTCAGATTTAACATATACAGATACAGCTAGTAGATTATCCTATACAGCTTGTATTGACTTTGATAGAGGTGAGTTGACAACATCTGCAACTATTGGTAGTGTTGATATGACGATTGATGATAGGTCAAGTGATAGTTATGCTACATTTGGTAACATCATTTCTGCACCATATCAAAATGTATTGGCAGTTAGTCAGACATATGCTACTGGTACTATGAATGTTAATCCTTATGCTAGTTATGGGCCGCTTTGTAAGATTGAGTTAGACCCTGCTATCGATAATTGGGTTAACACGAATAAAATTAATGTATTTAATACTGTTGAGGATGTTAAATACGATACAACAACTAAAGTATATAGTCATGGTTATTGGTCTAGAAATGCTACTAAAAATCTTAGGGGTTATATGCGTACTGAACGTAAGGAAACAACAACTAAGGGTGAGGTTACAACTTCTAATAGTGTTTCTGAGTCAGTAGCTAAGTCAGTATATGAGTATATGCGTGTTAAGGATGTAAAAGTTAAAGGTTTTGCTTTTGGGCCGAACGCTAGAAATATTAGAGGTTTATTTAATGGTAGACCTATTAGTTTAACTTCTACAGGCACAAGCACAACAGGTACATCTTATGTTGTTGAAGGTAAAACATATACAACAGTTAATGCAGATGGTAATGGTACTGTAACTTGTAAGTTTACTGTGCCGGATAAAACTCCTTGTGGTACAGTAGCTTTCCAAATGCAAGCTACAAATTCTAGTGGTGAGGTTCATACAGGTACAGCTAACTATACCGCTAATGGTACTATTTTAACAACAACTGTTACAAATACAACTGCTGTTACACAACATTATAAAGTGTTGGTTGAGGTTGATAACTTATATGCTAATGACCCATTGGCACAGTCATTTATTATGGATAATGTATATGATAGGAACTTAGTTAAGTTAGATTTATACTTCGCTAAAAAATCTTCTACAAGACCTGCTGTATTACAAATTCGTAATATGGTTAATGGCTATCCTGGAGAAAAAGTTTATGCTGAGGTAGTTATTGACCCTAAAGATGTTAAAATTCCTACAGATAAGAATGTTCCTGTAGCTACTGAGGTAGTATTGAATCAGCCTGTATATTGCTACGCTAAACAATACTATTGTTTCGTAGTACTTTCTGATAGTAACGACTATGAAATGTACGTAGCTAATATGGGGGATAAATTCTTAGGTAAGAATGAGCAATTAGTTGTTAACCCATATGCTACTGGTGTATTATTCAGTTCTTCTAATGCTAGTACATGGACAGCACATCAAGGTACTGATTTGATGTTTAAATTATATCGTACTCAATATACAGGTAATGGTGAGATTGTATTTAATAATGTACCTTTAACTGATATTACTGGTGTTATGTTGGATGCTTCTTATGAAGTTGATAGCGATAGTGATAGTAAAGACGTATCTTCTAGTAGAACAGGTTTGAAATGGTTCTATCGTTTCACTAAAACAGGTGCTGGTGAGGTTCCATCTGATTGGTTGAGTATTGATACTTTGGTATTTAGGGATTTACAGTCTTATGCTAGGAATATTGACTTAAAGGCTGAAATTACAACTGATTTTAGTACATCACCATTTATTGCTAGAGATAGGGTTGCCCTACGTACATTCTTAGATAGTAAACAGTCTACATATATTTCTAAATCTATTGATGAGACAAACTTCGCTAACCCTTATCAAGCATTGAAGATTAGTTATCAAGCCGCTTTACCACAAAATACATCTATGGAAGTATTTTATATGGATAAAGAAGATGGTGATTGGGTAAAATTAGCAACTGATAATACTACTGTTAATGTTGGTGGTAATACTGTTAAAACTGTATCTTTGGATTCCATTACAAATGTAGATGAAGAGTTTAAGCAGTATACATGGAATATTAATAAGATTAATAGCATGGTTACTAATAATGCATCTAGGGGTTCTAAGTTCTTTAAGATTAGAATTGACTTAAATACTACACAGGCATTTAATCGTCCTAGAGTTAAAAAGCTTGCTTGTATCTTTAAAGAAAAAGAATATAGGACTTAATCTATAATTTTAGTTTAAGATTTCAAGTATATATAGTATTGATAGTATAGAGATGTGGTTATGACTACATCTCTATATTTTTATTACATAAGATAAGAGTGGGGGTTAATATGCCTGAAAGAGTACAAAGAATGTTCTGTACGATGTTTAAGAAGACAGATGAAGAGCAAAAGAATTATGATGCTAGGTTAGAGTTGGCTAAGGCTAAAGAGGATTTAGCTGTAACAACTGATACTTTAAATAGAGCAATGCAGATGATAGAGAGCTTATCTAGTGAGTTATCATCTATACGAGAAGAGTTGAAAGATACAAAAGAGGGAAAATAATGGGTGTTTTAAAGAGTTATAATTCTGATAACATAGATTGGAATATTGGTGCATTATATTCACATGATGATTATATACAAAAGTTATTTATTGTGATGAGAGAGTTAGGATTAGTCAATCCTATTAAATATGTATTTGGTACTATACCAACTGTATTAGTTGGAGGTAGGGTTACACCTAAAGATGCATCAATGGAAGATGCTTTTAAGATTATTGATAGATATAATCAGTTAGGTGTTGGTTGTAGGTTAACATTTTCTTCTATGTACGTAACTAAAGAAGATTTGAAAGATAGTGTTTCTAATCAACTAATGCAACATTTAGAGGATAACAATCAAAAATATGGGGTTAGAATGAATGGTATTATTTTGACATCTGAGTTGTTAGGTGAATATATCTATAATACTTATAATTCTTTAGAGTTAATTTCATCACAAGTTAAGCCGTCTGTTGAAGTTGGGTTAGGTAACGATACAGTAGATTATTATAATAGATTGTTTGATTTATTTGATATTGTGGTAGTAAATCCTAATAAATGGAATGATGCTAATATAATTCATGGGTTAAAACATATTGATAGAGTTGAGTTTATAACTAATCATAGGTGTTTCCCTGATTGTCCTAAGGCTGGAGAACATTATATTGCTCAGGTAGATTTAAGCAAAAAATTACTCAGTGGTGAGGATTGCTCATTAGAGAAAGATAAATTAGATACAATTAATACATGGTGTTTAGATGTTAGAGAGCGTTTTCCCTTGTTGGGTGTTTCAATGTCTGAATCCGAGATTAATTTATTAATAGATAATGGTGTTAAGCACTTTAAGTTAGAGGGAAGAGATAATGATACTTTCTGTTTTTTGAGAGATGTTGGTGACTACATTTTTAACAATCAATATTTCTCTAGGATAGCACATAGTATCATGGGTGAGGCTATATAGTATGTCAACAAGAATAGAATCAGAAGATGGTGAGGAACTCTGGGGCCCAGATATTTTTGGTAAATACTCTATTGATAAGATAAAAGTAATTGCTGAAATATTAAAGGGTGTATTCAAAGATAATCCTATTACATTTGTCAATCAGTCTAAGGCTGATGATGACGTATATACAAAGACAGAAAGTAATACTCTTTTCATTTTAAAGAGTGATTTTAATAATATTGCTGGTGATTTGGTAAAGTCATTAGCATCTAGCTACCTTAAAGAGTTAGCTAATACTCAGGGTGTTGCTAGTGTTACAGATGTTAGGACATTAGAGAAAGTTTCTAATTATTTGACTAGAGCATGTTTTGGTCAGACATATACAGAAATTAAAGATTTAGCTAGTATGAGTATCGCTCCTTTACCTGATAGGGTTCAACAAGTTGAGACTCAGATGGTTTCTATAGATACAAGAATAAATCATACTATGAATGTTGTATTTGAGACAAATAGAGATGGTTCTTTTTCTAGTGTTTCAAAGATAGCAACTAAAGAGGAGTTAAAGTCTATTAATGATAAAATGGGTAGTGGGAATGTGACAGTTAGGAATTCAAAGAATGTTATTGATGCTGTTAATCGGTTGGATAAGAGTATTGTAGCATTAGAATCAATTTCTGACTTTGTAAATACATTATCTACGACTGTAAACACATTATCTAGTACAGTTGATAGATTATCACGTACAGTTGATAGGATAGATACATTAGTTGGTAATGATGTGTTAAGGACAACTAGTAAAACAATTACTGGTGCTATTAATGAGTTAAAGGTGTAAGAGGGGTAGTAGTTAGTGGAAATTAAACCTTTTAAGACAATAAATGGGAATGGGTACTCATTTAAGGAGATATGGAAGATTTACGATGAGCAGTTCAACATTCTTCGAGACATTATATTATCTTTGGGTGATAAGTATCAGGTTGAAAATTTTAGTGGTAGTGACAGTAAGGTCATTACATTAAATACACCTTATAATAGTAATCAAGTGTTCGTGTATTGTAATGGTGTACTTCAGTGGAAAGATAGGGATTATCGAGAAAATTCACCTACAGAGATTGAGTTATTATTTGATAGAAAAGCTACTGATGATGTTCGCATTGTTACGATTAAATCCAATGTAATTAAGAATGATTTACATCAATATTTACAAGATATCAGTTCTGTGGTAGCTAATGCTAAAGAACAGTATGATTCTGCTAGGAATTTAGAATCAAGGCTTGTTGAATTATACTCCTCTTTACAACAAACTCATTCATTATATACAAATAATTCAACTGCAAGTCTTGTTACTGATTTGACAAGATTAAAAAGTGAGTATGAAAAAGTAAATACAAGTGTTACTGCTTTAGATAAAAAGTTAAAAGACTTAATTGGTAGTAGTGAATACATTTTAACAACTTTAAATATTGATGATTTAAAAGAGTTAGTTAATAGTATTAAGTTAAAGATAGATGAGTTGTCTAGTGAAAAGTCATTAGATATTATTTATCCTATGTTTGGCTCTAATCAAAATGGTCCCGATGCTAGTGTTCATGACGTAGGGGAGTGTACTTTTGTTGGTATTGATAAAAAGTATTGGTTCATGATTGATACGTTCTCTAAGTCAACAGGTGATGGTGGTTATAGTTCAATTAAACGTGCTATGCAAGAAAATGGGATTACTAAATTTGAGTTCTTGCTAATCACTCATTGGCACAAAGACCACTACGGCAACGCTATACGCTTTATGAATGAGGGTTTAGTGGGTAAGGTTTATGTGCAAGACGTAACTAAATATCCAAATGGTATTAGTGGTGCGTATGGCATGCCTTATGCAGTGTTGAAGTCTGTGTATGACGAGCATAAAAATACAGCACAAGCTAGGAGTATTCCTTTTAGTTCTGCACCTACTGGTGAGATTGATTTTCATGGTGCTAAGTTATTATTCCACAATAATGATTCAACAGCTATTGCTAAGCACAATTCTACTTGGGTTAATGAAAATTACAATAACACCTCTATTTGTTTATTGGTGTCATATATTGGTAGAAATTTCTTAGCACAAGGTGATGGTGATAAAGAGGTAATGAAAGAATACTTAGATATTCTTCCATCTAATATTGATTTATTAAAGTCTAATCATCATTCAATAGCAACAATGCCACTATCTTTTAGGAAATTAAGACCTAAAGATGCTATCATTACTGCTAATAAGTGGCAGTTGGCACATGATACTGTTGTGTTTAATTATCAGTCATTCTTGTTTGATATGGGTTCAAGTGTATATTTCTTAGCTAATCAGAAAGAAGATATACACATTTCATATAGTTCATTATATGGTGTTGCATACAATAAAAAATTAGAGGTTGGATATCCAGATAACTGTGCATATACAACACCTGACCCTAATGGTCATATCTTTGTAGATTGTAATTATAATGGTAACAATAGTACAGGTGATAAGGATAAGCCTTTCAAATATTTATCAGATGCTGTTAGGTTCGCTCATATCAACTATATGAAAGAGATTTGTGTGAATATCGCTCCTGGTGATTACACAGGTGATATTAAACATTATAATTTTGTAAATTATAATGCAAATACAGTAACACTTATTAATTTTATTGGTTTACGTGGTAAAGTTAGATTTATTAATAGTGGAACTACATCTGCATATTTGCCACCTATCTATGTGGCTATGTGTGATAATGTTACATTTGAGAATATCACATTTAAAGTTGGAAGTATGTATACATCTAATGCTGTTAATAAACTAACTAGCTTTAATAATGTTAGTGTTACAAATGCAACTGCTTTGTTTAGTAGGTGTACATTTACTGTTGATAATACAGATATCACAAATAAAGAGACATCTAATTCTTCATTTAATACAATTCATGTAGATGCTTTTGGTTCAAAAGTTAAGATTGATACATGTACTTTAAGTGGTAAAGTTAGGTATGGTATTAGGTCTGCTGAGGGTTCTGTTGTAACTGTTGTAGGTTCAAATAATATTAATAGTAGTGTTGCTACTGTATATTATGCTACAGAGGGTGATATTAATGTTAATGGTACAGCAACTAAGAATACATCTAATGAATCAACTGTTGGTGGTAGGGTTAGTTTTCTAGATGTAGCTTCTACACCAACATACCCTAATACTACACGTGGTCAAGTTATTGGTACACGATTATCACAAAAATATGGTGGAAAATTAGGTTATGTTTCTGATGGTAATGGTGGGTATTCTTCTATAGACCATTTTAATCGGAGTGGTAATTTAGATAACAAACCTGATTTTGAAGGTCAATTCGCTTATGATAAGACAAATAAACGAGTAGGTTTCGCCTTAGGCTCAACTAATAAGTCTGATTGGTTAGAGTTATCTGCTAATAATAGTATTGGTGGTGTCAAAGAGTGGAAACAGGGTGGTACTTATAGTTATGGTGATTTTATAAGTAATTCACAGGGAAATCTTTTTTATTATAGAGGTGGTGACATTTCTTATCGTAGTGGTACATCTGTTGATAGTCAGATTAGTGGCGATTTGAGGGTTGTTGAGTCACAGGGTGGTAGATTTGTAAATATTAACCCAAATAATCATGCTCATACATCTTTTGCAATGTTACATAATAAGACTGAAAATTTTGAATTGCCAACTACTAATAGTGAGATGAGTAAGTTAGGTATGTTTATTACATATTACACTAAATATGTTTTTAGTGGTCAACCTACAAGGTATGGTCAGTTAATCAATATACCTCCTGGTATTGACAATACAGAGGAAGCAATGCAGATTTGGATTGAGCAAAACTCTGGTCAGATGTATGTTAGGGGTGGTAATTGGCAAGACAATGTTGCATCTAGAAATTTCCAACCTGTATATCCTGATAATTTTGATACTGTTGATTATTTGTTTAAAGGTGTAACAACATCTAGAGATGATGCTAGAAGTAGAAATTTGAGACTAGCAAGGTCTATGGATAACTATAAAGTAGTAACTTTTTATTTAACACCTGATAATAGTAATGACTTTTCTGTTTCATGTCCTTTTGAGGTGTCTGACTTTAAGAATATGTTAAATACACTTAAAAAATCAGGAGTTCCTACAAATTGTTACTTATTGAATAAGCATCAGTTATGGTGGGGATTAAAGCTAAATGAAGGTACACTATCCTCAACTAGCATTGCTGATATTACGTGGGATGAGAATTGTAAATTAGTTGGTGTTACTGGGTGGCCGAGGAAATTTAATTTAGATTAGGTAGGTATAGATGTATAAAATTCCGTATAAAATGGTTGAGATAGTTACAGAAAGTGGTGAGACTTTAACACTAGAAGATGTGTTAAAGTCTATGCCAACTGTACCTATGGCTTTATACACAGGAAATGATGACTTTACTAAAGAGAAGATAGAGGACGTTATTAACTATCTTAAAGCTAATGGTGGTGGTCAGTTTACCATACCTGAAAATCCGCCGATTCATAAGTTAACTATCGATGTACATAGAAATAAGTTTCAAGATTATGTAGTACATTTTATCTACAATGATTATCGTTACCCTATTGGTACAGAGAAACGACCTTATACAGATGAGAGTTGGCAAGCTGGGGACATTATCTACAATCTAGATATCTTAAACTCAGATGATAAATGTACTATGTGGTTCTGTAAAGAGAGTGGTTCTGCTACATCAAGTGGTAAGTGGTCGCAACAATCTATATGGCAATTATCTTCTAGTGAGATTGATGATTTAGTAGTATCTCACGTGGGCTCTTCTATAGGGCCGCTTGTACAGAAAGAGGTAGGTTTACAGGGGCCTGCTATGATGTCTAGTGAGGTTACTAAACAACTTGACGCTAAAGTTCCTAGTAAGGTTGAGTCAGAGGTTACTAAACAGCTTGCTAGTTCAGTTCCAGCACAGGTTTCTAGTATTGTAGATGACAGTCTTTCTAGAGAGGTATCTAAGAGGGTTGATACAGTAGTTACACCTATCATTAATAGTAGGTTAAGTAGTACATTATCTGATACAGCTGTTACTAGGATGATTAATGAGAAGGTAGACCCTAAAGTATTATCTATTACTGAGGAAGCTAAGAGAGTTGTAAATACAAAGGTTACAGAAGCAACTTCAACTTTATCTAATACAGTTAATAACTATATAGATGAGGCTAAGAGGAAGTTAGGTGCTATTACTACTGTTACTGCAAAAGATGTAGATGATAAGATTAAAGAATCCTCTAAGGCAATTAACACTAAGATTGATAATATTGTAGATACTAGGTTAGCTAATCTTAGGACTGGTCATAGCGATATTGTCGCTACAGAAGAGTATAAGATGGGTGCTGATGGTGTTGTTGATGATACAGCTAAGTTTGAGCAGTGCGTTAATGATGCTAGGGGTAAAATCTTAATTATTAGTCCTGGTGTATATAAGTTGTCTAAGAACATCTTTATTGGTGAGTGCAAGGATGTTATTGTATTAGGTTCTTTTAATAATAAAGTTCCTTTCATTAAGAATGATGATATGTTTATTACTTCACCTACTAATATTGAATACATTAGGTCTGTAGAGTTAGATACAAATAAGGTTAATCAGTGTCAGGGTTTTGCATATAATTCTAATAGAAATGAGTTTGTACTTGCTACTATTAATTCAGACAATACAAATCAAGTATTGTATATTTTAGATGGTGATGATTTAAACACTCAAAAACGTAGAGTAGATTTTAGTGATGTAGAAAAATTAGGTCATTGTAATACGATGACATATAACAAAGATACTAATACTTTGTATGTATGTAATGGAGATACTAATTCTAATCCATTTAGGATGGCTAAGTTAGATAATAACTACTCTATTACAGGTGTACATACTGATTCTGCACAGGTTAAGAAATATAACTTCGCATATGACCCTATCACTAAGTGTTATTGCTCTATCATGCCTGGTGATAGGACTACAGGGGTTAGACATGTATTTATCTTAGATAGCAATTTTACTGTTATTAGAGAGTTTGATGTTGATTTCTTAACAAAAGACTATAACAATAATGGTGCTATGTTCTATAATGGTACGATTATGTGTGCTAGTTTACATGCTATCTTCCAATTCGATGTATTTGGTAATGTTAAGACTGTAGTTGATATTGATAAGGCTTATGAGATTGAGGACTTTGATATTAAGAATGGTGTAGTATATTTTGCTGTGTTAGAAGGGCATAATGTTCATATCTTTAGTGGTATGCACAATAAATTCAATTCTATACACATTAATAATATGAAAGTAAATCGTCTATTACTTGCTAATAATTCTCCTTTATTAGGTTTAACTGCTGATGGTAAAGAAATTAGCTTAGCTAAGGTTGGTAAATCTGGTTCGTCTGAAATTGGTGATAAATCGACTAATACTATTTTAATTGGTAAAGATGTTAAAACTTGGGATGGTGGTGATGCATCATATTCATTATTATCAACTAAACATTATGGGAACGCAATTTATTCTAAGAAACAGATTGATGATGCGTTTGTTAAGAAGGCTGAGTTAGTTAAATTGTCTATAGATGTAAAACCTGATTTCGTTGGACAATTAGCTGTTAGTGGTGGTAAGTCTTATATAGCACTTAATAATACAGGTACAGATGGTTGGAAGCCTTTAGGTGGTGCTAGTCCATTAGATGCTGTTGATAGGATTAGGTTTACAAATGGTGCTGAGTTGTGGATTGATTAGATTTTAATCTTAAATTCATAATCATTGTTTGTTATTAAATTATATATAGGTAGTGTTACAAAGGTAGGGGGTAGTTCCATGAAAATCAATACTTTTTTTAGAGGTACTACCCCTACTCTTGAAATTAGCATGGGTAGGGGTATTAAGGTTGAGGATATAGACAGTTTGATTGTCTATTTTTCACAAGGTATCACCATACTGAAGAAAAAACTTGAAGATGTTAAAATTAATAAGACGACTAATGAGGTGTATGTATCTCTAAGTGAGTTAGAGACATATATGTTTAGTCCTAGTGTTGTTAATGTACAACTTCGATATAAATTACTAAATGATACAAATATTTATAGTACTCATATATATCCTTTTAGGGTGTTGAAACAAGTATGTGATGAGGTATTTATCGAATGAATGAGGGTGTAATTAAATCTAGTGGCACATTCAGTAAAGTTAGTATAAACTCAAAATATGTTAATATCAATTCACATATGGGGGTAGACACTAATAGTAGTGGTACACTAGAGACTTCTAATAGAGTTAAGGTTACTAAAGATGAAGTTAAAGATATGCTAAAGGAAAAACAAGATAAGTTAATTGCTGGAAATGGTATCTTATTAAATGAAGAGACAAATGTGATATCAGTTTCAACAGAAAAGATTGTTGTTAATGAGGGTGATAATATTTCTGATTTAACAGCGTTGTATTTACTGGCTAAGGGTGAAAATTAATGGCAGATTTAAAGGATAATTTACAGAATCTTGCGACTCAGTTGGGTACGGATGTAAAAAATATTAAAGCATCTGTAAAAACTACAGATGATAAAATTGGTACGTTAGGCTCTTTGTCTACGACTAATCAATCTTCAATCGTTGAAGCTATCAACGAGGTTAAAGCTAATATCGTTACTGCTCAGGGTGGTGCTGTAACAGAGCAAGCTGTTGATACAAAGTTACAAGCTAAACAGGATAAGTTAACTGCTGAGGGTAAAATTTCAATTAATAAGGATACTGGTACAGGTTTAACTAAGATTACTGTAGACTTGTCAGATTATGTTGAAAACAGTGCTTTGACAACTAAGTTAGGTGACTACACAACTACAGTAGGTTTAAATACTAAACTAGATACTAAACAAAACAAATTAACAGCTGGTAGTGGTATTACATTAGATGCAGATGGCACTATTAAAGCTAGTGTTGATTTAAGTACTATGGCAACTAAACAAGAGTTAACAGATAAAATTCAAGAGGCTGTTACTAACCTTGTTAATGGTGCTGATGCTACTATGGATACATTTAAGGAAGTTCAAGATGCTTTAAATAGTGATAAGACTGTTACAACAGCATTGACTACATCTGTTGCTAACAAATTAGATTATAGTCAAGCACAGTCTTTATCAACTTTACAAAAACAGCAAGCATGTGCTAATTTAGGTATTGGTGACCCTACAGTGGATTTAGTGAGTGTGTATACAACCGCAAGAGATAGTTAGTGGGTGATTGCTTATGGCTGATACTAATACACAATTAGTGCAGAATATACAGACATTGGCACAGACTGTTGGTAGAGATATCAAAGATATTAAGACAAGGGTAAATTCTATTTCTAGTGGTGGTAGTGGTTCTAATGTTGACACTTCTAGACTAGCTACTAAAGAAGAATTAAAGGTTGTAGAGAATAAAATACCTAAAGCTAGTGGTGTTCCAACTCTTGACTTTACTGTAGAAAATAATGGTGATGTGTATGTTGATATTACATATCCTGAGGTAAGTAATACACCAACAACAAATACACAGACTGATACTATAGCTTATGGTACTACTAAGATTTATGACGTTGTGTGGGGTGTTGCAGTTCCAGGAGCAGCTGGTACAGGTAGGGGTTATTTAGAGTATAGTCCTATTAGTGGTTTTGGGAAGTTACATCTAGATATCAAGATGACACAGCCTAGTGGTAATGGTGGTACTATTGCTACACTACCAGCTAATGCTCCTGTACCTACAAGATTAATAGAGACAGCGGTTGATGTTAGTAACAATAGTATTTATGTTGAACCTAACTCTAGGAATATTAAGGGTTGGGGTGTTCAGGGCAATAATAAGAGGTATATTTTTGATATTATAGGCTTTTGGAAGGAGATTAAGTAGATGGCAAGAGTAAAAATAGGTAGAATAACTTTACCTAACCTATCTCCTTTCATAGTTAAGGATGTTAGAAATATTAAGAAAGTTGCTACACTTAAACTAAATGCACCTATTACTCAATGTCAGGGTTTTACTTATAATAGTAAGACTAGGGAGTTTGTGTTAGCATGTATTAGTTCTGACAATAACACACAAGTATTATACAACTTAAATTCTACAGACTTTTCTAGGACGAAGACTGTTCAGTATACAGATAAGAATAGATTAGGTCATTGCAATACATTAACTTATAATAGTAAGTTAGATAAGATTATTGTAACTAATGGTGCAGTAAATGTGAATCAGATTACATACTTAAATCCTGATTTAAGTATTGATACAACTAAGACTATATCAGGTAAGGCTTTTAATTTAGCTTATGATGATGAAACTGATACGTATGTATCTATTGTTCCTGGTGTTGACAATTCATCACGTAACTTAGAGTATTATGATGCTAGTTTCACTAAAACTAAGTCTGAGACAGTGACTGTAAATTCTAAGAATAATGATTCCAATGGTGCTTTATTTTACAAAGGGCAGGTAGTTTTTGCTACTGAGTATTTGGTGAATAAATCATCTGTTGGAATTCAGTTCCTAGAAACATTAAGTGGTTTAGAGGTAGAGGATTTTGCTGTAAAAGATGAGAACATCTATATGGCAGTTAATACAAACTCTGGTGTAGACATATACTGTCATTACTCTAACATGTACTTCATAGATAATATAGCTACAAAAGATAACTTATCTTTACCTAATAACATACCTTTGTATGGTACAGATACAACTGGTGCATTTAGAAATTTAATTAAATGTTCTAGTGGTAATGGTACTGAGGTTGGTAATCAAAAATCACCGATGGCTTTAGTTGGTACAAGGGTAACATGGTTTGATGATAAAGGTGTATCTAGAACCCTGTTATCTACAAAAGAGTTAGATGGTGTAGGTGAAAATAAAGAGGGTAAGGTTATTTATAGAGCATCTGAGATAGACAAGATGTTTACTGATGTTTTAAATAAGTTAAAAGAAATTAATTCTAAGTTGTAAGAGGGCTGTATAGTATGATAATTGAAGAAATTGTTAATGAGATTGATAAGTTTATTACAAAGTACAAAGCATTAAAGTCTGATAATCAAACTTTGACTCAATTTAAGTCTGATGTTAAAACTGCATTGAATAATAAAGGTATTATCAGTACTAATGTTGATGAAGATGTAGTGCAGTCTATTACTAATTATACTCCTAATTCTATTGGAGCTAATCTTGATGCTAATTATCTAAAGACTGTTGGTTTGTTACCTAGTAATTTTAGTGGTAATCCTACTGAGAGAGATTTGATTGTAAATAAATACTTATTTCAAGATTCTAATGATAGTCGTAAATTTATTTCTTCTAATGATTTACTAAGTGTAAGTGTTCAACTAGATGGTAAGGAAGTTACTAGTTATAGTCGAACTTCTACAAGAAGTACTTCTGAGGAAGGAATTGATATAAATAAATATAATATCCCGTTGGGTGGGTACTATATTAATGCTTTTAAATTTAACAAGTCAGGAAACTATTCTTTAAATTTAGATATGGGTAATTTATCTTTAAGTAAAGTAATTAATTATGTTGAAGAAGATTTGACTTCTATGTCTGATTTCCTAGTTTACGCTACCAATCTAAAATCTAATCGTGTAGTTGGTTACGATACACGTAAAATAGAAACTATAGACAAATTAGATAGAACTAAACTAGATGGTGATATGGTTCAGCTTTTTATTAGAGTAGAGCGTAATTTGAACGCTATGGGTAGTGCTAAAGAAAAACTAGGGTATGTCTACAATGTAAGAACAGGTAAAGCTTTCTTAGTGGATGTGGCGTGGTTATCCTCTGACTTTAGCAGAGTTCCATCAAAGTTTAGAAATTCATTATCTACAATTATTTATGATAATAGAATTGATGTTCTTACTAGTGCATACTCATTTGCATTATCTGTAAATGGTGATGATAAGAACCATACAACATTTATTTCTGATATTGATTATCAAGAAGGAGATACTCTTGTGTTTGCTTTCTATAAAGAAAGAAATAGAGATGAAGCTCATGAGTTTCCTACTAATGTAGTTGAGAAATATTTAAAAACTATTTCTAGTGCTATTAGTTCTGAGCAATTTGTTCAGGATGATGCTACATATAATATGGGTAGGTTGGTTAGTACTAACGATTTAAGTCTAGCAGGACATGAGGATAATTTTACAGAGTTAGCGGGTAAAGTTGAAATTTATGAAAAAGGTGTAAAATTCATGCCTACCGCATTGTCTTTAAAAAATACAGAGGGGCAAGGGCCTATTATGGCTTTAGGCATGCTAACAGAAGAATTTATGCCTACAGTAGGTATAGATTATTATGTAATAGATTTATCCAAACTACCAAGCAATAACATAGCTTTACCTAGTGAGACACCTGTTGCTATTGCAAAGGATTTCGCTAACGTAATAATTAAGGTAAATAAAGACAACGTAATTGGTAATAGCGAAACAATCAAGATTAATGGACATACAGGTCAATCAATCAAAATTAATGGCTCTGATTTTGTTAAAACTGATAATGGTAAAAATTATCTGTATTCATTCAAAAAAGATGGTATTCAAGAATTAAAGTCTTTTGTATGGTAACTTTTGTCCTATAATTTATGTTGTGAAGTAGATATAAAATACTACTTGAATATTAAAGCTTCTGTTTTAGGTATTTGGAATATAATTTATATTTCTAAGGATTAAACAGTAAGTATTAGATAATAATTAAATATACATAAGATATTCATAAAATAGATAGTATTGGTGAGAGGTGTATCTTATGGACTTTAATGGTTTAAAGAATGTTACACCTATCTTCCAAACACTATTAAATAATGCTAAGAGTGGTATTCCTAAGAAAATTCAAGTTTTCATAGGAATACTTGCTCTTATTTGGTTATTACCAATAGTGTTAGATATAGTGTTTGTTGTTTTAGGTGTATTTTATGATTATAAGCCTGATATGATACTAAAGTTTTTACCTAGGCTAGAACAGTTAATTAGTATACTCACAGGTGTTTCTGCCGTTGCATGTTTAATGGCAATTATCGGTTTGTTTACAGATTCTGATGGGGATGGTATTCCTGATTCTGTAGATAAAGATAATAAAACACCAGTAACAAATAATAGTATTCAAGTCAATGTGGGTTCAAGTGGAGATAAATCCCCTAAGTTACCATTACACATTGATAAATAGATTGTTTTAGTAGGTAATTTTTAGTATGCGGATGCTTTACAGGAGATGTTATATGATTGGAGATTTGAGTAAAGAGTATGAATCTAATGGCGACATTGGGGCTATCTCCACTGGTGAGGGAGACTATGGTGGAAAGTCATATGGCATGTACCAATTAGCTAGTAATGTAGGTTCAGTTGATGATTTTATTGCATGGGGACTAAATTCTGACTATGGTTGGATTGCTGAAGAATTAGATAAATATTCAGTAGGTTCTTATGAGTTCGATAACGCATGGACATATTTTGCGAATAACGACTATGAGAATTTTTACAACATGCAACATTCATATGCTATTCACAAGTATTATGATGTATCAGTTGAGTTGTTAAGGGAACATTTGTTTAACATTGAAAATCATAGTGAGACTATGAAAGATGTAATTTTCTCTAGGGCAATTCAGTATGGTACTGGTAATATCGTAGAGATGTTTGAAGATGCTTTAGTTATTATGGGTGAAAAATTAAATCTTGAATTGGATAATCTTTCTTATGTTGATGAGAAACGATTCGATTATGACTTAATCACTTCTATCTATGATGTATGTATGACTACTGAGTGGAATAATTCTGTTTTACGAGATAGTTTAAATCATAGGTTTAGGGAAGAGAAAGCTAAGGCTATTCAAATGTTGTCTGATGAGTTAGGAATCTAGGTGATTCATATGGGTTTCATTGATAAGTTAATAGAATGTATTAGAGTTTTATTCTTAGGTAAGAGTATTGATAGTGTTGTTACTTCTACACAGGATAAAGTAGTAGATACAGTTAATAATACTGTTGATGAGGTTTCTTCTAAAGTAGATACAAAGGTTGATGATGTCACTGATAAAGTAGATAACATTACTGATACAGTAGATGATAAAATTGACGATGTGTCTAATAAAGTTGAAGATATTGTTGAGAACTCTAAAAAATTAGGTATTAATGTAAGAAAAAAATAGTGATTCTATTTAAATTTCACAGTTAAAATTATATATTGAGATTTTAAACCCCCTATAGTATAATAAGTATTAAATAACATTATACTATAGGGGGTTTAACTTCATTGAATAAGAGTTTTAAAGTTAGGATATATCCTAATCAAGAACAAAAAGATATTATTGATAATACATTTAATTCTACAAGATATTTGTATAATTATATGTTAAATCTCCGAGAAAAGTTATATAAATTTTTTGGTGTTAGTTTATGTTATAATCAATCTTCTAAGGTTCTAACTGAATTAAAGAAACATAAAGTATGGCTTAAATTTGTAGATTCTAAATCTTTACAACAGACTCTTAAAGATTTAGATAATGCTTATGTTAATTTCTTTAATGGTAAGTCTAAATATCCTAAATTTAAATCTAAGAAACAGAGTAAAAACTCTTATCGTACTACTCAGAGAGTTAGACTAAATACTGAAAATCGTACAATCAAGATTCCTAAAGTTGGTAGTATTAGATTTAGAGATAAAAGTAAATTTAAAGGTATTACTAAAATTTATAACGTGACTATTTCTAAGACATCTAGTGGGAAATATTATGCTAGTATATCAGCTGAGGTTAATATTGAACATTTTGAGAAAACCAATCAAAATGTTGGTATAGACTTAGGATTAAAAGATTTTGCAATTTTTAGTAATGGTGATAGAGTAGATAATCCTAAATTCTTTATTCATGCTCAAAAGAAGTTAGCTAAGATGCAACGTAAGTTATCTAAAAAGATTTTTGGTAGCAATAATTACTTAAAATATAAAATTAAAGTAGCTAGATTTCATGAGAAAATAAAGAATAAGAGAAAAGATTTTCTACATAAATTATCACTTAGATTAGTAAAAGAGTATGATATTATTTGTGTTGAGACTCTTAGAGTTAAAAATATGATGAAAAATCATAAATTAGCTAAGTCTTTTCAAGATGTGGCTCATTCAGGGTTTATAAGGCAATTAGAATATAAAGCTGAGTGGTATGGTAAAATGGTTTCTAAAGTAAATACATTTTATCCGTCATCACAACTATGTTCTAATTGTGGATATAAAAACAAAGATGTTAAGAATCTTAGTATTCGTGATTGGACTTGTGCTATATGTGGAACATATCATGATAGAGATGTTAATTCAGCGATTAATATTTTGAATGAGGGATTAAGAATATTAAATTCTTAGATATATAATTTTAAGAACTGTGGGACGCACAGGGATAGCTTATTAAATTTATCTGACAGAAGGCTTTAATTGATATGGATATTAGTTATAAAGTCAAGTTGGATTTAAATAAGAATCTTTCGACTTTTTTCGTTGGGGGAGCGTCAGTAACATACGAAAAAAATAGTGTACGATTTAAGTACACTCTTATTTTTATGTGTGGAGATTGATTTATGGGACTATTTGATGTTGATGGCATAGGGTTTAAAAATAAAGAAAAACCTAAAAAAGAAAACTCATTTGACATGGGGGTTGATATCTCTAAAGTAGATAATAGTTTAGTTAATACAAATAAGACTAGTGGTAGTGATTTTGATAAAACACTAGTTGGTGAGATAAATCCATTAGTTAAGGTTGATGTTATTAATCATTACTTTAGGCTTAGTGATTTATTGAAAGAATATGGATGCTATATTGATGGCTCTACTATGTATTGTCCTTTTCATGATGACGATATCACAGGTAAACCGTCTGCTAAGTATCATTCAGATACAGATTTGTTATATTGCTTTTCTGAAAACAAAGTCTACAGTTCTTATCACGCTTTAAAGATTTTATTTGGAAAGGATGTAAACCTAATTTTTAAGAAGATATGGTCTACATTGTCTAAGGAAGAGAGATTATCATATATTGGTAAGCATGATGAAAAGGTTAAGGATGTTGTAGTAGAGGATACAGGATGGGAATACTACAATAAAAATGTATTATCTACTTTTAAAGTTGGTAAGGTATCGTATGAGCAGTATAAAAACGCTTTATATAAGGTCTTATCATTAATTCAAGAATAAAATAGTATGAATTTTAAGTAATTTGTAGTTGTAAAGTTACTTAAAATTAAGTATAATGGATATTGTAGAAAGTGTTACTAACTACAATATCTATTTTTATTATAGTAAAGGAGAATATGCTATGGCTAAGATTACAGCTATTCGTTTACCTAATGGTAAGGTTAAGATTACTAATTCAGATATTAGTGGTATTATTGGGGAAGAGTTCAATTCATCTGATGATTTCTTCAATAAATATAAAACAATTAATGAATCTACAGGCGTAGAAAATGATTGTGTGTTATTAGAGTCAATCAATGGCTAATGTTCCTGTTATAGGTAATGGACTTGCAGTAATACCACTACATACTAGGGGTACAAGTAAGAAGAAAAATAAAAGAGTTGCTGATTATTTAACTAGGAGTACTTTTTTAAAGTTATTGGTAGAATACTCAGATATAGAGAAGATGGATATCGTATATTTAACTGGAATGGGTATTATGTATCAAGATGATATATTAGATGGTTCAGTTACTTTAAGGGATATTATACAAAACACTAGTTGGTGTAATATAGTTGCTGAGGAACTATATCGTTTGTGCTTATCATTGGGTACAAATAAGATAGTTCTTCTAGCTAGAAGCGATAGATTTTTAAAGCTTGCTAAGACTCTTAGGTCTAGAGGTGTTATAGTTGAAAATCCTATAATGGGTGTATTGTCAGAGAGGTATGCAATTAAGATACTATTCTCTAAGACTAAGTTATGGATTAATACAGGGGGTGACTTTTCAAAATGAATAAAGAGTTACCTTTATTTTTACAGAATTTAACATGTGATATTACTGATTGTGTGTTTACATTAAAATTGGTAGGTAGTACATTTCAATATAATGCACAAGAAGTGTTACAGGCTATACTAGATAATAATATGGTTAATAGAGTTATATTAGAATTAGTACGTGAGCCTGAAAATATTCATGATAAACATGCTGTAAAAGTCATGCTATCTGTTGATGGTTATAGTGGTACATACCATGTTGGTTATGTATCAAGAGATATAAGTGAGACAATTAGTTTTCTTCTTCAAGACGAGGACTTGTGTGTACATATTTCTGATGTATTCATGAGTGGTGGTGGGTTAGATTACTATGTAGGTCTTATGTTTAATTGTAGATTTAAAAGAAAGGAATAAAACCTATCTATGGCTAACGAGAAAGCTAAGGGCGATTATAAACATTGGGTCGGGGCTGTTCCTAAGATAGAAAATTGGTATAAGAATTTTAACTTTGTATTGGTTGAAAGTATGGAAGACTTAGAGAGTATCTTTAAAGATAAAAAAGATTACTATATGGCTTTCGATACAGAGACTACAGGTTTAGATTTTGAAGAGATTGACTTAGTAGGTTATTCTTTTTGCTTAGATGGTAAAACAGCATATTATGTGCCTGTGTATCATTTTCAGTATGATGGTAATTTAGGTGAGGAATCTGTAAAATTCATCTATGAGCGTATGTGTGAAGCTAAGAAGGTATTCATGTATAATATGCGTTATGATGCACGAATTATGGAATACTATGGGTATAAAGAGAATAAAGCTGATTTAGATAAAAGACGTTGGATGTATGCTAAGTTTGATATGTCTAAGGTTGATTATTATGATGTTTCCGTACCTGTATGGTTAGCTGATACAAACCAAAAATATCCTAGTTTAAAGTGGTCTAGTTTACATTTCTTAGGGATTGAACAGTTACACTTTGATGAGGTAATAGAAAACGCTGGTTCATTCTTCTATTTAAACCCATCTGAAAATGAAGATACAGTGTTCTATGCCGCCGCAGATGCGTTGTGTACATTTTTACTTGCAACTGCAACAGTTAAGTACTTTACTGAGGCTAAACATTCTGCTAAGTTTGACAATTTGATGTTATATCCTTTATTACACTATGAGAATGAGAAGATTTGGTTAGATGGTGATGTACTCAAAAATCTATATATTACAGCTACAGATAGAGTAGATAAGATGGAGAGAGATGTGTATGCTATGATAGGTGGACAGATTAATTTGAATTCACCTGTACAAGTTGCACAAGCTTTTGAGAGGTTGGGAATTGATACTGGTGAGCGTACATCTAAGGGTACTATGTCAGTTGGTATTAAAATATTGGCTGATTTACCTAAAGAGTATGTAGAAAAGTTCCCAGCTTTAAAATCATATATCAACTATAAGAAAACAGCTAAATTAATATCTTCATATATTAAACCTTTGTTGAAAGAGTATGAACGTAGGGGTTATTGTAGGTTCGCTTATAAAACTACTGAAGTACCAACTGGGAGGCTTGCTTGTGGTAAGGATGGGAAGAATTCTTTCTTTAGCCCGATTAATGCACAATGCGTAGTTGGTTCATCTGAATTGTTTACTGATAGAGGTGTTAAGACCATTAAGGACATTTCAGTTGGTGATAATGTTTGGGATGGTGAATCTTTTAGGGAAGTTCTTAATACCTATAATAATGGTGTTAGAGATGTATATAGGGTTACACTTTCTAATGGTCAAGTTTTAGAGTGTACAGATAAGCATCAGTTGTATAGTGCAACAGACTCCTGTGATTTCAGAGAACTCAAAGATTTGTGTGTTGGTGATTTAGTTGCATTTAACTCTAAATCTTATGATGTTTCTAATAGTAACGATAATATTATTACTACTGTACAGAGAAATAAGCCTTATGGTGGGATTTATTCTAGGGAATACAAGATAGATTTAAATAATCCTAGATTTTGGCATTTTGTTGGTTATTTTATAGGTGATGGTTGGTATGGTGGTAAGACAAGGGAAGAGTCTTATAGCATCGGACTAATCTTTAATGCTGATGAGTTGGATACAATGAGTTACATTAAAGAGACATTAGATTTACTTGGAATTCATTATAGAGTTAAGAAGATAAATCATGATGTAAAGTATAAGAATCTTTATAACTTAATCATTAAGAGTGTCGGGATTAGTGACATGCTACACGGTTTAGGTGTAGGAGGTAGAGCAGAAAACAAGTCAATACCTGAGATTGTGTATGGTTTAAGTTCAGAGTGTAGGTCTATGTTATTTAGAGGACTTATGGATTCTGATGGGAAATCTATGTGTCATTATGAGTGGTCTTATTGCACTGTATCTAAGAAATTAGCATATGACGTTGTTAGACTAGCAACTTCTTTAGGTATTAATTCTCATCTTGTTGAGCGTACAAATGGTGAGTATAGAAATGCATTTAGAGTATTACTTTTGGGTAATAAGTTAGAACTGTTTAATACTATTGGTGTGACATCTAAGTATAAGTTGCGGAATGTTGTTAATGAGAGTGGTGAAATAACATTAAAATCTTCTAGAATGGGTAAGATACATTCACTATTACCTAAATGTTTACATGATGATGTTATTAAATATAATCTGTATGATGATGTTTCATTATCTTATTACACAAAGAAGGATGGGACTACTTCCACATATGTGAATAGGTGTAAGTTTAATAAGAGATTCGACTTATATCGAGGTAGGGTTGATGATTTTAATTTCAATGTACATTGGTTAAAAATCAAGTCAATAGAATATGTTGGTAAAGAGGAAGTTTATGATATACATGTTGATGTGACGCATAGATATTGTGTAAATGGCTTTATTACACATAACTCATTACCCAAGCCACATGTAAAGATGGAAGACGTATTTGACTTAGGTGATAGAAATTTATTCTCTAAGAAAGATAATATCATTATGGGGTATAAGTTTGTTTATTCTTCTTATGATGAGGAAGGAAAACATATTATACCTGATGACCCAACATATATTGGATGGGTAGAGGGTATGGATGATGACTTAAATATACGGATGGCTATTTCCCCTAAAATGTTAGAAGATAGCAATGATGCTGAATTCCTGTACTGTAGCTTTGACTATGCCGCGGAGGAGTTACGTATCGCCGCTAATTTAAGTCGTGAGCCTAATTGGGTTGATGCTTTTGTACATGGGGATGACATTCATAAGAGGTGTTATTCTTTAGATACTGAGTTTTTAACAAGAGATGGTTGGAAAACTTATGAGCATATTGGTATTGATACTGAGATTGCACAATATAATGAAGATACTAAAGAATTAGAGTTTGTTAAAGCTGGTCATGCATATTTCAATGAAACAGATACAATGTATCACTTTGTTGGCAATAATACTGATTTATTAGTTACTCCTAATCATCGTATGTATGATAAAGGTAGAGATAATTGGTATGTGAAACGAGCAGACGAATTATATAAAAAGAGGTATTATCATACCATTTGTAGTCCTATATCCAATAAAGTACTAAGGGATTCAGATATTGTTATTGATAGAGGTAACATTGATATTAAGTCTACATATCATAAAGATGGTTTTAGCATTTCTGTAGATGATTTTGTTGAGTTACTAGGGTATGTCATTACAGATGGTGGTACTTGTTTGCGTAGTTGTGGAACTAAGACAGTTTACTTTTCACAGTCAGAAGTTAAGGCAGATGTTTTAGCTAGAATGCAAGACTTAAATAGAAGACTTGGTGGACTCTTTAAAGAAGAGATTGATTACTGTAAAGGTAAAGAAACAACTATATGTGGAAGGGTATCTATTTTAAATGGGAATTTCCATCGATTTAGTTTAACAAGTTCAGCTTTGTTTGATGTAGTTGTTGAATATATTGGTGGGAACTTAAAGAAAGATAGGGTTCTTTCTAATAAGATGCTACAATTTAGTGATAGGTTACTAATTAAATTCTTAGATGCTATGTATGATGGTGATGGTTTACATGATAATAGGGAAGGGAGAGAAAACTCTAGGACTCTATTAGTGCAGTCTAAAAAGTTAGTTGAACAGTTACAATTAATTCTTATTAATATTGGGTACTCTACAAATATTAGAGATGTTTCTGATAGATATAGTACTAATTTATATAAGTTAAATTATGTTAAGGATAAGAGGGTTGTACGAGGTTCAAATAGAAAGACTGAGATTATCAAGTATGATGAACCTGTTAAATCCGTGTGTTTTGCAGTACCTAGTACGTTGCTATTTGTACGTAGAAATGGTAAGACATCAGTATGTGGTAATACTGCTGTAGCTATCTGGGGTGAGGAGCATTATAATAGAGATTATCGTAAGATGGCAAAGTATGCCAACTTCTCTATTTTGTATGGTGCTAGTTCTCATTCATTGTATGCTGATAGTCGATATGGTTTTAAATCTTTACAAGAAGCAGAGGATTTCTATAATAAGTATAAGAAAGCATTACCTACGCTATTCCAATGGCAAGATAGATTAATCTATAGTGCTAGACGTAAAGGTATGTTACAGACATTCTTTGGTAGACCACGTAGGTTGCGTTCTTATTATGAGAATAAACAGATAGGTTTTGCTAATCGTAGTGCTGGTAACACGAGTGTACAGGGTGTTGCTGGTGATATTCTTAAAATGGTAATGATTAAGTTGTGGAGAGCATTATTTAATAATGAAGAATTCAAGAACGATGTTGCTTGGAGGGTTGCTATCCACGATGAGATTGGTTACACAATACGTGCTAACAAGTTAATGCGTATATTGAAGATTATCAAAGAAACACAGTCTGTTAAGTTACCTGAGTGGCCAGTAGAAATTATTACAGACCCATCTGTTGGTTGGTCTATGGGTAGAGTATATGATTTTCATATGGTTGAGGATGATTCTGAGTTAGGTTATCATTTTGAGCCTGATTTAGCATAGGGGATTATTATGGAAGAGTTTATTTTTGATAGCTTAACTCTAGGTGACTTGGTTAAGTATGTTGATACTTCAAAAGTATTTAACATTACTAAAGGTGAGTTTAATCAAGTTAAAGTGTATCTAGCTAGTTATGAAGATGAAAAGCTAGGTAGTGCAGTTGAGCGTTTAGATGTTGCTTATCATATTGGTAATAAATGGTCTTTGGTAGATATGACTAAAGTTGAAGGCTTTAATGAAGTACCATTGAGTTGGTTATTATCGGATGTTGGCGATATTGATGATTGTTTAGTTATTTTACGTAGAATGTCTAATATGGTTTTAGATAAGAATAATTCTAGTTTATCTACATATATTTATCATATTGTTGATGATAAATATGGGTTCATTACCTATAATGCGTTAATGAATGGTAAACTAGCTAGGTATGGTATCATGTTAGATGGTTCTATTGATGATATTCTTGATATTATCAATAACAAAGTTGACAATGATTACGATAAGAATTCATTAATTTCTTTTATTAAGTGTGGTGTTGCTAATGAGTGATATGTTAGAGTTAGTTCAGTTAGGTAAGAATGTTCGATACATTAGGGTTAATGTACTAGAAACAACAATATCTGAATTCTCTAATTTAACTGGTATTAGTCGAGATGTAGTATGTAGGATTGAGGATTTAAGGATGGGCAAGGGTTCAAAGACTTGTCCATCGGTATCTACTATATTAAAGTTGTGTAAATCTCTAAATATTGAAATTGGTGATATTATGGGTAATGATATCTCTTCTAATGAAGATGCTTTACTGAATTTAAAGGGGGTTGTTTCTTGTGGCAATTAGTGTTGGTAGAACTTTAAATGAGTTAAAGCAGATGTCATTTGATTGTGGTATCACAATTCCTAATAGAGAAGATGGTAAATCTTTAAAGAAAGAAGATTATATCAAACCGATTAGAGAGCATAATCTTTCTATCAGATATGGTAGTGTTGAAAATACTCCTGAGCATTTAAAGTTAATGCTACAGTTAAAATCACCTATGTTGGCTGGAAGGATTGATTCTTTTAAAGAAGAACAGCAACAAGAGGTATGGAATTCAGATAATTGGTCAATGGAACAGAAGTTAAATGGTGTTAGATGTTTTATTATTAACGATGGTACAGGTATTCACTTATATAGTAGACATAATAGTGATATTGACTTGCTCCCCATAGAGTTTACTGAAAAAGTTAAATTACCTAAAGATTTCTCATATGGTAGGTTAGATAGAACTTTTATTTTAGATTGTGAGTTAACATCAGATAACCCTAATATATGTACTGTGTTAGATGGTTATGGAGTAGATACAAGTTCTCAGTTACAAGCAGTTACATCTATCTTAGGTTCTAATACTGATAGGGCATTAGATATTCAAGATTTTAATGATTTAGATTTAGTGTTTAATGTATTTGACTGTATTTACTGTGATGATAAGTGGATAATGGATACTCCTTTGTATGAGCGTAGGGAATATTTATCATCAATTATTGATATGCTAGTTGGTGCTAACTTTAATGCTAGACCTGTTAAATACGTAGTGGATAATAAGAAAGAGTTTTATAAGCATTTAATTAGTCTAGGGTTAGAGGGTACAGTTGCTAAACGATTAGATGGTGTGTATGTACCTGATACAACTAGGAATTTTAAAGGTTGGGTAAAGTGCAAGAGGTCATTATCTGATTCATTGAGTGCATTTAATTCTCAATCTTCTCTTAGTGCTTTTGATACATTAGATGATGTGAGTGGTGATATAACTTTCTCATTTGGCGATACTATTGATGCTTTTATTACTGGATATGAGTTAGGTAATAAGGGTTCTGCGTTTGAGAACATGATAGGTTCTATCTGTGTTTCTGTGTATGTTGAAAAAGAAGATGGTACACAGGAAGTTAGGGAGATTGGTAAGTTCAGTGGTTTCAATCTTGATATGCGTAAGAATATGGGAACTGTTGTAAATGGTAAGACAGTACTTAAACCAGAATACTATGGTAAAGTTGTAGAGATTGATGGGCAACAAATTACTAAAAATGGTAGGTTCGCACATTGTGTATTTATTGGGTTTAGATACGATAAGTTAAAGGATGCTTGTATTCTTAAAGAAGAGTTCTTAAAATCACAACTACTATAATTTTTACTTGATTTTAAGTAAAGATAGTGTTAAAATTTTATTATCTAATGTTTTGAGGTGCATTATATGAATTACAATAAATTAGATATGAATGTGTTCATAGAAAAACTCTTAGAACATGTAGAGATGTGTCCTTGTCTTTTAATAGGTAAGTATGTTACTGAGTTTAAAAAGGTATACAAAGATACAATAGAACGTGTGTATACATTAGATGACGTAAGGAATTTAATAGATTCATATGATGGCATTTCTAATGTAAATAGTAAGTTCTTAGTGTTAGATGGTATTGGCTTTTTATCTCATGTAGGTCAAAACTCCTTATTAAAGTTTATTGAGGAATCTAAGTTACCTATCATCATATTGTCTTATGGTGATAAAATCTCACCAATTATCATGTCTAGGATGAAGATAATCGTTAAGAGGTGGGACGTTGTTAAGAATTTAAATTTCTCTAGTGTTGCTGATACAATAGCATACATAAACGAGAAGAATTCTACACGAGAGGATAAGATGAGTGAGTTTGATGAGGTACAGATTATGGCTAATATGTGTCCTAGTCTATACTCAATCAAACAGCAAGCTGGTGATAGATATGGGTATACTAATAGTAGGTTAATAAATCTAATGGTTGGTACTAAGAATAGGTGATTCAATGGGTGATTACAGTTTAATCAACAAAGTAGTGAAAGTTGAGGATAGTAAAGAGGGAATAAACTATTTAGATTTAGTTTGTTTCATGTACCCTAACTATGAATTACGTACTGAGTTCAATATTTTAGATGGTAATACTGATATTATATTTGTTGGTAAAGTTAATTCTAGTGTTGTAAAGTCATTAAAAGAAAACACTAGAAGTTTTATAGCAATTAATAATATAGGTATTCAAGATATTGACATGACGATTAGGGATATAGCTATTAAGGTTCTCTATGATAGATTTAATAAAGAGCCTAGTGATAAGACGCATACAATGTTAACTTCTATGACAGAATATGATTTTATTAAGTACTTTAAATCTTTTTGGGTATTAGGTAGGTCTAAGATTGATTCTGTTGACATATCTTTATGGGATTTATATTGTGTATTAGGTAAGTCTAGACACGATATACTTAAAATATATTTAGAGTTACGTGAGGTTTATTCTGACAGTATGATATTTGGTGGTGTACTATCTTTTTTAGAAAAGTCTAGGAACTTAGAAGATGTTGTTACTAATAGTGGTAAGTATCTTAGGTTGCTAGTTGATTTCAATAAATCATATGATAAAATGATTGTACCTATTATTCAGAAAGTTTACACGATGGAGTGTAGAAGTGATTCTGATAGAGAGTATCGCACTTTATGGTTGTTAATGCAGTTAGGTAAAGGAAACATGCTATAATGTCTATACTTGAAATTGAATTAGAAATGAATAAGGTTGCTAAGGATTTACAAGATAGAATCTATCAAGTGTATGATACATATTTGGTAGAGAATAGAAAAATCATAGACTTGCCTACATATGAAGCTTTGTATCGTAGTCCTAAGCTACAGTACGAGGTTTCAGAAAGATTGATACGTACTATAGATGTATTAAATGATTTAAAGTTACGTATTAGTGTCGTCAATAAGAATTTGTCAGAGATGAAGAATTTACAGGTGACAACAAAATCAGATTATCAGTTAGTAGCTAATCTTAAATCTAAGGTAGGTAGGTACTATGATGAGTTTACTGAGCATAAGTTTCAGATTTCTGATTTAATTAAAAATGCTAATAACAAACTTAATACAATTAATGCTGTTAGGTTTGTTAATGAATAAATTATTGTATTATGAAATGAAAGGAGACTTATGGGAGAAAATGCTTTTAAGGACAGATTAATTCATGAATTTAAAGAATACTTTCCTAATGATAGTTCGTTACAAAACTTTTGTACATTAATTATCACTATGAAAGATAATCCTGATTACGCTTTATCTGATGTTGATAGGGATGTATTAAGGAATTCTATTAAAGATTTGTCTGTTTTCACTTCATTAGGCATTTATACTAAGGTTCTTGGTAAGATGAGTAATGATGTTAAAAAGCAGTTAGATGTGACTACAAGGAAGAGGGGTAGTAAGGTTTTAGGTAGCAATACTACGCCTAATAATGTGACAGCTACTGTATATGAATCTAATAGGTTTGATTTAGGTTTTGAAATAGAGCCTGCCAAGGTTTCACATGTACAAAATGTACAAGGTCATAGCAAGTCTATTGGTGTTAAAGAGTATTCTAGTAAGTCTAATACATTTACATTAGATGGGGTTGATTTATCTTCTAGTAAAGAGATTCCTACAACTTCATATGAGACATATTCTGACTATGATACGTATGAAGATGTCCCTACTGTTAATGTAGATGATTTAGATTATTAATTTTGGTAGTTAGCATATTGCTATTACAATATATTTTAGTTTCCAATAAGGAGAGTTATTATGTCTGAGATTGAAAATTTTGATGCAATGTTCAATGGTTCTAATGAATCTACACCTGTTACTGAAGTAAAAACAGAGAATGTTACAAATGAGGTAGCAACTGCTACGACTACAAGTGTAGCATCTCCTGATAGCTTTGTAATTAGCATTGAGAGTGCAGGTTCTAGTTTGTTAAGTGATTTGGGAATTAAACCTATTTCTTTTGGTGATAGGATTCAACGTGTTCCTATCGAAAAGTATAAAGCTAAACAAGGCAATATTGATAGAATTTCTATTATTTCTGAGCAAGTATTACCTATTAAATATCATTATATTGAAGGTAAAGGTTCATACTTATGTACAGGTGGTAAATGTTGTCAATTAATGGGTGACCCAGCTGTTCGTTACTTAGTACCTATTTGTGTGTATGATACAACTAAGAATGGTGACCCAGCATCTAGCAATATTGAATTAAAGGTATTGTCTATGGGTAATGAGTTATATCAAAATATTGGTATGATTGCTAATGCTGGTAATGTACGTAGTTTGGGTGGTATTACTCATGTTGATATTACTGTTAATTGTACAGACGAAAAATATCAAAAATTATCTCTTATTCCTATTGGTGAGGCTATGTGGAGAAAATCAGCTAAGGCTGTTGAGTTCTTGAATAATAAATGGCAAGAGTCTGCAAGTGAAGCCTATAGGGCATTAGCACGTAGTGTTGATGAAGCTACATTTGTTAAATTATATGATGAGGCTAATTTTGGTGTAAAACCAGAGGAAAATCAAGGTTTTGGTGGTAGTGACAGCAACTTCAATTCCTTTGGTGGTGCATCAACTAGCAACTTTGATGAATTCTTTAAATAATAAAAATAGTTAATAGTTGAAAGGATAGGGGTACTGGCATAATAATAAAATAATATGTATGTACCTCTATTTTATTATTATATGGTGATTTTAGCTATAGACCCTAGTTTTAAGGCTTTATCATTTAGTTTGTATGATAGTGATACAAAAAAGGTTTACATTGATACTGTATCATATCCTCTAGGTACGTCTATAGGGTTTGATAAGATATTTGATGCTGTTCATGTTCAGTGGTATCAGTTGCATAACAAAATAGATGATTACATACAAAAAAATAACATATCTATTGATGTTGTTATTTCTGAAATACCACCACCTGTTGGTAACTTTTCAGCTGGTTTGTATGCATTAGATTATACTATCTTAAATAGTTTATTTGAGAAGTATACAACAATAAAGGATTTATTTATATTGTCGCCGTCTTTCTTGACTAAGGTTCATGGTAGACGTGGGTATAAGAAGAGTGAGAGTACTGCTTTAGTTAAATACTTTATTGATGAAGTATTATCTGATAGTTTTGATGTGTATATACCTGATAGTGTTTCTGCCAAGGGAAGAGTATCAAAGGGAAGACTAAATAACGATAAAGCAGAGTCTTTTATATTTTTATTACGTTTAATGGTTAGACTTAATATTAATGGTTTAGCTAGTAAGATAAAGAGTGAGGTAGAGGGATTATCTCATGAAGGTGAAAAGTTATTAAGGAGTAGATGATGGCAAAAAAAGAAAAGTCATCTGTTGATGATTTCGCAAAAAGTATTAAAAAGTTGTCTAGTGAGTATCATTCATTAGATGCTCCTGAGTTTGTTAAAAGTGGTTCAGTTGTACTAGATTCTATATTAGGTGGTGGTATTCCACGTGGTGTATTTATCTTGTTATCATCTGACAGTGGTTTAGGTAAATCTACAGGTGCATTACATGTTAGTAAGGCATATTGTATTCAAAATAAAAGGGTTTTGTATTTAGATTTCGAGAGTGGTGTTAATTTAGCACAGCTTAATTCTATGGGGTTATCTAGGTTTAGGTATGACGCTAATACAAACCCAGATGGTAATTTCTTCTTATTCCAAATTCAAACATTTAGAGAAGCTGATAAGATTTTGGATGAGTTGGTTGAGAATGTTGATTTAGTTGTTATAGATTCTGCTACAGCTATTCTAACTGAAAAGGTAAAAGAATCTTCGTCTGAAGACGTGCTACCAGGCATTGATAGTAGGGTTATGGCTACATTCTTAAAAAGACATAAGTCTACAAGTACACGTGCTGGAACTTCATGGATTATCGTAAATCAATTACGTACTAAGATTGCTATGGGTTATGGTCAACAAACTGCTGAAGTTGAGGCTGGTGGTAAAGCACTCAAATTCTACCCTGACATTCGCTTAACAATGAAGAAAGCATATAAAGGCACATTAGAGCGTACAGAACAGACAGCTGTAGGTGAGCAAAAAGTTCCTTTTGGTGCTATTTGTGAGATTAAAGCTGTTAAGAATAGATATGAGCGTCCAGAAATTCCTCTTAAATTAGCGATTATCTTTGGTAAGGGCATTTCTAATGAATATGCATACTATGACTTCTTAGAACAACGAGGTAAGATTGTTAAAGCTGGTGCGTGGTATACTATTAAGTTAGGAGATTCTCCTAAAGTACAAGGTATGAATGGTGTTATTGATTGGATTAACACTAATCGAAGTCTTGTTAAAGATTTCATTGAGTCTGAGGGTGGTTATCGTTTATTGTTAAATGAAGCTAGTACTGTAGACTTAATTGATGAATCTTATGATGAAGAGGTTTTTGATGGTACAGAGGTGTTTGACGAACCTACTGAGGATGATGGTGAAGAGTAATGTCAGATAAAATAACTGTAGATATTAAAGACTTTCAATCTCTTAAAAAAGCATATATAGAGTTAACTCCTGGTATTACAGTTATCACTGGTGCAACGAATAATGGTAAGAGTGCCATTATTCGTGCTATCGATTCTGCACTTTTTAATCTTGGCGATGATGCTATGGTTAGGGGTGGTCAGAGATACTATGGTATAAAGATATCAAATGGTAGTCATACAATGCTGATGGCTAGAGATAATGTTGGTAAGAATGAGAAAACTGCATATCAGTTCGATGAAGGGACTGTTCAAAAGAAAGTTGGTAGAGGTCAGTTAGAAGAGGTTTCACGTATGTTTAATATACGTGAGGTAAAAATGAACAATGGCACTAAGATGAAGATTAATTTTTGGTATCAAAACGATAAACCTTTCCTAATGGATAAGACAGCAGGTCAACTATATGAGTTTTTATCATTGAGTTCTTGTGATAACTATGCTAGGGTGCTAAAATCTTTGGGTAGTGATGTTAGGTCAATTAATTCAGATATTAATACGTTAACCACAGAGATTAATACATATAAGTCCTTAATTAATGATAAAAAAGACTTCATCTCTAAGAATGATGGGTTTGATTTAGTATATCAAGAGGCAATAGACGTTGATGCAATGGGTGATTTATTGTCAAATGTAGAAGGTTTATTAGACGATGTTGACATGTCAAACAATACTATAAAAAAGCTTGATAACTTAAAGTCAAATATTGATATAAAAATCTCATCTATTGATATTGATAGTGTTAGTGCTTTATATCAAGATATCATTTCTCTAGATTCTAAGGTATCTTCATTATGTGGGTTGTTGGATTACATCGATAGTACTGGTGGTAAGATTTCACAACTAGATAGTGAGCATAAAGAGTTAAAATCCAATATTAGTACGAATGACACTTGCATAAAAGATTTCTCTAATATCATTAATGATGCTGAGTGTTTACATGCTAAGATTGATATTGTATCTAATGCTTTGGTTGATGTTGAAGAAAATATTAAGTCTAAGGATATAATCGATACTAGATTAAGTTCCATTAATGGTGATTTGTGTACTTCTATCAATGATATATCTAGAGAAGTAAATATATTAGATGATAGCTTTAGTCAGTTAATGGTCATTGAGGGTTGCTTAAAAGAGTTAGATAGTAGCAAGGGAGTGTTGGATTCTTATACATCTAAGGTTGAAGATGTAAAAAGTAAACTATCTGAAAGTGATATCGAGTTTGAGCAGTTGAAGAAAGATATAGGGTATTGTCCTTATTGTAGAAGGGAGTTTTTATAAAAATGACTACAATCGAAGAGGTAAAAGCTAAGTTTAGTAGTGTTGAGAAGATTAATCAATCACTTAAAGATGAGTTAATTCGTACTGAGGAGCAGTTGAAATCAGCTAAAGATTCATATGATAAGGCTGTTAGTAAGTTATTTGAGTTGACAGATAAAGATACAATAGAGGATGCTAGGGTATATATTTCACAGCTTAGAGAAGAGTACGAAAATAAATTAAATGATTTAAATGACAAATTATCAGAATACTTAGATAAAGATGGTGAATAGTATGGTTGATACTTCTATTATTCGTAGGGTTATCGAGCATAAAGCAATGATAGATAGTGCTAAAAAAGATATAGCTAACATGTCTTATGCAATTAGCACTAAGTCTGAATCACTTAAAGAGTTAAATAACTTAAAGAATATAAGTGAGTTTTCCTTTAACTATCTAGATGTGTTAGTTAAGGAAGAGTCTGGTAAATTCATTAAGCATTTAAATAACATACTTGATTATGGTGTTAAATCAATATTTGATGATTGCAACTATTCTATTGAAATTAGGGTATCTGATAGTTCTAAGGCAACAATTCATCTAGTGTACGATGACGAGAGTGGTATTAAGTTAGAGCCTGATATTAAAAATTGTGGTGGTGGTATTCGTACTGTTGTTGGATGTTTATCACAGATAGCATTTATAACACATTATAGGTTAGAGCCTGTGTTATTTATTGATGAAGGGTTAAGTCAATTATCTAGTCAATATATTCCTAATTTCATGGAATTAATTAATCAGATGGCTGAAAAGAATGGTTTAAAGATTCTTTTAATTACACATGATGATAGGTTTACTTCATATGCAGTGAGACATTATGAAGTTTCTAAGGGGAATACTAAGTTGTTGAGAGGTGGTGAGTTAGGTGAGTGATATTCATTTAAAGTTAGAATATGGTGAAAAGATTGCATTTATTTCTGATGTACATGTGGATAGTAAAATGCCTGACTCACGTGTGGATGATATCATTGTAACTCTTAAAGATAAATTAGTTGATATATTAAATAAATGTATTAATGAGAATGTAAAATATGTCTTTTTTGAGGGTGATGTTGTCAATAGGGTTCAATGTCCATTTGAACCTATTACAATGTTGGCTGATATATTATTGCAGTTCAAACAGAAAGGGATGCAATGCTTCTCTATTCTTGGTAATCATGACATTGTTAGAAATTCACTAGAAAACTTAGATAAAAGTCCTATTCAGATTTTATTTAAGTTGGGTGTTTTAGAGCATATTAATTTAGATACTAGAGTTATATTTAATGATAATGTTTTACTAACAGCTGTTGATTATACTGAATACCCTATAAAAGCAGATAATACGTATTCAGTTAATATATTGCTAGCACATATGTTCTATGGTAAGAGTGGCTTTCTTTCTGATGAAAAACACAACCTAACTGATACTAATATCTTAGATTTGGGGTATGATTTAGTTGTGTTAGGTCATGACCATGAAGACTATGAAGATGTAGTTGTTGGCTCAACTAAGATAGTTAGACATGGTTCTGTTCTTAGAGGTACATCACATAATTACAATTTCACTAGAAAGCCTAATTTTGTCATTATTGATGACATAAATAAACCTAAAGAAGTTAGACGTGTAGAGATTGCTCATAGGGATTATAAAGATGTAGCTAGTGAGTACATTTTAAATAAGAAAACATTTAGTAGTATTAATGCTCTACAGGATGTATTATCTAATCTAGCTGATAAGTTAGTTGATACTACTGAAACAGATTCAGATAGGATTTACAATATCATTATGAGTGATGAGGAGTTACCTAATGATTGTAGGGAGTTGTTACTAAAATATATCAATGAGGTTTAATTTTAAATGGCTTTTAAGTTAGAAAATCAGTACACATATTTATTTGAGGATTTTCAAGTAAATAATGGGTATGATATATTCATGAGGTATCAAGATAAAAATACAACAGATGATGAACGTGAGTATTTAGAGTCTGTAGTTAAGGGTTGGATTCTTGATAATAATTATGAGGTTGCTAGGTTAACATATAGTGATGATTACATGTTGTATAACGTAAACTCACTGATGTCTTTGAATATTTCAGATATTTATTCTGATGGTGAATTTGGTGTTAATAGTATAGGTGTTTCAGTACTACAAACCTTTTTCCCTGAATTAGAGGGAGTTGACAAAGTAAAAGGTTGTTGTATGAGAGATTTTTGTAAGAGGTCAGAAAAATCTTTTACAAGATATGTACGTAAGCTTTTGAAGTATGGTAAATCACCTAATGATATGCGGAGTATGTTTGCCTTTGTTGGTGCAGGATATTGCTCTAATTTCAGACCAGCAACAGCTAAAACTATATATGAACTGTACGGAAAAGGTAATTGCAAGGTGTTGGATACATCAAGTGGTTTTGGTGGTAGATTGTTAGGTTTCTTTACAGCTAAAAACACAGCTGAGTATGTAGGTATAGACCCAAACACAGCAGATAGCTGTAATAAATTCATTCTTTACATGAGTAGGTATTTCACAAACAAGAAAGCATATGTTAATAGGATAGGTTCAGAGGATTTCACAGTAGAGAATTATCCTCAATATGAGAACTATTTTGATATAAGCTTTACATCACCGCCATACTTTGACACAGAGAAATATTCTGATTCTGATACTCAGTCATATAAGAAATTTAACACATATGATGCGTGGATAGATGGGTTTTATCGGAATACAATCTATAATAGTTGCAATGCATTAAAGTTAGATGGAACATTCGCTATCAATATCTTTGAGAAAGTTGATAACATTAAAGAGTATACAGAGGAGTTTCTTAATGATTGTGGCTTTTATATCATTAAGGAAGATAAGTACTTGTTGCGTGTTATGAGTGGTACTCAAAAAGGTGAAGATGGTGAGTTCTACACCAGAAAAAAAAAGACTCATACAATTATGAGCCAATATGGGTAGCAAAACATTACACAGAGTTACTTAAAGATGGATTAATGACACGAGAAAAAGCAGAGGAGTGTTATAATCGTGTAAAATTTGGTAATAAAAAGATTAGTATTTAATCATAAGAGGTGCAAAAAGATGAGTGAAGAAATGTTATTAGATGATATTAATGAGTTTGATAGTGTATTAGGTTTAGATGATAATACTGATAGTGGTGTAGAGGATTCATTTGTTGATGAGTTTGCTAGTGAAGTACATATTTCCATTCCTACTAAAGAGATTAATACGATTTTAAATATCTCTAATGTATTAAAATCTAGTGGTGAGAATTCATATGAGGGTAAACTGATTACATTTAGGGTAGAAGAAGGAAATGTTAGATTTATGCTTTCCGATAACAAACGTAGTATCTCTAAGTTTGTTAAACCTTTAAATAGTGAAAATCTTATTACAGATTTTATTTGTTTATCTTCTGGTTCTTTAGTACGAATTGTTAAGTTATGTGGTAGTGTGTTTACAGTTATTGAGCGTACTGTTGAATCTGATGGTGGTGTTAATAAAGAGTACACGATTGCAGTTCATGGTGGTGAGGTTCGTGTAGATAATTACAATTCGGATGAATCTAGGTTTAATCATACATATGATGATTCTTATAGTAACACATCTAATAGGGAAAATTTAATCTCTTATATTAAGAGGTTATTTAATTATTCTCAAACAGCTGGAGGTATAAGTCGTTTCTTATCATTTAAAGATAACACAATTACAGTAGAGTCTTATAATAACATGGCAAAATTGACATGTGATGATAACTTTGGTAGTGGATTTAGATTACATTTAGCTGATTGTAAGTTGTTAGCGTTATTATCTAATTCTGATAGTGGTGATAATATTTCATTTAATGCTAAGGGTGATTTGTACTGTGGTGATACATTTGTATTCAAAACAGAGGCTTTTACACTAGAGGATAACTCTATTCAACAATCTGTATATGGACGTATGGTGGTTGATAATAAGTGTGATGTTTCTTTAGACCATTTACGTAAAATTATCGATTTAGCTTGTAACTTGCCTGAAACTACAGGTGATATTAATGTTACTTTTGGTGATAGTGTTTCTATTGAAATTGTTTCACGAAGAGGTAATTCAGTTATTAAATTAGATGCTTTAGATGTTAGTGGTATTTTTGACATTGGTTCAATCTCAATGAGTGCTAATGCAATTAAACAGGTACTAAGTACATTTAATGGTTTCGACATTGCTACTTTGAGGTTAAGTCTTGATGGTGTAGCTTTAGATAACGAAGTTGTTAGTTCCTTTATTTTAAAGAAAGCTTTCTAGCATATGTTAATGACAAATAATTATAGCGATGCTTTTGAAGATTTCGCTATAAAAAATGGTCGAGATATTTTCACGATATATAACGATACTAATACAACAGATGAAGAGAGAGAAAGATTAGTTGAATGGTTATTTAACTTAATTCGTTCTAGAGATAATGCAGTTCCTTTGCATATGTGGAGTGATGATATATTCAATAAGATAGTATCTAGTTTATGTGATATTGATACAAATGTAACATATCAAGATGGTGCATACAGTCTTAATAATATGGGTGCTAATATACTAACACAATTCTTTCCAGAAATTTTAGATGTTGTAAAGAGTGGTAAGGCAAGTCCTAGAGATTTCTTTAAAGATGATAAAAGACTTCTTGGGTATTGTAAGACTGTTCTAAAGTATTGCACTAGTCCTTTAGAGATGTTTAAAATGATGTCTTTTAGAGGTTCTAGTAGGTGTTATAATTTCAGACCAGCAACAGCTAAGGCTCTTTATGAGTTATATGGTAAAGAAAACTCTAAGGTGTTGGATACATCAAGTGGTTTTGGTGGTAGATTGTTAGGTTTCTTTACAGCTAAAAACACAGCTGAGTATGTAGGTATAGACCCAAACACAGCAGATAGCTGTAATAAATTCATTCTTTACATGAGTAGGTATTTCACAAACAAGAAAGCATATGTTAATAGGATAGGTTCAGAGGATTTCACAGTAGAGAATTATCCTCAATATGAGAACTATTTTGATATAAGCTTTACATCACCGCCATACTTTAATATAGAACGATATTCTGATGATATAACACAATCACATGTCAAATTTAACACATATGATGCGTGGATAGATGGGTTTTATCGGAATACAATTTATAATAGTTGTAACTCACTAAAACTTGATGGTGTTTTTGCAGTCAATATTAGTTGGGTGGATAATATTAAAGAGTATACAGAAGAATTTCTTAATGATTGTGGCTTTTATATCATTAAGGAAGATAAGTATCTTCTAAGAATTCACCCTAGAGAGAGTTCATATGGTAGTGATAAAATGTCTAAATATGAGCCAATATGGGTAGCTAAGCATTATACTGAGTTGTTAAAAGATGGTATGATTACACGAGATAAAGCGGAAGAATGTTATCAACGAGTAAAATTTGGTAATAAGGGGGTATTATGAGTGTTTCAGTTAAGGTAAATAACATTACTAATAACTTCTATTCTGATGAGTGGTATACTGAGGTTGAGACTGTTAAAAAGATGTATGATTTATTAGGTGTTGAGGGGGGGGGCAACAGTTCTATGTCCCTTTGATACTGATAAATCATTGTACGTTCAGTATGGTATAGAATGTGGTTATAATGTAATTTATAATATAAGAGATTTTCTTGATAGGGATGTAACATATGAGTTTGATTTTGTGATTACAAATCCACCTTTTAGTATTAAGGATGATGTTATTGAACGATGTTTAGAATATGGTAAACCTACTATGTTGGTATTACCTATGGATTCTTTGGGTGGTGTAAAAAGACATTCATTGTTTGAATCCTTTAAGTCATTTCCAAAAGTATACATTCCTACAAGACGAGTTAATTATGTTGATGTTAATGGTATTAAACGTAAGGGTGCATGTTTTCATTCCATTTATATGCATTTTAATCACTTTAGTTCAAGTTCAATTATGTTAGAGTGTGAAGAAGATAGTCATTAAAGTAAATAAATAATAACATTCATTTATTATTTGTATATATACCTTTAGGTGATATATTTTCATAATCAGTTAGTAATTTCTAGAGGTTATTGTAATGGATAGAGAAATGAATAGGTTATTGGGTTTCTTGGGTACTAATGTTGATAGCAATGTTGGTATTGATTGGACTTGGACTGAGCTAGTTAAACATGCTGAGCAAGGTGATAAATTCTCTTTGTATCGTTTAACTCAATTAGCACGTCATTCTGAGCAACCTGAAGTTAAAAAATATGCAACTGAAGCTGTTGAACGTATTGAAAAAATCGTTGAGGAAGCCGCTAAGTTGGAAGCTAGTCAAGTTACTACTAAAAGTGGTATTTACTTATCTAGTGAAGAACATTAAGGTTCTTCTATTTGAGGTGTAGTGTTTTTACTACACCTCTTTTTAGTTGTAATATTGTTTAGTGGTGTGTTATAATCACTTTGAGGTGGTGGTTATATGTATATTTACATTTGTGATACTCCTTTTGATAGGGATACTTTTAGTAATGTTTCTTTGGGTAAGGTATATGAATATTATAGTAAGATAGATGATTCAAATGATAGGGTTGACAAATGTCATGCTATTAACATTGAGATTGACAGTATCAATCAAGAAATATGTGTTTTAAGAGAGAGGATTTTTGAGTTAGAAAAAGAAAAGTATAGATTATTTGGTGATAATTCATCTTTTTTAATTAGTCATATTTCGTAACTTTTTGTAATATTTTGTAAATTGATATTGACATAGTTTAGTAGTGGTGGTATATTATGTGTAACAGTAAAGATGATATGAAGTTTACTGCAACATTCTCAGATGACAAAGAAGGTAAAGACTTTAAAGTTGGTCTAGAGAGTGTTATTTCAAAAGATGGTGTAAGTACTTCTGTTGAATACGATGTTTTAAAAAAAGATGTTGAGGCTAAGCTAGATTCAGAGATTGGTTCTTTTAGTTATTCTACAGATAAAAAAACAAACATCAAGATAGAAATACCTACAAATAAGTAAAATCATTATTAAGGAGATTACATTATGGAAGATAATCAATTATTAGAGAAAGTCAAGCGATATAAAGACTTGAAAAACAAAATCTCTATTCTTGAAGCTGAGGCTAAAGAGTTGAATAAAGAATTAAAAGATTCTTTACGTGAAAGTGGTAAAGAAGAGTTTATCATTGGTAGTTATGTTGTCAAGTTACAGTCTATTTCTAAAGATAGATTTAATTCAAAACAATTCAAGGATGAAAACTCTTTCTTGTATTCTAAATATGTATCTACTGTAAATGAAGAGCGATTACAGGTTACTGGTGGGGATATTTTGTAAATTAAGCACTTTACAAAACTTAATTTATAATATATAATAAAATATGTAGTTGTGGTACGAGACATAATTACTTTTTAAGCTAGAGTGTACTTTATACTATCACATTGTACACGTACAGGATTAATCTTATAGGTTTGTAGTTACCTTGATTTCACTAGCTATTCAGAAAACTACTATGCATGGTTCTATTGGTTAGGCAATTTAGAAGTTCAATTCTTCTTAGAACCACAATTAAAGTCCACTCTCATGATGTGTAGATTGCGATATACTAGTGAGATATGGTCGGTGTTGACTTATCATCGAAAACAGCTGAAACACTGCAGGGTTTGTGGCTATAATGTCTTAGTTTTCATATGTCCTCATTATGGGTTCGACTCCCATATCGCTGGCATAGAGCTGGCGATGGATGACGTGCGTTCGCAAAACGCATAGTAGTGTGTTGTCATCGTGAGGACGAATTCTAATATTTTTTATGGAGAGGTGTCCGAGTGGTTTATGGTGACGGTCTTGAAAACCGTTGCACAGAGATGTGCCGTAGGTTCGAATCCTATCCTTTCCGCCATAGGTCTTTAGTGTAGTGGTAACACGCTAGGCTCCAAACCTAGAAACAAGAGTTCGATTCTTTTAAGACCTGCCAACTTATATATGGAGAGATGGTAGAGTGGCTTATTACACTTCCCTGCTAAGGAAGAGTGGAGATATATTTCCACCGTGGGTTCAAATCCCACTCTCTCCGCCAATATGGCTCTATAGCTCAGGTGGATAGAGCAATGGTTTCCTAAACCATGTGTCACTGGTTCAAATCCAGTTAGGGTCACCATTTATTGTACGAAAGGGGGTGTACCTTGTGAATAAAAGCTATAAAGTTAGGATTTATCCTAGTAAAGAACAACAAATCTTAATAGACAAGACATTTGGATGTACTAGATATATATACAACTATATGTTAAATTTAAAGAAGAGATTGTATACAAACTTCAATTTAAATTTAAGTTTTTATAGTATGTGCAAGGTTCTTACTGAGCTTAAAAGACATAGAGAATGGCTTAAAGATGCTGATGCTGTAGCTTTAGTGCAATGTCTTAAAGATTTAGATTTTGCGTGTCGAAGGTTCTATAAGGGTGATGGGTATCCTAAGTTTAAATCTAAAAAACGAGGTAAAAACTCCTATCGTACTTATAAGAATATTCATTTAGATATAGATTCAAGGAGAGTCAAGATTCCTAAGGTTGGATGGGTAAGATTTAGAGATAAAAGTAATTTTAAAGGTTTGACCAAAATCAATAATATTACTATCTCTAAAAGTTCTAGTGGAAAATATTTTGCTAGTATTTCATCTGAAGTTTGTATTAACACTTTTGAGAAAACCAATCAAAATGTGGGTATTGACTTAGGGTTAAAAGACTTTTGTGTCTTGAATGATGGAACTAAGTTCGAAAATCCTAAATTTTTAGTAAGCAATGAAAAGCGACTTAAAATGTTACAGAAATCATTAAGTCGTAAGGTTTATGGTTCTAAAAATTATATGAAAGCTAAGGTAAAACTTGCAAGATTTCATGAATATATTGTTAATTCTCGTAAAGATTATTTACACAAAATAAGCACATTCTTAGTTAGAACTTATGATGTTATTTGTGCAGAGACTTTACGAGTTAAGAATATGATAAAGAATCATAAGTTAGCTAAAGCAATTCAAGATGTTAGTTGGTATGAATTTTGTAGACAATTAGAGTATAAATGCTTGTGGTATGGCAAGAAATTTGTACAGATTGATACTTATTTTGCATCATCACAAATATGTTCTAATTGTGGTTATAAGAATTCTAATGTTAAGAATCTTAGTATTCGTGAGTGGGTTTGTTTAGAGTGTGGGACAATTCATGATAGAGATATCAATGCATCAACTAACATTTTGAATGAAGGATTACGAATTTTAGAGTTAATATAATTTCAGTATATAAGAACCATAGGACATATGGGGATAGCCTACTGTCATAGTGTAAGACATATAGTGAATTATTATTTGTTATATGCAACTATTGGGTAGGAACCTTATCACTTTATGTGGTGAGAGGTTGTCAGAGGTTCAACTCCTATTGCAGGCACCATTTATACATTATGTTATTAATAAAGAGGATACTAAAGATGGAAAGAATTACAATTTTTAAGGGTTTTACTATTCCAGTTATTATTAAGGTTGACGAAAAGCAACAAGTAATTACAGCATATAATACTAATTGTGAGTATCTAGCCGAAAATGCTTTTTATAAACTAATGCAAGGAAAATCTCAGATTGTTTATTTTGATTTTAAACCTAAGTTCTTTGATAATTTGAGATTAAAGAGTACATATAAAGCTAAAGCACGTTGTCATGATGGTGATGTGTTTGATGTTAATGTTGGTAAGGAAATTGCAAAAGAGAAATTAGCTAATAAGCTAAGAAATTCCATTAAAAAGCGTATTGATGCAATTCTACTGCAACAGGCTATGTTGCAGAATGGTGTTGTATCTAGCAATGGTTATAAAGAATTACAGTAAAATATTATAAATGTGTAGAGTGTATGTAGAGATATGTACACTCTTTTTATATAGATAGGGTGGGGAGTTATATATGATGTGTTTGGTGATTGCAAGAGATAGAAATGTAAAGTTAGATAGTAAGTATACAATTAAAGATGCTATTGAACAGGTAGAGATGTTAGGTAATAAGATGAATTTAAAAGGTACGTTACGTTACTATGGATTATCTTATGTTGAAGATAGGTCTTTCTTTTCTAAATATAAAGATGATTTTAATTTAAAAGATATGAGGTCTTTATATAATCTAACTTTGGGTGAGTTGTGTGATTATAAGGATAGGTTAATCTATTCAGAATAGAGGGTACTATATGATTCAAGTTGGGGATAGGGTTGAGCATAATACATTTGTTTCTTTTATTGGTGAGGTTGTTGAGATTAGACCTTATAAAGATGAAACAAGTGTAGCTGTTAGAAATGATGAGGGTAATATCTTTTGGGATGATATTTCTACATGGGATTTAATACCTGACACAGTTATACACTATGGTAAAATTGATGATGATTTTGATGGTGAGACTATTGACGTAGAAGCTATTATCGACTTAGGTAGTCTAGAGGGTTAAATAGGTAATTATATATACTCTTAGCGAACATACGATATAAGAAATTATATTTTAATATATTATTAAGGTACAAAGGGGAAGTAACATATATGAGTGATGTTATCTCAGATGTTACTAACAATATAACGAATACAGCTAAGATTGTAGGATATGTGGTTAGTAGTCCAGAAATTCATCATAGTACACATGGTGAGGATTTCTATGAGTTCTCAGTAAGAGTTCCTAGATTAAATAGTAGTGCATCAGATATCATCAGAGTTGAAATTTCTGATAGGGTATATGATGTTAATAAGATAGATAAAGATGCTATTGTTTCTATTGAAGGTCAGTTTAGGTCATTTAATGAGCATAATAGCGAAACAGGTAAAATCTCTTTACGTTTATTCTTGTTTACAAAGGATATTGAGATTTTAGATTCTGTAGAAGAGTTTACAAATAAGATTACTTTAAGAGGTTTTATTTGTAAAGATGTAGTACATCGTAGGACTCCTGGTGGTAGGGAGATTTCAGATGTTATATTATCAGTAAATAGATTGTATAGTAAGTCTGATTACATTCCTTGTGTTGTATGGGGAAGAAATTCTAAATACGTTTATAAGATGTGTGTTGGTACTGAGGTTGAGTTTGTAGGGAGAATTCAATCAAGGGTATACACTAAGAAATTTAACGATGGTTCTACATTAGAGCGTGAGGTATATGAGGTATCAGTATCTGACGTTACTAAGATTAGTGATTAGTTGAGGGGTAATATTTATGGGTAGCATATTATCAGATGCTGTTGACTATAGCAGTAAAGTAATGCTAATACGTGGGTATTCTTCATATTATACTGATGATGATTTAGTTAAAATTTTCAAAGTAGATTCTTTGTATGAGATATTACATAATAATACATATGAAGAGATACGTACAAAGCTATCAACTACTTTAACTAATACTAGAGAGGGTATATTTGATATCGGCGATGTCGTTACCATAAAGAAGCCTATAAAGTTTGATGGTTCATATAAGACTGTTAAAGGTGTTATTATTGGCAAGCATGTAAGGTATCGAGATGAAAATCTAAAAGATTACTACACTGAGTTTGATATCATAGTTCAAAGTAATATCTATAGTGATGGTTATAGCTATACTATCCATAGGGAAACAGAAGAGTATTTACGTTTAGAGAGTAAAGATATCGTAAATAAATTATACTTGCAAGATACATTAAAACGAATTAGTAGGATTGATGTTGAAGTGTTGGTATAGTAGGGGTTGTTTCAGTGGTTAATTCAAATTTAGGTAGTGGTTTATTAGTATCACCTTATGATAGTAGAGATTATAAGTTTAGGGATTTATTAAAGTTAGGTTCTGTAAATATTCCTTATGAGTATCAGAGTGAGGTATTCCCTTTTGTATATAATCAAGGAAAATCTCAGATGTGTTGTGCATGTTCTTATAGTGCTGTTAGATATTTACAAGAATCAGATAATAGTCAATCTTCTTTATCTGTTCCTTTATCGCCAGCTTTCAATTATGGGTTACGTCCAGAAGAAGAGAACTTTGAGGGTATGTATTTACGTACATGTCTTAAAGGTGGCACAGATGTAGGCTCTATTTTATATGATGACATGCCTGGTTTCTACACAACAAGTGAGGCTTTTACAAAAGTTACCAATAGTCTTGATTTGTATAGAAATAAAGCTGATGAATTTAGGATTGATTCATATTATGTATGTAGTTCTAGAAGAGAGATACAGGTTGCTATTTTAACAACTAAGGCAGTCATTACTGGTATTCCTATTTTTGATAGCTTTTATGATGTAGGTTCTGATGGTGTTGTGCAATATGATACTACAAGAGATGTGGTAAATTATGGTGGTCACGCTGTTACTATCACTGGTTGGGGTTATATTAATAATAAATTCCATTGGAGGCTTTTAAATTCATGGGGTACTGAGTGGGGAGATAGTGGGTATGCTTGGTTACCAGAGGAATATCCTTGGATTGAAAACGCATATGTTGTCGTTGATACAACAACAAAAATGAAGTTTAGTGATTATATCAGTAAATTTTACTGTTAGGGGTATGGGGGATGACATAATGAAGATTACATATAAACCGTCTTTAGGTAGAATATTAGCAATTATTTTCTTGGTTTTAGCATTTATTTCTATGGTCTATTCATTAGCAGTGGACACATATTTACATTATAAGATTCGCTCTGGTGATTTAGAGTTATATAATATAGAATCAAAAGTAATTGATGGTGAGATATCTGCTAATGTGTTTGAGCGTATTGGTCGAATTGATGGATATGTGTTGTTATATGACACAAGAACGAATTTAGTGTATATTGGTGATGAAAAAGGGAATTTAACACCATATTATGCTAATAGCAGTGGTAAACTTGTAATGTATGATAAGTCTAGTAATAGATTGTTATACTAATATATAGAGGTTGAGTTAAGAACTTGACCTCTATTTTTATTTATTACTTTACAATTCTTTACAGTTATGGTAATATATAGGTGTACTCTTTAGTATTGATTTTGAGAGTATTGATATTTTAAAAGATGTGGAGGTACATCATGAAAAAAGATTTACAACAAAAGATTAAAAGTTCTTTAAGTCTAGATGATATTCTAGCATTAGAAAATGGTCTTAGTATTGCTGAAAATGTAGTAGGTGATGAGATTTACATTTTCAGAAATGAAGTAGGAAACGGATATAGTATGATGTTCCGCACTAAAAAAGAGAATGAATTATACGTAGAGGATTTTGATGAAGATGGTAATCTAATCAATGTTCATTATGATATGATTAATGGTGAGGAGTGATAAAAATGGCTACACAAATGAATGATGAGTATACACGTGTAACAAAAGGAATGGTCTTTATTTATGACATTGATGAGGGTAAAGACAAAAAACAATTTAATACTACAAAGTATAATCGTCCAGATTGCACAGAGTATGGTCGTAGACCTTGGGTAGTGGTTTCTGATAATAAATCTATTGATAAGATTTGTACGATTGCACCTATGTCTACAGGTCAATATGGTAAGGGGGATAAAATTAAAACTCATGTTGATTTAACTCTTAATGGTACTAATACATGCATTATGTTAGAGCAGATGCGTTTTGTTAATACCCATGAGTTGAAGGAGTATGTAACTATTTTATGTAACAGCACAATGCGTTTAGTTGATGACGCAGTGGCTTTTCATCTTGGATTAAATCTCTACAAACCAAATAAGGTAGTTTCTATGCCAGCTAGTAAGAAGGCTTATGAAGTTATTAATGAAAAAAGTTCTGTAGAGGTTAAAGAGGCAACAAAAATAAATACAAAAAAGTCTGAAACGAGAGGACGTAGAACTAAATATGATAAAGATTCTTTAAAAGAGATTCTATCAGATTACAAAACTATGTCTGAGAAAGATTTCTCAGATAAGTATAATTGTAAAAATCATCAAGCGTATCTTTATAAGGGATACTATATTAAAAAACTGTATAAAACAAACTTTAAATAAGAAGTGAAAGATGATATAATAAGGACTAGGTATTCTAGTCCTTATTTTTATGTTTAGAATGAAGGTGATTGTCTTATGTGTAGTGAAGCTATAAAAACTGATATAGATTTATTACTAGAGGATTTAGGGAGTGCTGAAAATCTCAATCATGAATGTATCATTTTGTATGATAATCATGTATGTAAGCTAGATAATAAAGAATATACTGTAAACGAAGATAATGTACTTCTATTTGATTCATTGTTAGATTGGAGAGAAAGTGCTTTAAACACGTATCAATTAAAAAGTTTACTTTCTTCTTTAGTGGGTACAGATACTAAAATGTTATTTACAGCTTATGATGGTTCTACGCATGGTTACGTTAATAGCTATATGACTAATAAATATAGTGATTATGGTGTCAATGTACGAGTTATAGCTATAGGCGATAAAACTAAAAATATAATTGGTAGAGAGAATCACGAGATAGATGTAGAAGAGGGTAGAATGTATGAAGATAAGATTACTATAGATTTCAATAGAAAGATATAGTAGATAGGTGTGTAGTGATTCTGATTACATACTGTACTAAATAAGAACATAATAATAAAAGTAATACTATATACACTAATATAATTAACAATGTTATTAATCATATAATAATTACTATAAGAAATATAATCATCAATATAATTAATTTCTTCTAACGAAGAAAAGAATTATATTTCAAGTAGGGATAGGTTAATATAACTGATATAATTGATTATAAAATAATTGATTATAGTTGATTGATGGAAGTGAGATATAGGAGATAAAACACAGGAGGATATTGTAATTAATAGAGATTGATTAATAGAGATTGATTAATAGAGATTGATTATAATAGGACTGATTAATATAGAGGCTGGTTGATATAGGGATATATGATATAGGGATATATGATATATGATATAGGGATATATGATATCAATGAGTTGAGTATATTAGGTTGGATTATGTACATCGTGATAGTGGCACATAGAATATGAGAAGATAATATGTGTGATGTATGTAAGAGAGGGTAGAGTGTGCTAAATGAGAAAAACACGCAAGAGAGTAACTGTATGGATAGGGTATGTTAGTAATATAGGTTAGAAGTGTCCTATAGATGCGAGAATATGTATTCTATTGATAGAGATGGTAAGAGGATGAGTGACACTATTTAAAAAAATAAATAGTATTTGAATATAGAGTAATATAGAAGACCGTTGCGATGTCAATGAGTTGATTAATGGTGATTGATGTCAGTTGAGGTGATTGAGTTATGGAGATTAAGGAATTAAAAGAAGAGATACTTAAAAGATATGGTAGATATTTATTTGGTATAGTAGATATTGATGTATGGTATGATAGGGTAGAGATAGAGAGTCGAGTTGAGATACGAAAAGGTGGTAGAATACATCAACATGAAGGTACAATAGTGGTAGCTATTGATAGGGATGTAGTTGATACTAAAAATGTAAAAGAATGTCTATATAGTATTAAATTAGGCTCTATTAACTATCTAAAAATTAAGTGTGATGAGTTTAGGAAAGATACGACTGGTGGTAGTGCTGGGTTAGTCAGTCGGTTGTATTATATTGCAATAGATGATAGAGATATGGGTGATAAGATATTAGATATCATGGGTAACATACATGGTTTAAGTGAGTGTAAAGGGTTTAATGAAATTACATTTAATGTACATGTACATAACCTACTATAGTTGATAAGTATGAGAATGGTTGAGGGATTAGATTAAATGAATACAGAAGAAATAATACATAGAGCATTGAATGATTCAGTAGTCAAAGCTATAGAGGGGATAGATACTGAGTTATATAATAGGGTTAAAGATTTATTGAGTCGGATAGTAACTAAGTATGGGATGGTACTATTTGGTGATGTAGGTATATGGGTATATGATAATAGGGTAGAGATATACAATCATATCAGTATAGCTAAGAAGAGGTATAAACATGAATGTAAAGGTTTGTTGGTAGTATGGTATAACAGTAATGCTAATAAACTAGGTAATATAAAGAGTGTACAATTCATGAGAGATAGCTATATGAGATTGGTTGATGCAGATGTGTATGAATTAAGTGAGAGAGTGGATGATATAGCTATGGGGTTAAGGGATAGTAATGGTAGGGAGAGAAATCACGTTGTAGTCATGGGTGTGTTGGGTAAGTTAAGTGATACAAATGATTTGGTAGGTATAGGTAATATAAAGCTACACAAAGCGTATTAGTAGAGGTAATAGTAGAGGTATTGGATACTATGGGAAGATATGTATGGTTTAGATTAAAAGACATGATTTCAGTTAAGGTTAGTTATAGAGGGTGTTCTAAAGAATTTGAATATTTTTCTTGTGGTAGATGGTCATAATAGTTAATAACATTATAGCTAACATAACATTACAAAGCTGTACAGATATATACAAAATCATTCTATATATTGTAATTATGTATTAATTGGTATACTATATATAGTAAAACCTAGTGGTAAAAATGTACTAAATGGTATTTGGTAATGATACAGTGTTTATTAATTATAGGAGGATTGTGTTGATAACAGAAGATATGGTTGAGTTTAATCAAAATGATGAGACTATTGTTGATAGTGTTAACAATGTATTAAAGCGTGATGGACGAGTTGTAGTATTTGATAGTGGTAAAGTATTCAATGCTATGTTGAGTGCGTATAGTAGTTTACATGATAGTATTGATAGTGAGTATATTAATGTATGTAATGATGCTATTAATACTATATTAGATGAGTATGATGCATTAGACGATAGAATATTGGGTGTAGAGGATATACAAGACATCGTAGAGAATACATTGTTGGATTCTAAATATAATGATGTAGCTAAGGCATATATACTCTATAGAGATAAGCGTAGTCAAGAGCGTGGTAATTTAATTGATACAGAGTTACAAGAGTTACTAAGTGGTGATAGTGAGTATTGGAATACAGAGAATTCCAATAAGGATGTCAAATTAAATACTACGTTAAGGGATTATATTGCTGGCATTGTGAGTACAGATATAGGTAAGCGTAAGTTACTTCCTAAAGATGTGGTAGAGGCACATGATAAAGGACTTATTCATCAACACGATATGGATTATATCGCTGAGTATCGTACTAATTGTGAGTTAATCAATTTAAATGATATATTACAGAATGGTACAGTAGTAAATGGTGTAGGGATAGATAAACCTAAAAGGTTGTTAACTGCATCAACGATAGCAAGTCAGATTGTGTTAGCAGTTACTAGTCTAACTTATGGTGGAGCTAGTATTAATCTAGGTCATTTAGCACCATTTGTGAGAGATAGTTATAATTGGTATGTCAATAAATATAAGAGTTGGGGATTAGATGATACTGATGTAGTTGAGTATGCTAAACGTGACCTAGCTAAAGAGTTAGAGGATGCGATTCAGACATTCAATTATCAAATTAATTCATTTACAAACAGTAATGGTCAGAGCCCGTTTCTAACAGTATTTATGTATCTAGGTGGTGAGACTGAGTATCGTGATGAATTAGCTATGCTAATTGAAGAAATGTTAAAACAGCGTATACAAGGTTTCAAGAATGAAAAGGGTGTATATATCAGTCCAGCGTTTCCTAAGTTAATCTATGTGTTAGAGGAAGATAATATTCATGAAGATAGTCGCTATTGGTATTTAACAGAGTTAAGTGCTAAGTGTAGTGCTAAGAGGTTAGTACCTGATTATATATCAGAGAGGAGAATGAAAGAACTCAAAGATGGCGATGTGTTTAGTTCAATGGGTTGCCGTAGTTTCTTGTCAGTTGATACTTTTACAGATACGTTTGGTAATATAGCTAAGGCATTAGATTATGATGGCAAATCTAAATATTGGGGGAGATTTAACGTTGGAGTAGCTACAGTTAATTTAGTAGATGTAGCGTTAACAACTATTAAAGATTGCAAGGCTAGTAATATATCTGACATAGATTCTGTTATGGCTCACTTCTATGAAATATTAGATGAACGATGCGAATTGTGTCATAAAGGGTTACAGGTACGTATTAATCGGTTAGAGAATACAACAAGTGATGTAGCACCTATCTTGTGGCAACATGGTGCATTAGCTAGGTTAGATAAAGGTGAGACTTTATATAATTTAATTCATAATGGATATGCTACAGCTAGTTTAGGGTATGCTGGTTTGTATGAGTGTGTAATGGCATTAATCAATAAGAGTCATACAACAGAAGAGGGTATGGAGTTAGGTAAAGCTATCATGCAACGATTAAATGATATTTGTAATCGTTGGAAAGATGAAGAGAATATCGGATATAGTTTGTATGGGACTCCTTTGGAATCCACTACGTATAAGTTTGCTAAGTGTTTACAACAACGATTTGGTAAGATAGAGGGTATAACAGACCATAGCTATATTACGAATTCGTATCATACATGCGTTCGTGAGGAGATAGATGCATTTACAAAACTCAAATTAGAGAGTGAGTATCAAGCATTAAGTCCTGGTGGTTGTATCAGTTATGTAGAAATACCTAATATGCAGAATAACATTAAAGCTGTATTGGATATTATTAAATATATTTATGATACAATTATGTATGCTGAATTGAATACTAAATCAGATTATTGTCAAGAATGTGGTTTTAGTGGTGAGATTCAGATTAAAGGTGATACAGGTCATTTGTATTGGGAGTGTCCTAATTGTGGGAATACTAATCAAGATACAATGAACGTGTGTCGCCGCACGTGTGGTTATTTAGGTACAAACTTCTTTAATCAAGGACGTACTGAGGAGATTAAAGATAGGGTATTACATTTAGATTAACAATTCTATTAATAGAATAAACTATTGTAAAGTAGTGTGAATTTTGGTATACTTTAGGTGTAGGTAAAGACTTACACCTAAAGTATACTTTTTTATTTAAAATAAAAGGATGGTTATTATGAAAAAATCTAGTTATGAGCAAGACGTATATATTTTATTTACTACGTCTGATTTGTTTAGTTCTCCTTTGTTGGGTGTGTATGCCTCTAAAGAGGAAGCTGAGGCTGAGTACTTAGAAGTACAAGAAGAGTATTGTTTGGAAGACTATGAGTTAAGTATTGAGCATAGTACATATAATTTTAAATTCAAATAAGGTGTGTAACTATGGTTAGCAATGAATTTATTCAAAGTTTATTATTGAGATATTCTACATATTTGTTTGGTGGTAAATGTACAATAGTAGTTATGGGTGGTGCTATGGTAGTGTCATGTAAACAAATTGATGGTGGCATTGAGTGTACTGCGGATTATGTCTTTGAATATGATGGTAAAGATACTGCTGATTTAGTAGGTATTGATGTTAAGATTATTGATACTATAAATGGGGTTGAATCTTTTAGTGTTCAATCTAAGAATACATGTTATAACTATAGTACATTACAATTTGTAGCACAGACAATGATTGATAATGATTTAGATTTAGTAGAGTGTGCTAAAGTTATTATTAAGGGCTAATAGGTTGTGATAGTATGGATGTGAAAGATAAAATTCTTGTAGATATACAAGAAAATAAAAAGTATAAAGATTTAGATATTGTTGGGTTTAGTGGAAGTGATGCTACTCTTATACGTAACATTTTCTCTAGATATGATGAAGATTTTAAAAAGATGGCTAAAGAGGATAATTAACTATGTTACGTGTTAGTGTCACTGAGGTGATTTCTATGCATGAAAACGTCATAAATGTTTATGGTGGTGTTCATGGTATTAGGGATAAAGGGTTATTATCCTCTATTGTTATTGGTGTTTTTCAAACATTTGGTGGTAATGAGTTATATCCTACAGATAAAGATAAAGTTTGTAGGTTGTATTATATGTTTGTTACTAATCAAGTATTTTTAGATGGCAATAAGCGTACTGCTACAGCATTGTGTATGTTTCTTAATAAAAAGTACAGTATAAAATCAAATGTCTTTGATGTTAATAATCCTCATAGACTATCTTTAGATGTTGCTAATGGCAACATTTCATATGATGACTTATTAGAAATGTGGTGATTAGTTTATGGATATAGAATCATATAAAAATAGAGTAATTGCTAAGATAAATTCCATGTCAGATGAAGATTTAAGCATGATTTTTAGTGAGGTTCTAGATGGGTATGAAAAACCAATTCCGTTGATGGCTATACCTATTGCAGTTCCTAGTCTTAGTATTAAACGTACATTTATATTAGTGTTTAGGAGATGTAATATGTATCGAAAGTGTGGTGATGTTGTTGCGATATGCAGGACTAAAAGAAAATGATATAGTCGATGGTGAAGGTATATGCGTTTCCTTTTGGGTTCAAGGCTGTTGTCATAGGTGTGATGGTTGCCATAATCCTGATACATGGGATATTAATGGTGGTTTAGAATTATCTAATACCTATGTTGATGATATCATTAGCTTATTATCAAAGAATGGAATACAAAGAAATTTAAGTATTTTAGGCGGAGAGCCTTGTTTAGATAGCAACGTGAGTATTGTGTTACCACTTGTTAAAAAAGTTCATACAGAGGCAAAATTCTCAAAAATATACCTATGGAGTGGCTTTACTTTTGAAGAATTACTACAACGTGATAACACAAAAGAGTTATTACAGTATATTGATGTTCTTGTAGATGGTAGGTTTGAGTTAGAGCATAGAGATATTACATTAAAGTTTAGGGGTTCACCAAATCAACGTGTAATAGATGTTCAAAAGTCTTTATCTAGTGGTAAAGTTGTGTTATATTGTACATAGTAGATAACATTGATTAATATATAAAGGAGATTGTATTATGACTGTTAAAATGCAAGAAGATTACAGAATTGGCGATTATGTGGGTACTTTTGGTTTAGTATGTTCTGCTTGCGATGATTTTTTACAATCATTGGAAGATGATATCGACTATAAACGTGTGAGTGATTTACATGGTATGGTAGTTATTGCAACAAATAAAGATAGAGATAAAATTTCTTTTATTGTTAATGATGTGCGTTTTGATTATCGTGATGGTAGATTATACTTTAATGATTACATGGATGCATTGTATGAAAGACCTTATATTCTACATTTAGTTATTGCTACTTTTAATGAAATGTTATTACATGATGTAGGTATTAGTAATAAAAGTTGTATTCAGAATTGTGTAACAGCATTTTTATTGTTACAGGGTTGGTTTGAGGATAAACGTATTTCTGATTTAGAGTATGAAATTGAAGAAAGTGATAGACGACAAGCCGCACGTGAAAATGCTGAGTTTTGGGAAGAGTATTATTTCTTTAATCCTAATGATGTTTAATAAGAGGTGTATATGATAGGTTTAATTAATAAAATTTTGTATTACTTTGACATGATGTTGGTAAGTATTAATAGTACTGAGGGTAGTCTTGTTAAAATTGAAAATGATTTAGGTAAAACTAAAGAGGTTGCTACTAAGGTAGTTCAGATTAGTTTAGCTATTAGTGAGATTGTAGTTCTTTTGTATAAAGTCTACGGTGTATTTTTAAACACTTCTACAGTTCTTCAAGGTGGTGCTTTGGGTGTAAGTGAAGAAAAGAATAATTCCTATAAAGCTATGAAAGACTTGCAAAAGAATGTAGATATTGAATTATTACAAGCTGTGTTAGAAGATAGTACAACTGTACCTGATAGTTTCATTGATAAGTTGCATGCTGATGTAGAGGCTTATAAAGATAAATTAAATAGTCGAGTTGAAGCACGTAGTGATAACTAATTAATAGGAGATTAAATTATGTTATTATATTTTGCTTTGGATGATGAAGACACTTGTTTCCATTCTTCTAAGATTTTTAACAATCTTGAAGACTTATATAAAGAGTTAATGGATTATCGTAAGAATGTACATTTTGTTTATAGTGTTACATTGTACGTCTATGATACTAATAGCAATAAGGGTTGTACTATTATCATTATGGCTAATGATATTACATCTCTTTCATTTGACGTTTTAAAGTCATATGTTGGTATTTTTACTGAATATTATTATAGAGATGATATGGTTGTTACATCTATTAAGTGTGATATTGTAGGTGATGGTTGCGGCAACTTTGGGTATGATTACGTAACAGTTACTTTTGATGATGAGTCTGAATTAAGATTGTAAAGTAGATAAATACGCTAATGTGTGGTACAATAGTACTGTATATTAGCGTATTTTTATTAGATTGGTGGTGAATTATTTGGTTGAGACAATATTGCAGTTAATTGCTTGTCATTTAATTGGTGATTATGTACTACAGAGTGAGTTCTTGGCAACAACTAAAGGGGAGAACTATTATCATCTTTTTGTACATTGTTTCTTGTATTGCATACCTTTTTGTGTGTTATTTGGGTTTTCTGCACATATCGTATCCATTTTTGTGGTACATTTGATTGTAGATAATCTTAAAGCTAGGTATAATGCAATAAATTATGTTGAAGACCAATTAATTCATTATTTGGTTTTAGTACAGTTCTTATTGTAGAAAGGTTGGGTTTTGGTTTTGGGTATTGATTTGTCTAAAGTATCAATTAATATTAAGGATATTTCTGATGATACAAAGAGAGGTTTTGAGGTGTGTTCTAGTGGTGTAGAGTTTGATTGTAAGTTACCTACTAGGAGTACTACGCATAGTGCTGGGTATGATTTCTATGCTCCGTATGATGTTGTAATTCCATCATTATGGAAACAGGTAGGTAAGTATCTATTACATTCATTATTACATTTCTCTTTTAATAGTTATAAAGAAGTTATTAGACCTACAATGATTAAAACATATATTAAATCATATATGGGAGATGATGAGGTGCTATATATTTATAATCGTTCATCTAGTCCAATCAAGAAAGGTTTGATTTTATCTAACTCCGTTGGGGTTGTGGATAGCGATTTTTACAACAATGAAGATAATGAGGGTAACATTGGTGTGGCTTTCTATAATTTCTATCCTTTTGATGTTACGATTGAAAAAGGTGATAGGGTTTGTCAGGGTGTATTCGCTAAATTTTTAAAGGCTACAAATGATACTGTTCTTAACAATACACGTGGTGGTGGTTGTGGTAGTACTGGTAAATAGGTTTTGGTGAGGTAGTTATGGTTCTAAATAAAGTAGAGATTTCATATGATAATATTGAAAATAACAATATTAAATATGATACTAAGAAAGCGTTGTCTATGATTTTAGATGATGATACAAATAAAGAGGGTACATCTTTTATGATTAACCCTAAGGCTTTAAATTCATTATTGAAAGCCTTAGAGAGTGTTAATGCAGTTGATAAGATTGCAATTATACCTACTATTTATAAAGGTGATTGTATGTATATTATCACTAAATGTTTTGGTAGGGTTGATGCTTTATTATGTTCTGAGTAGGTGGTAGGTATGAAGTATTTTATTTCTGATTTACATCTAAATAAGAATGGTATTAATAAAGTGTCTGGTGTAGATTCACAATTACATAATCATTTTGTATCTACAATGTGGAATACAGTTATTACAGATGATGATGAGGTCTATATCGTTGGTGGTGTTGGCGATTTATCATTACTAAGCACTTTAAATGGTAGTAAGATTGTATTGATTGGTAAGTCAGATTTAGATAGGTTCAGTCAGTATGTGTCATCTGTGTCCACTAAGAGGGATGCAATTCTTGATAAGGAAATGTATCAAACATATTGTAAGAATGAATTTAATGTACAGGTTTTATTTAGAGATACATTAGAAGTCACTTTATGTACTAATGAGATTATTAGGCTGTGTGTTGATTATGAAAATGCTACAACGTCTAAGATGTTTACATTGGCTAGTGGTATTGGTAATTATCAGAGGTTATTTGGTAGTGGGATGAATTTAAGTTCATTTGTTAACGGCTATAAACCTGTTTCTGAGTATGATATTATTTCAAGTATTCGGGGGGGTTCAGATGAATTACTTTACTAAACATAAAGATAAGTTTCTTAGGTTAGTGTCTTTATTTATCAAATATCTACTATTTTATATAGCATCTATTGTTTTCTTTGAGTGTTTTCTGTTCTTATTGTCTTTGATTATTGGTTCAGATGCTTATATCTCATTTAGAATAATTGTTAATGTAGTAGAGTTCTTTGAGACTGCATTATTTATTATAATGATTCCTATTCTTTTCTTTTGTGAAGTATTCAATGTGGGTTTTTAGGTTAATGGTGGTGATGGTTAATTGGTAGATGGTAAGATACTATTCTTATGTGGTAAGGGTGGTACAGGTAAAGATAGTGTGATGGGTTGTTTGGTACAGAAATATCCTGATGATTTTGAAAGGTTTGTTATTACAACAACAAGACCTATGCGTGATGGTGAGGTTGATGGTGTTGACTATCATTTCTGCAATAGGGAAGACTTCGCACGTAAAGTGGTAAATAATGAGTTTTGTATTGTCGAGTATTATAATGTAGTTAATGGCAACTCAAATTATTATGGTGTAGGTGATATACCTAATAATAACGATAAAGTATATGTTCTTTGTGGTACAAATACTCAATATGATAAATTGAAAGCTAGATATGGCGATAGGGTTATTGGTGTGTATCTGTATAATACAGCATATACAAGTTTAACACGTATGTTATCTAGGCTTAGAGATAGGAAAGAAGCTAATGTGTTAGAGGCTTGTCGTAGGGTATTATCAGATAGTCAAGATTATATGTATATTGATTTTAAGTCTTTTAATTTATTGATTAATACAGAAGATTGTACATTAGCTGATGAAGTTTCTTTAATACATAAGTTATTTGAGTAGAGAGGTGTTCTATGAAGGTAGCTTATTTAAGTGATATTCGGATTAATAATCTTGTGGGAGAAGAGACTTGGCTTAATGAGTCCTTTGATTATTTTAGTTCAATTATGGCTCAGTTTATTAGTCGTTATTCTGATACGATTGATTATTTAATTCTAAATGGTGGGATATATTCTGATAGTACTAGATTTCTTGAATTTGTTGATTTTCTAGACACTTCGTTTACATCTCATGATATACATACAAAAGTACTTTTTAATGTAAGTAATATAGAGTATTATAGTAATTCAGTCTTTGTAGATAAGGTAGGTCAGTTTTATGATACTGATAAGAAGTTTAAAAATCATAGATTATATCTACCACGTAATCCTATCATAACTAAAGATATATGGATATTTGGTGTTGATACATGGTATGACTATTCTCTATATAGAGGTAAACCTATTTCTTTAAAAGATATTACTAAGAAAGATAATCGTGGTTTCTTTGGTAAGTTGTTTAATAAACGAGTTAACCTAGATAACTTTAATATAACAGATGAGAGTGATTATGCTTTTGGGTTACAAAATACTTTTGATGTGAAGCATACAAATGATTGTGTAGATTCCTTTAGGCATATATGTGATAGGTATGATAGAACTATTGCACAACCCACTAACAAAGTTGCTTGTGGTTATTTTTATAGCAATGCTTTGTTTTTAAGTGATAATCCTAAAAGGGATGGGTATAATGATGCTTTCAGTGGTAGCTTTAAGTTTGATGATACATTTAAATCTCATGGTATCACTGAGTATGTGTGTGGGAAAGCAAGTTCTTATCGTAGTCATATTACTATGGATGGTATTATGTATAGGAATAGTGCTACAACATTACGTAAAAAAGGTTTCATTACAACAGATTGTGTGTTAGGTGATGTGTTGGTAGTTGATTATTGATAATTGTTATCAACGCTGATTTGGTTTAGGTTAATGGTGGTAGCTTATGAAAGTTATTGACGTAGATAGTATTTTAGAACATAAGAAGAGTATAGCGTACAATACTAATAATGAGAGATACTTATCTAAGCTAGAGGTTTTACAGGTTTTATATGATGAGTTACCTAGTGTTTGTGATTTACGTGCTGATAGTGTGTTAGATTCTAGTAAGTATGTTCAACTAGCTAGACACTATATCTATAAGAATTATCGGTTACTTAGGTATAGTGATATTAATAAGTTAGGGTTAAAAAACTCTTTGACTCCTTTTCATCATAACTTTATTAAAAATATGGGTGGTGCTGTGTTGGTTATTTTTAATACACTAAATAATAAACCAGTATCATGTGTATTTAGGGGAATAACAGAAAAAGAGTTCATAGATTATAGTGCATTACAATCTATGTATGGCTTTGATATGATAGACCCTAATTTTAAGTATGGTGATTGGATAGTTATTGTTGAGGGTTTATATGACGCTGATGTATTGCGTTCAATATATCCTAATGTGTTAGCAATGCAGACATCTAATGTTAACTCATTACAGGGCGAGATATTGTTATCTATGACAAATAAATTTATTGTAGCATTTGACAGCGATACAGCTGGTAGTGTTGGTTTTGACAAAGCGTATCATAGGTTAAAACGTGACAATACAATCGTACAAAGGTTACAAGTGTATGGAAATGATAAAGACGTTGGCATGTTGGAAGAGTTTATACATAATAATGATGAATATTCTAAACGTAAGACGTATTATACAAATACAATAGATGAATTAAGGAAAGGTAGTATACTGGGATGGTAGACAATCAAGATACAAAACAAGATAAAAAAGTAGTTGCTTTTGCTGATAAAGGTAGTAAAGAGTTAAATCATAGCGTTAAACGTAAAGAGTTTGTTGAGGTTATGGAACAGATTTTTGAGCGTATGAATGAGACAAATCATTATTTGATGGAAGATATCAATTCTATGTACGCTAATCAAGTATTCCCTGTACAAATGGGACATGCTGTAATTGAGGAGTTGTTGGTTGAAAAAGGTATTATCACTAAAGAAGAGATTGATGAGGCTTTAGAAAAACGTAAACAACAGTTATTAGAAAAAGCTAAGGCGATTAAAACAAATGAAAATGGCGATGAAGAGTTAGCTAATGATGAGGAGTCTAAGGCTATTGAAAATGAAGCTGTTTTAAATGCTATGGCTGATACAGAAAGCACTACATAAGATAAATAAAAAATATAAGTTTACATAATGCATAGTTGAGATATACTATGCATTTTTTGTTGTAGGTGGTGTATATGGGCGATAAAGTTTTTAGTAATAATATACGACTAAAGTATAATTATGATAGGGATAAGGTTGGTAATACTGTATTTAGACCTTATGTGTATGATAGTAGTGGTACTAAGGATACATTTTCACCTCAGTTTAATTATACTGATATGGTGCATCCTTTAAATACCCCTGAAAATGGTGGAGATGGGTATAAGTTACGTTTCGATATTACACATCAAGATAACGCACGTGGTGGTAAGAGGAAGTATCTTTTTTTTAAAGATACGAAGGGTGTTAATTCTATGTTTTCTGCATCTGATAATAGCATGGTTAATGATGTTCGTATTAATCAAGACTTTTCAATTTCAATGCAGGCAAAGAATTTAAATGATTTTATTATCACTAGACATGATTTACGATTTGATAAGGGGACATTAAAATACGTAGATAGGGGTAGGATTTATACTGTTGAGGGGTTAGGTAGTTTCTCTAATGAGGTTGACAATTCTCTTAGACGCCAATTCTATGGGTATGGGCAACCTGTTAAATATAACTATTCAAATAGTGGTAGTATTATTTCTGATATTGCTGATGGTACAAATAAGTTTACTAATGGTGGTTATTCTTGTTTCATGTTATTAGTTCATTTTAGTGTGCGGTTGGTTAATGATAATGGTGCATCTGATAATTTTACAATGTATTGTTTTGTACCGGTTTGTTTTTATGACCTATCTATATTGAATAATAAAGCTGATTCTAATGCTTGGAGTGTGCGTACTGAGTTGTTGGGACATGTTAGTAATAAACCATACTCTACATTATTTTATATCACAAACTCCTATAATGGTGTAGGTAGTGATGCTGATAAACGTATATGGGGGTATAATGGGGTTAATGTGTCTAGAGGCAAGGTAAAAGACACATCTGCTAGGAATATACCAGATGTGTATTGGGAAACTCCTTGTGGTAGTAGTGGCACTCCTGGTAATTTTATATCTGATTCTATTATTAATCAGTATAAAAAGATGGGAGATAACTTTAAATATAGAACGATGATAGAGATTACATCATATCATATGAGTGAAATGAGTTATAAGTATTATATGTATGGTGAGGGTCAGAATCAATGGAGAGGTAAGACTCTTAGTATGTCAAAATATATGGTTAAATGGTATCCTACTATGTCTACAATAAATAACAATCCTAATTACTTTTTAATGCAGGATTATGGTTACATTTATTAGTGTTATCTACTGTATATTTAGTGGTTTATAATATATAATATTATATGAAAGTTTCACAATAATTTTATATTGTAATATTTCGTAAGATATTGTAATATTCTGTAATTTACAATCTTTATCTTAATGTAATGTTTAGTAATGTTATGTAATGTAGAAACATACTAATTATAAGGGTTTATTTCTAGTCTAAGTGTATATATTTAATAAAGGTATACGAGGTAATATGGAAGAGTTATTTAAGGATAGGGAGATTCGTAAGTATATTAATGAATCTCTAGCTAATGCTGTGCATGATGACGTACAGACTAAAGAGTGTGAGGTATGTCATACACAAGCTAAGAATACATATGAGATAGATGGTCATATTGTATGTGATAGGTGTATTAATTTCATTAAGTTTTTACGAGATGATTTTGATGTATTGTTTAATAGTAAACAGGATGTATGGTCTAATGTACAGGTTAGGTATGATTCTTTAACAGAGGGATATTTTACTCCTAATATTGAGAAATTATATGATACAGCTAAAAAGTCATTTGGTGGTGATATCACTAAATTGATTAAATCTTATGGTATTAAAACTAATAAGGATTTATGCACTAGGTTATATAAGGGTGAGTTATTCATTGATAATAAACAATTAGCTAAACCTAGTAAGTTTAATCGTTTTATTGATGATTTTGATGTAAGGTTTAATACAGCTGTTGGTTATAAGGCTATTGTACCTGATAGTGATGGGTATGTAGCTAAGTATAGTACAGTGGGTAAGAATGATGCATTTATTAGGGATAATATAGATTTCATTAAGAAGAACGCTAGTGAAGTATTGAAGGATATTGTAAAACCTACTATACGGAATTCTAATGACCAATCTGATTATGATGAGATTGTTAATTTAAGTGGTAGTGGTAACTCTAGTAAAGTACAGAAGAGTACTGTTGCACAGGCTCCTAAGAGTGGTAGTACGATTGGTAGTGGTCAGAATACATCTTCTGCTACTAATGTAAAGACTTCAAAGGCTAGTGGTAATACAAATGACTTTGAGATTCCTTTGGGTAAAGATGGGTTTGCTTTACGATATACAAGGAATGATACACAGTCTAAACTTCAAAAAGGTGTAGTAGAGTATCATTGTACATTTAATTATAAGAGTAAGACAATTAGTCATATTGATGTAGATATTGTATCTATTGATGATTTTGATGAAATTACTAAGAACGCATTTAAGTGTACTAAGTTATATAAGTTGTTACCATTTATGAGTGATGATGGCGATTATATTGTAGATATTGATACAGAGGGTATCGTTACTCATTTAGAGTTAGATGTAGATAATATTCAAAAGAATGGGTTTGTATTTAAGATTTTAAATCATACTAAATCATTTGATAAGGATACAGTAAAGATTATTGACCCAGTAGTTATTACATCATATAGTAAGTTTAATGCATATATCTCTAAGTATATTCTTATGAGTATAGGGAAGGATTTCAATGCATTTGTAAATGTTAAATCTAATACTATTTATACTTCTTTAGGTAAGGTAGAGTGGTATCTATCTGATTTAACTGATAAGGGTATTCTTGTTGAGTTAGTATATGGTAGTCGAAGTGCTACAGTGGAAGTAACTAAGAATACAGATAATGTAGGTCTAGTAGATTTATGTTTACGTGGGTTGTTAATTAGGAATCAAGATGTATTTGATACATTATTTGGTAATAACTCATTATCTTCTATGAGGAGCATTAAAGTAACATCTAAAGTAAATCCTAATATTACAGTAGAGTGGTTATTGGACGCAGATACAGTACAAGCATTTATTGTGAGTGGTGAGTTAGCATTACAAGGTAGTTTTGATTCTAATGCATTAACTTCATTTAGTGTGTCTAGTTGTAAGACATTGCAAAAAGACATTGAGCGATATACTGATGATGTATTATATCGAGATGGGTATGTACAGAAGAGTAATAATGCAGTCATTACTAATTGGTTTAAATATCGTGATGCAAGTGATACAAGGTTAAAAGTATTATATCGTCAAATTGAAAATAATCTTAAAGCTACATATGATAAATTAGATGATAGACTTGATTTCAAGGTTGAGCGATTGGTAGTAACACATAGTGGTAACATTGTTGAGTGTGTATTTTCTATTGTAGACAATGAAGGTGTATATCAAGATTTAGATACAATGAGGAAAGACTTGTCATTAAAGTTACCAGATTATTATCATATGTCTGAATCTAATGATAATAATGGTTCATACTATGTACAGTATATAGTAAGTGATGATGACGATATTGAAAAATTCGCTAGTGATATTGAGTCATCTGTGTTAGAGGGCTTGTTTAGATTATATGCTACTGACATTAATGAGGGTTGTGGTTACACTCTTATAGGTGAGGGTAAAGCAATTCCTGTTAATGAATCTACAGATAGCAATAAAACACATGCTGAATTAGAAGATGAAGATAATGATACTGAAGAGGGTACAGATGTTGGGGGTGTTTCTACACCAATTGGTACACTTCATAGTACAGATGGTAGAGGAGTAGGTTCTTTGGAAACAAATAAGAAAATTGATGCAATTAGTTTTGATGATGTAGTTGTGGAAGAGGTCATTTCTGAGGTTGCTTATAAAGTAACTACTAAGAATGGTAAAAAAGTTAAAGTTAAGATGACTCCTATGGAGGAGAAAAAGGCTAAGGCTAAACGTAAAGCTTATTACGAAGAGCAAGCTAAGAAAGAAGGCAATAAAATACGTTCTAGTAAAGTTGGTAAGCAGAATAAAAAACTAGCCAATGACTTAGCCAAACGAGCTGAATCTGATAAAATGAGAGAGTTTCATAAAAAAGAGAAAAGTCATGAGTTAATGAAGGCTAGGAAGGAAAAGATGAGAAAACTCAGGAGTGGTACTGCTAAAGAACGTAGAAGTGTAAGGAAAGAACTGTCTAAGTCTAGGATGAGTGATAGTACTTTATAATAGTAATATTTAATAATCATACTGTACTGTATAGTTGTATAATTGTACAGTACAGTATTTTTAATATATAAGGTGTTTTAATTTTGTGTGGGGTAATTAATGAAGATTGTATTTACCAATAGTGATATGACTATTGATGATACTAATGCATATAATATTTCTGAAAGTAAAGAAGAGGATACAACTGAAACAGAAGAGGTTGTAGACGATACTTCTAATCAAGAGGAAGAGGATATGGGTACAGAAGATAATACAAATAAATTAAGTCAAGATGAGTTAGAGGCTTTACGTGATGGTAAGGCTATTACGTGTCCTGAGTGTGGTAGTACTAATATTAATATTCATGATAATGGTGAGTCTTATTTCTGCACTGACTGTGAGTATTCATGGGATGTGCGTGATGCTGATGATGATGGTATTGATGATGATGCTGATGATTACATTGATTCAATGGTAGAAGAGTTAGATGAATCATATCAATTAATTGGTAATACTTATATATTACAGGATGGTAGTAGTGTGTATGTGATTTCTAATGAAGGTAGTTCTTTTGAGGTATTGGATATCGATAGCACTGATAGGTATACAATACAAGAGAGTGTATTATTGAGTAAGGTAAGGGTTAAATAGATATGTCAAATTATAGTACAATTATAGAATCATTAGTGAGTACAAGGGTTAATGAGGGAACATTGTTACGTGATTATAAAGGTATCATTAGTCAGTTAAAGAAAGCATTATTATCTAAGAGTACAGATGTTGTACCTTATGATGCTAATAGGTTATATCTTTCACTAGATTGTGGTTGGTATGGGACTGTTGAGTTATTACCTGTGTATAGCATTGATACATTACATGAAAGAGAAGATAATAAAGGTCACATTTTTATTTATGCTGATATGAAAGATGTTATCAAAACAGATACTATTTCACATTACTTAGTTAATGGCAAAAAGGTTTCTACTGTTGATGAGATTCTTGTTTATTTGTTAAAGCTGACAGTTAAGGCATTAGATGATAAAGCGTCATGGTATAATGATGATTATAATTTAAATGAATTAAAAAGTTTCTTATCGAATACATTTGGATATACATTTACTACTATGTCTGATTTAAAGAAAGATTTGTTAGATAGTAGTGGTGTGTTATATAAGACTTATAAATCTGAACTAGAGAAGTATCTGCCTGTTATGATTAATAAGTATACCAAATGTTTAAAAGGGTTAAAAATTAATAGCAATAAGTCAGTAGACATGACAAAAGATACAATTAGTATATGTTGTATTGATACTAAGAAGAATATGATTTATATGAGTCGTGCATCTTCTGATAATGAGCGTTATATTGTCAATCCTAAGAAGAAAGACGCAAATGGTTATACATTTGATTTTGCACTTGATGATGTTAATAATGCTATTGCAAAATACAAAACATTAGATTGCATAGGTGGTTTTTCATTTGATTTCTCTGGTCATGTTGAGACAGATGTTATTTATAATGGGAGAAGACTATTTAGGTTTAATGTATTATAATCAATGATATTATATTTGTTAGAGTGGTAATAGTTTATGAGTACTTTATATCTTGATGATGAAATGATGGGTTATAAAGATATATTCCTACAAGCTATTCAAGACATAGAGGTTTTAGGGTATAGATTTAAACCAATATTATTAATACATGCTTATATGGGACGTAGCAAAAAGATATTAGGTATTACGTATTGGTATCATGACGATACTTGCTTGATAGAGTTTTCTGTGAATAATCATAATGTTCATGTGTATGATTATGGGACTCATGTTATTAAAGATATTCAGTTATCAATTAGTACAATTTATCATGAGTTAGCACATGCAACTGTAGAGTGTCATTTTAAAGGTCATGGTAAGGAGTTTAAGACATTAAGGAATAAGATATTAGAAACATATAGGATAGATATAGGTGGTGCTATGTCTGATTATAGTTAGGTGGTATGGCATGGGTTATTCAAACATTATAGATTCTTTAGTAGATAATCGCTCTGATATTAATGAGAGTGGTTTACTGAGGGATAATAAAATACTACTTCGTAAGATAGAAAAGCAGTTACATTTTTTTGAAGAGGCTTTTATCAAGAGTAGTGAAAGGTATATATGTTTCATTGATTGGTATGTTTTTAATGTAAGACGGTATAGTGGTTATTTTGGGTTACGATTACGTATAGAAGATAACATGTATAAGTGGCTAGAAGAAGGTGACAGTGCTTATTATTGTATAGACTTAAATAGGTTATTATCTTATAATAACATTAAATGGTTTATACTAGGGAATAAATTATACAGTTCTTTATATGATGGGTTAGAGGAAGATATAGAGGTCATGTGTAATATGCTACTACAACATGGTGGTGGTTTACGACTTGAAGAGGCTATTTCTTTTATTAACTCTTTGGGTATCTCATATGATTGTCCTGATTGGAACACATTGAAAGCTGATACTATGGTAAAGCATAAAGTGGTAGGCATTCTAACACGATTAGCTAATGTAAAGTTACCTGAATTTATTGGGGATTGTCTTAAATCAGATAGAGTATTTTCTAACAAAGAAACATTAAACAGTGTTGGCAGTCTTGATAATCTATTCTATAAGAATGGGTACTTAGCCGTAGCTAGGGTAGATATTAAAGATGATAGAGTTGTATTTCCTTGTTATGGTGAATTGTCTTTATGTTCTATTAATAGTCGAGAAGATAAGAAAAATGTTATTTATCATACCATTAGTGATGTGATTGATAAGGGGTACACTAGTAATAGTGGTAAGGATTTATCTATACGTATAGACAAGAAGGACATTATTAAATTTAATGTGTCGGATAGTTCTAGGAGTTTTGTAGAGACTAGATATCCTAGATAGGGGTGGTTGAGGTTAATTATGAGTAAATTATTGCGTGATAATAAAGTATTATTACAGAAGATAAAGAAGAATACTTTATTATCTGATAGGTGTGCAATGATGTCGTCAAGTGTTGGTTTTGCATTTTCATTTAAAGTAGATGATTATGTAGTAACAACAAATCGTATGACATTATACTTCCATATACCTAAAGATGCATATACATGGGTAGAATATAAAGATAGTGCTTTCTTGTGTATAGATACATCTAAGTTGTTTACATTTAATAATATTTCATGGATTAGAGATGACTGTAATGTACAATATAAGGATTTCATTCAGTATACTAGTAAGGTAGTTGATGACTTTGTAACTGAGATATTTTATATGGGTGGTATCGTTGATGACTCCTATATGGTTAAATTTTTACAACATTGTGGCATTAGTGGTGTCAATATCTCTAATCTATATGATTATATTAATGATACAAATACCTATAATCTTGTATTGGAAGTTGTATTGGATGAGATACGTACATTTTTAACTGATGTTATTTATGAGAATTTAAATACAGATAATTTGTATAAATCTACTGGTGAAGATACAAAAGGTGTATTTTATATTAATAAAAGATATTTGGGTGTAGTAGCTGTATACTTAAATAAAATGGTTAATGAGGTAGTATTACCTAATAGTTGTCGATTAGAGAAATGTGATATCTTTAAGGGTAGAAATTGTCATAGTGATACTATTAGTAACTATATTAAAAGGGGATGGAAACTTCCTAAGACGATTGATATCGATAAACAGTTTAAATTCCGTGAACGTAGTGGTTACTTTATCACTATGAATAATTGGTGATGGTATGGGTAGATTAATACGTGATAATAAGAATATATTAAATCTGATAGTTAAGAAGGCATATCCATATAGAGATGTAGTAACAACTAGGGTTGGTACTCATTATTATATTACGAATGGGTTGGCTTGTTATAGGGAAGTATACCTATTACATTTAAATACTACTAAGGACATGTATACATGGGTAGAAGATAAGCATAACTTATTTTATTGTGTCGATATTAATAAGTTGATGCGGTATAACAATTTACGTTGGATTGGTCTTATGGGTACTACTAGGTTTGATTCCGTTGGGATTAGTGGTGAGTTACTTAGAAATACTATGAATAGTATTACAAGCTCATTTAATAACACTAACTTAGAGGCTATCAATCGGATGTTACATTTCTATGGCATTACTGATACAGAGTATGTTTCGTTTATTGATTTTTGTAATGATACACATGTATATGAAGCTTTTATGACTAAATTAGAGGAAGAGGTTGCTCTTAGAACTGAGCAAGTAGTTCAAAATTTCTTTGGTGGGGTTATACTGCATAATACCGTTAAGAGTAGGTTACTTAATAATACTAAGTTACCATTATTGCGATATGATACTAAATCACAGAAGGTATACGTACCTAATCGTGGAGATATTGTGTTTGTTGACTTTATGTCTAGGACAGGTGATGGAAAAGATGGTAGGGATATCTTTTCTGTAGATGACTTTTTAAGTGGTAGAATCAATTTAAAAGATAATGACTTGTTACATATAGTAACTATTAATGATTATGATATACCATTAGGTGGTGCTTTTTAGTATATGAAGAGTTTACTGAGGGATAATAAAAGCATACTAAATTATCTAATAAACAAAGTATATCCTTATCAGAGAGATGTCATTGTTTCTGTTAGGGTTAAGTACTGCCTAGGTGATACGATTATTTATACTAGTGACTATCATATTGGTATTAGTGCTACTGAAGATATGTACTCATGGGTAGAGAGTGGCAAGAACTTATTATATTGTTTAGATACAAGTAAGTTAGATTATTCTAGTGTACAATTTTATGGTTTATCACATACAGAAGGATATAATTCCGATGTATTTAGTGACGATTTATTTGATGATGTTTATAATGGGATATTAAAATCACTTAATAGAAAACATATTAATGTTGGGACTAGCTTAGATATATTACATAGATTATTAGAAAGTTATAGTATCAATAATAGATATAGTTCTGTACATGATTTCATCAATGATAATGCTATGTGTCATGCACTTAAACTTTTTATGAGAAGTAAAATTAGGGGAGATATTGTATCTTCTATTTTACGTACATTACAACATGTTGAGTTCATATCGTCTATTGATGAAATGTTGATAGATACATGTAAGTTACCATTATTGCGATATGATGCTATGTCACAGTATGTGTATATTCCTTATTATTCATACATATATATTGTACGACTTATGTCATATAAAGGTAGTGGTAAGGATTATAGAAATATTGTATCGGTATCAGATATAGTAAATAATACAATCCCAACTAATATTAAGCATTGGTTTAATAAAGATATGAGATTAATTTTAAGTACTAAGTGTGTTTGTAATATAGATATTGAGGGTAACTATTGAAGGGTGGTGATTAATTGGCTAAAAATATATTACGAGATAATAGAGCCATACTGAAGCGTGTTGTTAAAGGTTATAAAGATTCTGCTAATAGTCTTGATTCTTATGTATTTGTAAGTTTCTTGGATAATAGTTGTGTACTTAAATTTAGGTATAAGGAATACGCATATACTTATGTTATTTTTGGTCTTTCTCTTGATACAGATTCAGAAGATATTAAAGTAGTAGAGCATAAGGGAAAAGGAATTATTTGTCTAGATACAAATAATATATTTAAGTTTAGTAGGTTAAGAGATGATGGGATTCTTATTTACCCTGATGATATCTCTATAAGTGGTGTATTGCATAATGTGGCTAATCTTGTATACAAAGATTTGTCTAGAAAATCTATTGAGTTACTTGAAGATTTAATGTCATTTTATACGTCTAAGTATGGTGTATTTTGTGATGATTTAGATACATTTAGTAAGTTGTTTGTTAAGCATAACAAAGAAGCTTTTACATCTATGTTGGGTGATTTATGTTCAGAATTATCTATTGATAAGAACTATTATAGGTTAGCTAGAACTGTGTATGCTGAAAATGGGTTATTAGGTTTGTGCTGTATGGATTTTGAGACTGATACACTCACTCATGCTATTGATTTCAGAAATAATGTAGAGGATTTAGATATACTCACAAAGTCAATTACTAATAATAAGATAATGTTTAAGAGTATTAGAGATTGTGTTACTAATCGTAAAGTTTTAAATCAATGTATTGGTTTTGTTTTGTCTTATAAGGGTAGTGGAAAGACCTACTCTTATGATAAGAGTTCTATGATTGAGTTGGTATGTTAGCATGGGGAATGTATTACGAGATAATAAAACCATATTAAATAAGACTGTTAATATATTTAGTAGTGCTATGAGTCATCGTATGTCATGTATTGAGGTTTCATTCAATGGTACGATTACATTCATATATAAACAGTTCAATTATAGTTTCAGGTTACAGGGTGTAAGGCTTAATATCAATCCTGAGGATGTAAAACTAATAAATTATAGAGATAAAGCAGTTATTTGTTTAGATACAAATAACATATTCAATTATAGTAGGCTTAAAGAAGAGGGTTTGTATTATAATGGTATAGCTGGTTTTATGTCAATACAGAGTGTACTAAAGAATATGGGTAATATTGTGTGGAATACCATGTATAAGACACATACGGATTTATTTAAAGAGTATTGTAGTAAATTATCTGAAGTGTGTGGTGGTTCTTGTGGTGATTTAGACTCATTCTTGAAGTTATTTATTAAATTTAACTATCCTAATATGGTGTCTGTGTTACAGGATTATATCAGTACACTTAGTGTGGATAACTATGTTGCTAGGGTATCTAAGACAATGTACGTTCAAGATGGGTTGATTGGTGTATGTTGTTTTAACTTTAAGGATAACTTAGTGACATTTCCTTATTACGGCAAGACTTCATTATCTGGTTTACAGGTGTTTACTACATCAACAAATCAACGTGATATGAAATTACTGAATATTTCAAGCATATTGTCTAATAAAAACAAAATTGATGTTGTGTTTCTTAAATTAAATCTGAGGATTAGTAATAATTCTCAATTCATGTCTGATGATGGTATGATTAAGTTAGGTGTTGATTAATGAGTGCATTACGAGATAATAGAATATTAATACATAATGTGTATAAGTACATCAGAAATAGGGGTATGGCTCACATTCGTATTGGTGGTAAATCTAATACAGTACCTATGGTGATACGTTCTAAGCATAATCGTACTGGTACAATATTTGATGTAAAAGGGTTATCTGTTGCATTAAATCTTAGTCATTGTGTTATTAAAGAGAATGGAGATATTGTATCAATAGGTATTGATAGTCAAGATAGAGATGCGTGTTATTTAGACTTGTGGGGATATGGTTATACACTTAAAAACTTTATGTTTAATCGGTTATTTACAGTTGACGTAGCTTCTAATCAACAACTGTATAATGAGTTTACTTATAAGTTTACATCTGATTATTCTTTTAATGTTGATAATGGGATTACATCTCTTAGTAAGTTACAGGATTATATAGGGGCATCTATCGATACTTCTACATGGAAAAAGGTTTCTCATAATCGAAGAATAAGTCTTGTAGATGTAGGGAAGATAGTAGACTCTATTAAGAGTAGTGGGTATTGCTATAATTTATCTGCTACTACTGAATTTCTCGTTGAGAGATTAGAGGACTTTTTCTTTGATAATTTAATATCCTTTAAAGATAATAATGGTTTTAATAGGAAAGCTAATTTTACAGATTTTATACCGATTGTGTCATTCGATTTCTCTAAGAGTGGTAAAGTTAAATTTTATAGTTCTAGTGGTTATATTATCGATAAGACTATTTCAGATATTGAAATTAAAGATTTATACAGTGCCATTGTAACTGAGAAGATGTTTGATAGTGTTAAGATATCTAAAAATGAGTTTAACTATGAGCAGTTTACACTCATAATTGGTAAGTAGTATTGTTGTACTGTATGTATGATGTATAATATATAATAATATAATGTTTCTGTTAATAGCACATTCTATATAGGTAGAGTGTGCTATTTTGTTATAGTTAAAGGGGTAGAGTATAGTGGCTACGATTCAAGAGCGTGTGGAAAGTATTATTGAATCATTACATATTAGAGAGGGTATGATTCAAACTGCTAAGGCACAGAAGAGTGTTTTAGATTTTAAACCTAAGTTTGTTATGGCTGATGGTAGTGAAAAGAAGACAGATAAGGCTCCAGCTAAGGTTTTGGATGGTGTTAATAAAAACATTAAAGAGGGTTCTTTTAGTTATGGTACATATTATGGTATCTTTGATAAATATGTTGTTTTTGCATATAAAGATAGTCATAACTTAATGTATCAAGAGGGGTATGTGTATAAATTCAAGACTGAAGAGGATGCTAAGGATTTCTATGATGGTGGTATTGATAGGGGTAGTCTTAGAATCATTAAAGGTACTACTGTTGTTGCACCATGTTTGTACTCATTGAAAGATAAGAAGTTCATGTCTATTCGTGATGCAGTTGAAGAGTTAGCAAATGGGTATGTACGAGATGCACTATCTTCTTTGGATAAATATATTGACACAAATGCAATTCCTTTTGATGTTGAAGACGTAACATATAAGTATAGTGTTATGAGTGCTGATAAGCTTAAATTATACAAACGTGGGTATAACTGTAGTCTAGATGTTGAGATTAAATTGAAAGATTCTAAATATCCTGATAAAGATACATTTAAGATGTTATCTAGTTCTGTAGATAGGTATGTTAATATGGGTGCGATTACAGGTTTATTTAATGGTACTGAGCATAGAGATTATATTACTGTGTATAGCTATTTGTGTAATTAGGTGATATATGAATAAAAGAAATAGTATATTAGAGAGTTTATCTGAGGGTATGTTAACAACCGCAGTTGCTAAGGGAAAAGGTGATGTAACAGATTTCTTTAATGACTTGTTGAAGGGAAAAGTTCCTAAAGATGTTAATGTAGAAAGTAATATCACTAGGGTATATGAAACAGATAGTAGGGCAAATAAAGTTTATAAATCTAAGGTTATTAAGTCTAAGACTGTAAAGAATTTAACTTTCAATGAATTACCTAATGGATATGTGAGTGTTGTGTTTAATGAATTAATAATTAAACGAGCAATGGTTATACACATTGATATGGATTTAGAAGATTTTATTGCTGATGCGTTAACGTATGATACAGATTATATTGATTTTATGTCTGATATTGATATGAATTATACTGTACTAGCTGATGTGGTATGGGATGATGTACAAAATAGATTATGTCTAACAGATGATGACGTTATTAAAGTGTTTTTACGTAAATACTTTGATATTAACAATGGGACTAAGTTCACTAGGTGGTTTATCTCATCAAATTTAGACTCTATGATTTCTAATATTGGTGGTGGTTTGATTATGCATCCATCTGGTAAGGCTTGGATAATGCATATGAGTGCTGATGTTACAGATATCAATCGTTTTTCTGCATATGTAGATTTATTCCCTGCATTATCTTCTGATTTTCATAGTACATGTGCTGTGAGTGGTGATACAGCATTGTTTCAGTTAAGGATTAAAGATTAATATGAGTAAACGTAACAGTATATTAGATACTCTTTCTGAGGGAATGTTGACTACTATACAGTCAAATAATAATACTAAGGGTATATTTAACGGTATACTTAAAGGTAAGATACAAAATACATTCAGTAAGTTTGATACTGGGAATACAGGTGATAGCAGGTCTATTAGAATTCTTAAAGGTAGAGTGATAGCATCTAAGAGAGTTGATAATAAGACATTCTTAGATATGGGTAATGGTTATGTGCTAGTAGTATTTCACAATTTACCGATTGCTAGGGGTTTGTTAGTATCTACTGGATATACAGTTAGGACATTGGATAATGCAATTTCTAAGTTATCATTATTACCTAAAGATTATGCATCTTTTGTAGGTAAGGTAGATAAGGTATTTAGAGTTACAGCTAATGTAATGTATGATACTTCTAGTAATAAGGTATGCAATACAATTACTGAGTGTATGGGTATGTTTTTTAGGACATGGTTTAAGAAATATGGTTCTAGTGAGTTTAAAAAGTGTTTAATTGATACTAGATTAGCTGATTATATTTCTATTACATCTATACAGGTAGGTAGTACATATGATGGGATGGATTGTATATTATCATTATCGTTTGATATTTTAGATACAGATAAATTTGATGAGATAAAGAAACTATCTAATGGTGTTGATACTTTTTCTTGTTATTATGAGTTAGATAATGCTGGGACTATAGATTTCTATCTTATGTCATAGTTAGATAAGGTGAGATATGTCAGTAAATAGAAATATATTAGATTCGTTAAGAGATATACATGAGGGAATGTTATCTTCCATTAGTAATAATAAATCACTTAGTAAAGATGGTGAGGTATGGCTTAATGCTATTATTAGGCGTGATATTAGTAAAGTTCCTAAAGATAGTATAGATACATTTAGGATGTTCAATAAATCTAAGTTGACTAATGGTAGTGTGAATCGTAAATCTACTAAAGAGACAGCGATGCAGAAAGTCAGTTCTAGTATTGTTGATACAGTGTATTGTAAGACGTATGATGTTGGTAATACACATTATATAGCGTATTTATTTTCTTCTAAGGGTGTTACAGGGTATTTACGTGCCGTTGTTCATGAGTCTGACGAGGATACAATAGCTAAGTTGTTAGGTGAGTTTAAATCAGGTAAGAATATACCGAATAAAGTTATCAATGTTGATAGTATTAGGGGTTGTAATTGTGTAGCTAATACATATTATAATTCTATTACATTTGAGTTTTTTGATAATGTAGATACATTTATATTTGAGTTATTTGATGTGTTTCTTAGCGTTGTTTTTATTGCTTTTGATTCATTGGATTTAGAGGTACTTAAAAAAATAATCACTATTAGTGAGCCTTTTATTTATTTAGATGATATGGACTATGCTATGGAGTTAAATTTTGTATCTACAGATAAAACAGCATTACCTAAAGTGTATGATTTATTGTCATCTATTTGTAGTGAGAAGTATTTAGTTAAAAGTTCTCATTATATAGGTTTGCGTTGGGAGTTATAGATGGGATATTTTAATATTATAGATTCATTGAGTGATAAAAGAGTAGATGAGGGAATGTTACAGTCTATGGGTGGTGGTACTCATAGAATGAGTGAGTCAGATGTAAATAGCATAATGTATTCTTTGATGAATGGTGATTTCAACTCTTTATCTAGTTATGTTGATTTTAATTCAGTGGTTGATATTTTTAATAATTCTCCTTTTGATTCTAAAATTTCACCATATAATATGGGTTCTTTATCTATTTCTAATGGCAAAGGCATTTTTGGTGTTAGGGCATTGCTTAGAAGTCAAGATTTTTATATGATGGTTACATTTAATAAGAAGGGTAATTCTACACCTATAGTTAGGTGTGGCATTTACGCTTGTTTAGATGATAACTTGTTGCAGGAAATTTTCAATAAGAGAGTTAATTTAAAGTTAAATAGTGCTACAGATAAGATAGATGGTTTTAAGTTAGTAGCTAATACATATTACAATGTATCTAAGGAATTTGTATATACTAGGAGTTTACCTTTGTTTGAACTTTTTTCACGTAAAAGTTTCGAGAGTGTTGCTAAGTCTTATAAAGGTGATTTTGATAAAGACTTTAGGTTAGTTTTGGGTAGTTCTAGTGGTTTACATTTGTCTTTAGACCCTGATAAATATACGTTTACTATCAGTGTTGAGATTGGAGATAAGAAAAGTCTTGATGATGCATTTAAGTTGTTAAGTAAGAATGATTCTATTGGTAAGTATTCTGTCAAAGGTTCTGCATTGAACATTAGTTTTAATATTGGGTTCTAGGTGTTGATATGGGATATTTTAATATTATAGATTCTCTTAATGATAAGAGGGTAGATGAGGGAATGGTATCATCTATTTCAAAGAATACTAAGAAACAGAACAAAGATACTAAGCGTATGGTTGATGCGGTTCTTAGTGGTCAAATCTCTAAACTATCTAATAAAGATATGGATATCAGTCTTTTGGTGCGGAACGATACAAAATTATCTAAGAATAATAAAAAGTATGAGAAGTATTGTATTGTAGGTACTAAGGCTAATATCTTGCGTACTGAGGTGCGTGGTTATGAAATTAATGGTGATTACGTTGTAGCTGTTATTGGATATAATTTACATAAAGGAACGACTGTTGGTAAGGCAATGTTATGGGAGTGTTCTAATGAAGATGTATTCAATAAGTTTAAAGAGAAGATGGAACATCAGGGTGGCTTTGATTCCATTTATGATGTAAATATTAGTATGTATCGAAGTGGGACTACGTATTATGATAGCAATAGGGATGTGTATTGTGAAAATACTAAAGAAGCATTGGATATGATTTTCTCTTATTGTGCAGACTCATTCTGCTCTAGTTTATCTAGGTCTGATATCACAGAGGCTTTTAGTCAATTTGGAACATGCAGATTGGATATATCATCTAGTCAAGATGCTATGTCTACTAGTGTTTTGATAAATTTGTATGGTGGTGAGCCTGGTATTGTTGATTCAATGTATGATACTATTGGTACTAAAGTGAATACGTTAAATAGTTTTTACAGGTTTATTACATACGCAGAAGATGGGCAAGCTATTATTATATTTAATTTTTAGGTGTTAATATGGGTTATAGTGATTTAATTGATAAGCTAGTAGATATACGCATACACGAAGGTATGTTATCTACCATGGGTGATAAAGGTGTTAGTTCGTTGGTAAAGGCACTAGAAAGTGGTGATGCTAAACACCTTAAAGGTAGTAATATTAAGATAGATGCAGAGTATTATTTTAATAATTCGCCATTCAGTAAGGATTTATTATCATATGTTGTTAGGGGTTAAGATTTACCTAGCTACAGGGGTAAGGATTTTAAAATATATCATTTATCTTATTGTGGTGATGATTATATATTGGTCTGTGAGTATGCTAATATAAAAGAAGAGGATAGTCTTTGTAGGTGTGCAATTCATTCATGTTCTAGTAAAGATGATATTGATTCTATATGGGATGATATTTCTAAAGGAAAAGTACACATAATTTCTGTCAATGATACTTTTAAGGGTTGTGAGATTATATCTATTGCTTTTATGGTTAGTAAGTCAACAAAGATGTTACCTAAATCTTATAAAAGTGGAACTATATTAAATAATGATTCTGAAGTATTTGGTGCTATGTTTAGTAATGCTTCAATGTATATTAAGTCTGAGTTATCGTCTAGGTATGATAAATTTATTAGTATGTTAAAAGATACGTGTATTGAGTATTCTGTATCTCTTGAACGTACTACATTGGAATTTACATTTAGGTTTAATTCTAAAGTTGAAAGTTCTACATTAGGTAATTATGTAGTATCTTTTATTCATACAAATGATTTTTGTAAAATTGTACAATTTAATGGTTATGTTTTAATTAAATTTTTCTTCTAGGTAGGGATGTAATGAGTTATTCAGGCATTATAGATTCATTAGATAGTTTACGTATCAATGAGGGTATGATATCTAGTATAAGTAAGAATAAAGATAAAAATGAAGATATAGATTCTCTATGTAGTGCTTTACTTAATGGTTCTTTATTCAGAATACCAACTAAGTATATTGATATACGTGATACACATTATTATAATAAATCACCTTTTGATAGTGGTTTATTGAGATATACAATTAGTACTGAACCTCTTAATACTCAGAGAGGTAGGGACTATAGGATTTATCGTATGATTAAGGGTAATGAGTATTATTTCATGATTACTCTTTCATCTGTGGATAGATTCTATACAAGAATGAAACGATGTGTCATACATAAATGCGATGATGAAGAGATAGCTGATACAATTTGGGGTTATGTTAATAGAAAGTCATTACAGATGACTTCAGTCGATGAGACTCTTAAAGGTTGTAAGATTGTTGCTGATACATATCATGTTTTTGGTAGTAAATTGTTATCTGGTGTGTATGGTACTTTAGATGATATGCGTATCTTAAAAGATACAGAAGATGTATTAGACTTATTGTTTAGAAGTAGTATAGTCTTAATAAGTAATGATTATAGTGGTTCTTATGAATCTGACATTAAAGATATAGTTTCTTCATGTGTTGATTGTGGTGTTACACTTGTAGATGATACATTATCTTTCATGCTTGATTTTGATGATAATGAGCATTGTAAAGATGCATATATTAAGTTTTATAAGAATTTAAAAGGTAAAAGAAGTTTATACACATTCTATAAGTTGGGTACTAAGCAGATTGCATTTGATTTTTATATTTAATAGGTGGTATGATGGGATATTTTAATATTATAGATTCATTGAATGATGTTAAAGTTAATGAGGGTATGACAGAGTCTATACCTAAGAATAAAAACAAAGATATTGATAAACTAGTTAAAGCTTTACAAAGTTGTGATATAGATTTTATACCTGATAAATATATTAAGTGTTATAAGTCTTTTTATAATAGGTCAAGTTTTAGTAAGAATTTTGTAGATAATGTTATTAAATGGACAGGAATGTTAAAGAATAAAAGTAATAATGGTGCTAAACTTTATATGCTTTGTCTTGGTGATGGTGGACGTTTCTTTATGGTTTTTGAGGCACGTAGTTTTTCAAGATTAGCAAGGTGTTTTGTATTTAAGGTACCAGATGAAGCTACTATGGAATCTATTTTTGAACTTGCGAATGATGGAAAAATGACTTTTGATATAGATAATCCTAAGTTAGATGGGTGTAAGTTGATAGCTGATACATATTGTATTCATGATGTGTTTACAGAATTTGATAGAGGTAAAATTATTGGAGTTGATACACGTTTGCTAAGTGATACTGTTGTTGTTATGGATACTTTGTTTGAGGACTTTGCAAAGGTTTTTAAGTTTAACTATAAAAATGATAACTATGACTTTGTTGTTGGAGAAATAGCTAAAGCATGCGTTAATTATGAGATTTCATTCACAGAAGTTGGTTTTGTAGTTACACTTGATTTTGGTGTGGCTAAGGAACGCAACAGGATAGAAATGATTCTAAATAATAGAAAAGGTGGTCATTCTCTTCGCTTTTTTAAAGATGGTAAGAGTAAAATTAAATTAAGTGGGGGTTTTATATAGTATGTATAGTAAAAGTATTGGTACGATTTTAGGGGGGTTACGTAGTGATTCAAAAGTACGTGTTAATGAGTCTGTTTCATTAATTAAAAGTGTTGTAGATAAAGATGTAAAAACTTTGTCTAAATGCAGTATTAAAGGCGATACTAACTTTGGTAAACATAGTAAGTATTATTTAAATGTCATGCGTGGTGTTCATAAAGGTGGATTTAGTGAGTTACATTTCTCTAATGGCACATATGTAAAAGCATATACAAGTGATAAGTCTGTTATGTTGTTGCTAAGTCATTTGGTTGATATCTCACCGATTTCACATTACATGAGTAACTCTTTCATTCGATATGAATTTGATAGTAAAGAGACAGCATTAGAGTGTTTTAAAGAGATAGAAAATGGTAAGTATTCATCTGTAGATGGTGCATTAGATACTACATACGATATTATCATGACATATAATGGTAAAGATGTAGAACGTCATACAGGTACTGAAAGTGGTAAGGCAAGTGCTAGTGCTGGTGCTAGAGTGGTTTCTGCATTACAGCGTGTGTTCAGTGAGTGGGTTAATACAGAATATGGTAAATCAGTAGAAAATTTACCAGTGTTACATGATTGCTATATTGAGGGTAATGTAGAGTATATCTCTAAACATAAAATTCCATTGCTAGATGTATATGTAACCTATTATATGGAAGATAAAACTACAGTTGATGGGTTTATTCACATATTTGGTTCAAGATTAAATGGTTATTATAAAGTAGATAAAGATAGTGTAGTGATTACATTACCTAATGGTGTTAAATAGTGAATAAGAGAAGTAGTATATTAGAATCTTTGTCTGAGGGTATGTTACAAACAGCTAACTCCAAAGAGGTTAGTAAGAGTAGTAGAGCAAAACTTTTTTGTGATACTGTAGTTAAGATGAGGAATGGGTATTTAGAGGATATATTTGACTTCTTTGATGGTATTACTTTTAGTATAACTAAGTACACTAAACCTACATTTAGTAAGTTAACATGTGATGATAGTTTATTTACTTCTATTTATTGTAAAGGTTGTCATATTTACTTTACTACAGATTATAAGTCTGAGATACGAGTGTTTGTAGAAAACCCTTATTCCAATGAGTATACTGAGGTACAGGAACGAGATGATAACATTCTTGTTTATGATGGTGGTATTGGTTCTGCGACAGAGGAGTTTGTTAATAACCTAATTAGTTTTGTAGATGGAAAGTGTAACACGATTGATGCATATGTAAATCTTATTGATAAGACATTAAGAGATGAGGGTTTCACTTATAAAGGAACTACACTAGGGTATGAGTTAGTTTCTGCTACACGTGAGGATGATATTAAGTTTGGTAAATATTCTACACTTGCTACATGTTTGGGTGAAGATTTCTTTAATGCGATTACTGATGATGTAATAAGTGTAATCTCAGATGTGTATTGTGAAGTATATTTAGAGAGTGTATACTCTAAATTAAAATTACCCACGTTAGGCTGTAGGTTTAAAATAGAATTCGCATCTAAAGATGATGCTAAGGATTTCTATAAGAAGATTAGAGGTATTGGTGTAGAGAAGTGGGTTAATCAAGTTAAGATTATGAGTGATACTATAGTTTTAGAGTGTTTCTGATTGTGGGTTGTTATATGAATAAGAGAAATAGCATAATAGAGACTTTATCTGAGGGAATGCTTGCTAATAGTTTCAAGTCAGGTGGAACATCTCTTAAAGCATTTAAAGATTTACTTAATGGTGATATACCTGATAGTATCGCTTTATTTGTTACTGGTATAGATTTTAATATAAGAGATAACTATAAGTCAGTTTTAAAGTCTAAACGTCAACCTGATATGTCTACACTATTGTCAAATGTATATCGTATTGGCGATACAGTACTGATGATAGAGTTTAAGTATATGAAATTGCCTGTGTGTTTGTTAGTTAGCACTGGGAGTAATTCATTTGACGATGCGTGTATTAAGTTAGAGAAAGCATTTAAATCTCCGGTAGATAAAGCAATGGATATAATTTCTAACTTAACATTTTATAATGTAGTTGGTACTACGTATAATACGACTAGAGGTAATGGTACATTCTGTGTAGAGGCACATGAGGTTATAGAGTCATTCTTATATTGGTATTACAAGAGTGAATCTAATAAAGGTGTTAAGCGTTGTTGTATTGATAGTGAATTATATAGGTATGTAAAAATTACAGGATTTATTTTTAAAAACTTGTGTTTTGGTAATACATCAGATTTACAGATAGATGTATGGTGTTCTATTAATAGTGGTGGTGATAGTAAGGTACATGATTTAGTAGATACATTAAATACACCTATGAATATGTTCGCACATATCAATAACGATTCACTTATCATTAGTTTATTGTTAAAATCATAGATTTTTATTGGTTTATTTGTTATATAGTAATGTGTTACTTTTTATAAGAAGAGGTATAGTTAATGAAAAAAGTTTTGGAAGCTTTAGATAATGAAAGTACAGTAGTACAGTTAAACGAATACATTCATGATACTGTAGAGATTGAAAACATTGTACGTGATACATATGATGGTACAATTAATGCACTTGATGTAACATTGGTAGATAATGCTTTGACAGTAAAAGTGTTGTCTGATACAGAGATGGGTGAAGAAGTGTCTGATGCTGTATTGTCTTATTTAGAAGATAAAGCTAATTTTGATTATGAGTGTGAGTTTAACACAAGTAGCGTTCGTGTTGGTGGTGAGCAATTCATTCAATCTACTATTAATATTACTGCTACTGATAGCACAGTTGAGAAACGTAAAGTAGTAGAGTCTTTTGACGTAAACGAGGGTACAGATGATATAAAAAAGCTTTTTAATGGAATTGCTAAACAGTTAGATTTTAAAATGGGACAAAAACTAACTAACAATAGTTCCTTTAAAAAGAAAACAGATATCAAAAAACCTAGATTGAGTAAAGAGGTAGATGGTTTTGTTGTTAACTTCTTTGAAACAGAGGAAGAACAATGCTTCACTATTATGAATGGTAATGTTGGTGTATTGCTTGCATACAAAATTGATGGTACATCTGATAAAGCGTATGAGATGCTTAAAAAATGCAATACTATTGATAAAGTAGAGTTGTTAATTCGCTACCTTGTAGGTGTTGAGGAATTTGAAGTAGTTGGTCGTGCCTATATCAATGATAAAGGTGATATCGTTAAAGAGATTCCTGGTGTAATGTAATAATATTATTGATTTTTATACTATTATTAAGTATAATGATTTTAGATTAGATAGTGATATGTTAGTCCACGTAAGATATTTCATAGCATACACTAGATATTTTAATTTACGTAAGAAAGAGGTTCATAACATGAATAAAGTAGAATTAGCAGAAGTATTGGTTAACAAAGAGTTAGTAGGTACTAAAAAAGTAGCTGTAGAGGTTGTAGAGACTTTGTTTGATACAATCACAGAAGAAGTTAAAAAGGGTGAAAAAGTGTCTATTCATGGTTTTGGTAGTTTTGAGCAAGTAGTACGTTCTGCACGTAAAGGTCATAACCCTAAAACTGGTGAAGAGATTACAATTCCTGAGAAAAAAGCACCAAAATTCACAGCATCTAAAGTATTGAAAGAGTCTGTTAACCAATAATAAATAGGTGGTTTAATGGGAATTTTAAATAGTGCTAGTAATAGCATTACAGAAGCTTTATTACAAAAACGTAAGTCTTTAATTAATGAAGATGTTAAAGAGACTGAGTTTGAAAAAGAAGCTAAAGAAGAATTTGAGGAAGATTTAGATAATCAAGAGGTTATTGAGGGTTCTGAAAATTCTGAGGAGGATGAAGAGATTACAGAGGCTAATGAAGATACAGTATCTGCTATAAATCTTATCATCAGTGCTAACTATCAAAAATTGGTAGGTAGTAAATACTTCTTTGTGCCTGATACTGAAAACAATAATTTTGAAGAATATTCATTCTTTGTGTATGCATTGACTAACGATGGTATTGGTGATGAATCACAGGGTGTAAGTGATGTTACTAAGGTTGTTAAACGTGTTACTAAGAAATTCTGTGGTGATGCTCTTAATGACTACAGTGGTCCTGATGTAAGTAGGGTTAAAACAAAAGAATCTGATATTCTTAAATTTAAAGTTACATATAAAGTATCTAAATAAGTATATTATGTTAAAAGAGTGTAGATTAAGTTCTACACTCTTTTTATTTTGCAATTTACTACTTGTAATATTTTGTAAAGTTGGGTATAATTAGTGTGTATAAAAGTTCATTTCATTATTACAGTAAAGGAGATTTAATCATGGGTGGACAAAGTAAATACCAATTAAAACAATATTCTGATGTATTTAATAAGAAAGTGGTAACAGATTATTTGTATCTTATGGATACAAGTGGTGCATATGCTAGTGCTATTAATAGTTGTGGTTCACAGGCTATTTTTGAGAGTACATTCTTAAATGGTGGTAGTAGTGATAAGATTTCTTCACATTATCGATACTTTAAAGATATTACAAATTATATTCACAGCGTAAATGGTCAAGATGTAGTAAAGATGGATGTCTTTGATTTGTTGTATGTGTTGTGTCATGGGAGACGGAAGATTAAATTAGATTCTTTTGTTAATAATATTATGATTCGACATTATAATATTAAAATGTTGAATAACTTGTATTATTTGTGTGATGGTGCTAGTATTGGTTTTTCTGAGTATACTAAGCGATTTGTGGCATTATATATCCGTACATTTAGTGAAGAAGCATATGAGGATTGTCAGTCATATGTTGATGATTTCATGTCTACTACACATAGCTTATTGTATACATTTTCTAAACGTGTTTCTGAAGTATTTTCTGATGAGACATTTGAACGTGCATGTGTGTATGATAAAAAGTTGTATCTAACAACTAATTTACGTACATTGTGGAGTAATAAATATGAGTCTAAGGGTGTATTAGTTGAGGATTGTATGAAGTTCTATTATGATATTTTAGAACGTGCTAAGAAAAATGCATTTACTATGACTAGGGAAGATAACACTAGGGATTTATATTCTTATATTAAAGAGTATACATCTGTTAATGGTGCTAAATGTTTGTCTACTAATAGTACAATTAAACAATTCTTAGAAACAATGTTTGACTATATGGGATTAGTGTCTAGATATAAAGAGTTCGCAGAATATATTTTTGATGGTGCTGATTTCAATATGCTAGATAAGGAGTTTAGACTTCATAAGTATGGTATTAACAATGTTGATACATTGGTAGCTGTTATCAATAATGATTTGATTTGGGTAGCTATGGAGTTACCAGATGATTATGAAGATTATATCTGTACTTCATCTTATGGTGATTATGCATCTGCTGAAGAGGTTGACGAAGATACTGATTGGGATGACGATATTGAAGATACTGATGATGTGGAAGAAACTGAAGTGCATAAAGTGTGCGTAGAACCTGATGGTACATTATCACATACTACGTTCAATGAAGAACATGATACTAAGAGTGTTGCATTTGATTTTAAGAATTCAGATGTAGCAGTAGCATATGGTAGTTCTATGGTTCATTCAGTAATCTATGCTATTATTCGTGGCGATATTGATATGTCTAATCTTCATGATAAATTGTACATAGAAGATATGTTTAGTTTCATTAAGGACATTGCTAGGGAGTCTAAGGATATCACTTATTATTGTGTAAGGGATATTATTAATAGCTTTGTATGTGATGTTATTTCTTAATGTAAATATAAATAAAACTGTAATCCATACAGGTGTGTTGTAAGGGGTATAGTGTTTAATGGATATGTTAGTTCTTATCAGTCAATTCATAGGCTTTATTGTACTAGGTACATTTATTATGTATGTGGTCATTGAAGTTGTACGTGAAGCATGTATTCTATTATATGAGTTGATTGGTTCTTTTAAGAGTGATGTTAAAGACATACACATAGGTGATAGTGCTACTAAAATATTGCTTATTTCGTTGTATAACAAAGGTTATCGTTATGTACGTCTTTTGTATCATGAAGATGGTAAAAACTCATTACAGGTGGCAATTTCGCAAGATTTAGGGTATTGTGATGATGTGTATGTTGATGACTATATAGCTTTACAGTTATATAGTGCATGTATTGCCGATACAATACCATATGCTATTAGTGATGTGATTGATAGGTTGTAGGGGTGCGATATGGATATTAAAGTGTTAGATTCTAAGTATGTTGATAGTTCCTTAGTAAATTCTTTGTTAGAAAAACATGTTGGAAATGAAAATGATTTCTTGGTTGTGTTAGCGACTATGAAAGAGAAAGCTAGGGTTGAGTTCAATAAAGCACAAGAAGATAAAGAGAGTGCTAATGGTGAGGTTTCTATCGTTGCACATGCCGAATATGAAATCTTATCTGTTGTGGAAGCTGTGGCTAAGGCATATTTGGGTGGTAATAAATAGATAGTTATAATACCTAATTTATGTGGTAGGTTGACAATTATCTGTATGATTATGCATAGATTGAGGTATTTTGCTCAGGCGAATACCTCAATTTTTTGTATATAAGTATAATTCTTGTGTATAATAGGTTTTTATTATTTTTCATGGTTTACAAAAGATGAGGTAATATGTTTAAGTATAGAATACTTTTCTTGGTGGGGTTTTTGATGAATGCATTTATTATGTATATGTCTATGTTGTGTTTACATCAAATCATTTTAGATGATAACTTTTTGTCATTTGATTTTATTTTTGTTGTTGTGTTTATATCATTTTTAATGTATGCTATTCATTTGAATTTCGATTGTTATAATAATTGTAAGAAGTATTACGAATCTAAAAAGGATGGATTTTAGTATATGGTACATTTAATTGGTGATATACATGGTGATATCACGCAGGTAATGAAAGAAAATCTTATTAAAGATGGAATATCAATCTCAAAGAATGATGTTGTTATCGTTTTAGGTGATTTTGGTGTTATGTTCAAAGATATAGAGCAACATAGATTAGCATTAGATTGTATTAGTAAATTAGATTACTATGTAGCTTTTATAGATGGAAATCATGAAAATTTTGACTATCTAAACTCATTACCTATTGTTACTAAGTGGGGTAATAAAGTACATAAACTTAACAATCGGTGTTTTCATTTAATGAGGGGAAACATATATAAGATTGAGGGTAATAGGTATTTATGTTTTGGTGGTGCTAAATCAATAGATAGAGATTATCGTGTGTTGGGTGAGAGTTATTGGTTAGAGGAGGAACCATCCTCTAATGATGTTAAAAGACTGTCTAAATCTTTTGGTGATATAGATAGTGTTGATTTTGTATTAACTCATACATGTAGTAATGCAACTTTACACAAGATGAAGAGGATTAAACCTTTTAATGATAGTTGTTTTACGAGAGATGTATTAGATAGGATTGAAGAAAAATTACCTAGTAGAGCATTATGGTTCTATGGTCATTTTCATGTGGATGAGGTGGTTGATGAACAGCATATATGTTTAACTAATGAGACTGTGTATTCTATTGATAGGGATTTATCAGTAACTAAGTATGAGCATTTGTTTAATTTTGATACATTTAGGTTCTTTGATTACATTTCATTACAGCGTGTAAATCAGATGTTCAATAGCATTAGTAACAGTAATATTGAGGAAGTACGAAGATTGTATAATAGTAAGGAGTAAAGTACTATGGCACATACAAATGATAGAAGTAAGACTATGGCTTTATATGTGAGAGATATGTGTAATATGCTAGAGTCAGATGATTATGGATATAGAGACAGTAATAACATCTATAGTTGTAGCGTGTCTATATGTGGAAGTTCTAGTGTAGATTTACAATATGACTATGGCTTAGGTAGTATAGAAATGCATTTCAGTAATGGATATTCTGTTACATTACATAGAAGAGATAGGAATACTTATACTGCATCTGTATGTTATGGTTTAGATACAATCGATAATATTTTATGTAGGGATAGTTCAGACATTGATTATATTATTTTCATGTATCTTCTTTACAAAGCATATGTTGGTGTATGTGATATGTGTGGTGAAGTAGATGATAACTATGTTTTCACGTATGATTGTGAGGAAGCTATCAATTTTGATGATATGTTTTATCACAGTATATCTTCATTGCATAAGTATTTTCTAACATTTATTAAGAGTGAAGAACTTGAAGATTATAAAACAGTAGGGAAAAATGGTCTTAATGTTTTTACCTTTGAAGATAGCGTATATGGTTCTTTTATTGTTGATTATATTCCCTATACTTTAGGTGGACAAAAGAAAGACCTAATTGTGTTTAGGTATAATGAGTTTGATAAGATATATTTCTATTATGACGTACTAAAGAGAGATTATGTAGTAGAGAAGAACGATAGGGTTGTTAAGTACAGTAATATGTCATCTATTGTTAGAGATTTAAAATATCTATTGCGTAAAGTTAATAGTTTGTCTGGTGGTAGTTTTGATAGTTCAATGTATTTAACATATAATCAACTGAATAGTACGTTATTTAGAATGATTTATAGTGTGTTATTGTAGTTTTAATAGTGTATGGATATGTTCCATACACTATTTTTCATTTAGTTTATACATTCATGTTAAAATTTTATATGTTAGGGGTTTACAACAAAATGTAGATGTGGTATTATGATTTTGCAAGGAATATTACATAAGTTTACAACTTATGTAAACACTTCATTGTCATGTAGGGTAAGTGATAATGACATATACGCGCACACATCTTTGTAATATTCCTTGTATGTATATTTTTATTTCATTTAATATGAAGGGGTTTTATTATGAAATTACAAAAGAAAAAAACTTTACTAACTGGTTTGGTTATGGCATCTCTTGTTGGTAGTACAGCAATGGCAGCTGGTGTCGATAACACTGTAAATGGTGGTTTTGGTGCTGAAGCTTATGGTTATACAAATACTATCACTGCAACAGGTACATCAGCATTTTCTGTTGGTTATCAAAATGAAGTATCTGGTGCTAATAGTATTGCATATGGTCATAATAATAAAGCAGTTGGTTCAAATTCTATTGCTGGTGGTGAAAATTCCGAAGCAAAAGGTTATAGCAGTGTATCTATTGGTTCTTCTGCACAAGCATTATCAGATTATAGCTATGCCATTGGTTCTCAGGCACGAACTAATGGAGCTAACACTGTTGCTGTAGGTAATGGTTCATATGCAAGTAACGATAACGCATTGGCTGTGGGTTATGGTACTACAGCAGGTGGTAAAGACTCCATTGCTGTTGGCTCATTTGTTAAATCTAATTCTGATAACAATGTAGCTATTGGTACTTCCGTTACTACTAATAGTAATGATAGTGTTGGTATTGGTACCGCAGTTACTACTAAATCTAATAATAGTGTTGGTATTGGCAACAATGTTGTTAATAACCTTAGCAATAGTATTGGTATCGGTAACGGAGTTGCTACTGACTTTAATACTATTGGTATCGGCAATGGAGTGGAAACTAAGGTTCAAGACACTATTGCTGTTGGTAATGGTGTAGTCTCCAATGGTGAATCTTCAGTAGCTATTGGTAATGCTATCCATGCCGATGGTGTTAAAACTGTAAACATTGGCACCAATGTTTCAGCTACAGGTGTATCTTCTATTGTTGTGGGTCGTGATACAACTGTAAATGGGGCTGACACTACAGTAGTAGGTGCAAACAATGGTACTGTTGGTGCTGACCAAAGTGCTGTTGTTGGTTATAACAACAAAGTACTAGATAGCTCTAAGGAACAGTTAATCTTTGGTGCTAACTCTCAGACTAAAGGTCAGGGTTCTATTGTAGTTGGTTCTCATGCAAGTGCTACTGAAATTGATGCTCTTGCATTAGGCAACAACACTATTGCCGATGTACAGAATGGGGTAGCTATTGGCACCAATTCTGTAACAGAATTGGCTGTTGGTACATCTACAGTGAAAGACAATGCTACAGATATTCGTTTCTCTAACTCTACATTTGCTGGTTCTACACCTGACTCTGTTGTAAGCTTTGGTGCTAGTGGTCGTGCTGGTGCTGGTGGTGTAACAGAGTATACACGTCAGTTACAAAATGTTTCTGCCGGTAGAATTTCTGCTACTTCAACAGATGCTATTAATGGTAGTCAATTATATGATACTGCATTAGAAGCCCAAAAGCATAACACTGTAGTAGATGGTGTTAATACAACAGTTACATCTAAGGACAACGACTTTGGACGAAAAGAGTACAAAGTTAATGTTAATAAAACATTAAAAGATATGGATGCTGTTGAATTTGGTAAAGTTACAGATAATAATCACGCAGGTATTAATAAAGATGGTGCTTATTTCTTTAATGGTAGTGAGCATATTAATATTAAACCTACAGGTATTCAAATTGAGAATACCGATACATTGACACAAGCTACATTCAATAGTGAAGGTATGCAAGTGTCTGATGATAATGCTACTATTCGTTTTACTACTACAGATATTAGTGCAGGTGGTCAACAAATTCATGATGTAAAAGCTGGTACTAAGGATACAGATGCTGTTAATGTTAAACAGTTGAATGATAAAGCAAATTCTCTAGATAAGGCTATTACATACAACACATTTAATATCAATAAAAATGCTGAAAAAATTGGTGAAAATGCTAATAACATCACTAAAAATGCATCTGACATTAAAGACTTAGGTAATAAGGTAGGTAAGAATACTGCTGATATTCAATCTTTAGATGAAAAGATTAATGTTGTTGGCGAAGGTGCTGTAGTGAAAGCTAATCATTATACAGATACACAAGTAGCTAAGGTTGGTGCTAACGCTGCCGCTTTGAGTGCCTTGCATCCATTATCTTTCAATGCTAATGAAAAAGTTGAGTATGCAGTAGGTTATGGTAACTATAAAGGTTCTAATGCTGTAGCAGTTGGTATGTTCGCTCATCCTAATGAAAACACATTATTATCTTTAGGTGCTACATTTGGTACTGGCGATAATATGATTAATGCTGGTGCTACATTTAGAATTGGTAAATCTTCTAAACAAGTTACTAATACAAATACAGCTGTAGCTAAAGATGTTCAAGATTTAGCTAAAAAATATGAAGCTTTGGCTCAAAAATATGATAATCTTGTAAAACATTTAAATGCTGTAGAGGGTACTGATTTTGATGTAGAATATCCAGATGTACCTAAAACTTATTGGGCATATGATTTTGTTAAGGATTTGTCTGATAAAGGTTTCTTAGTTGGTTATCCAGATGGCACATTCAAGGGTGATAAAGCAATGACTCGTTATGAGTTCGCAACTGCTTTATATCGTGCATTACAACGTGGTGCTGTAATGGATGCTAATATGGTTAAAGCTATTAAAGAGTTTGAACCTGAATTGAAAGATGTAGAAAAAGCTCAACGATTTGTAGTTGTACGTGAAAGTGGTTCTGATAATGAAATTCACAAAATTGACCGTGTACAAGTAAACACTCAGTATGGTGAACATACATATCGTGATGCTTATGGTACTGAATTAAAATAATTTCATAGTCTTAAAAGAGTAGGTAGATAATACCTACTCTTTTTTATTTTGCAATTACAAAACTTTACAATATATATCTTATATGTTATATTAGTTATAAGATATATATTATGTAAGAGGTGATTGATTATGAAAGATAGAGATGTTAATAAGGCTATTGTAGGGTTAATTGACAGTATTGAAAGTGTTACAGATACAATGTGTAATATTTCAGTACGTGGTGTTAATAGAAAGTTTTTAGTTCCTAAGTGGTGGACTATTACTAATAAGATAGTAATATGCTTTAAAGGGTTTCAATTTAGAAATAAAAAATTGGAGTCTGAATATTTGGTTATACCTATTTCTGTTTTACAGGATATAAAATCTAAAAAGTATATTGTAGGTAGCGATGTGTCTAGTGTTTTGTCTAGCGTTGATACTTCATATCTTGTAAAAGCAATAAATATGAATTATATTGAAAATTATAGTGGGGAGATGTAAATGTTAAGTCAAGAGTTACGACCTAAGACATTAGATGATATGGCTGGTCAGGAAGAGGCTAAGAGGCTAATAAAGGCTATTATTAAAAACCCTGAAAATGCACCTAAAGTGTTATTGTTTTGTGGTAGCTTTGGTACTGGTAAATGTGTTACTGGGGATACAAGGGTTCATACAAGTGATGGGTACAAAAGAATAGATGGGTTAGTACAAAACCCTGAATATGACGAAGAGGGGTTTATGAATATATCTTCTCAGAATATTAAGGTTGTAGGTAATAGACTAGCAACTCACTATTATTATGGTGGTAAGAAAAAAGTAATTAAGATAAGTTCTAGGGAGTTCTCTATTAAAGGTACACCTAATCATAAGGTTAAAGTATATGGTGGTAAAGGTGGTTTAAGGTGGAAGAGATTAGATAAAATTACTAAAGATGATTATGTTGCAATTCCTGTTAATGATGATATCTTGTTTGATAATAGTTCAAAAGATTATTCATTTTTTAGGGGTGGTGCATCTGAGTTTGACAAGGGTTTTATCTTAGGTTCTATATTCTCACAATGTGTTAGTATTGGTGTAGATTTATCAGAAATGCATGATACGATTGATATTGTTGGGAATTATAAGAGTGTTAATGCTTTTTGCTGTAGAGTTGATGGTTCAGTTGAAGATATAAGTCATGACCATATTAGGTTTTCACATAAAGATTTACCTAAGTATATTTTTGAGTATGGGATATCTTGTAATGTACCTGAGTTTGTATTTTCTTCTAATAGAAAATTCATTATAGGTTTTTTAAGTGCTTTCTTTAATTTTTTAGGTGACTATGATTTTACTGTGTCATCTCTTTCAGAGAGTGTTGCAAGGGATATACAAAATCTTCTATATCTTTTAGGGATTGTTTCATCTGTTATTGCGACTAGTACTTATAGGTATAAACTATCAATTAGGTACAGTCGGAGTAGAACAGTATTTTGTGATATTATTGATATTTGTGATGATATTCAGAGGGTTTTATTACGTGAGTCTATTTGTAATAAAACTTCTAAAGGGGAGTATATTCCCAATAATACGTACACTAAATTCATTACAGCTAGGATTCGTAATTTATTACGTAAGAGTAGTTTAGGTGATTCTATTTCAAGTTATATTAATTTTAATAAGGGATTCTCTTTTATAAAGTATGATGATAGAAAGTCACTATCTTTAGATTCTTATTGTGGTGTAATATCACAAATTGATTCTATGGGGGTGGATATCTTTAGGGATAGGACAGTAGAGCATTTTGATACTCTAATCAATAATCATATCTTTGTTAAGGTTTCTGAGATAGAGGAATTACCTAGTGATGATGTGTATGATTTAACTGTAGAGGGTACACATACATTTACAGCGAATGGATTGATTAATCATAATACTACAGCATCACGTATTGTTGGCAGAGAGTTAAATAATATTAAAGATGATAATTATGATTTACTGAGTTCTCCTTTCTATTATGAGTTCGATTCTACTGTTGTAGGTAATGTTGAGGAGATTAAAAAATTACGTGATATCTTTACTGTTTCATTCGGTGATTATTGGAGAATTGTCGTGTTAGACGAGACACACACTGTTTCTAGTCAAGCTCAGGCTGCCATGCTTAAAATGTTTGAAGAGACTAAAGGTAAGACAATTTATATCTTAGCAACTACAGACCCTCAAAAATTGTTACCGACTATACGCAGTAGGGCATTAGAGATTAATTTCAATGATGTTCCAGTAGAGGCTATTGTAGATAACTTAACTAAGGTATCAGATGATAGAGGTTTAAATCTTTCTGAAGAGATTAAGTTGTTGATAGCTGATAGGTCTGGTGGTCATATGCGTAATGCACATATGTTACTAGATAAATACATTTTATTAGGTGAGGAAGATTTCAAGGATAGCATTAAATCATCTGTAACACTATTCTGTGATTATCTAATTGCTACGTATAAGAATGATAAAGATTCTGTTTTATCTAATATCAATGATTTACTAAGCATACCTAAAGATAATCTACAGTCTGATTGGTCTATTGTTATGACTGAAAGTTTACGTTCTTTCTGTGGGTTTGATTGTAGGCATAAAGATATCAAGAGATTGGTAGATACATATGGGAGTGATTTTAACATTATTGCTCAGTGCTATATGTCCACTTGGGTAAAAAATATGTTTGTTGATATACCATATACACAAGCTACATTACTTAATATGTACAAGGTTGTGCAAGGTGCTTTAGAAAAGAAACGCTCACAGAGTGGTGTTGGTTCTGTTCAATCTGTAGCTAGTAAGTATGGAAGACCTGTTAGGTGATAAAGTTTAGTAAATTTTTGTAATTAATACTTGCATATGTTTAGTGTTTGTGTTAATATATAGTCAAGGGTTAGGTACAGCGTATAGTATGTACATAACAACACATAGTCTACATTATTTTTCACTCCTATGTTGTACCTAACTTAATAATTAGCAAATGTAAATAAAGATGCGTACAGCAATAATTATCTGCCAGGTTTTTAGATATAAGGCATCTTGTTACATAAAAATTATATTTTAAAGACTCAAACAGCTAATTTATGTTGGGTATACATTAATTGAGTCTTGTATAAAATATAGTGATAAAAATTATATATAGTGGGGTAAAAGTTATAAAAGACTCATACAGCTATTAATCAATTTTTATGCTTTGAAAATAAAAACGACTGAGTCTTGTTCATAATTTAATCTCCTTTTAAATAATAGACCCATACAGCTATTTATCATAATGGTTAAAAAGAAGAACGATGGTAGATTATGCTACTGTTACCAAAAACCACTTCTTATGCTAGTAAAAGGTCATATCACAATTTTATATAAGATTTCTATTGATTTGGGTCTGGATGTTGAAAATCGTAGTTTGATTATATAATCTCAAAGATAGTGTATCAGTGATATGATTTAGTATAAGGGGTGGTTTTTTTATGTCTGAAAATAATGAAAAAGAGACAAGTACATTAAAAGAGACATATACATTAGATGAAATTCTAGAGACAAATTCTATAGGTTATGAAGCTACTTTAGAAGAGATACAAAATTGTATCTTCAAGAAAGATTTTGAGAGTATTATGAATCTCCCTGAAAACTTTATTATTGAGGGTTTATCTTATAATGAGATGCATAATAAGTTGTTAGGATACTATATGTTTCAGCTAACAATCTTTACAGAATCATATGAGGGTACTAAAGATTTAATAGAGTTTCTTAAAAAGCTACGTAGTATGATAGAAAAATATGCTAAGCTTTTTACAGATAGATTATTAGAAGTTGGGTTAATTTTACCTAGTTATATTCATTAATTATAAAGGAGATTATTATTATGGATTTCATGACATTATTATCAAAAAATGAGAAAACAACTACAACTAATGGTGCTATTTCTTATAAAACAACTGGTAGTGCTTTGTTAGATTTGAACAATTCAGTACCTTTGTTGCGTAATAAAGCTATTGAATATTTATCTAGTGGTAACTTAATTGCACTAGACACTATTTACTCTTTGTTTAAGAAGTCGATTCAAGAAGATGCTAATTATACGATTAAATGGTTAATGTATTTACGTGATATTAATGGTGGATTAGGTGAGCGTTCTTCTTATCGTTTAATTTTAACTGAGATTGCTAATAATGTTCCTGAGTTAGTTTTTGCATTATTACAGACTAAGCAGTTACAGGTATTAGGTCGATTTGATGATTTAGTGTACGTGTGGGATACTACAACAAATAAATCTTCTAAAGATTACATTTTTAGTTATTTAAAATATCAGTTAAGTGAAGATATTTTACATAATAAAAATGATGAAAGCGTATCTCTTTTAGCTAAGTGGTTGCCATCTGAAAATACAACTTCTCGTAAAACTAGACAGTTAGCAACTAGATTTAGAAAAGCTTTGGGTATGTCCTCTAAGTCTTATCGTAGAATGTTATCTGCTTTACGTAAGAACATTGATGTAGTTGAACGTAAGATGTCTAACAATCAATGGGATGAAATTAATTATCAAGGTGTTACTTCTAAGGCTAACTTAATTTATCGAAATGCGTTTATGAAGCATGATAGTGAGAGACGTTCTAAGTATTTAGAAGATTTATCTAATGGCAATGTTAAAATCAATGCTGGTAAGATGTACTTATATGATATTATCAGTAAGTATAAAAATAGATGGGATGTTGAGGAAGATGAAACATTAGAAGCTTTGTGGGATGCACAAGAAGTACCTAAAGATTATAATGATATTTTAGTGGTACGTGATGGTAGTGGTTCTATGACAACTAGTGCTTTTGGTACAAGTGTTTCTGTGTTAGATATTGCTGATGCATTGACAATTTATACTACACAGCATAATAATTCTGAATACTATAAAGATAAATTCATCACATTCAGTTCTAAACCAGAGATTGTTGATTTAAGTACTTGCAATACGTTACGTGATAAGCTTTCTGTATTAGATGACTATGATGATTGGTCTACAACAAATGTTGAAAGTGTGTTTGACTTAATTCTAGAAACATCTGTTAAAAATAAAGTAGATGCTAAAGATTTACCTAGTACTGTTTTAGTTGTATCTGATATGCAGTTCAATTCTGCTATGGGTACTAATTTTAACAATGATACTTTATTTGAAAAGATTGCTAAGAAGTTTGAATCAGTTGGGTATAAATTACCTAAGTTAGTATTTTGGAATGTGGCATCTTATAATGATACAGTACCATTACAGAAAAATGATAATGGGTTGGTCATTATGAGTGGTTTCTCTAAAAACAATATCGATATGATTTTACATGATAACTTAGACCCGTTAGAAGTTCTAAAGGCTGAGTTAGATAGTAAATATAGCTTTATTGATACAATTATTAGTAAGTCTTAACAATTACATATAAATAATAATGAAAAGTGTAGGTATTTAATATCTGCACTTTTTGTGTTATAATGGTAATTAGTAGTTACATTTTCTGTTTAACAGTCTAGATTTAGATTTTGGGGTATTAAAAGATGGCTTTACAACTTTACGAAGATGATTTGTTAGATGAAGAGGTGCTTTCTACTAAGTTAATAACATTAGCTGAGATTATAGTAAGGAAGCATTTCTATGCCAGTAGGGAAGATAAAGAAGATTTAGTTTCTATTGGTGTTTTAAAAGCTGTGAGAATGATTCATAGTGATAATTTTAGAAGTGATAAAGGGAATTTGTGTACATTCTTATACACTGGTATGAGGAATGACATGCACAACTTCTTATATCATAAGAATAAGTTTGACACAGTAGATTTTGACACAACTTTTGATGATGGTGGTAGTTTAGATTACTACTTTGAAGATGAAGTAGCATCTGTAGATTATAGTCTAGTGCATTTAATCTGTATGAGGTTTAAGTGTTTTGGTGATGCTTTGGAAGATAAGGTTATTGCTAAGTTAAAATCTTATGGTTTTAAACTAGATGGATATATTTCTCATGATGTGGGTAGTCAATTAAAATGTAGTAATGATATTATTAATCGTGTTGTTGGGTTACTCTTTTGGGAAATGAGACAGAGAGAGTTGAGTTCATTATTTAAGGATGGGGTATTATGAGTTCTTATGGTTCTATTTCTACAATCACTATGAGTGATGAAGAGAAAGATTTATACGCTGAGTATTTGAGCGTTTCTATTGGTAATCCTGTTCTAGAGTTTGTTAAATATATGTTAGGTGATGATTATTTAAAATTCATCGATATTTGTAGTGGTACAAATTTCAATATTCCTAGCAATAAAGCTTTAGAGAGGGGAATTAATAATGTTAAGATGTATGCTTATGTTAAGAAGTGGAACTTCTCTAATGCATCTATTGTAAATGCTGGTAATATTTATAAAAAGACAGAGTTAGCTACAAGACGTATTGTGTTGTCAGTTGCTAATGCTTTGGGTGTTAAAGATACACTAGAAGGTGAGGCTCTAGTTAATTTTGTAGAAAATATTGAACCATATGCTGTTAAGAAGAGTGTTGAGACTTCATCTGACAGTGTATGTTGTGATAAAGATACTTCTGAAGTGTCAGAAGAGGGTAATGTGTAGGTTTGTTAAAAAGTAGGTAATATAGTTATAATATGGTATCTCCTATGGATAATAATGATTTAATTTCTATTTTAGCTAAAGGTGAGGAAGAAGAAATTAAACAAGATGATACTAAAGATAGTCAAGTAGATGGTGAAGATACAGAAGATATTGATGAGGATACTAATAGTACTTCATTAAAGACAACAATGTCAGCTATGGATGTGTTAGATATTGAGGATAGTTCGAGACGTACTACGAGTCTACCTAGTGGTAGTGGCGATGTTAGTCAAGATTTAGAGAATTGGATTGATGGTAAAGATTTAGCACCGTCTGATGATTTAAACCGATTTGTAAGTGCGACTGATGTAAAGTTTAAATATGGTTTAACACATAATACATTGAATAACTTTACGTTAATGGCACAATTACAAAAGTTCTTAGATACATCTAATGAAATTTTATTTAGTGAATCTGCCGCTATGAATCTTTCTCCTGAAGAGTTAGAAAGTAGGGTTAGGATGGCATTTACAATGTATGCTGAGTTGTCTAGGATTAATCAACGTACAGCATTAGCTTTAGAAGAGCAACGTAGAAAATATAATGATGGTTCGACAGATATTGATAAGCTTTCATTGTTGTTATCATCTGTACCTAGTGATAAACTAAAAGAAATTTTATATGCGATTACAAAGTCAAAGGGTTGATATATGGGTAATGCTAGATTAGAAGAATTATTAGGTGATTCTAGTTCATATACTGCTATGACTGATAAGGAAAAAGACTATTTTGTTAAACTTCTACAAGAGGAGATGCAACGTAGGGAAGATAGTGGTAGGGTTGAACAGGTTAGAGATATAGTTAGGATTGAGGATTGGATTAATTCTGATTATTATGTTGGTTCTGACCAGAAGAACATATATCCATATTGGAAAGACTTTATAGTTGATATTTTTAGGGATACAAGAAAAGACGATGAAAAGATTAATTCCGTCATATTAAGTGGGTGCTTTACTGGTGATACTAAGGTTAGTCTACTTGATGGTAGAGAGTTATCTTTTCTAGAATTACTAGATGAATATGGGTATGATGGTAAATTTTGGGTTTATTCTTGTACATCAGGTGGTGATGTTGTGCCTGGGTTGGCTCATTCAGTTCATAAGACTAAGGTATCGACTAGAATTGCTATTGTAAAATTAGATAATGGTGAAGAGATTAAGTGTACTCCTGACCATAGGTTTATGTTACGTGATGGTTCTTATGTTGAGGCAAAAGACTTAGTTAATGGTTCTTCTCTTATGCCCTTATATAGAGAGTATGTTAAAAAATTTAAGGGTGATACAACTCCTGTAGGGTATGAGAGGTGTTATAATCCATTAGATGATTCTTGGTTTGTTTCACATAAAAAATTTTCAGAGATGTATCATGGCAATGAAATTAAAGACATTAAGATTAAGTATAGTAATCAAGATAGATGTGCTGTAGTTACTCATCATGTTAATTTCAATAAGTTAGATAATCGTCCAGAGAATTTAAAACCTATGGAGTTACATGAACATATAAAATATCACACTAAACATATGAAAGATTATTATGAATCTCCTAGTGGTATTAAGCATCGTGCTTATTTGAGTTCTGTTTGTAAGAATAATATAGATAGGTTACATAGTGGACATAGGAAGTTCTTAGATTCAGCTGAGGGTAAGAAGATTTGTGCTAAGAACTTGGAGAGGTGGAATAGGAGAGATGGGTTTAGTGATTCTGATATTAATATGTGGAAAGAAGCTATTTCAAGGGGTAGTTTAAAGTGGTGGAGTTCTGAGGATGGTCTTAAAGAGAAAGAGAAAAGGTCATCTATTTTCAAGTATAGGAATAGTTCTGGTTACACTGGTGAAAGACTTAGGGAGTTTTATAAGACTGATAGGGGTTTAGAAATAAAACGTGATAAGGCTAAACTGTTTCATGATATGAATAAGCGAAAGGCTAAAGAGATAGTAGAATCTAAGCGTTTATACTATGATTCATTGGGTATTACTTATGATATTATAGTTGATATTGCTAGTAGTGTTAGTTCTTGGGGTAAGTTTATTCGTAAAATTAATTCATTATATAACACAGGGATTAAAAGTACGTCTAATTTAACTACTTTTTTAAAGTGTTATGGTATTTTAAATAAAAAGGATTTCACTTTAAATGTTTGTAAAAATGATTCTTATGTGTATAAGAATCATAATGTTGTTTCAGTTGAGATAATAGATTCTTGTGTTGATGTTTACGATTTAGAGGTAGATACATATCACAACTTTGCATTGTCATCTGGTGTATTTGTACACAACAGCATAGGTATAGGTAAGAGTACAGTTGCTGAGTTAATCATGATGCGTAAGATGTATGAGTTATCTTGTTTTAGAAATATCAATGCTATGTTCAACTTGATGTCTAAGACAAATATTATGTTTTTATATTTCTCAGTTAATCAGAAACAGGCAGAACGTACTGGTTTTGGTGAGTATAGGGCATTGATTGATAACTCACCTTATTTTAATGAAAACTTTCAAAGGAATCCTAGACTTAATTCTTTACTAGTATTCCCTGAGGGGATTTCATACGCTTATGGTTCAAGTGCTAATGATAGTATTGGTATGAGTGTAATATGTTCAATGCTTGATGAGGCTAACTTTTTAGGTGGTGGTGGGCCGTCTAAGGATAGTGAAAAGGCTACTGACTTATATGCTAATATTGTGAATAGGTCAAATTCACGTTTTATCATAGATGGTGGTGTTAATCACTCATTAAATATTTTGGTATCGTCTGCTACATATGAAAATTCCGCTACAGAACGTCAAATTAGGTTGTCTAGGAATGACCCTCATACAATCGTTGCCGCTCCTGCTCAATGGGACGTGAAGCCTAAAAACTTTAGTAAGAAGTTCTTTTATGTATTTAAAGGTTCTAATTACTTAGAGGCTAATATAGTTAATTCTACAGATGATGTAAATAACTATAGGGTATCTGAGGGTATGTCTAAACATAAGTATATCGATGGTTTAGAGGATTATGACTCTATCAATAAAGCTATAGAAGAGTTGCCACCTCATATGCAGACTAAGTTCTTAAAAGTTCCTGTAGATTTAAGGAATGGTTTTGAGGCTAACTTGTTGAGGTCTTTACAAGATATTGGTGGTGTATCTACAGGTTCACAAGGAAAATTATTTAGTTCACCTATGGTGTTACAGGATTGTATAGATGTTAATAGGCATCACCCATTTGTATCAAAAGAAATTGTAATATCTACAGGTGATGATATTAATGTTAAGGATTATCTAAGGGATGATTTTAGATTAAAGTATCCTGAAAGACCTAGATATCTTCATATTGACCAATCATTTAGGACAGATAGTACTGGTATATCATGTGTATATGTTGATGATATTGTAGAAGAAGATGGTGTTAAAAAGCCTGTATTTGGTGTTGATTTCATGTTACGTATTAATCCACCTAAACCACCTAAAAAGATAGCTATTTATAAGATTCGTAACTTTGTTATTTATCTTGTAAATATTATTGGTATGAAGATAGGTAAGTTGACATACGATATATTCAATTCAGAAGAGTCTAGACAGATTTTAGAGGAAATGGGTTTCAATGTTGGTTATTTATCTGTGGATAGGACTGATAAGCCATATCTAGACTTAGTAGAGATTATGTATGAAAAGCGTATAAAACTATATGATTATCCGATACTTAGGTATGAGTTATTAAACTTATTACATGATAGGATAAGACGTAAAGTTGACCATCCTAAAGTTGTTACAGATGATGGATTTGTTGATTATGATGGTAAGGGTAATGATGGTGTTACAGGGACTAGGGTAGGTTCTAAGGACGTATCTGATAGTCTGTGTGGTGCTATTCAAAATGCGTTACAAAGTACTGTATCTGATGCTGAGGGTAATAATGGTACGTTTAGTGATTTCTTAATGGCTAATCGAATAGGTTCATATGCTGGTATAGATGCACCAACTGATATATCAGTTGAAGAGATGATAGATAGACAAATTGATGATATGATAGAAGAGATGGAGATTAATGGTTTCTATTAGATTGGGGTACATATGGCATGGTATGATTTATTTGTAAATCGTAGAGGTTTACAAGATACTAGCATTTCTAATGACATTATTGATGAGGTAGGTACGATAAAAGAAAGCGTACCTAATGATGTTGTTAGAGAGGTTAAGATTGTTGAGGATAACAGGGGTAATACTTTCTTTGATGGCAATATTGAGAGTATTCACTCTAAACCTATTAATGAGGGTTCTGTTAGTCTATCTCCTAGTAATTTACAACAATTATTGGGGACAGATGATAAAAATACTTTAGGTCAAATCGTTGAGGGTATTAGAGGGGACTACTCTTTAAAAGAGATTTTTGCTGAGAATGAAGAGATGTCTAAGGACTCAGTAATTGGTTCTGCTATGGAGATTATTGCCGATGATGCATGTACTCCTGATGAGACAACAAATAAAGTTATTATGATTGAATCTTCTGATGAGGGTTTAAAAAAGTTCTTAGAAGATTTCTTGATTAATAATATTAAGATTGATGATAGAGTATGGTCTTGGGCATATGAGATTGTTAAACATGGTGATTTCAAGCTAAGGAGAAGAGAGTACTACGCTGGTTCTGCTAATAGTGGTATCAAGTCAGTATACTATGAAGATGTTATTAATCCTTATTTAGTGTCACGTATAGAGTATATGGGTAATGTACTTGGTTATGAGGATGAGGACTACTTATTTGATAGTGGTAGCTATCAAGACGCTGGTCAGTTTACTTCTGGCACGATGGGTGGCAGTGCAAAATTTGAGAAGAGTGATGAGTTTGTACATTTCATTTCCTCTAAACTTTCTAAACGTGAGAAGATTAAGTTAAATGTTAGGAAGTCTGATAATACACAAGAGGAAGTAACATGCTATAGAGTAGTGGGTACTTCTATTGTAGATAGTGCTAGGACTATGTTTAGGATTAATGCATTAATTGATAATATTCTTGTATTATCACGTATTGCACGTTCAACACAGTTTAACTTGGTTAAGATTGAGGTTGGTAATGCTAACGCTGGTCAAACACAACAAATGCTTTCTGATGTTAGACGCAGATTTCAGGCTAATTCAAAAATGACTAAGGGTGTAGGTTTTAGGTCTGACCCATCACCTGTTCCAATTAATAGTAATATTTATTTACCTACACGAGATGGTAAGGGTGATGTGACTGTTGAGAGCATTGGTGATGGTGTTGACGTTCAATCTATTGTTGACGTTGATTATTTCACAGATAAGCTTTTTGCAAGTTTAAAAGTACCTAAACAGTATTTAGGTTTTGCTGAATCTTTGGGTTCTATGGGCAATAACTCGCTTGTTAAGCAGGATTTAAGGTATGCACGTTCTATTTTAAGGGTTCAACAAATTTTGATTAATGGAATTACTGATTTGTGTGAAAACTATTTAAAATATCGTGGACGTGGTTCTGATATTGGTGCTTTTAAGATTTATATGCGACCATTACCTACTAGTGAGACATCTACTAGGGTTGAGGAGTTTGTTTCTAATCTACAGATGATTGATTCTAGTAGTGCTTTCTTGGATTCATATGCTGATTACATTGATAAAGCTAAGTGGCTTAAATCTATGTTAAATCTTGCTAACATTGATGCTAATGAGGTTGCTACAGATAAATTTAAAGATATTTTATCTGCATTAGAAGATGGAACATACAATGAGGGAGATTTTGCTACAGAAGAGACTAGTAGTGAAGAGGATGCTCCGTGGTAATTAAATAGTGTTGTTTTTATTGGATATATCTTGTATAATAGTATTAGTTATACAAGATATATCTTTTTATTGGGGGTGATTGAGATGAGTTTTAAGGTCAAAAATGCTCCTTGCTTTAACTGTGAGGATAGATTTGTAGGATGTCATAGTAAGTGTGATAAGTATAAGGCATTTTCTGACAGTAGAAATATTAACAGAGATACTAGGTTACAGGAGATAGATGTTGATACTTATTATAATCGTAAGCATATATCGATGAGGAGGAGATATTCATGAGTTTGTTTGATGAGTTACAGAAAGCTATTTTAGATGGTGACATGGATTTAGTCACTGATTTACGTAGACGTATCATGCAAGGTGAGAGGGATGAAAGCTTAGATAAGAATATGATACAGGCTATAATTAAAAAAGAGCCTGGTAGGGTTATTCGTTCAATCATTAATTCTGATGATTTGGATGAGATTTCATGTTTCAAGGCTTGTAGTTCATTGTTAACACATAATATCATTGAAGCACAAATAAATAATAGAAGCATTGACGAATACCCTATTAATGAATTATACATCATTTTAGGTACATTCATTAATGATGGTTTAGGTAGAGGTAAAGATGACTTTAAAAAATTTGTTACAAAAAGGTACAAGAGATTCATTTAACCTTGATTTGGAAGATATTCTAAATGAGGAGTATCTTCCTTTTTCTTTTTTAATTGATAAAAATAGGGATGCTAGGTATTATGAGGATTTCTTAACAAAATATCAAGCAATAGCATTTGATAGTAGGTATGATAGACTTCTTAAAGAGGGACATTCAATCCAATCTATTAACGAAGCAACTAAAAAAGAGTTGTTAAGTGGTGCTGAGAGTAAGAGAAAAGCAAGAGCAAAAAAGTTAACTACTACATACAAAGGTGTTAACAATGATGGGTGTATTGAATTCACAACTAATAGTCAATATACACCTAATAAGAAATATCAACAAAAGATAAAGTTAAATGATGTCAAGGATATAAAAGCATTAAAAGACTTTAAGAAGTCTGAGATAACACGTTTATTACTTGATGGTGATTTATCAGTATATTGCAGTTGTGAGGATTTCCTATATAAAGGTTATAAATATATGGCTTGGAATATGGGGTATGGGTTAGATAAAGAAAACAGATTTCCTAAAATTAAGAATCCTAATCTAGAGGGTACTATCTGTAAGCATTTGATAGCTGTTTTATCTGTTATGTCTTTTAATAACAATAAAATAACAACTGACTTATTTAAGACTAAGGTAGTAGGTTCTTTACGTGATAAAAAGAGTAGTAATTTGTCTAAGTTACGGAGTAAAGAAGCTTTAACAAAACATAAAAATAGGTGGAATGGTCTAGGTAAAGATATAGCCAAGGGTAGAAATGCTAGGATGAGAAATAAAAACAAGGCAATGAGTGTTTCTAGAGGTAGGCATAGATAGTGTTATTTTGGTACTATATATAAGATTAGTACTAAATTTAATTAAGTTTAATACGTTAAATACGTTTTGTTTGATGTAAAGGGGTATTTCTAGTGTCTACATATTTAGTAAAGTATAGACTAGATTCTAAAGTATTCAAAGATGTCTTTGGTGACAATTTAACGTCTGTTTTTGATTTACCAGAATTGAAAGAGACAAATATTAAGAATAAAAAAGCAAAAGATATCTACGAGACATTATTGAGTCAGTCTAGGTTGTACAACGTAAACGCAACTCCGATAAGTGACTTATTTGTTAAATTAGATAAACAATATGGTCTATCTGAGGGTTCTGAGGTATGTTGTGTGTACACAGATAAGCAAGTCGATACGTATAAGTTTTTAGGTATGGATGTATCTGATGATTTTAATGTGTACATTAAAACATATAGTGGCTCTATTCGTGTTGAGAGTTTGTATAATAGGGATTTAATTCTTAATTCTAACTGTGAGTTTGACAGAGGTCAAACAAAGGGTAAGATTTCAAGGGGTAGAGCCAAAGAGATTGCTAATGAAGTATTTAGCGAGAATGGTATGGGTTACGATATTGCACGTGCAGTAGCAACAGCATTGAAGTGTGGTGGAGCATATTCATTAGCTAGTGGTGTTAAGAAGATGGGTATCAGTAGTACAGAGGAAGCAATGGATTTATTGTCTAAGAGCGTTCTTGCTGATATTGTTAGAAATTACACTGGTGATAATGGTTCTAGTTCAGAGAGTGATGTTTTCGATAGTATTGTTTATAATATCGTAAAATCTAAGGTAAATGTACAAAATATGGCTGTTTCTGATGAGACAGTTGATGATATTGTGTTTGTAACACTAAAGTATCTATTCTATTATTGGGGTACAATCGCCGGTTTATATTCTAGGGTTAAAGTTGTATTGGGTTCTTTAGATACATTGTCATATATTGCTAGGTTGCAATTAGGTGATATTGATTTCTTCGCTCAATATAAAAATATGTATGAGTTTAGAGAGATGCATCCTAGTGAGGAGTTTGATAACGCAACTGAGTTGGCTGAACAGCCAGCTGTTGGTTTCTCTTTAAGTGGTATTGTTAAGACACATGCATATACTGATTATCTAGCTATCAAAGGTGCTAGTGATATAATGCTTAATATTGATAGTGCTGAAGCGTTTAAAAACTTTAATGATATTCTTATTTCAAATGTTGATAATACTGACCAAAATTCTTTGGGTGATATTGAAACATTGTCTAATGAGGAATTACAGGCTTTATCTAATATTGATGCATTACGTTATATGACTAGTGACGATTCTTCATTAAACCCTAGTGCATATGATTTATCTGATAAAGATGAAAGGGACTTATACTTTGATAGTGTTGTTAGGACATATGATAAGAAGTTCAAAGCGTATAAACCTGTTAAAGATACAGGCATTGTAAATTCTTTGTTAGATACTGTAGAGAATGGTACTATTAACTCCTTAGAATTAATTACTAGGGATGCTGAGGATGACGGAATTACTGATGTTATTTCATTAACAGGTACTGAGTTACAGATTGATACTGATAAGAAAATGTTACGTAGGATTCTTATGTTAGTTCATAAGATGAGTACTAAGTTATTGAAGAAATTCTTATAATATGAATAATGTTATCACAAAAGATAAAGTTACCTACATTAATACTGAGTGGATTAAAAGTATACATTCATTAAGTAATGTAAATAAGTTCTTTATAAGGTCAACACAATTCGCTAAGACTAGTGAGAAGAAAAAGATTAGAGAGTTAGATGTTGTCAGTGATTATATTAGGGTTGAAGTTTTAGATTCAGATGCTGAGTTTATCAATATTTTAGGGTTATCTGTTAACGTACTTAGTGGTGATATTGCTTTAGGTTTAAATGTGACAAGTGATTATATTGTTATAGGAAATATATCTAGTATTATAAAATCATCATTTAAGATTAAAAAGTTACCTGAGTATTTTAATATAAATATGTTCTTAACTATGATTAAGTTTAACATTGAGATGGTTGAGAATCATATAGTCAATGTTCTTAGGGATATGTATGAGAGTACGTTACCAGATAGTCAATCAAACTCTATCGTATATACTATTGTTAGACAGAAGTCTGAGTTGTCTGATATAGATGAGTTCGTAACGAATGTTATGGATATGGTTTCTTGTGGTTATAATCCTGTAAGGGGTTTCATAGATTCATGTGTATCATTGTCTTGTAAGTTACAATCACAGGCTGTGTTATTCTATGGTTCTTTTATAGAGAATATTACTAGTGATGATATAGTAAATACATATCAGTATGTTGTTAAGAACAGAGACACTATTAATTGGTCTGATATCATTAAGACATCAAAACCTAACACTGATTTGTTGACATTATATTATATTTCAGAGGGTATTCCTGTTGCATATCTTATTGCAATGCTTTCTTATGGGTTTTTAATAAAGCAACGGAAGATAGAGTATTCTTCTAAACCGAATATAAACAAAGATTTAGAGTATAGTAGATTTTTACATAGGATAGCTAGTTCTTTACAGTCTAATAATTATAGTAATGATAATGCTAAGACTGTTGTATACAATATAATTGATGTTTTTATCTGTAAGGGTAAGTTCAGTCTTTTACAGTATGCAGTTGAAAATGATAAACTACCTATAGTTGGTTATTTATTAAAATCTTTGAATGTTGATTGGGTATTGCATGATAATAATATTACAGTGGAGTGGTTTTCAGTTTTAGTTGTTGATTATATTAAGAATATATATCCATTAGTATATAATGGTTCTTTATATCGAAAGACTATGCTGAGTAGACAGAAAGACTTTGTAAGGGTTTCAATTCCTAAGTTGCATCATGTAGGTAAGTTAGTTGATGATATAGTATACCCTATTTTAGGGTTATTTAAATAGTAGATTAGTGAGGTTTTTCAATGAGAGGTTATCTCTTTTATAAAGATAAAACACTCATAGAGTTAAGAAAGTTTTTAACTGTTGGGGATTCCATTTTTGGTAAATTTAGACCGCAAGCAGTTTCTTTCATTAAATATGCTAAGAGTGACTTAGATTCTGAGTTAGATTTGATGGCTCAGAATGGTAATTTTAGTTTAGAGAGTATCAACTTGGAGAATGTATTTCCTACTAAGTATAAGTGGTTTGTTAAGGATGTAAAGCTTAAATCTCTTAGGAAATATTTACATGAGGTTGAAGGTCGGATTAGTGAGTTTCAGGGTGGTAAGGAAGATAATCTTCGTTTACTAGTCGGTATTCACTTTTTGAGATTTTTGTTACTTTCTAAGATTGTTACATTGTATATTTCTACATATAGTGAGATGAGACGTGTCGGACTTGATGCTGATAAGTTAACTTTGGATGATTTGGGGTTAGGTCAATCTATTTTAAAGTATATTAATTCTTTTGAAGAGTTTGATACTAAGACTATCGATGATTGGTTAGCTTTGAGTGTTGATAGTTCTACAATGAAATATTACTTCTCAACTATGAAAAGGATTATGACAATCTTAGATTTCAGATAATAGGGGTTATACATGTATAGTATTAGTAATTACTTTCCGTTTTTAGATAAAGCGGATTTTGTTAAAAACGTGCGTGAGGTTCATGCCGTTGAAGAGTTCTTAGGTTATGAGCCTTTGATTGTTGATTTTGATTCTCCTAGTAAAGATTCAACAAATAAGGTATTTAAAGCCTATAGGATTATGCCTAGTAATACACTATTCTTAGCAGAACTACCTAGTACTGTTTTCAATATTTTCAGTGGTACTTTTGGTAGTGAGATTACTGTTGATATTATGGAGTTTGACTATCAATCTGTAGCTAATTTGATTGAAGTAGATTTAGTTAATGATGTTGATAAAGCAATATTCCAATGTAATGGTGCGTATCTTGTTGAGGATATTTTAACAGATAATTTCATTAATGCTTGTGCTAATGGTTTAGATGTTTCATCTGAATCTTATTCTGAATATAAAGTGTTAGAGGATTTAGATAAGTTGGATACAGTTTCTATGTCCGAGTGGTTGTTTAGCAATGAACATATTGATGAAAGTTACATTATGGAGTCTGCATTAGATACATTACAACTTTTAAAGGACAGACGTAAAAAAGGTAAGTCTAATGATGCTGAAGATATTAAAGGAAAAGACGCTGTATATACTTGGTTAGATGCATATTTTTCTTTGCCTGAGGGTGAGGAGATGAAGAGTGGTGGACGTGAGGTAGTTCCTTTACTTATTGGGCCGACTGCCGTATTTAAATCTGCTACTGTTAAAGAGTTATGTAAAAAATATAACTATAGGATGGTTGACTTTAGGGTTGCATTTACTTCTAGGTTAGATTATAGTGGTCTATTCCAAATTGGTGAGGTAGAGGGCAAAAAATATAGTTATGCTTGTCCTATGGAAGAGATTGTAGTATGTTCTGATGGTTTTAGGGAATTTTGTAAACAGTCTTATCAGAAGTTAGAAGACATTCTACAAAAGGGTTATACTGAGTCTAGTATAGCATCTGATGGTAATAGTGTAGAGACAGAGAAAAAATACCTAACAGACGAGCAAAAAACTAAGATTGTTGAGTTACAGTTACAGTATAAAAATTACATGCGTACACCAGTGCTTTTCTGTGATGAAATTACACGCTGTCGTGATAAAGGGGTTAATGGGATTTTGGTACAACTTCTCAATCAGAAGAAGTTAAATGATATGACTTTGAATGGTTGTAAGTTTGTTGCCGCTACTAACCTTGATATTCAAAAAGGTGTTGAGCGTGAGGAATATCGTATGGAATTAGATATGCTTTATGACGTTAACACTGATTTAGACGTAGCATACTCTAATAGGTTTATTCCTTTAAAAGTATATCCTAATGACGTTATGGATAGATGGTTTGAGTGGGCAAGTGGTACTACTGATAAGAGAGGTTTTAAGGGTGTAACTAATATTCATCCTGTTGTATTAGAGTTTTTAAATAATAATCGTGACATGGTGTATACAGATAAGCCTGTGTTGGACGCTATTGCTGATGGTTTATCCGATAATGAACAGCGTACTCAGGTATTCCCTAATTATCGTACTTGGGATATGTTGTCAGATTATTTGTACTCAGTTGATAAAACTGCTGAGGCTGAAAATGATGGTAAAGAAGATAGTGGTGAGGAAAAACTTTACAAACGTAAAATCTTAGAGGGTTATGTTTCTAAGTGGTGTTGTGAGAAGTTTATTCCTTTCTTAGAATCTAAAGGTTATAGTAACTACGATGATGTAAAAGAACCTGTTAAAGATGATGTAGGTGACTTCTTATCAACTGCTTTAGAAACAGGCTCTCCTGCTATGTTAATTGGGCCGTCTGCACTCGGCAAGACCAGTCGTGTTAAACAGTATATGAAAAAGGCTAAGATTAAAACAGGTTTAGAGCCTGTATTAATTAATGTTAACTTAGCTAGTAAAGATGCTGTTGACCTTATGGGTATGCCAGTTAAACAATCACTAACAGAATATGTTGGTGGTGGTATTCTTAAAGGTAGTGGTCTTGATGATGTATCTAAAGAGTTACAAAGTGTAGTAGCTAATGTATCTGCTGACATTAAGTATGGTATGACTGATATCATGACTTTGAGAGCCCCTGATAAGACAATTAAAGATAGGTTTGTAACAGCACTTAAAGAGGGTAGAGAGGTTATCCTATTCTTTGATGAGGTTAATAGGGTAAGTTCTAATACTGTTACATCTGCCGTATTTGAAGTTATTTCTGACTATCGTTTCGCTGGTGTTGATTTCTCTAATTATAAAGATAGAGTTAAGGTGGTTGCCGCTTGTAACATGGCTTGGGAAGGTATGGATGATGAGGCAGGTGGTTATGGTGATACAGGTACACTTGACCCAGCCTTTGCCGCTAGGTTCTCAATCTATTGGAAGAAAAATTATGATGAGAATGACGTAGCTTCATGGATTGAGTTTATGGAATCTCAAAAAGAAGATGGTTTAATTGATGGTACATTGATTGAGTTCTTCAAGGGTTTAGATACAGAGCAAGCATTAAAAATTATGGCTAGTGTTGAGAAACGTACATTGGAAGATGCACAACCATCTACACGTAACATGTTACAATTATCTAAAGATATTAAATCTATGCGTGGTAAGAGACAAGAAAATGGAACATTTAAAGCTAAGGCTTTCAATGGTAAAATCTTGTTTACCGATGATGTAGTAATGCAGTTTGAAGATTTAATCTTAGAAAGGCAGTCTGACTCTTTAGAAAGTCATGCTCAAAAAACAATTAAGTTCTTGGATTCATTATTATATGGTAGTGATAATTGGGAATCTTTACTAATTGGTGATAGTGTTAAAGTTGGGGATACATCAATTTCTGCTAGTGATATTGTTGATAGCTTGGCTCAGTGTAGAGATGATTTAAAACAATTTACACTTAAACCTATGTCTGCTGATGATAGAGTTGAATGTAGTGATACTATTGACTTAGTAGAGGATTTAGCTGGTTTTGTAAGGCAATTAGATATCAATACTAGTAATAAACGTGAAGATATGTTTAAAATGTATCTAGGGGAAAGTATCTTAGGTGAGTTTACTAAATACTTCAATAATACATTTGGTACAAATCTTGATGAGGATATCACTATTGAACAGTTAAGTGATAAAACTCTTATCATTCCATTCATGAAGATTGTACAACGTAACTTCTCTAAATATAGTGGTAATACTGAGAGCATTGTTAAGTATTGCTTAGACTTGTGTAATGATTTCATGGAGGTTCATGGTAAAACATTACCTAATGAAAACTATGCAATGTTCTTAACTGGCATTAAAGACATTTTACCTAATGCTGATAACATGGTACTTTTCTTAAAGAGGTCTGGTGAAAATCTTGAAGAGATGTATCAACTAGCTGAGGGTGTTGGTGATGATTGGATTATAGATATTACTAGTGATTTTGGTAATAAGGTATCCAGAGAAGATATTGAAAATATCAAAAAAGCTATTAAAGATAGTAAAAAATCAAAGACACCTAAGAATGTTAAATACAATGTATTATAATTAATTTGTAGAATAGAGGTGTTATATTCGATATGTTTTTGACATAGATATACACCTCTATTAGTTTATATAAAGGAATATAAATATGTTAAGTTTCAAACATGTTAATGATTTTATTTCTAGATTACCTATTGATACATTACCCGATTTTGGTGATAATATTGTAAGTAGTGGTGATTTAGTTGAGTGTTATGCTCCTGATTTTGACTTCTCAATTTTAAATACTGCAATTCGTTCTTATAATCCTTACAGTTCTAGGATTATTGATAATGGTGTTGATTTCGTTGAGTTAAATGATACGATTTATGTTGATGGTCTTAAAGTTGATGTAAGGTATTTTGTTTCTAAAGGCTCTTATGGAAGTGGTACTATTGTAAAAATGGTTACGGATGCCGTATATGCTTTTGTTAAGGGTGAGTATAGGACTTTCAGTGGGTTTAATACTTATAATGCTTTTATTGAAAAGTTTGTTGTTTAGTTGATTTGGGGGATTATTAATGGGTTTATCTGTTAATGAGAGAAGTAGGAGAAAGAGGGTATTAGATTATATTAATAGCTTATCTACTACAGAGGTAGAAGAGTTAAAAAGTTATAATACAATCACAGAATCTCTTAATAGTGGTAAGTATGTTAACATGCAAGCCATTCAAGATATATTAGACAATAATACTTTTGAGAAAATTGTATTTGGTAATGGTGATACTTTTGACGATAACAAAGCAGTAATTAGTCTGTTCTTTATGTCTAACAAGAATGTAAAATTAGCTGATGGTTCTAAGAATGTATTTAGGATTATAATTAAACGTGATTTATATTCTAGGGATGATGAGAAGTATTTTTATGTTGATGGTGGTTTTGAGGATACACCATATAGCATTACTGACTTTAACGAATCACCTATAAAATATAACACTAAAGAAGCAACAATGACATTCGATTTGTTGGTAGATAAGTGTGATTATAATGCTATCTACGATTCAATGTTGCCTTTAGTTGAGAATAATTTAAAGCGTTTTGACTTAATGGCTTATTCTTTGTTTAAGTCAGATTCTATTAAACATTTAAGGAACTTTAATATCTCTACATTAGCTGTTGGTTTACATAAAAAGACAGGTAGATATATTTATCACTATAATCCTAGATTCATTCTTAGAGAGGCTTTAGAGGAATACGTTAATAGGGGTAATTTATATAATTCATTGCAGGATTGTTATGTGTACTTGTTAACATTCTTTATTGCTCATGAGATGGCACATTTGATTACTAACAATCAAGTTCATTTTAGTGGTGGTAACAGTGATGTAGACTTAGATGGGACATATGCTAGTGGTGGTATGGATAACGTGGTTATGGATGGTTTTATCAATGCTAAACTTAAAGTAGCGTTAGCTAGAACACCTAATTTAACACGTCATGGTTCTTCTAGTGGTGTATTCCCAGCTAATTGCATTAAAGATACAATTCATATGAGGGTACAGCACAATGTTGGATTGAATAAATTTAAATCTGCTGATGATATGATAAATACTGTTGTTGCTACATTAAACAAGGTGTCAGGGTTAGATAAAGATGCAACAGTTGAAGTAAAGAGATGTAAAGATAGTCTAAGTGATTATTGGGGTGCTGATGTATTTTGTAATTTCTTTGTAGGTTCTGCTTTTAGAGAGTTACGTGCAAGTTCTCACATATTCCAAAGGGTTATTACAGATGTTGTTAGAGTCTTGACTGATGGTAAAATCTATTGGAGTAAGTCTGGTGGGATTACTGATGAGGAAAAGGTATCTGATAAGGAGATTTTACCTAATGGTACTCTGGTAAAAGTTAAGGGTACTAATATTGTTGGCATCATTAAAGGGTATAAACCGGTTAAGAAAGATGATTATATTACTTTAGATGTTTACTCAGTTAATAAAGCTAAGATTGATAAAGTGGATGTTACCGATTTAGGTAATAATTCTAAGCTAAACTCTCCTGTATATGTTGATAGTGGTAACTTCTATGCTGATTTAGATAGAAAATACATTATACCTATTGATGGTTCTTATGGTTCATGGGTAGAAGGTACGACTGAAGAAAAAACAAGCTTATCTGCTGAAGATTTAGCTGATAATTCTTCTAATAGTAATGATTCTAGTAATGACATGGGTGATATGGGTGGTGGAACACAGCCTAAGTCCGTTAAAGTCGGTGACATAGTGTGGATTTCTAAGAAGAAGAAATTTGGTATTGTTACTTCGATTGTAAATGGCTCATTCCATGTTGAAGACGTTAGAGAAGAGCCTTGTGTTGTTTTAGACGATTCAGATAATCATTTATAATGGAGGTATAAAATAGATGGCTAAAAAACAGTTAAAGAAAAGAATATTTGTACCTACAGGTGATGATTTAGGTGAATTTACTATTTTTGATTTACAGCCAGTAGATGTTATTTTTGTTGATAGTGATGACAATTCACAACAAAGTAGTAGTGGTGATAGTAAGATGGGTGGTTCTAATAGTTCCATACCTGACCCTGTAGATAACAATCCTTTGGGTAAGAGTAGTAGTGATAATTCTAATGGTTCACAAGGTTCTAGTGGTGGTAAAGATGCCAATCCTTATGCTAGTAGTAGCGAAAATAAGCCTAATGATGAATTCTCTAAACAAGATAGGGATTTAGATAATGATTTGTATGGTGAAGATTTAGATACTGATAGGGAAGAGCAAAATAACAATAATAACAATTCTGAGGATGGTGACGGCTCATCTAGTGGTGAAGGTGGTGAGGGTGGAAGTGGTTCTTCTGGTGGTATGATGTCAGATGATAATTCATATGCTCCACCTAACTATGATGGTTCTTCTAATATGGGTGATGATAGTAGTCCTATGGATACTACATCTGAGATGGAAGATGCATTAAATAAAGAGCAAGAGAATATGTCTGATACTGCTAAAGAGAGGGCAAGTGAGGTTAGTGGTGAAAGTTCTCAATCTTCTAATGAGGATAGCTCAAACCAACAAAGTGATGATAAATCACAAGGTGGTAAATCTCAATCAGGTGATAATCAATCTTCTCAATCATCAGATTCGCAAAATGGAAATAACTCACAGAGTGATGATACTTCTCAGTCAGGTGATAGTTCAAATTCACAGGGAAGTGATGGTTCTCAATCACAAGACAATCAAGCAGGTAGTGGTAGTAGGGGTGATAAAGCTGAAAAGGGCAATAAACCTAATGATGATTTCAAGAAAGCACATGACACTAAAGGTAATGATTTAGATGATACTGATGGTAAGGGTGTTGTTGATAAGATTGTTAGGGAAGCCGCTAAACGTATGCAAGAGGAGTTAGATAAAGATGAGACATTAGCTAACACTAATCAACAATCTTTAGATAATTACAAAGACTTTGGCGCTGGTACGATGACTACACTATTTAAAGGTAATAGCATGGTTGCTGATTGGAAAGCTAAGTTAGAGAAGCTTTTCAGAAAAGCATTAGGTCAGCGTATTACTATGAATCCTAACATGATTAATAAAAGGATTGAGGATGCTCCTCCTGGTAGAGAAGACATTGAAACACAGATGGTTAAAGTTGCTGTACTTATTGACTGTTCAGGTTCTATGGGTAGTGGTGCTTTCAAAAAAGTTATCATGCAGATGGACGCTATGATTAAAGCCGATAAACAGATGCGAAATGTGTTATTCTATATCATACCATTTGAGGATTGGAGTGCCGCTGAATGTGTTAAGCGTATGGTTAAGTGTAAAGGTACTAAACTTAAAGCTGAATTAATGAAGTTTAAGGCTGAAGGTGGTACAGACATTGTACCTGGTGTCCATGCAATGATGAAGAAGGTTAAAAACCCAGACTCTATTATTATCTTATCTGACTGTGTTGTTACTGCTAGTAGGACTGTATCAGACCCTACATATCAAAAATGGTTAAAGAAGTATAGAGATAGGATTATTTGGGTATTGACTAGTAAGAGAGATATTTCATATATGAGTGCTATTGACTCTTACGCTAAGAAACAAGATAGGTATGTGGTATTTAAGGGTAATGGTGATTAATTTCACTTAAACATATAAATATTTTTAGTACATATTATATATCAATATGTACAATATGAGGGAATATGCACATTTTGTATATTCCCTTTTCTTTTAATGGTCTATCATGCAGATATTTATGGTAATAATGTTTTCAAGTAATATAAATTGGTGTACATTATAGACCTTAAAAGTAGATTTTGTATTTCAATTTTATACATATTGTTAACTAGTAAGTTGCTAGTTGATAATGTTTTATTGTTACTTTGGGGGTATTAAGGTACAAGCATGAATAATAGTGAAAAGACATACTTATCAGATATTTCTGTATTTGATAGGAGTGTGTATGAGAGTAATGTACCTACGGATTCTACCTCTAATTCTGTTCTAAGGGTAATTAGAGGGCCGCTTGCTGAGTGGGATTCTCTAAATAGGAATGGTAGAAAGTATTCTGAGAAGTTATGGGATAATGTTCTTGCTAGTCCATACGTAACAGAACAGTTAATGTATAATACTCTATATGGTGAGGCTAATCACCCCGCTGATAGGATGGAAGTAGATTTTGAGAGGGTTTCTCACAGGATTGCTAAGATGTGGAAAGTACCACAATCTAATCAAATTTTTGGTGAGATACATATTCTTGATACTCCTTTTGGTAGAATCATTAATACATTATATGAGGCTGGTGGTGTTATCGGCTACTCCTCTAGGGCTGGTGGTGCATTACATCAACGTAAGGATTATATTGAGGTAGATGAAAATCAATATAATTTTATTACTTTTGATGCTGTTCCATTTCCGTCTGTTCAGTCTGCACGTCCTAATGATGTTGTAACTGAGGGTGTAGTTGAAAAACAGGCACTAGAGACAGGTGTTCATAACGCTCTTTTTAAAATTATTAAAGAGTGTGATGAAAAGGACTTTAAAAATATTAAGTCCTTTATATATAGCATTGATGGTTATGACTTAACACCTGAGAGGTTATTGCTTGAAAGTGTTGAGGATATAATCGTTGCTAAACGTGATGAAGCTGTTGTAGATGACGGAGACACTATTGAGGTTATTGATGATAGCGAATCACAAATTGATACTTTACAGCGTACACTTCAATCTATTAAGGCTCAGAAACAATCTCTTGAAAAAGAAAATGAGGGTTTGAAACAAAGTTTAGATAATGCTCTAAATAAAATTTCAAATGTACTTCAAGATTCAAAAAACAAAGAGGTTGAGATACAATCTGAAGTTGAAAGCCTAAAAGACACTATTGCAAGGAAAGATGCACAGATTATTGAGTTGCAAAATGAGATTGATGAGTTACAGTCTGATTTAGATGATTTAAATTCTATTGAGGAAGCCTGTAAGGCATTGAAGTATCAAAACACTTCTCTAATTCAAGAGGGTATGACTACATCTAATAAAGAGTTGGAACGTAAGCTGGATGAAAGTTTAAAAACTAATAAGTCTTTAGGTGAGGATAATAAAAATCTTTCACAAGATAAAGACAAATTAGAAAATGAATTATCTGAAGCTTATGATGAGATTGCATTAGCTGTTACTGATATTAATAAGAAAGATGCATTAATTCAAGCACAGCAAGATACAATCACAGCTTTAAAAACAGATGTACAGTCATTGACTGAGGAGTTAGATGGTGTTGAGGGTGGTTATCAATCTGCTATTGATAGGAGAGATAACCAAATTGAAGAATACGAACAGAAGATTAAAGATTTAGAGGCAAAAATTAGAAAACTTTGTGGTGAGGTTGATTCACTTGATGAGTCTTATAATTCCATTAAAGCTGTAAATAAATCAATCAAACATGATTTAATTTCAGTCATTGCTGGTAATTATGGGTTAACAGTAGAATCTGTTCAATCAAAGTTGCCTGTAGGTTTTAATAAATCTGATGTGTATTCTATATGTGAATCTATGAGTAATAACAATAGTATGAATACATTTAAAAATTCTATTGTAGATACTCAAATTGTTAATGAATCTTCACGTGTTAGAAAAGAGAATATCGTAAATGCTAAACCTAGAGTGGGTGAGTTATTCTCTAATCGTAGGGGTTAGTATTCATTATTATATAAGTTAGTATAAATTTTATTTTAAGGGAAAATAATTTAACATATGAAAACAAATATTTACGAACAATATCGTCCATTGTTGGAATCTTGGAGTGCATATACAGATGTAGTTAAAGAACATGTAGAAGGTTACTCCGATGTAGAAGCAACTCAACTTTCTTTGTTGCTTGAAAATACAAAATCTGAGTTGGAAATGACTAAAGGTCGTATGATGAATGGTACTGCTATTCATGAAGGTACTGACATTTCTATGGTTAATACATTTACATCTAATGTATTTGATATTATTACAGCAGTCATGCCTAATTTGATTAACGAGTAATTTTATTCGCAGTCCTTATTCTTAGTAATAAGAGTAAGAAATACACTTAATTGCTAGAAATCCGTAAAGCTGATTAAACTACAACATAGTCCGAAAGGTCAGGTGTGAATGTGGCGAAAGCAGAAAAAATTAATCAGATGATATAGGGTGAAATAAAAGCTATAATATGATATAATTATAGTCCTAAGTATTGAAATAATCGGTAATTAGCAGTTATAATATATTTATTATGATTAAAGATATTGACTTTGTAGAGTGTCCTATATGTGGTCATAGAGGGCAGAGGTTGGTTAGACATATTAAAGGTAAACATGGTATGTCTTTTGACGAATTTAAGGTTAGTTATCCTGATTGTGAGACAACGTGTAAGGTTGTTAGGGATAGGATAAAAAGCAAGACTAAGGAATCTGTCAATACAACTTCATGTAGAGAAAAAAGAAAAAAGTGGTATACTTCTGAAGAAGGTAAAGCAGTTCAAAGTAAGAATGGTGCTAAGGCTTGGTTAGATGAAGATTTTGTTGTGAGACATAATAAAGTTGTTTCAGAGAGTTCTAAGAGAATGTGGTCTGATTCTAGTTTTAAGTCTAAACAGTCTGAGTTAATTAGGAATTCTTTAAATACTGATAGGGTTAGAAAACTACATCATGATAGGTTGGTTAAGATGTGGGAAGACCCTGAGTATCGATTAAAGATGACAATTAATGCCGCTAATATGGTTACTGATGGTAAACTTGGTAAGAGTGTTAAATCAAGTATTGGTGGTATTGAGTATGTTTTCAAAAGCACATGGGAAATGGAGTTTGCTAAGTCTTTAGATACTTTAGGAATTAGTTTTTTATATGAAGATATGAGATTCAAATATTTCTTTAATGACATTGTTAAGGTGTATATACCTGATTTCTATTTAGTAGATTATAATGTTTTTATAGAAATAAAACCTAAATGTTTTCAGTCTGAAGAAGTTAATATCACTAAACTTAACTCAGTAAGAGATAGGGGGTATCAAATCTTCTATGTTGGTGAGGGTGAGTATAATAATATCGATTATATAAAATCATTAATAAATAGATTGTAATTCAACGACTATCCTGAAGCACATGGGCATTAAAATAATATGTGTGTATAGACGTGAAATTCGTCAAAAGGAGTACGGCTCTAGTGAGTGGGTGAGAATCCCTTAAATGGAAATGGTGTACCCCTGTATAGGGTGTGATATAGTCTATTCTCATATGAAAGTATGAGAGTGTTAATGGGAACGATTAACACGTAATATAAAGTGCGAATGATATTGTATCAGTTCAACCTCTTGACCGTAGGAATGGTCAAGTATTCTTCTTGAAATTCACTTATGGTAACAACAAAGGTGGTATCAAAGCTGGTACTGATATGATTTCATCTCAACGTGGTTTCACTGGTGGTGATTTCAGTGGTGAACATGTAAGTGGTGAGTCTTTGACTATCACAGGTGGTAATGTATCTCAAAAAGTATTGCATACACCTATTAAACCAGGTACATTCCGTTTGACTTCTACTGATAAAATCGGTGCAGAGTTGATTGATGTTCCTGATGCTACTGGTAAAAAAGGTACTATCACTGATACAGCAAGTACTGGTTTAGGTGCTGGTACTGTTGATTACGTTACTGGCGAAATTACATTGACTGGTGTAACAGTTGCTCATTTGGATGCTGATTTTGATTACGACCAAAACAGTTTCGATGCTCCTGTAGACCAAGTTGATGTACGTGTAGTTTCTGAGCCAGTAGTTGCTCGTCCACGTAAATTAAAATCCGTATATATGTTCGATGTTGCGTATGATTTGAAAATGTCATTCGGTTTGGACATGGATACTGTTATTCTTAAAGCTACTTCTGGTGAAATTGGTTACGAAATTGACAATGAAATCATGCAAGATTTGTTGAAAATTGCTGGTAGCCAATCTACTTGGAATAAACTTCCTGAATATAAAGGTCAAGACGTTAAAACTCATGAAGCTACATTGTTTAATGCTATCAATGATGCGTCCAACACAATTCTTGGTAACACTAAACGTTATGAAGCTACATTTATTATCTGTGGTAAAAATGCCGCTACATACATTGAATCCTTGAATACTAATATTGGTCAAGTACGTGAAATCTTCAAACGTGTATCTACAAATGGTATCGTTGGTGGCCCACACTTGGTAGGTATCTTGGATGAAAAATATAAAGTATATAAAAACCCATACTACCCTGATAATGAAATCTTGGTAGGTGCTAAAGGTGAAATGTTCATTGAAGCTGGCTATATTTACGCTCCATACTTGCCTTTATTCGCAAGTCAATTATTGGTTGATGCAGATTTCAAAGCACAACGTGGGTTCTGTACAATTTACGCCAAAAAAGCTGTAAATAAATACATGTACCATCGTTTGACTTTGGTAGATAATAAACAAGTAGCCGCTAACTAATTGATAGTTAAGCTATAAGTCATCAGTAAACATGACTGTATATAAATACAAAACTAAATAATATATCCATTCAAAGAGGTGTAGTTAATTCTGCACCTCTTTTTCTTTATGTTGTTTTTTGTGTGTTAATACTATATAATCTAATTATGATATAGTATTTTATATTAGATGTAAGGGTGATTAAATTATGGAAAAGATTTTAGCTAAAGATGGGTTATTGTGTAATATTCCTAGTGATAAGACTTGTAATTTGGTTGTATTGTTTTCTGGTGGGTTTGATTCTACAGCGTTATTACATATGGCAGTTAATACTAAGAAGAAATATGATAATATAAAAACTGTGTATGCGTTGTATGTCAAGAGTAATCTATTAGATAGGGGTAAAGTTAAGTTAGAGAGCAGTCATGTAAATAAGTTTATTTCTTATATTAATCAAGATGAAGAGTTAGTAAAGTTGGTTACTTTTAAGAGTTCATTTAGTGATTTAGAAGAGTATTCTTATAGTGAGAACGCATATGATTTAATATTTGTCAATGCTATTAATTCAGTAGTACATATGATGGGTGGTGCTGATACAGATATAGTACTAAACGGTTCTTTAGATAGGGATTCTAGGACATATCATTTACCTTATTATAAGAAAATGGTAGAAGAGTTTAATCAAGAATTTAGGGGTGTAGACATACGTATGGTATTTCCTTTTATACAGTCGGATAAACCTAGAATTCTAGATTACTTAATCAACAATAAATTATATCAGTATTGTACTTGTTGTGAGAATCCTAAAAGTGGTGAGTTTTGTAATAGTTGTAAAGGTCATTTAGAGGGTTTATTTGGTTTAATGTTAGCTTATAAATTATATGGTGATGTTGAGTACAACGAAAGTAATGTAGATTTTGTTGAAGAAGAGATAAATAGGATGTTGGGAGTTGACATTTGATGGTTGATAAACCAAATTTACAAGGTGGTAAGGTTAAAAAGAAATATTATCATAATGGTATTGTTAATAGAATGTTTGAAGATGGTAAACAGCCAGATGGCTTTGTGTTGGGAATGTTGCCACGTACAAAAGAAAAACAAGATGCTATTAATAAAAAAAGAGAAGAGACTACAATAAAGAAGTATGGTGTATCTCATGTATCTCATTTAAGTGATGTTAAGTCTAAAAAGAAAAAGTCTTTACTAGAGCATTATGGGGTAGATAATCCGTCTAAGTCTAAGGAGATACAGAATAAGAAAAGAGATATCTTTATTAAGAAGTATGGTGTAGATAACCCTATGAAGTCTGAAGAGATTAAACAGAAGTTTAGGGATAACTATAACACTAAATATGGTGTAGATAATCCTTTTCAATTAGATGTTGTTAAAGATAAAATCAAAGATACTAATAGGGAAAATTTAGGTGTAGATTATCCTACACAATGTCAAGAGGTTAGAGATAAAGTGCGTTCTACCTTTATGGAACGATATGGTGTACCATATACGTTTATGTTGTCTAAAGAATGGGTAGAAGCTAATGACAGTAAGCCTAATCGTGATTTTGCTGGTTTATTAGATGCTAATAACATTACATATGAGCGTGAATTTAGGTGTGGTAAATACTCATATGATTTTAAAGTAGGCAATACTTTAGTTGAGATAAATCCTACAGCAACACATAATACATATTTTAGTCCTTATGGTGATAAATCTGTTAAAGATAGATACTATCACAGAGATAAATCTAAGTTAGCTAGAGGTAGTGGTTATAATGTAATACATGTGTTTGATTGGGATGATAAGAGCAAGGTTATCAATCTATTAAAACATAGGGATACTGTGTATGCTAGAAATTGTGATGTAAGATTAGTTGATACATTAGAGTGTAATCAATATCTTATGGCATATCATTTACAGGGAAAGTGTAATAATCAAACAATTAGGTTAGGTTTATATCATGATAATCAATTAGTGTCATTAATGACATTTGGTGTTGCTAGGTATAATAAAAAATATGAGTATGAGTTGTTGAGATATTGTGCTAGTCATAATGTAGTAGGTGGTGCTGAAAAGTTATTTAAATATTTTGTAGATAACTATAAACCTGGTAGCATCATTTCATATTGCGATACTTCTAAGTTTAGTGGTAAAGTGTATGATATGTTAGGGTTTAAAATAGATACTATAAATAGTCCGTCTTGTCATTGGTATAGCGTTAAAGAGAATAAACATATTACTGATAACTTGTTACGTATGCAAGGGTATGATAGACTATTTAAAGAAAGTCATGGTAAAGGCACTTCTAATGAAGAATTAATTTTAGCTAGAGGGTATTTACCAGTATATGATTGTGGTCAATCAACTTATATTTGGAGAAGTGATAAAAACGTAGAATAAATTTAATGTTACCTATATATAGTAGTGGATATATTAAATTTAGAGTTTGTAAAATAACAGAGTGGATATATTAATTTGGTTTTGTGGATTGGTATATGTTTACTGAGGATGTATAGGGATTCTATGTGTGTATTCCTGTATATCCTTTATTTTACATTAGATGAAGAATAGGAGATATAATGGGTTTAGAGTTAAAAAATACAACTAAAAACACAATCCGTATTCCTGATTATAATTACAATGGTACTTTAGTTTTTGCTCCTGAAGAGGCAAAACCTTTAGATAGCATTGATAAAATTGGTTTCTTTAGACCATATGCTAGGGCTGGTATTATCGTTCAAAATTCTGAGGAACTTGGCTTATCTCAACGTACTTTGGACGATATCAATAAAGCTAAAGAGGAATTAAAAGGTCATGTTTCTAAAGTAGCTGATAGTGTTGTAGAAGGTGTTAAAGCTGTTTCTACTAAAACACAAGATGCTGTTAAATCAGTGTCTGATAATGCAGGTAAGATTGCTAGTGACGTTGTAGAAGATACTGTGAATGAAGTTACTGATAAAGTAGAAAAAGTAAAAAAACTCACAGCTGATTTTCTTGATACATTAACACTAAAAGAGTTAAAAGCTACAGCAAAAGAAATTGGTGTAGATGCTGATAGTGTTAATAAAAAAGCAGATGTTAAAGAAATGATTCTATCTGCTCAAAACAAAAAATAACATTTTGAAAGGTGAGTAGTCATGAGTAGGATTGATGATAATTTACTTGTAGATAGTAGTTCATTTAGCAATGACTACATGGAATCACTTTCAAAAGAGAGACGAGATATCATAGAGGATTGCATGGTTGCTTTAGGTTATCCTGTAATCACTCTATATATCACTCAACGTCAAATTGATAGATTAATAGATTTTTCTACTAGGAGATGTGAGAGTAAAGTATCATTACCTTATTTAGCGACATTCAATGTTGCTAATGGTGTAGTTGATGTTACAGGGTATGATATGGAAGCTGTTAGGCAGATATATAATGGTGTAGGTAGTGGTGCTAGTAATAGTAATGCTGAGTTGGTCGCTAACCCAGATAGAGATGGTGGTGGATGTAACCTAAGTCTTAGTGGGTGTGATATTTGTAATCAGTTATGTCAGTATCGTGGTATGCAAGCATTAGGCAATGGTGGAGACCTTAAAGGTATATACAACTATGTTGCCTTTTCTGGTGCTATGTCAGAGATGAATATGTTGATGACAAATGATTGGTACTTAGACCCTACAGATAATAAATTGTATATTGATGGTTTCAGTGGACTTGTAACAGTAGAGTATGTTAAATCTAGTAATACTTTTGAAGATATAGCTAAGAACTCTTTTTGGAGACAGTGGATTCGTGATTATACACTTGCTATGGTTAAGATTACTGAGGGACGTATACGTTCTAAGTATAAGATTAGTAGTGGTGTGTTTGAGATTGAATCTGATGAGTTGATAAATGAGGGGAATACTGATAAGCAAGAACTAGAGCAACGATTGGAAGATGGTGGCTTTGGTTATTGGAATATCATGAGGGGTTAATATCTTATATAGATAGGAAGGTTAATATTAATGAGATTTACAAATTCTCCTTATGGGGATGATACTCCTACATTATTAGGTGGTGTTGGTGGTGGTCAACCAGTTAGGTGGTTGTACTCCGAATTTGGGCATTTCCTTAATGTGTGGGGAAAGAATAATAATGTTAATGTTACTTTCAATTTAAAATCTAAAGACGATATTGATAGTAAGTTAGATGCTTTACGTAGTTACGTGCGTAATGGGTTATTAGCTAAAGATGACTTATGTGAGTTGGAAGAAAGGTTACGTACATATAGTAATCTTGCTAGTGGTGGCAATGGTAGTCATACACATTCTGCTATTGTTTCTGAAGCACATGCTAAAGGTAAAAAATATACTACTTATAAAGATGGTAAGTTAGTAGAAAAGGTTGGTAGGGGTGAGCGTAAACATGTTACATCTGCTCAACTAAAAGCTTTAGCTGAAGCACGTAAGAAAGCACATACTGATGAAGCGTGTACTAAACGTAGAAAATCTATTCAAGCTAGGCGAGATGCTAAGACTTTAGGTTTATAATAGTATAGCATTATACATAATAATAGTTAATATATTATTTATTTTTAATAAGGGGATTCCTAGATAAATGAGGCAAGTAAGAAAACTTAGCAATTTGATTGCTGACGAATTAGAAATGCAAGGTATTGAGGTTGGTTCTGCATTGTTTGAATCTACTGTATCTAGCATTGTTAAAAGTGTAAATGAAGCCTTGAAAGATGCTGACAAAAAAGACGCTGGTAATACAGACGTGTTTGAGGAAGTAGAAGAGGGTTCTTTCTATTTTGCTACTGCCGATACAACTTTGGGTGATTATGAAGTTAATCAAGATGAGATTGTAGAGTTGGTAACAAATGGCGAACCTTGTATTGTAAATATTTACGATGCTGATGGTGAGTTGCGTGAGGAAGAAGTAGAGGTTTCTGCTGAAGACTTCGTAGCATTTGTTGATAGTGCTGATGAAGTTGTTGTTGAAGATGTAGAAGAACTTTTCGATGACGAGGAAGAAGATGTAGAGGAAGGTGCTAAAATCTCCTTTAAAGGTGGTAAAAAGCGTAAAATCAACGCAAAAAAAGCCAAACTTCTTTTAAAATCTAAAGAAAAAGGTGAAAAGTGGAAAGTTCAAGGCGATAAATTGGTTCGTAGGACTGCCGCTGAAATTAAAGCATCTAAAAAGAACATTAAGAAAGCTAAAAAAGGTAAAGCTAAGGCTAAGAAAAATCGTAAAAAAGCAATGAAAGCCAACGAGTCTGTAGTTGTTGAAGGTTTCGATATTTCTGCTAATGGTACTATCTTCCACGTAGAAGATGGCGATGTTCTTTCTTATGAAGATGGTTTCTTAACTGTAACACGTGATGGTGTAGAAGTATTCTCTAACTTAACTGTTTCTGAATCTTTCATTTCACGTTGCGTAGCTGAGGGTGTTGTTGACGATTGTGAAGATTGTGATGACGAAGAAGAAATTCAAGAAGCTAAAAAACGTAAAACAGTAAAAGAAGATGAAGATTCTGAGGAAGATGAAGAAGAAATTCAAGAAGATTCTGATGAAGACGATGATGATGACGATGATTCTGATGATGAGGAAGAGGAAGATGACAAAGACGAAGAGGTCTCTGAGTCTATGTTAACTTTCAAGTCGGGTAAAGGTTATTGTCTAGTATCTGAAGGCCGTGAGTTACAAATGGGTAACAGGATTCGTGCAAGAGCAATGCTTTTGAATCAAGGTTTTGAAGTTTCTTCTGAAGATTTAGACAAAGCTTCTAGTGGTCAATTAGTTATTCTTTAATAGGTAGGATATAGATTATGGGTAGGTCGTATCTAAGTGATACATTGAAGCTTATCCTATCAGATAAAGTGAATGTACCTGATAATGAGATTGAAAAGTTGTCAGGTACATTTTATAAATTAGGTCTATCTGATAATGATGAGGTATATGGAATACTATTTATGATTTATTCCATAGCTATTACTAAATCACAGTTACCAATGTCTATGGGTAACTTCCGTAACATTTGGAGTAGGTGTGGTGGTATTAGTTTAGATTTTGTATCTACTTTAGCTACATTTGTTAAGTGTGGTATTTTAAAAATTAAAAAGAGGAATAAATCTACTGTATTAGATATGTTGACAGTTGAGGAAGAGGAAGATACTTCTAATGTTGTTATCTTTGTAGAGGCTACAGATTTATTTAATGAGTGTGTGTCTTTATTGTCTAATCTTCTAGATACATATCGCAACCCTGTGTATGAGGGTGTGATACAAGATGAAGTTCCGTCTTTTGTAAAAAGTTACGTTAAGCGTTTATATGATGTGTTGGATGATTTACATGTGTTTGTAGAGTTAGAATCATTTTCAGATGAAAGTAATTCTAGACGAGTAAATCTTAATATTAACAATACATCTAGGTATGACATTAATGATAACGAGATTGAAAAGTTAGCTAAGTCATTCATTAAGAATAGGGAAAGCAAAATTGTTGATGTAGAGTGTTACAAAGATACAAATAAAACTTTATTCTTAGGAATTGACTTTAAACAAGGTACTAAGGATTTTAATTTCTCATGTGCAACTATTTTCTCATTCATTGAGGAATTAGAGTTAAATCATGTTAGATAGTAGGGGAACATATAATGAATTATATTAATCGTGGTGGTAAGTCTATACTATCTGCTATTCGTGAGGGTGCTAAACACGTAAGCGAGCAGAATGGTATAGCTAATATGAAATTGGTAGATGATGCTACAGTTAAGAATAGTATTCAAGAAGCCTTTGGTCATATTCCTAATAGTTCTGATACAAGTCAAGTTCCTTTTACCAATTCTTATACTAAAGTTCAATCTACGATTGACCCAGTAATTAGAAATAGCACTTCTAGTGTAGGCACTAAGAGTAGTTCTAATGTTTCTTTAAATACAAACGCATTTGAGGATAAATTAGTTAATAAGCTACAAAAGTGTGTTGAGACTTTATCTGATACTGGTGAGTATTATAATGCCGTAGATGCATTGTTTACTTTGTATACTATGGGTGCATTAACTGATGGTGTTGTTGATTCTATCACTAGGCGAGATTTAAAAGAGATTAAGTCTATTGTTAGTGAATTCAAGGATTTAGTAGATTCTTTCTAAAAGTTATGTAAATGTGTTATAATGCTTGTAGGTTTATTTTACAAGGAGACTAACATATGAATACTATAACAAAGGAAAGTTTATTTCAGATGATTGTTAGGTCTGATGAAATATTACTAGTGGATGTGTCAAATTTTCTGTATCGTTATGCTTGGGCATACAAGGGTATGTATATTGATATCAATGGTAAAGATACATTTATTGGGCATATTCATGGGTTTCTTAAATTCTTAACACGTTTAGAGGGTACGTTTAATAATCCGTCAATCGTTTTATGTTTGGATGGTTCTGATATTACAAGAAGAGAGATAAATCCTAGTTATAAAGCGAATAGAAGTAGTCATAGTGATGTTAAGGCTATGATTCAGTCATCTACTAATGACATTGTTAAGATGTCTAGTTTGATAACTTCTACGTATTGTTGCTATGATATTAGTTATGAGGCTGATGATTCAATACATTCTATTGTTGAGAGTGTATCTAGTCTTTGTAGTAAGAATAAAATACGTAAGAATGTTTACATTTTATCTAATGATAAAGATATGTATCAGTTAGTTAAAGATAATGATTTTGCTACTGTGAATATTATTCGTAAAGTAGGTAACAATAATTCGTGGAAGGAAACATCCGATATAGTAGATGAAAGTGTTGTAAGAGATACATTTAATGGTGTTTCTCCTAGTGATTTAGTTAAATATCGTGCCATTGTTGGTGATAGTTCAGATAACCTAAAGGGGTACTATAGATTTTTAAAAGCTAAGGCCAGTGAGATTGCTAACAACTATGATTATGATATGTGTAATAATACACTAGTTCAGAAAAATGGTTCGCTAGTCAGTGATGATATAGTAGATAAATATCTTCCAATAATTCTTGGTAAGTTTCACATTTTTGAAAATAATTATAAGATTATGAAAATGAAGTCATTTGACTTTGAGATATCACCTATTTCAATGAATTTATCAAGAGATGATGTTTCATCTATATTATCACTAATAAATTTATATCGTATGGATTGGTTTTTACACTATTGTATGAGACGTAGTTTGTATAGTGATGTTGTAAGGGATTTATATGGTGTCTAGTTTTTACGTGTATGTTCTAGAGTGTAGTGATGGTACATTATACACAGGCTACACAAACAATCTTAAACATAGGTTGGACGTTCATAATAGTGGTAAGGGTGCTAAATATACTAGGTCAAGGTTGCCTTGTAAGTTAGTTTATTTAGAGGTGTACACATCTAAGCAAGAAGAAATGAGTAGAGAGTGGTATATCAAAAATAAGTTAACTAGGAAAGATAAATTGCAATTAATACAGTCATATTTGTGTGGTATACATGGATAGTTCTTTTAATGTTTTCAAATTTAATGAATATCACTTTATCTGTTGTATTGTATTGTAGTAGAGAGGTAATATGGAACATCTTATTGTGTTAGCGTTTAGTTTACCTTTTATTTTAGGTATTTTAGCTACAATTTTAGTCTATGCGTTTTATTGTGTTGTTAAAGCGATATTGCATAGGGTTACAAAATAACATAGATTTTTATGAGTACATGGTAATTCATGTACTCTTTTTTTATTATTTGTTGTATAATGTAAGTGTATGTATTTTTCGTATTTTAATATGGGGTGTAAACTATGCTAGAAAACTCTAAGATTGTGTACGTTGCTCATCCGTATGGTGGGTTGTCATCTAACTATGATAAAGTATCAGACATAATGAAGGTGCTATGCTCAAAATTTAGTGATAAGACATTTGTATCACCTATTCATGCTTATGGGTTTATGTATGAATCAGTAGACTATGATAAAGGTATAAACCTTTGTTTTAAGCTTTTAGATTTATGTGATACTGTACTCTTATGTGGTGAGTGGGAATATTCTAAGGGTTGTAATATGGAGAGAGAGTATGCCTTAGTTAATAATAAGATTGTGGAGGTACTGTAATGATACAAGATATTCTAGAGGGTGTTAAGGATATAAAAGACTTAGCTAATAAGAATAAAGCTTTTATGGATATGGGTGATTATAAGTCTGTTTCTGATGGTTATCATACAATAGGTGATTTGTATGAGCATAGGACGTACCTATTTGCCATGATTTGTAAACTCTATATACCTACAGTATATGTGTGGAAAACTAGAAAACACGAAGATGGTACTATGTATGACGATATGTTTTTAGTTGGTATCGATTTACCTAATGGGCAGATTTCATATCATATTAAGAACAAGTATTGGGATTTGTTTGAGGAAGTTCAGGAAATTCCTAATGCAATTAATTATGATGGGTATACATCTGAAGATGTTATTATTCGTATGGGAGAGTATATTAAAAATGTCTAAGTTTGATTACACCTTTAAATCTATGTGTGAAGATATTCTAACTAGTGGTATTGTTTCAGATGGTGAAACAGTTAGACCTAAGTGGGAAGATGGTTCAGATGCTCATACCATTAAGAAGTTTGCTGTTGTTAATCGATATGATGTGGGAAGAGAGTTTCCCGTACCAACTCAACGTCCTTTATCTTTTAAGTCTTGCGTTGAAGAGATGTTGTGGATTTGGCAGTTACATTCTAATAATGTTAATGATTTAAACACTAGGATTTGGGATGCTTGGGCAGATAGTGAAGGTTCTATAGGAACTGCATATGGGTATCAGATTGGTAAAGAATCTTTCTATTATATTAAGTCTAATGATATTGTTTCTGATATTCAGAGGGCATTTCCTAATATGAAATATGATAAAGATGAATGTGTTTTCTATCATGATGGTTTAGGTGGTGGGCATAAAATCTTTCTAGGTAGTGTCTGTGGTGGTGTATGTTTAGTAGAGATGAATCAGATAGATAAAGTAATTTACGATTTAGTACATACACCTTTCTCACGTAGGATTATTGCTCATATGTATAATTTTGATGAGTTAAGTACAATGAATTTATATCCTTGTGCTTATTCCTGTACATTTAATGTTACAGTTGATTGTAGGGGTAATAAAGTATTAAATCTATTATTAAATCAACGTAGTCAAGATATTCTAGCCGCTAATGCTTGGAATGTGGCACAGTACTCAGTGTTATTACATATGGTGGCACATCATGTTGGTATGAGAGTTGGTGAGTTGGTACATGTGATTGCTGATGCTCATATCTATGATAGGCATATTCCTATTATTCGAGAGTTGATAGAACGTGATACATATGAAGCACCTACTTTTAAGTTAAATAAGAGTGTTACAGATTTCTATGATTTCACAGTAGATGATGTATCACTTGTTGATTATAAACATGGTGATGTAATTAAAAACGTACCTATTGCTGTGTAGAGGTGATACTAATGAAAGATAAGAAAGCATTAAAGAAGATTATTAAAATTATTGAGGGGATTAATAATACAGATGAAGTATTAGATTTACCTAATACTAGAAGAATGAGACGTAAAGATATTGTATCAACTATAGATACAGTTATCAGTATATTAGAAGATGATACAGATACATATACTAAAGAAGATGCTATAAATCTTCTAGTCAAGATTAGGAATAATACGCTATAATATAATACATGTATGAGAGTATGCTTATATCATACATAAGATAAAATAGATGATACTCTATAATAAGACATAGGGTATCATCTAATAAGCACACAGTAATAATAAACATAATAAAACAGATATAGATACTACTAATTATATTAATCATAATATTATACAAACTAATACTATAAGTAATGGAGATATAATAATGAATTGAATTAATTTCTTCTAACGAAGAAAAGAATTCAATAAATGGGGGATGTATGATATTAATAATTAAGAATTAATAGAGATATATCTGGAAACTAGGGATTAAGGATGATACTGAATTAATAACTAAGTGAGCGAGTATATTATAGAAGATTGATTAGAGTTAATTGATTAGAGTTAATTGATTAGAGTTAATTGATTTTCAATTAATATAGGGAAGATAAACAAAAAGTGAGTATCGTAAATGTGGTTAGAGTATATGGGTTTAATCACATAAAGGAAAGAACCATATAGAAATAGGGTAGGAATAACTTGTACAGACATATTGTAATATTTTGTAAAATAATGTAAAGTATAGATAGGTGGAAAAATGAAAATAGAGAAGAAGTTAATAGATGAGTTAAGGGAGATAGAGAAGATAGGATATAGTGAGGTCAGTGTGTCTGTTGTAAGAGATGTGTTAAAGCGGATGGGGGTTAGGGTGAGGACAGATGCAATGGTATTAGGTGCTGATTTAAGGGTTCTATTAGAGAGTATGAGTAAGAGGGTACAAGAGAGGTATGAGAACTCATTAAAAGGGATAGATAGTCGAAGAGAGAATAAGAAGAGATAAAATGGTTGTGAGGGGTGGTTGAGATGAGTTTATTAGAGGATTTAAAGAAAAGTTTAGATTCGATACAAGACTATACAATGGGTGTAGAGATATTTGAGGATGGCTATCGGGGTGAGATACATGTGTATGATGATAGGGGTAGATTACTCACTGATAGAGACAGTGATTTTTTAAAAGAAGAGTTAGAGTATGTTAGTGATAGGATAGCTACTATTGTATCAAGATATAGGGAGATATATAGATATTCAATCGTATCTACATCACGATTTGGTGGTTCATATATAACAGATATAGATAGTAGAATGTTACGTGATGTTGGTGTAACAGATGTGGAGAGGGTGTATAGTGATTTAGATAGTTTATCAATACAATTCAGTGCAGATATACCTAAAGTGGTAATTAGTAAGTTATTAGAGGCATATGAGTTTAATCAGTCTTGTAGAGAAGAGTATTGTGTGAGTATGTTAAGTATTGATAGTGATGGTGAATATAGTGGTTGGTTGACATATTGGGGGAGTTTGTTATCTGAGGTAGTAGATACATTGTCTGATGTACTTAAACGATTCTATGTTAATTACGTAGGGTTACTAACTAATAATGAAGTTAGGGGTTATATGTTAAAACGCTATAGTGATGGTTACGTAAGTGGTTACATGGTTGGTAGGTATCATCAATCTATGTCAGATTGTTTGTTACATGTAGTGATTGATTTAGGGTTATTTAGGTTACGTGATATTGATGTAGATGCAATACATGGGTTTACTGTTGAGGATGGTGTAATAGATTTTAATCCTATTCATGCATCATATAAATTGAAATACATAACTGATGATATAGTTGGTGATTTTTGTGATATGCTAGAGATGGTGGCATATGTGCATGATGCAGTGGTAGGGTATTATAAGTCTAATATTGTATCATTGTATCGAGGGTATGTGTTGTGTAGTAACGTGTTAGATACTCTTCCATTATGTGCTGATGAGTATACTTGTATGGCTGAGAGATTTGTAGATGAGATAGGTTCTGTACAGTTGGATGATTATTATGAATTTAATGGTTGTGTATTTAGTTATGATGACAATTTAGAATCTATTGAGATGTACATACCAATACGAGAGCTTAGCACTAAAGTAATGGCATCAAGGGTGTTTAATGTTGGTAAGTTCATGTGGATTTATCTAGATATGATACGAGAGTATTCTAAAGGAGTATAAAAAATGAAAGTTACAAGAGATACTATAGATGGTGTAATGGTGTCACTAGATATACCTAATGAGTTGTATCGAGTAGGGATGATGCTTAGAGATACAATTCCATCTAGTGATGGGAGTCTACGTGGGTTTGACTATCATTTATTTAGAGAGGCTGAGTATATTGAGAGTAGGTTAGTACATATAGCTTCACGTTATCGAGAGTTAGCATTATATCATAATCGGTGTAGTGATTTACATAATGTAGTGGGTGTTCGGATTGATATAGGTACTATTCATCAACTAAGTGGTTATAAGCAGTATGAGGGTGAGAGTTGGTATTTGGAGTTAGTTAAGTATGTAGATAGCATTTCTGTTAAAGATAATAATTCTATTCGTGTAGAGTTTACTGATACATTCACAAAAGATTACGTTGGATATATTGTAGATGCTAAGGCTATACATGATAGGTTAGAGGATACTATATGTGATAGTGGTGATGATGTTATACCATTTAGTGAGTGTAGGGAATATACTGATTGGTGTCAGTTGTTAGATAATGTAGTTAATTGCGTTAATAGGTTGTTGAGTAATGCGTATCATATTTATTTAGATTTCATGTCTCATGAAGATGTTGCTAATGCATTACGAGATAGGTATGGTTGTAGCACAGGTTGTAGTACTATTAAATCTAGGTATCATTCTTATTTGGGTGATAGTTTATTCATTAAGTCATCTGTGCATGTAGCCAGTGGTGTTATTGAGACATTATTTGTAGACCCATTGATGGGGTATGAGATAGATGGTAGTGATGTTAGTTATGGCACTATAGATGATAATCATATTAATATGCGAGATTTACATACTGATACAGATAGTGATACGATTGATAGGGTATTAGATATTCTAGAGATGATGGCATATATTAATGATGGGTTAATTGATTATTTAGATAGTCAGTATCGTTTGATTAGTAGTACACGAATTAGTGGTACGTTGTATATGCCGTATCGTTCTGATGTTTTTGATGTCTGTGAGCGATTTAGTAGTGAGGTTGACAAGAAGTACTGTGGTTATTTTGGTGATGTTACAGATGGTGTAAGTGTATGTAGTGTAGAAGACTATTTTACTGATGGTTGGCAATTTCGTTTTTCAATTCCTGTTAGGTTATTGTCTAAGAAAATAATGGCATCAAGAGTATCTACTGCACATGTGTGGTTTGATACATATGTAGATTTATTACGTTTGTATGCTAGAGTTGTTTTTGGGATTACTGTATTGGATTAAATCATTGGATTAAATCAACAAACATACAAAACTTTACAATATATTACAGTTATGGTATACTAAGTGTGTGGTAAACTAATTATAATGTAAGGAGATATAAAATGAGTGACTTATTGTATGTAGGTTTTTCATCTAACAATACACATGTACAGGCTAGTGGTACGATATGTTTTCCTGCTATTCTTGATGGTGTTAGGGGTAGTATTGATATGTTTCGTGATGCGTTTCGTTTGTATCGTGTCATGGGGTTGTCTAATGGATTACATGAGCAGATTAGATATGGTGTCAGTGGTGTTGGGGATGTAGTAGTGCATATATTGTATGATGATACTACAGATATTATATTTGATTTTTCAGATACAGTTGTGATGGATATTGTTAAGTCTGATGATTTTAAATTAAAGTTAACCTACTCAGGTTTATCTAGTACTACATATCAGCAATGTATTAACGATATCGTTAATGTTATTAATAACTCATTACAACATATCTATGTTCATTTTATTGATACAATATTTTCTTCTTGGGGTAAGACTCAGTTTAATGGTATAGGTGTTGCTATTGTTGGTAGAGTTGGTGTAGATTCTTTTCTAGATGGTAAATTACACCCTGAATATGGGAATAATGTTGGCATGCGATTTAGGTGTTACCCTATTCTAGGTTATACTACGATTAATGGGTTAGATATTTATCCTAAATTATTTAGACATAGAGAGATAAACACCATTGAGAGTGTATTAGATATGTTGGAGATGATGGCATTTTTTAGAAATAGTTTACAATCACATACTATGTATAAATACATTCAATATTATGGTGGTAATATTGGTGAGATTGATTACTTTGATAGAAGAGAGTCTGTTGGTGATATCGTATTGTTAGGTAAACATACAATAGACGTTGATTACTACACAAAGATAGAGTTAAATTCGACTACATCTGCATCTGTGTCTTATGGTAATAATACCTTTAGAGGTAAATATACAGATTGTGAGATAGATTTCTTTGTCAGTTCTAATGCTTTTATGAAAAAGACAATGGGTAGTGCTTTCTTTGATATCAATCGATTAGAGGCTATTCTGTATGATTCAATGTATGCATTTGGTCAGTATGTTGGGTGTTGGGAGTGATAATATGATAATCACATTTGATACATATAGTAATGGTTTCATATTGTCTAGAGGTAAAGATAATTTATCTGGTACTGAATTAAGTACTTCATTAGGTAAGTTAATTGCACAGTATCGAGATGTATTGATGGTTGCTCATAAAATTCCGTGGTGTATTCTTGATGTTTGTATGTCATTTTCATCTAGATTTGGTAATGTTTCTTTTAAGTGTGGTAAAAGTGGTGTTGATTCTTTTTGTAGGATTTCACTTAATGATATTGCTTATCTTGATGTATTATTTAGTGTTAATAATTTAGATTATGATACAATTTCTAATATAGTTTCAGGTGTATTAGAGGATTCATACTATAGTTATATAACTTCTATATTTGAAGGTTTCTTTGATTTTTCTGATATTGAGTTGTATAGTAGATTTAATAGTCGATGTAGTGTACTTAAACCTATGCTACATCAAGAGTCATTAAAGTTTATTTCTAACAAGATTTCGTATTCACGTGTTGATGCAAGATTAGAGTTAGGGGGATTTGATTTTTCTATTTGTAATATTTCTGATACGTTAAGAGGCTCATTCAATGTTATGGATGTTTGTAAGCTTTTAGAAACGATTCAGTATATTAGAGAGAGATTTTTATCTAGTGGATTTTCTTTTGATGTTGTTGTTAGAGGCATTGGTAGTGTTTACCCTATAGACTATTTTGAATGTGGTAGGGGTAAATTAATATTATTACGTTATGATAGACGTGATTCTAGTAAGGTTAACACTATATTGTCAGATGGCAGTACAGTTGGTGTTTATAGTATTTCTGTTAGTGATGATTATATTACGTTTACGTTTTTAATTAGTGCTACAAGTTCTATGTGTAAGGTGATGGGAAGCTCATTCTTTGATGTTGGTAAATTCTTTTCTGTTTTAGAGCGTTCTGTATTTGAATTTGGTGAGTTTGTTGGTTGTCATATATAAATTGTCGTTAAAACTTCAAAACGAGCGTACAGGTGCAATTTCGTGTGTTAAATAAGGAGAATAAAATGATTAATATGATTGTATGTATGGATAAGGGTGATGGTATTGGTGTTAATGGTGGTCTGTTATATCATTTGAAAGGTGATTTAAAGTATTTTAAACAAAAGACATTAGGTACAATCATAATTATGGGGAGAAAGACATTTGAAAGTTTACCAAATGTGCTATCACATCGTGAGCATTGGGTTATTACAAAAGATACTAACTATGTAGCACCTAATGGTGTTAAGGTATTTCATAGTCGAGAGGAAGTTTTAGATGCATTAGGTGATAGACGTGCATTTGTTATTGGTGGTGCATCTATTTATGATATGTTTATTAATGATGTAACATCTATTTATGCTACTAGGGTTGATAGAAAGAAAAAGGCTGATACATATTTTAAATTTAATCGTGATAAGTTCAGTTGGAGTCAGATTGGTATGCAACAAAGTGATATTGATGAGTTGAGTGGTGAGCGATTAAACTATACTTTTGAAGTCTACACACGTAAGAATTTGTTAAAAGTTGGTAATAACTAGTTCTTTACAAAACTTAACATATTGTGTTATATTGTATGTATAAAAAATACTGTAGTTAAAAAGGAGATTTAATTATGCATTATACTACGTTTGCCAGCACTGGTGATAATATTGGTGTTGTTGTACATATCACAGATTTTATGGATAGAGATGATGTTGTTGAGCAACTCAATCATTATCGTTGGAGTTACGATGCTGTTAAGATTGATGATGATGAAGTTGTAGCAGTCATTTATTTACGAGTTGGCATTGGACGTAACTTCCAGTCTATTTCTAAAAAGTTGGGTTGTATGGTACAAGTTAATCCTTATACTGTTGTGTATGGGTTGGGTGCTATTACTACATATAAGAATGGTAATTTAATCAATTATTCTATTGATTTTGACGATAGATATGAGTGGTGGTTAGTTTGGGGTGATAAGTCTACACTACTATCATTTGATTTCATTGACTTTGATGATGGTGATTCACCATATTGTGTTGAAGATAATGAGTTGATTGGTTATGAGTTCTCAGATGAAGAGATTGAGGAATTTACTGAGCGACTTAATACAGGGTATAATTGTGGTTTCTAATATTTTAGGTGGGTGTGTTTTCATATCTACCTTTTGTTTTAATGTGGGGTTTGATATGAAAAAGTTTGATTTTATAAAAGAGATTGTTAAGGCTTCAAAAGAGTTCGTGTGTGGACATCATTTTGATGCAATGTATAGGAGTCTTAAACTGACTTATATTGTTAATGGTGATTCTGCTAAACATGATATGTTACAACTTGTAGATGATTTTCATCAAGATGGGTATTTAGATTATTTTGAGTGGAAAGAGTTGCGTAGGGTTGTGTTAGAAAGTGACTTTAATCATTAGTGGGGTATATTATCATGATTGGTACTAATTTAATTGATGGTAATAGAGTTGTTATTATTAAGGATAGAGCGTTTACCTTAAAGGTAATTTCTGATATTTATATCTTTGATAATATATTATATGTTCATTGTTATAATGGTGATGTGTCTAAAATAGATGTAGGTAAGATTACTGATTTTAAAGTTTTTAAAGATGTAATTGATGATGTGTCTGCATATCGTCAATCTTTGAATGGTTTAGTAGTCTGTGGAGGTTGATTATATAATGGATTACTTCTTTTTCTTTAAGGTTTTTGTGTCATCTTTTGTTATGACTTTTCTTTTTGTGTTTAGTACAAGTAGTTGTGAACCTTTTTCTAGGACTTATCATGTTTATGATGCTTTATCATCAATTTTTTCTGCAATTTCAGTTATTTCTTTAGTTATTGCTTTGATATTGTGGGTGTTCAATTAATGAAATGTTTAAAGAGAAAAGTGGTAGATGGAGGTTGTTTTACATTAGACTATAACTTTATTATCAACAATAAAATTAGGATGAGTGGACTACCTTTTGAGAGATATATTCAGTATATCAAGGCTAATAAGTTGATGTGGTTAGGCAAGTAGTGTGTTGAATTTTCTTCATCATTAATTACAAAACTTTACAACTTAATATATATGGTGTTATAATAAGCATGTAGATATTCCTACATGCTTATTTCTTTGTGAGGTGATATTATGTTAGACTTGTATAGACATGATTTTTTGAGAATTCCTGTGTATTGTGGTGATGCTGTTAAGTCACATCTACCTAAAACAGGTACATTTGAGGTAGATGGGTATTACTATACACATTGTTATAAAGACTCTTTATTTGAAGAGTTAGTTCTTGTTGATTCTTGTGTTGATGCAGAGCAGTTAACTGAGTTTGAATTTTATCAAAATATTCCTAAGAACTTAAAAATACGTACATTTGGTGGTGGAGGTTCTATTGGTATTCAACTAGATGATTATCAAAATGGTTTCTATGATTTTGTTGGTAAAACAGTTCATGTGTATTGGCTTAATTACTCAGTGTATTTTACATTTGATACTGGTAGGGTTAATATTAAATATCGTAAATTAGATATTGATATTACTAAGGATACTACTGAGGTAATTCATATTTCGTACATCGATGTAGTTTTAAAGGCTATTCGTCTTTTCAATATTGGTATTTATAAAGTGGTTGAGGGTTGACATTATGGCTATGAGATTTTTTGATGTTACAGATGTAGATTCTGATTACCTTAGATTTGTTTTTAAACATTATGGGTTAGATATTGATAAGTTGTTATATCATAATAAATACTACTCCATGGATGATATTAATGATATAAGTTGTGGTTGTAATGGTGTGAGTGTTAAAACTATTGAACTTGATAAAAAATACTTGATACTTGATGATACTTTTACTTTCTTTGATTCTTTGTGTAGTACATTTAAGAACTTTAGTGAAGTTTCTAGGGATGACGTAAAGCTTTTTCCAACAATGTTGTGTAAGTTCAACAAACATTTTGGCGATTATTATACTGTATTTGATTTATATTCTTTATTTAGTTCTAGATACGATATCTTTGAAATGATTAATGATTTTAAAGATGATGTTAGGTTACATGACATAGTTAAATTTGATAAGTATGAGAGAACATTTAGAGTTTACATTATTTTAGGTGGTGATGACTTATCACTATTTAATACTTATACACCTATTTCTACTGAAGATTTTTCTGATGTAAGAAATAAACTCAATACATTCAATTCTGTTTTGAGTGGTTATTATCTTGAAAAACGGCTTAAAGATATTGAAATGTATTTTAATAGATGCATTATTGAGACTGTAATTATAGGAGATTAATTTATTATGAAGTCTTTATTAATAATGAGAGGTTGTCCTGGAAGTGGGAAGACAACTCTTTTAAAAGATTTAGGGTTAGATATTTATTCTTTAAGTAGTGATAGATTGCGATTGATGTATAGTTCACCTGTTTTAAATGAGGAGGGCAATTATACAATTAGTCAAGATTGTAATAGTGAGGTCTTTGATACATTATATAAGATGCTAGAATATCGAATGTCTAATGGTGAGTTTACAATTATTGATGCGACTCATTGTTCTTCTCATAAAACAGTACATAAGCAGATTCAAGAGTATCGTAGATTAGCTAAGAGGTATAACTATAGAATTTATCAATATGATATGACTATGAATTTATTAAGAATAGCTGAACAGAATGAATTACGTAGAGGTACATATTCTTTTGTTCCACATCATATTGTTGATAAGATGTATAAAGTAATGAAAGATACACCTAAGTTGCATAGAGATATCACTAAGATAGATTCACTAGAAGATTTTATTTCTTCTTATAACACAGATTATCTATGTGATGCTAATGTCTATGATAATGTTAAGGTTATTGGGGATATTCATTCGTGTAATACTGTTCTTAGAGAGGCTGTATCTGATTTCAATTCAGATACATTATATGTGTTTGTTGGGGATTACTTTGACAGGGGTATTGAGCATTACGATACATTAAAGACTATTCAAGATTTATCTAAGCGTAAAAATGTTATATTGTTAGAGGGTAACCATGAATCACATTGGATTCGTTATTCACATAGTGAGAGTGGTGATGATTTAGGTTACAAGCGTTTCAGAGAAACAACTTTAAAAGATTGGCTACTACATTATGATAATGAATCAGATTTAAAGAAAGAGTTACGTATATTATATCGTAAACTACATTCTTGTTATTTCTTTAAGTGTGGTAATATTAGATATATGGTTACACATGCTGGTTTGACAAAGTTCCCTGAAAATGCATTGTTGTTATCATCTACTCAATGTGTTAAGGGTGTAGGTGGTTATGATTTTGAGGTTTCATTAGAGTATACTAAACAACAGCGTAGTGGTACGGAAGTTCAAGTTTTTGGTCATAGAGGTGTATCTTCTTCTAAAGGTTTCAGTTATTCTTTAGAGGGTAAAGTTGAATTTGGTGGTCATCTGAAGGTTCTTAATATTGATAAAAGTGGTCAGGAAGTTGTTGAATACAAAAACTATGTATACAATAAGAATTATCTAGATGAAGAATTTAAATTTCAACAAGAATTTGGTAAGGTTGTACTAAATACTGATTCCATTGAAGTTAATGTTATAGCTAATTCTAAGTTAGTTAGGGTTCGTAATTGTGGTGATATGGTTAGTCTTAACTTTACTGAGAAGGCTTTTAGACATAATTTGTGGGATAGTGTTACAATTAAGGCACGTGGGTTATTTGTTGATAAAATTACAGGTGATGTTAAAGCACGTTCTTATGATAAATTCTTTAATTTAGGTCAGAGAAAAGATTCTAATGAAGAGTTAGATAAACTAGTTTACCCTGTCAGGGTTGCTAAGAAAGAGAATGGTTCTTTAGGTATCATTTCTTGGGATAGGCAAAAATGTGAATATATTTTCGCTAGCAAGAATTCTACAATGACTGAGCATGCTGGTTATGTTAAAGAAAACTTTGAAATGGTTGACTTCAATATTCAGTATGCATTACGTACAATTTTAATGAAGTATAATTGTTCTGCTGTATTTGAGATGATTCACCCTAAAGATGTTCATATCATTAATTACAATAAATCTCATAAGCTTTTCTTGTTAGATTTTGTACCTAATAAATTGCATTTGGATAATGGTATTCACATTGATTATGAGTTTTCTGAAATGTGTAGGAAAGAGTTTAGCAAGATTTATGAAGAAAACCCTATGCTTGCATTTGATGACGTGTTTAAAGTTGTGTGGTCAACGACTGTTTCTGATAGAGATGCTTTAGATGTATATCTTGAAAAAGCTAAAACTTGTGATTTTGAGGGTTATGTGTTTACAGATGCTAGAGGTTATATGACTAAGATTAAGTCTGATTCCTATTTAGAGTGGAAATATTGTAGAACATTGTTAGGTCATTATGTTAGCAATAGTGATATAAATACTAATTCCTTAAATGATTTTGAAAAGAGTTTTTATAGTTTCTTGTGTACTCACTTTGTTAGTGATTTGAGAGATAAGAATATTTTAGAAGTTAGAGATATGTATAATCAGTGGGTGGCTAATAAATGATGGGTAAGTATAATATTAATGACAAAGTTCCTTTAAATTCTAAAGGACAAAATGCTAATATAAAAGCTAATATCTTGTCTGATGAAGAAATGCGTGAGTTGGGTTTTACGGATTATGCAAAAGATAGATGGTATTTTTGTAGAAGAGTTGGTGGTGAAAATAGTGATATTAGTTTTAATATCACTATTAATAAGAAAACTAGGGACATTCGGATAGATGTTCTAGATGAGATGTTTTTACAGCCTTATGACTTTCAAATGTATATTGGTACAGTTGCTGTAGCTAATTGTGTGTATGATGATGTTCAAAATTACATGAAATTCTTCATGGACAATGGTGTCATTTATGGTTATACTTTAGGCGATTATATTTAGATTGAGGTTTACATGTATAAAAATTTCTGTAAAATATATGATATAATTGAAGTATTATCTAGTTATTTAGATTATGCTCATCCTTGTATGAAAGAATTATTTACATTGGGTAATAATTCTGTTACGTATGATAAGTATAGTGGAAAGACGACTATTGTTATTAATGACGAGACATACTTGATTACTGATATAGCACTATTACCATATATCTTATATGAGTATTATGTATCTAGCTATGATAATATGTTTGATGATTCCTTAGATTTCTATCATACTTTCTTATCTGTATGTGGTGTCTCATTTAAAGATATGGCTTCAAACCTTGATAGTATTGTTAGTTTTAGAAGTAACTTTGGTTATAAAACAGATGATTCAGATATTGAGTTTTTGAGAGAATATTTTTTACTCATTCATAGTAAGCTATGTGAGTTAGATAGTTTGTAGGGTTATATGGAAATATATTTTACAAGTGATTTACACTTAGGTCACGATAATATAATACGTTTTTGTAATAGACCATTTGGTAGTGTTGATGAGATGAACGATAGAATTATACAGAATTATAACTCTATCGTTCATAAAAATGATTTAGTGTATATTTTAGGTGATTTAACCTATAAGATTTCTGTTAAAGAGTCTAATAATTTAATACAACAATTAAAAGGTCGTAAGGTTCTAATTCGTGGTAATCATGACTTAAAGTATGATAGTAGTTTGTTTGAAGATATTCTTGATTATAAAGAGTTCAATCAAGATAAGGTTAAGTATGTGTTAATGCACTATCCTTTAATGAGTTGGAATGGTAGTTATAAGAATAAAAGTATTCATTTACATGGTCATATTCATTCTCAGTATGTGTATAATTTAAAAAATAGACATGATTTTGTTCTTAGGTATGATGTTGGTGTGGGTGCTAATAATTATTATCCTGTATCGTTGACTTCTATAAGGGATTTCTTTAAAGTTCAATTAGAATATAGTGGGGGTGATTAGATGTCTTTTGAAGATATTAAATTTAGCAGTGATTATTCTGCTGATGATATTAATAGAATAACTAAAGATTTCGTAGATATGGTTAAGTATCTTAGAAATAATGAAACATACTATAGCTCTATCGTTAATGAGTGTGATAAAGCTTTAGGTGATTTGTATCACTATTGCGAGTTACGTTATCCAACAACACGAAGTGGCAAAACTAAAGTTGTAAGTCTTATTCGTGATATATCGACTACTAGACGTAAGGCTAAGGATATATTGGAATTAGTTGAGCCTATTCTAAAACTAGATACGTCATATATGAATGAGTTAGGTAGGGTATCTAATTCTATTAATAAGACATATAGTAAATTATATATTAATGAGCGAAGGTATACACCTAGAGTTTTAGTTGATTTATTTGATGAAGTTGGTGATGATTAGATGTCTGATGCATCTAAGCTTAGAGACACTATAGATGGTAGGATAGATAAGTATATCTATTCTTATGTTGGTGCATATTTTAACGATATTGACAATAAAACATTACAAGATGATTTATATAAGAAGTTGGTATTAGACCTGAAAAGTATTATCGAGGAAGAGTGTAATAGAATTGGTTTAAAATAAAGTAAAGTATTGTTTTTATTTATAATCTGTGGTACAATTTATTTAAAGGTTTGATAGTTTAATGAGTTGAGTGATTATAAAAATTCTCTCTCAATCACTCTCACATAAGAAATAATCTCCGTAATTTCAATGGAAGTTTTTCTTCTATAGTCACTCAACTCATTAAGCTATCAAACATTCGTAGATGACGTTTGCCACGTTGTTGCATAAATTTCTCCTTAAAAGCGACTCATATATTTCATTGTGATTATATGGGTCGCTTTTTATTTAGTTTAGCGGAGGTATGGGTTGAGCGATTATAAATTAGAAGATAAGTACATCTCTTTCAATGGGATTACACTTGGTACTGACCAGATAGAGTGTGCTGAATATATGTTAGCTAGGAAAGGGTGTATATTGGGTGGTCAGTGTGGTCTTGGTAAGACTTTGATTACATCTGTGGCTAACAAAGTATTGTTGGATAAATATAATACAGTTGTTTCTATTATAGTTTGTCCTGTAAAGGCACTAAAAGCCTTTAGAAGAGAGCTATTTGAAAAGTTACTTCTTAAAGAAGATGAGGTTGGGATTATATCTGCTGACTATACATTGTATAATTTAGATACGAATAGAATTTTTGTGTGTACTGATACTCAGGTAGAGAAGTTGGATAGAATTACTGCTGAGTTAAAATCTAGAAACATTCCAATGATTTTAAATGTTGACGAAGCACATAAACTGCAGGATAAGAAAAGTAAATTCTCTATGATTATGTCTAGTATTAGGTCTAGGTGTTCTATTGTATGGCTTATGACAGCTACACCTATTCTTAATTCTTTAGATTCTTTGTATAATATTGTTAACTTTTCATCACCAGGTTTTCTTGGTAAGAAAGATGCTTTTGACAATAATTTTACTTTGTGGAATTTACGTGACCAGTACATTAAACGTGGTGGTAAGGCTACTAAGATTAAAGTTAAAGATGTCTATGGTTATAAAAATCTAGATATTCTTAGAGAGAAGCTTAATGATATTATTATTGTTAGGGGTAAAGAGTATAATCTTAAATTCACGGCTTTAGAGTGTGATTTGTCTGATAAAGATTATGAGATATACAAAAGAGTTTCTAGTGGTATTCTAAACTTTGAGGATGATGCTAGGAATTTTTCACGTAGGATGCATGATTTACAGCGATTTGTTGATAGAGTGTATACTGATGAAACAATGGAGGATTTGGTATCTAATTATTGTGATACAGAGTATTCTCCTAAAGAGGAATTATTACTTAATTCATTAGAGGGTGCGTTTAGTAATGGTTATAGTGTTATCATATATGCTGAATACAAAGAAACAATTTCTAGGTTAGAGTCTATTCTAAAGAAAAATAAGAAAAAGTTAAATCTTGGTAAGATACATAAAGTAACAGGCTCTATTAATATTAAAGTTAGAGAAGCTGTTGAAGAGAATATTGGTTCTAGAGATGTGGTTTTGATTACATCAGCTGGTACTGAGTCTGTTAACTTGCAGAAATGTAATACAATTATTTTTTATGACATTTCTTTCTCAACTAAGAATATGATACAAGCTGTGGGTAGGGTTTGTAGACGTGATTCTAAGTTTGATGTTCAGTATGCTATTTTATTAGTTACTAAACGTACTATTGATGAGTATAAGTATCGTATGTTCAACAATAACTTAAATATGGTTAAGGGTGCTGTTGGTGCTGGTAAGGATATACCATTATCTGAGGATATGTTGTTATCAGATGCTAATGATTTACGTGTTCTTAAAGATGAGTTGTTATGGGCATACAAAGGTTCTAAGAAGAGGACTAGGAAAGTTAAGACAACAGATTATAAAGTTGTTGAAAAGCAACTAGTTCCTTGTACATATGCAGATTCTAGTGGAGAGATTGCTAGTTATCGTTTTTTAGTTGAGCCTTGTATTTCTGATACTGTTGGATTTGATTTAGATTCATGTACTAAGTTGTATTCTTATATCTCAGATAAAGAAATTCCTTTTGCTGTTATCAAGACAAAGTATCATCAATACTTTACTACAGAAGAGGGTAAGAGGATGCTTTTATCTCTTAAAGATGGGGCATTAAATAAAGGTAGGATTTTACTTATTGGTAATAACATAGAGATTTCTAAGATGATACAGAAAGAAGTGTTGAAGATTTGTAAATAATCTTTAAATTGTTAATTACCTGTTAAACTTTAATGTTAAATATATAATGTGCATATCTTTTGGTATGCACATTTTTGCTTTGTTTTATTTAGTAAAGGGGTATCGATGTCTGAAGTAAAATCTAATGATGTATTTGAATTAATTAAGGGTAGCATTAGTGAAGATAATAAGATGTCTTTCGATGTTTCTAATGTTGATTTGAGTTCGTCAAGCACAGGTGTGGTTGTTATTAATTCAAAAGATGACGTATATTTTGCTATAGCTAAGAAGTCTATTCAAGAGTTTAAAGTTGTAGTTGAAAATAGTGAGATTACATCTGATAGGGTGTTAAGTAGCAATGCTACATTCATTAAGAATTTTACTAAGGATAAAGCTAGTTATCGTCATGGTGATAGTGTAGGAATTAGTTTCTCAGTTAAAAATACGACTAAAGAAGACTCACCAATGGTAGTTATTGTTAATTTGTATAAAATTAATCAAAAGGTGGCTACTGTATATAAAGATTCTAACTTATATTTACGTGTTAATGAGACTAAGGATTATAGTGTTACAGTTCCTAATGATATCTTAGATAACAATAGTGGCTATTTACTTTCTGTTGTTGTAGAAGATACAAATGATAATATTGATATTATTAATGAGGGTTTTTCTGTAGAGGAAGATTGGACTAAGTTTCCTAGATATGGTGTTATTGGTGGTTCTGGTGATGATAACAATTCTATTTTATTGAAGAATAAAGATAGGTATGATAGTGCATTAGATGTTATGAGTAATATGAATATTAACTCATATTTCTTCTATGATGCGTATAAATCACCTCAAAACCCGTTCCCTGTTGATAAAGAGCAGTTTAGTCAGGATTGGAATACATGGTCGCATAGTGTGGTTGACATAGATATGGTTAAACATTTGACTGATTATGTGCATAATAAAAATTCAGTTGCTATGTTATATAACATGTGTTTTGCACGTTCAGTTGATGAAGATGAGGTAGTACCTGCTTGGGAGTATGCTTATAATCATGATACATATGGTTTAAATAAGAAAGGAACTCCTTATATTAATTACATTGATGGTAAACCTTTCCAATATTACTATCACCCTATGAGTACACAGTGGAGAGAGCATATTTCTAAAGTTATGATTGAGGCTATGGAAAATGGTGGGTTTGATGGTTGGCAAGGTGACACTATTGGTGACCGTACTATTAATGCTTATTATGATGCTGATGGTGATGCTCATTATATGAGTGATTACTATGGCGATTTCATGGCTGATATGAAAAAGCGTATGTCTAATAAATATTTAACAATTAATGATGTTAATGGTGAACATTTAGATAAGTTGTTAGATTCCAATCAAGATGTTATCTATAATGAAATATGGCCGTTTGGTCAATCTGCTTTGGTTATTGATGGTCAATATCGTTCACAGACTGAGTATGGTGATTTGAAAGCACGTGTAGATGATGTTAGACGTAAATTAGGTAAATCTCTTATTGTTGGTGCATATATGAATGGGCCAGCTACTGAGTGGGTTGATGGTAAACGTGTTGCTAAGAATGGGTCTGGTCAGGATTCTATTAATGGTGGTACATACAATCTCCCAGCAGTGTTGTTAACAACAGCTACAATTTCTGCCGCTGGTGGTTATCACATGAGTTCTGCCGTATTGGCTAATAGTATGAATAAGGGAGGGTTGGATATTGGTATTTTAGAGAAAGATTACTATCCAACTCAGAGCCTACGTACTACAGATGAGATAACACGTAAGGTGTATGATTATAATCAGTTTGTTACTGCGTATGAAAACATACTACGTGGTGATGGTTTAGATGATGATACTACAGAATTAGAAGTTATTAATAGTTTTGGTTTCAAACAAAATTGGGATAGGTATGGTACTAGAGGTTATCAAGTATGGACATGGTCTAAACAGGGTAATGGATTTAGAACTGTACAGTTAATCAATTTGTCTGATGTTGTATCTAATTGGAAGAACGAAGAGGGTACATCCATTAATAAACAGCCAACGTATATGAAAGATTTCATTGTTAAGTATGTTGTAGGTAAGGATAAAGACTTAGCTGAAAGATTATCTAATAGTGTATATGTAACTTCCCCTGATGATTGGTCTAAATCTGCTATGGTTAAATGTCATGTTGATGTTATCAATGAGGATGGTAATTATGTTTTGAATATTCATGTTTCTGATTTAGATATTTGGGATATGATTTATATTAAAGAGTAGTTATTGAATAGAATATAGTGTATGATAAGGGTATAGATTTTCTCTATACCCTTATTTTATTGTGGAGGAATTGTATGAATACTAGGAATAAGAATAAATTAAGAGCATTGATGTTAGTTTTAGTGAGTCATAAATATGTGGTAGACATCATATCTTTTGAAGATGATACTATCAATATTAAGATAAAAAAGATTTAATATAGTATATTTTTCAAAATCCTCTTTACAAAACTTTACACATGTGTTAATATGATGTCAACAGATAATATATTTCTATTGTGAGGTGATTGATTTGTATTTTCGTTTATATCATTTTAACAGTGGTTGGGTTAATGTGCGTAAAGCTATTAAATTTCTGACTAAGAGTGATAATTGTAGTTATATGGGTGTTGAGTTTTATTCTGATGGTAGTTTTACTGTTTGTGTTTGTTTCGTGGAGGATGGTGTCAATGAGTAATGTGTGATTACAGTGATGACTTTATATTAAAAGCGTTGAGGTGGTATTATCCACGAACTAAGTTTTTTATTTCAGAGGATGGAATTTTAATGGGTAAAGACTTTATGTTTGATGGTATCTACAATGTTTTTACTGTTTCAGATGATATGAAGGAGAAAGCAATAGTATATTATGGGGATAGACAGAAACATAAAGATTTAAAGATTTAAAGTTTTTATATTTTTATTAGAAGGTAGATTTAAAAGGAGATTTTATTATGGATAAATTTTGTGATGTAAGAGTAGTTTCTATGGTTAATTATTTTGCTTTACCGACTTCTTCTTTAGATTGTCGTGTTGTAGGTGATAATCTAAAAGTTGTAATACGTGATGAGGGGTTATATGTTGGCATGCCACGTCCTAAAGGTGGTTTTATTAACAACAATAATTCTTATCGTTATATTGAAGCTATGCTTGATACTAAAGGTGAGGTTGTTGAGTTTGAAGGTTATATTAACGCTGGGTATGGTTTTGAGTATTTTGAAAAAGATTCTATTTATGCAATGGGTGCCATCACTAAAGAGCCTAAGGTTAATACAACAACTATAAAGAATTTTATTAAAGAGTAATGGTATATTTTTAAAAGGTAGATTAAAAGGAGATTTTATTATGTTAAAGAATTTTGCTTATAATGAAGATGGTTCTATGAAGACTTGGGTTGCTTTTTTGTCTGTTTTTGTAATTGTGTTTATGATTATTGGTGGGTTGTATTGTTTGTTAGCTGATAATCCTCCGTCTGATAAAATTTTATCTCAAAAGTATACAACTGTTTTGGGTAAGAATTTAACATTAGATGATAGTTTACACTATGCAAGTTATGGTTTCACCAAAGGTGCAACTTTGAATGGTGTTGCTAAATTTAAAGATGTAGATTTAGATTGGAAGAAGATTGATGCTAAAGATTTACCTAGAGAAGTTAAATCTCAGTTATCTCAGTCTGATGTAGACTTGAAAGTATATGTTGCAGATGTAGATGAATCTTTAACTAATGGTGTTACAGACGTTAAACATTATGTCATCATTAGACATTTTAATGAAAATAACTCTGATAGATTAAGTGGAGTGTATACTGTTATTAAGACTAAAGGTAGTGAGCCTAAGGTTCAGTCTTTAGAAGATGCTGTTAATTTCACAACAGCGTATTTAGTTACAAGAGGTAAATAGGGTAAATAATGCGAAAATATATTAAGAAGCCAGTGACTGTTGAAGCGTTTCAGTTCTTTTATAATGATGATAAGTCTACTGAGATATTGAAAACAGAGGTAGGTATTGATAACTGTTTCTATGATTGTGATGGTAAACTCTACCTACGTACTTTAGAGGGAGCTATGGTTGTTAGAGATGGCGACTATATCATTAAAGGTGTTAAAGGTGAGTTCTACTCTTGTAGAAAAGATATTTTTTATAAGACATATTATGCTGATGATATTGTTACAAAGTATGTTGTACATTTAGAAAAGCATGATGTATTCTCTCCGATGTTCTTTGATACTTTTGAGGATGCTGTTTCTTGGGGAAGAGATATCTTTAAAAAGTATAAAGATATTAATGCATGTGAAGATTTCTTATATCAAAGTTTCAATCATTTAGTAGATGATACAATGACAACTTTCTATGTTTCTAAATGTAAAGAGTATATTCCTTATGTGTGGGATGAGGATATCTTAAATCACATGCAGGTTGACTTAGATGATAATAGGGAGTGTTGTTGTATTGATGATTATACAACAGCTGATGAAGAAAAAGATTTGGGATTAATTGTTAATGAAGCTATTAGAGGTTGGGTATTTAAGCATAATCTGATTGATAGAGTATGGGGTTATGATATTGAGTATGATACTACAGTTTCTGTTCCAATTAAAGAGTAGATATATTTAAAGAGGTAGATAACTTCTACCTCTTTTTATTTTACTTTACACTTATTTACATATATGTTATTATTTAGTTGTAGATATTCTATTGAAATTATTGGAGGTAGATTATTTTGAAATTGATAAGTTATAAGGTGTTAGATGATTACATTGTTATTAACGATACTTTTTGTTATGGATTAGCGTCTTTACGTGGTATTCGTTTAGATGATAATTACTTAAAATTAGATAAAGAGTCTTGGGTTGGTGAGTGGTTTAACTTGGTTGATTTTGGTGGGGATATGTCAGAATTAATTAAGTTTGTTGATAGTACTAATAAGCTAATCAAAGATGCTAAATCTAAAGAGTATTTAGTAATTGAGTGGGGTATTTTCTTCTTTATTATGTTGATGGTAGCTGTTGTTTCTTGCTTTGTTGGTATGGTTATTGGTGTTAGTTGTGGTATACATGTATGAGTGTTTTAACTGATATGTTTTGCAGAGATTCATATAATTTGTACAGTGGTGATAGGGATATAAGCTATTCAGTGGATTACATAAATTCGTGTATTCATATGTACTTGTTACAGTTGTACTATGGTATGAGTGATGATGAAATAGCTAAGTATATGTATTATTATGGTGATAGGGATGGATATTAAAAGTATTTTATTTACATTGGTGTTTGTATTGATGTTTCTTATTTTTTGTTTAATTGATTTGTATGTAATTTATTTGTATGGGTATTAGGGAGATGTATTATGTATAAACGTGATGATTTTTATGTAGATAGTGAGTATGGTTATTTTATTATTTTTGGTAATAAAGTTTTCAATGTAGAGGATGTCAAAGACATATATCTAAGAGATGAAGCTATGTATGTTGAAATGGCTGATGGTAGTAGGGAGTATTTTGATATTGTTGTTAATATGTGTAATATTCCTTTGTTACTAGATTTCATTAGAGAGTTTAAGATTGCTAAGAAAATTAATTCTTCTAAAGATGTTTGTGCATATGAGAGGTCTTTCCGTTCATTCGCTATTTATATGTTATTAGTTATGTCTATTATGCTTAATTTAGTTTTTATATTGGTTAAGTAGGTGTTGTTTTATGAATGTTGATAGATATGACTTTGGTTTTGAAGATGATTATTTTTATTATTACATTAGTTATATAGGTGGTAGTTTTGTTTCACCAGAACCACGTTCTTTGAAAGGGGTATATCATGTGAGAGATATATCTTGTGTACAATTATGCACACAAGATTATGGGACTATGTTGTGTGTTAATGTGTATGGTAGATACAGAGATGATATTAGCGTTAAGACTTTCTATCTAGATGACTTTAAAGAGAATAGAGCATATTATAATACATTAGTACATAATGTTAATAATCGTATTAAGAACTATAATAAAGTTAGAGAGGATGCATCTAATTCTTTTGTAGGTAAATTTTTTGCTATTAGTTTGATTTTATTTATATTATTTATGGTTTATCTGTGTGGTATATCTTAAATAATATTACATAAAAATATTAAACTTTACAATTCAATACATATATGGTATTATTTAAGTAAGATATAGTGAGTGTATCTAAAACACTGTATGGTTGTATTATATTGTACGACTTTATAATGGGAATATAGTTATTATATTAAGCATATGAGCAATACATTATACTTTTTACAAAACTTTGTTTCTTATGGTTTTGATAGTGATTAATTATCTTGTTCTATTGTAAGGTTGTGTAATGTTTTACATCATACTTATTTATGTCTTTTTATTTTATAGAAAGCTAACACTATTAGAATACATCAACTGATACATTCACTATATCGAATATTATTAATCTAGTTTTCAAATATTACTTTACACAGTATTACTAAACAATACAAAGTGGTGCAAGGTAGAGTAGTTTTTATAAAGGGGTATAAACATATGGATTATTATATTAAAGAGTTTTTAAAGACTAATAAATTAGAGACAGGTGTACCATTTAAGGTTAAGGAACTTAATCGTTTAGTAGTGGTTGATGCAGATGGTTCTTTTAAGTATGTAGATAGTGATGGGGTACTTGTATTAGGTGATGTATTTAGTATTCTAAGTGGTGCATATCATGTAGAGTTAAATAATACTAAATACTCATGTGGTGATACTTATTATTTTGTATCTGATGCATACAATGTTAAGAAATCTACATGGGGAAATAACATTTATGATTATGCTTTATTGAATATGGGTAATGTATTTACTACACGATTTGAAGCTGATAATCATAAGGAAGAGATTCTTAATAAGTGTAGAGAGATTAATACTAAGGATGTAGTTTCAACAGGTAATAACGATACTCCTGATTTTTCTACTCCTACATTAGGTGGTACAGTAACTAATAATGGTATTACTTATAACATTAAAGATAAACTTAAACCTTTATCTGATAAGGTTAAGGATATGGGTGATACAGCTACTATTCTTAATAAAAAATATAAAGATAAAGTAAGTGGTATGGCAATGTCTATTGATAAAGATAGCATTGATAGTGGTAAGTATAAGGGTTATACATTACATAATGGGGTTAAGAGAGATTTTGATATTAATGCAACTTCATTAGGTGAGGCTATTCGAGAGGCATTAAAGAAAAGCTTTAATTGATATAGGCAGGTGAGTGTAGGTATGTTAGAGAATACAATTAAGATGCTAGTTAATACATTAGATTATTACTATAAGGATAATCTAATTGATGGGGTAAGTACTGATACAAGTGGTAGCAATTATGTTATGTCAGTTGATTATTCATTAGAGAGTGCTAAGTGTACACTAACTGATGGTAACGTAACAATGGATGCTACTCTATATTATAATGATATGGTATGCAACTTGTATATTAGGAATTATACAGAGGGATATAATACTTCTACATTAGATACTATTATTAAAGGTATTTGTCATTATGAAGAAGTGTTACAACGTGAGAGTGATATTGAGGTTAATGTAACACTTATTTAATATCATTGTGATAATATAGGTGGTATTATACTAAAGATAGTGTGAGATAAGGTGATTTATTTATGGGTTTGATTCAATTCAAGTTGCGGAGTGGTGCTTTACAGAAAATCATACAAAAACGTATGATTTCTATTAGTGAGTTATCTAGATTAAGTGGTGTAAGTCGTCCAGCTTTGTATAGCTTGATTAATGAAAATGTAAATTATGTTCGTATTAGTACATGTAGAAAAGTAGCAGAAGCACTTAAAGTTGATGTTGATACATTATTTGAGGTAGCTAGTGATACAGCTACAGAAGTTGATAAATAGATGGAAAGATTTTATAGTTTAGATATCAAGACACAATATGTGTTACAGGATAGTGTTAGGAAGGATACATTTAAGAGTATAACAACTATTGAGGGTGTTCAGTGGTTGATGTGGACTTTCTATCATTGGGGTATTAAGTATTTAACATATGATACTGTTATGGGGTTACAATTATTTCATGGTAGACCTGTGTATGATGTAAATACTAAGAGATGGTATGGTGCTAAAGTAGTTAAAACAGAGACTGTAGAAGATACAGATAGTAATACTACTAATAGTACAAATGGTGAAGTGAGTACAGGTGAGGGTGATATTCATGGAGATGGCACTAACAATAGTAGTCATAATCATGGGGATAGTCATGCTGAAGTCGGAAACGTCAATGGTGAGGTTCTTCCTAATACTGTTTCTTTGGTTGATAGCACTAGGGAAGATGTAGAGAGAGGTAATACAAATGACAATGGACATGGTAGTAACAATCATTCTGATGGGGTTGGGGTTAACACTCATAGTAATGACAGAGAAGTGGTTAATGCGGATACTCATAGCATTTCTAGTGATGGTGGTATACAATCTACTGTTCTAGGTGCAACATCTACACGTGAGATAGTAGAATATACAGATAATGGAAATGAACCTAAAGGTTTGTCTTTTTATTTACACTCATTGATTTCTAGTGTATTTGAGTTATCTGAAGGTACTGCCATAGAGTTAACTACACAAGCGATTGAGGATGATGTAGCCAATAAGACGTTAACAGATGGTACAATAGTAGAAGTATCTAATAATGGTATTACGTGGTTTAAGCGTTATTTTAAATCGATTGAGCCTAATCTATCTACTAAGTATTGCGTATATGGAGGTGGACGTACAAAAGATACAGTACGAGATATGGCTGATGTAGAATATTATCAGTATATGCGTTATAATGATAATACACATACTGATATGAGTACGACTAGTGTATGTACTAATGGGTGTGGTAATTGTAACAATACTACAGTTAAATTTGAGAGTGTAAGGAATACAGTAGATGGGAGAGTTGTTTTTGCTGATAGGGGTAGTTTAAATAAATAGGATATCTATAGTAGGTATAATATAAAGGTTATGTGTAGTAAGAGTTGTAGTAATAAAAATACTAAAGATGAGATTAGGTATCTTCCAGAAAACATTGTTAAGGTATCGATTGATATGGATGAATATCTAAGGCTTAAAGAAGTAGAGAAAGAGTGTGTTGGTCTTAGAAGAGATGTATTAGCATATAAGAGGGATTCTATATTTGTAGAAGAGCATGAAGTGTGTTATGAGCGATTACATGAAAACTTATACAATGAGTTAGAAGTGTTGTATACTAAGTATCGTGGTTCTGCTATATGGAATTTGGATATTACGTTATGTGGTGTGATAGCTTTCTTTGTTAGAAAATACTTAGAGGGTAGCCCAGAATCATTTGATTATGATGAGAATTCTAGATTGCGTTATAATACATTAGTACATGCAGTAACATCATTAGAGTATTATTTTGACAAATCTAATGATAATGGTGAATTAAATCAAGAAGATAGGGAATTGGTGTTAGAGGCTTTATCTGAGTTGAGAGAGTATTGGTTTTCTATGTGGACATAAATACTTGATATGTGAGAGGATTGAGATATATGCGTTACGTATTAATTGGGATTATTTTATTAACTTCTCTTTTTATAGGTGGTTGTGGTGATTGCTTTGTTGGGTGTGGTGATACGTCAGTTAAAAATCAACCGTCATTAACTGCTAGTAGGGAAGAGAAGTTAAACTATCTTATTACTAGTCAAAGTGATGCTTTAATTGAACACAATAAAGATTCAGATGTGTTTAGTCATAGATATACTGCTAATGAACTTAGCATAGGTGACTATCTAACTAAGACTTTTGAATACATGGATAGTAAGGGTTATAAGGTAGATTCCATTAGGAACGATGATAATAATACAGCATTATATTTTGTTTCTAAGACAATGTATTTTTATAGTAATATTCATAAGGGTGTTACTGTGACATATAGGAAGAAATGATAAAACGTATACTAAAGAAGATATGTAAATGGGTATTTTATTTAATTGTTTTTATTTTTGTTATAGTAGCATTGGTATCTATTAAAGAAGATAATCAGAGAAAGCATGATGCTTTAAAATCTGACCCTATACATACTATGAATAATGAGGTCTTAAAAAATCATACAGGCGATACATTATATGTTTCATATGATAGTAGAGAGTATGATGATTATAAGATAGATAAAATTATTAAAGATATGAATAGTAGGGGTTATAAAGTAGTTAATAAGTATACTGAGTATTTACAATATCAAGAATTAATTGGGGATATTATGTATATACGTGAATATACAGTAACACATGTTATTTATAGGAAGTAAATATATGGATAAAAAAGTTATTATTAAGTCTGTAGCGTTTATATTATTTTTTGCTGTTTACTACTTTGTAGAGAGTAGACGATAATCATTTAAAAAGGGGATTAAAATTATGGTAGTAGGTTCTGTAAAAGACTTAATAAGTGAATTACTAGAGACTTCATGTTATGTAGATGACACAGTATAAGTAGTCAATGCTGTTGGTACTCCTTATCAGATTGCTAAGGTAGTTAATAAAGATGGTATGGTAGTATTGGTGTTGGACGATGAGTAGATTTCTTAGCGAATATAATTTTCAACAGATATTAGGTAAACATTTATTTAAGAAGTATGTATGTGTTCCTAATGTATCTATGTATGAATACAGAAAGGGTGAATATGAAGCCGACTTTTTGTATTTTAATTTAAAGGCACTACATCTAACAGAAGTTGAGATTAAGTTATCTGTACGTGATTTTTTAAATGATTTCAAAAAGAAACGATATCATGATAGTAAAGAAGTTATGTATTTATATTATTGTATGCCTAGTGATATGTATTATGATAATCAAGAATTAATTGATTCTAAGTTAGGTGACGCAGGTCTAATATTGATTAATGGTGTAGATACTGATACAGAAGATGGTGCGTTCTACGAGTTTGACTGCTACAAGAAACGTGCTAAGAAGCGTAAAGGTGTTTCTAAGTTATCAATCGATAGAGCAATGTATTATATGCGTATAGGGTGTATGAAGTGGATAATTAAATAGAGGAGATTAGATTATGGCAACTATAGAAAACAAACGATTCACTAAGTTTAGATTACAGTTAGAGTTATTAGCATCTCATACAAGTTATAGTCCAGAAGAGTTAGTGTTTAAGTATAACTATAACAATGTAGTTATTCCTACAAGGAACTTTGGTGATATTCAATTACATGAGGTACGATATCGTCTATGTGATTATTTCATCATTGAATACTTTGTAGGGAATGTACGTCTCCTAGAAACATATGATTTAAAAGTTAATGGGTGTTTAGATGATTGTAGTGATGTTATCAATGAGATTGTAAGTCTGATAACTGATGTCATTGATTGCGTTACAGTATCTTTTACAGATAATGATACTGCTAAAACTTTCATGAGTAATTATTTAGATAGGGGTTCTAGATTAGACAGCATTATTAGTGGAGAGTTTGATAGTAAAGATACTATTGTATATTACTATGGTGGTAGTGATTTCATAGTAATATATACTAAAGACTTTAAAAACAGAAATGCATATCGCATGAATAAATATTTTGTAGAGCATTTAGTAGCAACTAATTTATTAAATGATATTAATGTTAAGAATTTTAAGCTTATCAGTCATTATACTGATGTGGTGTATAGTGATAAAGATACAGAGGTTGCGTATTATTAATTTATAGTAGAAGGGGTTTATAATATAGTGTGTATTCATAGGGATGTAGAGCATAGGACACGTTCGTATACAGATAATAATGAAGTAATTAGTACACATAAAGAAGTGATAAAAGATTTAGAGTATATATGGGGTTGTTACCCAGAGTTACGTTTAGGGCAATTACTATGTTATATTGCATCTGAGGTGTTGGGTACATCTGACCCTTTTTATTTAGAAGATAGTAAGTATCAAACATTTAGAGATACTGTAAAAGATAGGTATAGTGATATATGAAAGATAGTAGTTGGTCAGATATATTTAAATACATGTACTTTGTACTACAGTTAAAGGTAGAGGTATTCCTACTAAATCGTTTAATTGGTAGTTCCACTGGTTTATATCAACAATGTATTAATAAAGGTGTACTAAAATTTCTAGATGCATATGAGCGAGCGAATGAGGGTAATTATGAGAAGTTTTTAAAGTCTGTGGAAAATTCAGTTGAGAACTCAGATGATGAAAGCTTTAAAGATTATTCAGATGTGTACTTAAATGGGTTTAAAGCACATTATAATGTAGAAAGAAATATGCGTGTCATAGCTACTAATGAATTAAAGAAACAAACAGAGGAGTTAAAGTGTAATGAGTATATTGTTTAAACGTAGTGTAGTTGCGTTATCTGTGTTAACTTTATTTGGTACTACATATGTAGGTGCTATTAGTACTGCTAGACCTGTAGTCATTAGTAGACCGCCTGTGGTTAAGTCTACACCTGTTGCAAAACCAGTAACTAGGAGTACAACTAAATCTAGTACAACTAAGAGTAATGATAGTACAGAAAGTAAAACAACTAATGTAACAAATAACTATTATACTACAAATAAGAGTGGTGGCTTCTTTGATAGTTTCACTGGTGCTTTTGCTGGTACATGGTTCTATCATACATTATTTGGTAATAATGACAACAGTGGTTCTAATGTTAGTAATGATGCTACACAAGAAAATACTGAAAGTGGAGATACAGAAGAGGTCTTTAGTATCAGTTATTGGATTACAAACAATTTAGAATATCTTAAAAATTTATTGTTTGGTGTTAAGTAGGTAGATACTATGTTACAAAATCTAAAGAATAGGGAATATATACAAAAACTATTAAACGCTGAAACTTCTAATGAAGTATGGAATTTGTGGTTTGATACTCCAGATAGTTTATTTATTAAATGTGTAGATACTATATTTGAAGATGCAGTTTGTGATTCTACTAATAAACATAAGAGATATATCTATGAGTGTGTAGATGGTAAGTATTATGAATATTCCTATTGGGAAGATTATTTTGGTGAACAGAGTTGTCATAGTTTTAGAGAGGTTACAAGACAGCCTGTTTTAACGTATGAGTGGGAGTAGTTAATAATGGTTAATGTACAAAAAGAGGCATTAGATATCACAAGGAAAGTATTACAGGATAGTTGTGGTTATACGAGTGATGTTGTTGCTGAGGATAAGATGTTTGTAGTGTGGTCATGCAAAACATTACAAAATTGGAAAGCTATTGTAGGTGGTACCGATATTAAAGAACTAATTGAGGTAACATATAATGGTGATACAAAAGAAGCATATGTAGACGTGTATGATAAGAAATTAAATGTAGCTATTAAGTTAAATGGTGAGTAACATTATGGAAGAGTGGAAACAAAATTTACTAGAAGAGTTCAACACATTAGAAGAGCGTATTCATAGTCTAATTGCGTTTTTAGATGAAAATAAAGAGCATGAGGATTATTATGTGTTGTGTAAACAGTTGACTGCTATGGTCGACTATCGTGAGTGTTTACATACACGTATTGTAAAATATAATATTGCGTAGGTGTATAAAAGTTTTTTATGGGGATAATGCAAATAACTAAGAAAGTTTGTATTATCTCTTTTTTATTATATTTAGTATACTATATGTGTAATAGTGGTTCTTGTAAAGGAGATAAAAAAAATGATTCCTAGCTATGATTTAATGTATGCAATAAACAAAGAGTGTATATCGTGCCTACAAAGTGTTTGGGGTAATGACGAGTGTGAATCTTGTACATATGAGGAAATATACTCCAACTTAATGGAAGAGGTATGTGATGGTGCATTAGATATTCCATTGTATACTAAAGAGTCAAAAGAATATTACAAGACAAATAGGGACGTAAATTTTAATAAGTATATGTTAGATATCTTATTAAAGATGTATGAAAAGAATAAAATGAAGTATACGTATAAGGTTGATAATGTAACATATACTTCGGATGAGTTCTACGTACTAGAGAAAGAGTTAGAAAAACTAATAAAGGGGAATTAAGATGAAGAACAATAAGACATATAAAAGATTTGACTCTACTACATATCGTATGGTTATGAGTATGTTAATTTATCTTGAAAGCATTGAGGTTAAGGATATTGTACGACATGTAAATGGTGATAAGGTACATTATATGGTTAGAGTTGATGGTTATTTTACATCACTAGATAAGGTTAGTAATATCATGAAGAATTTACCTAAGAGATATGTAACAGCATTTGATGTATTTATGGGTAAAGTGTATAAACGTGTTATTCAGAGAGTACCTTATTTTGAACGAGATGAGTATTATTCTATTAATTTCTTATTGCAGTATCTACAAGATACTAGTTATATCGTACCTATTGGATTAGATGATATTGATTGTATTCGTATGTATGTTGAGAATAAGTATGATAAGGTAGATGCTTTGGAGTTGGTTAGCAATATGTTAGATAAGAAGTCAGAGTTTGAAGATATTTTAGGTGATACTATGGTTAATAGTAAAAACGATACAATGCTAGATACAGAAGATTTGTATAAGAATTTTGCTTATTTATATGAAACACTTATTAGGTTATATGCTAAGGGTTATCGTACAATCGAGGTAGATAGTTCCAATGCATTAGTGTTAGCTGTTGTTCAGAAGTATACACAGGAAGATTTAGATAGGGGTAGGGTTAGACGTAAAACATATCTAAATATTACATCTATCTTTAAGTTATTAGGTATTATGGATACTATTAATAGTGGTGTATATGCTATTAGAGATATTCTAGGGTTACCTAGTGAGGGTGATATTGTTTATATGGGTGATAAACCGTATTATTTACATAGTATTTCTTTTAATAGTGTTGGTACACAATATTTCTTATATCCTAATCATTTGAATAAAGAAATGTATGAGTTACTTGGTGATACGAAGTTAGAGATGACATATAAAGTACGTATGGCTAAGAAGGATACTACATGCAATATGTTTGAAGATAGCTATCAAGATAAGTGGAATGCATTTATAGGAGGTTAATGATGGTAACACAATATTTTACAACTGATGTTATTACAGCAGAAGAGTATATTGGTTATGTACGTATGGTTTTTCAACTACAATCTGCGATTAATATGGTGGGTTTAGATGGTGGTATTCAAGTAGTTAATAATAAATTACGTTTCTATGATGCTGAAGACGAAGATATTACATCTGAGCATAAAGACTTGAAAAAGCTGGGTGTAGATACTAATCTTCTTGTTAAATTTAGTAGAGCTATTTCTGAGTGTATTGTGCGTTTAGATACAACTGTACAGGAGTTGTATAATACAGTATGTCATTCTGTTGTTAATGATTATGGTAGTATAGCTAGATATTATCGTGCCAATGAAGATAAAAACTTAGCACCTAGCTTTGTGTATTTACGTGAGTTCGATAATCAGGATGAATCTGATAAAGTTAAATTATTGTACGAATATCAGTATTTGTATGATTATATTAATAATCTTTGTAATATGAATACTAATAGAGGTATGGATGATACTATTATGACACAGTATGATGTTGATAGGGATTGTGTTAATTTTGTCATAGAACATACTAGTATAGATGCAGTTACTCCTAATACTATTGTTAGGGACAATATAGCTATTAGATTATTACCTACAGTTGTGTTTAGTGGTTCTCATAATGTAAAAGTTAGGGATGTGTTGAATAACATTGATACAGTTATTCGATATTTAATTAGGTTACATGCCGAACCATTTAAAGTTGCTTATGATGGTTTAAGTCCTAAGTCTTTTGATAAGGTAGGGTTAAAACAGATTAATTATGTTACAGAGGGTAATGGTTTTGTAGCATTTGGTGATAATGTATTTTCTGTGTATATTGATAGTGATAGAGTTAAACATTTAGTCAATCAATTAAATTTTGTGCATAAAGTCGACTGTTTTAATAAGGCTATTGAAGGTCATAAGTATCTATTAAATTTTCCTATCATTGATAATTATGTGACAGTGGCTAGTGCAATACAGTCTTATTTACGTTATCAGTATGAAAGCGTTATGGGTTCTAGTGGTTATAGTAAGTACACGCCATATGTTTGTTTGTTGTTATCTGCGACTAGTGTGAGTTCTGTTGGGTATGCACATATTCATCAGAGTGTTAATATGCATTTAATTCATTATCATAGTTTTATGGTTGATACAGGTAACAGTGATAGATTAGATATGATGTTGTCTTATATCGATTTTTGTAAAGATAACTATAATTCTGATTTTACGTGGGACAATGGTAGACATGTTATGGTAGTTCATCATAAGCATAAAGAAGATGAAGTTCTTTCATTGCATAAATATATTGATGACAACTCTATTGGTTTTAATTTAGATGTAGATGATGTATTAGATTTACTAAAACTATCTAGGGGTTTAGTTAATGGTTTCTATAATACTTTAAATGCAGATAAACATGTTGTATTTATTGATGCTTTGAATGGGTTTAGAATGATTTCAGATATTGCTAAATCTAAAGACGATACATACATTACATTAGATTATGAGATTGATAAGTATCTTAATTGCAATACTAATTATATGGGTACTATTAATAGTGACTCTTTATTAACATGTTCTGATATGGTGTTTCCTTTAGATAGTAAATATTGGTATGTTAAAGATGTAAACAACTATAAGCCTTTAGTGTCTATAGTTGAGAAACGATATAAAGGTATGGAAGTGGTATTACGACTTGTCACTAATATGTTATTTACTATCTTTTACGAGATTAATGCTAAGGATATTAAAACAGTATCTATTGGTGTAGAGGATTTCAAAGATTATAGTAAGTTATCGTTCATTGTTAAGACATATGATGGTAGGGTTGAGACATATCCTTTACTTATTAATGATACATTTAGTTACGCCGTGTATAGTCTATTTCATGAAGATAGTGGGTATCAGATTTATGATGCTACATTAAAGGAAGTATATGATATCCTATCTGAAGTCATGGATATGATGGTTTCTAGTTTTAATTTCATTGATTTTGACGAGGATATTTTTAATGTGGTTGATAATTTACGGAAGTTATCTGTAATAGTTAATTCTTGTGATAAGAAAGAGGGAGAAAAAATGAAAGTAGTACATACTAAGGAAACAAAATTAGTACGTTCTAGTGAATCTAGAAATCTTATGTTAGCTAAAGATTTAGCATTAGAGTTTATTGATAGTGGTTATGATGTGATTATGCGTGATGGTGATGATTTAGTAGTATATTCTAATTCTGATACTCTAATGCAAGAGTATGTACCTAAGTCTTTACATAATGTATTCTATGACGTAGATAAGTTAGATTTATTACCATTATCTTATTACGTATATATGTGTAAATAATTGAAAGGGGATTAGATTATGATATACAATACAGAAGAGATACGCTTAACACCAGAGGATTACGTAAGATGTATTGAGTTATTTTATACATTAAAAGACTGTGGTAATCGTTATAGGTATGATTCTAAAATCACTTCTATTGAGGAGATGGGGATAGACTTTGATGGTGATTTCTTTAATTTTGATTTAAGTAGTGATATAGTTGAGCAGTTTGATATGTTATCTAATATGACAATTAAGACTGTGTTAGATAAATTACGTTTTATTATGACTCATGCTATCTATAGTTTGTATGAAGTACAGGAGTTACTGAAAAAGAATAAAACAGCGTATCGGTTATGTCCTAATTTTACGCTTAATGCGTACTTAGAGGGAAATACTTTTAAGAATGTTCTCAACTATTTATTAGAGTGTAATAGATTGTATAATTACTTTGTAGATGGTGATTATACTAATTGTTGTATTCGATATGTACATGATGATTTTAAAAATCCATTTCATATGTACAATAATAAGGGTGAGGATGTTGCAATGACATCTCCTATTATTCAACACGTAGCATTTACACCTAGAAAAGAAATAGCTGTACATGAAGTCATTGAAAATATTCATGCTGTTATGTTCATGTTATCTAAACTACATCTTGATAAACTAAAAACATTACGTAAGACATATCAAGATGAATTAGAGAGTGTTAGCAATGGGTATCAGACTCATGTACGTTACAATGATACTAGAGATGTAGGATTGATTAATACATTGTATATTAATTTACCTAAAGAGATTAAGAGTACAGATGTAGAACATATCGATACTGTTAGATTGGTTAGAGATGTAGTAGATGCAATTACTGTTGGTGTAAGTTGCAATTATTCCTGTGAAAAAGATAAGATAACTGTGTTTGATATCGTGAGTGCTATGGTATGTCATTCAGATACATTGTTACGTGATACATATGGGGATGGGTATACAAATTATGATGCAACTACTAAAGTGTTCTTAGATAAGATGGGGAGTAGTAATCTTAATAAATACATATCACAGGCTATGATGTTGTATATTATTTATTATCACAGACATAAAATCAAGAATGACACACATCTTAGGTTAGAGCGTTTGAAACATGCATTAGAGTTTGAAAATGGTACAGTTGATACAGATGTAACATGTAAAAAGGGGAATAGTTTAACTCTTAATCGTAGATATCGTGAGAGAGAAGAATTAATAGGGAGTATTATTAATTTTGACACATTACCGATTAAGTCATCTGATTATAATACTATGATTCCTAGTGTATTAATTATGATGTTAGATACATTAAAGGTTATTGGTTCTACGTGGTATTATCACGCAAGATTTACTACTCCTATGCATATGGTTCAGCTTATGTATGAATTAAAATACGAGAATTATGATAATCTGTTTTGTGAGTATTATACAAGTAGTGATACGTTTAAATTAAAGCCAGATACATATTGCTCTAATAGTGATGACGATATACACATTAATTGGTATCATTATGGGAATATGGTATTACCTACGTATGGGACATATGATAGAAATACTATCTTAAAAGATACTGTATTTATTAATAATTGTTATCTAAACGATGCTAGAATGGGTTTAATTACTTTGTTGAAAGTGGTTGACGATACATTATATGGTATCACTGAAGAGGTTGATAGTTTAGAGTTACGATATAATATGTCTGACTATAATTATAATATGGAGTTCTATATTACATTTACAGATGGTGAAACAGTAGTTAGACATACAGAGTTTAACCTAGCAGATTTTTATTACCTATATGGGTTGTTATTATATTGTGAGAGTGAAGGGTTTGAATCTTCTTTATTTAATTATAAGATGGATATCTACTCTTTTAAGACAACAATTAAAGATATGGCTTATAGGATTAATGCTGTTGCTAAAGAATTCTATACAGTTAGTGATACTGCTATTGATAGTGATATTTATGATATTTTGGAGTCTGTTATGAGTCATGCTAAAGGGTATAAGAAGTCTTTGGATTCTAATCAAGTTGTAGTGGAAGATAAAGAGGTTAAAGAAGTGGATACAGAAGTAGTTGACCCTGTTGTTGAGGTATTAACTAAATATAGTAATGAAGTTGATGTTAAATATATAGCAAGGGTATTATCTAATGAGTTCATGCTTAATGGCTATGATTATATTGTTGTAAAAGATGATAAGATGAAAGTATATTCTACAGATGGGAGTAGGTGTCAGGTTATCGCTAAACCATTACATCGTTTCTTCTATAATGCAGATACGATTGATAAGTTACCTCTGTTGTATTATTTAATTGATTAGGTGTGCTATGGAAGGTGTTAATGCTATATTAAATTATGCATATGGTGTGTATTCTATATTAGGGATTTCATTATATGTATTCGTTGTATTGTTGATAAGTGTTGTGAGTGGTATTAGTAAGTCATATCAGTTAGATGAGTTTTGTAAAGTATATGCTAGGGTGTCTATACTGTTATCATTAGCATTTGTTGTTATCGTATCTATTATTAATACCATATCATTTATATTAGAGTAGCATTAGGGGGAGTGTATGGATAGTATTTCTACGAGTGTGTCTGATGTATTACAGCACTTAGGGATTGAATATATCAGAAAAGATACAAGTAATAATTACTATATGGTAACAGATGATGGTGAAAAGATTTCATGTGATGAATTCTTTAGGGTTGTTTGTATGCATGTGTTACAGGATAGTGATGAGATGTATGTAGATAAGAAATAGTTTAAAAAGAGGTAGTTAAAATCTACCTCTTTTTTATTTAATACTTTACAATACTTTACACCTATGTTATACTATATATGTACCAGTTAGGTAGTAAATATTGTCTTTCAAAAGGAGAAACAAAAATGTTAGAAATGTTAAGTGGATTACCTTGTGTATTGTTTTTAGTTTGGTGTTTAGCATATGTATGGTTTATTTCAAAGGGTTATAGACCTACAAAATATTATAGATTAATTGGTATCATTTTAGCAGTTCTTATGTTATTAGATGTATTTGTTATCAATGCAGATTTATATCCTAAGTATTAATTTACTTAGGATATATTAAAAGGGGATATAAAAATGATTGTAGTAGCGTTTATTGTGGTTGTAGTTATGGTTTACATAACTATGATTGGAAGTAAAATTCATGAAGAGTGTGATAGATATGATTCTATTAAGACATATAACGCTCTTAAAAATGATAAAGAGTTTCTTAAAAAGATTGGGGGTTAGGTTATGTTTTTACCAGTAATTGGTTTGTGTGTGTTGTTGTTACTTATTTATGTAGCAGTAACATTATTTAAAATTAGAAAGAATTATCACTTTAAAGATGCTAGTCATTTTGAAGTGATAACTGTAGAGAGGGATACTAATTTAATTCCTTTCATTGTTGATTTTATTGGTAAGTTGGTTCTACCTATGGCTATTCTAACAGTAGAAAGTTATACATGGTGTGCTATTCTATTATTTGTATTTGTTATTTTTGGTTTCTATTCTATTCGTGTAGATATGAACTTCTTATATGCGTTAATCTTTAATGTGTATAAAGTTAAGACAGAAGATGGTATTGTATATACAGTGTTCTCTTTTGAAGACATTACCACTATTACTAGTGGTAAATTTCTAGAGGTAGGCAATGGGGTTCTCTTATACAAATGATTTAAATACTAAGCATTGTATTGCTAATAATGAAATAACAAGACCGTATCTTGTTAAAGCTTTAGATAAAGATGATGCTACAAAAGAATATATGGGTTTTTATTATGGGTATGTTATTAAGCATAGTCATTTTACAGATGAGCGTAAAGATTACCTATTACTCATTGATGAGGCTACATTACAGAAAGATGCTACAGTTAATAGGGTAGAAATAGATTATAATACTATTAGACAGTCTACTGGTGTGTTAGATAGTAAGGGTAGATTATTGTTTGTTGGTGATATCATTTCTTTTGTTAATAGGGATGATATTAAATATATGATTGTTAAGGGGTGTAATGGTTTCTGTTATGTAGATATTAGTGATACAGAACAGACTATGATTCCTTTGATGTTTAATAAATATAAAGATAATGTTAATACAGATGTTGTATATGTTGGAGGTTAAGATATGTCAGTTGAATTAATTACATCACAAATTAGTACATTAGAAGAGAGAATTAAGGTTTCTAAGCAGTTATTGTCTAAGATTGATAATCTAAGTGATACAGATACAAATACAATGAAGAAACAAATTAATGATTGCATTGTTAGTTTTGAAGTACTAAATTTCTTGTTAATGGAACGTCAAGTGATTGAAACAAAAGAGGAAGAACTTAATTCTGTATTAAATAGTGTAGAGGAAGTAGAAGTTCCTACACAGACTGTTGGGTTAGATGGTGAGATAATTGAATAGTTTAGCGTTAAGTATTACAGGTGGTTTTGTTTTAATCATACCTACAGTGTTGTTTCTATATGTTATGATTCAATTATTGTTTAGAGTATTAAGAAATGATATAATATTTTCTAGTGGATTTATACATTTATTAATTGTATATGCTATCATATTTAGTATTTGTTTTGTTGGTGCATATGTTGTGTACATATGTAATTAAGAGGTGATGTAGTGGCAAGTAAGGATTATATTTTTAAAATGTTAGCCGCAAGTTCTCACAGTAAGGATGCTAGGGAAGAACATGATTTTATTCTACAGAACCAAAGGCTGTTGAGGATTTGTTGAGATATGTAGATTTACAGCATAAAGTTACTGAGCCTAGTTGTGGTAATGGTAATATTGCTAATGTGTTACTTTCTCATGGGCATGAGGTAGATGCTTATGATTTAATTGATAGGGGTTTTGGTTATACAAAAGACTTCTTATCTGATAATACTCAGATTGATGGTGATATCGTAATGAATCCACCATACAAATACGCTATGGAACATGTATCACATGGTATGAGTATTTTAAAAGATGGTGGGAAGTTATGTGCTTTTCTTAAAGTACAGTTTCTTGAAAGTCAAAAACGTAAACCTTTGTTTGATGCATATCCTTTAAAGTATATGTATGTGTTCAGAAAACGTACAAATTCTTATCGTAATGATGATAGGAGTTTAGGTGGTAGTGCTGTGTGCTATTGTTGGTACGTATGGGAAAAAGGTTACATAGGTGAGCCAATAATTCGTTGGATTGATTAGGTAATTAAGTATTTGTATATGTGTAACATTCGATTTTGTGTTATAATGTGTACAAATACTTTTTATTTTAAGAGGAGATTAATAATGGATAAGTATGGTAGAGTTATCTATGATAAGAATTTTCATACTAAAAACTTTATACTACACTATAAGAATTTAATTGATGTTCATAAGTTTAAATCTGATAGAGTAGCATATGGTAAGCGTATTGATGCATTGTCTAAGGTACTATCTAGTGTAGATAAGGATAAGAACATTTTATTTATTGGTGGTCATGATATTCATCGTGAGTTATTTTTAGCTTTGTTAAGTCGTTTTGAAACATTACAATCGTATTATTATTGTAGTATGATGCAACTACATGATATCTTTTGGGGTAACAGAGGTAGTGAGAATACTCATTTAATGGATGAGGATAAAATGTATTCACTACAGGATATTACAGAACGTGTTTTATGTTTATATATCAATCGTGAGATGATTCCTACACGTAATGCTAGTGTGGTTGGTACAGTGATTACCAATCGTTGTATGTTACCTAATAAAGTAAATTGGTTGTATTTTCATGGTTTTACGTCTGATATGTTAGATAGAGATGGATTTAAATCTATCTATGATTTATTTAAGTCTGGTGATAATTTCACTATTATAGATTTAAATAAGGATATGCCTACTATCTTTAGTGGTGATATTAAGACTAATAAGTCTACAACTAAAAAGCGTAAAAGTGTTAAGACAGAAGAGGTCGTAGAGACTTCTAATAATGTTTCTGATTTATATTGATAAGGGAGTGAGTTAATGAGAAACGTAATATATTCATGTCTATCTAAGTCAGACCCTTATTATGTGGATTATCTTAGAATCTTTGAAGAGGAAGCTGATAATTACAAGAAACAATTTAAGATTGATGGTGTTCTTAGTGATGTAGAACGCAAATTCATGGACTTTATTATTAAGTCTTATGAAGTAAGTGGTGAGACTCCTAGCTTAGATTTGTTTGTTAAAATGTTTAGTGAGTACCCAGTAGAGGATGATTTACGGATAGCAGAAGAGATTGGTATCAATGATTTTAGGGTGTATATTTTTAATCTGATTGATAAAAGGGTTAATAAGTATATTGCTAATCGATTAGATGAGTTAAATGCTAAAGTAAAGAGTGATGGTATTACAGATGATATCGCACAAGAGTTTACTAAGCTAACATCATTATCTAATCGGAATAAAGCTAAGGATATCAACATTGAAATAGATTCTAAGCAAGAGTATGATAATAAGAAGTTACGACCTGTAGGTTTAGTTACAGGTATACCTGAGATTGATGATAAAATCGGTGGTATGAGTCCTGGTACTGTTACTACGATTGCAGGCTTCACATCCCAATACAAATGCGTATCAGAAAATGAACGTGTGTATACTAATAGAGGTCTTTTAACAATGAAAGAGATTTATAATATTGGTGTACATAGTGATTTGATGGTACAGTCAGAATTTGGTATGCGTAAACTTGTAGCAGTACATGATGAAGGGGTTAAGAATTCATATATCATTTATATAGGTGGAATACCTATTGAGACATCACCTGTACATAGGTTTAGGGTTTTAACTGATAATGGTTTAGAGTGGGTTGAGGCAAAAAATCTTAAATGTGGTGATAGAATTGTACAGTCATTAAAAGAATCTACATATGATGTTACTTGTGGTGATATTTCTTCATGGGTACACAGTGCTGAGTTGGTAGCTAAAACACAAGAAAGTTTTGATGATAAACTTTATACTGAGAGTGTTGAGTGTTGGAAGTCTTTTATTAGTGAATTATTTAGTCATATAGGGTATGTTGTTAAGGGTGGAGATATATTTATAAAAACATTTATGTATTTCATCGATGTTAATAAAGCGTATTCTGTAAGTCGATTATTATCTGCAATGGGTATTTCTACAGTATTAGTTAATAATAAGTTATTTATTAGAGGTTCCATCTCATTAATGCGTTTTATTGGAGTAGTGGGGATTGAAACATATAGTGGTGTTAGCAATAGTTTCTCTTTATCTTCAATACATGATGAATATATTGGCAGTGAAGAGTCAGTTTCTATACGCAATGAGGATATTGAAGAGTATGTTAATGCTGAGTTAACATGGAATACTGTTACAGATATAGAACAGTCTGAGTGTTACATGTATGATTTAACAGTTGAGGGTTCTCCTACATATTGTTTAAATGGTTATGTAACACATAATACAACGATGTCTTTAAATATTGCACATCTTAACGCTTATGAGTTAGGGTATAATATTTGTTATTTATCATTAGAGACTCCAAAGGAAGATATTAATTGGAACTTGTTATCATGTCATAGTTATAGCACTAAATTCCAACGATATAACTTTGTATCACATGCTAAGATGCGTTGGGGTACTATGACAGCTGATGAGGAAGATTTTATCTTTAATGAAGTAGAGCCTGATTTAAAGAATGATTATATTGATGATGAGGGTAATACAAGAAAACGTGGTAAGGTTATTATCTTAGACGAGTCTGATTTTAAGACTTTCTCTTTTGGTGAGATTTCTAGTGTCATAGAGAAAGTAGACGATAAATTAGGTGGTAAGCTTGATTGTGTTATCGTAGATTATATTCAGTTATGTAAGTTTAGTGGACAGGGTGTTACGTATGATGCTAACTCTCAGATTAATAGTTATGTAACATTTTTTAGACGTTTAGCACAGAATTTCAAGAAAGAGATTAAGGAAGATGGTACTGAGGAAGTACGTCAGTTAACAATGATATTGTTAGCACAGATTAATCGTAGTTCTTGGCAGAAAGCAAGTAGGAATGATGGTAGATATGATATTACTTGTTTAGCAGATGCGAATGAGTTAGAGCGTGGTAGTGCAAGGGTATTTACTACATATACATCAGAGGATTTGAAAGCTAGAAAATCTGCACAAGTACAAATACTTAAAAATCGTGCTGGTCAGACAATGTATGACCCTGTAACTGTGTATGCTGATGGTGAGGCTTATGTGTTTATGTCAGAAGATGGTATGAATAGTAGTTTTGGTGGAGATGGTCTAGCTAGTGTTGAAAGTGCGTTCGCTAGTATGGATGATTCATTTGATTTCTTATAGAGAGGTAGAGATATGAGTTCTTTCACATATAATGATAAGGTATATAATTTTGCACAAGAAGTAGATGTGCATACTAATGGCAAATGTGTAGCTACATTGACAGATGAAAACAATACAACTTGTGAGTTAACTTTCATTGATGGTAAATTGGTATCTATTACAGAAATTAATTAGTTATATTGTTTTATATTATAATTGTGTTATAATTTATGTATATAATAGTAGTGTTGTTAGATAAACTAGTAGCACTACTATTTTTATAACATTATAAAAAGGATATACATAGATGGGACAATTAGATAAATTAACTAAAAGCTACGAGCAACATATTATTAAGTGTAGAGTAGAGGGTGATAGGGCAATTCTTGCCGTATTATCAGATGTACATCAGGGTTTAAATGATAGAAAGTATCTACAGGACACTGTTAAATTCTTGTTATCACTGGGTGATAGGTGTAAAGTTATTCTAGGTGGTGATTGTACTAATACAACTACTAAAAACTCTAAAGGTAATGTTCTTGAAGAGTGGTGTAGTGGTAGTGAGCAGATTTACACTTTAGTAGAGGATATTAGACCTTTATATGAGAGTGGTCAGTTGATTGGTATCGTAGAGGGTAATCACCCTAAACGTGCTTATAATGAAGCATATATTACTATTGAAGAGATGATTGCTAGTTTGTTAGGCGATAAATCTTTGTATAAAGGTTGTATGGGTATTGTTTACTTTAATGTAAATGATAATCTATATGTACATCAAATTTTGCATAAACATCGTTCTACTGAAGGTGCATATGATTTCTTTAATGCTGATGTAAATTGGTTTGAGCATAAACATAAGCCTATGACTAGAGCAAGGGTTAAGATTGAACACAATAAGTTTGTTAAAAAACCAGTAGCACGTCAAGTATGGGATATTTATCAGTCTAGTTTTCAAGTATTCCCAGATTATGCTAAGAGTGCTGGTTATAAACCTAGTGTCAGTGGTTATTATTTGTGTGAGATGAGTGGTAATAAGCATAATCGAATTGCTACACCGTATTTTGATAGTGATTTTAGGAATTTAATTAAGAATGGGTATGAGTTCTAGATATACTTTTGTATATTTATAACAGAATTTAATGTATTTTCCATGGGATATACAAATAAGTATTCATTAAGGAGTTTGTTTTATTCATAAAAGGAGATATTGTGTTTAAAGAAAAATCTAAGTTAGATGGTTGGGTTGATACGATTGATAGTTTCATTGAATTAGAGGATGGACATGCAGTAGCATCTAATGTTATTTCAAATGCTAAAGAGTTCATTAAATCAGTATATGGTTTAGATAGTACTAATCCGTGGTATCGTAGATGTGGTGTTACAGTTACTTCTTCAACGATTGGTAGTATTCTTATCTCTATTGAAGCTGTGAATGGTACACATTTAGATGTTGAGTTTTTACCTACAGATATTATTAGTATGTATCATTACGATACATTAAGTGATGAGCATAATGTTGTAGACTTGATGTATTTAGATTCTATGACAGTTGATGATGCTATTAAAGAGTTTACTGAGATATTAGATAATAGTGGCATTTAATTGATATTTTAAAGGGAGATTATGTTATGGTAGTACATTCAGAGGAAGATATTATTGAATTGGTTAAGTTCTTTAAGAAAGAATACAATACACTAGATTTAAATAATCAATGTAAGAATGTAATTGATTTTGTAAAAGGAACAAAATTAGAAAGACCTATGTCTTGTACTGATGTTGATGTGTCTGTACATGAAGATAGCACAATTACAATTAGTTATACAGTTAAAGAGTGGGAAATTAATTTTATATTCTTCGCTGATAATCAAGTACATGTTCAAGAGTGTACTAATCATGTAACTAAGTTTGAGAATGTAAAACGTGCAATTATGTACGCTAATAGATTTTTGTGTATATAGGTGATATATGGAATTAGTTTCTTTTATTATAGTGTTGACGATTTTTGTATTAGTACTATCTATGATACAGGATTATTTTGCTGACAAGAGCATGTGGTATTATCTATTAACTGTTTCAACTATGCTCCTGTTATTCGTTTTGTCTATGATTGGGATAGAGCTATTATTTAGGAGTTAGATTATGATTTTTATTATTGTGTTTATGTTTCTTATTGTGTCATTTTTGTATACATTTTTTACGTTTTGTGATACTGAAAAATTTAATAGTAATAGGGAATGTATAGTTTACATGTTAGTATCTTATACTGTTATAACTCTTTTATCGTGTTTAGTTTGGTATGTTATTAAATAAAGTTAGTTAGTTGAGTGTGTGATTCGTTCATACACTCTTTTTTGTTTACAAAACTTTACACTTGTGGTAAGATTAATTTGTAGATATAGTACTTATAACATTTAAAAGGAGATTAAGTTGTGAGTAAGGTTCTTAGTAGAATCAAAAAACGTAGATATACGCATTTAATTACGAGATTTATCAGAGAGTTACATGATTATAATATGCGTACAAAAGATGTGTTGTTTATCATGACTAGTTGTGGTTACATGACATGGGAAGATTTCTGTAAAGTAGCAAGACATGATTATTATAATAGTGGTTATGGTAGTTTGGAAGTTGCGATTGATTTGAAGATATTCACTACTAAAGGCTATTTCTATCGTCATGAGATTTGCGATGGTATGGAAGAGTGGAGATTTCATTATACTGAACATGAAATGTCTAATCGTAAATTAGATACAAAAGATGTAAAGTCATTTGTAGGTGGTCATTGGTCTACATTGTCTGAAATTATTAAGAGGGGTAATGAGGATGTATAGCTATAAGGAGATTAATGCTGATAGATTTAATGAATTACATAAAGAGAGTAATGAATTATTAGCCAGAATTGCATCGTCTATTATGTTATATGAGATTGATAGATGTGATAATATTTTAGATTATGTAAGTGGTAATGGTGATTTTCAGTATAGTAGGGAATTTAACTATATAGGTGGTAAGGGTATTATTAAGATTGGTACGTATCTTTCACCTATTAGACAGAGTGATAAATTTTTATTTACTAGTGGTACATTAGATATTTCTTTAGGTGAGCATACTTTCGTTAAGATTCGAGTTCATAAAGGTCTTAATAGTTGTACAACAAGTGTATCAAAATGTTATTTTAGGTATATAACGGAAGAAAGAAATATTATTAAGGGTATATTATCTTTTTACATGGATTCTAGTGGGATAGCTAGAGATTCCGACTTATATAAAGCTTATTTAGATTATATTTCTATGTTAGAAGAGATGAGTGTTATTTTAGGTTTTTAATATTAGTTGTTATTTAGTTGTTAATATGATTATATAAATAATAATTGTACATTCTTTCTAGATTGGTGTATAATATGAGTGTATTATTCTTATGAAGTGTGAGAATAACGACTGCACAAGTAGAAGTAGTGAAGCGTATGTTTATTATCTTAGTTATTTGGAGCATGTTTTAGCCGATAATAATGATGATAGATAACAAAAGCATAACGAAACGAAAGGGGGCCGTTCTAATCTATGTCTAATAAGATTAAGGCTTTATTATCAATTCTAACATTTTTTGGTGTTCTTTTTGGGTTTGTTGGAATTGCAGATGCTCGTCAGGTAATGACTACTGCATATACTCCTCATGAGCAAGCTGGCTATATGGCTAATGGCTTATGGATTCAAGAAGGATATGTTGCACTTGATTTTTTACCTTTGGGTACACAGGTGTGGCTAGATGGTGTTCCATACATCGTTGGGGATAGGATTGGTAGTGGCGACTACAATCATGTTGATATCGTAATGAATAGTTACGAAGATGCTATTCAACATGGTAGACGCTATATGGACTTGCAATACTAGTATTGTAATGACAACTGAATAAGAGTATATACTTTAGATAGTTTAGAGGTATGGTGCGTTGACATCATACCTCTTATTTTTTTTAAAAAATAACTTAACAAAACTTTACAATTTAGTATGGATATGGTATACTATAGGTGTGGTAAGAGTGATAAATTAAAAAGGAGAAATAGAAATGAAAAACTTTAAAATTTATTGTGTTTCAAATGAAGATAATTCTAAATATGAGATTTCCCTAATGGAGTTAGTTACTAAAGGTAACTACACAGAAGAGGAAGTTGGTAAGTTACTTGATTATATCGAGTCAACTAAGTACAAAACTTTCAGATGGAAATTGGTACATAAGAATTCCATTCATGCTATGGATGGTGATGGAATTCAACATTATCTAGTAGATTTAAAATAGTGTGTTATAATATAGGGAGAAATAAAATGAGAAAGTTCATGTATGGTGGTAAATTATTTGATAGTATTTCTGAAATTGAAGATTACATTGAATTAAATTTCAATGGGTGTTGGGATTGTGAGCCTGTGTCTGTTGAGGTAGCTGAATATGGATTAGTTAAAGGTAGACATAATCTACCTGTAGATAAATTCATCTATACAAATATTGATGATGTAAATGATTTCTCTAAGTTAGAGGAAGTTGCTATTAAGAGTATCACTAGAGACGCTGATGTTTTAGTGATTTACGTTACAGGTTTAACATCTGCAACTATTTCCGCTATTAATGTCGCTAAGATAGTAGGTTATAAATCTATCATTTTAAAACATTATGATAATGTTAGTGGTAATTATCTTTCTCAGTGGGTATATTAATTGGAGGTACTAAATATGGAAGCAATTAATACTGTATATGGAATCAAAATGGTCAATCAGTAGGTTTTTTATCTCGTGATAGTTTTTCACAGTTCTTTAAGGACGTATGTATTGATTTAGTATGTCCTGTTGAAGATAGAGAATATATCACAGATAAAGTATCTACAGATGTATTATACTTTGAATTTGGTAAGTTTTTCTCAGAAGAGGATGGTACTACATTATATAGAGTTGTTGGTAAATTTCCTAAAAAAGATATGGAAGCATTAGGAAAAGAATTTTATTTTAAAGAGTAAAAGTATTAATCTAAAGAGATACTAGTAGTTAGTATCTCTTTTTTCTGTGTGTTAGTTAATTATATATAATGTATGAACTATTTGAGATTTTGTGCATTTTTAGTGGTGGTAATATATGGTAATTTTAACAAAGAAAACAAAATATGATTCAATTTTGGAGGGGGTTAGAGAACGATTAAATGAGTCTGTTATGGGTGACTTGCGTAAAGTTGGTAACAGTAAGGTTTTCACTCCTTTAAAGGGGGTACTTGGTGGTAAATTTAATGAAGTAGAGGTTGGTTTTAGAATTCATAAGATTAAAGCTGATACTTTTACATTGGATGTAGAATATTTTGTTGATAAGCATGATTTAGATGCTAGGATTAATGTTGTTGTTAGGTGTGAGTGTTCATATACATCTGATGATGCAACAAATGGTATGGTAACTATTACAGCTAAACAGATTATTGTGCAAGAGTTAGATGCTCCTGTTACAACATTAAACATTTTTAAACCTTTCAAGATTAAATGCAATATTGATTGTGTTAAAGATTATACATTTGTGTCTACAGAATTTGATAAGGTTGCTACAGAGGTTTCAACTATATTATTTGATAATCTGTTAAAAGCTAAGGATTTAGATAAAGGCATTGCTAAGAAAACAGGTAATGCAGTCGGGTTTAGTTCATTTAAAGACTTCATGACATTGACTTCTAGGTAAGGTGTGTTTGTTATGGCTGATGAATATGGTAAAGAGTGGAGATATCAGTTAGAGAGACAGCATAGTGTAAATAACCCTATTATTGTCAATGAAGATATTGAGTTACAGAGGAGAATGTTTTGGGAATCTGCATTACATACAGGGATTACAGTTGACTTCTATAATTGTGTGTATGAGAAACAAGATTTCAATCAAGATTTAAATTTGATGTGGGATGATGCTGTGAGGTTACCTGTTATTTTTGATGATGCACCTAAAGTTAAGGTACTTAAAAATCTTGGGTGGTATACAGAAGATGATGAACGTCCTGAGTTGGTATATTTACCAATGTATAAAGATTGGATGACAAAAGAACTTCTAGACGTTAAAGAAAATTCAATTATACGATTGTATTATTTTGGTGGTATAACTACAGCTGATTTTAGGGTTACTGATAAAAAACTTGATAGTGTGTATGGTGTGTATTGGGTTTGTAAGTTAGCACCTGAGCGTATGAATGATTTTACTATGATAGAATTGAATGGTGAGCATTTCTTGAAACGTAGTGAGGTTAGACCTAGACATACTGAGTATATGAGTAAACAATTAGAAGATGGATATAGTTCTGATTATGAAAATACATCTGATTATAGGACGTATGAGCATGATTCTTATGTTAATCAGATTGTAGATAATGATGATAATAATGGTTCTGCTGATAGCTTAAATTTCTCAGATACAGAAAGTAATAATGTTGGTTATGAAGAGTCGGAGGATAATATGTCTACAACTTTTGAAAGTGTAGACGGTAAGAAGTGTATAGATAACTTTGATGTTATTGAGGATTATAAAATACCTAAGAAAGATAATAAGAATAAAGACGTTCGTGGTGGTAGATTTAATATAAATTGAGGTTTATAGAGTAAGATGAGATATAGTAGTGATTTGATTGTAGAGTCTTTACGTAGTCAGTTTGATGGTACTGATATTAATGAGGCTAAGGTAGTTACATTTGATGGTAAGGTAAACCCTAACTTTGGTCATGCAGTTATTATGGCTGGTGGCGCAGGAAGTGGGAAAGGTTTTGCTTTAAAAAACATAATTATGTTACAAGGCAAGACTTTTGACGTTGATGAGTTGAAACAGTTGTATGTTAAAGGTGCTAAGAGTGGTGTCTTTGATGACGAACGTAATGGTGATTACAACTTTAAAAACCCTGATGATGTTTCTCTATTACATCAGAAAGTAAAAGATTTAAAACTTAAAGATAAACGTGAGGAAGCTTTCTTTAAATCCATTATGGCTGACAAGTTACCTAATATTATTTTTGATATTACAGGTGATGAAGAGTCTAAGATTACTAATATTGCTAAGATGTGCAAGACTATTGGTTACAAAGTATCTTTGGTATGGGTGGTAGCTAATAGGGAAGAGGCTTTCATTAGGAATATGAAACGTGATAGGACTGTTCCTGATGAGGTATTCCATTCAACGCATAACAATGTTAAAGCATCTGTATTTGGTTTCTTAGAAGGTCAAGGTGCTAAGTTCTGTGATTCTGCATGGATTGTATTTAGCTCTGGTGCAGATGCTAAAGAATTATCTGCTGAAGAAAAGAAAGCATTAGAACAGAATAGGGTTATCGCATTAGAGAAAAAAGGTTCTACATTTGTTGTACCAGATAAAGTATATCGTAAAGTTATGGTTGTTACTGGTAGGAATGAAGTTGACCCTAAAGCACCTAAGAACTATTTAAGTCAGGGTGATTTTAGGAAAGACTTTGATAAAAAAGTAGATGCTGTTCGTGGTGGTTCTATGACAGTAAGGAAACGTAAATTCTAATAGGAGTATCATATGAAGATACTACGTAGTGTTGTTGAGATGGAACATATAGATGGGATTTATATCACTGTTTCACAGCATATGTTTAAGTTAGGTTCTAAGCGTATACAAAAGGAGTTAGGAAGTCTTTATTACAAAGACTTCCTAATCTTTATGGCTGTAACATTAGCTAAAGAGTTTGAACGTGCTATTGATACACAAAGGTATAAAGGTACTAAGTGGGCGCCGTTATCTGTATCATACTTAACATATAAAAAGCGTATGGGTTTCTCTTTGAATACATGGGAAGCCACTGGGTATCTTAAAAATAATATTACTATATTCAAGAAGTTCAATAACTTTATTGCTGTAGGATTTCAACATAAACAAGTATATCCTAATAGTGGGGTTCAAGTTAATATTATTGCAAGATATGTAGAATATGGTACAAATAGAAATACTATTAATGGTAAGAAGACAATGCCAGCACGTCCGTTGTTTAGACCTATAGCAAGTTATATTTCAAAACATATATCTAGGTATTATAAGATGTATTTAAAAGAGTTAGATAAGGTTAAAAGTAGTAGAGTTCCTTATTTGTATCTTAGAAGTAAGTCTGTTATTAAATCTTCTAAAGGTAGGAATAGAAGGTAGTAGGTGTGGATGTATGCATAGTCCTTTATATCAATACGATTTAGCTATGTACGATAGGGTACATAGTCTATATGATGAGGTATTTTTTGCTGATGTAGATGAGCAATTCATTACTAATGCAAGAGAGCATCAAGGTAAAGTAGTTATGCCATTTATTGGTATAAGTCGATTACCTGATTTCTCTATTAATTATGAATTCTATAATGATAGTCAAGTTAGAAGAGGTTGGACTAATCAGAAAGCTAGAAATGAAGATGGTGTAGAGTTTAGAGATAAACGTGTTATGGTACATTCATTACCAGTAATGTTGCAGTATCAAATAGATGTGTACGCTACTAAGCGTGATGTATGTGATGGCATCATTTCTGAGTTATTAATGGAGTTTTCTGAGCGACCATATCTTAGGGTTCAGTTTATGGACATTGGTGACCATGTACAAGAGTTTCAATTAGCACTAGAAGATGGTGTTAGTGATAATACTGATGTGAGTGGTTTTGCTGAGACAAATCGATTTTATAGAAAGTCTATAACAATTAATATTGACCATGCATATATCTATCGTGTAGATAAAGCATTAGAGGTTGATAAAATTATTATAGATATTCATGATTTACCACTAGATGATAGCGATTTAAATAAAATTAAACCTAAGAATGGTAATAATTCTAATGGGTTTGATTTCAATACAGATGGTATTAGTCCTGGTGTTAGAACTAGAGATGAGTTAAATCTTGCTAATGATGAGACATCAGATGGGTATCATAAAATTAAATAGATATAGTAAGAACGTATTCAAGTATTTGGATACGTTCTTTTATATATAGATTTTGAAAACATTAAAAACAATAAATATCTGTGTATACTGAAGAGAAAATTATATGTACAAAAGATGGGTAAAGTGAATAACTTATATTATAATATAAATTATCCGTTTTCGAGGGGGATATTAATGGCTACACTAACAATGTTAAGTCCTGGTGTATACATGAACGAGGTTGACAAAAGTCAATATACTACAGACTCCTCTACTTGTATTATTGGTATGGTAGGTGGTGCTAGGTTCGGTCCAGTTGGTGTTCCTACACTTATCTCTTCACAACAAGAGTTGATTAAAACTTTTGGTGAGCCTGTTGAAGGTGAGTATGGTTTGTATAGTGCATTAATGGCACTAACACATGCAAGTCAAGTTATCTATACACGTGTTGTACGTGGTGGTACTAAAGCTACATCAGGTAAAATCGGTACTGATAAAGTTCTTTATCGTTCTGCTGTAATTGGCGAGGCTAGTAATGGTCTTAAAATCATTCAGTCTGCTTTGACTGGTGGTAAATTCAGTGTGACTATTAAAGATGCACAGGATGTAGAGAAAGAAAAGTTTGAAGATTTAACTTTGACTTCCTCAGAAGAAAACTTTGTAGAAGCTGTAATTAATGCTAAATCAAAATTGATTCGTGTTGAATTACAATCTACAGGTGATGTAACTGCAAAAGAATTTGTGTTGGGTGACGCTGTAAAAGGTGGCAACACAGGTTCTAATGCACATGCAGGTAAAAAGGGTACAAATAAAGTACTCTTAGAGTCAAAATACTTTGATTCTAAATTAAATGGGTGTTCTGCTATTTTCAGTGCTGTTGATGAGTTTACTCAAACATTTAATGTAAGCATTGTTGATGAAAATGGTAATGTTGTTGAGCAATTCAGTACATTATCTTTAGACCCTAAATCTCCACGATTTGTTGAGACTATTATTAATAATGGCTCTATTCGTGTTAATGCTAAGGTAGATACAGATGCATCTGTTAATTATGCTGAAGATACTTTAATCTTTAGTGGTGGTGATGATGGTATCTTAGGCATTACTGCTAGTGATATTATTGGTGATGTTTCTGGTGGTGGTTTACAAAGTTTCTCTAACCCAGAAACAGTTACTATCGATGTATTAACTGCTAGTGGTTGGAGTGATGCTAGTGTTATTAAGGCTGGTTTACATATTGTTGAGAACCGTGCCGATTCTATCTTTATCGTAGACCCACCATTTGGTATGGGTGTACAAGAGATGGTTAATTGGTCAAATGGTAAGGGTTCATATACTAATCAAAATGGTCTTGATACATCTTATGGTGCATTGTATTGGCCGTGGTTACAAATTAGTGATAGTTTCACTAATAAAAATATTTGGCTACCACCTAGTGGTTTCGTAGCTGGTCAGTATGCATATAATGATAAGGTAGGTTTCCCTTGGTTAGCACCTGCTGGTTTGAATCGTGGTAGGATTACTAAAGCTATTAATACAGAGTATTCACCTACACAGGGTGAGCGTGATGCTTTGTATGGTCATAGGAATGTAGTAAACTGTATTACAAACTTTATCGGTCAAGGTATTGTTATCTGGGGTAACAAAACACTTCAACGTCAACCAACTGCATTGGATAGGGTTAATGTTCGTAGGCTAATGAGTTTCTTAGAACGTAGCATTGCTATGAAATCTAGGTACTTTGTATTCGAGCAAAACTATGATGCTACTTGGGAGCGTTGGAAAACTCTTATCGAGCCAGTTTTGATTAATGCTAAAAATAATGGTGGTTTATATGATTATAAAATTGTGTTAGAAGCTACTGCACAAGATTATGAAAACAATCGTATGCCTATCAGTATTTACGTTAAACCAATTAAAGCCGCTGAGTTCATTAGTTTGACTTTCAACATAATGAATTATAGTGCTAGTTTCAACTAATAAGGGGGATATGATATGAGTCAGTTAAATGCCGCCTTTATGTCTATGGACTCAACGTATGAGGTTCAACGTACCAATAACTTTAGGTTTATTGTAGATTTAAGTGAGTTCTCTAATAATACATCATCTTCAAGTGGTGATATTATTGAGTTGGCTTGTGATAGCACAGGTCTACCTACTGTATCTAATGACCCTATTGAGTTGGATTATGGTAACTCACAAATCAAGGTAGCTGGTAAAGCAACTACTGATGATATTACAGTTGCTGTAAAAGACTTTATCGAACCTGACGTAGAGAATATTCTATGGCAATGGAGGATGAAAGTTTATAATCCTAAGACTGGTAAAGTTGGTTGGGCGAATAACTATAAACGTACATGTATGATTGTTCAATATGGTCCGAATGGTGAAGTATTGAGGAAATGGCAATGTGATGGTTGTTGGCCGACTAGTTTAGACTTAGGTGAATTAGACTACTCTAGTGGTGATAAGAAACAAATTAGTATGAACTTGTCTGTAGATACTGCGTATCTTGTACGTGATGGTCAAAATACTCATATTTATGGTACAGACTAATTTAGTTAGTTTTATAGGACGTAGTGTATGCTACGTCCTATTTTTGTGTTATAATGTTTGTGTGTGGTTTCATACTTATCTTTATGTGTTCTCATATTAAGGAGTTTATGAGGTTAAGGTGGGTTCATTGGTTATTGACATAATTAATTACATGTACTATAATTAATTATGTTGATTAACAGCCATGGTCAATTAAAAAAGCTGACATCAGAATATGGTGTTAGCTTTTTTAATTTATATACAATTTGGGGATGGTTTTTCTATCTGGGGTTTACATATTGTTTTTCTTGTGGTATATTGTATGTAGTAGATGAGAGTGGTTACTCATCTATTATATGTAGGTGATTGCGTTACATCTACATATACCTCCCTTTTTACTGTTACGTTTGTTTATTTCCTTTCGTAGCGTAACAGTAAATTTACATATTGTCTTTCTTATTGGAAAAATTAGGTTTTTCATGATAAGTATGCTTTGTTGCATATATTTTTCTCCGTTAGAGTGTTACATTGATTACTTCGGCTCTTATCAATGTAACACTCTTTTTCTTTTTGTATAGCAGTTTAATAAAAATTTAATTGTTTATATTAAGTTGTAGTGTTTTTGATGGTAGAGTTTTATATATAAGTTTCATGTGGTTGAGGTATTATTCTTGTTGTTTATATCTTAACTTCATCTTATATACATAATCAGAGGGGTTTAGAGTAGATAGAATAGCATCACAATCTACTTTTACATTAGATGGTTATATGTAAATTTCACAGTACTTTTCGATAGAAATACTAAAGCTAGTTGCAGATAATCATGTTTTCATGTAGTAGAGGTGGTGTTTTATGAATTTAATTGAGATGTTATCTGTGTTGGGTATGAACATAAGTATAGGTGATGTTTCAATAGCAACATTACTTTTACTGACAATCATACAAATATCTCCTATTGAGTTCAATCCTTTATCTATTATATTGTCTATTATAGGTAGAGAATTGAATAAAGAAGTAATTGATAGGGTTGAGAAATTGGAAAAGTTAGGGGAGTCTAACAGTAGGGGAATAGACAAACTATCTTATGAGGTTTCTGAGACTAGGGCAATTAACGCAAGGTCTAGATTATTGGAATTTAATGACGATTTACTACATAATGTGGCTAAATCTAAGGAGAGTTTTGACCATATAATGGCAGACATTACGTATTATGAGCATTTCTGTAGAAAGCATGCAGATTTTCATAATCATGTTTCAGATATGGCTATTAAAAATATAGAGGACATATATCGTAAGCGATTGTCAAGGAATGATTTCTTAAAATAGATTAATGGTTATATTGAATATAGTAGAGATAGTAATACTTTTTACTATCTCTATTTTTGTGTTAATTATTAAATTGTTATATAGTATATATACTTTGGTAAAATGATAATGTAGTTAGTTTAGCAGATATCCTTTTAAAACCTAGCAATTATAATTGATATTTATATAATTTTT
>ERZ773037.4-NODE-4-length-210885-cov-6.898174_pt1 | contig 210885 bp, 242 predicted proteins | sample MGYA00511466_ERZ773037 | MGnify/ENA primary metagenome ERZ773037 (study PRJEB29015, sample SAMEA2738146) | human oral metagenome | biome: human oral; feature: human-associated habitat; material: saliva | place: China | collected 2202 ... | reverse complement strand
AGGTTTGAGGTTTGAGGTTTGAGGTTTGAGGTTTGAGGTTTGAGGTTTGAGGTTTGAGGTTTGAGGTTCAGCTCTCCAAAACCACCTCTGTGGTATCCTCACTTTGCGTTTCAACTTTTGCTATTTAGTTCAACCTCTAACTGGAACGCCCAAACTCCGTTCAACTCTATTTATTTTGGTTAGGTTTTGTTTCTTTTATAAGTTTAGGTTCTACCTTGGTTCTAGTTGTACTTGCTTTACTTTGCTTCCTTGTTTAATTAAAGGGGACGTCCAACTTTGTTGGGCTTCGGTTTTGCTTTGTGGTGTTCCTTTCTTGTAAGCGTTGGTTCTAATTAAGTAGTTTGAACTTCAGTTAGATTGAGTAGAAGATTTACGGAACGTCCAACTTTCGATAAACTCGATAAAAGTTCAAACCTTTGCGGTATCATTAGTCCACGTGTTTCTAATTTAGTTTTCAGTTCTGAGATTTTTGAAGTGAATTAAATTTAGAAAGCTTTTTCCACTCTTCTTTTTCTACTATTAAAAACTCTCCCCAGGATCCCCATTCGGTATCCAACTTTTTACTTTTTCTTTATAGTAAATACAATTCAAACATAATATTTTTAATTTAGTCTAAAAATAATGAACTTATCCCATTTTGATTATAATTTTGTATATCTTGTTACTTGATTTTAATTTGAAAATAATGTATAATAGACCTTAAGAAATTCAGCGAGGTAAAATTCTAGTTACAGGGTTAGATTTCAGACTGAAAATTTTATAGAGAGGATAAAGTACAGAAAAGTAGAATGATTTATTTTGTACTTATAAGATAAATCATAAAATTGTAGTTTTTTGTGTGGTTTTAACTATTTTGAGTAAAAAGAAACCGATTTTTAATACTTTAAACCAGATTTATTCTGATATTGCTTTATTCCAAACGCGATTGGAAAATAATAAACACATCCCATCGAACTCCGTCTTACAAACACTTGAAGACTTGCAGTTTGCAGGTACTCTCGTTGATTTTTTAAAAAGTGGAGCGTATCTGAATTTGAGCAAGTCCAATCAAGAAAGCACCTTGAGTTTGTTATCTCTGTATCGATCGGGGTTGACTCGTCAGCAGTTAATTGACTTGTCCGACTTAACTTCTCGGCAAATTTATTACGCAAGTTTGAAAGTAGAAGAAAGTCTCGAATCTCATTTTCCAACTGGCTTATTAAGTCTATGGAAAAACCGTCAGTTTCAAGTGATTAAGGAGTATTTGCAGGTCGATTCTGATGAACTTTCTACTATTATAAAAGAAATTTCAGAGTTTCTTTTAGTGCAAGTTGCTCCAAGTTTACTAGGTCAGCGAACAAGTGAACTTTACCAAGTAGATTTGATTAAAGAGAAGTCCAAAGAAGAGATTACTGAGTCGCTTGTCAAGGTCTTAGAGATAGAGAAACAAGTTAAGCAGTTTCTCTCAGAAAACCTTGAAGACATTAAGGTTTGGGGGTCACTCACTCGGTATCTTACTTTGAACAAAACTCTTCCTGCAGACTTGGTTTTGGAACTTCAAAAGAAGAACTTCCCAAACTACAACACAGTTGAGTTTGAGAAGGTCGAGGGAATTTGAGATGATTGATAAATACACGATAGACTCTCCATACAAGGCTCTTTATTGGTCTTTCTACAACATTGCTTATAGTGAGATTTACAAGACTGTACCAGAGTTCATTCCAACAGTTCCTTTTGAACCAAGTGCCCTTAGTAAGTTAGATGGGTATCCGTATGTGAGCACGGCTTCTGCTCGTAAGCTTTTAATGTTAAAAGAAACTGTAGCAGCAGTTCCTCCTAGCTATGATTATCGGAGGTTGTTGGCTCACTTTGAAACAATCGTAGAGCATTTCAGAGTTTCAAACACTTCCTTTGTCATTACTGAGGAAAATTATACCTATTTAAAACCTAATAACTACCCTTACCAACTCTCGTATAGTTTGGTGGTCTTGTGGTTTGCGATTTATCTTGATGTGATTGTAGGAGATTTTCATTTAAGTGTGAAAGGTCTTTCCTCAGAGTTAGCTGAGTCCAGTATTCTTTACTATTTCAAACTCTTTGAGTATTTACCGATTGACTATGATTTGAGTGCGAAAGATATAGACACGATTAACAGTCAACTCTATGTTGAGATGGCTCGCTTTCATGGGTACATGAACAAAGAGGTCTTACCGATTTCTGAGAAACAAAAACTCTTCAAAGAGCAAGGGTATCAGGAAGGTTCGATTGTTTTTTTGTACGAGAAAGGTTATGTAGCCAATGAAGAGGTTCGCAGTAGCAAAGGGACTAATAAGTTCATTCAGAAAGTCCACTTAGCTAAGATAACTAAGGTCACAGACACAGAGGTGCAGTTCCATACTTACAACTTCTACAAGACTAGAGAAGCTTTACTAGAAGATTTTGAAAGTCTCCCAGAGACAATTCAAGATTTGTATGGTAGTTACTTCGAGTTTCTTGAACCGTCACTAACTGTAAGCAGAGTAGAGGTGGGTTGGGACACCTTGGGAGTTAACTACGCTCAAACTAATAACTCAGTCTATGCAGAGCATTATTTCATCACTAAAGTTGAGTCTGTTTATTCTGTTCCGATTACAGTTTTGAACGATAACTTACACTATGAAATAACTGTTCTTCCGATTGAAGTTGCAACTCTCTTCCTATTATTGTCTTATGGAGTCTCATTTGATGAAGAACTCTACCAAAAGCAGTATTCCGTAGAGGTTTCGCACATTCGTGAGAGGGTATCCTTCTACACCTCGCAACTGGAAGAAAAGTTAGGTTACGAAATAAGTGACTTTTGTAAAGTTAAAGAACTTAACTAGAAAAAGAGGTTGTTTAGATGAAAGACACCTATAAATATAATGTGGAAGTCGTAGATGATGGAGTAGAGCGCACGGTTGCGTGCGTAAACCTCTTTAAACATAGGCTTTATAGAGGTTTGGTTCAAACATGTGGGAAAGGTCACTATACTTGTTTATTTGAGATTTTGGTTTACCCTTTGTCTTATAAGAAGAACAAATTAGCAACTTACTATAACCACTTGATACGGAAGGATTTATTTGACCTTACTGAACTCTCGCTTGAGGGCATCACATTACTACGTGAGACTTTCCCTTTGGAATTGTTACATCAAGCCTTTAAATTAGCAGTTCCAGAGCTTTACCTCTATAATAAGAAAGTGACTTCAGATAAGTACAAGCTCTTGGTTTCAAATTATTCAGAGCTTGAAGAGAATTATATAAGGAGATTAGGTCAATGTGGCAAAAAGTTTCAAAAATAGCACTTGTTGGTCTATTAGCACTCTCAGTCTCCGCCCCAACTGTGGCACTCGCTAGAGGTGGTCACGGAGGTGGTCATGGAGGTGGTCATGGTGGCTCTCACGGAGGGTCTAAAGGTGGTTCAAAAGGTTCTACTGGTTCACATAATACAAGCAACCACGGAGGTTCAACAGGGTCTAAAAGTGGTTCTCACTCTATTTCTCATAGCACAAGTCACGGTCGGTCTTACCGACCTAGTGCAATAGGAACGCCAATTTCCTCTTGGCGCTCCTTAAGTTCTCAAGCAGAGTTTAAGAGTGGACACACTTCCGTTCCATCTTTCACTTCCTCTGAGAATACTGTGAAAACCTTTTATTCCGCAGATAACCCTATAAATATGTTATTGTACCGCCCTTTGTATGGGTATCCCCACTCATCTGCACACCATTTACCTGTTCAGACTGAGGAAGAAGATAAGAAAAAGGATAAACCGTTTAATACCGCTATTTTGTGGGTTTTAGCAGCTATTATGGTTCCATTACTCGCATTTATTGGTTATGTTGCCTTTTCAAACTAAGTTTCATTGGGTAAGATTGGGATAACTCTTGACAGTAAAGGATTTGCTAAATTGGGTGGTGGGTATCCCATCCCACCTCTGATTTTTCTCCAAATTGGGAAAGTAAAATGTTGAAAATTGACTGTAATATGCGCGAGTTTTCGAAAAACTCAACATTAGCAAGGGTTTAGACAAACTTAAATATAATTTCCTTGATTTAAAAGCATTTAGAGGGTATCTAAAGAATTTTTGGATTTCCTGCCACTAAATTTTATCTTGGAGAGCAAACCTCCAAATATTTTCCACTAAAACTGGAGTTTTCCTTTTAGATAAACTAGTTTGAAGAGTTGGCAAGTTTAAAATTCCTTGGTACGATTGCTTTTTAAAGATTTGCGCTAAATTAGTTGGAGGGTATCTCTCAAACTCTTTCAAATTTTTCCTAGGTAAAAGAAGTAAACAATAAAAATTTTGTGCCACTAAACTTGAAAATCATTGTTAGTCAAGGGTTTCCACCTATCTTTCTCACAATGTGAGGAGGGTATCTATTAAAAGGTTGAGTTCCCTTGCCACTAAATACTATTGGAAAAATGGAAAATTGTCTAACTCCTTGTCTCTCTAAGCGTACAAGAAAAGGCAAGTGGGTATCCTCTTAACACTATGAAATTTTCCCACTTTCCGAACACTAACTTGGCAGTAACTTGTCAATACTCGGATTTTGGATTTTTCGCAGTTTTTCATTTGTAGCCTCATTTCAGCATAAACATAAAAGATTAGATTTTAATTATACAAACAGAAAAATGGACTGCTTTCAGTCTCATTATATATTATATATAGAAGAAAGTTGGTAAAAAATGTATCAATCAGCACTCGACAACCTCAGTAACGACAAGGGTTTTGCTAGTGTAAAACCTAGTGCAAATTCAGAGCAACAACCTACTGAGGAACAAATTTACGAAGCAAATATGAAGAAGTATTTGGAGCTAGTCGCTTCTAAAGGTTATAATTTAGAAGAGTTGGAGCCAATTATTCGTTCAGATGGTCGCACAGAGTTGTTTGCGACTGCGGGTTCGGGTAAGTCCACTTCGATTTCTTTGATTTTAGCGAAGGATAAAACGATTGGTCGCTTGTCTCCAGCTCAGAGAGGGAAGAAAGTCGCTTGGGTCACAACCTTCTTAAGTAAGGGTGCAGAAGAGATTAAGCAAAATGTGGAGCGCACCTTTGCTAAGTTAGGTCTTTCTTCGGTATCCACAAACGATCTCACATTTAGTACCTTACAATCAGAGTTCTTTGAGCTTTTAAGACTTCGTGGGTTTAACCTTACAGATAAGTCAAAATCAGACTATGTTCAAATGTTGGATACAGGTGGTGGTGACTCCGAAGGGTCTCGTATTTTCAATGCAATTATGGGTCGTCTCTTTCGTAAGCATGATTTAGGGGAAGAAGGAAGTACCTACATTTCTCTTCAAGATAAGCGAGACTTGTCTGCTATTATTTCCAATTACCGTAACTGTTCTATTTCTGAGTACCAATTCGGTGAAGCAGCAGACACGGCAAAACGCTTGAACCTCCCAAGAAATTTACTTCCTATGGTAGTTGAAGATTACCAAGCGCTGAAGACTTCTATGAACGTCATTGACTTTGACGATTTAATGTCTCTTGTCTACGATTATATGGTTGTAGAGAAGAAAGATGATCCAGTTCAAATGGCTTGGGTCAACTTCTACAAAAACCGCTACGAATACTTTATGTTGGACGAAGCCCAAGATATGTCTGAGTTGCAGTACCAAGTCTTGAAACCAATTTTCGAGAACTGTCCACGTGTGGTTATTGTAGGCGACCCAGACCAGTCGATTTACGGTTTCCGTGGGTCAAACCCAGAGGTTATGGAGTGGTTCGACAAGGAGTACCAACCCACTAAGTACCCACTCTCGGTATCTTATCGTTGCCCTTCAAACATTTTGAAGCCAATCACTAAGTCGATTGAGAAGAACTCAAATCGTTATGAACACTCTCTTCGCTCCTTTAAAGAAGGTGGAGTCCTTGAAGCTTACCATTTCGACTCTGTAAAAGATATGGCTGAAGCTTCTCTTCAGTTGATTGACAGGTATTTAGCAGAAGGAAAAACTATTTCAGTTCAGTCCCGTGTGAACTTCACTTATTCTCCATCTTCTATTCTTTACGCAGTTAAGCGCCAAGGTGACTTCAATTTACTTGGGGACGTAAGAGATTTCAACACTTCTCGGTATCGAAAAGTTTGGAACCTCATTGAAATGGTGCGTGGTCGAGGTTTGGTTGATATTAAGAACAACTTGAAAGTCTTAGCTCCAGAGCTAAAACCTTGGGATGCGAAAACTCTCGCAGAGCGCCTAATGAACGCTATTCCAGAGAACAAAAATATCTTGTTCTCAGATAATTACGCTTATTTGGATTTCATTGCGCAAGAATATGGTCTTAAGTCCTTAGCAACTTTGGTTGATAAACTAAGAAACACTTATGGAGCAGAGTTCCCCGGAGAAATGGTTCTTTTCAAAGAACTGCTGGCTCATGTACTTTATTGGGGTGAACCCGCAAATGCAGAAGTGGTCGGTACAATTTCAACTTTGGCAGAAGAGAGTGATACAATCACAGACTTCTTTAGCAACATGGACTTTATCAACAATAAAATTCGTGAAGCGAAAAGAGGTGGTACATCTCTCTTGACCTTTGCTACTCCTTTTAGCTTTAAAGGTCGTGAAGCTAATGTCAACATTATCTTTGATGATTCTGAGGGTGTCTTCCCTTATACATTGAGTGGAGAATTGAGTTATGAAGAAGAGCGTCGAGTTCATTTCGTAGCAGGTACACGTGGTGATGAAGTTACGATTTACCTCACTCGCAGAGGAAAAGCTTCACCGTTCTTGAAAGAGATGGGTATCCCACTTAAATCGTGGACTCCACTTGACGGAGTGGTGCTAAATGGTGTACAATTAAAACAAGAATTGAGTTTGAAAGAACGCATGCAAAAAGCCAAGGTCGAAGAGCAATTAGGTGCGTTCACAGACTTCGATTTGAAACTTTGATTTTAAGAATGTGTGGTAACAGATTTGAATAAGAATGCGAATTTAGGTCTCTCCTTTTTTGACATACAAGCGTTAGATGTGAACCGAAACGTGAAGGATGAGTTGACTCTCGGTCTCCTTCACGGTTTGGATTTAACACCTTTTATAACAAGTGATAAGGTAGACTTTGAGCTACTAAGAGCAGTTCGCCTATGTTTGGAGCATGATGTACCTCTTTATTTGGTAAACGCTAATTTGGATAAAGATGTGTTAACTCCTTTGTACAAGTTGTATAGCGCTCATAGAACTTTGGACTCCAGTGGTTTATCTAACTATTTCAACTCAACCAATTATGAGTTGATGGTAGAACCAAAAACCCTCGGTATCCTTGTTGATTTGGCGCTTGAAAATGTAGACTTTTCTAAGGTTGACTTCACCTTAATTCCTTTGTCTACAATAGAAGTTTTCGCTTCTGCTTTGGTTCAAGGTGTTGAAATCACTGACTTGCAAAACAGTCGAGCGGTATCCGACAAAGACTACCTCGATTTTCTAATCTCTCTTCGTATGGCAGGAGTCGATATTTCTCCATTCTTGGAGGGTTCATGGTCTGAAAGTCAGATTTTGGCGATTCTAAGAGGTCGCTTGAAGATGTCTGTAGTGGACTTCATTCAACATTATATCAATGAGAACTTCACTGCGGGTCAAATTGAACAGTGTTGGAGAGCTTCAGATTTCGGTTGTTTGAGTTTGGTTTGTAGTACCGATAAAGACGGTTTTCCGATTTACAATGAGTACCAAATGTACCAGTTGGTAGAAGGTGCGCGTTTTAACTTAGACTATCGTTTATACGCAGACCCTTCTTTGAATGACTCAGAGATGGCTCTAGCTCGCACAGAACTTTTCAAGAAGGCTGATGAGAACAAACGTGGAGAGCTTTCAAGTAAGATTAAGTCTTATAAACCGAAGGGAGCATTTTGGTAACTCTCATGGACGGCTTTTATCTATGGGTTCTTTTCGTTTTCAACTCTGTATTTCTCTTTGGAATTGCGGTATCTTACGCTTTGAAGGAACTTCAAATTTTCGAAGAAGTGAAGAATAAAGAGAATATGAGAAGAGAGCATTTATATCTAGCAGGCTTGGGAGCGATTGGTTTAACTCTGCTCTTTGTAGGAGCGATATTTGTAGTTTAGATTAAAGAAAATAGAGGTGATGCGTGTACTTACCTCTATTTTTATTTGACTTATTTTTACTTTTGTGATATAATAAAACTACTAAAAGAATAGAAGAAAGAGGGTTTCATTTATGTTAGAAACTGTAGAAAATTTGAAAGCAAAGTATGATTTGGAACTGGACGGTTCTTTTGATTTGCAAACACAAGGAGACTCCTTGGTTTTCCGGTACCATTCTCCTAATTCAGCAGTTGGTGTTGTCTCTTCCCGCTCTATGAAAGCAGGGCAATACGTTGCTGATTTATTGAGTTTTATGGAATGCGTAGCTTTGCTTGAAAGTACGCTTGCTTAAAAGTAGCTTTTGATTAAAATTGGAGTTGAAAATATGTATAGATTGTCGCAGTTTCTTGCAGTTAGTGGTGCAATAATGTTATTTACCTCATTTCGGTTTATGGGAGTAGTTCTTTTAATTTTAGCAGGGGTTATTCTCTTTAAAAATTCGGATGAAAAGGGGAACTTAAATGAAGGTTTCAAACCAGATATCGAAAAGGAACGTCAAGCTTACATGAAGCGCAGAACGGCTCAAGCTAATACAACATCTAGTCTCCCAAAACATACCTTTTTAGCTTACAACAATGATATTCTTTATGAAGAGGTTGCAACTAGACGTGATTTTCACACCATGTTAACGGACACAATCTTGGCTAACAAAACTAACTCTTATACTCTAACAAAGAAAGATTCACTAGGTCGTATCGTTGGTGGTCTTGTAACTTTCACAGGCGAAGAGCTAGATGAAAGAGGAAGAGACATTAAGAGAGGTTTTTACACACGTGACAATGAAGCTCGCAAGAACGCCCAAGTTCCCGGATTTGACTTAGTGAAGTCTGAGTGGGTCAAACTCAAAGACCAACCGTATCCTCTCTACCATAGAACCCATTTAGTACCTTACCGTTTCTGTTTAAATGATGGGGAGTTTGAGAGTGTTTTATTTACAGGAACGGCTCGCTTAAACAGTGGTTTTCGTGCAGACTTGAAGTTCATTCCTAATGATGAAACTCATGCTAAAAATGTCCGTCAGATTGTACAAGCGGTATCGTCAAATGCCTTTGCATTTTCAGACTCAAAACGAACTCAGAGATTGTCTCTCGATGACTTTGAACGTGCAGTAGGAGACTTGGTTCACAGAAGTGCTGAAGCTTACAACCATACTTACAAATATGGGGTTGAGTGTTTTTATGATAATGAGAGCCTTATTCCAAATAGAGTTTTAGCAGTTTTAACAGATGTGACAGACAAGAAAACCTTATTTGCAGCAGTTTTAGAAAATGTAATTTAAGAGAAGGAGTATTATTTTGTCTAACTTAGATAAAGAAGTGTACAGAGCAGTAAAAAAAGAAGCTGATAGGGTATCCGCTATTATGTCAGCTCTTCTTTTGGATAGAATTTCTGCAACAGAAGCAGAAAAGCAACTAGGGGTAAATTACTCTAGTTTCGCTCGTAAGAAGTTAAATAAGAGTGCTTGGACGAATAGTCGAGTAGTTGCTCCTTTACAAAATACACTTGTATTTAACCACGATTTACTAGATAATATGAGTGAAACAGCTTTCGGCTCTTTTTGTCGCCTGGTCTTTGGTTCTGAGGTTACCGAGCTTTCAGATGAGTTCTTTTCTAGCTTTCTACCTTTTGTAGATACCGTTGTAAAAAGCGTAGATGAAACAGAACAGAAGTGGTTTGAGAAGTTTTTCAAAGGTTCAACATGGTTGACTGCTAAGAACACAGGAGACTTTCTAGTAGCAGTTTCTAACACACAAAGGGTATCCCCAACTCGCCAACCATTTGTTGAGAAATCAATCGCTAACATTATCAAAAACGTTAGCAAGTCTTGGTACATCAACGATAAAGGTTTGGTCATTCGTTACCGAAGCTCTTCTAGGGTTTCTGAGCGTTTGTTAAAAGAGGGTCAAGTCTTAACTGAGGTTGAAGGTGTTGTTACTTACCGTCCGAAAAAGAATGGTTCTCAGATTGAACCTTGTCTCACAGTTGATTTGTTCAATTCTAAAATTCGAGCTTTGTTGAAAAGTAAAGGGTTTACCTTTATTTCAGATTTAGAGTCTGTAACGAAGATTGGTCTGCAGAGCTTTGCAGGTCTTGGAATTTCGTCATTTTGGAAAATTGAAGATAAGGTAGAGTCTTTGGGGTATCAATTTAAAATTGTGGAGGTCTAAATGGTGCTAGTCAGACGAAATAAACCTGTAAATAAAACAAAGTTATTTAGAAATTTTACAAGTTTGAATAGAGTTCGAGACTTTGCAGGTCATGTAGAGGTTGAAAATTTGATTTGGAAGGTTAGGGAGACAGAAACAAGTATTCTATTTATGTTTTCTGATGGTGTAGTGAACACCTTGAAATTGGAAGAACACGGAGCCTTTTGGAAGTCGAATGAAAAACATACTTCTGTTGTTTCCAAGTCTGGACATTTAAAGAAGTATTTGAAAAAGAAAGTGATTTCACACTATTATAAGAAAGAGGGGAAGGTTAGTAAATGAAGTTAAAATATGAGGACTACACAGAAAATACAAATTTGGTAATTGAATTGAGTGAAATCTTAGCTAGTTACACTGTTTTTACTACAGATAGCGAGTCTAGCTTTAGACATCGTTTAAATTTGGTTCGCTCAGTGCATCTATCTCGTCTTTGCATTCAGTTTGTTTTTACAGATAATACAACTAAGGTTTTAATTCTTGGAGATAATGAACCTTATTGGTCAGAAAATGAGATTAAACCAGATTTTGGTTCTAATTACCTTAGTCCAACTCGTCTATTGGAGAAAATGAAACAAGTGGCTATAGACTATCTATATGAAGAGGTGCGATAAATGAAATTAAAATATGAAAACTATATGTTGGACAAAACTGCTCCAGAGTACCTAGTAGCAACCATAGTTTCGCTTGTGGTACACAGTGTAGACAAAGAAGAACAACTTTGGGACACTTATACTCTAGTTCGCTCTATAAAATTAACTAAATCGCAAATTTCAGTTGAATTTGTAGATGGTACAGAAAAAGTCGTAATTTTAGGTGATTCTGAACCTTATTGGTCTGAAACTGACGTTACACCTACCTTTGGGTATCCTCAAATCGAAGCGGAGCAAGTTTTAGAGCAATTTCTTCTTGAAGTGGTTGAAATTTTGTATGTTAAAGATTAGGAGAGTTAGTTTACATGAAGTTAAAATTTAGTGATTACACTTTGCGCCCAGACGTTCTCAACAAACTAAGTAACGAAATAGTTATTTCCTATGTTTCTGCAAGAGACAAGAAAACAGGTTTGTTCACTAAAGCTAACTTGGTGCATTCTGCTACGTTTGCTAAAACTTTTATCCTTATTCGATTGAATGAAGGTTCTAATTTGGTTTTGAACTTATTGGAAGACAGAGTTGAATGGGGAGAAAACGAAGTGAGTCTAAATTTTGGTGACATTATCTCGAAGTTAGATTTATTGACTATAATTGAGAAAGTAGTTCTTCAATACTTATATGTAGAATACTAAGGAGGTTGCTTATGTCAAAAGTTCTCAATGTGAAATTGTTAAACTCAGACGGTGGTTATTTGGAAAGCATCCCAGACCATTTAATGAAGCGTATTCTAGCCAAACTTTTATTTGTTCATGAAACTTATAAAAATGGAGATGGTTCTTTTGGGGTAAGTTCTTTGGTTGAGCAGGTGGAATTTCGAGGTCACTCTCTACACTTTGTTTTCGTAGATGACTCTGAAATAAATTTGGTAGAGAAAGGAAACACAGTAGATTGGGTATCTTCAAACGAAAGTTCTCACTCCAATTTATCTAACAACTCTAAATTGTTAGAGCGCTTGAAGACGATTGTAACTAGTCCAAGCATGTGGAAGTAGGTGCAACTTTCATGAAATTACGCTATAATAACTATAGAGACGAACTCTCTTCAATTACTTTGCAAAAGCTCTCTTCAGAGCTTTTATCGGTTCATGGTTTCCTTGATACAAAATTCTCAACTTTTGTAGGAAATGTCCTCTCTTTCGTAGAATTTCAAGATAATCAGATAGTCTTTCATTTCCTTGGTGGAAAAGTAGCAGTCCTTGAACTAAAAGAACACCAACCGTTGTGGGTATCCACAGTTTACTTTGCTACTTTCAACGGTCACTCTTTTCCTTTGAATTTAGATACTTATAGAAGAATAGTTGAAAGATACCTTTACATTAGAAAGCGAGATTAGAAATTGAATGTATTAGAGTTATTTGCAGGAGTAGGTGGTTTCCGAGTAGGTCTTGAGAAAGCAAGTTCTACTTTTAAAACTTTGTGGTCAAATCAGTTTGAGCCATCGAGAAAGTCGCAAGATGCTTTTGAAGTCTACAATTACCATTTCCCAGATAGCGAGAATTGGAACGAAGACATCACCACAATCCCCAATGAGCGTTTTTCTGCTCTAAAAGGTCAAGTAGATTTAATTGTAGGTGGTTTCCCTTGCCAAGACTATTCTGTAGCAAGAACCAAGAAAAATGAACAGGGTATCGAAGGTAAAAAGGGAGTCCTCTTTTGGGAGATCATTAGAGCTACAAAACTAAGTCAACCTAAATATTTACTCCTTGAAAACGTAGATCGTTTGTTAAAAGCACCTTCAAAACAACGGGGTAGAGACTTTGCGATTATGTTGAGAGCTTTTGCTGACTTAGGTTACGGAGTGGATTGGAGAGTCATTAACCCTGCTGATTATGGTTGGTGTCAAAGAAGAAAGAGAGTCTTTCTCTTTGTTTATCGAAAAGACACTGCTTACTTCAATAAACAACGAGGTTTAGAAGATTTCGGAGTAGGTACTAGCGGTATCTTTGAATCCACTCACGAAACTAAATTAGGAGTTGTAAAAGATAGAGCTTTGTCCTTCACATTACCTGAAGACATCGTAGAGGTTTCAGATTTCTTTTCTATGCAGTTTTGGAACGCCGGTAGTATGATAGAGGGTCGAGTAGTTACGAAAGAGCTAGAGCCTTATTATGATGGTGCTTACTTAGTCTTGAAAGATGTGTTAGAGTGTTCCTCAGATTTGCCTAACTCTATTTATTTGTCTGAGGATAAAGTAGATAAGTTCCGTTATTTGAGAAGTGCCAAGAAGTTTGAGCGTACTAACTCTGAGGGGTTCACTTACACTTACTCAGAAGGAGCGATGTCTTTAGTAGATAACGCAGACTTACCTTCTCGCACTTTATTGACTTCTGAGGGTTCAATTAGTCGCACTACTCATTTGATAGAAGATAGTGAAGGGTATCGCCTTTTGACGGCACTTGAAACTGAGCGATTACAAGGTTTCCCGGATGATTGGACTGCAATTAAATTAAGTAACGGAAAAGAAGTAGCAGTATCCGATACACGAAGAAAATTCTTTATGGGAAATGCCCTCGTTGTTGAGGTTGTTGAGAATTTAGGTAAATATATTGCTGATAGATTAGAGTGGAAGTAGGTTTAATTATGGAAATTACTTGGTTTAGTTGGCAGAAGAATGAAGTTTGTTTAAAGAAAGCAGATATTTTTGTAGACTTTAATAAGGAAACAACTAAATTAGAACACGGTACGTTGTTTTCTGCAGTTGGTACAATTTAGGTAGGTGCGGTTTTATGGTAAAACAGGTTTACAGAAGAAGTAAGCAAGTCTATCTTGTTGAGTTTTAGGGTGATTGTCATTGTTTAGCGACTGCAAAACGATTGCAAGCTCTTCTGAAGTCAGGTGAGTTGCTAGGAGAGAAAGTTGAGATTGAATTGGAGAAATTAGGTAAAGACTGGGTTGTTCCACGTTCTGTTTTAGAAGACTTATACTCTCGATTTGAAAAGAGTGGTCTCGGTATCTCACCTTTATGGTTGGAATTTTGAGGTAACACTTATGGTTGAAGAGTTTTTCTTTATAGGAAATAGAACAGGTAAGACAAACAGTCCTATTAAAGATAAAGACGGTTTGACTTTGACTGATTATTGGTCTACTGGTTTAATTGATAATAAATCTATAGTTGTAGTTGATAAGAGAGGTGCTTTTAGTGGAAACAAAAGAACACTTTAACAAACGTATGATCGCTAGAATCCGTAGGATTTTAAATGAAACGGAACAGTACAAAACAGAGTTGCTACAGACTTTATGTGAGCAAAACGGCATTGTTATTCAAGCAAATAACCGTAGGGTTGTAAATACAGACTACTTAATTAGTAGAATTGAGAACGAAGATATTCCTTTTACATTTATGTATAGTGCGAATAAAACTTATGTTTTTGGGGATTTGCTAATCGGTTTGGTTGAACATTCTAGTTACAGTTACTTTGTGGTATCTCTTAAACCTCCAGTTTTCGATTTGAAAGATTGGGTTTCGCATTACGAGTCATTAGAGTCCTTTTTAAATGATATTGAAACTGAAAGTAATAAATAACGGAGAGGTTTTCTTAATGAATTGGTACGACTTTATGATAAATGCAGCTAAAGATTCTCGATATAAAGCTAACCCTTGGTTCAGGTATTTAAGAGAAGTAATTTTTGAAAACTACACCTATTTAACTGATGAAGATATAGAGAACTTACTTAATTCCACGGAGTTAACTGCTTTTCAAAAAGTTACTTTAAAGTGCGCAGTTCAGATAGGTTCGCCTACTCACGCCCATGTGGTGTCTTTAAATAACTCAGCAAATGTTGAGGAGGTAAGAAAATTAAGGGAGGGTTAAATTCTTGGAAAGCATAACATCAACATTAAGAGTCTTGGGAAGCACTACAGTAGTAGGTTCAGATAGAGAACAACACGATTTCTACGCAACTGAGCCTAAAGCAGTAGAGTTATTACTCGATGAGGACCAATTTCAAAAGGATATTTTAGAACCTTGTTGTGGGTTGAACCACATTACTGATGTTCTAAAGAGCCGAGGGTATCAAGTTACAACCTCCGACCTTATTGATAGAGGTGTTGGTGCTGAAGTAAAAGATTTCTTTGAGTATGAGTCTTGGTACGGAGATATTGTAACCAACCCTCCATATTCCCAAGCAGTAGACTTTGTAGAACATAGTTTGAAGATTATTGAAGAAGGTTCTAGGGTTACTATGTTTCTAAAAATTCAATTCTTAGAGGGAAAGAAGAGGAAAGAGTTCTTCAAAAAGTACCCACCTAAGTACATTTATGTAGCGAGTAGTAGACTAAGATGCGCTAAAAATGGCGAATTTGATAAGTACGGTAGTTCCGCCGTTTGTTATGCTTGGTTTGTTTGGGTGAAGGGGTATCGAGGAGAATCCTCAGTTCGTTGGATCAATTAGAAAGAAAGATAATAGGTAAAACAACATGACTAATAGTACACAGTTCTTAGTAGATATTACCAACTTTATTGTAGGAAACTTCAAAAACCACAAGATTTGGGATGTAGAAATTGCTTTCCCAGAGTCTTCTGAGGATAGCGCAAATGGTTTTCCGAAACATGGACTTGTAGAGGTTAGTGCTACTGATTTTAAAGGAAACTGGAACAGTCACTCCTTCATGTTCAACTCCCCAGAAAATGTAGACGAAGAAACGAAGAGTTACTTTACAAACTGCACTTTCCCTTTGTATGTGAATACTTCAAATACGGTTTTGTGGGAAGAATAACTTACCTAGCGGTATCCTCATTTTGAGGATATTTTTTCTTTGTCTTAAATTTCCTTTAGTTTGTCTTACATTTCTTTAAATTTGACTTACATTTTCCTATTTTGGTCGTAGTTTTAGTTAAAATTGTCTTAAATTATCCGCTACTTGTCATACTTATTTAGATACTTGTCATAACTTTATTTTTCTTGTCATACAGTTGTCATAAGATTTGCAAAATCCTCGGTTTTCTGCTATAATAAACCTATTAAACTCGGAAAGGAGTAGTTAGACGATTGGATTTAGAAACTTACACCTTAAAGGGTGTTGATTTAGCTAAACGAGTGTTAGCAAACGGTTTAGCACGTGGTTATCCTATAGTCCTCAAAGGTGATCCGGACGTTGACGGTTTATGTGCTTGGTACGTTGGAGCTAAAATGTTACAGAAAGCAGGGTACTCGTTCCATTCTTGTGTCAATACAGATAGAAGACACGGTATGGTTGAGGAAGAACTCATCAAGAAAGAGCGCAGTTGGGGGGAATTCGACTATTATATTCCGACAGAGTACCACCAAAATGAAATTATTATCAATGTGGACTCTTCCATTTCGGCAGAGGAAATGTTGCAGCTCACAAGTCAAGGAAACTTTGTAATAAGCCTAGACCACCACGAAGTCGAGGGTAATCCTTTGTTCCCAAACCAACAGTATTGGTCTACCACAGAGGAAACCGGAGATGGGGTATCCCTCATTGGCGAAGCAGTTTTAATCAATAATCAGTATGATTTTGAACCAGAAGAATTAAGATTTTGGTCTGGAACAGGTGTTGTTTTAAATGCTTTATCTAAGATTTTAGAGGTTGAAATTGAGACAGAGTGGGTCGCAATGCACGGAGTAACTTTGCTTTCTGATGTACGAGACATTGAAAATCCTTTAGCTAGAGAGATTTTAAAGGTCACATTTGAAACTCCTTTAGTTCAGATGCCTGTATTGAGAAAGTTAGTTCATGTGTGTCAAGCTGAAGTACCTACTGCTTTTCAGAGGTTCCCCGAAAAGTTGGATAGAACTTTCGTGGACTTCAGCTTGTCACCTTACATTAACGCTTCCTATCAGTTGAATTTGAGTGATTACTTGTTCCGATTGTGTATCCAAACGGACTTCTTTTACTCTTTACCAGCTAAAACGATTCGGACTCGTATTTTGAACCACATGAAAGATTATCTGAAGGTCACAGAACTTGAAAATTTGGTTATTTTAGCGATTGATGTAGCAGAAATACCAGAGACCTCAGACTCGAAAGAGTACAACTTCAAGTACACTTCTTTCCTTGGATTGATTGCGAATCAGTATTTGAGAGACTTAGGGAAGACGGTTTTGATTGCAGCAGTTGAAAAAGGTAATTGGCTCCGAGGTTCTGTCCGTGGTTTCCATTCGGATATAGAGTACAGAGAGTTTTTTGAACATCACAACTTCGATGCACAAGGTCATAAAGGTGCATTTGGTTTGGTTTCTGTAAAAGGAGCAATTAACTTTCCGTCACTCAATAAAGACCTCGGTATCCTCGAACAAGGCGCAACTCAACAAGCTTCGAACATTCATGTAATGTCGAATTTGTTAGCGAACTTTGATAGATTAAAAGAATTGGCTTATGAAAATGAGTTTTTATTGAGTTCTCACTACCATTCTATCTCATATAGTGGTTTAGCTTATTCTACATTTACAGAATCAGCTAAAAAACGAGGTTATGAGGTAGACGGTATGTTTGTAGACTCTTTCGATAAGGAGCTAAACCCTAAAAACGCTTTAATTGTGCCTTATTTATACGGTGATGAATTGAAATTGATATTGAGAAAGTAGAGCTAGGTTATTTTCAAATATTTGAAAATTCCCTTTGATTTTAAGATTTATTTTCAAGAAACAAGAAAATAGAAAGAAAACAGGTAGTAAAATGACAGAAATTAAATTGATGGTGGATTTAGGTAACTCAGAAACACGCGCAGTAGCGCAGATTGTGGAAGAGGGTATCATCAAACACACTCGCGGTTATTTGCTTGATAACCACTTTGTAGTTGAGAACTTGGCTACTAAAGAAACTTACTCTCCATACATTCAGTCTGAGGATTTTAGCAAATTAGACTCTAATGTTCTCGAGGTTTCTCTTCAAGTTGGAGCAAGTAAGGTTGACAAATTGGTGATGTGGGGTGACCTTGCTACTGCAAACCTACCTAAGAAACTAAGAACACCAGTAAGTCACTTAGCAAAAGCAGATAACTTATTGAACTATGTTGTGTTGATTAACTTGATGGACAAAGTTTTGGATTGGGTAAATACGATTTATCGAACAAGTACAAAACAAGAATTGTCCAAAGAAGTCGTGTTTGATTTAGCGGTATTGGTTCCACCAGCGCAAGCAGTTTCCGCTCGTAGTGTGTTTGAACAAAACTTAGTTCGAACATTCACTTATAAGAACTTGTATGACGGTGTTGAACTTGACTTGAAAGTGAACTCGGTTAAGGTTCTTCCAGAGGGGTATTCTTCTTTCTACTCAGTATTTTTGAGCTATGGAGACTTAAACCCTCGCCCTCATTATGAAGACTTGGCTTCTCGAAACGTGTTGATTATTGATTTTGGAGAGGGGACTACAGATTTGATTGGGGTATCTTCTCAGCGCTTGCTAGATGGTTTGAAACACACCATTAAGATTGGTGGTTCAACTATTTTGAGTAAAGTTAGAGCTTCTGTCAACAAACGACTTGGCTTAGATATTCCGATTGCAAGCTTTAAAGATGTGTTGAAAACGTGTGAAGTTCGTTATGGTTCGACAACTCACAAAGTTCGTGAGGATGTAGAACAAGCGATTTATTCGGTTGCATCAGATATTGCACAAGAGGTGTTTACTTACTTGCGAGGTGCAGAAGTTGAAGTTTCTTCATTTGACCGTCTTTTGTTAGTGGGTGGCGGGGTTGTTCCAAACGGTTCAACAGTTACTATTTCTGAAGCGCTCTTGTCTGAATTGCAATTAGAACTTCCAACTTTGGACTTGGTAGACTTACAGTATTTGAAAGAAGATGAAATTGAGGGTATCCCCTTTGACCTCACAAGCCCACGTTACTTGAATATTCTTGGTTTAATGACTGCTTTTGCTTTGGCTCAAAAGACTAAGAAATAGTTACATTTAGTAGGATAGTGAGGTAGACACATGTCAGATTTTGACTATTACTACTTTGAACTGAGCAAGTCGATTATCTCGGAGGTTGAGAATTTACTTCTCAGAGCGCATAGAACAGATATTCGATTTGTTTCAGGAGGTTCAAAGTTTCAACCTTTATCAGCAAGAAGTCACGCTAAGAAGATTAGCACGGCTGGGTTTCTATTAACTGCTGATGAAAAGGTTAAATTAGATGCAAATGCAACAGTGCGCGACACAGTTGGACCAGACAGAGCGCACGTGATTACAACTGCGGACGAATTGATATTGTTGTTGGAGAGCGAACTAGGGGAGTCTTTAACTGCTCCACCTAAGAAAGAGGAGGTCACACCTCCTCCAACTCCAAGTCCAACTCCACCAATACAAACCACTCAACTAACTAAGGAGAACACAACTTATTCCCCACATTCCCAAGCGGTATCCCCACTAACCCCACAATATGGGGCAAATCCAGTTATTTCCAAAATGGAAACAGTTGAACCTTCTAGTGGTTTTACACAAGTAGAGGAAACTCCCTTAGCAGAACCAATTCAAGAAGAGATTCCTTTACCAGTAGATGATGGTTTTGGTTTAACACTTGAAGAAGAGGTTCAAGTATTGCGTGCAGACAACGATCGCTTGCGTAGGGATTTGAAAGCTGCTAACACAAGTCAAGGCTCAGGGGTATCCTCAGAGCAACTTCAAAACTTGAAAGAGGATTTGGATTTAACTAAAGCAGAACTCGAAAATGAGCAGACTTTACATGGTCGTACCCAAGAGACTCTGCAGTTGGTTGAGACTGACTTTCAAAATAAAAAGTTGGAGTTCGCTAAGTTAGAAGTTGAAAATGAGGATTTAAAAGCACAACTTAAAGAAAGCGCAGTTGTTCCAACAACTCCTTTGAGCGTTCCTCGTAATGTAGAGATTTATGTGACCGCTTCCAGTTTTGACTTAGTTCCGTCTTACCAATATTTGTTGGTAAACATGAAAGATACTCTTGTGATTGATTTATCTCCAGAGAGTATTATGGACACTTTAGTTCGTATCCCTAAGCGAAATAGGGTAGCTAAGTGGTTGTTAGGAGAGCAAAATATTCGTTCACTTTATTCTCCTTATGATGAAATTAAACTGAGAGTAGCGGAGGGTCTTGATTTGTTGACTTCTCCAAACGCTTTACTCCCAGTAAATGTCCTATCAGAAGTAGATTGGGAGAGAAAGTTTGATGATTTAGCTCGTCTAAATCGCCCAGTTGTTTTGTACTTAGGTTTAGAGACTAATAGAGGTGTCTTTGAGTTTCTAAGTCGCTTGGATACACAAGCTAAGGTCTTGCGTTCAGGTAGTCTATTGAGTGAGCGTTCATGGTCTCGCGTAGTTCATCAACACGAGGGTTCTGTAGAGGAGGTTGCAATTTGAGTTCAAGAATGACGTTGTCTGTACGTTTAACTGAGGAGCAGTCAAATTTAGTTGATGTCCTTCGTACAGAAAAGAAATTAAGCAGTTATATTTCCTTGTTATTGGGTGCTTTGCTCCAAGATAGAGTTTCTACAACACAATTTTTGCTTGGTTTGTCTGACCAGTCGGTAGCTTACAATAGCTTACAAGAGTCTACCATTCAAGCGAACTTGTATGAGAAGTGGTTGTCTTTAAAGTTAGATGTACCTTTTGAAGATTGGGTAACAACTCTTCGCAGTGCTGAGATTAAGCACTTTGGTGGACTTGACATGCCTAAAGTGGATGTCAAATCGGCTTTGCTTGATTTGTTGGATGACTTAGGTTTAGAGTTGGTTGAAAAGGGTTCAACTGCACAGTCTTCTGAGGAAAACCTTCAAGCGGTATCCTCAACTGAGTTGGGTTCAACCTCTTCATTCTCGAAAGAGGTAAACCCTCATGACTTAAAAGATTTGGTAGCAAGCATGGTTCACGAAATTTTGTCCAACAAGTCTACCAATCAAGGAGTTGAGCAACCTCTCTCAGAAGCTCCCACCGAGCCACTGGTTGCAGTTGAAACGATTGAGAATACAAGTATACCCCAAGAGCTAGAAAATGCACCAGAGGGCGCGACAGCGCCTCAAAATGAGGTTGCAGAAGAAGAGAAAGTTAGTCAAGTTGAGGAAAAGTCATCAGCGGTATCCCCAGTCGAGGAAGAACTTCCGACCTCTGAGATTAGTCCTTTGGTAGACACTTCAGCTCTTATGAGTGGATTTGGGGAATAGAAAGTGAGGTGATATTCTATGAATGATCAAGTTGATTTATTTGGCGATGGTTCTTCAAAACCAAAGTCAAACAATCAAGGTGGGTTTGGTTCTGCACCAAGCCCTCAAGGTGGTTTCCAAGGTGGAGGATTTAACTCTAACTTTAACCAAAGTGGTGGTGTTCCTTTTAAGAACCCTCAACAAGAACCTCCTAAAAAGTCCTATAAAAAGTTGTGGATAACTTTAGGAGTTCTCGCAACCCTCGGTATCATTGGTACAGGTTCAGCTTTGGTTTACAAACACAACCAAAAGGTAGCGATTGAGAAAAAAGCAAAAGAAGATGCCTTGAAAGACTTGCAAGATAAAATTTCAAGTGGTGTATCACAGTTTTCATTGGCAGAAGTCTCAGATACCTCTGAGACAAACGGTATTTCTTTGTGGGATTTAAACCTCACTTATGTAAGCACCAACACCTCACGCACGGACTTTGTAGGCGCAGTCTCTAAAGCAGTTACCGTTGAATTAACTGGTTCTGACGCTACGATTAAGTCTCCTAATTGGGAGTATGTAGGGTGGGTGATAAAACATGTAGACCATGATAAAATCAAGGCTTTAACGAAAGGTTTGAAGAAAGACTCTTTCACTTACAAAGATGATTTAGTAGATGCTTACGCTAAGTATATCGCTCAGAATTTAGCGGATATGTTAGAGTACAAGAACGCTTATGTAGCTTCATATATGCAAGGTTCTGATATTCCAAAACCTTACAAAACAACAGCAGTAGCAGGAGCGGTATCCTCAGACAATAAGCTAACTGCTGAGTTTACAACTGTGTTGGATAAAGAGGTCTTTAGTGCTGAAAAATTACACACTTCACAAGACTTTTTTGTAGGTGTCACAGAAGATAGCTATGGTGAGAAAAGTGAAAGCAAAGCCCATTCTGAGTGGTCTGCAAGAGAGAAAGAGTTATCGACTTATATTAACAACTTGCGCCCTTACCTTGGTTTGAAAGCACGTGAAGTCAAACAAACCAAGAAAACAGATAAAGGAACAGAGCAAGTAAATGTTGAAAACCCTAATACTTTCGATAAGTTGGACAATCCAACCTATGACAGTGCGGTATCTTCATGGTTAGAGCTGAAAAAAGTTGAGCCTAGTCCTTATACTTATGCTAATGGTGAGAAAAACCTTGATAAAGTCGTATCTTATGGTTGGGTTGGGTCTACTTATATTGCAAGTAAAGAAAGCGATGCGAAAAGTATCAATGTTCATATTGGTTCAGGAAAATATGATGATCCAGTTACTTTAGGTACACCGTTTGTTACGAAAATGCAAGACACTTCTGGTAATTACCAAGATGTTCGAGTGACTGTTACTAAGGTGTTAGTAGGTGATGAAGCTATTAAAGATGTTCAAACCTTTAACGATAAGAACAAAGGATTTACCAATGTTTCGGATTTAGTATTAGGAACTGTTCATTTCCAAGTGGAGAACTTGTCTGATAAGGAAATTGAGGTTGACTCTGAGTTTACGTTAGCAGACCCAGAGCAGAACTTAATTAACCGAACAGGTAATATGTATGGTCTTCCAGAGCGTTCGAAGATTGCTGCACATGGAACTGCAGAGATGGTCGATTGGTTCAACACGAAAGAAACTAAGACTTTGAACTTGATGTGGGGTAAGACTTTTAACCATAAGCACGAAGCAGTTTATATCAATGCTTTAGGTGATGAAATTTACGACCAGTATGGACGTAAGATGGAGCGCAATACGAAGAAACTCGTAGAAAATAAAGCCCAAGCAGACCAAAAAGCGTTAGAGCGTTTGGCGAAAGAAGAGCTTGAAGCTCGTAAGAAAGCTGAGTTGGAGGACTAACAGATGTTTAAACGTAAACAGAAAACTCCTAAACCTAATTCTCTTTCGGCATCAGAGAACTCGCCAGTCAAACAATCAAAAGAACCTTTTTTAAAACGTTTAGTGTCTTACTTTAAGACACATAGAAAGACTCGACTGTTTGTCTTTGGTTTAATAGGTTTAGCGGTATCTTTGGCTTTGCTATTTACTCTTTACAAGCTAATTTTGGTCTTGTTAGGAACCATTATGCAATTTTGGTTCCGTTACACAAGTAATGAAATTCTCTTGTGGGTTCTAACTTTGTTGTGTTTTGCAATGATTTGTGGTTTCCTTTACTTCTTGTGGGTTCGTAGGTCTGAATACCTAAGGCGAGAAGAACAAGAGGATAAATTACATACAAGCGAAGTTGTTGTAGATGATGATTGGTTTCAATCAGACAACGGTTGGCAATAAGGTTGGAGGAGTGGTATCAGGATCATGTTTCGATTTTTCAAACGTTGGTGGTCTTCTTTGCAAGACCATATAAAGGGGGCTTTAATTTGTCTCATTGTTATCTTTATTGCTTGGTTTTTCTTTAGAAACTCCTTTTAAATGTTAGAGAAACGCACTTCGGTGCGTTTTTCGTTTGACTTTCCAAACACTTTATGATATAATAAAACTATAAAAATAAACGTAAAGGAGACAAGTTATGTCTAAGAAAAAGCACACCAACCATAACAACAACCATAACAACAATAAAAATGAAAAACCTCTCTTCAACATTTTGACAGAGAGCAAAATTCAAAAGATGATACAAGACCAATTAACTTTCACACATGGCTTAATGAAAGCCAAGAAACCAGTTTCCGGTATCCTCTCAGTCGCTTCGATTGAGGAAACGGCTAACGCTGACTCTCACGGGGAAGCTGTACTTAGTTGCTCCACTCATTTGTACTACTCAATCATGATGAACGCTATTGAAACCATTCTTTCAGGTATGGATCAAGAAGGGTATTTAGCTCAGTTTGGTTTAAATCCACTTGAGCTTGCTTCTGATATGGTTGAGAATTTAATTCTTACTATCAATTCAGCGTTAGGTATTGATTCAGAAGAAGGGGTTGATGATTTGAACCACTTGATTGAAGAACACCCAGAGATGTTGGACTTTATTGACAATCATTTCTCTTCTTTGATTTTTGTTTCTGATGATAGTGGGGAAGGTTAAATCCTACTCGGTATCCACAAGTTCGTTGACAATTCAATGGTTTTGTGTTATACTATTAAAGAAGTGAAGGTTGTACTTCGTTTGGTCAAGGATGCTTGGTGGTGCGAGCTAGACCGAAAAGAAAACGAACACACAATTTAACAATGTGAGAAGAGCCACGAAAGTGGCTCTTCTTGTTGACTTCACCACTTATTTGTGGTATAATAGGATAAACTTAAAATTTAAGGAGTTAGAAAAAACTATGCCAGAATATAACAAAGCATTTGATTTGCAAGAACACAAAGACTTTTGGGAAGATAGAGGTGCTGAAACACTAGAACCTATGTCTTTCATTTCTCTTGCAACCTTTGAGCAAGAAGATAAGGTAGGTTTTAGTTCAATCCGTGAGTCTCACGTTCGTAGTGACTCAGTTTATGTTACCTTGGATACAATGATAACTGCCCTTACTCGTATCCTCGGAACAAAAGAAACTTTTGAAAAACTTGGTTTGAACGCAGAGGACCTTGTGAAAAACACAGTTATGACTTACATTGGTCAAATTGTGGACAAGTTGCCTAAAGATGAGGAAAGTATGCTTGCCTTGGTTGAGGATAATGAAGATGTCCGCAACTTACTTGACCTTCACTTTGCAAGTGCAGAGCGTTTGCTAGGTAATTCAAAGGAAGAAGATGGCTCTGATGAATAACACAGATTCAAACATTTTGGAAACTCAACTTCTAATTGGAAAAGAAGTCTTAGAAATCATCTTGGACTTGGTAAGTGATAAGAACAAAGAGGGTACGGTTTTACCTCTCGATATGAACGGCAAGAAGTTCACGATTACAGTTGAGAAAGACTGACCTCCTTATGTATTGGTCGAGTGGTTGTCGACCCCATAATTCAGAAAAGAAAGCACTTAAGGGTCTAAATGTGCTTTCTTTTTCTTTACCTTGCGGTATCCTCTATTTCATAGTTCCAATCAAAGATAGGTTGGAGTTTTTTTTTTTTCTTATTTTCCACTTTTATCACTTGCAAAACTCTAGTTTATTTGTTATACTATATTTATCAATAATTAAGGAGAAAAGAAAGATGGTCACCCAATATGTAAATGAACTCCCAGAGAACTTACAAGTGTTACTTGCAATGCGCTCTGCTTTTCAGATTTGGTTTGATAACAGTCGTTACTTGCAAAGTATTAGTGCTGATGGTTTGAAACAAGCAGGTGTTGAATGGTATTGTACTCCTAATACTTTTAATTACACAGTTTTGAGACAAAATGGACGTCCGTTTGTTTCTTTATACTTTACAGTAGCGGATAATGGTTTAGAATTGAGTCTAATGGTTCAAGTTTACTCTCACGGTAAATTAGTGGATACACGCTCGATTGAGGGTGTTGCCTTTTCTGTTGAAGACTTTAGAGTTTTGTTAGATACTGTTCCGCAAACTGCGTATGTACCTATTTTGCGTTCTTTACCTTTCTTCTTTACGTTGATTGGTTTGGAGTCACAGTTCCAAGGGTATCAACACCGTTTTGCGTTTTTGAATGATTGGATTGATTGATTAAAGAGGTTGAATTAAATGAGTAAAAATTATCGCAGCGAATTAGCTAAATATTTATATGCCACTTACTTGTTGTGGCACGGAGACAAAGGGCATTATGGAAAAGCACTTCTTCCAAGTAGTTACGCTACATCTGAAATTGCTTTACCTTGTGAGTTTGTCTTTTACGATGGGTTATTTGCACTTTTGGTTTATAAAGAAAATGAAAAATACAAGGAAATTTCCTTTGGGTATTCTGAGGTAGTTGCATCTTCTATTCTTTCCATTTCGACTTATCGCAATAATGAAAGAGATCGCTCTCAGATTAAGATTGCGCCTATTACAGATTTGAGCAGTTTTGAAAAGATTTTAGAAGAGAACTTTGCATTGAACTGCTCTAAAGTGACTTTAGATATTTTAAAAGCCTGCTTAGATGATTATAATGTACTAGATGAAGTTGAAGTGTTTGTACACAAAATAAAGTGAGGTTCTAAATGGTACAATCCGAAGCAGAAATAATTAAAATGACAACCTTATTTCAAAAGGTTTTGTATAAGTGGTTAGAAGGTCGTAGATTTCCACAGTTCAACATTGAAGTTAACTTACCTTCGTATACCTTTCATGTAAATAGCTCCTCATTAGTTGTAACCACTTATAGGGGAAATGGACACTTAAACTTAAGTGTTTCAATTCGATTGGATGGAAATTGTCCTCCTTATGATTTTTGGGTTAATGGTGTTGCTGATTATGACATTACGTCAGGCGTGCGCTTTTATAAACGAGATGAGGTGCAGTTTGAGTTTTGGAGAAAAAATTTAGGTACGGACTCTTATATGTGGTATCCGTATGTTTCTGAAATTTTATCTAACCTTAATGAGTCACAACGCTTTGCTTTAGAGATGACTTTAAGAGATATTTTAACACAGTTGGATAGGGAAGTAGAGTTTAGAAAGGGTCTGTCCTAATGGTTAGAAACATTGAGCTTATAGACTTATATCACAGATTAAAGTTGGTCGTAAACACTTGGATTGACTTACTACCCTTTCAAACCTTTGAATTTAGCTCAGAAAGTTCTACGTTTGCTTACACTATAAACTCTAAAGAGTTTACTTTAGTAACTTATCGAACTACAGGTTTACCTAGTACAACTCTAGCTATTACAAGACAATCCAAAGTGATAAATGGGGTATCCTCAGATTTAATTTTCTCCGCTACATTTCGCTCTTATCGTAATGGTAAAGTAGAGTTTGAGTTTAAGGATTCTTCACTTGATGAGTATAATTCTAATTGGCATGAGTTTACTCGACAGTTTTATTACCTTATAAGCAATTCACAACGATTAAGTTTTTATGAGTCTTTATTTGAGTTACAACTAATTTTACAGGATGAACTGAACCGTTTGAATAAAGAATTTAATCGAGTTGTGTATTGGACTGATTTTACTGGAGGTGCTAAATGATAAATTTAAAACAATTCACAAAAGAACAACGCTTTGCTGTAGTAGCAACTGCTTTGGTTGATACTTGGGAGAAACTTAGACGAGAATTAAATGGACCAGCTACGGCTGAGTTTAACGCTGATACTATGATTGTAAACATTGATAATCAAGGTTGCTTCGTAAATGTACTAAGACAAAACTATTTAACTTGGTACACTTTTAGTTTTACGTTTAACAAAGATAAGAAACTCGCTTTTGCAGTAACTCCTTATGTTAGAAATAACCCTCAGTTTAAAGATGTTACACGTGGTATCTTCACTGCGCACAGCGATTTTGAGAAGCTAGCTTCAGATTTACCTTCTGATTACTTAGCTCCATTCGTAAATAATCTCTTGCTTATTTTTAGTGAAGATAACACATGGTCTCAAACTTTTAATCATTTCTTATCGACCTCTTTGCAATTTCTTCCAACTGCTAAACAGTTAGTAAAACGACAACATGCAGATAAAGTAGATGCACGAAAAGAGTTAAGAATAACGTTTCTTCGCATTTCAGAATTTTATAAAATTCTCTTATTACACTCTATGTTGGATGATAAATCTTATTCTGTAGAGACTTCAAAAGGTAGTTTAGACCTAACGGTTAGAGGTTTGTGCTATCAGGTTTCAACTGAGTCAGGTCAATTCTATACTTTCAACATGTTTAAAACCGTAGGTGAAAGAGATCAATACAGTTATAGTTTAACGAATGATAAAGGGGTTTTAGGTCGCTTTACAGATTACGGTATGTTTTATGAGGATGCTAATCGCCTAACGGGTTTACTTCCCGGAGAAGATATGTTAGATTTCATCAAGGAGTTTGAGTCTTTGATCACAAAAGCAGGTCTTTGGTCTGCTTACGCAAGTCTTGGTTATGTTAAATAGAAAGAGGTTTTCATGTTCCAAACACTAGACAACAGAACACAACTAGCGATTGTCATTATGGCGACAGAGAAAGTTTATTCTAATTGGTGGGAGAAGTATGATTTATCTCAACCATTTAAGAGAGATGTAAATGATAAATTTAATTTATACATCCGACCAGATGAGTTTACTTTCCATTTATGGCGCAAAGGTAGTGATTGCGCGTTTGCAAGTATTCTCATGCAACACCAACCTCAAGGTCATTGCTACATTTCTGTAGAAAATTACTTTAGGGGTATCGCTCGCGACACGCTTGACCTAAATACCTCTCATGCTACATTTGACGATTATTTGAAGTTAGCAAACAACTTCCCAGAACAAGCAGTGGACTTAATGGTTCAAGGTTTGTTTAAAGGGTTTGAAACGGTTGGTTTACTTTCTGAGTTTTCGTACTATGTTGGTGTTGCGACTAATTTGTTGGATTTGAAAGATTGAGGTTGAGTCATGTTATTAGATTTAGTTGATGAATTACCTTTAGAGGATCAAGCAACCTTGTCGGTATTGACTTTCTTTGAGGTACTACAGGAGTACGGTATCCCACCACTCCCTCATAAGTGGGAATTTCCTAATGTGAAAGGTTATACTCAAGAACGTGAAAACTTCCCACTTCCTTATTTTGATGTTTATTTTCATAGACATAGTGGGAAACCATTTATTCGAGATAACGCTAAACTATTTTCATTGCATGTAGATGTGCTAGATTTTCAAAAAGAAGGTGCTTCAAACAATTTAGGTTTAACCTTCAATTACTATCTACGAAATAAAGTAGTTGCAACTTGGAGCTACAACCCAGAGAGTTCTTTGAATTTTCCTTTATTACGTTCATTTATCGTTGAAACTTTTAACAGAGAACATCAATATTCGATTATACACGGTCTAGCTGAAGTTACACGCGTAGCTTTAAAACTAGGTTCGGTGTATCCTCGTAGACTGCATTTGACTGGTTGTGACTATAACTTGTTGCGAAAACGCACTTCGGTAAACAATCTGATTATGGACACTACTCTATTTCTTGAGAGTGTAAGAGATATTAGTTCCGTTGATTCGAATCCTAATTTGGTGGATTTACGTTATGTTGAAGATACAGGTTTAGGTTATTCTTATCCTTCAGTTATCAACTTTTTAACTAGACCTATGAGTGGTTCTGATTCTTATTCAGATTTGATTTTTATGGAATTAGGTTCGGGGTATAATCGAAACCACTTCAAGTTTAAATCTAGCGCTTTCCGTAACCTTTTAGAGTCACAATCTGTACTAACTCCTAGTGCAGATGTGGAACATACTGTAGAGTTGTTTGAACAACTTTTAACTTTGTTAGTTTCACAAGACAGTTATATGACACCAGATAAGGTTTACAATAAAGAAATTACCTATTTCTTACATAGTTTGGAAGACTATGTTGTGGAACTGAATTACATTTTAAACTTCCTAAACCTCAATTACATTTTCTTCAAAGACCAAACTGAGGTTTTAGATAAAGTTTACAGTTATTTTTACTAAACAAAGGAGCCTTCGCTCCTTTTCTTTTAGGGGTATCTCAGACTGTCTAGTTTCTCTTTGATTCTATTTGACAAATGTAATTATTTTTGATATAATAAAGAAAATAAATGAAAGAGGAAAACTAACTTATGGAAAAATGGAATAAACTTCTACCGACTCAACAAACGTTGCTTATTTTAAAAGCTCTAGTGAACACATGGAGTGAGTTAGGTTCTGATTTACCTACAAAATTTACATTTGAAAATGTAACGGTAACTGCTGATGAGAGAGGTTTCTACTTAACTGCGTATCGTTCGTCAGGCTCTCTTTACTTTACTTTAAGTTTTACGCGCATAAACTCAGAGGATATTGAGGTTGTTGTCACTCCTTATCGTTATTCTAAACCAGTTTTTGATGAACTGGTTGCAGTTGCCTTGATTGAGGACTGGTCTATGGAACTTTTAGTCTCTCAATTACATAAAAACTATGTAGAAGCACTATCAAAAGTCACACCTAGTTTAATTTCTGATAGGACTTGGTCTACTCAGTTTGGGTATCACTTGGAAAATTTGATTTCCGAATTTATTAAAGATAGTTCAGTACAAGCAAAAGATTCACGAGTTATTAAGGACTTACCTCAAGAATTTGCTTACATGTTTTCTCGTTTAGCTGACCTGTATGAGAGAGGTTTACGTTCTTCTCGTTGGGTAGATAGTGGTTCAAGTGTCAAAGATACTGACAACTCTGAGTTAATTATTTCTGAGAACTATTTGAGTTTTAAAACTGTGTTTGGGCGTGAGGTTGGTTATATTTTCCAAATTAAACATATGCCAGAACATAAGCTTATGTCTTTTGATTTTGAACTTTCAGATGATTATGGTTATTTGGTTAAGTTCACAGGTCACGGTTTAGACTTTAAGTTAGCTAGTTATTTAGCAAGTAAAATCCCGGAAGAACGGAAGTTACAATTCTTGAATGAAGTTGAAGAGTGTTTGGTTTCTTTAAACCTTTGGTCTGATTACTTTATCCCAATGGAATACATTTATCGCTGAGGTTAACTATGTTTATGTTAAATTTTTACTATAAAGGTTTTTGGATTGAAGCTGAGGTGATTGATCAATCTAAGAATGGGTATCCAGAACTCGGAGTTACCTTCACCAGTTATGTTTATTGGACTGGGGAAAGTTGCGAAAACCATGAAGATCCTATTGATGAGTTACTCATTTCTTACGATAGCGTAGAAGAGTATCACTCAAAAACAATTCAAGCGATTGACAAATTTATACGCAAGAACAAGATTAAGCGTTAAGAGGGGTGTTTACTTTGATTGAATTTGAGTACAAAGGTTTTTGGATTGAAAGCACTCCTTTTAACCAAGCGGAAAACGGACATCCAGAGGAAGGTTTTACTTATACGAGCTATGTGTATTGGTCTAAGGAAGGCCGTGATGCTTTAGAAGACCCTATCGAAGCTTTGATTGAGGTTTATTTTAATCCTACAGAACTTGTTTTGGAAGTTCCTCACGCTATTGATAAATTCATGCGTAAAAACAAGATTAAACGGTAATTTGTAAAACTACGACTTCGTTTCGTAGTTTTCTTTTAATTTCAATTAGTGGTATTTTAAAAGTTAAATAATTTTGTACTTTTCCAATAACTTTTGTATCTTTTTGTTGCAACTTATTTTATTTTTTTTGTTATACTTAAGAAAATAATTTAGAAAGGTGTGATATAAGATATGAAATTATCAGAATACGCAAGACGTATTGGAGTTACTCGTCACACTGCTTATCGTTGGTTCAAACGTGGGGAAATCCCTAATGCAGTTCAACTTCCGTCGGGTACAATTTATGTTCCAGATGAAATTTTTGAAACAGAACTGAAGTCTAAGCAAGGACTTACAGTAGTTTATGCAAGGGTATCCTCGTCCGAACAACGTAAAACTAATTTAGAAACTCAAGCAGAGCGATTAACTCAATTTGCTATTGCAAACGGTTGGGTTGTCGATAAAGTTATCAAAGAGGTTGGTAGTGGTTTAAATGATGAGCGTAAGAAGTTAACAGAGTTACTTTTATCAGATGAACCTATTGCTCGTATTATTGTAGAGCATAAAGATAGACTGACTTGCTTTGGATTTAACTATTTAGAGATTCTAGCTAAGAAACAAGGGTTTGAGATTATTGTAGTTAATCCAACGGTTACAGACCAAGAAGACTTGATGAAAGATTTTTCTTCGATCATTGCTTCTTTCTGCGCTCAGTTGTATAGTAGAAGACGAGCCAAACGAAAAATAAAAGAACTCATTCAAACATTACAGAAAGGTAACTCAGATGAGACAAGTTGAAAGACATTGGATAAAAGAAAACCATGAGTTATACTCTGTATGTGATGATTTAACTTTTAAAGCGAAGAATCTTTATAACGCAGGTTTATATCAAGTTCGCCAATCTATTTTTGAACGTGACAAATGCAAAGAAGAAGTTAAACCCTCAGTTCTCACTTGGGTTGAATTGGTTTCCCAGTTTAGAAGAGATAAACAACAAGATATGTTAGCTTTGCCTTCCAAGGTCTCAACTAATATTTTGAAGTTAGTTGGCTCTAATGTACATTCTTATTATCAAACACTGAGATGTTATCATGACAAGTCTAATTTGAGTGTCACAAATAAACCCAAACCCCCTCGGTATCTACATAAAACCGAAGGTCGTTATATCGTTGAATTTACAAACCAAACTTTTTCCAAGAAAAGAGGAAACAACGGAGAGTTAATTTTATGTCCAAAAGACTTGAACTTGCATATTCCAACAAAAGTTGAGAACCCTAAATGTGTTCTTATCGTACCTAAACTCGGAGCTTTTGTAATTGAGGTTATTTATGAGGTCGAAGAAGTTCCTTTAAAACATACAGGAAATTACGCTGCAATAGATTTAGGTGTTGATAATTTAGCTAGTGTTACCTTTTCAAATGATGTTAATCCTTTATTAGTAAAAGGCTCTAAGATAAAGAGTATTAACCAAGGGTATAATCGTTTAATTGCTAAAGCACAATCTAAACTTCCAACAAACCAAAGAACAAGTAAAAACATCCACCGTCTTTGGAGAAATCGTGAAATGAAGTTACAATCTGAACTTCATAAAATCACTTCATTTCTCTCACTTTATTTTGACGAGATGTCTATTGAGAAAGTGTTTGTTGGTAAAAATGTAGGTTGGAAACAAGAGGTTGCTTTAGGTAAGAAGACAAATCAAACCTTTGTAAATATCCCTTATAATACTTTTATTTCTCAATTAACTTACAAGTGTAAATCAAGAGGTATTGAAGTTGTAGAGCAAGAAGAGTCTTATACTTCTAAAGCTAGTTTCGTAGACCATGACGAAATACCAGTTTATGGAGAAACTGAAGAAAAACCTCAATTCTCAGGTAAGCGTATTAGTAGAGGGTTATATAAAACAAAACAAGGTTTCCTTTTAAATGCAGATATAAATGGTTCTTACAACATTTTGGTAAAAGGACTTGCAACTATAGGTAAAGTAGTAGATAGAGCTTTGGTTTCTTATCATACAAGAAGTTTAAGAAATTGTTCAAATGTTTCTAATTTGGACTTAATTTCAAATTATATGTAAACCCACATCTTAGAATTATCTAAGAGAGGGTCTAGGGGTATCGTAGGGTGCCTTTAGCGAAAACAATAACTTGCAAAGCAAGTTATTGTGGAGCGTTAAGAATTAAATGGAACATTTACACATGGTTTTAACATTTGTAATAACCATTTGAACCTATCTTTGCTTTCAGCTCCAGAGTTGAGAACTAGGTTTACTTGCTTAGATTTTGATGTTAAAGTTGGTAAAGATACTTCACGTTTTTACATTCGGTTCAATTATCATGAAGCGAAAACTCAGATTTATTCCGTTTTTGGCATGAATAAGTCTGATAGAATTATGCGGTTTTTACACACCTCTTGTGATATCACTAAGTTAAACTCGTCCTTAACCTCAGACTTACTTGATTTAGTCTTTCAGAAAGCTTTACTAAAGTAGACATTTTAAAACTACGACTTAGTTTCGTAGTTTTCTTTTTCTTCTAACTAGCGGTATCCGACTTGTAAATTTCTTATTTTTATGGTATAATAGTTCTCATTGAACGACAAAAGAAAGGCTTTTAGAACGATTAGTAAATGCAAAATTTAGATATGTCAAAAATTGTCTGGGTGGTGGACTTTAACCACTTAGTCCATAAATATTTCCAAGGAATGCGCGCCAAAAATGTCACTTTGACCGCAGAGGTTGCAGTGGAGCGTGTAGATGCGATGGGTTCAATTTACACTGAAAATGTGGTAGTAGATACAACGGTATTGTCTGCTATGTTGAAATTCTTTGCAAACAGACTTTCAGGAGAAGGGTACAACCCTATGGTTATTTGTGCAGACTCTAAGATTTGGTCTCGCAAAGAGTACATGAAAGACTTATTGAAACGTGAGGGTAAAGGTGGTACGTATAAGTCAGGTCGCCCTAAATTAGCACCAGATTGGTGGAGTTCAGCAGAGTTGTGTTTAACTTTGCTGAAGAAAATTGGTGTTTGTGTTTTGAAGAAAGACAATTATGAAGCGGATGACTTGATTGCAGAAGCTGTTCGAGTTGCTAAAATTCAATACCCAAATAACCCAATTTGTGTGTTGACTGGAGATTTGGACATGGTTCCTTTGGTTGATGAACAGGTTTCTGTCTATATGTACCCAGCAACTCAAACCTACTCAGAGCAAGGGTATCCGGAATTGAACAACTATGAGCAAATTACTCCTCGCACTTATAAGCGTATTTTAGAGCGTAAAACCTCAGTTAAGAAGTTAGGTGGTTTTGCTGAGTACAACACTTTGTTAGCAACTAAGATTATCCGAGGGGATAGTTCTGATACGATTCCTTGTATGAAAGGTTTCTTTAGAAAACCAAAACGTTTGGTTGACCTATTACAGAAAGTCGCAGAGGAAGAAGAGTTCAAAGAGTTTCGTTATGAACCTTATGAGGTTTTTTATGAACACAAGCCAACAGGCAAGCGGTATCCTGTACTTCCGTATAAGCGCCAAGTTGATAGATACACTTTACCTAGTCTAGCAGAAGTTCCTTTCTCTACGGAAGGTTTGTCTCCTTTGTTTATTGCAAAAGATTGGTTTGTGAAGATTGAAGAACCAACTGACAAGGTTGAACAAATGGTTTCAGTTTTAATGAAACATGGTTTGACTGAGGAAGAAGGGCAGCAATTTAAAGATAGATATAGAGCTATGAACTTAAATGGAGCTTTCTTGGAGATGCGTGAGCCAAAACTTCGAAGAAAACCGTATCGGTTGTTGGAACCTTTAGAATATGGTGCTGATTATATCATTCCACCGTTGGACTTAGCTTTACTAAATGTTGAAGCTCTTAAGTTCCAAATTCACATTTAAGAAAGGAGTAGAAATTGAAATATACGTTGATTTTCTCTCCTATGGAGGGTGATGAAGAAGGTTTCGATTTTACAGTAGTAGATCGAGTCTCGTTTAGCACCTACAATCGCTTGCAAGAGAAAGGTTTTCCGATTGGTGAATTGAAAGAGAATACCATTCTAGTAGCGGTTTATCCTAACGTCGGCAGTCGATTTGATGGTGTTAGAGGAATGTTCACGAAGGAGCTGAGTTAGTAAAAATGGTTCATTTAAAAGTATTCGAAGCCTTTGCAGGAGTAGGTTCTCAACACATGGCTTTGAGGAATTTAGGAGTTGATTACGAAGTTGTTGGTGTATCGGAGATTGACAAATTCGCCCATCAGTCCTACGAAGCTATTCACGGAGAAACTAAAAACTTTGGAGACATTTCAAAGTTGCAACCAGAGGATTTACCAGACTTTGACTTGTTTACTTATTCTTTTCCTTGTTTTACAGGAGACTCTTTAGTCTTTGTAAAAGATAAAGGGTATGTGCCAATTAAACAAGTTTCCGTTGGTAACTTGGTTTTAACTCATACAGGAGAGTATAAAGAGGTAATTGCTTTTTATAATCAAGGTTTAAAACCGTTGTTCTCAGTAAGTTCAGAACTAACAAGAGATATTTCAACAACAGAAAATCATCCCTTTTATGTTCGCAGTAAGTCTGAAAGTGGTTTGACACCACCCAAGTGGAAAGAAGCACGTGAATTAACTACCTCAGACTACTTAGGATTTCCAGTAAATACAGAGTCTCAACTCCCACAAGGGTATCCCTCACTAGAGAGCCATTTTGAGAACTTAGACTTTTGGCGCTTATTGGGTGTTTTGCTGGTTTACCCTTTCACTTTAAAAGGTGAAGAGTTGATTTTGAAGGTAGATAATAAACATTATCATTTAGTAAGAGACTTAACTGAGGGGTTGTTTGACACCTCAAGTTTAGAACTAGGTAACTCACAACTTGAGTTCCGTATCCGAAATTGTGCTCTTGTAAATTATTTGCGTGAGAGCGCCTTAAAACGGCACAGATTGCATTTTCAATCTCAGTGGGTAGATTTACCCCTCCCACAAATCAGAGCGCTTCTATGGGGCTACCAGAAGGTCTCAGGACAAACTGTAGACTTTACCTCTACTTTATTTGTCACAGGGAAAGAATTGTTCTACGGGTTAAGTCAGTTAGTGTTGAAAGCCTACAAAGTACCGTTTACAGTTAGAGAGTCTATTAATGACCACTATCGTATTGAGTTTAGCGAGTTAGAAACTAAATCAGACACTATGATTTTCGAGGGTAATTATGTTTGGGTATCCGTAGAGTCGGCTAGTTACACTCCATACAAAGCTAGTGTCTATGACGTTAGCGTAAAAGATAATCACTCTTTCACCGTTCAAAACTGTATTGTTCATAACTGTACGGATTTAAGTTCTGCAGGAAAACAACGTGGGTTTGAAAAAGGTTCAGGAACATCCTCTTCCTTGTTATGGGAGTGCCAAAGGTTAATTGAGGGTAAGAAACCAAAAACCTTGCTCTTAGAGAATGTAAAAGCTCTCAATAGCGCAAAATTTCGAGATGGGTTCCACTCATGGCTTTCCTTTTTGAGAGGGTTAGGTTACACGAACTACTATGGTGTTCTTAATGCTAAAGACTTTGGACTTCCTCAGAATAGAGAACGTGTTTTTGTAGTTTCTATTTTAGGAAAGCATAAACCTTATCGATTCCCTAATGGTTATGATGATGGCTCTACTATGTCTTCCTTGTTGGGAAGTGGTTTAGACACGAAGAAGTGGCACAAGCAGTACAATATTGACCGTTTTACTTATGAACTAAGAGATAAGGGTATTGTTCATTATCTTGGTCGTTTCAATGTTCCGATTGATTATAAATTGGATAAGTTGAAAGACCAAGGTTTAGAAGATATAGACCCTTCAACGATTAAGGAGTCTATTGGCATGCGCACACAGTGTTTGTTTCCGACAGGTAAAGTGAGTTGCATGTTAGCTTCGGACTATAAGTACCCTAAAACCGTAGTTGAGGGTATAGGTTGCGAAGTTCCTACGAAACTCTATCCATCTACTGCAAGCGACCCTCTAGCTCGTCCATTTGTGGAATATGAGAGAGGTTTGATTTCTACAAGAGATGAATTAGCAAAAGACCCAAACGTTTTGTGGTTGTCTGAGAAAGAAAACTCTGAACCAAAAGGGTTGTTCCAATTTGCAGCTCTTTTATCTAATGAACCAAAAGAAGAAATAGAACCGCTACAAGGCTTCTACTCCATGCGGTATCTAACCCCCGGCGAGTGTTGGAAGTTCATGGGTTTCTCTTATGAGGACTACAGTAAAGCAAAAGCAATCGGTTTATCCGATTTGCAGTTATACAAACAAGCAGGCAATTCGATTGCAGTTCCTTGTTTGGAAGTATTATTTAAGAACATTTATAATTCATTGGAAGATTAAAATTAATAGACAGTAGTAAAGTGAGGTGTTGTTTTGACTGTTTTAACGGAATTTAAGAACTTAGCGAACGGTTCGTTGAGTATAGCAGAATTTAAGTCTCAAAGAGGGCAGTTCAATCGCCACTCTTTACTAGAGACTTTTGACTATTTAGTTGAGTATAAATTACTTTGGAAAGTAGTTGACAGAGACGCCAAAGGTAATGAAACGTATTTAGTTGATTTACTTTTTGAGGTGGTTTACCCAGAGATAGAAGATGGTGTTGTTTTACCTGTTGGTTTCAAACAATCTATGTCTATTTTTAGAAATTCAACTATTTCTTGTGGTAAAGATGATGAGTGTGTTCGCATGGTGTATGTTTCTTTATTGGACTATGTAGAGTTGTACTTTGGCACAGGTTACAGAACTGCTATGAAAATCAAGCAGTATCAAAAGAAACAAGCTTTGGTAGAGGGTCACGAAGCAGTTGTGAATTTAAGAGTAGGAGAGATTGTTGGGTATCCTCAAGTCTTACCCGAAGTTACCTTTTCTCCAAAAGCAGTAGAAATAAATAAGGATAGTGATTAAATGAGTCAGAAAGAAGATAAATTTACCTCTAAAAAGAGAGATGAGATATTGAAAAACCTCATGCTTTTTAACCAAAAGCTCTTGAAAGATAAGAAAAACTTTGAAGGTGTTATAGAGTTGTCACTTCATAAAGGTTATAAAGAACACATTTTAGGTTCTTCCTACCTCGCAGTACCAAGGGAACATGCGTATCAAGCCTTTGAACTTTTGTTAAAACAAGGTGTCGGTTTGTTTGATGCAGACGGTTCTCTGTCTGTCTTAGGTGTAGAAAAGGATGAAATCGCAATGGAGTTGTTCTTCAATTTCATGCGCATTATAACTGAGAAAACCTTAAAGAGCGAAGAGTTTCTTAACTTGGAAAAGACAGAGCAAGACAACCCACTAGTCCGAGACTTCATACAAAACCACATGCAATCTCTGTTCTCTTACGGTATCATCAGTCCCGATGATGATTTTAGCTCAGAAGATAAATAAAAGTAAGACCACAAATGGATATTTTCCTTGAGTGGTCTTTTTGTTTTCTTTGAGGTTTATTACTTTTAAGGTTAAAACTATTTTAAATATCGAACTTTTTATACGTTTTGATGTAAACTTATGAAAATACCATATACAGTTTAGGTACTTTAAACATAGATGAGTCAAAGGTTTTCATAGATTGCCAAATGTTTTCTTGCTTTTTTCAATGTAAATTTAGGAAAAGGCTTGCAAACTCTACTTTTGTTTTGATATAATTTTCTTATAGCGGAATAAATTTAGAATTGAGCAAATACATTTCTTGCATCAGTTTCTTTCTGCTTTAATTTCGACTTGGAGAGCGAAACAGGTCGTACACAGTTTAGTTTAGACAGATTAGGAGATTATTAGAACATGAGGAATTAGAGACATGAAGTCATCTCTTAAAAATATTTTAATGTCTGGTGCTGCAGCAAGTGCAGTTGTAGGAGGTACGTTCATTGCGATTAACTCTCAACAGAATGTAACTCCAACCCAAGACAACACAGAAAATACAAGCAAACCAACTCCAAACGTAAAAGAAGCTTCAAGCACACCTTCGGTATCCCCTTCCTCTTCGGAAACTCTTAGTAAGTCTGAGAAAAGTGTAAAACCAAGTCAGACAAGTTCAGAGAAGAAAGAAGATGAGACAGTAGGTCAACCAAAAGAGGACGCAAGTTCTACTTCAAATGTACCTAGTATTCAAGAGAAACAGAAAGAGGTAGCACAAGAAGAAGATGTCGCACCTCCACAGGTAACTACAGTTAGTGAAAAGGTTGAGGGCACACCTCGTACTTTAAATCCTACAACAACAGTAAGAAGAGTTAGTGAACCTATTGAAAAAGCAGATGTTTCTAAATTGAACCAAACCAAGAAAGTAACGGTTTCGGTTCCTCGAAAAGAAACACCGAAAACACCGACTGCGGTATCCTCAGAAGCTCGGCGTGTTCAAACGGCTCCACAAAGCCAACCTACAGAAGCAGTTGAGCAACCTAGAGTAGTAGAGCAACCTAGAGTGGTAGAGCAACCTAGAGTGGTGGAACAACCAACAACTCCAACGGTTACAGAAAGACCACAACCAACTCAACCTAGTGTAGTAGAAACGCCTACGGTATCTGAAACTCCGACTGCTCCTCCTGTAATTGAACAACCTACACAACCAACTGTTGTGGAGACTCCTCAACCAACAACTCCAACAGTTATAGAAACACCACAACCGACTCAACCAAGTGTAGTTGAGACTCCTAAAGTAGTTGAACAACCTACAACACCTTCAGATGTAGAACAACCAAGAGTAGTAGAAACCTCACGACCAACTCAACCAACTCAACCAACTCAACCGACACAACCAACTCAACCAACTCAACCGACACAACCAACTCAACCAACTCAACCAACTCAACCAACTCAACCGACACAACCGACACAACCGACACAACCGACACAACCGACACAACCGACACAACCAACTCAACCAACTCAACCGACACAACCGACACAACCAACTCAACCAACTCAACCAACTCAACCAACTCAACCAGAGGTTGTTTATGAGAAGGGTCAACCTTTAGTCCAAGAGGAAAACCCAATCGGTATCGTATCAGAGAAGGGAACTCCGTTAGTTCAGGAAGAAAACCCAGTAGGTGTAGTTTCTGAAAAAGGTGCTCCTTTGGTGCAAGAGGAAAACCCTATTGGAGTTGTGTCTGAAAAAGGTACTTCCCTTGTACAAGAAGACAATCCTGTTGGAGTTGTGTTTGAGAAAGGCACTCCGCTCGTTCAAGAAGAAAACCTAATGGGTGTAATTTCTGAGAAAGGAACGCCTTTAATTCAAGAGGAAAATCCTATTGGTGCTGTATTCGAAAAGGGTCAACCTTTAGTACAAGAAACAAAACCAGAGTATGTGATTTTTGAGAAAGGAATGCCTTTAATTCAAGAAGACAATCCAGTAGGTCTCATTTCAGAAAAAGGTACTTCCCTTGTACAAGAAGACAATCCAACTTATGTAATTTCGGAGAAAGGTGAACCTCTAGTACAACCTGAAAACTTAATGGGTGTAGTTTCTGAGAAAGGAACCTCTCTTGTTCAAGATGAAAAACCGGTGGGTGTTGTGTTTGAAAAAGGAGAATCTTTAGTTCAAGAAGAATTACCGATTTATACCGCACCTGTATCAACTCCGATTGCAGAAGTGAAGTCGGAAAAGGGTGTCCCTGAAATTCAAACACCTCTCGAAGAGTTGGTAATCACTGAAAAAGGAGAGTCTTTAGTTCAACCAGTTAAACAAGAACTTACGATTACAAGCAAAGGTCAACCTTTGGTACAAGAAGAAAATCCAACTTATGTATTCTCTGAAAAAGGTCAACCAGAGGTTAGAGAAGAGTTACCTTTAGGGGTTTTCTCTGAAAAAGGAGAACCTTTAGTAGAGTCAAACAAACCTCTCGGTATCGTTTTTGAAAAAGGGGAGCCGGAAGTTCTTTTAGGAACTGTACCAGAGTACAAGTTCAAGATTGTCCGTAGAGAGGATGTTATTCCGATTGCAACTGCCTTTTTAAATTTAGGGGACTTCCGTAGAGAAGTTGGAACTAAAGATAAGACTGTAAAAGGTCATCAGGGTAACATTACCAAAGTTTATGAAGATGTTGTAGCAGAAGATGGTACTATTTTAAATAGCACTTTGAAAAGTGACACAACGACTGATCCCGTTTACCATGTGTATCGTTACGGTACAAAACCAGTCGGTAGTCATAAGGGTGAAGAAGGTCTTTATCGTTTGCATGAACATACTTCAGAAATGGATATTGTAGATTTCCGTCAAGATATTACGCTCACTGGAGAGGAGATTCAAGCTTTAGGTCAAGATGAAATTAACCGTAGAGCTAAAGATGAGTCTCTTCAAAACAATATTACTCTTGCGAATCATAAGAGTTGGTCGAAGGTTAGGATTGTAAATGCTCCATTGTCAGAAGATACGATTGCGAAATTTAATGATGGAACTTACATTAACCACAAAAATGTAGGGTTAGAGGTTCTTAAATTAGTTAATGAAGAGCGTAAGCGCTTAGGTTTATCTGAGTTAATTTGGTCTGATGAGTTATATGCTTTAACTAAGATTCGTGCAGGTGAGATTGGTAAGAATGGACATATTCGATTTTGGAACTCTGAGGGGAAAATTTTAAAACACGTTAGAGATACTACGGGCAAGAAGTGGTTAACGGTACTGCACGGTACTTCGTTTGCAAATCAGTGGGCAGGAGAAAATTTAGCAGGTTTTACAGTGCCTCAAAACATATACGTTGCTTTTAGTGAGAAAATACTAGCAACTCAGCTTTATACCCAGTGGCGCAATTCTCCTAGTCATTATGAAAATATGATTGCTAAAGAGTATAAACGTTTTGCATTTGATGTTGTCTATTCTACGTTTTGGCGAGAAGATAACTTAAAGGTAGATTACTTAGCGCAGGGTATTCATGGTGTGCAACTTTTTGCAAGTTGATTTGATAGGTTTTTGTATGTAGTAAGTTACGTTAGGTTGTTTTGACAAGTTAATTAAAACTTTTGAGGTATGAAACTTGTTTTATGTATTAAACTATGTTATAGTTAAACTATACTTATTTTTACATTGAGTATAAATTTAGATAATATAAAGGTATTTTAAATGTCAAAAATGTTTAGAGATAAGAAAGAATATTATTCATTAAGAAAGTTTAAAGGTGTTGGCTTAGCATCTGCATTGGTAGGTTTAGCTTTTCTATCACCTAGTGTTTTAGCAGAAGAAACTGCAAACCTAAGTGCGCATGCAGGTGAGGTTGGTGTTGTAGCACCAACGGTGAACCCTACTATTCCAGTTACCTCTGAAACTGTAAATGTTTCTAATGCATCTTCAGTAGTTGAGAATACTACAACAAGTAGTAGTTTAAAACGAGAAGAAGTTGTTAAACCTAGTGAAGTTACTAAGTCAGAAGAAGTTATTAAATCTGTGGTTAGTGAAAGTCCTCAAGATGTCAAGCATGTATTAAACGAGGGCACTACTACGGAGTCTAATAAACAAGATTCTGTTGAGTCTAGTCAACCTACTCGTTCTAGACGTGGGAAACGTGATGTATCAGGTCAAAATTCTGATGATGCTGTAGGTATTTTAACACAAAAATACAGAAAAGATAAGGTAATATCAGTAAATTTATCGAATTTAACTGAGGTGGATAAGGTAGATTATTCCAGTTCGTCTAATCCAAGTCCTGTAAGTGAAAATACAGCTAATATATACAATGATCAGATTAAAAGTATTGAGGAGATACCAACCTCAAATAATAATTCTGTTCGTATCAGAATCACCTTGAAAGACGGTAGTACAATACCAGATGGAGGTAAGCTTGTACTTGGTGCTATCGGATTAGGTAGACCTCAGGCTGAAAATTTACTCAATGGTTCTGATGTGATAGGGACTGTTGTACAGGCAGAAGATAATGGAAGTAATCCAAGTTATATTAGAAATAAACTCAAGACTGCTACTAAGGTGGATGACTATATAGGTTCATTTGAGTCTATGTCTTCTAAAAATTTTGCTATTAGTTCTTATATTCTTACTATGAATAATAAATTCTCGAATCTAAATTTAAATAGAGTTATCGAGTTTGAACTACAAAAACCTACTACAGATTTATTAGATAATTCATTAGTAAGGCGTGAAGATGCAGTAGCAGAGGATAATGTTGTTTTTGATAGTCATGGTGTTAAACATAAATTACGAAAAGAATTAAAAACTTATCTTTTTAATCCTTATGATTCAAAAGCAATTAGTCTTGGAAATGTAACTGGCTATGTTTCCTTTGGTACATTACCTAAACCCTCTCCAGTAAACAATAAACTTTATGCTAGTCCTGGGGTTTCTACTATTGGTAACCCAAATTATTTAGATAGTGTAGCAGCTCCATCTTTTAGTTTTCTTAGTGTTTTGAATCGAGATATGAATTCAGATTCTGTAGTAGCTAGAAAAGGTGATACTATTAAATTCACTTTGTCAGATAATTCTTTGTTTGCAACTTCAAGTTATTCTGTAGGAGATATAATATCTTTCAATTCTAACGACAATAAATTAAGAGAAGCTACTATTTCAGGAAATAGATTTACAGACACAGACAAATATGTTATTCGAAAAGACCCTGAGTTTAGTTATACGGCTGATGCTAAAGTTAATTATAGGTTTAAGCTTATAGAAAAAACAGACAAGAGTTATACATGGGAGTTGTTAGATGATATCTCTATGAAAAACTCAGTTTTTTCACAAGAAATTAAGTCTCTTTCTCCAACGGTACTAAGGAGTGATTGGGTATCTCGTTTTGGTGAAGAAAATTTAAAACAGTATCTATCAGGTACTGAGCGTTATGCGTCTCGTTTCCTAAATTCTATTTCCCAAAATAATGGTCAACTAAGTGCAACTGTAACTTCTAATATAATGGGTGTTAGTAAAGAGCTTACTCAAGACGGTTATATGATTAAAAACAATAACTTAGTTTTTGGGGAAAACACTACTGGTACAGTTAAGGTTGTTCATAAAACAGATGCAGGGGTTGTATTAGGGGAGGAAACTCTAGTAACTAATCAGCCTTGGTATAGGACTTTAAATATAGATCCAAAAACTAATTTTAATGGTTATGTCTTTAAGTCAAGCTCGGAACCTTTATCTACTATTGTAGGTTCTGGAGCTAGAACTATAGAACTTATTTATGTAAAACCTACAACAGCTACTAAAGAAGTCGCTCCTACGAAAACTTATGTTGTGGATGAAACTAAAGATGGAACTTACCGAAATGAAGTAGTAGGTAGACCTACAATAGTGAGTACTTCTGTATCTTATGTTTATAATCCGAATACTCGTACTTCGGAAGAATGGGTGGTTGAGAATAAACAAGAAGGCACCCCAACAGTTGTAACGTTAGGTACAAAACCTACAACTGAGGTTACTTATCAAGATTTCTCTACAACTTATGTCGCAGACCCTACTCGTACTGCGGGTGAGAAGTTCACAGAAACTGAAGGTGTTCGTGGTACAACTACAATTGAAACAACTTACTCAGTCAACAAAGAGACTGGTGAGGTAACTCCAACTAAAGGTCAACCAGTAGTTGTTGTTCCTCGCAATGCAGTGGTTAAAGTGGGTACTAAACCTACTGTAACTGAAAAACCAATCAACTTTACTACGGTTTATGAAGCTGATGAAACTAAAGGAAAAGGTGTTCGTACAGATAAGGTAGCAGGGGTTCAAGGTAAGGTAATTACAACTACAACTTACACACTTGATGAATCTACAGGTAATGTTACTGCGAACAACCCTACTGAACGTAGGGAAGAGCCAACAAATAAGGTAGTAACTGTAGGTACTGCTCCAACTGTTACTACTAAACGTATTGCTCATGGTGTTGAATATCAACGTGACGATACTGTTTCTGCAACATCACCATCTACGAGAGTTCAAGATGGTGTAGACGGTGAAAAACGTACTACGGTAACTTATTCTGTAAATCCTACGTCTGGGGTAGTAACGGATAACGCTCCTGTAGAAACTACGGTTGCTCCTAAACCTCAAATTGAGAAACTTGGTACTAAACCTGAAGATATTGTAACAACTCAAGATTTTAAACGCACGTTTGTAGCTGATGAAACTAAAAACCTAGGGTATCGTCAAGTTGAAACACAAGGTATTGCAGGTAAGACTGTTGTTCACCGTACTTATACTTTACCAGATAATGTACCACCAAGAGAGGAAACAAGTGGTATAGGTATTAACTATGAATTTGCAGTAGCTATTCCTCATGACAGTGAGCCTGAAGTTACAGCTCCTGTGAATGAGGTTATTAGAGTGGGGGTTAAACCGAAAGTAGAAACTCAAACAATTGCGGTAACTACTAAGTATATTGCAGATGAAAGTCTTGAGTTCGGAAAAGTAGTTGAAACTGAGAAAGGCTCAGAAGGTCGTGTGGTTACAACTACAACTTATACAATGAACCCTGCTGACGGAACAACTACTGCGAATAAACCAACTGTAGAAACCACTCCAATGGTTCAAAGAGTAGTTAAAGTAGGGGTTAAGAAGAAAGTAGTAGAAACACCTATTGAGTTCACAACTAGCTATGAGCGTGATGAAACTGCGGAAGCAGGTAAGAAAACACCTTCGGTATCTGGTGTCGCAGGTAAGATTATCACAACGACAACTTACACTATGAACCCTACAACGGGTGTTGTTACAGAAAATCCGTCTACTACTGTAAGAGAAGAACCTACAACTGCGGTTGTAAAAGTAGGTGCTAAATCTAAGGTAGTTGTAACTCCTATTCCAGTTGAAGTAGAAGAAGTAGCTGACCCTGAGTTATTTGAGGGTGATGAAAACGTTACTTCAAATGGTAAAACCGGTTCGACAACAACTACTACTGAGTACGTAGTTAATCCAAAAACAGGTGAGATTACAGAAAAAGACCCTGTGGTATCGACTATTCCTATGGAAAAGAAAATCGTACATAAAGGTACTAAGAAGCGTAAAGCTACAGTAACTATTTCGTATGTACTGAAAGATAACGGTTCTTCATTAGGTTCTCCGACTGTATTAGAAAACCAACAAGTAGGTTCTCCTTATAACACAAGTGTTAAAGTATTTGAGCCAAAAGTAGAAGTAAGTGAGTTAGCGGATCGCACTATTACGAAAACTACTTCTTATGTTTTAGAAAAAGAACCTGAGAACAAGAGTGGTATCGTAACTGAAAATGGTGTTTCTGTTGTGTATACTTATCGTGCTTTGGTTCGTGAAGAAGTAGTGATGAAAGAGTCTAAGCTTGCTGTAAACTTTGTATTAGAGGGTAGTGGAGAGAAACTTCATGCAAGTCTAGTCAAAGAAGGTGTTCGAGTAGGTGACCCTTATGTAACTGAGCCATTAGCTTTGAAAGATAAGGTTGAAAAACGAGTAGAACGTAACAAAGAAGTGATTACAACTACTCGCTATGAATTGGTAGAAACTCCAAGTAACGCTAAAGGAGCTATTTCAGTTGGTGGTACTGTGGTAGATTACTTCTACAGAGCAGTTGTAAAAGTTGATGAATATCCAACTATTCCAAATGACGCACCTAAAACTGATTTACCTGAGTATACTAATCCAGTTGGCACACCGGGTATCCCAGAGGTTCACGATAAACCGACTTACTTAGGTCACGTTGGTAAACCAGGTGATTCTGAGGTTCATGAATTACCGGAGTTCAAAGGTGGTGTGGTTCCAAATGATGCTCCGAAGGTAGAAATTCCAGCTTATGCCAATGGAGTTGTACCTAACTACGCTCCAATTCATGAGGTACCTGAGTACACTGAACCACTAGGTTCTGTACCAAGTGACGCTCCACAATTTGAACTTCCAGAGTTCAACGGAGGTGTTGTACCTAACGATGCTCCAATTTTGGAGAAACCTGAGTATAAGATTCCTACGGTATCTGAAGAACCAAAACAACCTGTAGTGCCAGTAGTTGAGACTCCACAACCACAACCTCAACCACAAGCTCCACAACAACCATTTGTAGCGAAAGAGTTACCAAACACTGGTGCCTCTGAGTCTGATAAACTGGTTGCATTAAGTGGATTTGGACTTCTTGGTTTGTTAGGTTTAGGGCTTAATAAACGTAAAGAAGATTAAGTTAACTAACGAGATTTAGAGAGAATACCCAAGTGGTATCCTCTCTTTTTCATATCTTAGAAGTATCAGATTACCTCAGTTTCGATTTTAAACCTAAGAAGGTCTATTTACATCTTCTAAATTTAAAATGCGTTAGAGAGCAAATGAGAGCCTTCTATCAATAATTAGCTAAAACTCCTTTACTATCAATTAGTATAAACTCTGCCAAGTTCAAATTCTTGTAGTTCTTCTCTTTCAGTTTAATTTAGTTTTTCTTTTAAATTTCTTATGTGAAATCCTTGCAATTTTCTAAAAATTGTAGTAAACTAATAACAATAATATTTCGATTAAATACAAGGAGAAAAGAGCAATTGGCGAAGAAGAAAACTAGGAAGAATACAACAAAACGAGGTAAGAAGACGTCCTCAAAGTTTCTAAGAAATGTAGCACTTCTAAGTTTAGTAGGGGTATCCTTTTTAGGTGGTGCGTTATATGTGCTGACAACACCAGATGCTAAAGCAGAGGAAGCGGTTCATTTAACTGATACTACGAATGATTTTATCAATCGAATTGGTGGGGTGTCTCAAGAGTTAGCTAGTCAGTATGATTTATTTCCGTCTGTTATGATTGCGCAAGCAATTTTAGAGTCTCGTTCTGGAACCTCTGGTTTATCTGATTCTCCTTATTATAATTTGTTTGGAGTAAAGGGTTCTTATAATGGTGCTAGTGCAGTATTTCAGACATGGGAAGATGATGGTACTGGGAACACTTATACTATTCAAGACTCGTTCCGTCAATATCCATCTTGGAGAGCTTCTTTAGAGGACTACGCACAACTCTTACAGTTACCTTTATATCGAGGAGCGCACCGTTCGATAGCAGGTTCTTATGATGTTGCAACTGCGCATTTAACAGGTCGTTACGCAACAGATACCCAATACGCTAGTAAACTCAACAACTTAATTGTAGCTTATAATTTAACTCGTTTTGATGGTGGCTCTGCGGTATCCTCAACTTCCTCAGAAGTTTTAGCTAGTGGTTCTGTATGGAATCCCCACCGTAGGTCATTTACAAGTCAAGCGATTTTAGACCAAGATAACGCTTGGTTGTCTTATGTGAAAGGGGAATAATATGAAAACAACTACAAATTTAATTGATACTTTAGGTTCATTTTCAGCTTTATTAGAAGTTTTGTCTACACCTGTAGAGTATTCTTTACAACCGAAGGTTGTAAATGTTAACTCAAAGTATTCAGTAAAATTAGATGTTTTGCGGTATTTTTATGACTCTAGTGAATGTAAAGTTCTGATTACTTTACAGGTAATGAGTAATTCTTCTCAGTTACCCGTCCACACTATTGAATTAACTAAAGCAGGATATCTAAAAGACAAATCTTCAGTTTATTACACTGTTAGAAGTGCTCCTCACTTTAGAGGTAATGTGAGGTCTGATTTAGTTAGTGGTCGTACTACGCGTTCAATTACAGTATTTGATTTAGAGTCTGTAGTTATGACTGATAATATAAAATCAGATGTTTTTAAAGCTATTAGCACTGGTTCTTTAGAGCTAATAAAATATCTGTTTAGTTCTTTAGGTCTTAAATATAGAGAGGTTTGATTATGTTATCTGAGAAAGAATTTTGTCATTTAAGACTAGGATTAGATACCTTGATTCAAGACTTTTTGAGTAGTAAGGTGTTAAACAAGCACTTACCTAAGATGAAGTTGACGAGCGAGGGTAAGGTCATTGGTTCGATCTACAATGACCCAATGAGACGTAATCCAAACCTTCATTTACGTTTTTACAACCGAAGTAAACGACAAGTTTTCCAGTTGATTGTCACAAATTACTTAGATGTGTTAACTTCTCCGACTGAGCCATATATTGTCTATGTGGAAGCAAATCATTACAATTCAAAAGGTGAGATAACTGAGGTCAATCACTTTGAAGTTTCATCAAATGGTCGATTGGAAGACTTAGTAGGTTTGTTAGAGTTTATGAAATACAACTACTTAGGAAAATTACTATTATGGTATCTGTATGAGTTGTACCCAAGTTTGAAAGATATGTAATAAAATTATGAGTAAATTAATTGTTAGTCAAAAAGAATTGTCTGAACGTATGGTTTATCTTTTTAGGGGGTTAGAGATTACGTCTACTGAGTTCAATTATTTTACTGAGAGGTTTGATTTCGATAAAGACTGTACTTATGAATTTACTGCAGTTGGTAGAAACTTTGAGTTGAAGGTATATAAAACTTCTACCAGTTTACCTTTATATAGATTACTTTTAAGTAAAGAACTAAATAGCTCAGAATTGAAGTTAGAATTACAAAGTTTTAAATATGGAAAATTAGTGGGTAGTTCTAAGGTATTTGTTCAAGATATTTCTAAAAGTTCTTTTGGAAGTTTAGAGATTTTATCTGTTATAACAGATATTAAGAACTATGATGTAGTTCAAGTATTTCTAAAAGGTTTACAACAATCTTCTTTTTAAGGTTTTATTTTGTGAGGTAATTATGACAAAAGATTTAAACAAACAGGTAGCAGGTAAAGTGTTAGATTTATTGACTCAATTCGAGTATTTCCCAGATACAAAGAAAGATATACATTTTATGTCAAATTCTACTTGGGATTTTGGTTATTCGAAATTAACCACAGAAAACTATACTTATATGCGCTTTTACTTAACAAACCTTAGTACAGGTTATGTAGTTCGTGAATTATTTGTTTTTCGTGAATTTGATGAAAGGCATGGTTTATTTACCTTTTCACTTAAGTGTACTAGATGTTCTAAAGGGTTTGTTCAAAAGGTCTCAATTTTAAAGAACTTAGCAGATTCAAGACTCTTAGAAGTAGCTGAGTTCTTGTCAGACTGTTTAACCGAACCTCAAATGCAAGCTTTGTTTAAAGGTTTGGATAACTTTGTTTAAAGGAGATTTGATTTTGACTAAAAGACAAACAAAAGAAGAAAAACTAGTTAGAATAGCTGACAGATTACTACGGTTGTATTTTCAACTCTCTCTAAGTTTTCAACAGAGAAAACCTTTTGAAATTCCATTCAAGTTAAAAGAATATGAGAATTATAAAGGTTTGATAGAGTTCAGTAGAACTGATACTGCAATAACTTTCAGTATCAATCTATTAACCGTAAATGATGCTTCATTACATCGTTTTGAAGTTATTCATGTTTTAGGAACAGTTGAGAAGCCTTTTAGTTATTGTGCTTTTACAAGCTTACCTTATAAAAGAGGTCAAGCTTTAGATAATTTGAAAGTAGGTTTCACGAATCAAGTTCCGTTTGAAGCTTACATTCGTCAAATGGTTTTAACTAGTTGTAAGCGAGATGTTTTACTTACTCCATTGGTTGCTTGTTTGGAACAAGCGGTTGGTTTGATTGAGTATGAGAAGAATTTTAGTGATTGAGAGGTGCTTGCTTTGACAGTTTTAACAAAAGACCAAACGGATTTGGTTTCGCTAATCAGACAAGTAGGTTATGAATTAAGTCCTCAAACGTATACTGATATACATGGTTCAGTTGGTTTTTCGGTATCAGGGGGTTTCCGAGTTTATTATGATTTATCTCGCTCAAGTGGGAAAATAGCATTGCATGTAACTTTGATTTCTCAAACAACTCAATTACCTGTTAGGAAGTTGATTATTGGATTGAGTTACAACCTACGTCCAACATTTGAGTATAGCACTATTCCATTTACTAGATGTGGAGAATATGACCATGAAAATTCTTACGTGCAATTCCTTAAGTCTGAGTTATTTGAGGAAGAGATAGTTAATCTTGTAAAGTCTATGCCAAAATCACATGCTAAAGCTTTCAAAATAGCTTTAAATAAGATTCCGTTGCACAATCCGTAAACTAGAAAGGTATCAGAATAATGCGCAAACTGACGTGGACAACCGAAGAAAAGAAAGAATATGTGGCAAAACAACTTAAACGCTATTATGAGTTTTTAGTTTCTCTTTCTGACTTTAAATTTGAAGGTGTTTACACTACTAAGATAGAGTGTAATTCTAAATATGACTTAGATGTGATTGTTAGTGCAATCGACACTAAAGCTTATAGCACCTATGAGTTAGGTTTAACGTTATACAAGAAAGAAAATGGCGTTGCTCAACACTCTATTAGATTAGCTTTGGATAACCCTAAAATGTTTAGAGGTTATATGTACCAAGGGTATAGCACTCCTTGTTTTAGAGGGAAGTTGCAGACTAACAAATCTATACAATTTATGCGTGATTACTCAGATTTATCTGACTCGAGAAAATTAGTAATTGAGGGTATCTCCAAAGAAGAACTACTCTCTGCGTACTTTGATATGATTCCTAAATTAACTAACTTTGTAAACTCGGTTCATATTAAAGCTGAGTACCCACATCTTAAAGTAGGTGGTTTAGATGAGGACTAGAAAAGAGATAGACTTACAGTTAGCAAACCAACTGCTACAATTTTCAGACTTGATAAAAGAGTCTGCAGACTCTTTAGTTATTTCAAGTCATTGTGCTTTTATGGTTTCAGATACACATTCATTTGAACTATCTAAGTTAGTAGAACCTCCTTGTTTTACGACTTACGAAATAGACTTGGTGAATGAAGGAAAACAAACCCCTACTTACTTGATACGTTTAACATTTGGTTTAGATTTTGTAGAGATTGAGCTTAGACGGTACAAGAAAAGCGAAGGTGTCTTTGTAGAGCTTTACATTGCTCGCGGCGGTCTCGCAGCTCCAAGTCTAACTACGTTAAAAGCATTAGTAAGTAATATTCACACCCTCTCTGCGGTATCCCTTTTCTCAGAAGGTCTGCGCCAACTAGGTTTTGAAGAATAAAAATAGAGGTTATTATGGGTGCAGTAGATAGAAGAGAACTAGTAAGTAATGTTTGTTCTCAGTTTAGTTTCTTAATTTCAAACATGGGAAAGTCTGAGGTGATTACCTCAATTAAAGCCACACCTAGTAAAGAGTACGGTGCTTATAGGTTAGGTGTCGCTTTAAACGGTGATTCGGTTTCTTTAACTCTAAAAACTAAGAGAACCAAACGGTCAGTGTATTCTGCTTATCTAAAATATGGATATATACATAGTTTAGGTAAGTTTGGTTGGTATATACAAAGTTGTCCTTATACACAGGGTAAGAAAGACCGATTTTTAGAAGTTAGTCTGTATGTGGACGAATTAGACAATAGTTTCTTCGAGTTGCTAACACAGGTTTTGACTACAGACAAACATTTGAAAGCTCTTAGTGAGATGCTTGATTTATGGGTTTCAGATATACAAAAAGTCTTAGAAAGTGAGAAAATTTGATGAATTTAACAGACAAAGAAGTACAGAGATTTAGAGCAGCGGTTAACAATTTATTAGAGGAGCTGCCTAAACTTGTTCCTCATGGGGATAAAGAACTTCCGTTGAATAATAGGAAGTATACTTACGCTTACAATCAATACCCTAATGAGGTCTATGTAACTTTGTATTGTAAGGGTGTCCCTGCTTATTATTTTTCAGTAGAAGATTCAGGAGATAGATATAAGTTAAATGGTTGGTCTTATTATAATGAAAAACCTATGCTTGAGACGTTATTTACTGTTTATATAGATAAAAGTTCTTTAGATTTAAGTGATTCTGATATGATTGATATCCTTAAGTCTATTTCATCTAAAGAGCGTTTTGTAAACTTATATACAGTTTTGTGCTTAGTGGATCAAACAAATACATTTCTTACTTGGAAAGATTGAGGTTTTGTATGGATTCAAAAGACGGTTTATTAGTCTTGTCAGATGGGGTCACTTTCCCTTACAACCCTTACATTTTCAATAGAGACTCTTTTATTGCGTATTCTATACAAAGAGGTGAGTGGACTCTAACAGAGGAACTTCTCTTGCGTTTGGTTCCTTTCCTAAATGTAACTGAGGTTAATTTCGTAGGGAAAAGCCAAATAGTTGTTAAAACTGTAGAGAATTTTTATGTTGAGATTAAGTTCACAGAGAAAAAGATTACCTCTGTTCGAGTTATTCAGTTTTTCAAGTGTAAAACACAAGGTTTTGAACTAGCTCCCTATAAAACTATGCGAGGGTATCTGCTCTGTGATGAGCTTCCAGTTTCGATTGAAGAGAAGGTTTCAATACCTTTATCACAACAGTTTGAAGCGGAGTTAGGTACTTTAATTTCTGTTATGTTAACAAAGTTTTACGGTTTTAAGTTTGATATGATTTTAGATTGAGGTGTAATTATATGACAAATTCAGATAAGATTAAAGTTTATACAAAAGTAGTAGGGTCACAAAGACAACCTTACTTAGTTGAATTTGGGGATTATAAATTCCCTGTACCTATGTATTACGTGTTTAAACTTTCTCAAAAAGTTGGTGGTGTTCGTTTACTATCTCTTACTGCTACTAATGAGATGGGATTTAGAATAAATTATGATTTGTATTCTAGGTTTGGTATAAACACAGGTACTAGAAAAGAAACTAGTTTAGTTGTTTTATTAGCAAAATTAGTTGAAAAGTCCACAACAACAGCTTCGTATCCTAAAGGTACGTTATCGAAAGATTATTCCTTTACATTTGAATTAGTAAGTATGGCAGACTCTATTGCTACTTATGAAATGCGTGCAAATGGAGAGTTTGTAGTTTATCTTAATTTAGAGTTTAAGAATATTGATAAGCTTGTTGAAGTGGTCTCTACGTTTGATGATACTACATCGCACATTATAAGAGATGCTATGAGTATTATCTATTCTATATACTTACAGGAATATAAAACTAAAACTGAACTGATTTCAGTAGGTGAAAGGTTACTTAAGTATTATGCTCCGTTCCTATACTCAAATTTTAGAAGTGAGCTTTTATAGGTGGTATTTATGGCAAATACAGATATTGTAAAGATTCGTAAGCGTTTAGTAGGTTTTAAGAGAGTGCCTACTTTAATTGAAATTGGTGACTATAAATACCTTGTTCCAATGTATTATGTGTTTCAATTAAATCCGGTAACACAAAACACTAAGTTGTTATCTCTTACTGTAACAGATGAGTTAGGTCTTCTTTTAACTTCTGATATATACTATAAATTGGGTATTAACAGTGGTTCTAGGAAAGAAACTAGCCTAGTTATTCTGTTAGCAGACTTAGTGTTAGCTAATAAATCGATGATTGTCTACCCTAAAGGTACATTGTCAAATCTTTATAAGATTACTTTAGAATTAGACAGTTTTGAGCAAGGTAGATTAACTTATAAACTGTTTGCTGATAATAAGTTTTATGTCTACCTTAATTTAACTTATAATGGGATAGACCAATTAGGTTATGAAACATTAGGTTTAGATAATACTATTTCTGAAACATTAAAAGATGCTATAAGTATTATTTATTCTATTTTATTGAAAGATTATAGCAGTGAAAAAGAGTTGGTTTCTTTGTGTGAGAGATTAAGTAAATACTTTACACCTACTCTTTATTCCCAATTAAGGTCTGAGAAAATTCAGTGGTGACATTTATGAAAACAAGACTTATTTTAACTGTAGGGTGTGTTGGTAAAACACACCTTGATAAGACTTACTCAAACGTTTATGATTTCGATAAACATACTTTAGATTATAAGTATGATAAAACAGGGTTTGAACATCTGTCCAATGAAGAGTTCAAAGGTCTACCAAATCGTAAAATCAATGAAGGTTGGTTTGAACGATATATGGAAGACTGGTGCAAAGTTATTGACTCAGGTAAGTACGATGTTGTGACAGGTTGGATGCAACAAGACTGTCTAAACTACCTAGTCAATAAAGGGTATCCAGTTGAGGTTGTCGTTGTCGATGTTGGAGACTATGAGTCTATCTATAGAGAGCGTAGTCAGCGTCGAGGTAATAATGAATATTATTGGCATAACTTAAGAGGTTATTACGATAAAACTTTAGCTCTCTATAAAGATAGAACAGATATTAAAGTAACTATTTTTGATAGACCTTATTATCTGAGTGAATATTTAGCTTTCTCAGGTGTTCTTTTAGAGAAAGCACCTAACTTGGGTGACACTTATGTACATAAAGTTATAGAAAAAGTTGATTCAGCGTTTAGAACTGAGAATTCTTCTTTATCGCAAGATTTTGTAAATTTTTACTCTCACTTAGTTTTGACCGCATTATCTTATGACATTAAGTTTACTAGGGAGATGGTTCATGATGCTTGGTCTGTTGTTATTTATTATAAAGACAGTTCAAAACTTCACCCATCAATGAAACCTTTTGATTATTTAACTCCAGAAGTTCAAGAGTTAGACCAACCGTATGTTGATAAACTAAATGAAGTTTTGGGTTATTTCAAAGGTCTGAGAAATTTAGTTAAGGAGAAGAATTAGTATGAAAATAGTTCCAGCTATGTTAGAGGTTGAGGAAATTCCGATAGAGTATGTCGGTTTATTCGTATTGATAGTTTTAGTTTTAATTATCGCACTGATAATAAATGGCAACAGAGATTAAAGAGGGTATTAAATGTTCAATTTACAACTATTAAATAAAGTAAATGAAGTAGAGAAACAAACCGGTCAATCGCTACCTAGTTTATTATCTAAAGTTCCTTTGGGGAATGTATTAACTGCTTTTAAGGAGTTACAAGTTGCTGATTTAGTTGAGATGGTAAGTAGTGTTTCAATCTCAAAATTAACTCATGGTTTAACTATTATCACTCCAGATGAAATTTCTCAAATTTCTGTTGAGAAATTGAAGCTTGTGTTGAAATATGGTAATATGCTTACTGTAGAAAGACTTCAATCAAAATTCGGTAGTAGAAGCATTATCCTTGCAATAAATAAACTGACCGAGAGTGAGTTGCGGTCTCTACTTACTGAAGATAATTTTGAAGTTATGTCAGAGGTAATCGAAAACCTAGCATTTGCTAGTGATATGGGTATCTAATGTCAACAAACAACTTAATTAAATTGTCCACTTATACAAACGAGTTTGGTTTTAAAGTACCTTATCTCTTAGAAATAGGAAGTACTCAAGAACTGAATTATACTGCAATTTGCTACCCAATAGGAAATTCAATATTTGGAGGGAATTTTATTTTAGATATTGATTATATTTCTCCTAATGGTACTTTTGTTAATCCTTATACTAGCTATGGTTTAAATTCAGGTTCTAAATCAAATGTCTCTCTTACAAAAGAAATTGTAAAGATGATTTTTGAGAACAAGTTAAAAAGAATGTATAATTTAGGTACGCTTTCTTGTGAATTTGGTTTTGAACTTGAAGTAAAGACTTTAACTAATTCAAGTTGCGGTATTGAACTATCAGTTAGTGATGGGTCTAAGTTATTTGTAAACTTGAACTTCTACTCGATAGTTGACGTACTTAAATGGGACGATACTTTCCCTATAAAGAGTTTTTGTTTAAACTTACTATCTGATAATTTTTCAACTAAGGAAGATTTACATGCTTGTGCGACCCAACTCTACAGACTTAAAAAGTCTTTACTTGAACAAAATAAAGATATAGGTGGTGTGTCTAGTGTCAATAAATAAACCTTGGACTCGTCAAAAACTGACACAGATGCTTTATCACGCATTTATTGGCTCTTTAGCGGATAATGCAATCGAAATAGGTTGGGTATTATGTTTCAGTTTACTTGCAGATAAGAGTTTGGTGGAAAGAATAACTGTTCTCTTTGGGGTCAATGATGCTTTTTGGGTTATTCTTTCCTCTACTTATTACACTGCTCGAACTTCTATGACTGCAACTTTACCTAAGTTGATAGAAAAATACGGTTTAGGTTTAGAGTCTAAGGTAGTTAAAAATCATATCTACTTATTTTATCTGATGCTCTTACCTTCAGCTATAGGTAGTTTTATGTTTCTACCGAAACTTCTCCTCATATTAGGGGTATCCCCATCCGATTTATCCTTCTACACACCCTATTTCCAACTTTCGATTGTTTCGATTTTAATTGCAGCTCCTTGGGCTATATTTATTCCTTCTTATTTGAGAACTAGAGGTAGAAGTAAAGAAGCTACAGTCTTAGACCATAGTATAGCATGGTCTATGTTAATCGGTATCTTCTTTACGACTCATGTTTTGCACTTAGGTGTAAACACAGCTTTAGTTGTAAACATGATAACCAATACCATTCCTTTGTACTGGTTCTTGTGGGAGAAGCCAATACCTCAGTTTTTCTCTAAAGGTTTTGAGTTTTCTTGGGGAGAAATACGTTCTTATTGGAAAATCGTTAAATGGGAGCTTGTAAGAAGGCTTGCACCTAGAGTATCAGCTATTGTTGGTGTTGGACTAACTATTACAGTCAATCCAATTTATGCTGCTATTAAATATTGGATTTCTAACTTGATGATGCTACCAGAGGGTTGGGTAGACTCGATGGCAGGGCTACTAAATAGTCATGTTTCTCGAAATGTTGGTTTAGAGGAAGAGGTTCCGTACAAAGACAATAAATTTGTCTTTTGGAAAGCAACTATTGGAACAATCTTTTCAATCGCTTTAATCTATTTGATTGCTTATTTCGGTTTAACTTGGTTGCCTGAGTCAATCTATCAAGGGCTTATTTCGCCAATACTTTGGGTATTTTTACCTATTGAGATTGTAACTAAATTGCGCTATTATATGTGGCTCTCAATCAGTCGTTCGTATCGTCATGATTTGAATGGTGTCGCTCAACTTATTTATGCGATTCCAACTGCACTATTAACACCCACTTTGTTATGGTTGTTCTTACATCACTTACAATTTAGCTTTGAGTCTATCTTTGCGGTTGGAGCTATTGTCGGAACAGTGCAGTGGTTAGGTACAGAGATTTACTTTAAAGCTAAACTATCGAAAGGGGTTTTATGAACTCGACAGATTTAACTTGCGCTTCCTTCTTCGCAGGAGTAGGTGGTATCGATTTAGGATTTGAAGAACAAGGTTTTCGAACGATTTATGCAAATGAATTTGACGAGAAAGCAAGAGGGACTTTTGCATTAAATTTTCCTCATGTTGAATTAGACCGCAGAGATATTCGAGAAGTGTCTGCAAATGAGGTTCCCTCAACAGATATTATTGTTGGTGGCTTTCCTTGTCAAGCTTTTTCTATTGAGGGGTATCAGCAAGGTTTCCGTGATGAAAAAGGTCGAGGAACTTTGTTCTTTGAGTTAACTCGCATTATAGAAGAAAAGCAACCGCAAGCTATTTTCTTGTAAAATGTAAAGAATTTAGTGAATCATGATAAAGGAAATACTTTGAAAGTAATTCTAAAAACCTTAGAGGAGTTGGGTTACTTTGTAAAATATCTAGTTATGAGCGCTGCTGACTATGGAAACATTCCTCAAGGTAGAGAGCGTATTTATATTGTAGGTTTTAAGGACGAGTCAGTATCTGAGAAATTTCAGTTCCCAGAAAAGGTTGAACTAACAAAGAGTGTATTTGATGTTATTGACTTTAAAGAAGCAGTAGAAGAGCAGTATTACTACAGGGAAGATAAGCATTATTATCCTTTGTTAAGAGACAATATTGTGTCTGTAGGTAGCATTTATGAGTATCGTAGAGGAAATACGATTAGAGAGAATAAAAGCGGTGTAGTGCCTACTTTATTGGCTTCTATGGGTACTGGTGGAAATAATGTTCCTCTAATTTTGACAGAAACTGGAGAGATTAGGAAACTAACTCCAAGAGAGTGTTTCAACATTCAGGGGTTTCCTAGTTCGTATAAATTCCCAGAGAAGATGGCAAATAGTCACTTATATAAACAAGCAGGAAATAGTGTAGCAGTACCTGTGGTATCTCGAATTGCGGAGCAGATTAAATTGGCTTTAGAAAGTGAATAAGAAGATGAGCAAAACTAAAAGACAACAACTCCAACAAGCGTTGGAGAAAACATTCGATAAGGTTATAGGTTTAGCTGATGGGGTAAATGGGGAAACGATTGAGGTTTCAGATAGACGTGTAGTCTACTTAGAATTAGCAAAAGATTTGATTTATCTTTCATTGGAAAGTAAGCGGTCAGGTAGGAGAGTTCACGAACTTCATATCTCGGTATCAAAAGATTTAGATGTGTTCTTCTCAGGTAGTACCTACGGAACCTTCAGCTCTTTGCCACTCAAAACCTTAGAACATATCGTTCCATATAGTGCAAAAGGAACTCCACACTTTACCCGTGGGTTTGAAATTTTGGTAGAATCAATTTCAACAGATTTCCAAGCTGCTTGTTTCTTGAGTGCTTTGGAAGATTAAGTTTAAATTTTGGAGGTAAATATGGCTTACGGAAAAAGTAGATACAATGCTTACAGAAAGCGTAGCTTTAATCGTAGTGACACTCAACGAAGGGAATATGCACAAGCTATGGATGAACTGAGTCAAGCCTTTGATGCACTTTCTCAATATGGTTGGTCTATTTCAAGTCACTTAGATAGTGCCTATAAGAACTACGACTATTACCAAGTTCGCTTGTCTAATCACTCTGCTGATAACCAATACCATGATATTTATGAAGGTTATTTGATTGTCAATATTAAAGCTAGTAAACAAGATTTTGTATGGCTTATTGAGAATTACTTAGACCATTTGTTGTCATACATAGATACGTTGGATTTAAGTAAATATAGGTTTATCAATGTAACTAATAGAGGTAAGAAAATTACGTGCTATTATAGAGATTTTAAAACTAAGAAAGACGTAATCGATAAAATGTATGGGTTTGATTTCAAAGAACAAACTGAGGATTAAACTGTGAAAGATAGAGTTGAGGTTTAAGTGAAATGGTAAAACTAGCAAATAAACAGACAATTGAGTTATGGAACCACTTAAGACAAGGTTTTGAAGAGATTTTGAATTTTGATGAGAACCGTTTACCAGTAAAGTCAGTTAATCAAGTTTCTTCTAGCTATAAGTGTTCTGTTTTATTGAGTGGTTATGTTTTTCAAATAAGACTATTGAAAAACACACTTGAAACTAATTTAGATACGGATTTAGTTCACGAAATTGAGCTCTATTACGATAGAGAGTTAGGTAGAATTTCCTTTAAGAGTGTTACGTGTAACCAAAAGACAGGTAAACGGAACGTGGTATCTGCGCAAGCTTACTTACCTAGTCTAAACGAGTATGTCTTTAAACAGATTTTAACCGACTTGGTTGAAAATGTATCTACAATTAAGCAAGTTGAATACTTAAATCTAGGTGTTCATTTATCAGGTCTTGGTTTTGATGTTGTTGAGGAAATACGATATGAGTAAGTACAAAGGTCTAAAACGAGACCAATTAGAGCAGTTGGTTGTAGAAAAATTAACTTGGTTTTTGAAATATTTGGATGGGCAGTCTTCTTACCCTATGGGTAAGTTTCCCATCGGTATCCCCTCTCCAAGAGGGGGAGAATACTTGATTTGGGTGGGTTGTTCTGAGGGTACGATTTCTTTTACGCTGCAAGATACTAATGGTTTTGACTACCACAACATTAAAATTGATAAGTTTGGTGGAACTAGACAAGTAGTAGAGATAGCAAGCCGACCGTTTAAAGAATCTGGTGAGCTTTGGTTCGGTAAGAGTTTAAGTCTTCGTTGTGATTGGGTTGATTTAAAGAATAATCCAACTATGTTCTTAAAACAAGTTCTACCTCAGATTAGGAAAAAAGACCAAGTTTTAGCTTATTGGTTAGGTTTAATTGCTATTCAAGATTATTGTTAGAAAGGATTTCGCATGGAAATTTCATTTAAAAGCAAAGAAAAACAAGCGTTGTTAGAAGAGTTAGTAGACGTATGTAGATCAATGGTTAAGGAGGGTCTTATTAGAGAGGTTCAAAATGTTGCTTATGGTACCAAAGCAATTTACTTAAGTTATCGAGCAGACCAGTCTAATAATCGTATTGATTTTGATTTGATTAAACCTAATGGAGATCCTTTGCAACCATTTAGTATACAAGTATTTGAGCGAGAGGGTGTCGCTTGGGTTCATTTGTATTTTGTAGATTCTAATTCAAAACATGTAAAAGAGGATGTTCCATTATCTGAGGTGGAGCAGAGTTTATATAAATTAGTTTTAGGGATTAGGACTACAAGTAGAGTGAGTGCTTTCTTACATGCCTTGAGAGGGGTTTTGTGTGGTTATGTTTATCTTAGAGGTTGCTAATAAGGTTTCGTAGAAAGGTGGTTTCCTATGTTCAAAGGTTCAAGAGGAGTTAGACTTCAATATAAAAAGTCAGATGGTAGTTACGATTATGTTCAACCGGTAATTCTACCTAATGGCGAGGGTATTTTAGTTCATGGGAACACCCATTTAGGTACACCTATACATGCGATTGCAGAGGTTGATTTAAAAAGGTCAAGTGATTTAGATTATGCTTATAGACAATTTGTAAGTATTTATGGTTATACAGCTAAAAACGTAGCTTATGATTGGGCTGAATTGATGGGGTTTGCGGAACTATTTGCTGATTAAAAATGGAGGTGTAAATGATTTTTAGAAGTAAATTAAAAGAGGATTTATTTCATAAGTTGAGACAGTTTATTATTTGGTATTAATATGTTTTATCAAAAAAAAAAGCAGATATATTCTGTGGTAAGAACTGTAGCTTTAACTAATCGTACATATTTGAAGTATAAACATACGGAAAATCATTATGTTTCATTAGATTTAGTGGATAGTAATCGGTCTCTATTATTTCAAATAGGTTTTAGTTTTAGGTCTTTAAATGGTTCAGATTATGTGACTATTGACTACATGGATAAAGATGGGTTAGGTTCTTCTGGCACCTTTGCTTTGGAGGATAGTGAGCAAATTGTTGAATTTCTTATTCAACTGAGTAAATTTATTCCATCTGAGTCTTACTCAAAACATTATTTGAATGTTTTCAAAAATGACATTCGTAGTTGGTTGGTTTAAATTTTAGAAAGGTGTTGGATATGGCTTTCAGAAACAGAGCAAAACAAGCCTTATTAGATGAACTCCTGTACTTGTGTGATTGTGTAATTACTGCAGGTGGTTTCAAGAAATCGGGTCGTAAGCGTGAGTTAAAAGTTACGCAGAAGTACGACACTTATTATGATATAGATGAGCATTATCCTAATATAGAAATCACCTTGCTAACAGGAGAACATAGAAAGGTTCATTCTTTAGAATTAAACTTCCTACCTTGGAGGTTTGAGCATAATGTTCACCTTATGTCTTCGTATCTTTTAGATAGTTTAGATTGGGAAGAGAGTAATGTTTGGGTTAGTTTTGCAGACAATAAAAAGTTAGAACAAGTATTGTCTGATTGGATAAACTCAATTCGCAGTCCTTTACAAGTGCAGCTTTATTTAGATATTTTGCAAAACTCTCTAAAAGGTGTTTACTATTAGATTTAGTAAGTTTTAGTATAGTTAGAAAGATAGGTTGAGGATTAGTTTATGGTTTTCAAAAGTAAAGTTAAAGAAGATTTGTTTCATCAGTTGAGAGAGTTCATATTTTGGTATCACTACAACAAATCTAAAACTTCAGTAGCCACTGTAGTGGGTTTTGTGTCGTTGACTAGTCGTACATTTATTAGGTATAAGTATACTGAGAACCATTATATTTCATTAGATTTAGTAGATGGTACTCGAACTCTTTTGTTTAAATTAGAGTTTGGTTTTTGGTCTTTAGATGATTTAGCTTATGTGACCATTGCTTATACTGATAAAGATGGTGTAGGTGAAACTGGAACTTTTGTTTTAGAGAATAGTGATGGTATCGCTGATTTTCTTACTCAAATGATTAAATTTATTCCGTCTGAGTCGTATCTAAAGCACTATTTGAATGTTTTCAAAGATAGTGTTCGTAATTGGTTAGCTTAAAATAAAGAAAGTAGGTAAAATTTATGGAAAATACAGTAGTTTCCACACGTGGTATCCGCCTTTTGTTTAAGAAGAAAAATAACGGTCATCTTTATGCGCAAGCTGTTATTTTAGAAGATGGTCGCAAGTTGGTCATCACAGGTTCCACTTATGGAGCAGGTGCCCCTATTACTGCTTTAGCTGAAGCAGAAGTAGCTCGCAAAAGCGACTTAGAGTGGGCGATTAAAGATTTAGTTAATCATGGTTATCAACAAATTGATGGTTCTGCTCATTATGATGAATTGCGAGAGATTAACAACTATATGCCTTATGATAGTTAAGGTAACAAAAGAAAGCAGGTAAATTATGAATAACATTCAATTCCGTTTTGAAACTTCTTATGGTTATGATTTCGTCCAATTTGTGATTTTGGATGACGGTCGTAAGTTTGCAATTACTGGGCAAATGGGTGTAGGGTTTGCTATCTCACCTAGATACACGATTTATGTAAAGAAAAAGTCTGACTTGAAAGAGTTCTTAGATAGAGCGGTTAAATTTGATGGTTATGTGTTAAAGGATAATTACACTGATAACTTAGAGCTTCAAACATACGAAAACCACGTTCTTCGTTTTGATACTAATTAGAACTTCGGAGGGTATCCCATGCGAAATTTTGCTTTATATGATCCAAGCAGTGGTCAATATGTTTCTTATGTAGCTTTTAATCGTAAAACTAAAAGCTATGACATTGAGTTTACACGTGACTTGCACTCTATTCGATTTTGGAAGATGAAAGCAAGTGCAGAAGCTCAGGCACAACGTGTTTTCGATTGGAATAGGAATGTTGCTTTAGAAGTGAGAGAACTTCGTTAATGTATTAAGTTAGAAGGAGTGTTTTATGTTAGATAATAGTTCTGTTGCAGTTTGGAAAAATGTAGTAAAACCTTACTATAAATATAAGAAAACTGCCTTTAACCAAATAAGTAAGTTAGCTATATCAATTTTAGAGAGATTCAATTTCTTTATTGAAAATCCCAACTATCCAAAAGATTTAAGATTTACTTTTGGAAATGATGCTTTAACTGATTTACAAGGTGTGACTAAATTTTATTTAAATAATGGACGTTGTGTTTTAAGTATTATAGGAACTAAGGTTTCATTAGATTCTAGTACGTGGGTAGACTTAACTAAGGAAGAATATGAGTTGTTCTCTAAGAATCTTGCTATTCTATTTAAAGCAGGTAAAGATATAACTGTTTCTGATTTTCTAGCTTTCCCTATAGGTTTTTGGAGAGTTAATAGAGACTTTTGTGAATTTGTGTCTACAGATGGTATACGGTATCTCAACAAAGATTAAGGTTTGTCTTGACAAACCTTCAAACTTTTGCTAGAATCATGATACTGAGTAATTTGTTCTAATGAGCGTTGGGGGATATCATTCCGTTCGGTTTATATTTCCCTCGATAAGCATCCTCAACTTTTGGTTGAGGGTGTTTTGGTAAAGTTGGTTTAACCGGCTTATAACCTAATTAGGTTGTAGGTCTGCCTAAACTAAGTTTAGTTTATTCTATTACATTCTATTCTATTCATACTATTCTTTAGTTTAAAATAATATTTTATTCTAAAGGAGGATTTATCAGATGGATAAATCACAACAGTTCACAGTGCTTAGGTTTTCACACCTAACTTCCTTGCTCAAAACGCCTACTTCAATTACTCGGAGAACTAGTCCATTTGACTCGTTTCCTAGAGTTACACCAAGTAGTAGTTTACCTAGACCAAAGTTTAACCCTTCCGTAAACAAACCTGTTTACCTCATGGAGTATAACGGTCGGATTTATTATTCTAAGAGCTATACCCGCTTTGGTGTTTTAGGGACGAAGGTTGTGTTTGGGCATCCAGATTACCTTCAAGGTAAAGATTTGAGTTTCTTAGTTCACGATTTCTTGGAAACAGACGGAACTTATGTGGTTGAGGATATAAAACCCCTCTCATGGTTTGGTCTTGGGGTTTTAAACCTTATCAATAGTATAAGAAATTTAATCTCACCTGCATTTGCATTATTGAGTTTCTTTAGTAACCTGATTGGGTATCGAGGTTTTGAAGATGCTTTTCTAATCCTTGGTTTGGGTTATTTGTACAATTATTACATCGGTTTAAATGATACTTCACTGTGGGTTTTCGGTATTCTTTTTGGTTTAAATCTTTTGATGGTTTTGGTTAATAAGTTCTCTTGGTTCAGAGCTTTTGCTTATTTCCAAGATTATTTAATTCGCAGAAGTAGTCGATTTAAAGAATTTGTAGCTAGTCCGTTTAACTTCAATTCTAGTCACAGTTGGGTTGCCTTTGGTTCAAATCCAATACCGCATACTCCGTGGTACAACATGTCTTTATCAATTTCAACTGAATTGAGTGTTTATGCTTTAGAAGAGCAGTTATTTCATACTGTAGATTATTTTTCTAAGTCTTACAAGGCAACAAAAGAAGATTACCTAAACGCTTTTTCTGATCACGAAAGTGGATTTAAACACCTCGGTTTATCTGATTGGTATGCGGTATCTTACGTTCTTGAAAAAGCCTTCCAATCAAGAGACTCTGAGTTGTTTAGTGCTTTCTTACAACACTTAGGTATCTCACGAGATGATGAAAACTTTAAAACATGTTTGGTGAACCTAAGAAGGATTGCAGGGTACAAGCGTACAGATGATTAGAAATGAGGTTAAGGTGACTTTGAAATACAAAACAAAACATGTCTCTTCTAAGTCTTCTGACCTTCTAACAGAACGGCTTGATGAAGCTTTTGCAGATGTGCAAGCTAGAGGTGGTGTTCCAGACCTATCAAGTCTTACGATAACTTATACCCCTCATCGGATTGAAGGAGAGCAAGGTTATATTGATGCTTACTTTGTTTACAGATTAGAAGATTAAGAAGAGGTCTTACTTGTTGAGTGACTGCTTGACAAGTAAGACCTCTTGTGTTATATTAATTGAAAGAAAAATTTGAGGTAAAGGGTGTTTATTATAATTTAATATAGCGTGTGTAGATTATAATAAAAATCACAAAACTCAACAAAAGGAGGTGAGACTATGGATTTAACAGAGAAAGAGATTATCTATTCAACTGATGGGAGATTTGATTTAATTAAAAATTTGTGCCATTTAAGTAAAAATCTTTATAATGCGAGTCTTTATGATGTTCGACAATATTACTTTGAAACAAAGTCTTATAGAACTTGGCAATCACAAAGACTTATCTTCACTAAAAATCATAATTTAGACTATTATGCTTTACAATCTCATTTAGCAGGAGAAGTTTTGATTCAAGTGGGGAGACAGTTTCTCAGTTTCTTTAATAACAAGTCTAACAAAAAGAAACGTATTCCAAAATATAAAGATAAATATGGTTATAACGTTGTTTCTTTTCCTAAACTAACTATCTCTAAACGAATTGTGTTTGATGAAAATAAACAACTTTATACTTACACTTTATGTAAAAGGAGTTATAACCTTAAAATTCAATCCACTAAGTCGAATATTAAAATGGTTAAATTTGTTTATGATGAATCAAAAGATATAATCAAATGTTTTAAAATTTATGAAGTTGAACAACCTAAGTTGAAACAAGATAATTCAAGGTATTTCTCAATAGACCCCGGTTTAAATAATATTGTGTCTATATACAATAATATTGGAATCAGACCATTATTATACAATGGGAGACCAATAAAAAGTATTAATCAATATTACAACAAAAATACTGCTAAACTAAGGTCAGAGTTGCCTACTAATGTTAAATCTTCTAAAAGATTAAAACAATTATCTTTCAAAAGAAACAATAAAATAGAGTATGAAATGCACAAAATCTCTAATCATATTATCAATGAAGCAGTAAAACATAACATTTCAAAAATCTTTATTGGTAATAATATTGGTTGGAAAAATGAAATTAACATAGGTATGAGAAATAACCAAAACTTCGTTAATATTCCACATACTAAACTATTTCAGCAACTTTTATATAAAGGGGCATTGAGAGGAATTGAAGTAATTTTCACAGAAGAAAGTTATACATCTAAAGCTAGTTTCTTTGATATGGATGACTTACCTATTTATGGAGAGTCTGATACTCCCAACTTCTCAGGTAGACGAATTAAACGTGGTTTGTATAGAGATGGTGATGGAAATATATGGAACGCAGACTTAAATGGAGCTGCAAACATTATGAGAAAAGTTTCAGATAGAGCTTATAAGAATCTAAGAAAAACAAAAGAATTGATGCAATGTCCAATTCTTGTAACGTTGTAAAAGTAGCACTCAATTTTGTTATATGAGAGTGTAGAGGTATTTGTAGGTATGCCATTATGATGAGTTAAATCTTGATTTAACAAGTCTATAAAAATTAAATTACATTTAGGTATATTTGATTAACCTATTAGAAACAAACAGAACGAATGCAAACAACTTTGTCGTTTCCCAAACAGTAACTGAGTTAGTTGCCAATACTATTTTGAACGAAGGTTTAACTTTACTAACGGTTGAAAGTGGTGGTGTCAATAATGATATGCAAGTATATTATTTCTCAAATAATATTGGACACATGCTACCAACAGATAAGTTTCCAGATACAGAATTTGCAGTTAAACTTGTCTTTCTCAAACGTGAGAGTATAAAGGTAGATGAACGTTTATCTGAGCGTAACCTCTTTATCTACGGCATCGACAAATTTGTTGTTTCTCAAGCTTACACGGATAATAATGTAGCTGCAACAAGTTTCCTAGACTCTCTTTATGCACAATTAAATCATGAAACGGTTGCTGAGTTTTACATTTATGAGGAAACCTTATTCACCTCTTTGAGTGATTTGATTGATTTTCATTTGGCAAACAAACAGTAATAGAAAACACCCCTCTAAACCTCTCAAATTGCCACAGATTTGATTTTAAATCTAGTTTCGATATTTTATATGATTTAAACTTAAAACGAGGTAGAGAGTGTTTTAGAGGTATTTATGTAGGGTGAGGATTATGACAAAGAAAATCGTAGCAATTTGGGCGCAGGATAAAAGCGGTATCATAGGTAAAAATAACTGCCTCCCTTGGCACCTACCAAAAGACCTTAAACATTTTAAAGAAACGACCTTAAATCAAGCTATTTTGATGGGTCGAGTTACTTTTGAGGGTATGAATAAGCACTTGCTTCCTAATAGAGAAACGTTGATTTTGACTACACAATCTGATTATCAAGTAGATGGCGCAACTGTTGTAACTAGTGTAGAAGAGGTCTTGACTTGGTATAACGCTCAGGATAAGAATCTTTATGTTGTAGGTGGTAGTCAAATCTATAAACTCTTCGAGCCTTATGTTGACAAGTTGGTTATCACACAAGTCCAAGCTGAGGTTGAAGGGGACACTTACTTCCCTAAAGACTTTGATTTTTCTAAGTTTTCTCTAGTAAGTAGTGAAGTTTATGAGAAAGATAAACAGAACAAGTTTGATTTTACGGTAGAACATTATGTGAGGGCATGATTATGAGGTTTGGTTCTCAGCGTGTTCTTAATTGAAATCCTTTTCTTTGTAGTGATTTTATTGTTAAATCAGCGAACTCCTTGACTTTCAAGGAGTTTTGTGCTATAATTAAAAGAAATTTAGATAGGTGGTTTAGATAATATGACTAAGAAATATGTTGAAAATGAAGAGTTGGTAAATCCTTCTCGCTATACACAAAATAAGGTTGAGTCTTGGGATTTTTCTTTGTACTCTTGTTTTCCTCACATGATTGCTACAGTCACAGAATATGTGATTCGTTACAAGCATAAAGGTGGTATTCAAGACCTAGAAAAAGCTCGTATTTGGTTGAACAAAGCAAAAGAGTCTTACAAATACCTAGCTCTCTGCGCACCTAAATTAAGTGTCTCTGAGTATTTAGACTTAGCACCAGAGGTAAACAAAGAGAACTTCGCAGACTTGTCTGAGGAGCAACTAGGTATTTTGAGAACGGCTCAAACTTTGACAATGAGCTTGGACAATGAGCGTATTTTCAAAGAGTGTATTGCTATTATTGACAAGTATTTAGAGTTGTTGATTGATATGGAGAAAGAGGTACTTTGATGTTTCTAGCTTTTATTCAATATCTAGTTGCTCTTGTTTACTGCATGCATGGCTTTGCTCTAGCTTTCAGTTTACTTGTTCGGAGAGATGCTTTGCCTGAGTTAGGTTTAAGTGTGCGTTCAGTTTCACTTTGGTTACTTACCTTTGTTCTTTATACAGTCTTACTTACTTTTATCCTTTTATTTGTAAGTCAAATCGGTGTATCAAACTTAGTTTTCTTTCTTATCTTGAATGGAACTATGTTTCTATTTATGATTTTGTTGGATGGTTGGTTAGTTAAGAAGGTGCAGTAATATGATTCAAGTTTTGTCTGAGGGTCTTGTTGTTTTGTACTTAACAAACTTATTTGTTTTAGGTATAGTTTATGCAAGTCCATATTTGCAAACTAAGTTTAAGGTTTCTTCAAAAGATGTGTTTAACGCAATTCTTGTTACTATTCTGTATACACTCAGCTTAGTTGCCTTGTTTTATGTAGTGAAAGAGTTAGGAATAGCAGAGTCTAAGCTACTTTACACTTTTGATGGATTACTATGGTTTTACCTAGTTTGTTTGTACGGTTGGTTTATGTTGAGAGAGGAGAGGAGAAGAAATGAACGTTTCAGAATTGATTGCGTATTTATCGCAGTTTCCACCAACAAGTCCTGTGGAATTGAAGATTTTGGGTTTTGATGATTCAGAAGAGGGTCGTTTGAACTTATTTGGGTTTGTAAATGGAGTTGTACAAACTGAGACAGGGTATCCACAGTTGATTGCAGACTTTGATACCGCAGAACCTTATGATTGGGGTGATTAAATTGTCCAGAGAATATTTAAAACATAGGTTTAACGCTTTCAAGAGTTCTTTAGTAGGTTCCTTTTTAGTTGCTTTACTTTCTTACTTTATTTTAACTATCTTAGTTAAATCAAGCTCTTTATTTATAGAGGTTTCATTTGCCTATAACTTTTTAATGCTTGGGTTGGTACTTTTAATAATTTTAGGTTCTAGTGTATTCTTTGTTTCCTTCTCATACATACTATTTGGTGATGGGATTCGAAGAGACTTTTATGGTAATGTTGAAGTTGATTTTATGAACCTCTTTAATTTATATGTTTCTAAGGTTTTTCCAAAGGAGTTTAAAGAGTCTGTTAAGTTTTTAGAGGGGAAGTTGTAGTGATGGTTTGGTTTTTGTTGTTGAGAGCAATCCACATAACTGTTGTTGCTTTCTTCTATTTTGTGTGTTGGGCATTGATGATTTGGACAGATACTAAAGGGTATTTTCGTTATTACAGCAGAGTCCGTTTTGTTTTAAAAACGATTTTATCTGTCTTTTATTTTGTTGTAATTCACGAATTGCATTATGGTTCTGAGGTTTCTAACTTCCACATTTGGGTATCCACATTGCTGATTTTACTTGATATAACTGAAATGTGGTCTCGTAGCTACAGAACTTATGGATTTAAAGAGTTTAAGAAGAATTTTGGTAAAGCAGCTTATTTCTTTGTTTAGACTAGAAAGTAGGTATTTCGGTTATGGTACATGAGTTAAAAATTGCTCCCAATTACTTTGAGAAAGTTGTCTCTAAAGAAAAATCCTTCGAAGTCCGTTATAATGATAGAAATTTCCAAGTTGGAGATATTTTAAAGTTGATGGAATATGTAGATGGTTCTTATACAGGTTGTTCTGTTTACGCTAAAATAACTTATATTCTTAGAGATTTTGAAGGTCTGCAACCAAATTTTGTAGTTCTCTCTATTGAGTTGATTTAGAGAGGGATTAAGTATGAATTTCAACCCAGAATTAAATATTATTTTTAATTTAGGTTTACTCATTGGTTTTGCTAGTCTTTGGATTTTCCACGTGCTATATTTTTGGGTTCCTCTCTTTGTTCCCTCACTTCGTAGTAGTATTAAATTGAAAGAAAGTGACTTGAATGCAATTTCAAATTTCACAATGGAAGTTGGTGTCGGTTTGGTTATTGGTTTGGGTGTAATTTCTTCTCTATATTCTGATTGGGTTGACACCGTTGGTTATATCTACGCACTCATTTCTACTTTAACTTTCTGTGTTATTTGGCGCTACGTTAAGGGTCACGAGGTAGAAAATGGTTAAGAAAAAGAAATACTACGCAGTTCGCAACACCAATCAAATCTTTGAAGATTGGTCGGACTGCGAAAAGGTTGTAAAAGGCGCAAAAGGTGTCGAATTTAAGAGTTTTCCAACCAAAGAACAAGCAGAAGCTTATTTAAGAGGGGAAGAACCAGTATTATCCACAAAGAAAACCTCCGAAATTGTTCCTTATGTCTCAGACTGTGGGATAAAAGGTACAATTCGTATGGCAGAAGACTCTGATCCACTTCTTTGGGGTATCGAAGATTTCGTTTATTCAATCGATGGCTCTTTCAATACACAAACTCAAACTTATGGTGGTGCTTTCGCAGTCTACGAAAATGGGGTATTGTTAGATGCTCACGCAGTCGCAAATAATAAACCTAAATTTGCCACTTCAAGAAATGTAGCAGGGGAGGTGTGTGGTTTTGGTTTGGCTCTAAGTGACGCTAGGGATCGTAATTTGACCAAAATTACCGTAGTTTGCGACTACGAGGGTATATTCAGATGGTCTGCTACTAAGTCTGTTAAAGTAAATGAACAAGCTTGTTGGGGCACCTCCCTAAAGAAACCAGTCGGAAAATACCATGCTTACTTGTTACAAAAAGCTAAAGAAAACGGTATTGAAGAGATTGATTTTATTTGGGTTAGGGGGCACCGAGGTTTGAAAATCAACCAAACAGTCGATAAGCTGGCAAAGAAGGTTGTAGGATTGAGGGAATAGAAAGAGGTTTGTTTTATGAAATTTGAACCGTTTGAACTGAAAATTGGTCGCAGAACTTACACGATTACAGAAAGTGATCAAGTTCTGTTTAACGGTAAATGTTATTTGCTTGTTACTCAGAAATATCAAAGTGGTTGGAACAAAGTAACTCCTACTTTGGCGAAAACCAAAGCTGAGAAGTACATTAAGCAAGGATATCTTGTAGAAAGCTCACGAACGGAAAGTCATGGTCTTCCTATGGTTTATTATCGTTTTACAGGTTGTCCAGAAGTATAAGGAGGTGGTAGAGTGGACTCATTTGAATTAAAACTTGGTCGCAACACTTATACAATTACCGATGAAGATAGAATTATGTTCAATGGAAATAGATATCAGCTAGTTACTCAAAATTATCAGAGTCAGTTGAATTACTACACTCAAGTCTTGTCGAAAGCTAAAGCTGAGAAATACATAAAGCAAGGATATTTAGTAGAGCATTTGCGCACCAATAAATTTGGCATGTTGTTGATTTACTATAAATTTGTCGGAAATCCCGAAAGTTAAACAAAGAAAAGAGGGTTAGACCTCTTTTTTATATTGACAAATTTTAAGTATTTTGGTATAATATAAAAAATAAGAAATTAGAGGAAGAAAACAATGAAAAACTTGAAAAACATAGTTAAAGATATAATTAAAGAGTTGGATAAGAAGTACACTAAATTGTCTATTGCCTTGCTTTTAGTGTTTACGATTTTTGGCGCATTCACTCCACTTATTATTGACACTAATGACTTCAAACTTACGGTTTTATCCACGGTATTGTTTATCGTTATGGTGACTGCAACTTTTCCAGTCTTAATTGCCTTTTTAGAGGTTATTGATAAGTATAAACAGGATATGATATTTAGCAAGAAGTCAATCGCATCTTTGTTTGTGAAGAAAGCTAAACATGAAGACGTGAATTTTATGTTGATTTCGCTCTTATTGTCTTTCATTTATGTAGGATTGCTAATTGTAACTCATTCCGTATTTCCTCTGGGTATCATTGCTTGGTTAGTAACTCTTTTAGCTTTCTTACTTGGGTGGGATTAAATCTTAAAGAGGGTGGTAATTTTAATGTTTAAACTATTTAAAACCAAAGAAGAACGTGATTTAGCGTTTGTTATGGGTTTGTGGGAACGTCCTAAACGGACGGATATACTGAGGGAAGTTTTGAGTTATTCTCAAACTCCTTATGAAATTACTGCTTATTTGTCAGATCCGAATCTCAATAAAAGTTTTCGTTATGTTGGATGGAATCATGAATATCAAATCCTTTATTTGGCAGTAGATAGGAACTACAATTTAGTCTTAACAACCACATACTCAGGGTATCGTTCATGGTTCCCAATTTCTGTTATTTATTCAGAATACTTTCCAAGAGAAGGAACGCTTAGAGAACGTATGGGTATGTTAGCTGCTCGTTACCTCTCTGAGTTCAACCAACTATTGAGTGAAGTTTCTCCTTTAGAAGTGAAGATTTCAAGCACTTACTTTGGAGAACTGTTTTTAAGTTTTGAGAATAAAGAATAGAGAGAGATAAGCTTATGACTACATTATTTCAAGACTACTTAGGTCACAACTTACTAGATATCGTAGCTCGTTCTACAGTCTTTGAAGATTACGTTCTAACGAAAGAAGAAGTTCAACAAATTGTAAATACACATTTTGAACAGTTGCCTTTTGGTTACAAAACAAGGAAAGAAATACTTAATTTGTACGAAGCTTGGATTTTTGTTCACTTGTTCAATTCTTCTGATGTGAGTTTGGCTACTTTTGAGGACTTGCATGAAATTATTTCAGATGGAGTGACTGACAAACCTCAATTAGAAGGTCATTTTCGTTCAGAAGATACACAAGTAGTAATAAGTGGTTCAACCTACCAACCACCTTCGGTATCCAGAACTGAAGCGCAAGCTGAGTTTAATAGAACTTTCAACTTGCTAAAAGAGACGTTAAGTTCTGACTACATTGACCGCTATGTAAAAGTTGAGCAAATTTTGATGTTCTATATTTATCTTATGCGCAGACAGTTCTTCCACGATTGCAACAAAAGAACTGCAACCTTATTTGTGAATTTGTTGTTTAACTATTATGACTTAAACTTTTTCCTTTGGTTTCCAATTTTAGAAGAATTAGACAAAGTTTTAGGTAGGTTGAAGTTGTGTTATGAGATTGGAGATTTCGGTACGGATAGTACCTTTGTCGATTACATAAGTTCACAGTATCTTGTAGACTTAAGTGCTTAAACCATTGAATTTAAAGGGTTTTTATAGTATAATTTTATTATATTTAGAAAAGAAAGATTTAATTGTTATGTTTAAATTGTTTAAAAGAAAAACCGAAGAGGAAAAGCAGTTAGAATTTATTGAGCGTTATAAAGCTCCCTCTTATAATTTAGAGAAGTTATGTGAAGTCATATCTTCAACACCGAGACCTTTTGAGATTTCTGAATGGATTGAACATGAGACTTGTTTAACAGGTTATAAACAAGTTAAAGGGAACATTTACCAAGAGGCTTACATAGCGGTATCTGAGGGTGGTAGTTTGTTTATCACAACTAATCGAAAGGGAACTAAAGCATATGCTCCTTTTACACTTATTTACAGTATAGGTTTCCCTAGAGATGGTCACTTAAGCAGATCTATGGACCAGTTAGCAGAGAGGTATATGAAAGATTTACAACAAGTTCTTAAAGATAAAACTAACATTGAAGTAGAATTTAAAGCTAACTATTTTAATGAGCTATTTTTGGTATTTAAGTGAGTTTAATTAGAAAGTGAGTTTAGATTTAAAATGGGTATAAACTATTGTAAGTATTTGACAACATTGCCTTTGATGATTCGTCCTCTGAGTGGATATGGCTCATGGAGGGGTATCTACGCTGAACCTGCCTTGTATTTTGATGTGGATTCTGACTATGTACCTATTTCAACATTAGCTGATGCACTTGATGATTTAAGTTCTGGAAGACCGTTTGACGGTTATAAGGGTGGTTGTTACTGGTATAACGATAGCTCTCCTTTACACTTTGAAAGTAGCTATAGAAGTTGTTCTGACAATCCTCTTTCACTTTATTTGTCTCCAGAGTCAGTTGCTTCTTTGAATGGTATGGTTTAATTATGGTTTCTATAGATTTAAAATAAGGTGACTGTTTAGAGTTACTGAAAGACATTCCAAGTAAAAGTATTGACTTGATATTGTGTGACCTACCTTATGGAACGACAAGAAATAAGTGGGACAGTATTATAGATTTAGATAGGTTGTGGGCTGATTATGACCGTATCATAAAGGATAATGGTGCCATTCTCTTATTCGCACAAACTCCATTTGATAAGGTTCTAGGGGTATCCAACCTCAAAAATCTGAGGTATGAGATTATTTGGCAAAAGACCGCCCCTACAGGTTTTCTAAATGCTAAAAAGATGCCTATGAAGGCTCATGAAAATATCTTGGTCTTCTATAAGAAATTACCGACTTATAATCCACAGATGACCCAAGGTCATGTAAGGAAGGTTTCGAGTAAGTCTAGTAGGAAGAAGTCTGTAGAAAGACATCAAGAGAAATCAGAGATTTTAGCTTCCAATTACAACTCTTACGGAGAAAGTCAAGTAGGTTACGATTCAACAGAACGGTATCCTCTAAGCGTTCAAGTTTTCGCTAAGGATCAACAAAAGGAAAATTATCACCCTACTCAAAAACCAGTTGCTTTGTTGGACTGGTTAATTCGAACTTATACCAACGAAGGCGATTTAGTTCTGGACAACTGTATGGGTTCAGGTTCCACTGGAGTTGCTTGTGTGAACACAAACAGAGACTTTATTGGGTTTGAGTTGAATGAGCAATATTTTGAGATTGTTAAAGAAAGAATAAATAAAGCAGTAGAGAAGAAAGCAGTGAGGACAGAAAATGACTAAACTAGTCTTGAAAAATCCTTATTTTGAAGAGGATATTAAAGTAAAAGAAACTCTTAGTCGTATTCAAGACATGTTGCACTATATGGAAACAGGTAATTTGCAGTATTTGACTTTAAAACAAATTGAACCAACTGAGTGCTTAGTAACTATAAACCCTAAGAATTTTGCCAAAGTTGAGTTTTATGAGGAGGACACAAAATGATTCCAAAATATAGAGCTTGGATTTCTGAGGGTGATACCATGACATATGACATTAAGGGTATCGATTTTGAAAATGAAACTGTTGTTCTCAGAAGAACTTCTTGGGATGAAGAACATTCCGTAGAAGAAGAGATTTTTGAGGTTGAGGTAGGGAATGCCATTCTTATGCAGTCTCTAGGTTTGTTTGATAAATATGGTGTTGAGATATTTGAAAGTGATATTATAACCGATGGTCGAGAGCTTGCATGTATAAAAAAGCACCCCACATTAGGTTTTTATGCTGATAGACACGGTTATGTTGAGTATATTGCGCGTAGTTTATCCTTAAAGGATTTTGAAGGTGCGGTTAAAACCGTTGCTAGGACTTTAGAGGTTGTAGGTAACATTTATGAGACGCCTCAGTTATTAAAAGTGGATAACGAACTTGACTGAATTAAATTTGCTTAGGAAAATAAAAGATGAACAAAAGACAGAAAAATAAGATAGGACTCATTCTTCCCAAGAAGATTAAGAACTTGGTACGAAGATATTCTACCTTGCACTTAAATCAAGATGAATTAGGTGGTACTTTTGATTATGGTTATTCCTTTGACGAACGTGGTTTCGGAAACGGTTTAGCTCCATATAGTACCTTAACTGATAAAACCAACTCCAAGATTTACAAAGATTGTGCTATTTTATATGAATTTGTAAACCGTTTAGTAGGTACTTGGTACGGAGAGTATTCTTGCGATTCTGTAGAGAATTGCAGAAATTATCGTATCCTTTCTCGCATAGAAGATGGAATAACTTCTGAGTATGTAGATTTTGCTTCTTCTAAGGTTCCTTATTATGTTTATCAAACTAGTTGGGATGACTATTATAGTGGTACAATTTATATACCCTTACGGAGGGGTAAATTTTTGGCTTATGATTATACTTGTTGAGGTGATTGAATTATGGTTTATGTAATTAGCTTAGAAAAACTAACCGATTTGCGTTTAAACTTATGGTCTCATGATGTTTTAGGTGTGGTATCGTCAGAACAGTCCGTTCCTCTTGTTTTGTTGGATTTGACACTTCAACAGTTTCCACAAGTAGTAGAGTTTATCCACCCAGAGGAATTACTCTCTCGTTTGATAAATGCATTTGCAAATAGAAAAGATAGAGACTATTTCAAATACACTGTTGAAAATGACGGTAAATTTGAGGGTAATTTCTATGTAAATGCAGTTCAAACTCTTGGATAAATAAAAGAAAGTGAGGGTTTACCTCACTTTTTATTTGACAAAATAATCTAAGTTTGATATAATAAAGAAAATAAACTAGAAATGGACGGTTTACATTTATGTCAAAAATTGAGAAAATTACTTCTTATCGTGTTGACGGTAATGTTTTTGAAACAAAGGAAGATGCAGAGCGTTATTTGGTCAAGAAGGAGATTGATTCTGTACGGAGTGACCCTAAATACAGAAAAACTGAGTTTTATAACACTTCTTACTATGAACATTATGTCTATAAGGGTGCAAGTCATGAGTTTCGTGAGTGTGTAGGTACTTTTACTAACTTAGAAGATGCTTTGAATAATATGTCTCTCCACAGAAATCAGGTAGGTTCAGAAGGTTCAGGGTATATTATGTTGGTTAGACTTCAAGAAGCTGACAGTTCTCAAGGTCTTGTTGTGATTAAACGTACTCTCGTTATAGATGTGCGCTAAGATTTAGGGGTATGATTATGAGTTTAAAACGAAAACCAAAATACACAAAGAAGGACTTTCAAGTAGGTCAGACTGTTTATATTGAGCAGAACGCTGCTTCTTCAGCTTACATGGTAGATACCGTAGGAAAAATAAAAGAGGAGGTAGTTGAAAAAGTAGGAACTACTTATATAACAACAAGCTCCCAAAACCGGTATCGTTATGAGGACGGGTTGATTGCAGATGCCTACAGTAGAGACTATTGCTTACATTTAACGCGTGACCAAGCTGAAATAAGTGCCTTAACAAGAAAGCTAAAAATAACTATTCTAGTTAAAACAAAATTTAGTTTGCTTGAAACTTTGACTTTAGATGAATTACAAACGATTGGATCAATTTTAACAAATGCAGAAGAGCGTTTGAATGGAGGTCTTAAATGAAACCAATAGAATTTACTTTAGCACCCACCGTGGTAGTTGAAATACCTCAAACACTAGAGGAATTACTTAAAGACTTGGGTGTTTTTACTTACACAGTACAAATTTTAAACTTTGAACGTTTAGAAAAAGTAAGTGCCTATGCTATTCAAAAAGCGCACTTAGAAAAAGAAGATAAAGTTTATATCTTTAACAAAGAGAATTTAGAACTAGCCTATATTCCAAAAGTTGGGGTAGAAGCACTAACTATTCTACTCAGTACCAAGGGTGTCTCCGTTTTGGAAACTCTCCCAGCGAATCCAGTAATTTAAAGGAGAATAAAATGAAATTAGAAGAAATTAAACAATACAAAGTAGGTTCAAAAGTCTTTGAAACAAAAGAGGAAGCAGAAGCTTACCTAAAGGAACAAGAGATAGAAAAGATTCAGCAAACTAATTCTCAAGTTGATTTTCCGTTAACACCGATTGTTTATTATGAAAACCTTGTCTCCATAGATGACCGTGGAAATTTACGAATTAAGGCTCGATGGTTTAGTTTGGAGGATGCTATAGCTGCTATGGAAGATTATGCAGACTTTTTCCGAGAAAAAGGAACTGGTTCTATTAGAAAAGTTACAATCTCTTTATCTGATAATCCGTCTCAAGGTACTGTTTCAGTTTATAGTGAGACAGTTGTAAGAAAGTAGGTAAAAGATTAAATGAATAAACGAATTAAACGAAAACACGCAACAAAAGAAAACAAAAACATGATGGATAGTACCTTGACGTATTTAAAGACATTAGGTTTAAATCCATTTAATGTTGAATATCCAAAAGGTTACTTTGTGTTTGAAAATAAATACTCTCATGAGATGATGCACTTCCAACTCAAAGAAAACCCAGAGTTTTTATTTGGGGTTTGGTATAAAGAAGTTAACTTGAGAAACCCAACTAGAGTAGTGAAACTACCTGTTATTTTCGGTGAACGCCTTTGCATTTTAGATAAGTTCAAACCTTCTAGGGCAGAATGGTCTCCTTTGTATAATAATTATATTGATAAAAATATGGAGTTTGGCACTTCTGATTATTGGTCTACTTTGCGCTTGCTCCCAGACTTTGTAAAAACTCCTTGGAACTATATTCCGTATGAGACAGAAGAAGAGTATAAGCAACTTTTAGAAGATAAAAAGTTGGAAAAACAGTATACTGAGGAAGTTCTAAAAGTCTTGTACACTAAGCTAGAAGATAAGATGAAAGAACTAAACATCCCTCGCGGTATCCTTGTAAAAGACTCTTACTGGTCTCACACAAACTTGTATGTATTCTTTGAAGTAGGTACAGAGAAAGAAGTTATTGAGGGAAAACTCAATGGTTTATATGAGTATATAAATTTTGACATAGACAAAGATGTAGTAAAGGTTGCAGAGTCACTGAACTGTCTTGATTATATCTCTATTTACAGTAAATCGTTTGATTGGCACTCTGACTATTATTGGTTAGCAAGCAAAGAAGAAATTGAAAACTTTAAGTCACTGTCCTTCATGGAACTAAACAAATACTTCAATGTTCTTAATTTAAAAGGCTCTAACTTTGTACGTTTGATTGGAGATTAGTTTATGGAAAAACGCTACGATAGTGAAATCTTTCAGATTTTGCACTATTTCAATAACTATTTAGATACTAAGTCTATGGTAGAGCTTAGAAAAGCAAACGTTTGGGTTAATTTGCTGAGGAAGTCCGTTGATGAGCTTGACATTTTCGTTGAGTTCTATGTAGACACGTTCTACCGCTCGGTTATATGTAGGTTCTTAAATGAACCTAACATTGAACTAACAGGAACACAAGTTTCTCTGATTCAACGTATTCATGCGAAGCGTAGAGTTTCGTCTTATGGTGATTATGTTTTGTTAGTAAACTTGCTTTTTGACTTGTACGAAAGATTTTCTAAAAGATAAATTACATGAGAGAATACCTAGGGGTATCCTCTCTTTTTATTTGACAAAATACCTTAGTTTTGATATAATAGAGAAAATTAGAAAAGAAGGTTGCAATATGGTAGATTACACAGTAAAAAGATATTCAAAAGAGTTAAATTGGGCGATAGATGATGTGTTATTAACGATAGATAATTTCGATAGAAACTACCCTTACTATGATGAGTCTAGGATGACTTCCGCTTTAACAAGACTCGAAACCTTAGTTAATTCTATTGTTGTTTTCCCCGGTTTGGATATTGAATGGTCGGATTATCACATAAACATAGAAAAACTTATTTTATTCGATTCAAGGGTATCCTTAGAAAAAGGTTTAAAAAGTTGGTATATTTTTAAATATAAAAATCAAGAAACTATGTGTAAAACTCAACGTACTTTAAAGTTTAAGTTAGATTTGGTAAAATATGTAGAAGTTTTAAGGTGTGTTGTAAATAGTTTTGTAGAGTGGAATAATGGAGGATGTAAGTGGTGAACACAGTAACAGTAAAACAATCAGACATTCAAGAGCTTTTATTTTACGCTCAACAAAACCAAATTGACTTCTTTATTGCAGGTTATGGGAAGAACCCTTTAATTGCCTTTTTGGAGAAATATGCAAATCACTTCACATTCAAGACTTATACGATTGGTGGTTTAGACTGTAACAAGAAGTCCGACTTTAAATCACCTTATCACAAAGGTTTTTGTACACTTGAAGAGTTTCAAGAAGAACGTCAACGTTCTAGTTCTCCTACCTACGGTTTAACTGAGATTATAGATTTTGAAGATTACTCTTACTTAACAAGAGATGAAGTGGGTACTTTCCTTATTGAGTTCTGTGACTTCGGTATCCAAAACTCCAACGAGTTTGCTGAGGTTTCAGTTGCAGATTTAGAAAGTTTAGTTGGTTTTGCAGAGAATAGTGGTACTCCTAATTACATAAAACATGAAGATGGTAGTTTCGCTTTAAATACTTTGTATGCTTTTGTTTTGGCTTATACACCAAGGGAGTTGCATTTTTGTACAGTAACTTCTAATGACAAGTCAACCGGGTTTGCTACTAAAACTTTTTCTCTTATGTCTTTAGCTAAGTTTAAAGAGATGTGGTACAAACTAGATCGAAAATACGAGTGTGAATGTAAGCATGATTGGGGTCGTAACTGTGATTGCGAAGGTTATGAAGAGGGTTATGATTTAACTTATATTCGCAAGGTTAAATCATTAAAAGATGGTCACACTTTTACCTTTGAAACACCTACGACTACAGAGAAGCACACCCATTGGGTATCCACTCCCTCAGATTTGTCCTAACTCGCTCGTAAACCGTCCTAATTTGCCCCAGTTTCGTCTTAAATTGTGTTGAGGTAGAAATAGACTTTTAAAATTTTAAATGCGATACAGGGTAAATTAGAGGGTTTAAATTTAATTTGATTATTTTGGAGGTTTTATTGTGTTTTTAAATTCTCAAGTTTCCATTGGTGGCTTTTTAAAAGAAACTGATTTATTACACTTTTTAGACTCGGTTGGAGTTGAGGTAATTAAAGGTTCAGTTAAGGAAACTTACTTTGGGGACAATGACCCTTCAAGTCCTTATCCTCCCTTACCTACTCGTATTATTTCAGGTAAATACCTAGTGCGGTATCGAGGTAAAAAGTTTTCCTTAGCTTACTATTTTGCAAAAGATAATAACGATGCACATGTATATTTGTATGGGTTTGCTAATGAGCTAGAACGAGATAGATTTGAGTTGTCTAGAACTTATATAAGTGCTATAACAAATGAAGTTACGGTTGATTTGTTAAGAAAATTGGCTTTACATTTTGATGCTTACCTAGATGAACGTTACAAAGCTAGTGAGGATAGGCATTTTCATAAAGTTTCAACTTCTTAACTTACTTGATTTAAACAAGTTTTGCGCTTGTTTTCTGTTTATGTTAAACTAAACTTGTTGAAACGGAGGGTCTCAACTTGGAAAAACTAGATTTGATTGAGAAGATGCGCCTAATTCTAAGGCACGAAGTTTTGTACTTTTCTTTGGATAAACCTAGGCAAAAAGAAACGCTTGATGCTTTAGATTGGCTTAACTCTGAGGAAAATTGTCAGTTAGTTTTAAAGAACGCAGAGTCTCAACCAAAACGGATTTGGGTTACTCGAAACTTAGCTTTGAAAGAGGAGTATAAAGATGTTTTTAGGCTTACCGATGTTATCTTTCTCTAAGATTTTAGAGAACTTAGAGTCTTTGAATACAGACTTACAAGCTTTAGGAAAGACGGCTAATATAGTTATAGTAGGTGGTTCTGCGGTATCCTTACTTTCCGGAGGTCTGCGACAGACTTCGGATATTGATTATTTAGGAGAACTTCCTTTATCTGAGATGGAACTTAGAAAATATCAACTTTCAAATGATGTAGAGAGGGTTTTCGTAGTACCTGATATTTCTGAGGTTTCTTTTGATAAAGAATTAACTTATTCAAACTTAACTGTGTACGTTCTCTCTTGGGAAGACCTAGCTATTATGAAGTTCTACACAACTAGAGAAAAAGACCTCCAAGATTTGAGATATTTTATTCTACCTCAAATCTACGATTTCAGTAGGTTAAAGTCTCGCTTGAATTATTATAGAGCTGATTATACTTTTAACATTGATGATCCAGATTTGAACTTGAATAACTATGAACAACTCATACTTGGGTTGAAACAATCACATCATATTTTAGTTGTAGACTCAACTCAGACCTTAGAACAAGTTCTCAAAGCAAATAGGCTCTATAGTAAATTTGTTAGATTTGCTGAAAACTATGTTATACCTCTCAATTTAGAGGTTTGGCTCCCCAATTCGGTATCTTTCTGTATGTCTGACTACGGTTTTGCTGAGTTCTTCCAAGCAGCAACTTCTTATCAACTTCGCATTTAACTTAACCTAGAAAGTCATTTTTCCTTGACTTTCTTTTTATTTTTTGATAAAATTAAACTATAAAAATAAACAGAAAGAAGTTGGGTAGTAAATGACACGACCTTCCAAAAAGAAAAGTAATCGAAAATCCCCTTTGGTTTCAAGAAAATGGCGCAGAGAGTTGGATCAACGATTTGCAAATATACCTAGAAATGTAGAACAAGAGAAAGTGGAAGTAGACCACTTAGATGCTTACTTCACAGACTTTAGAGATATGCCTTTTACGACTGTGCTCTCAGCTTTTGGGTATCATACTACCTTTGATGGTTATCATTTTAGACCTGAAGCAGAGGTTTCCCTCTTACATACGGAGAAAGATTTCTATTTGAAAATTCAAGGTTTTCTTGATACTTTTGAGTTTACAGACTCAGATAAAGCTGAGTTGTGGTTATTGAGAAGAGCAGAAACGGCACATTTCATGAAAGCTTGGTTAGTTGAAAATTATTTGCTTTCTTTGGTTGTGATGATTCGTACTGCTAAATTTCGCAGAGGATAAGATATGTTATATTTAGTCGGTGATTCTAACACTGCTAAGAGTTTTGTTTTAATCGATGCTAAGTCTCAGCATTATTACAAATCCAATCTGCAAACCACTTGGAAGTCCTTAGATGCTTGGTTATATCCTATGACAGTTGAAAACTTAAACAAGATTTATAGTTTAAAAAAGCAAGTTGAGGTTGGGTTAGAGGTTCTATTCCTACCGATAGAACCTTATATAACAGGACAAGCTAAGTATTTGGGCTTGGAAAAGTTCAGGAAACACTATGTGTACAGACCTTGGGAGGGTGTTCCTAGTTTTATTTTCTTAGATAAGTTCATAGACCTTTGGGTATCTCAAGGTGGTTGCAACCACGAAGAATTGCAGAACTTTTTAAAGCAGTCTTATGTGAAGTTAGACTCGAACTCTTTTGACCCTTACAAGTATGAAAATTGTAAGGTGAGTAAACCAACACATTCTAATGTTCCTACTAAGTCTGATGTGATGGAAGACTTCCAAAGAACTTGTCAATTAAAACTATTAAGGAACGGTCTCAAAAACTTAGTTTCAAAAAGAACCACACAAGTCGAACTGGAGATACAAAAGCTCTCTGAAAAAGAAGATAAGATAAGGAAACTTGAAAAAGAGGTAGAGACAAGAAAATTACGGTATCAACGAAAGTCTGAGTGTGGTTTACGTTCGATCATTGAACAAAAGTTAAGTCAATTAAGAACTTATACTGTTCGCAAAAACAGAGATATAGAAACTGCAGTATTCACTAATATCAAAGGTGAAGTAGTGTCTGTAAAAGACTTCTTACTAAGTGAGTTTGGGTCTAGTTACTTAAATGTACCATTTACAACTCATGAGATTTTAGTTGGTGAAAGAGTGGTTGGCGGTCTTCTAACATTAAATTTAACTGAGTTATCACGTACAAAGATTACAGATTTTGTTTACTATTACCATAATATGTACCTCTATACTTTCAAGTATGAAAGATTTTCTTTCAAGGATTTAAAGGACTCTGAGTTCAAACGTTTACAGACTCTGTTTGATTTTAGATGTGAGTTTGATCACTTTAAAGATAGCGGTTTATTCTTCAAGTTAGGTTTAGTAAATAATTATAACCCTTTTGCAAAGTGGGATGATACGGCAGAACGTTATGAAAATCCAGTATTTACTATATGTAAACTTAGCAGAGAACTGACAAAAACGGATATTTACTTTTCCGTATCTTATTGGTTTGAAAGACACACTGATACTGTGACTTCTGTTAAATACAAAGAACGCCAGTGGTTGAACAGAGAAGTGATTGAGTCTGAAATTCCTAAGAACAACACTAATATTGTCTATGTATGTTATTTACCAGATAGCCAAGTTATAAAGGTTGGTAGAACTGAGAATTGGGTATCCCGACGAGGGGTTTACACTCGTTCAAGTGGTTCAAATCCTAAAACTAATGGTAGAATGAGACTTTGTTACTTTTGGGAGACTATTAAAACAGGAGATTCTGTGATTGATAAATACATTATGTTTTGTGCAGAAGACCACTTAAAGCGTTTAGCAAACCAACACATGACTTTAGTTGAAGGTAAGGAATATTTTGAGGGTTGCGATATAAATGAGTACGTATCTTTGGTCAAAGATTACTTCTCTAAGATTGACTTAGAAACCCTCTTACGCATTAGAAGTTTGAGTAAATTAAAACAGTTTGCACAAAATGAGCAGTATAATACAGAACTCTTAATTGTGAAACTTAGACAATTAGCGAATTTATAAATAGAAAGTTGAGAAAACATGGCAAACAAACTAAGAGAAATGGGTTCCTTGTCCGCAGGGAAGCGTGAAGAAAACATTTATAAGGTTTTTGCTTACTTACATACAAGAGAGCAGTTTCACCCAGTGAATTTGAGAAGTAAGGTTCAGGTTTCGGATAGAACTATTTTGTCTTATTTGAATCAGATTCAAGAAGCGCAACTTTTAACTGAACCTTATCGAGAACGCTTGTTGGAACTAAAAGCAACTGAGCAGTTTCGACAAGGTTCTAAAACTGATAAAGAGCTTTCCATTTTGGATCAGTTGGAAAATAAGTGGCTGTCACTTGCTGAAAGCACCAAGGGTATCAAGGAAGAACGCAAGCGCCAACTAGAGCAGTTTATCTTTACACGTGAAGGTGAATTGGAAACGTTGTGGCAGCGACTAGAGTTTTCTATCTTGTTCTTTGAAATGATGAAAGGGTAAGAAAATGACAGATAATAAGATGATTAGTAGTGGAAATAGAGTAGATAGTGTGTTGATTGAAGAAAAACCTAAAGATTTCCAATCTTTGTGGTTGCGATTTAAGGGTAGTCCAAATCGCATAACTTGGGGTAGTTTGGGTATTTACGGAGTGAGTGTTATCTTGGCTTTACCTTATGTGTTTTTCGCTAAACATGCAGGGTTATTTGCACTTGGTTCTTGTCTAGTAGCTTTAACCACTTTGTGTTTAGGTTTTATGTCGGCGGGAAAACACCCCTTGGAACCTAAATCGAAACTTAGATCTTTCGTAACCTTTCTACTAATGGTTACAACACTTGGTTTAGGTTTTCGCATGATGAACTGGGACAGACATGTTCTTGTAGATTACCATGAAAGAACAGAAGACTTTCCTTACCCTCTTTTGACAAATGAAATAGCGAGTCCACTTATAGGTTGGACTGATTCGTTTACTATTTTAGTGAAACATGAGGATTTAAAATTCAAAGGTCCCGACTTTACAACCCTAGCTACTGAGGTTCGTAGTAAAGAGAAAGAGTATCGTGCAGGTACGCTTCAAGACTTCAAACCGTTTACGATTTACTATGGTTCAGATGCTCAAGGTAAAACTGGTGACATTAGAGGTAAGAGAACTGTCTATGGCTGGTTCGGTTCAACTTCTACTGATTTTGTGATTGAGTTAGAAAAATAGAAAGGAGATTGATTTGACACAAGAAACAGAATACTACAAAGCAATAAACTGGAACGCCATAGAAGATGTGGTCGATAAGGCAACTTGGGAAAAACTAACTGAACAATTTTGGTTAGACACTCGTATTCCTTTATCTAATGACTTAGATGATTGGCGCAGATTATCTGAGAAAGAAAGAGATTTAGTAGGTAAAGTATTTGGTGGGCTAACCTTGCTAGATACGTTGCAGTCCGTTGATGGGGTATCCGCGATTAAACCGGATGTTCGTACACAGCATGAAGAAGCAGTGTTGAACAATATTGAGTTTATGGAGTGTTATACGAAAGACCATAAACTTCTAACGATTGATAGAGGTTGGGTTCCTGTAAATCAGATTAAAGAAGGAGACATTGTTTTAGCTTATAATAAAGAGACTGAGACAACTCGATTTGAGAGAGTAAGTCAAACTTCTAGTCATTTTGCGGAGTCTATTTACCATATTCATGCGAAGAATTTTGATTTGAGAGTTTCAGGTGGTCACCGTATGTTATTTGAGAAAGCCCAGAACTCTCGTTACCGTAAAGATTCGTGGGATACTTATACTTCTCATGTATTAGAAGCGCGAGATTTTGCAGATTTACCTAAAAACCCCTCTAGACGTTTGGTGTTAGCTCGTTCCTTTGAATCTGAAAAGAAGATTCCTTTAAGCTTACAGGAACAATTCTATATTCTATTAAGAGAGCGTTCCCACATTAACCCTACAGATCAGATTAGAATCAATCGCTATATAGAGAATAAAGGTAAGGTTCGAGCAAACACTTGTACAGTTATATTTACTTTTCAGTCAGAAGATAAGATTCAAAATTTGTATAATTTGTGTGAGGCTTTAGGTTATTCAGTTAAATTAAGTTCCTTAGAGGTGAGGTCTGAGACTTATAAAAGATTTCTGGTATCAATTCCTTTGGAGGATTATATAAAGAACCACTATGACATTTTAACTTACCAAGACTTCTTTTCTTTAGATGACTTTGATAGTAATAAAGCAGATTCTTTTATTCAATATTTAACTTATTGGTGTACTCGACAAGAAGTTGGAGTTGATGGTACTTTGAGGAGAGTTCTCTACTATACACGAAGTTATGAAGATTGGAATTTTGTACAAGCACTTGCAACTTTAGCAGGTCATGCTTTCAGAAAAATGATTACAGATTCCACATCTAAGTTATCGAAAGCTAAAATGTACACAGTTGGAATCTGTATGACTGAGAAACAGAACTATCTGCAGTTGACAAGAGTAAAAACAGATATACTTGAAGGAGAGCAAGTTTACGGTATCGAGGTTCCGTCTAGTTTCTTGGTGGTCTTAGCGGGAGATAAACCTGTAATTTCAGGCAACTGTGTCCACGCTAAATCTTACTCCTCAATCTTCTCCACTTTGAACACAAAATCAGAAATTGAAGAAATATTTGAGTGGACTGCAAACAACCCTTATTTGCAGAAGAAAGCTGAAATTATCAAGCGTATTTATGATACAGGAACACCTTTACAGAAGAAAGTCGCAAGTGTGTTTTTAGAGTCTTTCCTTTTCTATTCCGGTTTCTTCACCCCTTTGTGGTACTTGGGGAACAATAAACTACCTAATGTAGCTGAGATTATTAAACTCATTATTAGAGATGAGTGTATGACTAAAGACCAAGAGGTACTGACACCTAAAGGTTGGGTATCTGTTGCGGATATTCGCCTTCAGGACTTGGTATTACAGTTTGATAAAGAAACTCGCAGAACAAATTTCGCACCTGTTTCCACGATTTCAACTGACTTTGCACCAAAGTTATACAATTTCAAATCTCAGCTTGGTTATGTTGATTTGACGTGTAGTCCTAAACATAGAATTATTCGTAAAGCTATTACAAGTGATGGTTTAGTAACTAGAACTGCGGAGACGAATTTTGGTCAAACCTCTTCTTGGTTACATTCGACTCCTTTGCTTACAGATAATAAGGGAGCAACTTCATTAACAGATTGGGAAAAGTTTTATCTTCTTATGTCTCGTTACGGTACACTAACTCAACAAGCTCAACAAATTGATTTAGTTGTAAGTAGTGGTAAGGTGGATAAGATTGAACGATTTAAAACTCTATTTGACCGTTTAGGTTTGGACTATGTAGCTTATAATTACAAATACGGAAACGGCAATATGATTCGTATTTCTGATGTTCCTAATCAGGGTATCGACCTAAACAAGCTCAAATTGCTACCTAAAAGAAATTTAAACGAAGTTACTTTAGAGTGGTGCCAAGATTATCTGAATACTTTATTTGAGTGGGTTGGTTCTAACGAGTGTGAAACTTCTCTCAACTACTATTCGACACATAAGAAGTATATTGATTATGTTCAAAGCTTGTGTACATTGGTAGGGTACAAAACAAGAATTTCCGTTGTCAAAGATAGCGACCCTTATACAGTTGATGGTGTTAAGAACTATTGTCTTCACGTTATTAAAAACTGTTCACTCACTGCAGGAACATCAGTTGTTCGTACTGAGGTTAAAGGTGCGCAAGTCTACGGTATCCAAGTTCCGTCAGGATATTTGGTAACACGTGGAAAAGGAGGTTCTGTAGTTATAACAGGTAATAGCGTTCACGGTACTTACATAGGTTATAAGTTCCAATTAGCTTTTAATGAGTTGTCTGAGGAAGAACAAGAGGAGCTAAAAGCTTGGACGTATGATTTACTTTACGAACTTTACGAAAATGAGGAGAAGTACACCGAAGAGTTATATGATGAAATTGGTTGGACGGAAGAAGTCAAGACCTTCCTTCGCTACAATGCCAATAAAGCACTCATGAATTTAGGTCTCGACCCTTTGTTCCCAGAGAGTGCAGAAGATGTCAATCCAATTATCATGAATGGTATTTCGACAGGAACTTCTAACCATGATTTCTTCTCACAAGTTGGGAATGGGTATTTGTTAGGGCAGGTTGAAGCCATGCAAGATAGTGATTACACTGTTGGACTATAGTTTTTGTTAAATATAAAGTGTAGAAAAGCATACCAATTTAAGGTTGTGCTTTTCTTTTTCTTTGTGATATAATAATTTTATGATTTCAAAGAAAGTATTGAGGGTTTTGTTTAGTGTTTAGTTTAAAAACAGTTGGAAAGTATAGAAAATATAAAAGTTTTGGTTTAGTAGGTTGCATGGGTTTAGCTTTAGTTACAGGTGGGTGTATTCTTGTAAGTCCTACAACTTCGGTTTATGCTGATGTCATTCAAGGCGGTAGTGATATTCACGATGTGGACGTTCATAGTAAATCTGCAGAAGGTGTTGCTATGACTTATACCACTTATGATAGTGGAACAAGTGGAAAACAAACGGCTTCTGGTAGTGGGGTATTTGTTGCACCAAATGTGATGGTGACAGTGGCGCATAACTACTATGATAAAAACCAAGAGGATAAGTCTGCGGTCTTACGTGGTGGAGAGTCTGCTCGTAGTTATGTTGTGATGAACTCAGAAACAGAGAAGAGTAACAAAGTACCCACTTCAGGGGTATCAGAAACTCTTGAAAAAGACTCTATTCACTTATATAACGGCAAAGACTTTGGTAAAGACTACAGCAATGATTTAGCGGCAGTAGTCACTAAAAAACCTATAGAAGCTATGACAGGTGGTGAAGATTCTCCAAGAGAATTGAGCACTAAAGAGGTTTCTACTGGTGATAAAATCACTATGGTCGGATATCCCAATGATTTTTCTACTCCAAATTTAAGTAAAGAAAATAAAGCTCGCTTGAAAGACGGTAAGGCTTATTCAGTCTCAACAACTGTGAGCAGTATCAATAAAGAGAGTGGTGCAGTCACTTATCATTCCTCAGCTTTAGGAGGTTTTTCAGGTGCTCCTTTGTTTAATGATAAGGGAGAGGTCGTCGGTATCCATCAGCACGGAACAAATACTTCAAACGCTCCTGAGAGTGAGCGTATTGGCGGTGGTTTAATTTTCACTGAGAAACAAAAGGTTTGGATTCGTTCTTTGATTGATAAATATGCGATTACAGGTTGGTTTGTTGATGGTAATAAGCGTTATTACTATAATGAAAGTCATAGATCTTTACGTGACGTAGAAAGAGAGATTGACGGGGTTTTATATCATTTTGACGCTAAAGGTGTTGGGACAGTAGTTAAAGGTTCTGAAAAAGGTCGTGTTATTCTTAGAATTGAGGATAACAAAGGAAATCGTGTGATTTCCGATAAACTGGTGCAGACAGGTGAAGTGGGGAGTTTATTAGATTTTCATTTAAGGCAAACATCGGAGTTCAAAGATTTGTTAGCGAAGTCTCCAACTAGCAAGGTGGTATCTTATGGTGGTGTTTCAATTAACAAACCTATTACTGATTTAAGTTGGTCTGATGAGTATGTAAGTAAGTTGGCTTTGGATAATACAGTTATTAAATTGGTGGTTGATCAAGTAACAGAGTCCTCACTTGGAAAGTCTAGTACAACAGAACCCTCCGTGTCAAAACCACCACAAGACTTCAATCGTACAGAAGTAGGCTCTGTGAGTACAGGTGATTCTAGTAAACATCCAAAACCTAGTGAAGTGGTTAGACATGCACCTAATGGTGTCGAAAACTTTGGTGCTAGTGCTTATATTCAGACACCTGATGGTACAGGTTCAGGTACGTTAATTGCATCTGATTTATTGTTAACCGTAGCACATAACTTCTTAACAGTTAAAGGTTCTGATGTGGTTACGAAGTCAGGGAAGGAGAATACAGTATATAGAGCAACTTTCCCTAATGGTAAGTCCATTACTTTTTTGGATGAGGATATTTCGTATTGGAATAAAAAGGATTCCGTCTTTGGGTTTAAACACGATTTAGCACTGGTTCGACTGAAAGAGAAGGTTGAGGGTATTCGCTCTGCGGAGTTAGTTTCAAGTTCTACTGTTCCAAAAGAGGGTGATTTAGTCTCTGTTTATGGGTATCCCGATGGTAAATTAAACCCTGTATTGGACAGTAAGGTTGTAGGTAATTCGGATTTTGGTTCAGGGATTCATGCGATTAGTTATAGTGGTACTAAACCCGGAGCGTCTGGTGGTGGGCTTTATGATGATAAAGGTACATTGATTGGAGTTCATCAAAATGGTGTAGAGGGTAGCCGAAGTGGTGGCTTAGTTTTATCAAAAGAGCAGTTAAACTGGGTTCGTTCTTATGTTAATGGTCAACCAAAAGCACCTGTTTATGTAGAAGATGCGGTATCTGTTGATGAAAAAGACAAGCCAAAAGAGGATAAGAAAGCCGAAGTTGTAGTGCCTAAAGAAACTCCTAAGACTGAGGAAACTCCTAAGACTGAGGAAACGTATAAGACTGAGGAAAAAGATAAAGAGGAGCCTAAACCTTCTTTAAACATACCAGAAGAGCCTAAAATTGAGGTTGTAACTAAGTATAGAGGTGACAATACCCTTGATGTCGGAAAAGAGCGTACAGAGGAAATTACGACTATTTCTGAGGGTATTAAAAAAGTAACTCGTACAGTAGTCAAAGGTACACTTCCTAAATTAGTAGTTGAAACTATAGCTCCAAGTGTAGTTTATAAAGGTGATGAAACAAAACCTGTCGGTTTTAAAGAAGAAATTAAAGGTACAGAGGGGTATTTAAAACGTAAGACTAATTATAGTGTAGATGAAAACACAGGTTTTATTTCTGAGTTAGTTACTGAAGAAAAAGTTGATGTAAAAGATACAGTAATTAGAGTCGGTTTAAAGTCTAAGATTTCAGAAACAAGGATTGCGATAACTGAGCGTTTAGTACCTTCAATAGAGTTAGCAGAAGGTAAAATAGAGGTTGTAAGTGAGGGTTCTGAGGGGTTGGAAACCATAACTTTAACTTACAAGTTAACAGACAATGGTGTTGTTGTAGTAGACTCTCGTAAAGTTGAGAAGGTTGCTATGAAGGAGAGAGTTGTAAGGATTGGTATAAAAGAAGAGGTTCTTTCTTCTAGTCCTAAACTAGAACCTTTTGTACCAAAAGATATTCCTAGTAGTTCTGCTTTGGATAAGTTTATAGGAAAGGTTTCTAATTCTGAACCTTTAGTGAAAACAGATTTATCTGTGATTAATACAACTTCACAACAAAATACACCAGCGGTATCTACTACAACAAACGTTTTAGAAACTAAAGTTTCTAATTTAGAAAACTCTACTGCAAGTGAGAGTAAGGTTGATGCTACATTACCACAAACTAATGAAGTGCGAAGTTCTACTTTAGTAGGTTTAGGTTTAGCTTTGCTTTCAGCAGGCTCAATTAGTTTAGGTTTTCGAAAAACAGACCAAGGTTAAGTCGTTAGTGGGTAGTTTTTACTTGCATTTTTAGAAATTTTTTGCTATACTAAGTTTATTAAATTGATTGAGGTAAAAAAAATAAATGGCGAATGATACAAAAAATGGCTTTTATTGGTCGTCTACCTGTTGTTGAGGTTCTAAATGCTTTAAATTCTTTAGGTATTGTTGTGTTAAGCTCGGATGTGGTGTTAAAAGAACCTACTGCACAACCTAAAACTACAATGGTAAATGGGACTTCGTATCCTATTCTTTATCGTAAAGGTGAAAACATTAGAGAAAACGGATTTATTCACTTAGAGTTTGGGGATAATATTCGCAGTCTTTTTTATCACTATGACTCACGTTTTGTTTTAAATCCAGAAGAAATTGAACGTAATTTAGACCGTGGTTTACCTGAGTTTAATCAACCGATCACAACATTGTCTTTGGGTATGGACTCAGACGCAGTTACTTTGCTTACACAACTAGCTCGTTACTTTGATGGTTATATTGACGAAGATGATTGCGATGCGCATTACTATCATAAAGTTTTGTAAAACTGAGGTTTTCCCTTGACAAAACTTTCAAGTTGTGCTATAATTTAAACATACTTGGCATAAGGGTGTTCCTCTACCGAAATTTAAAGCAGATGAATTTACATCTCGCCAAAAGATTGATTGCATAAGACCGTTCCTTTTCTTAGGAGATATTTAATAATCGTAGTTTGTAGAACTCGTTAATATGAGTCTCCGCTGCTACGATTGGTTACTTACGGTTCGCACGTTGTTAGCTCTAAATCAGTTGGTTTAGAGCTTTCAGTTTGAATTGAAAAAAATAGAAAGTAGAAGGTAGACTATGAACTACGCACAAATTGAAACTTTAGCAAAATATTTAAAAGTTGTAGAAAGCACAAAAGAGGTTGGAGACCTTAAAAACACTCAGTTGTGTTTAACTTACGGTATCCTCGTTGACCCTTTTGAACCAATTTCAAAAGAGACTGCAGATGCTTTGATTAAACTCTATGGAGTTGACCTTAGAAACGCCAATGCTACTTTTTATGAGACTTTTGAAGTTCGTAAAGGTTTGACTTGGGGCGAAGTGGTTTACGACCGTTTGTGTCATTACGCTATGACTTATGGTGGTTTGAAAGAATTTTTCGGTACGGACTTTATTCCAAATTCTGAGGAAAAAGAATTTCAAATTGCTTTAAACACACATTTAACGACTATTCAGATTAAGTCATATATGGAAGTTCGAGAAGATTTAGGAGTCTTTCTAAATCAACCTTTGGCTTTACCTACAAGCGACATTTCAATCTTGGCAGACTTGGTTGAACACTATGGTGTAGACATTACTGAGAAAGCTAACAAAGAGCTTCAGATTGAGTTTGGGTATCGTTATAAGTGCGCACCTAAAAGTTCTGAGTTGCTAGTTCGTCTGTTGGTTCGTATCCTTTTAGGAACAACTGACTACTACAAAAACACTATGACTTTCAACCACTTGCGCTATGAAGTTCAATACTTGTCAAAAGACAAGAAAGACTTGATTGTTTCCTTGGTTAAAGACTTTGTTTCAAAACAAGGTCTACAACCTTTGGCAGACCATTTCCGTCCAAACAAGCAGTTATGGTTGACCTTGCGCAAACTAGGTTTGCAAAAAGAAGTTAACGCTATGAAGCGCTTGTCTGAAGTTTCTCGCAAAGACCACACCTTTAAAACTCTTTTGAAAGAGTTCCCTAAAGACTTGAGCGGTATCACAAACTACCAGCTTATTTGCTACTACAACTATTTGAGTGAGTTGCGTAATTTGGTTGAAGGTGATTACCAAGTTTACCGTATTCGTAATGGTAAAACTTTTGTGAAAGCTCTTAAACAAACTCCAATTAGTGGTTTGGAGTACACTTTGGTTGATTTGTACTTGGAGCGTATTGCAGAAGAGTTCAAGTCTCGCTTTGCAGACAAAGAGTTGAAGTTTTATCAATCAGATATCAATGTTTCGATTGCACTTCCAACAACTGCTAAATCTTTCATTGGTTCATACCCTATGTACACTCGCATTGAGGTTCCAGACAACTACCAAATCGGTATCTACTGGAACCAAGATGGTGACTTGGATTTACACGCTCAAAGCGTAGATGGTCGTCACGTTGGTTTCTATTCTGAGAATATCAGTGGTGTCACTTACACAGGAGATATGACTTGTCTCAACCGTCAAGGTTTGGCAGCAGAAGGGTTACTTATTGAAGGTGTGCAAGGTTTGACTTTTAGTATGAATCCATATAACCAATTCGATTCAGATGCTTGTAAGATTTACATTTCTAAATCTTTGGATAAGAAAGCAACTTCTGTAGTGGAAGATGGGTCTCTTCTGTTCCAAGCAAGTATTCCAACAGATAAAGCAATGGTTTTTGCAACGAATGTAGAAGGTGCAGTAGTGCTTACAAACTTGTCTGTAGGTGGTCGAGTGCCAAATGAACAAGCAAGTGAGAAATTAACTCTCGCAGTAGAGCGTAAGTCACAAACTGCTTTGAATTTGAAAGACTTCGCAGAATTTGTTGGTGCTGAATTTGTAGACTCCGCAGAAGAAGCAACACATGATTTCTCACAACAAGCGGTATCCGTAGCTACTTTCACGGATTTATTGGGTTAGTTTGATTTATTTTTGATGAGGTGAAAATATGAGTATTGTAAACGAACTTTTCGCAGACAGTCAACCACGCTTAGAAAACTTCCAAAATACTTATTTTGAAGAATTTTTTAAACGTTCATCTGTATTGCAATGTTTAAAACAACTGCGTAGAACAGTTGCAGTTTCTAAGAATAGTGAACCTGTTGTTTTTCGTGATTCTTTTGTTGATTCTTTGGGAAGAGTGCAACATATTTTAGTGACATTTTATGTAAATAGTAATAGTACCTACACTCTTGCTATTGATTTGATTTCAGAAGATTACTATGACTATGGTAAATACGAACGAAGTGGCACTAGAGAAGACGGTTTCTACTTTACTTTTAGTGAAGTGACTAAGAACTTGCAAGTGCAGTTTGTAAACCGCGCTAATTGGTTTGATAGAAAAGAAGTTCTTCGTTGCTTGGGAGAGTTGTTTAGCTAATAGTAAGGGTATCCAACTTCGGTTGGGTACTTTTGTATTATAAAACCTCAGAAAAATTCTGAGGTTTATTTTTATTTTAGGTAAGTTTTAATTTCTTTAGCAATAGCTTTAGCTAATTTTGGAGGAACGGCATTTCCGACTTGTTTGTACATGGAAGTTAGACTTCCGTAGAAGATAAAGTTGTCAGGAAATGATTGTAAGATTGCACATTCTCTAACAGAAAGTCTTCGTTGCTTATTCGCATGAATTTCAGGTGTACTTGCAGTGATGGTGTCGCTAGGTCTGTCCCAGTTTGTTATTCTGAGAGATTGTTCAAAAGTTATTTCTTTTTCGATTAACTCTGTCATTTGTTGATCATAGGTGCTGTCGAAGTTAAGTAGTTCTTTTAGTTTCCACCAGTCGGAAACACTAGGTAAACTACCGTATTTATCTTTTCTGAACCAGTGACCTGCAGTGTGTCGGTGTCCCAAAATTTCGTCAATTTTCTTAATACTAAGATTTAGTGATTTTCGATAAGAATTTAGATAATCTACAATTTCCTCTTGCGTAGGTGGGTTCTTTCTAGTGAAGAAGGAATCTGCTACGTTTGTACTTGCTACATGGTTGTAAATTGTTCGGTCGTTTACAAATAAGCGTTCCTCTATTTTTCCATTAGTAGGTTCTTCGGTTTGTAGGAAACCGATACTTTCTTCAACTGTAGGTATGGGTTTTAGGTGTGGTTCAAGTTGTGGGTTGATTGTATGTGTAGGTGTTGGGAATGGATTTTCAATTCCAAGTCTGTTTCCGATAATAATAACACGTTCTCGACTTTGGGGAACTCCGAATTATGCAGCATTAAGAACTTGATAATCCACTCGGTATCCCAACTCTTCGAAATCTTTTAAAATCATATTAAGAACTTGTCCTTTTTGCATAGAAAGGAGTCCTTTGACATTTTCTGCAACAAAGAATTTTGGTTGTAGTTCTTTTACAACTCTAAGCAGTTCCAAGTAAAGAAAATTTCGTTTATCTTCCATGGAGCGTTTTGTATTTGCTACACTAAAACCTTGACAGGGAAAACCTCCTAAAACAACATCAACAGGTTTTTTAGGTAGTTGGTCTTTCGAGATTTGAGTAATATCTCCCTGTACTATGTGATTTCCAATATTCTTTTGGTAGGTAGTCACTGCATCTTTTTGAAAGTCGTTCGCCCAAATTACTCGGTATCCGGCTTTTATGAATCCTAAGTCCATACCACCGGCACCAGAAAAGAGAGAAACTACGGTTGGTTTTGTCATTATAATTTACACCTCGTTTAAACTTAATTTTATAACTACTATAGCATAAATGGGTTGATTTTACAAGGTTTTTGAGGTGTTTGACTTCCACTTAGTTTCTACTTGTAATAACTAGGTATTTATGATATACTAAATTTAGTAAAGTTTGAGAGGATTTTGAGTTATGGCAAAATGTTATAAAATTGGTAACTTGTTAAGTTTGTTGAAAGGTCTTGATGAAAAAGGTAGAATTGAATCTGTGGTTCCAACTTCAGTAAAGTCGGTTTCTTTTAACGATATGGAAGGACATACTTATGTGGGGATTTTTAAAGTGTCTTATAAAGGAACTGAACGCTATCGCTTATTTAAAGTTGTTTTTAATTCTTCTGATTTAGATTATGAGTACGATGCTATGGATTATATGCATGAATGTTTGGTAAGTTTTGGGTTTGCTTAAGGGTATAAGATAGATGATAAAATATAAAGATTTAGATAAACCAAACCAAGTGCAAATTAAGTTCCATTATTTATGTTCATTACTTTGTGGTTTAGTACATGGTTCTGCTGATGATTCACCTTTACAAGTTATATACAACTTAAGAATAGTGAAAAATTCTCGTACTTTTGTAGAGTTAGATTATTGTGATCCAGAGTTTCGTGATATAGTCAAAGTGAGACAAGGTAAGATTTATCAACATATTCAGTTAAGACAAACTCCTACAAGTTGGGTGTTAGGTTTCTTTGGCAGCTCTAGTCAATATGAAGATGATTGGATTGAATTTAAGTTAGCAGATATAAATGACACTGATGATTTCTATTCGATTGACTTGAATGAAGAGCTAAGTTTGATTGCGTATGCTAATTTAGAAACTCCTTTATTCTTGGAGTTAGTATCCTTAACAGTTCCATTGGCTACCGATTTGGGTCATTCTCAGAAAAAGATAACTCAAGATTTAAATAGATTAACAGTGATTTATAACAACACAAACAAGTTGTGGGTTTAATTAGAGGGTTTTATGAGTTATAAAGATTTAAAAATTGAAGATAAAATGTTTGTGTCTTTTGCTGCATTTATGGATTTATTAGGTTTATGTTTAAAAGAGACTCACTTATTCTCTAGTCTGAGAGATTTTCAATATGTCTCTACTTTCACCAACGGTGGTTTTGCAGGGGAGCAACATGAGGACTTTTATAACGTAGTTCTTTTCCGTACAAACAGGTATCCTAGTTTAAAAGCTAGTATTTTCTTAGATTCCACAGAATATTTAGATGTTAGTTTTTGGACATTTAAGAGAGGAGTATCAGATGAAGAAACGAATATTTTGCTATCACAAAGCGAGATAGGTTCTTTTGGTGATTGGAATGAAGGTAAGCTTCTTACTTTTCTTAGAGCTTATGAACAAATCGAGTCAGAGTCTTTACTACTTTCCTTTGGGGTAGGAACTGGGTTTAATAGTTTGTTTGTTAAGTTAGTTAAAGCGTTGGAGTTGGATAGAGATACTATAGTCCGTGAAGCTGAAACGATTGCTTATTATCTAGGTCTTTATAATGAAAAAGTTGTGAGAGGTTTAGGTAGTTCTAAAGTTGAATAGATTGAGGTAAAACATGGTAAAATACAGAGAGTTAAACGAAACAGACAAGAAAGTAATTAAGTTTGCTTACTTCACAAAATTGTTAGTTAGGTTGAGTCGCTTAAATGAACAAGACATTCCTTTGCAAAGCTCAAATATGGCTTATGATAGAGGTTCTACTAGGTGGAGCGTAGAAAGTTTAGATGATTATACATTACGTTTAATTTTGCATACTAAAAATTCAAAAATGTCTAAGTATGTTTTAATTAAACTCCAAGAAAATAAACTCTTTGCAGAGTATAAAGCAAATAAACGTGGTCTATCTTTTGAAGACTCTTTTGTTTATAAGATTGCAGACCTTGTATTTGATGACGATGGAAATATTGTCTATGAAAGTGACAACAACTGGCACCTTTTAGCTTATGAGAGTGTTGGAAATATTCTTTTCGAAGATTTAGTTGACCAAGCACTAAAGTTAGCTAAAGACATGAAAATTTCGACTAATGAAATTAACAAAGACCTAGACTTCCAAACACATCTTTACGAGAAATTAGGTTACTTTCAAAAGTAGAAAGTAGGTAAACATGAGCGATTCAAATTGGCTCGGTATCCTCGGTGGTTTTTGGCTTGGTAAAACATTAGCAAATAACAATTCTCTAAGTTCAAATTCACACCATACAAACAATCCAAAAAGGCAGTACGGTAATGAAGTGGGTTACTGCCAACCTTACGTTCCAGAGAGTGAAGAGTCTCGCGCTCGACATTTTGTACATCGCTATGCAACAGACGGTCAAACTATTTTCACAGAAGACCAATACTGCTTGTTTGTCCACAGACTCGGAGTTGTTTGTGTGGTAGGTCAAGATGAAGATGGTTGTAACATTTATGATGTACACCCTTGCAAAAAGTCTCAATTTGGGGAGATTTATACGAATGGTTACTTTTGGGTAGATGATTTAACTCAGCGTTCTCGGAATAAAATTGTCGAAGAAGTAAGCAACAGTTTAGCTCACCAAGGGTATCCTGTCGATAAGTCGAGGTTTCGTTTCCTCTATCAATTTGGTTTGATGGAGAAAGCTTATCCAGAGACTTTTAGATACTTGAGTGCAGAAGAGTCTTATTATTATTGGAAGTCGTTAGGGAATTGAGGTTTACTATGAAATTAAAAGAACTAGATGAACGTACTAAAAACTTGGTTAAATTTGGTTTTTACTTAACTTGTCTCATTAAAGTGATTGAGACTAACTACTTAGAATTGATGATGTTGTTTCCAAACTCTACTACGAAAAAGAACAAATTTGTCTTTTCTTACGATGATGATGGTTACTTTTTAGCTTACTACAAACCGACAGGTAAACTTGGGTATATGGTAAAATTGTATCGAACTACTGCAAAGTCAAACTTTCATACAAAAGATAAGAACTATCGGAACGAAGCTACAATGTTGGTAAATGTAAATTCTAAGATGAAGGAGAGGAAATTTACCTTGCAGTTTGCTGAGGGTGATGGGAACGGAGGTTGGAGACAAGAAGAATTGACTCCTATTCGAAGTCTCCATTGGTTAGGTGAGTTGTACAATGATTTAGTTTGGCTTGGTAGAAATTATGAGTCTGAGAAAGCCTTTTTAGAATTATTGAGTAAGAGTTATTATCCATTAGCAAGTCAACTGGGTTTGTCTCGCTCTGAGTATAATAAGCAGTTGCAACTGTTTGTAGATAACTTACAGTAAAATAAAGATAGAAACTGAAGTCCTTGGCTTTGGCTTCTTTTTCTTATTGCAATTAAACGAAACTAGTGCTATAATAAACTAAACTTTACGAAAAACGTAAGAAAATAAAGCTTTAAACATAGAAAGTATTATAGTTATGAAAAAAGTTAAATTACTCTCGGTATCCGCTTTATCCCTACTTGCTTTAGGTTTTGGAACGCAAGTAGCACACGCAAGCATTCAAACAGACACGATTGATGAAAAGTGGGGTAAACCTACTTTGGTTTATGGTGGTAGCTTAACAGACTCTCAGGTCGAGGAAGTAAATAAATCATTCAACGTGAATGATGTAGCAAATGTGAAGCGCCAAGTAGTTTCTGAAAAAGACTACGGTAAGTATATGAATGAGTCGGATGTTAGTGGTATCTCTTTGATTTCTTCTACCTTGGTAGCCAAACAAGACAAAGGTAAGGGTATTACTGTCAAGATTGTAACTCCAGAGAACATTACACGTGTAACTGAGACTCAATATCGCAATGCAGCTATTACCGCAGGAGCAACAGATTTAGCGATTGAAGTTTCAGCTCCCGTGAAAGTGACTGGGGAGTCTGCTCTAGTTGGTGTATCAAAAGCTCTTGAAGCAAACGGACAAGAAGTAGATGCAAAGCGCACAGAGATTGCAAACCAAGAAATTTCGACAACTGCTCAAATTGCTGAAGCGAATAAGGACTCGAAAGGTTTTGACAGTCAGCTTTTAGATAATGCTTTAATTCAAATCAAAACTGAGTTAGCGAAAGAAAAACAAAACAAAGGTCAAGTTGCTGATGATAAGAAAGTTGAGCAAATTGTAAAGAAAGCTTTGAAGGATAACAAACTTGATGGAATTATCTCAGATGAGCAAGTCTCTCAATTAGTGCAATTCGCCAAAGGGTATCAACAAACTTCTGCCATCGACTCTAAAGAGGTTTTAAATCAATTAGGAGACTTGAAAGACAATATTGCTGAAGGTGTTGGTAAGTTCTTGAAGTCTGCTGAAGAGCATGGGGTTTTTGAGAAGGCTGGGAACTTTGTGAAGTCTTTGTGGGATTCGATTGTAGGTTTCTTCAAATAAGTTAGGAGAATATCTATGACGGTAGTAACTAAAAAGGGTAAATATGCTAAATATAGGTATGAAGCTTTCTCAGCCATGGCATCAATGACTTTTGAGCTTCTTCGTAAGAATGGTGTTTTGAAGGAGATTACTGAAAACCGTGTAAATGCGGATTTGTTGACTTTTGAGTCTGGTAATATTGGTTATGGTTTAGATTGGGTAGATGTTCACTTTAACGGTACTAAAATTGGTTCTTACAGTCTATACTCTACTTCAGAGTCGTATCTCCGTATTTTTGTCGAAGACTATAGAATTTCTAGCATAACTAGTTATTTAGATGAGAAACAAACTCAATTTTTTATTAAGCAACTCAATACAATAACTAACGTAAAAGAAATGGTAAAAGGGCGCTTGTGTAATCAGTACCTAAATGTTAGCCAAAAGGGTGTTTTCTACCATTTAGGGTATAGCGAATCGGAGTCGTATGAATACACTTGGGGTAGTCCGGAACTACCTGAGGATTAGGTTTTTAAATGAAGTTAGGTGATTCTTAATGAACTTTGTTACGTTATTGATTATTGGTTTTATCTTAGGCTTGATTTTAAAAGCAATCAAGAAAAGCCTACGATTTATTTTATCGGTTGTGGTTGTTTTTGTACTTGTTGCTTACTTATTACAACTTTTCCACATCTTATAATACAAAAGGGTCAAGGGTATCTATTCTTGACTTTTTGTTTATTTTGTGGTAATATAAATGTATGAAATTTAGGGGGTGTTGTATGAAATTAAGAGCTACTTTGAAACACTATGATACAGAAGTTGCTAAATTAGTCTTAGATGATAACTCTGTGGTGAGTTCTGAGGTAGTAGATGCTTCCTTAGCTAATAGATTTACATTTTATGATTTAACTGAGAGGGGTTTTACTGGAGAATTTCAATCTCGTAGGATTCCAAGTCATTGGGGTAGAAGACAAATTATTGGTAAAGATAATCCTACTCTCTTAGACGAATTATTGTCACATAGAGCTTGTGACGTTGAAGATGGATTTTGGTTGGAGTTTGAAGAACCTTACAATAAAGGTTTCCAGTCTTACTATGATGTGTTGCGTGCAGGAGGTGCTATGTCATGAGTCTTTCTCCTAAAGGGAACCAACTGAAACGAGTTGGAATATTTAACTTCAGTAGGTTTGTAGTCCTACCTAATTAGTTGCGGTTACTAACTTTAACTACTTCGCAACTCTACTTATCATATTAAATGCGTGCCATCGATTGAAAAAAAAAATGAAAGCAGTCAAATTAAATATCTTGACTGCTTTTTTATTTTGTGTTACAATCGTCAAAGTAGAAACAAGCTCGTTTCTTGTTATTGTTTAGAATGAGGTTTGTTTAGACAGTTGGTTAGTAGGTTTCGCCTACTAAAGAACTTTATGTAGAAGAAAGGATATGATTTTTACATGAGTAGAAGTGCAGAAACAAAAACATACGGAAGTATTCGTAAAGTGAAACATTATGGCGCTTGTGGGGTTATTTTAGGTCTTGCTGCTTTAGGTACTACTATGATTAGTGGTGGTACTGTAAGTGCAGATGAAGTAACAAACGCTACAAATGCAAACCAAGTCCAAAGCGCACCGACTTCTAATTCGTTAGAGAGTCAAGAAAATGCGAAAGCAAAAGAAGGAACGATTGAAGTAACGGTCAATCGTGATAAAGTAGAAAATGCGGTATCCGAAGCAAAAGCTGCAGGCTTGAATGTAGTAGTTGATACACCAGCAGATGGTGGTACTGCTACAAGTTCTTCAGATTTAGAAGAGCGCCAAAAAGAAGTTGAGAAGAGTTACGACAACCTAGCTGATGTTGTGAAAAAAGAAGCTGACCGTTTTAAAGAAGAGGTTGCAACTCGAAATAAAGAGATTAAGATTGTCAAAGAAGAAAACGCAAAAGCTAAAAAAGACTATGAAGACGCTCAAGCGAAATATCAAGCAGACTTAAAGGCTGCTAATGATAAAAATACTCAGATTGATAAAGACAATCAAGCAAAACATACTCAACATTTAGCTCAAGTTGCGGCAGTTCAAGCTGAGAATGACCGTATTAAAAAGGAAAATGATGCTGCTAAGTCTCAATTTGAAAAAGCAGTAGCTGATCAAAACAAGAAAAATGCAGATATCGACAAAGAAAATGCAGCGGCTAAGAAGAAATATGAAGAAGAGCTAGGTAAGTGGACAGAGCGTAAGCATATTGCTGAAGCGGATATGGCTACTTACTTAGAGAAAAAGAAACAGTATGAAAAAGACCTTGCTGCTGCAAAACTTCGTAATGAGCAAATTGATAAAGAAAATGCAACAAACCTTGCAAATTATAACAAGGAAACAGCAGCTCGCAATGAGTACAATGCTCGTATCCGTAAAGAGAATGAAGATGCTCAAAAAGCTTATGAGAAAGCTCTAGTTGAATTGAATGCGCGTAATGGGAATATTGATGCGGATAATAAGAAGAAACAAAATGAGTACAATAATGCTTTAGCTGATTATAAAGTTGCAAAATCTAAATATGATACTGAAAAAGCTGACTATGACCGTAAATTAGCTGAGTACAACAAGCAAACACTCCAAGGTCAAGGTGGTGGAGTTAAAATTGTAGGTGAATTTGATGAGTCTAAACGTGGAAGCATAGATTATTACTCTAAATTAACTGCAGTATTTGACCCTTCAATCAAAGATCTTGAGGTAGTGGATGGTGGTCTTGGTGCAAATAAAGAGACAAGGTTAACTATCGACAAAGGTCTGATAGAAGATGAAACTCATAGAAGTTCTACTGGGTTCACTCACTTACCTGATAGGGTTCGCCGTACCGTATTAACTAACATCACAAAAGGTTCTGCTTTTACATTACATAATGTTGGTAGAACTAAGTCAGGTAAGACTATCTCTGCTAGGCTAACCGTAACTTCTGATGCAGTTCCAGAATTTAAGATTAAAGGTAATGCTTACACCCATTCTAGTTTAGGAATTGGTTGGTATATGGATGGGTCTCAAGGTGAGCGTGCAGTTGTGGGGATGGATCCTTACAACTACCTTAATCCAGATTTTGATATCCAATACTTCGATGAAGACACCGGTAAGCCACTTAATTTAGGTGTTATTACAATTTATTCAGACGTTGACTACAACCAAGCAGTTCGTCATACTTATGGCGATGGAACTGTAGGTGCTGTAGTAAATCCTACCGGTTCACTTGTAAAAGAAGTAACTGTTCGAGGCGAAACATTTTGGGCAGGTAAAAAACTATCAGATGGGGTTCACGGTTCAGATGATGAGTCTGGTTTAAATCGGTGGAAGGAGGGTGAACCTTATTATCTTGATGTTAATAACTATGACGACACACCTGAAGGTACCATTCTAAGTGTAGGTTATGGTTCGAAACAACACTTATCTTACTTAGCAAGTGCTGATAGGTCACTTGTTCCTTACTCTGAGGCAGCCGCGATTGCCTATAGAGAGTATATAAATAAATATAATGAGGCAAATGGTAAACCTGCTGAAGATGACTCTACAATTTTCAGTTCAGGTTATTCTTTCCAACTATGGGGTGGTAAATCAGTAGTTGATAAAATTGTTCCACCAAAACCAGTAGACCCACCTGTGCCTCCAACTTTAACTCAAAAAGAAAAAGATACGATTGCAAAACCAATCCCTAAACCAGAGAAACCACCGGTATCTGTAACAGAGAACACAAAACATGAACCTCTACCTACAGAACCGCCAAAACCGTCTGAGTTTACAGAGAAAGAACCAAACAATTCAACTTACAAAGAGAAAGATAAAACACCTCTAACTCCACCACCTATTGCTCCGTTGAGTCCACTTCCTACGGAGACCCCAGATGTACCTCATGTTCCACTTCCGCCAGCTCCTCCTAAACCTACGGAGAAACCAATTCCAGAGACAGTAAAACCTAGAACAATTAACGTTCGTTACACTACTTTGAGAATGTCTCCGGCAGTTGAGAAGTATGTGAAGAATAATCTCGGAACAAATGTGAACAAATCAAATGTTCCTAAGATGTCTGAAGTTGTTTGGGAATTGGAAACAAAACCACTTTCAAGAAACCGTGAAGTGACTGAAATTTATGAAATTCGTGATGATTTACCACAAGGATATCATTTAAATCTTGCGAAAACACAGGCTCAAAATAGTGATTACACAATTACTTATGATGAGTCTGCACACCGTTTAATGGGTGTATTGAAAGAAAGTGGTATCACTAAAGCGAATGCAGACCTTTCAACTGCGTACAAAGTTCCATTACTGAAGGTTTATGGTGAAGTTACAAACGATAACGCGGTTTATAAGAACAACTTCCACTTGAACTTAAATAATAAGTACGAAGCATACTCTAATATTGTAGAGGTTACAACACCAGGTGGAACAAAACCTGTGAAAGTAAACTACAATAAAGATGGTGTGAAGATTGACGGTAAACAAGTTCTTGCTGGTTCAGTAAACTACTACCATGTAACTATGGACTACAGTAAATACAAAGGTATTAAGAGTGGCTCAGATGCTATTCAAAAAGGATTTGGTGTAGTTGAAGATTACCCAGAAGAAGCTCTTGATATTGAGCGTGGGGAAATTCGTGCATTTGACTCTAACGGTGCAGAAGTTAAAGGTATTACAGAATATCATTTCAACTCTGTAGAAGAAGTGAAAGATGCTCGTATTAAAGCAATTCTTGAAACTAGCGGCATCAAACCTAAAGGTGCTTTCCAAGTATTCATGGCTGACAACCCACAAGAGTTCTTTGACAAATATGTGTCTAAAGGTATTTCTGTAACGATTGTTGACCCAATGCGTGTGAAACTGTCACTTGACCGTAAAGGTGATTCTTACCAAAACACTGCTTACCAAGTAGACTTCGGTAACGGCTACCAAGCAGACATTGTAGAAAATCGTGTACCTAAAACTGACCCACATAAGAAAAACTTGAATGCTAAAGGTGTGAACATCAATGGTAAACAAGTTCTTGCAGAGTCTACAAACTACTACACACTTACTGCTGATTATTCTGATTACAAGGGGATTGAAGCTGAAAAAGAACGTGTAGCGAAAGGTTTCTACTATGTGGATGATTTCCCAGAAGAAGCAGTAGATATTGAACCTAAAGGGATTAAGGTTGTTGATTCTAAAGGTCAAGAAGTTAAAGGTTATAACTCTAAGATTTACAAGTCTGTAGCAGATGCTCCTAAAGAGGTACAAGAAGCTCTCAAACTTCAAGGATATCAACCAAAAGGTGCTATTCAAGTTATTGAATTTGAAAATCGTACAGAATTTTACAACAAGTACGTTCGAGCAGGGGAAGTGTTGACAATTACTGTACCTATGACAGTTAAAGCTCACTTGAACCAAACAGGTGCGAAGTATGAAAATACTGCGTATCAATTAGATTTTGGTTCTGCTAAAGTGACTGAAACTGTAGTTAACAGTGTACCAGCTCCTAAACCTAACAAAGCGAACTTCAACAAAGCTCACGTTGATATTAACGGTAAGCAAGTTCTTGCAGGGTCTACAAACCACTATGAATTGACTATCCGCTATGACCAATACAAAGGTATTGAAGCTGACGATGATAAGATTCAAAACGGTTTCTTCATTGCAGATGCCTTCCCAGAAGAAGCGGTATCAGTCAATGAAAAAGACGTGAAAGTTCTTGATTCTAAAGGTAAAGAAGTAGAAGGTTTGAAACAAACTATCTACAAATCTCTAGCAGATGCTCCTGAAAAGGTTCAAAAAGCCTTTGCTAAGAGAAATCTTAAACCTAAAGGTGCAATTCAAGTTTTTGAAGCGGTTGATCCAGTAGCTTACTACAACAAGTATGTAAGAACAGGTGAAACTCTAACTGTTAAGAATCCGATGACTGTCTTTGCTCATTTGAACAAGACAGGAGCTAAGTACCAAAACACTGCTTACCAACTTGACTTTGGTTTGATTGCTGAGACTGAGACAGTAGTAAACAACGTACCTAAGACAAACCCTCACAAACGCAACTTGAATAAGGTTGGTGTGAACATTAACGGTCGCCCAGTAGTAGCTGGAACAGTTAACTACTACACTTTAACTGCTGACTATAGTTCATACAAGGGTATCGAGGCAGATGCCGACAGAATTGCAAATGGTTTCCACATTGTTGATGACTTCCCAGAAGAAGCGGTATCAGTCAATGAAAAAGAGATTGTTGTAAAAGGTTCTAAAGGTAATGTCGTTACTGGTTTGAAATCTACAGTTTATAAGACACTCACAGACGCTCCTAAAGGAGTTCAAGAGTCACTTAAATCTGCTGGTTACACACCTAAAGGTTCAATTCAAGTATTAACTGCTGAAAACCCAACTGAGTTCTACAACAAGTATGTTCGCACAGGTGAAGTTCTTACAATTACTAACCCTATGACAGTTCGTAAAGAAATGTTAGGTAAAGTAGCTGAGTACAAGAACACTGCTTACCAACTTGATTTCGGTCTTGCAATGGTAACTGAAACTACAGTGAATAAAGTTGTAAAACCAAGTCCTAAGAAAGCGAACTTCAACAAAGTTGGGGTTAACATTGATGGTAAGCAAGTATTTGCAGGCTCAACTAACTACTATCATGTAACTGCTGATTATTCACAATATAAGGGTATCCAAGCTGATAAATCTCGTATTGCACAAGGCTTCTTCATTGCTGATGATTACCCAGAAGATGTGTTAGATGTACTTTCTGAGGGTATTAAACTTTCTGACTCTAAAGGTCAAGATGTGAAAGGTTTGAAATACACTATTTACGAAAGCATTGAGAAAGCACCAGAAGTTGTTCGTAATGCTTTAACTGAACGTGGATTTAAACCGAAAGGTGCCTTCCAAGTTTGGGAAGCTGAGAAACCTGAAGAGTTCTACGCTAAGTATGTTCAAACTGGTGATACAATTACCATTATCAACCCAATGAAAGTCAAAGAACAGTTTGGTAAAACTGGTGGTAAGTATGAAAATACTGCGTATCAAATTGACTTTGGAGTTGCTGAAGTAACTACAACAGTAGTAAACAACATTCCTAAGTTTGAAACTAAGAAAGATGTTGTTATCTCTATTGGAGATAAAGATTCTAAAGATGGTCAAAAGATTACTTTAGGTCAAACATTCTACTACTCATTTGCTGGAACACTCATTCCAAGCAATAGAGCAGATGATTTGTTCGAATACAAGTTTGTAGATGACTACCAAGAAACACATGATCGCTTTGATGGTAAGTACAAAGTTATTGCAAAACATGACTTTGTAACTGCTGACGGTAAACAATTCAAAGCAGGTGATGATTTGACTGCTTATGCTTGGTTGAAAGAGGACAAAGCTAAAGGTCAACTTGAAATTGGTCTGAACGAAGAGTTCTTACGTTCAATTCCAAAAGAGTCTGAGTTCCAAGCTGATGTCTTTGTAGAGATGACTCGTATCCAAGCAGGTGATGTTGAGAACAAAGTGTCACATGTTGTTAATGGAATTGAAGTTTCTTCAAATACTGTTAAGACTCACACAGATGTTCCACCAACACCAGTTAAACCAAATACTCCTCAACTTCCGTACACTGGAGGTAAGGAGACTGCTGCATTCTCTGTAGCAGGGTATGGATTACTTGCTTTAGCAGGTTTATCTCTCGTAGGTAAAAAGCGTAAAGAAGAAGAGTAATTTACCTGAAAGATAAGGGTACCCTTATCTTTCTTTTTTATGCTTAAAACTGTCATTTTAACTTGCAAAGTTCTCTTTCTTCTGTTATTATAGATAGTGAAATTACTTGTTAAGTCCTTTTGAAGAAAGAAAATAAAACTTTTTAATAAAGTGCTTGACTTTTGAAACTTATTTTGGTATAATAGTCTTATCAAAGTTGAAGATTAAGTCTTTTGTAGATACTACTAAAAAATAAATTATAGAAGCTACTTGACTTTTGAAAAACTTTATGGTATAATTATATTATCAAAATAAATGAAAGAGGTATATCCTAATGAAAAAACAACTAATCGCAACAACAGCTATTGCAACTGCAAGTCTTGTCGGCACAATCGGAACTGCTCAAGCAGATATGACTGAAACACACATCCCTACAACTGCTCAAACCGAACCAGCCTTGGTGAAACAAGAAGCGCCTAAGAAAGAGGAAGTAAAAACTCCTACTAAGGAAGAAGTCGCTGAACTTGGTGCTACTGCTAAACAAACCCAAGAAGATGCAGATAAAGCAAAAGAGGTCTTGGATCAAGCGAATGAAACTTCTGGTAAAGCAGAAAAGAAAGTTGAAAGCTTGAAACAAGCTAAAGACGATGCTCAAAAGACTGCTGACAAAGCGACTCCTGAAGCGATTCAAAACGCAGAGAAGAAAGTAGAAACTGCAAAAGCAAGTGTTCCTACCAAAGAACAAGCGGTATCAACTGCGCAAACTGAAAAAGACGATGCAGATCGCAATGTCGCTATTCAAGGTAAAACAGTCGGTACAAAACAAGCAGAAGTAACTCAAGCTAAAACTGGTGTCGCTACTGCTAAAACAGAAGTAGAAAACGCACAAAAGGCTCTCGATGGCGAAGGTCTTGCTGACGCTAAAGCTAAACAAGACGAAGCTATCAAAGAAGAAGCTACAAGCAAACAAGCTCAAGCAGATGCTCAAAAGGCTCTTGATGAAGCTAAAGCACAAAATCAAGACCATGCTACACAAGTAAAACAAGCAGAACAAACAGTTAAATCTGCTCAAGCAAACCTTGAAAGCAAATCTCAAGAAAAAGAAACTGCAAAAACAAATGCAGATGTAGCAAACACTGCTTATAACAAAGCGGTATCTATGCTCAACGCACTTCAAAAAGATACTAAGGCAACCATCACTCTTGCCCCAGACTTTATTAAGGCTGTGAAAGAGAAAATGGTTTTCCGTGAACAGCTTCGTACAGATGAAACTTTGAGTGATGACTACATTTCTAATAAGGGGCGTGAACTCTACAACAAAATCGTAAACTCCCAACTCCAAAACCGCACCCTCAACAAATACACCCAATCTGCAAAAGACTTAGCAGACGAAACTCGCTATGACATCAACAGTCTTCCTAAAGAAGTAACTGACGAGTTAAACTACTTTGTAGCTGACCTCATCAACCAAATGCGCCGCCAACTTGGTTTGCCAGATGTGGTTCTTTCAAAATCAAGTCTTGAGTTTGCGAACAAAATCGCTAAAGAGTATGTAAAAGCAAATTGGTCAAACGCTATGCGTGATGCAAACTTTGCTAAAGGTGGTTCAGGTCACTACGCTAAAGGTATTTACAAGGTTGCTAAAGAGTACGGTTTGAATAGTACATTCTCAGAAGAAACCATTAAAGAGTACGCTGAAAAAGGTTTGCAACCTTATGAAAATGCAGTCGGAACTTACGATCCAAAAGCTCTTTCAACTGATGCTGACCAAGTTCTTCGTAAGACTGTAGGAGAAATGAAAGAGGAATTGTATAACAACCTCATTGAACTTGTTTCTCACAAAAATGACTACCTCCACACTCAGGGTATCCTCCAATTCGACTACGCAAATGAAACTGTGTACTTCGGTGGTGTAGCACAAAGTGTAACTGATGATTATTACACAACTCACTTCCTCACAAGCATCCGCACAACTAACGTAGACGGCTCAAAATGGGATAAAACTCCTATTGTGAACCCACTTTCAAACACAAACAAAGAAGCTGAAATTGCCAAAGCTCGCCAAACGTTAGCTGATGCTATGACTGCTCGTAAAGACGCTCAAGACAAACTTGAAACAACCACAAAAGCAGAGTCAGATGCACAAACTGCTCTTCAAAACTCTCAAGCTACTTTGTCTGCTTTGAACAACGGAGAAAACCCACTAGCAAACGCTCAAAAAGCTTTTGATGAAGCGAAAGACCGTCATGATCAAGCAGTTGTGACACTTGCTAATGCTAACGCTCTTGTCAATAGTTTGACTGCTTCTAAGGCTACAAAAGAGGAAACTCTTAAAGAAGCGCAAGCTAAACTTAAAGACGCTGAGAAAGCTCTTCAAACTGCACAAGACGCTCTTAAAGCAGAAGAAGATAAGATGGCTGAACTTGAAGCAATCGCTTCAAACAAAGCCCAAGCGGTATCTACTGTTAAGAAAGCACTTCAAGCAGCACAAGACGAAGTTAAACAAGCAGAAAAAGAACTTGCAGACCTTAAAGGTGCGAAAGCTCGCTCGAATGAAGTCAAAGCAGAACTTGAACAAGCAGAAAAAGCTCTTCAAGATGCTTATAAAGCACAAAACAAAGCCAAAGCAGACTACGAAGTTAAGAGTCTTGCAGCAGACCAAGCGAAGAATGCTTACGAAACTGCAAAAGCGAAGTTTGAAGAAGCCGAAACAAAACGCTTGGTAGCTCTTGCAGAAGAAAAACGTAAAGAGCTTGAAAAAGTAGGTTACAAACCAGTTCCAGTTATGGATCAAAAGGGTAACATTGTTGATTACAAACTCCCACAAGAAACTGTAACTGTAAACAACGGTTATGCTAACAAACCACAAGCACAAGCAACTGTAGGTAAAACAACTACAACTGCTAAAGCAAGTACACAAGCTACTCTTCCAAACACAGGAGAGGGAGCAAGCGCCTTGGGTATCTTTGGTGTCCTAGGATTTGCCTTTGGTTTGGTTGGTTTCAAATCTCGCAAAGAAAATTAAAACAAAACAACATAAAGTGAGGGGATGAAACCTCTCACTTTTCCATTTTGAAGCTCCCAGTTTCGCTCCTATTCGATTTTAAAGTTAAGTTCGATAATTTATATCATCTTAAGTTAAAACTCGTCAGAGAGCAAATAAGGGTCTTTTAGAAAGCAGGTCAATTTGGCTAGAAAATTCAATGCAAAATTTTATGATATAAAACCTTGGTTACAGTTCTTCTTTGGTATCGCCATTTTAGGTCTTTCCTTTTGGGGTGCAAAAACGGTGCTACAAGAGAACGCAGTTCGAGAGTACAAGGCTACGATAGAGAAATTCACACCTTTAACAGTAGAAGAAGTTATTGAGAAAGCAGACAAAGGAGAAACCTTTTATGTCTTTGTAGGGGTTTCAACTTGTCCAGATTGTCAGAAGTTTGCTAGGCGCATAGATGTAAATGTTAAAGATAAAGGAATTGATCCTAAGTCGATTTATTACATTGGCTTTGACTCTGTAGATGACTTTAGGGGTTTTTCTGAAGAGAGTTTTGAGCGATTAACTCGAGGTACGGAAGGAGTTCCTATTTTCCGTAAGGTTATCAAAGGTCAACTTCAAGCCCCTTTTGATGATTTGAGCAATTTAGGTGCTTATTTAGTTAATCCATAAACACTCAGCGTTCGGTATCTACTTCGGATGCCTTTTCTTTTTGTCATTTTCCACTTTCAAATAGGGTATGCCACTAAATCCGAGGTATGCACTTTGATAAGTTATGAAAATTAAATTAAATTAAGTTTAAGTGAGGTTAAACTATGGCTAACAACAAACTATCTGCAACAGGTCAAATGGCACTTGCTTTACCTGCAATGCACGGTCAGAATAATTTAGAACTTGGTATCACATGGTCTCCAATTCCTCGTAGTTTTTTGGAGTCTGATGTATTGGTTCAAGGTACAGACGAAACGATTAAAAGCGTATTAGATAATGAAGATTACTTCCAATACCACTTTGTCAATGATAAATTGGCTTTGGCTTCGATTGATTTTACAAGAGCAATGCAAGCTTATGAGTTCTTGACTGAGGATAAAACTATGCGAGAAAAAGCGATTGCTCAGAGAAAGAAAACGGCTGAAGCTTTTCGTAAGTTTTTAGAGAAGTTAGCAAAACAACCTTTGGGAACAAAGGTTGAGGTTGGTATTTACTGTACTAACTCTCTTCCTCAAGCCACTAAATTGAGTGGAGAGAAAATCCCAGCGTTTGCAGTGGACTTCCAAGCTCTTGCAAACTTATCTGTGAATATTTTAGGAATGAGTGATTACAATTTGGTCGTAGAAGTGGGTGGTCGTAGATTACCATTGGCAGTAGAAACATTCGGTATCCCCAACAAACAGCACTTGGTGGGAGCTGAAATGACAAGAGACAACAACGCTTTGGTGGTGGTGATGTCTTTAGAACCCAAAAGTTAAGCTAAGAGGTTTATAATATGTTTGAGGAAGAAGTATTAGAATCCTCTTTAAACACCTTACAATTTAAAGGTTTTGAAAGTGAAGGGGTATCTACTTATACTCCTCACTCTCAACAATCTCCCTTTATGGATAAGGTGTTTGAAAGAGAGTTCAAACAAACAATGGCTTACATTAAATCTATGAGTCCAACAGTCTTTGGTTTGCACCATTTGGAGCTAACTCAAAGTCCGATAGGTTCAGAATTGTTGTCCTTTGTGAAAATGAAAGGACTGAGTTCAGAGAACTTGTTCAAAGAATTAGAAGAGTGCGAGTTTGTCTTTATTTCAACTAAGAAAGAGTTTAGTGAGAAAGGTCATTTGGCTTACTCTAAGTTGAATTTACAATCTGTAAAAGCACCAAAAAGGTATCGACTTGTCGCTTGCGCAAGCGCTATTCCTATCCCAAATGGCTACAAAAGTCCTGACCCTCAGATTGAATATGTAGGTCAAGATGAGATTATGGAAGGTGCAGTTCTGCAGTATTTTTGGGTTGCTGAAGAGTTTCTATACCGAGTAGAGACTGAGGTAGTTACTGTCTCTTTGAAAAGGGTATCCGACCACCTTGGTGGTCGTTCTGTGACGTTAACAAATGGTATATCTTTGTATTTGGTCGTTCAAGATCGTTCTCGGATGAGAAATACAGAGACAAAGAACATTTACTTTGTAGGAAATACGGTTGAAGAGTGCAAAGAGCAAATTGTCTCTATGTATAATCGTTTGGTTGAGCTAGGTTTAGCATTTCCTAGTGATGAGTTCACTATTCAAAAAGAGATTGGTGGTATTTTAACTACTGTCAACTTGGCTTACAAGGAATTAGAACCCACAATGGACTTAGACCTAGTAGCATTTGAGGTTTCATTAGCAGAAGAAGGATAAAAGAATGAGTAAAGAATTAGTAGGTCTGATTGAGTTTCCAAAAGGAAATTCTCAGTCAGATGATTTAGTAGGTTATGGTTTAGTGTATTTGGAAGAAGACATTTTGCGTTTTCGTCTAAAACGTTTGTCTTCTAGTTTGAATTTATCTACGGTTTCAGATGAAGCAGTAGTGGAGTTGTTTGAAAAGAGTCCATTACATTTCGTAGTAGACTATGAGCGCTTTGTACGTTATATTCAAGCAAACTCACCAGATATTTTGGAGGATAAGTTCTTTAGAGCTTTATACACTGTTCTAAAGCAAGCTTACCAGTTAGGGTATCCCCTAGAATTTTCTCGCTTGGCTCTAGTTTTAGAAGAAAAAGTTCAGTTTGACCAATGGAAGGTTATTCTACGTTCCTTGTCTAAAGGAGATGGGACGTTCGAGAAATGGGGTGTAGCTTATGGTTAGCAGAAAACCCGTTCGAGAAATTGAAAGTCGTTTAACTGATGGCGGTGCTAAACTACTGACTGAGTTTGAAAGTTTAGCTACTGTAGGTGTTGAAAGTCCAAAACAGGTTGTTTGTATTTACTTTAAAGAGAAAGACCGTTATGGTTTTTACATGCAGAGCGGTAAGAAACTAAAGTCCTTTAGTGTACCTACTGCCTTTATTGAGAAAAGTAGAGTCTTGTCGGAACAAGTTTTGAACCATATTAAAGAGAGTGGTCTCTACTTTGAAGAGGGTGAGAATAGTTCGATTAAGGTACCAGTCCTAGCTCGTACAACAAGTACAGTCTTAAAGAACTTCCAAGGATCACAATACCCAGTGGTATCTTCTTATGTTCGTTATTTCTCGGAAACTTTTAATGCAGAGCAAAGAAAACTCTTATCTCGTTGGTTCTTACAAGATAGTTTTTATGAAGAAGGACTTCAAAGGATTGAATTGGAGTTAAATACGGACACCGACTACTTTAGAGAAAAGGCTGCAAAACTAGCTACTCTCATGGGCGGTGGTACTTGGTTCTTCAAAGAGTTGAACTACTTTGAAACGGGCGCTAAATGCACATTGGGTCACGACATTAAATGGGAGTTTGTGGCGGAAGAGGAAGCTACAGGTGAAGTCTTGAAATTCGGAGTAGATTGTGTACAAGATTTCTTCAATATTGAAGGTCAAGTACAGAATCAACTTGTACGTTTCCGTACTCGCTATTTCAATGAAATGTTGACTTATGCTTATTCTTACAGTCAGCAGTTAGCTTATCAGAAGAATTTTGGCTTTGCTTTACCTAGTTTTTGGCAAAATTTGGTAGACGGTGGGTTTGCAAAACCAACTTCTAAGATTGAGTATTTGTTGAAATTTGTAAGTGAATTTAATGCTTTAAACATGCCTTTACCAGTTAGCCTTCGTATTCAGTTCTTGAAAGAGTTGGAGCAACAACGAGCGCATAACTTACGTTACCGATTTATGGAAAACACCTTTGGAGCGGTATCTTTATATAATATGTACTCTCTTTTGGGAGATCTAGTTCCATATATTAGTGAAAGTGACAAAGATAAAGGCGCGTGGTCGTCTATTAAAGGTTCGATGGTAAGTGAACATGGTCTCTTACTTCAAGAGAAAGACCTTATCTTGAAATTTATGGAGTCGGCTTTCTTTGAGAGTGTTTCTAGGTTATACGAGACTTTGCTAGGTTATGGGGACGTTGTTCGTTCTGCTTTAGCTAATACAACAAGTGAGTTAGAGTTTCAGTTAGCTTATAATAAGTTGTCTTGGTTTGTAGATAAGCAAAACCCTCGCAAAGATGATGCGAAGTTTGTTGGTGGTGTAGTGTTTAGTAAGTATAGCAAACCTTATCACTTTGGAAATGGTTCAGCACTTACCATGTCAGGAGATACGTTGGAGACAGATTACTCAAATATCGAGAGATTTTACTTCGGTATCCTTAATCCACGTGTGTCTTTGAGTGATTTGATGAATGTATTTGATACATTTACGAAGAAGTTTGAAGAACAGATTGCCAAGAAATAAATAAGACTTTATCGCCTAAATCTTGCATTTTACCTCTAAATATGGTAAAATTTAGAAAAATGCAGTTTGGATAGGAGAGATGTATTGTGTTAGTTCGTAGCAAACCGTTTAATACAGGAGTTGAGGTAATTGTAGACTCTAAAGTTTATACCTTGGCGCATAAGAGTCATAGTTTGATTAAGCAAGTAGAGTTAGAGGAGTTGGATAGTAACAGTATTTTACGATACAAACCTGTCCAAGTCTTCTCTATCTTGTACCTCAAAGGGGCATCCACTTCGGTTGAGATAACTGTTTATAGCGAAAAAGAGGGTTGTAAACGTGCAAACCCTCTGTCTGCTAAGACTTACCAAGTCTTGAGAGAACAATGGTTGAGACATAGTAAATTACAAGGATTTTCTCGTATGGAAACTCCTACACCAGATGGTATTATTGTGCAAGAATTGATGGTGGTGGGTTTATGAGCGCACTGAATATGAAAACAAAAATAACCCCAAGAGACTTATACAATCGGTACTTGCAGATGCGCAGCGCAGTTGAAGTTTTAAAGGTTATGTTGTACGACTATGGAATAATTTATTCTCCTACGATTGTGCGTAAGTTTGAATTGTCTCAATACATGGTAGCTCAGTTAAAGGACTTAGGTTTTACAAACTATACAGATCAGCGTAGTGCGGTGTCTTTAGTGTTGAACCTTAATTATTTGGAATATGTTCAGAAGGTTGTTAGTCCTAAACATCCTTTTCAAGTAGGTTTAAACTTGGTTGTCTCTTATTTACAGTACAAACAAGAGGTTGAGTATTTAGAGAATTTATACTCCTTTAATGATTTGAGAAATAGAGGTTTTCTAAAAGGCAAACCGCAAACTCGTCAAGTCAAAGTTTCTGAGGGTAAACAAAAAGGAGAAGTACCTTTATGGTTGCCTAAGACCTTGAATGATGAAATTTCAGTTCATGATGGTTATACTGAGGTTGAGGAGTCTTTGCACAACGTGTATTACCAATTTCTAACACGTGTCGCTAAAGAACAAGGAGTATCCATACCTACAGGTTGGACTTTTCTAAGTGGAGTGACTAGAACGCAAGAATCTTCATTGCTTCCTTTGATTTTGAGAGGTTCTACTGAGGTTCAAAATGGGAAAATTCGAGAGATTTTAAACTCTCTTCGTACTGATAAAGGGGAGTTTCCCTATCATTTAGTTTATGAGGATTTGTTGAAAGCTCAAACACGTGTTTTAACGAGACTTCTGAAAGAAGATTCAACTTTGATGGTTCGCAGTATTACACCCTTTAAGGTTTCTTTCTCACATGGTGGTTTAAAGAATTATCCTTTGTATTACAATTACATTTGTTGGGATTATGATGAAAATAAACCGCTACCTAACACAAATTGTTTCAGAGGGTTAGGTGGTGAGTACACAAGGGTATCTTTTGTAGGTGCAACTCCTTATTACCTAAGAAATGAAGAGGGAAAACAAGAAATTTTCTACAAGATGGTAAGCAAGTCTCAACTCCATAGTGGTAATGTTCACTTGGAGGAGTATTTAAAAGAGTTTTCTCAGCTATTTGGACGATATTTTGGTGGCGAAGGGTTGTTAATATCGTTAGCTCACACTCGTACAAAAGTGATTAAGCAAAGTTTAGAACGATTAGAAAAGAAAGGAGTCTACTTAGTTGACTCGGATAGTTAGTTGTGGAAGAGGTTTGCAGTTAGCTGCATCCTCCTTTAAACAGTTGGACTCAGAAGATATTGAGTTGACTCATTATCTTGGTTCTGATTTTAAGTTGCTACCTGTTTATTTTAGTGTAGGAGGTTCTTATCCATTAGAGGTTGAGGGTATTCTACCTAGTCAGTCTAAACTTGGAGCGCGACTTTCAGATGTGTCCTATTGTGTAAAAAGTGTAATTTCCTCTAAATTTGGAGGGCTTGATATTCAAAGTAGTATTTCCATAGTTGTACCAAGTACAGAAAGAGGTCGTTTAAGTTTAGATACCTTGCATGAAGGGTTTGGAGGTTTGTCTCTTCCTTTCCTAGAGTTAAAAATATCTGAGGATTTACGTTCCGTCTTTTCTGAGGTTGGTGAGTTAGAAACTTTTTGGAGTACGTTGAATAGCGTTCAGAAAGAAAATAGGTGGTAGAAAATGCAAAACAAAATGGTTGTTTTGGCTTTATTGGATAGTGTAAATCCTACGAATACAGAACATTCGTATAGCCCAAGTGGTTACGCATTAGCCCTTGCGGTATCTAATATTTCTCGAAAATTTAAACAAAAATCAGTACAAGCTGAGATTGAGAAACAGTTGAAGTTAGATGAGGAATTAACTTATACAATTATACAAGGTTCTTCATTTCCTCTGGCGGTTAGTGATAACCTTTGGGAATGTTTAAGTACCCTACGAGTTGCACAAGATGATGATTTATCTGATTATGATTTGGAGTTGAACACTTCTGAGGGTGGAATTATTTTCAGAGTTGACGGTGTCTTCACAGATAAACGAGGACTTCTCAAAGGAGTATCAAATTTCAAATCGGTCGCAGACCGCTTGATTGATAAAGAATCTGTTGATTTAACTAAAGACCAAGAAGAGTTTATTTCAGAAGTAAAATCGAACATTAAATCGTTAGCAGATTTAGAACTAGCTTTGAATGAAGATTCAAATGGGGGTTCTCTTGCTCGCATTTCTGATGAAATGGAAGACTTATTAAGTTCTCGTAAGGATAGCTCAGAGTTTCGTCAGTCTTGGGAGTCCTTAAGAGCGCAGCTTTTAGAGGGGAACTCTAAAAACTTTATCGGTAATGTACCTTCTCATTTGTTGGTGGAGGTTGAAAGTCCACTTGAAGTTTATGAGGATTTTGATAGTAGTGTAGATGTAGAAGATGCACGTGCTATTATTGATGCTCAACTTTGTGGTTACTTACCCTACCAATATGGTGTAGGTGGGTCTATGTACTTACACTTACAAGGCTCAGTTTTGAGAGAAAATGCTTATAAGCAGTTTGCAAGTAAAGGGGTTCGATATGATGACAACTACATTGGTGCCCTTCACTCTGAGTGGGATTTAAAACCGTATTTGACTTATGGTGAAGCAGTTTTTCTTTACATTTTAGCTAAAGGTGGTGTTATAAACCTACCTACGACTGAGATTGATAGTGTATTTAAGTCTGTACTTAGGGTTGGTTTAGAGAGTCAACTGAAGTTCTTAAATATTTGGTTTTACGGGCCAGTTGAGTTTGGCTCTGAGTTTTCAGACCTTTATGCTAAAACAAAACAAATTTCAGCAGATGCTTATGTAAGTTTTTGTGATAGTTACTTGGCATTTGAGCTTTACTTTGGCTTCTTGTATGTCTTGTACAGTGATAATTTGTTCAACTGTATTCAAGAAGGTTTACCGGACTTCACAAGTGAGATTCCAAGACTTGAATTTGCTAAATTGGTAGAAAAGATTGCAAATTAGAATAGGTGGTTTAGACGATTGGTTTTTAAATTAGAACAAGAGCAGTTATTGTGGAAAGTTGGAGAGTTCTTAGCAGAAAAAGGTCAACCTTTGGGTTTTTTAAACTCAGAAGGTTTCAACCCCAGTTTCTCGGTATCTGGAACGCAATTAGAACCTTTAATTGCGAAAATGAGAGCGCAAGCTTTTTCTGACTTGCCTTTTGAAATTGGCTCTTCTAAGAGGTTTGAGGATTTACGATTTGGTTTGTGGTTGCTTGCGAATACTTATTGCTATGTGGTCACTTCTCCACATAAGTCAAAAGAGTTGCAAGGGTTTAATTTAGGGAAACAAGATGTACGCTTTGGTTCTTTAGCATTACCTTTGTTAGAAAGTGCAGTAGAAGTTACGGATAGACAAAAGACTAGTCTCAGTAAGCTTTACAAAGAGTTTGGAGACACTTTAAATCAAGGTTTACTAGCTTTTCCAACAATTAGTATATCTAAAGGGAAATTGTCTTTCCCTAGAAAGAAAGTCTCTTTCGTAGAAGGAGAGTACATGGTGCTTCCGGTATCCGTAGTAAATGGCTACGTTTCTAAGCTCAAAGAGAAGTCCAAACAAGGGATTGTAACGATTGATGCACACCGTGTAGGGGGTGCATTGAGAGAGTTTAACTTAACTGCAGACACCTCTGTAGCAGTACAACTATATACAGGTTCCTTATTGCTAGAAGACTTTGAGACAGTTGGGTATTCGTTAAGTCACCTCTCTGTTTATCAAGAAAACAAGGTCAAGATTATGAAAGGTCTTACTCGTTTGCTCTTGACTTTTTATGATTTAGGAATTGCAGAGGGAGATTACCCTCAAAGACAACTTTCTCTTAGTCGTATTCGTACGGTTACTTATTTAGATAAAGAGCAAGAGGGTAAGAAAATTCGACAGTTGAAGCGTTACGCTCTTATGTCTGAGGATGCTATGATTCGCCAAATTAACCATTTAGCAAAGGAGTGGTCATTTGAGCGCCAAACAGAGTTTTTAGTAGAAAGTTTGGCTCGCTTGAAACGTGTGTCTGATATAGATACAAGTGTAAGTAAGTTTGAGATTAAGTCTTTAATTGAGTTTCAAATGCGCTTTAGTGAGTGTATCGAGTATTATTCTACTGCTTACTTGAGAGTTGTGTATGATATGATTCAAGAAGAACCAGAGCGTTATAATTTTATCACAGGTAGAAGTACCGATTTAACTGACTTAGGTGGAAGTGCGGTATCCTCAGAATCTGTGGCAATTCCAGATACGCTAGAATTTTAAATGAGGTGAGTTTTCATGGATAAAATTAAAGAATTATGGGATAAGAAAGGGATTCGCTATACGGTTTTAGGTGTTCTTTCTCTTGTTCTATTGATTGTAGGTGTTCGAGCTTGCAACCAAGCAAAGAAAGCGAACACAGACACAAAAGCAAATGAAGAGCAAGTCGAGAAACCGAAGAACAAAAACGCAGGGTTGACACCTTTTGAGGAAGAACAAAAGCGTTTGATCCGTAAGTATGGTGAAGCAGGAGAAGGTTACTATTGGTCTGATGAGGGTACTCGTATGGCTTTAGGAGACCAAAACTTATCTGAAACTGAGGTTCTGAGAACCTTCTTACGTTCCTTATCTGCTTTAGACTTTGCTACTGCTCAAAAATATGCGTATAAAGACCAAGTTTTGAAGACTTTGAACGGTTATTTCAAATCGGACGCTGAGTTTACTTATTCTGAGTCCTTTAAAAAAGGAATGTACCAACAGTTCCTATTAAGTTTGGAGATTGAAGGTATTGAGAGTCAAGCGACTTTTGCGGATGATAAAAGTAGCGTAACGGTTAAATTGAAAGCCTTAGACTTGTCTAATAAAGACTTTTGGAAAGAGGATCGTGAGGGTCTTCTAAAAGGAATTTATTCGTATCGTAAAACTGAAGCAGACTCAACTAAGGCTCGCAACTTTTTGTATGAGTATGTAAGTAACTACTGGAAGTCTGAGTTAGCTCAGAAGAAAACCATTACAGTAAACATTACTTTAATGAAAACTGGAGCAGGTGGTTGGCTTGTTTCAAACGATATGGACTTAGACAACTACGCTAAGTACAGTGAAGGTGAAACTGTTATTAACAACATTCTGAAAGAGTATGATGAAGAAATTTCTCGTAGACCGAAAGGTTTTGAAGGTTCTACCTTTGACCCAAGCACATTATTGAACAAAGACAAGAAGTCTCAAGTAAAACATGAGACGGAATATAGCAGCAAGAAAGCAGGTTCATAATGAGTGTGGAGAAAGTTTCAGATTACTTAGAGCGCAAAGCCAAAGCAACTTTCCGTAAAGGTTATGAAGAAGTTTTAGAGCAAGTAACTTCTAAAGATTCTGAGTCTCAACTTCGAACGATAGGTTCTGTAGACAGAACAGAAACCCTTATCGGTATCGGTACTAATAACCGTGCTGAGGGGTTTCACTTTGATGAGCGCCATTTGAGTACAACTGAGAAATACGAGCAACAAGCTCAACTTGCGTTTAATGAAGAGTACATGAGAAGAGCTGATGAAATTGACAAATTGAGGATTTCCGAAGCAGTTTCTCAATTTGCAAGTGGGTTGCACGGTGGTTCTACTACAGAATTTGCTACTTTGATTCAAGAGCGAAAAGAAGAAACAGGCGGTATCTCCGAACTCCCTCCTTCTGATAGCTATAATATTCCTCAATATGAGGAAGAGAGCAGTTTGGAGGATGAGTTAGAAGAGACTCCTGATTTTGACTCCACTTTGAGAGACCCATATTCAGTAGAACTAGAACAAGATGAAGTGAAAGAATTTTCTTTTGCAGATGGTTTCAATATTTGATTAGTTTAGGTGGTTAGAAGTTTAATGTTTTATGAAAAGAATGATTTCAAAATCATGTTAGGTTCGAACGCTTTAGAGGGTTGTAATAACCTAAGAAGTGCTTGTAGACTAGGTTTTGATTTGTATTTCAACGGGTTAAATCAACTTCAAAGTGTTGAAACTTACTCCTTGAAACAACTGAGGTTTGTAAAATCAAGACAAAGCGATAATCAGTTCGGTATCTCCTTTAAAGGCGCGTTTACCTTTTCTTTATCTGTAGATATTGAAAACGGTACACTGACAGTTAGTCCATTTCTTTTGTCAGATAAGGTCTTAGCTGAAGTAAAAGAGGGTAAGTATATTTCTCTTGTTCAGTTATTACTAAATGCGTTTGCAGATAAAGTCTTGGCTTATCATAACTTAGATTTGCTAAATGTCATGTTAGAGAAATATAAACCATTAGGAAGTCCTTATACAGTTCGATTTTCTTTAAATAGTCGAGCAAAAGACCGTTTTGTGTCTCAGTTTAGTGAAAACTTGATTGACTGGTGTGTTTTAGACGAATACCCTCAAACGCTCCAGAATGCTCTCCCTTGCGATTTAGATTCTCTAAAGGAATTTATACGCAAAAACTTTTACAAAGGGTTTGACGCTCTCTCAGAAGCTCTCAGAGGGCAATCTACACTTTGGTCTGAGTATTTAGCTGGGCGACCTCCAACGGGTGTCACTTACAATCCAATGCGCTTGGTGGGTGCTTTGGCTTTAGAGTTGGAAGAAATGGTAGATAAACGTTGTCGTTTCTTGTATTCGGAACGTGAAAGTGGTGAGATTACTCTTTACCAACGTGACGGTGAAGTTTATGAAGAGGTTCTTCGCTTTGATAAGGAAACAGGTCAACTCGGTATCGTTGATGAAAGCTACGTTTTAACCTTTAATTCTGAGGAACAAAAGATGGAAAAGATTGAGGTGGTTTTAGATGAGTCAGCGTAATTTTGGACAACACCGAGGTAATGATGATGGTTGGAACGGGGTTCCTGATTGGGGTTCGCCACAACAACCACCACAACAACATTCGCCACAAAGAGGTGGTTTTGGTTCTTCTGAATTTGGTTATGAGACAACTAGTTCGTTAGAAGAAGAGCGTAGGTTCAATCCACATGACGGTTTTGAACCTCAAGGTCAAAGAGGTGATGGTTTTGGTTTTGAACAAGCTCAACAACCTTACCCAAATGAGTTCCAACAACCTCAAGGATTTAACCAAAGTCAAAACGAAGGTTGGGGTTCGCAAGGTTCACAAGGGTTTGAACCAAATGGATACAACCATAACCCCCAAGGGTATCCTCAAAATCAGTTTGATCAAACTCATTACGACCAATATGGGCAAATGGACAATAGCGCAAGTGCGCACCCAGTTAAGAAGAAGTGGTCTCCTTGGTCTATTGGTTTAACAGTTATCATTGTGGCAGTTCTAATCTTTGGTATTATGGTATTTGTAGCGAGTAGAGCTAAACAACAACCTTCAAGTGACTTGAAGAACAAAGTTACACAAGTTGAGAAAGGTACTGCAGATAAAAAGTCAACGGTATCCAACAGTGACCGTATTTTCCCAGAGGGTTCTCAGAAGAAAGAAGAGAAGAAAGAAGAGAAAACTTCTAGTTCTAGTTCTGCAGAAGAAAAACCGAAAGAAAAAGCGGAGAACTCAGCGAGTAACGACTTAAAATCAGCTAACACAATCGTACAAAATCTTGATGGAGCGAAGATTTCCTCTGAGGTTTTAGTTGCAAAAGGTGTGGTTAAAGCTAAAAATTTAGTTGCTGATGATGGTTTAACTGCTTACTATGTACTTGATTTATTTGTAGGTTCAACGTCTTTGAAGGTTTGGGTTGATTATAACTTAGCAAGCCAATTAAAAGCGGGCGATACAGTAACAGTTCGCTACCGCAAATTAGCTGATGTAGATAAGGTTGTTATTGAGTCTGTCACTAAATAATTAAAAAAGTTGAGAGGGTATCGTTTTTCCTCTTGACTTTTTGTTTGAGGGTATGCTACAATAAACTTAGAATTTTTCAGAAAGATACGAGGTCACGCAAAGTATGGTTAGAATGTTGAACTTAGGAAACAGTCCTAAAATGCCAGAAAAAGAAAAGAAAACCCAAACTTTATCAGATGTCTTAAACTCAGATACAGTTAAACCAACCATTACAACCCCAACTGAACCAATTCACACAGTTCCAACCGTTGAGGTTCAACCTAACGGGGAGCAAGAAGGTGCAGTAGAGCCACTAAGTCGAGTAGTTGGTGAAAAAGTAGGAAAACCAGTTACAGTAACTCCGACTGAAAAACCAAAAGCAAAAGAAGAAGAAAAACCAACTGCTGCAAATACAACTACTGAGGGTGACGATAATGCTCCAAGAGCAGGCGGTATTTCATTAGTTGGGATTATTCAATCCAATGTGGACAAAGTTCGAGTATTCAAGCGTGGGGTCTACTACGATGCTACACGTGTTGTAGGTTATATTCTACGAAACGATGGAGTTGAGGAGCTTGAAGTTTTTGACGATATTTTAGTTCCACAAGCAAAACCAAGTACAGTTTATCAGCCTAACACAAGTCTTTTATCTACCGCAGAAGATTTAAAATCTGTACCTAAAGTACCATTTGCGATTGGTGAGACACGCGTGTTCACAAAACCTGCTTTGCTTGCTTTAAATGAGTCTTGTAAAGAAATTGGTTCTCGTCTTGGTATCGGTGAAGCTCAACCTGTTGTTGTGAGTCAGTTGATGGACTTGCACCCAGAGTTGACAGAAGAGGTAGCTACTGAGATTGTGAAAGACTTCAAATTCGCTATTCAAGTCCGTGATGCACGTGGAGAGGGTATTCTTGTTCCTGACCACCCAGAAGGGTTGTTTAGTCGTTTGTCTGTAGCGATTGGTCTTGCGCTTTCAACTGAGACTTTGAAAGAAGAAGTTGCTCGTCAGTTGTTAAAACACAAATTGGTAACAAACAAAACACCAGAAGAATTGTTGTTAATGTTGAAAGACCGTCTCAACTTGGCTTTACCTCAAGGGTTACTACTTCCAGTAGACTTGTTTGAAGAGGTTTATGAGGTTAAAGGTGCCCGTAGAGCAGTTAAAGGTTCTAAAGTTAAGTCTGAGTTTGAGCGTGTATTTGGTGTTTACAATGACTATAATCAAGAGAAACCTAAACGCACACCTAGAGCGAAAACTCCTAAGTCTGACAAAGAAACTAAAGGTTCAACTAAACCAGCGGTATCCTCACAAGTCAACTTGGCGAATTACTTTGCGCACTATACTCAAGGTAAATAATTTAGATTTAAGGAACGCACCAAAAAGGTGCGTTTTACTTTTGTCAGTAGTTTAACTTTATGTTGACAACACTGAAGGTTTATGCTATACTTATATAAAAGTAGTAATTTTATGTCGGTTCTGATACTTACTATCACATTTTCGGAGTATCTTTATCGGTTGCTACGAGAGAATAAAGAGAGACCCTTACTAATGTGAGGGTTTTGTTTTTTTTTCAATTTGTTCAATCAGTTGGTGTTATTGACTTTATACACGTTTTATGATATAATAAAGGTATTAAATTAAGATGAAAGTGAGGATTTTTCTATGGCAAAAAGACCAAAGAAGAAAAAAGTTGGAAATAAGACTCCAAAGAATGGATTTACATTTACCCCATTCTCTATGGTTCGTAGAGTAAATGACTTGTCTCAGTTAGAGGGTAAAGCAGAGCGTATACCGTTTGAGATGCAAATACATGGTTTGATTATGGCATTTGAATTTTTAAATCTAAGAAACAAAGGTAAAATTGATACCTCAGCTTCAAGTCGAATTGGCTTACAACCTTATTTGAACCAATATGTAGGAGTTGCTGGGCGCATTACAGATGTGCGAAGAACTAAAGATGGGGTTTCACTCCTTATTTTAGACCCTTCGCTAGTAGGTACGTTTGGCAATCGTAAGAAAGCGGAGGTTAAACGATTAGTCAAAGAAGCTAACGGTAAAGATAGTAAATACTTCCAAGATATTCCAAATCAACCGATTTTCTCTAGTCATGTGTGGTTATTCTTACCAGAGGTAGACGCTTCTTTATGTAAAGATATTGCTCTGTATTTAGGTTCTGTAATTACGTTTTATGCTAAAGTTGAATTGTATAAAGGTCGTGTGTCAACCTCACACTTAAAGAAAGCTCCAAAATACGGTTTAGGTTCGATTATTTTGAATACGAGTTACATGCCATATATGGTTCAAAAAATGGATGAGACTAAGTTCAAACCCTCTAGGAGTGGTCGTAGAGTTCAGATGATGTTTGGTAACTACCGATTAGGTTCAACAACAGACTTTGATTCACGTTACGCAGTAGGTCTCATTGAGGGTTCTAACGTTGAACCGTCTGTAGATTGGTACTTTAAACTTCGTAACTTAGGACAAAAAGCTCATTGGAATTGGATTTATAATTTCATGATGGACAATGATCCAGAGGTTGAAAAGGGTTTGACAAAATATGCGAACTTCAAACCTCTCATGTTAAAAAACAAAGTAGGTTTGCCTATGGAAATAGAGGTTCTGAAGTACAGAAAAGCTCTGAGAGATAAAGTGGTATCTGAGTCTACAGTTGAGGATTTTGAGAGACCTACTACAGAACTCGATTTATTCTGCAACTATTCAGACTGTATTGAGCATTTAGAGAAGTTAGGATTCAAAAACATTCCAGTGACAGATACTCTCTAACTCTAATTAGATTAAAGAAAATACAATAAGGTACTTGACAAAGTATCTTATTTTTGATATAATAAAGACAGTTAAATGGAAATATGAAAAGGAGATACAATATGAACAATGTATTATATATGACAGAAGACCAAGAGCGTAGCAATAGACTGGAAGTTGAGAGTAACTTAGCTAACCTCTTCAGAGAACGAGTAGAAACAAAAGGAAAACAAGTGCGTTCATTTTGTCGCAATATTGCCCTTTGGACTACACTTGCGGTGTCCACTTGGTTCCTCGCTGACATGGGTCTTGAGATTTATGAACAACAGTTAATGAACTCAACTTACACCATTCGTTTCTTGATTTCAGCTCTAAACCTATTGGTATTCTTAGGTGGGTTCTCTGTTTTGTACTTCACAATGTATCACTTGAGTCATACTGTTGTAGGTTTCCGCCTATTTAACCGTGGTGAGTATTATGAGCGTAAAGACTCAACCTACTTGCCTTTGTTTGATAAAATTGAGCGTGGGTATTACACTGATATGTATTTCCAATCAAATGGTTATATTTCTAAGGTTTCTGTACCAAACCATTATGCACATCGCTTTGAGCTTGGTGCAAGCGTACCTGTAGATGTTGTTATTTTGATGTACAAACAGTCAGGTCGAGTTCGCTTGGTAACAAACTGCGTAGGTTCACGTGCTAACAACGAACAAGAGTTTCAAGAAACTTTGTGGAGACATAATGGTAATTTAAAAGCTCCACAACAAGCGTACCAACAAGCATTGGCAGGTTCGGTATCCACTCCTCAAAAACAAATTGGAATGAATTAAGAATTTCAAATTGCAAAATTGAAAAGAATGTGGTAATATAATTTAGCACTCCGATAGGAGTGTCTAATCGTCTAAACTGCGGGAGAATGGTGAGGTTTACCTCACTATTTTCTTTTCTTTTATTTAGAACTATCAATTTAAGGTAAAATATTGCATTTTACCTTAAATTATGGTATAATGAGACAAAATAAGAAACGAGGTATTTCAAATGACTTTAGCACAATTTCGCTCTTACCCTGTAGGTAAGCAAACTACATTGTTTTATATTGATGAACATTACAAAGTTCAGCCTTTCGTAGTAACAAAAGAAATGGTAGAAAGTGGTTCTGTAAGACTTCCCAAATTGCCTTATGATAAAGCAGATTATGAGTTGTATATCAAAGAGGGACAAGTCTTCACAGACCACTTTGATGGAGTTATTGTAACCTATACTGAGAAAGAAACCTGCGAGGTTCATGAGCCTTTTGCTTGTGGTTTTCTATCTTGGGAGTTGAGAGATATTTTCCCTAAATTGGGTAAGATTTTGAGAGAGAAGATTAAGCAAGACAATAAAGAGAGGTATCCTATTATTCGCTTTGTGGACGCAAAAACTTCTGAAGTGTTGACCGAGTTTCCGTATGAGGACTATTACAAAGAGAACTTTGCCTTGAATGAAATGGGTAAATACATGGCAAAAGGTCATTTAGACCTTCTAGTTCAAATTTATGACAAAGAAACAGATGGTTGGATTCCATTTGAGTTGAGACGGTTGGACTATTGGAGAGCTTTAGACGATACAAAAGCTCAAGTACAAGAAGAAGTACAACGTTGGAAAGAAGATTTATAATATGGCTGAAAATTTCGCAACGAAATACAGGTCAAAAGATGTAGACCGCTATATTGGAAACGAATTAGCAGTTCAAAAGTTACTGAACCGTTTTTCTTCAACAGATGGAGAAGATTACCCAGCTTGTGTTATGATTTCAGGAGCGAGTGGATGTGGTAAGACTACTATGGCTCGTATGTCTACGAAGTTGGTCTTGTGTGAGAATAAACAAGTTCGTAAGTGGAAGAACAGAGAGTATTTGTTACCTTGCAACCAATGTAAGATGTGTCAAGATTTGAATGAATACATTGAGACCGCAGACGCTACGAAGCTCTTTTCGGTAAAAGAATTAGACTCATCTAAAACTGGTAACGTAGATGCAGTGCGACAATTCGTAGAGTCTGCTTCTATGCCTAAACTCTTCGCAGGGTATTCTATTTTTATTTTTGATGAATGTCATTTGATTTCTAAGATGGGTCAGGAAAGTATGTTGAAGTTTACTGAGGATGCGCCTCCGAAGTCTATCTTTTTCTTCTGTACAACTGACCCACAGAAGATGTTAGAACCCTTGAAAACTCGAATGGATTTGAAGATTGAAATTGAGCTTCCAAGTGTTGCAGATAACGTAGAGCTTATGAAGTGGGTATCCACAGAAGAAGGTTTCGCCTTTGAGAAACCGGCTTTGGAGTTGATTGCAGTACGTTCTAATTGTGTCTTTCGACAATCCTTGAAACAGTTAGAGAATGTCTACCGTTCTTACGGTTCTGTTCGTTATGAAGATGTTGTTAAGGTTCTTGATGTGAACAAACATAGAGGTTTGTACTTTGATTTCTTAGATTTCCTAAGAACAAAGAATACAGTTCTCTATACGAAGACAGTACACACTGCTATGTTGGAAGTGGGCTTGAAGAACTTTGTAGAAGGATTGAGGGAGTTTGTTAAGAGAGGTCTTTACATTTCGTTAGGTCTTCATGTGTTAGGTATAACTAAAGATGAGATTAAGTTGTATAAAGACTTATTTGACAAGTTCAACAATGAAGAGATTTTGGCTTTGCTAGAGTTCTTGAATAACTTAGGTAGAGGAGATATTGAAACTCAACTACTTGTCTTAGGGTATCGAGGTTTGCTTGCTTCTAATTTAACTAATTCGGCAACTTCTGTAGGTGTGGAAGTTAATGAAATTAAAGGGAATGAGCGTGTGTTGGAGAGCAAACAAATGTCTCAAAAGCATAAGGAAGACAAAGCAGCACATCATGAAAACACTGTTGCAAAAGCACAGTTAGATTTAAAACCTATGTCTACTGACCAAATGGCTGATATGTTTGAAAGTTTATAATTAAAAGAAGTGAGGTATTTTTCATGTTAGAAAAAGTATTGAAGCGCAGAGTAACCAAAGACTTTGCTGAAAGTTATGAAGTGGTGTCTAGTCGGAAAGGTTTCCGAGAGTTTATTATTCTCTTTCCAAATACAGAGTTAGACCCTATTATTGGCGATTACTATACCGTAGCAGATCGCTTAGAGAAGAAAAAGATTTTCTTTAGCGTTTATCCTATGCCTACTGATGAACCTGAAGTTCGAGAACATTTTCTAAAAGCTAATCCGATTATCAAAGAGGTGATTCTATGAGTAACTTGTCAGAATTCCCAAGTTTGTATTTAACTGATTATTTAGTTAATGATTTAACTAGGATTTATTCTATAGTTGATAATAAGTTAATCATGCGAGTAAACTTATATTGGTTACTTGAAATTCAAGTTAAGAAGTTAAACTCTGTTTATTTCCCAGAGAAGTTCAATGCTTCTAAAGGTTCACATAACGTTATGGGTTCGGTTTATTTGCATAGCAAAATTATACCTGAGTTAGCCGATTTCATTTACCGTCTAACCAAAGGGGAGAATCAACTTTATGCGGGTAGACTTCGAGCTATTCAAACGTTCGATTATGTTTCAGCTAGGTATTCTAATGCGTTAGAAGTTTTCAGAGCGGACTTACCTCTAGTTGAAGATTTGTTTGAGCTTTATTGGATTCTATCCAACCACCTAAGACAGTTAGGTTTTAGTTAATAAAGTGTCTGCTAAATTGGTTGTGAGGTGAAACTTATGTTAGAAAAAGTTTTAAAGCGCAGAGTTACTAAGGGTTTTGCTGAGACTTACGAAGCAGTTTCCTATAAAGAGGAGTATCGAGAATTTTACATTGTCTACCCTATCGAAAAAGGTGATCCTTTGTTGATTGATTACTTTGATTTAGTAGATATGTTAGAAGAACAAAACATTATCTTTAGTGTGTATCCTATGCCTTCAGATAGACCTGAAGTGAAAGAGCGTTTCTTAGAAAACAGTCCAATACTTAAGGAAGTGATTTTATAATGATAAATAATGTTGAAGTGCCAACTCAAGTTTTAGAAAAACGTTATACAAAGGATTTTGCAGAAACGTATGAGGTTGTTCCTAGTCGAAGAGGTTTCAGAGAATTTTACATTCTTTACCCTAAAGAATTAGGTGACCCTTTCATTGGTGATTTCTATGTAATTGCGGATGAGTTAGAGGGTAAACACATTTTGATAAGTGTATACCCTATGTCTGAGACTAGACCTGAGGTTAAAGCGATATTCTTATCGAATAGTCCAATCTTACATGAAGTTCTTTTATGATATTTCTAAGTTTCAGTTAATTGAAGAATAAAGAAAGCGAGAAAAACAAATGTCAAAAGAAGAAGAAGTAGTAGTATTTACAAAGCGCCCAGAAGATGGAGTTTGCCCCGGATGTAAAATGTTGAAGCGCAAGCTCGACTCAGAGGGTATCCCGTATAAGGAAGTCCCTTACGACCCAAATAATGAAGAGCACGTTCGTATTGTGAAAGGTGCGAAGTTTAGCGCTTTACCTGTAACTTTCCCTAATGGGTTGGAAGATGTAGAAAGTGCTTTCTCAGGTTTCGCACCAAATAAAGTAGCAGAAATCAAGCGTAATCTAGGCTTATAGAAATTGGCAAGAGATGTTGGCAGACATCTCTTATTTTTTGTTTAGAAATGCTTGTCAAGTAAAAACTTTTTTGATAAAATAATCAAAATAAACAGAAAGTTGGTGTCGATTTTGGGGAGAATTTCGGATTTAGTCCTAAATAGAGAATTTAAAGGGAGAAAATTCGCCTTAGAAAGTATTGTCTTTCTAAATACTTTAGCTCTTCTACCTACAACTGCTTTTGCAAATACAGACTCGTTAGGTGGAGTTCCCGACTCCTCATCAGCGGTATCCGATGCAGTTGACACAACCAATACGATTACACGTGAGCAAGCCAACAACATTTTGCAGAATGTAAGAGACGCTATTCCAGAGCCTTCAAAAGAACGTGCTTTAGAGCAAATCAATAAAGCAGTCAACACAAGTCGTGACTCTAGTTGGGATATGGCAATGGACGCTCTAGCTCCAGTAGGTTATGGTTTAATGTTCTTTGCAAACATTTTGTGGGGGTTAGCTACCTTTGGGTATTTCTTCCAAACTTCAGTTGATGTGTTGTGTTTGGTTTGGTCTGGTCCCCGTGAATATTTTATGAATAAACCACCCAGTCAAGACCAAGGTTTTAGCTTGAAAGGTTTCATTGGTTCATTCTTTACTTTGTCTTATGATGCTCGTCAAATTATTGAGAGTGCAGGGTTGAGTACAGGTTCTCAACAAGCTCAACAAGGTGGAATGGGTATGAACCGTGGCATGGGCATGGGCGCTCCTATGGGTTCTCCTATGGGTTCTCCTATGGGTGGCATGGGTTCTCCTATGGGCATGAACCGTGGCATGGGCATGGGTGGTATGAACCAAGGAATGCAAAACAAACCTATGGTTTCCACAGGTAATTTGTTAAGTCGGTACATTTCCCTTCACATGAAGACTTTAGTAGCGTTAGGTGTTGCTTTTGTAATCTTTGGAACATCCTTTGCAACAGAGTTCCAAGGACAAGCGGTGTCCTTAATTATCGCCTTGATTAAAGGTGCTTGGAATTTGGCTCTCCAATTATTCCACTTCATTTCAGGTAATGGATAAGAAGGTGAGTGTATGGCTTTCTTAGATTTAAAGATCTTTAACAACTTAAAGAACAGTGGAGATTCAAGGTTTGGAGGACACCATGCGCATTTAATGAAAAGGCGCTTGGAGGCAGACTTGCTAGAGTTAGCAGAGAAGACTTTAAAAGGTCGTGTAACTCATTGTTGTATTGAGGTTTCTGACCAAGAGTTACCTTTAATGTTAGAGGTTTTGTCTAATCCAACTATACAGTCTCGATTGCAGTTTCAACAACAAGAGATACCCACTCAGTTCTTAATTGGATTTAGAAACTTAACGGTGTTCTAAAACTACTTGTAGCAGTTTAGTTAGATGAGGTTAGTTGTATGGGTACAAAGGCACGTTTGCCTTATGTAGAGGTTATAAAAGAAGTAAGTAAATTAGTACATTTGAAGTATGAAACGGTAGATAATATTGTTACGTGCTATAGAGAAGTTTGCTTTGATTCCATTTCTAAAGGGTATTCCTTTGATGTTTTCGAAGGGTTATTCATGAAAGTAACGGTTTCAAAAGAGCAAGCTCGCAAGGTTTTACCTCAAGCTTATTTGTTAAAGAAAGTGAGTGAGTCTTTAGATTTATCACTTACAGTTGTACAGTCGGTACTGCAGAAGTTCCAAGAGTTGACTTACAGAGAAGTTGCAAAGGGTTCAGCGGTATCATACATCAACTTAATTTCTTTTAATCCTAGAGCCACAAGGTCTTGGAATAAGGTAAAGGTTGGTTCAGCAGTTTTAACACTTAAAAAAGAGGTAGGAGTACAAGTTCGTTTGGTTTGTACCAAAGACTTTAAAGAATTAGTGGGGAAATAACCTATGGAGGGGAAGACTCACAGATTAGGCGGTACGGTGTGTGCAATGGCAGGGTTCATAACGTTAAAGGATTCAGGTTACTTAATACAAAGTGACTTGATTTCACCAGCGTTACAGTTCTTAGTCATTTACACAGCGGGGATTTATGGTGGTATGTGGTCAGATAATGACCACCATTGGGAGTCCAGTCCATTAAAAGACCCAGCTTCTTGGTTACAAAATAAGGTATTGCATATTGCAAATGCACCTTACAAGAAGTTAGATGAAAAGTTAAGTAGCAAGCAGAAGAAAAGTTCTGTTCTGTATAAAACCTTAAAGTTTATGAGGTGTATACATCGGTCTTGGCAAACTCATAGTGAGTTCACACTCCTTATGATTTTGTGGCTGATGTTTAGTCCAACATTTTTAGGGTTTACAGGGCGCTTTGACCCTCTGTTATGGTTACTAATTGTCACAGGGTTTGGACTTGGGGTGATTTCCCATTTAGTGTTAGATATGTTGACTACGGAGGGAATACGTTTCGCTCTTGGTGTTTTCATCAAAATATTCTTTCCGAACATTCCTATGTTCACAACTATTCGCTTGGTTCCTGGTATCTCAACCTTTAAGACAGGCTCAGAGTGGGAGATGGCGATAAGAAAAGCCTTATCTATCATACAATATGGTATGTTAGCTTTGGTTTTGTTGGACTTAGGTGGGGTTTCTATCTTACACTATTTTAGTTGAGGGTACTTTCGTACACCTCAAACCGTTGTCTTATTGTTATTGGAAGTAGCAATAAGAGAGCAGAACGAAAAGATTTTCGTATTGTAGTAGGATAAACTAATAAAAATAAAAGGTAAGGTTGCTCCAACAACTTTAACCAGATTTGAGGTTTATCTATGAATATTTCAAAAACTGCGAGAGGATTTCTCGCAACAGTTTTAATGTCTGCTAGTTTAGTAGGCGCAGGTTATATTTCTGAGGTTGGTGGTATCACTAACTTCACTAGCATTTCAGAAGTACAGGCTTTAGGTGGTACAACCGCTGAGTCTAGTTCAGAGTCTATGAGTCGTCTTCAAGAGAAAGTTTATGATGAGGTTTCAGGAAACACTTATCGTACAACTACAGGTGACGGTCTTACAGGGTCTAAGATTTATAACCAAAAAGGTGAAGTTACAAGTAACTTTGACAAATTGACTGAAGGTGACAAGAATAAGGTCATTCAAGACATCAACAGAGCAGTTAAAAAGACTGCTGACAAAGATGCGACAGCGATTGAGTCAGGTGACGCTACGAATAACGCAGTCACAAAAGGTACTGTTAATAAGTTCTGGAAAGATATGAGAGAAGTCCGTAAATCTACGGCAGGGTATCTTATCTCGGTTGCAACTGTTGATGTAGCTGCTGACTGGGATGCTGCTTCAAACTTCTTGGCTCCGTTCTATCCGTTCTTTAACAGTGCGATTGCGGTATTCTTGATTTTAGCTTCATTCTCATTCTTTATCCACTTGGCGATTGCAGTATTCTACTTCATGACACCTTCATTCCAGTATTTTGTAAAAGATGCTGAGAGTGCTAAAGGTGCAAGAGGTTATATCGCAAGTATCATTCCGAAACAAGCGGTTACTGCCAATGACCAAGCCTTAGATAAAGGTGGAAACCCACTTCTTATCTACATTGGTAAGACTTGGGTTATGATGTTAGCTTATGCGTTAATCTTGATTTTCTTTGCTACCAACTCTATGTTGGTCTTGGTCGGCCCGATTTCAACCCTCTTTGCATCCCTTGTTGGATTGTAATTGGTTGGTTCGTCAGAAACGAGGTTTTATATGGCACAGTTAAAATTCGTCAGAGTTTTACAAGTTGCCTTGTTATCCTTGGTAGTTAGTTTGGGGTTTTGGGGGTTTTCTTCCTCAAACTCCAATCTTTTCGTAGATGTCGTACAAGCTAGAGCGAAGTTTGATGCAACTACTGTGAGTGAGAATAGTATGCCTTTTGTCATTGTAGACAGTGAAGCAGGGGTATCATCAGTCGTTGACAATATCAACAATGAGATTAGAGTACAGTTAGTTGTTCGTTCTGATCAAGTTTCAGACGGTTGGAAATTTGTTTACTACAATAGTGGTAAAAAGAGAGTTTCGATTGACCGTAAGAACTTTATGGAATATCCAATGAACACTCGTCAGAAAATCATGGATATTGCTTTGAGTAATTTGAAAGATGACCGTTCTGGTGGTTTATCTGCAAGAGATAGAGCAAGGCTTTATAAATTTGTAGAGGATCAGGACACAAACATTTCAAGTGTTCTTCAAGCAGTAAACTCTGATGTAACTGCTGACTTAAATGAAGCACAAAACATTTTGAAATTCTTTACAAGTCCGTTAGGTACTTTGTTAGGAGTTCTTACAATTTTGATTTGTGCGACTGTTGGTATTTCAATGGCGATGGACGTTTTCGCAATGATGACACCGAGCTTGATGTATCACTTTATGAAGAAGGGGGACAAGCGCCCTGTGTTGATTTCACCAGAAGCTTGGTTCTCTTATAAAGATGGTATTTCAAAAGGTGCGCATTCAAATTACATGATAACGTATTTGTCTCGCTCTATACCAAAACTAGTGGTAACAGGTGCTTGTTTAGCCTACATTATGATTGGTAATACCACGGCTCTTGCGATATTCTTTGCCAATCTATTTAACCGATAAGTTGTTACTGTGGAACTTATCGTTGATTGGTAAGTTTCATTGCAAGCAACTAGGGAGCCTCGGTATCATTAGGTACTGAGGTTTCTTGTTTTCAAGAAAGGAATCTTTAAATTCATGTTCGGAAAGAAGAAGATTAAAGATAAACAAGTTAAATTAAAGGAAACAAACAAGTTCTCACAGTTTGTAAGCTCGTTGTGTGAGGACTCGATTCTACTGTTTGGTGGTAGGTCTTTAGATAAAAACAAGTCAACGAGTCCATTTGTTCCAATGACTTTGGAGCAAACTGCGATTGAAGTTCGTAGAAAGAAAATTAGAAATGTAGTTGGGAAAACCGTCACTTTGGCTTCGGTATCCTTACTCCTCGGTTCGGTTGCTTTGCAAGCAGGTAGTTCGGTTCTAGGTTTAAAAGCTGACTATACAACTGCTTACGCAGAAAACGCTCAAGGTGGGAAAAGCTCTGCTATGGAGCGTTCTATTGACCAGTTGAAGATTGCAGCAGGTGAAGCTGACGGTTCGTTATCTGGTGGAGCAAAAGGTTTGTCTCCGGCAGAGGTTAAAACTGTAGGGTTCTTTATTTCTAACTGGTATTCTCCGTTTATTTCTCAGGTGAGCATAGGTACAAGTGGTACAGTAGGAGAGTTTCAGGAAGATATAAAGAATCTTCTAACTACTCATACTGGGTTAGCTGAAGACCCATCTGGGGAATTAGCTAAATTAGTAGCAGGTGTCGGAGCTAAAACAACTGAGAAATTGTATTTAGCTAAGTCTGATGATGGTGGAAATTCTTGGTTAGGTTTAGGTAAAGAAGCGACTTATGCTGAGGTTTTGATGGGTTCTGTTGGAATTTTACCCGACTCAGTATTAACTGCTTCAGGTAAAGGTAATGAGCTTACATTAAAAGACCGGTATCAGTATGATTCCGAGAAAAAGACTATCTTAGGTTTAGTACGTGAGAGCAGGTCAGAGGTTAAAGAGTTAAAACGACAAGAGATTGTCTATGAGTGGAATCCTAGTCCTAGTGGAGACCCAACTATTGCACAAGCAACTTTCTATACAAACTTTGCCTCTGTAGATAGTAAAAAGGCTTGGGGGTCAACGGTTTTAACCTTAGATGGTTCTGATAAGACGCTTACAGAGTGGGTCAAGTCTCCTCCAGCAGATTTAGCTGAGAAATTGAATGCTTACTTTGGTGGTTTTACTGCTTATGATGGTCACAATTCAGGTTCTACTGATGGTAGCGCAGGTTCTTTAAAAGGTTTTTATGAACGTTCTTTCTACTCCGCCTCAATGTATGTAGATGGTTTCGGTAATTTGATTTCAGATACGGGAACTCAAAGTGTTGCAAACTTTGTTATTATGCCAGCTTCTCAAAATCCTATGATGTATGCTAGAAAAGGAGGTTCTACTGCAAGTAGTTCTACTAGTGATAAAGACAAAGAGAAAGAGAAAGATAAAGACAAAGATAAAGATAAGGACAAAAGTAAAGATACAAGTGTCAGTCAAGGTGTAGAAGCTAAGATGGCTACTATTTACAATGCTAAAGACACTGGGGTGGGTCGTTCTATCGCTTCAAACAACTTAAACTCAGTAGCTTTAAATAAAGGTAAAGGGTATTTGAAAGTTGACGGAGATAATGCAACTCTTGGAGGTTCAGTAGATAAGAGTTTAACTTTCTATACTGCTGTAACTGGTGGCGACTATATTACGAAAAATGGAGCAGATACTACGTCTACGCTCTTAGGTGTTCCAGCAGTAAACTTGTCTGACTTAGGTTCAGTCGTATCTTCTTCTTTGTATACACAGTGGTTGATTAGAAGTGTACCGTTTAATGAAGAGTATTCAAAAGACCAAGGTAGCAAATTTAAAAATGATGCCTTTGGTTGGAACTACGGTGCTACTTATGAGGAGATTAACTCAGGTAAAGGGGATTTAGGCTTACCTCAAGGAAAACCTACAAATGGTTTCCCTGTGCTTGGCGGAGGTGGTGCTGCTTTGGACTTACTTGCTCACGTTAAAGGTGCGGATGCTTGGAGTACATTTACTTCAAAAGCTTTCAATGATGATGTTTACAAGTGGAAAGCTAGTATGACTGTTACGAAACCAGTCATTGATGACATTATCAGCTTTGACGATAAAGGTTACGCAGGTAATAACGACAAATTCAAGAAGCTTGGAGATAATGGCACTTTGATGTTAGGTAAAGCTCAAGATATTCCATTGCAGTCTTCTCGTTTGGATAGCAGTGGTTATTGGATAGGGCAAGGCTCTAAAGGTGCATTAGTTGATACCGCAGGTGAAGAACCTAAAGATACTGCTGATAAGAAGTACGCAATTAACTTGTACGCTTCAACTGTACTTGTTCGTGCAAATCCTTTAAACAAAGACATTACTTATGTCATTAACTTGGATAACTCTTCTGTTATTGACGAAGATACATTGAAAGCAGCTTCTGAGGAAGATGAGGAAGATTTAGACCATGTATTGAAGAATATGGCTTACTTCATGTTAAATCCAACAAAAGGTCGTGAGTACAAACAACGTTGGTCTAAAACCTTTATGAACCAAACTATGTTGAGTTCTTTGCAAGATATGGTTGGTGCAAATACCGCTTCAAGTTACTCAGGTACTACACGTTATTTAGAGTTAACAGGTTTTGCAACTATTCCTAAGATGAATGAGATTAAGTTTACAGACTACTTGTATTCTAAGTTCTCTTCTTGGGGTGTAACTATTTTGATTGTAGCTTCATTCCTAATGTTGATTTTCCTATTTGTAGGTCAAATTCAAGTAGTGCCTGCAGTTCTATCTATCTTAGCCTTTGGGTATCTTTTGTATAGCCCACCTAAGATGATTGACGCTTCAACTCATTTGAGTAACCAGATTACTTCTTATTTCTTCAAAGATAAGTTTATGTTTTGGGTTATGGCGACACACCAAAACTATTCAGACTCGGTAGCACAACTTCAAAAAGCTGCTGAAACTGGAAACTACGACAACTACACGGCTTTGCTAGTGAAACTACAAGGTGGTTGGGGTGGTTCTGAAAACGAAGGAGAAACAGATGTATATGAGTGGCAACAAACACTAGGTGCATCTGTTAAAGTTCGTTGGATGGCTCCTAAGAAAGACGGTTACATTCAACAAGTTAAACGTGACTTGAAACAAGTCACTTCAAATAGCGTAGATGAAGCAAACAAAGAGAAAAAGCAGAGTGAGTAGGAGGTTCTAGCTTTATGGATAAAATTAAAAAGATGAAGCAGTGGACTTTGGTAGGGGTATCCCTTGGGGTACTCCTCGCTCCTAGCTTTCTATCAAGTTTAAGTGTCTTTAGTCCAAGTATTGTTCAAGCAGAAGAAAGCAAAGATAAAGATAAGGATAAAAATAAAAAGAAAGAGAAGAAGAAAGACAATGGAGAGAAGAGAAAAGACAACGATGCAAGTGGTAAGAACTTGATTGACTCTCCTTTGACTTCAGCTTTGCTTTCAAATGGTTTATCGAATGAAGACTACACAGGGTTAGATACAAACTACCTTTACCGAGGGTATCCCGACATTGCCGATTATTCTCGTATGTATTACGGAAATATCATGGGAGACAACATTTCGACTAATGGTGCGATTGTCTTCAATATTGGTTCTTGGTCTGAGGGTCTTGCAACTATGTTCCCTCAAACTGATAAGAAAATCAACGTTTCGACTTCTGTAACTCCTTCTGATATTCGCTCTTCTATGCAAGAGTATTTGAGCTTGGAGAATTCAGACAAACCGAACCATCAAACTTTGTTACAACGCTCTAAATTAGGCTTTATCAATGACCGAAAAGGAACGTCTTCAACAGGTTCGGTTGATACAAAGACTATGAAACGGATTTTCGCTCCCATTTCGTCAAATACGATCGCAAAGGCTTCAACACAAGATTTGAGTCAAGTTAAAGTAGGTGATGAAGTTGGTTTGAATGAAGATTATTTCATTCTTTCTAAGCGAAACTTCAACAACCATAAAGAGACTTTACAAGACCAAATGGCGAAAGCTAATAAGTCTACGACTGGGACTGCTATTCCTCAAGAGGACGCGGTATCCCTATCTGCGTTTGCTCTTTATACAGAGTCTCCATTTTATTACTTGTCTTGGAATCTTTATGACAATGGTTTAAGCACTAAAGCAGGTTCTAGTGGTGAATTTAAGAAGATGTTGTTAGAGAAGAATGACTCCTTCTTCTACAACTACCAAATGGAAGCTGGAAAGCCCGGATATGGAGCTATGAAAGACTTCCTAGATTTTGGTTCTTTGTTTACTGTAACAATTCCTTATTTGCGTGAAGCAAATAAAACCTTGTTGCAGTGGAGTGACACTTATGGTACAAAACCATACGCAGGTTATGGTACAAAACGTACAGAGCTTGATAGCATTACAGATAAAGAGTCTGAGGCTTACTATAAGACTTGGTTCAACTATTCATCAGATAATGCTTATAGAACCTACACGGCTTGGGTAGACTACTTGTACGAGTTAGACATTGCAAAACCAGAGACGATCGAATACGCAGGTCAAAAGCAAGTGGTATCCGAACCTATGAATCCGGCTGCTTACACAGTTCGCCCTATGGTTTTCTCAGAAAGTGAGATGTTGTACTATGGTTTGAAAGAGTCTGACTTAACACAAGTTGAGAAGAAGATTCAAGAGGTAACGAAAGAGGTTCGTAACGACTGGTTGAATGTTATGAACTATTACACCTTAGATGATGTGGTCTTAAACACTGCAAGTGCTATGATTGCAACATTCGACTTCAACCGTATCTTCTCACAAAGTGGTTTCAATCAAAGACAAGTGGTCTTTGAACCTCAAGGTTTTGAGTTGAAAGCATTTGGTTGGGACGCTTTCCTTCGCATGATTTTGCAAAATGCGACAGGTGAGAGTTTGGTTTATAACCAAACTTTGAAGTCTGACATTTATGAGATTGTAGCTGAGAAAGATGGGTTCGTCACTCTCTTCATGATGTGGTTCAACTCCTTTGTAGTAGTATACTTAGTACCGACTCTCTTGATTTTGATTTTATGTTGCTTACCGATTGCCATGATGTTGTCAGTATTCGCATCCTTTATCCGTCAAGATAAGACTTTGGTTAAGTCATTTGCCACAGAGTGTATGTTACCGTTTATTACGGTGTTGGTTGTGAATATTTTACTTGCCTTTACAGTCTCTATTCTTATGGGTGATGGTGGAAATCAACTCGTAACAGGAAGTTTAGGGGAAAGTCAATCCTTTAACTCTCCTCGTTCAACAATGGGTGTATTGATTACCGTAACTCTCGTAGCTTGTGCTTTGTATTGGGTAGCAGTTGCAAACCTATTCAAAGGTCTTTACAAGAATGCTCGTATTGTTTCCATTCCTATGAAGGCAGGAGTTCAAATGGCTGCAAGCCTTGTTGTAGGGAACATTGAAAAAGTGAAGAATATTGCAGATGGCACTGACTCAGCGGTATCCAAAGCTTCAAATGGTCGTATGAGAGATACAGTAAGTAGTGCTACAAATTCTGCATCAGACTTCACTCGTAGAAACTTGGGTGGTGCAGGAGCAAGGTTCAAGAAAGCATTTGGTCGCACTAGAAACTCTAACAGAACTCAATCGTCTGCTTCTAAACAAGCAAACAGAGAAGTTGAGAAAGAGTTAGAAGGTGTATTTGATAAACCTAAGAAACAAGAGTCTCCTAAAGTAGAGCCTATGGATACACAAAGTAAGTTCGATGCTTTAGATAAGGACTTAAAGAAAGATAACAAATCAGACAAAGCGTAGCAAATACTTGTCTGTCAAGAGTATTGTGTGATATTCTTGTAGGTACAGGGTCTGGAATAACGGCTCTGTACTTTTACTGAATTAAATTTAGACTTGAAGAAAGTGAGGAAGAGTATGTTTTTCGAACCAATGATGAGGTTCTTGTTGCTGCCGGCATTATTGTTGTTAGCGACCTTTCTGTATCCTTTATTTGGTAGGTTTTATCGTCACTTTGCTAAAAAGTCTTTGAAAAAGCGAAAACGAAAACTAAAGGATTTAAAAGAGAGTCGAGTAGAACTTCAGCAAACTGCAAGTAAAGCAGACTTAACTGAGAAGGATAAGAGAAAAGTAGAGAACGCTCTAGTTGAGACAGCTTCAAGTGAAGCTAAAGAGCGTATCAAAATTTTGGCTTTACGTTCTTCTTTAATATTCAACCGTTTCCTCATGTGGTTAACTCGTTTAGCTTCGATTGTACTGCTTTCTTTTGGTTGGACATTTACGATTGCTACGATTGGGGCTTCAACTGCAGTGATTTATGTAGCAGTCATGGCTTCGGTAGATTGTAGTGCAGATGGAACTGTAAAGGCTCACACTCATTCAGATAAAGAGAAGAAGTCGGATGATGAGAAGAAGGGGAACACCTATAAAGGCGGAGAAGGTGAGTTACCAAAGGCTGAGGGTATCAAACCCCATGTTGAGGAATTTCGCCAAGTTATTTATAAGAAGTTCGGTATAAATGATATTGGTGGTTATAGACCGGGCGACCCTCAAGACCACGGACAAGGTTTGGCTTTGGACGTTATGGTTCCAGAGAGTTCGCAGTTAGGTGATGATGTAGCTCAGTTTGCGATTGATAATATGCAAGCAGCGGGTATTACTTACATCATTTGGAAACAACGTTTCTACATGGGTGTCGAGAATATCTATGGTCCAGCTAACACTTGGAACAAGATGCCAGACCGAGGAAGTAAAACTGAGAATCATTATGACCACGTTCATATAAGCTTTGGCGCTAGTAAAGGTAGCGGTGAACTTAAAGGTGTAGACGGTTCAAGTTCTTCTAGTTCTTCCTCTTTGGATAAGGATAAAGACAAGGGAAAATCAAGCTCAGTAGATAGCTCAACTTTTGGCTTTGGAGAATTATCAAGTGAAGCAACTGATTGGGCGAAAAACTACGAAGGTTTTACCTTTATTGGAGACTCATTAGGAGTAGGTGTTGAATCTAAACTAAAGGGTTACTTCCCTAAATCAACCTTTGATAGTAAGGTTTCAAGAGCCTTTGAGAACTCAGATAGTACACTTAGCGGTATCGAAACTGCGAAGAAACTTGAGTCTGATAAGAAAATTAAAGATGTACTTGTTGTAGCGCTTGGTACAAACCAAGCTCCAACTAATGATTTGATGGATAAGATCGTAGGTGAAGCGAAGAGTGCCAAAAAGATTATTTGGGTAACAACTGCTTCAAGAGGTGGTCAAGGTTCTTACAACAAAGTTGACCACGACAAGATTGCCGAAACCATTAAATCTTATGTGAATGGTAAGTCTAACATGGCTTACTTAGATTGGAACCGTTACGTTCAAGAAAAATCTAAGTGGGACGACTTGACTTCTGACTCCGTTCACATGAACGATAAAGGGTATGACTTATATTCTAAGTTCCTCACTCGCGGACTATACGATGTGATTAAGGGTGGAGGTTCAAGTGAAGATAGTCTTTTAACTAAAGCAATTAAGAAAATTAAGTGTAAACCAAAACACCACCATCATGGAACTTCAACTAAATCTGAACCAAGTGGTCTTTCTTCAACTGATGGTCAAGATAACCCACCAGCAGATGCGTTTAGTGCTTGGGGTTGGCGCCCTGAGGACTTACCAGAAGGGTTGAAACCTTACATTATTGACCCTAAAAATTATGGGATGTCATTTGGTGTACCAGGTGAAGGTTGGTTCCAAACAAGCAGTGCTGAATTAAACGGACAATGTGTTGCGTTAACTATTTCGTTAGGGAACCATGTTTGGGGACGTCCTCAAGAGAATGTACAAGGTAACGGACAAGATCAAGCTTACTCTTGGGCTAGTATTTTTGGAAATTCGGTAATAACAACGCCAAAAAGAGGGGCTATTTTCTCTGACCCAAGTCAAGCCGTTGGTTATGGTCATACAGGTTTAGTTTGTACTGTATTTAAAGACGGGTCTATTTTGACGGTTGAACAAAACACTCCTTTAGCTGGTTGGAATTACAGAAATGAACAATACGTTTGGCACTACCGCATATATAAACCCGGAACATACAGTCAAATGGTGTTCGCTTACGATGAGAAAAAAGCTCCAGTATTAAAATAATTAGAAAGTAGCAGTGAAGATTTGAAAGTAGTAAAATGGATATTAACAGTTTTATGTGGGTTAGGTTTAGGGACACTGATTGCTCTCGGTTTCCTTTATTTAAAAGGTGAGCAAGAAGCTCGTCACGAAAAAGATACTCCCACTGAGGTAACTGTAAAACAAGAGGAAACGAAGTCGGTTGATGATAAAGTTCAAAGCGACTTGGAAGTTAATTTAGCTAGAGCAAGAGGTTATTTGTCAGAAGGTAATCGAGTTTATGAAAGCGCCAAGGTCAAAGAACAACAAGAGTCTGTTGAAAAACTCTTGGAGACTTTCCGTGAAGGAAAAGATGATAGTCGCTTAAAAGCTGACTCTAGCGGTATCTCTCTTCGCTACGCAGTTGAAAAACAAGGTTACAAGCTGAAGTCTGATAGCTTTGAAGTTTGGTCAACAAAAGACCCTGATGTGGTAAACAATTTGTTTATACTTACAGGTGGTAAAAATGATGATATGTACTTAGTTTTGTCTTATGAGAAAACCACTAACACATTCCACATTTTATATCTCTACGGAGGTAAACCTGACACATTCGGTTAGAAATACTTCTCAGAAGTCTCAGATTGCCCCAGTTTCGATTTTAAACTTTGGGTAGTAAATTTATATGCTTGAAATTTAAAATCGAATAGAGAGCAAATGAGAGCCTTATATGAAATTGCCAAGTGAACGAAAGTGTTTGCTTGGTTTTCTTATTTTTAGCAAATGCTTTCTTGCGTTTTTCTCAGAAATAATGTAAAATAAAACCATTAAGTAAATTTAAGTGATAGGAAACAGAAGATGTTCAAAGATTCTCGTAAAGGTTGGATTTCAAAGCTCACAGTAGGTAGCAAAGTAGGAATTAGACACAAAGATGTAATTTATGGGGGAACGGTCTCTTTGGTTACGGCTTTGGGGGTTTTGCTTGTACGTTGTGAGAATAACTTGAAATTCAAAATTATGCCTGATGGTTACAGTTCTACGAAAGACTCGGAGGTTCTTCCTTATGGGGAAGTTGAAGAAAGCTAGTATTTACGGTGGGGTTCTAATTGGAACAACTCTATGTAGCCTAGCGGTATCCACCTTTTTTCTTCAAAATTTAGGAGACGGTCAAACTTTTGATTTGAGCCGACTAGCTCCTTTAGTGTCTGAGGAGAAGACAAGAGGTCAATTACAGTATGAAAACGCTTGGTCTGAGCAAATTGAGTTAGAAAATCAAGTCAAACCTTTTGAGAATTATATTATCAACTGGGTTGCAACTTACACAGGTCGAAAAGGTTTCCAAGGTCAGAATACAAAGAGCTTGAAGTTTAGCACCTTAGAGAATAAAGGTGCTTACACCAATATGACGGAATTGGTAAAACATTACCCTAATTTACTAGGTGTAATAGAGAAAGTAACCATTGAGTATAGTTACGACTCTGTAGCAAACCAACTAGTACAAAGAGTTTCTGTTTATAAGCGAGGTGTAGAAGGGTATCGACAAGCAACCGTGGTTTACGATTCGACCGGTTCTGTTGCTGATTATACGTTAGGCAATTTTGTAAAAGTAGGTGGCTCTAGTGAAAAAGATTAAAGCAAAAGTAGTCTTGTGGTTCTTGCACCTATTTGATTACAGATTATCGAGTAAAGCAAAGAGAAATGTACTAATAGGTCTTGCAGTTGTAGTAGTTTTAGGGTTCTTTGGTTTTATTGCAAATAATATTATTCAATCTCATAATGAAGGTGCTAAATTACAGAGAGATACAGAAGTTGCAAAATCGGCAAAAGAAGTTGTTTCAAATTACGCAGATGAGACCTTTGCAAAAGACCATCTGAGTTTAACAACAAGTCAGTGGAAAGCAAAAGATAACAATTTTGATTACTCTTTGGCTAAGACTTATATGACTTACTTAGCTTCGGTTGAAGATAGCACAAGTGCGGAAAGAGCTTACAAAGCTCTCCCTTGGGTATCCCCAGAAGTTGGAGACTCCTTACTCTCTTGGCCAGAAGATTACGCACTTAGTGTAGATAGATTGGTAAATTTAAAAACACTATCGAGAGTGTACAGTGCTGGAGGTTCTGATAAGTGGTTTGCTTTGTTTGATGTGTCTGCAACCAATAAAATTGGAACGCGCGTAGAGTCTTTGGTTTCGGTAGAATTAGCAGTAAGTGAAGGTAAAGTGACCTATTGGAAGATTGAACATGGAGGTTTAAGGTAGTGGCTGAGTCAAAGCGAAACTATTCAGAGGGCTATTGGTTAGTTAAGCCCCAATTAGGTAAATTAACAGTAACAAACTTAGTAAACTTTGCTGAGGCAGAGGGAGCTTATGGAGTTGCAAGTGGTGGGATTTTAAGATTAGGTAAAAGTGCCTTATTCTTTGGATTTTACATTGTATTGTGTATTGTCCTTTCTGTAATTGTAAAGAATTGGTTTGTGAGTCTTCTCTTGTGGGTGCTCTTGTTCCCACTACCTTTTCGTTTAATTTCCTTGTTTGTATTTAATGAGCGAAAGGTCAAGAAGGAGTTCAAACTGAGGGAAGAGTTGAAGTCGAAAACCGACACTTCTCTATTTTCTCATTTCTTCGGTATCTACGATATTGATGAGACTTTACCTTATGTCTGCTATATGTTAGATGGTAGTATTGGTATTTTCATTCGTTGTGTTCGTAAGACACAAGTAGGTAAGGTTCAAGAAAAAGCCTTTCAGCATGGTCAAGGGTTGGCGAACTTTTATAATCAGTGTGCTGCTTTAAATGTGGTGCCAGAGTTGATTGACTTGCAAGCAGCTAACTCTTATGATGAGCGTTTTGATGATTTATACAATCACTTGAACGAGGTGTCTTCTCCAACCATGCAAAAGGTTCTATCTTCTATGTACCATCATTGGGAAGACAACTCTAGTAGCTCTCAGTTGACTTATGAGTATTTCTTACTTCGTGGTTCAGGTGACCCTATGGTTTTTTGGGACAACGTAACTGCCTTGATGTCTGCCCTTATGACTGCAAGTTACAAGCGTATCCAAGTCTTGAATGAAGAACAAATTGGAACTTTGGTCGAGGACTTATATGGTTTAACTGAGTTTTCGGTTACTGAAGCCATGAACCAAGCAGTTCAGAAGTCTGAACGTTCAAGTCTTCGTCTATTGTGGTTGGGAGACGCCCAAAACCGTAGAAAACAAGTAAACACTTCTTTAGCAGAAGCTCGCTTGAAACAAGAAGAGCAGTATAGAAAACAACAAGCACAAGCAAGGGTATCCGCAGAGCAAGCGAAAGCTCAACCTAAGAACGCTAAGAAAACCAAAGGTAAAGAGAAAGCGAAACAGACCCAAGCAGAAGTATTGGATTTGTTTGGAACAGAAAGCAACTCAACAAAACAAGCAAGTGGCTTAACAAGTGTGCTTGAAACAGATGTTTCTATGGAGGAGTTGTCAACACCTGTGGATAACTCTCACAAACCTGTGAATAAAGGCACTGATGTAAGCGCAGAAGATTTGTTTGGTGGTTCTAGCAGTTCCCAAACGAAGAAAGTTGAAAGTTCAGAAGAATTGGACTTATTTTAGGACAAGAAAGTAGAGGGTATCCTTCATGATTGGTTTAATTTTTGGAGAGAAGAGCGAACAGGTAGTAAAAGCGGTTCAAGACTCACACGGTTTAAAAGAGGTGGAAGGTTTCACCTCTATTGGTGCTTTTTTGAGTATGGCGAGTCGTAAAGCTCTTCGTTGTGAGCGTTTGGTTATTAACTGTGTAAATGTAAACTCTGCGCAAGAGTTCAGTAACTTGCGTACCTTTTTAATGGATCACGCTCGTACAACTGAGGTTGTACTCTTTGGTCGTTATTTTGAGTCTGCAGACTTAGAAGTGGTAGAGTCTTATTACAGTTTCTTTAGTGAGCCGATTTATACAGACTACTTACTACAAACAAATGAGCAAGTAAATGTGGACTTGATTGCAAACAACTTGTGTAAGAGTTCCTTAGACACCATTCGCTTAGAACACTCAAGTAAGAAAAATGTAAAAGCAATGGTTAAATATGGAACGGAGCAGTCAGCGGTATCCTCGCAAGAGCCTACATTTACACCTCCTAAACCTATAGCAAGTAATGGTTCTGTGATTAAGACTTTTGGTTATGGTGGGAAGGTGTTCGGTAAGAAAAAACTCACAAAACAAGAGTTAGCAGCAGTTTCTAAATTAGATAATGAAATTTATGCGGTATTGCAATTAGCTCAGTCTAGGTAGGTGGTTTGATAAAACATGGACTACATTTTAACAACAAAAAACGTTCGGTATCCTAGTTGTACCACTGTTTCTAGTATTAAACAGATAGAACGGATTACTATGAAAACGACTCTCATCATTGAGTCGTACACAGATAAAGACTTTGACTTCTTAGTATTTATTTTAAATGCTATGAGAGATAACTCTTTAACCAAGATTGCTTATATAACGGAGACTCCTTCTCGTATTGTTTTAGAGACTATGAAAACCGTAGGAGCTTATGTTATTCAAGATAGTTCTTTGTTAGATAATACTGAGAGCTTCTCTGACTTATTGGAGTTCATGTCTAGTCGAGAGATGGACAACCAAACAGATGAATTAACTCAGTTAGCAGATAGTTTCACGATTGTGGATGAATATATTCGAGGTAAGTTAGAGGGTGAGCCTAAGTTAGTAGAACGTAAAATTTCTATGGCTTATGAGCAGTTGAGTGATGTCTTACAGGAAGTGGTGTTCTCAGCAGAATTGAATGAAGAGCTACAAGCCTTTCTTTTAACTGCTTCAAGTCGTTTGAAAATTGCAGAGGAGCAGTTGTCAAAACAAGAGGATGAAATCAATAACTTAAAAACTTCTTCATTTGGTGGGTTTGGCTCGATTAACACTTACACTCAGTATAGTTACACAGGTAACTCTAAGGTCTTGTTGATTAGGGAGCAGGCTCCCACTCGGTATCTGACCTCGTTCTTGTCAGCTTATATTGATTGGTTAGCGAAAGTACCTGAGATACAAGCAAAATTGATTGTAATAGACCAAGCTACAGAATATGTAGATGCTCGTTACAAGTCTTTACGCAAGGTAGACTCTAGTAATATTACACGTGAAGCTTCTAAGTTGTACTTATTGTCTGAGATGTACACAACAACTCCAACTACAAGCGTTATGAGTGCCTTAATGAGTCCCGGAATTGACTTGTATGTGATTTTGGATAGAACCTATAAGCGCACTGCAGCGGTCTCAGGTAGAGGAATTACAACAGTTTATAGTGTTTCTAGTCGAAGATTGATGAGAGATTTAGGTTTGAACTCAGAAGAAACGATTGTGAATGACAATGGAGAACAGTCTCAACTCGGTATCCTCGCTTTGATTGAAAGCTACGCAACAGACAAAGAGTCTCGCAAATTACAACAAAGAAGTGCTTTTGAGTCGATTATGAAACGCTTAACTGAGTTGTGTAATTTGGGGTATTAAATGTTTAGAAAGGTTGACATTATTGATGTTTAAGAAGAAAGAAAACAAAGTAACGAGCCTTTCTAAGAGTTCGTTAGAAAATCAGAAAACACAAGAAAATCAAGAAAAACGTAAAGGTTTCCTTGATAAATATGTGGACTTGATTAAGATGTGGGATTCCGTTTATGATGAATACCGTTCACGTTATAACCCAGAGAGAGCCTTAGCTTCAAGTAGGCGCTTGTATATGGACTCTAACTTTACTTACAGTGGAACTCAAAATGTAACGGCTTATTATGTTATTGATGAGTTACCGCCAGAGTTTGAAATGGGGTATCGTGCAACGCTTCGTTCCATTGTACCCGAAGGAATTTCAATGAACTTCATTGAGTCAAATGAACCTTTTGAGATTAACTGGGACGACCCGAAGGTCAAAACTCGTTTGTCGGTCTTAGATGAAGTTAGTGCGAAGAACCAAGAAGAGTCAAGTAAAGGTTCGAGGTTTACTCAGCACAAGTATGTAAAGACAGCTCAAAAAGATGAGCGTTTGTCACTTTCTGTAGAATACGCAAATGACGCAACTTTGAGTGACCAAGACAAGCGTTACTTGTATAAAGTCCGAGTTATGATTATCCTAACAGGTCATAGAGGACCTGAGTTTACAGATGTCTTGAAAGATTTTGAACACATGTGTTCTCATAGAACTGGAATGCAAGTCCGTCGAGTTACCGGTATCATTGCAGACACCGTAGGCGATTTCTCTCCTTTTAATTCTGAGATGTCTAAGGAAAGCAAGCGTAAAATTCGCTCTACCTTTACTTCTGATGAATTGAGAGCGCAGTGGCACCCATTTGAACAGGGGGTTGTTGGATTCGGTACAACTTACTTAGGTACAAATATTGAAACGCACTCCCCAGTTTTTCACCAATTTAAACGTGACGTTACAGACGCTGAGATTGTAATTGTAATCGGTATGTCAGGTTCTGGTAAATCTTTTGAAATGAAGTTGTTAGCTACACAGTTTGCAGCGAATGACAACATGATTATGACCATTAACGACTATGAAGGTGGAGAGTACAAAGGTCTAGGAACCTTGCTAGAGAAAGACTTCCAAGTAGTTTCATTGGACTTAGGTATGGGTTCAGGGCGCTACCTTGACCCAGTTCCGATTGTTCCTACAGGCGATGAAGAGATGGACAACACTTTATTTACTCGCTCTCGTAAGAATATTATTGACTTGTTCAGAGCAGTAGCAGGTGCGGAAACCTTGAAGAACTATGCTTGGATTCCGTTGATTATTGAGCGTGGTGTAGACTTGTTCTATAGTGAGTATGGTGTTTCTATAGACACTTCCACGTGGTATGCCCTTGATGGTTGTTCAATTTATACGGTTTACAACTACTTGAAGAAATACCGTCCGAATTTAGAAGATGTGTTGAGTTCGATTACGGAAGAAGACAAAAAGATTTTAACTGAAGATGATATTAAAGAGTTGTATAAGTCCGCTTTGAAAGACTTTCAAAGAGATTATATTTACTTCTTGGAAACATTTGGTTCTTACTTTGAACCAAGTAAGAAGTTGAACAACTACTTTAAATACCCAGTGTACTTGAAAGACATTATTGATGCGAAGTTAGTTATTTGTGACTACAATATGAGAGGGGTTCCTGAAAGTCAGTTGTCTGAATTGGACGCTATTCTCATTCCTATGAACGCTGCAACCGTAGCTTATTACCGAACTGTGTATCCTTTCTCTCGTGGTTTGTATAATGTGAAGATTTGGGAAGAGCTTCAGCGTTTTAGCTCTCTTCCAAACGCAGTAGAAATTTTGAAAACTCCAATCACGGGGGGTCGTAAAGCAGGAGATATAAACATTGTCGCTTCCAATGACCCAGTTAAGTTGGTTGAAAAAGATGAGTTCTCGCTATTTGCTAACTATACTTTGGCTATGGTTGGTAAAATCAAATCTCCAGTTTACCAAGAGATTGTATGTAAAGCTCTCGGTATCACTGACTTAGCTGATGAGTTAGCTGAGATTGGTGCAGTTATTGAGGAAGATGAAGGGTTGGTAGCAGGATATGACCAAGTACACGCAGAACCTTATAAAAAAGCCTTTGTCTTGAAGTTGAACTCTGGGGAGTCTGCAGTTGTAAAAGCAGATATTCCACGTGTGATTAGTGATACACCACTGTTCAGAACAGGTGTTATTGCACAAGATAAGTAGTAGATAGTTTAGGTGATTTAGACATGATGTTATTAAGTTTAATTCTCTTTTTAGGGGGTATCCTTTGGGGAGTCGCAAACTCCATAACCTCTGAAAAGTTGAAAGAAGAGGTTAAGAAGAGTCGTTTCCTCGTAATTGGAGTGGGAGTGGTCTATGTTTTGGTAGTCCTTGCAGTAACGTTAGGAGGTAAGCACTAGTATGGATTGGCGAAATTCAAATGACGACCTAACAAGGCAGTCGGATGCTCGTAGAGAGCGAGAAAATCAACGATTTGAAAATGGTATTTCAGGAGACCGAGGGGGGTTTGGTGGTATGCGCCAAGGTCCCGGTGGCGACCCTTTAGCTCGTATGAGAGGTGCGCAACCTGATCCTTTTGCAAATCGAGTGGGTGGGGGTTTACCACAAAGACCACCTTTCGGGCAACCTCAGGGTTTTCCACAACAAAATCAACCTCCTCAACATTTAAGTCAACATGAAGATTGGATGGACAAAATCTTTAAGGTTGGTAAAGGTCTTTGGAAACATTTATCCTCCTATGTGTGGCCTGTTTTGTCTGAGTCGGATGATATGTTCAGAAGTGACTACAAACTAAGAAAAGGGTTAACGGCTGCCCTCTTGTATTATGGTGCAGTAGGTGGTTTCTCTTTCTTGTTTGGTTTGTTTACAAGATTTGCAACTGCTCCCGGTATATTCATTTCGCTTGTAGGCGGTGGAGTGAGTGGTGGTATTTTCTTGTATAAGAACTCACAGAATAAGGAGTGGGGTTTGGTTGATGACTCTCCAAAAGAAGAAGTTATCCCACAAGCTCCACAACCGTCAGAGTTTGGCGCTCCAAGAGACTTTATGGATGATGGGTTTGGTTCTTCCGACCCTATGAGTGGTTTTGAACAACCTCCAAGAAGAGAAGTTCCAAATGAGTTTAAAAATTTTGGTTCAAGTGGGGGTTGGGATGATGAGGAAGATGAACTCCCCTTTCCCAAAAGACAAGGTTTTGAGCCTATGACAAGACCTAAACCAACTCAATTTGATGAAATAGAAGATGAAGAAGAAGGGTTTGCACCTCCTTCCAAGGGTATCCCCTCAAAGGGCGCAAGCGCTAAGGATATTTGGGGGAGCATAGATGATGAGTCTGAAGATTTAGAAGAGGACTCAGAAGATAACGAAGAGGGTTCTTCTAGTTCAAGAGAAGAATTAGAACACCCTAAGTTAGAAGAAGTATCTGAAAGTGCTTTTACCCCTGACTTAGCAGGTGGTTTAGTAGAGCCAGAGTTGGTAACAAGAAGTCTTTTGTTAGATAAATACTTGTCTGTCCTAGATGGTTCAAGTTTGAAACCTGATTGGTCTCGTGAGGTTTCTAAAGATAGCTTAGAGTTTAAACAGTTAGAAACTTTCCTCAGAGACGCTCAAACAGGAGGAGTTAAAGGTTTGTCTGAGATGGATTGGGTCAATGTGGAGTCTATAACAGAGCGAGTGTCTGTATTTGAGATTATCACAGACCGCCCAGAGAAGCTAAAAGGGAAAGAAACTTTATTTGCTAAAGAAATTACTGAGTTGTTGAAAGACCAAATGAAAGACTACTTTGGTGAAAATGTAACAACTACTGCGGTAGGTAAAGGTAGTCGCATTGCCATTACTATCTTTAAGCAGACTGGTACATCCTTTATGTTGAGAGACTTGATTGCTTCAAGTAAAGACTTCTTCTTAGACACTAAAAATGAATTACCAGTAGTGTTCGGAGCTGATGAATATGGAGAGCCGATTCTTCTTGATTTGGCAAAACACACAGGTACGATTATTGCAGGGATGGCTCGAACAGGTAAGTCTGTCCTAGCCACCGGTATCGTCAATCAGATGATGGCTTTAAACTCTCCTCGTAAGGTTCAAGTCGTTGCAGGAGATATGAAGAATAAAGACTCCGATTGGTACCAAATTACCTTACCACACTTGCGTAGGTTTGCAACAGGTACAAAAGCCATTATGGACTTGCTTGATTGGGTTGTTTCAGAAGAAGCTCCTAGAAGAAAGAGATTGATTGGCGACCAGTTGAAAATTCAGAACTACAATGCAAACTGTTCTGATGAGTCTGAGCAGTTACCTTACTTATTCGTAGTTTTAGATGAGATCATTTCCTTTGCTGAGAAGTTGGATAAAGATGAGAAAGTCACATATAAAGCTTATTTAAGTGAAATTTTAACTGCCTTTCCGAATGTTGGTATCTTTTTGATTTTCGTGCCACACCAACTACATAATGATTACTTCCCTAAAACGGCTTCTCGTATGGTGGGGAATCGATTTGCGGTTAAAGCAGGTCAACCAATTCAGAAAACAATTTGGGAAGATTCATATCGTCAAATTGACTTCCCAACTACAAATACAGGAGACTTTGCTTATACTTTAGCTGGTTCTGATGAGCCTAAGTTTGGTCACGCACCTCTCATTATGAGCATGAACGGAGGAAAAGAGCGCTTAGACAAACTGTATGAAACTCAACGGAAGATGTGGACTAAACTTTACCCAGAAGAGGGTGCAAGTTCAGCTTATGTAACAAGGTTGAAGAATGAACAAGCAAGTAAAACGCTAGGGAAACTCGGTATCTCAGTTTCGGACGCAGATTTTGCTGAGGAAGACTCCTTGCGTTTCCCTAAATCAGATAGCGTACGTGATTACTATGTCCGAGACATTTAAAGAAGCACAGCAGAAAGATAGAGGTTGTAACATAGATGGAAATTACATATCCAATTAGTAGTTCTAGGTTTCTGCTTGCAATGCAAGTGTATGCTAGAAAAATGGCTGCTTATGAAACGTATGAAGAGGTTAAAAAGAGGGAGTTTGAGCGAATTTCACTCTTTCGACCTTTACCTACGGTTTCAAAAGAAAGCATAAAGACAGAGGTTGTAGAGGAGAGTCCTCGGTATCTTCTCGACACCGAAAGTTCTGAGGATGAGACGGTTGAGTTGGATTCTTTGTTTGATGGGTTTGAAGACCTCATAAATACAGATTGGTTGACTTCTATGAAGAGCAAAGAGGAAGTTGAACAGAGAGATGAGGAAGAGGAACAAGATCCACTGAACGGAGTGTCCTTTGCTAGTTTAGGTTTAAGTTCGAACTCAGATGAGGAAGAGCAAGAATTAGAGTTAAGAGAGTTTGAAGTTGACCCTTCAGATGATTTCTCTGACCCATTCTCAGACACTCCACAATCGTCTGTAACGGAGTTTGAATTGGAGGTCGGTAAAACTACACCTTCGCAAGAAAACTCAAATCTGAGTCAATCTGAGACTTCTGAGAGTGCTTTTGAGAACGAACCAACTAGAGTGGAGTTCAAAGAAGAGATTTTCCGTTCGGACTATGTAGGTAAGAGAGAACCTTGGACTTATGTAGCGAAAGAAAGAGAGGTTGTAAAACAATCTCAACCAAGGGTATCCCAATCAGAGGTTGTACCTCGTACCGTTCAAGAACTAAAACCAGCTCCAAAACCTAAAACAGTTTCTATTCCCCAAGCACAATCGGTTGTTAAACCTAAACCTATTGTGCAGAAACTTCAATCACAAATGCAACCTCAGACTCAAGGTCAAGTAAATGCTAAAACTACTCGTTTAGTCAATGAAGACTTTGTTTCTTATTGTCGTAGGAATTTGAGGGTTTCAGAAAAGACTGCGTTAGGTTACTTTTCTCCTAGTGAGATAGAGTCCGCAGTAAGACAAGGTAAGGTTTTACGCAAAGGTGGGCTTTTAATCTTTGCTCATTCTTGATTTAGAAAGGTTTCCAAATTGTGAAATTAGTTGAAAACATTCGCTTTGTAAAAGTCAATGCAGAGGGTATCCCCAATGGCATTTGTGGAATTTGTTCTGCTTTGGTAGGTGGTTGGCTTGTAGTTCACGGTATTAAAGTGAAGCGACAAGGTTCACAGTATAAGGTTTTGTTCCCAGAGCGTAAATTATATGCAGAGGTTTATAAACCTGTAGTAACTGCTTTAAATCCAGAGTTTAAGAAAGAAGTAGACGCACTTATTTTAAGTGAGTTTTACAAAGCGTTAGAAAACAAGTAAAAGTTGAGGGAAATCCCTTGACTTTTTTCTTTGAGTTTGCTAAAATTAGATATAAAAATATAAAGAAAGGCGAAAATTTGTGGCAGTAACTGAAGTCTCATTTTACAATGGTGGTTTTATAGATAAATCAGCTCCTATACAACGATACAAGTTGTTAGATAGCATTATTCAAAAAGCTAACGAGGATAAAGACCAAGTAGGTTTTCCGGAGTTAGCTGATAGTTTATTAGACTTAACACCTGAGCAAGTAGAACAAGTCATTGCTACAAAATCGTCTTTAAAAGAAGGTGTAGCAAAAGGCTCTCTACGGTGGTATCAAACCTATGGAGTCCATTTTATTTTAGCTGCTCGCTCTGCTCTTATTATGGATAGTGTAGGGTTGGGTAAAACGGCTACGGTAGCTTCGGTTATTAACCATGTAGGAGCTTTGAAGCAAAGAACAAAAGGAAGACCTTTGCGTTATTTGTTTTTAACAGAGGTTGGTTTGGTTGCACAAGCTCGAAAAGAGCTAATTCGCTTCACAGGAGACTATGTAGCAACCACTACAGGAGACTCCAACCAAGTAAGTAGCTTTATCAAGGAGCAAAAAGAGTTAGACTCTCCTAGTGGAGTTGTCGCTTCTTACTCAGCGGTATCCTCAAGTCACGATTTCATGTTGTGGCTTGCAAACACTGTGAAATTGCATGGTAAATTTGATTATTTCTTTATTGATGAAGGTTCGGTGTTAGGTTCTACAAAGTCTGATATTTATAAGGCTTGTAAAACAGTCCGAACTAAGTTCGCAAACCATGTAGTTGTGATGAACGCTACCCCTTTTGAGAAGTCGATTGAGGGGATGTATAATCAGCTTAATTTCCTTTTTCCGGACTCTATGCCTTTAAAAACCAAGTTTGAAGAGTTGTTTGTGAAGAAATCATTCCAAACACACCAAATTTTGGGTTATAAAGACCCAGAGTTGTTTAAAGTGTGTACTCGTTTTATGGCTTTTGGAACGGCTCGTCAAGAGCTTGGGGTATCCGTCAAAAATTCTACGTGTGAGTTGGTCTTATATAAACCCTCACAATATCAAAACAAGTTATTCAGTAAAACTAGACATAAGCGTTATGTTTGGGACGAACCGTCTTGGTTCGATCCGGATTTGGAAGTAACTCCAGAAGTTTTACCGAAACTGCAAGTGATTGAAGATTTGTTTAAATACCGAATCGGTCAAGACAAAGCCTTGATTTATGTTCATTCGGTTGAAGCTCAGAACACTTTGGTTCACTTTTTGGAGGGGTTAGGAATAAAGGCTCTCACCATAAATGGAGAGGATAATACTCCTAAGAAGAAAGATGCAAAATTAGACAAATTTCATAAAGAAGGTTACAGAGTTATTGTAACTAATTTGAAGAAAGGTTTGAATTTAGGTTTCATGAACCATTTGATCTTCTATTCTTTCACAGGTAACTCTGGAATAACAAACCAAATTGAAGGTCGTATTGTTCGTAGTCAAGATATTCATGATAAGCACTTGTATTTAGTTTTAGCTAGAAGAGAAGAGTATAAAGTCTTAGAAGAAGCTTGTGTGAGTACGAAAGATAGACTAGCTCACACCAAACCTGAGGTCAGTTTGCTGAATAACTTCTTTTTAAACCCGGACTTGGTGAACACAGTAGTAGAAGTTACCAAGCAAGAGATTTCAGAAGGTGCAAGCTCGTCCATTGTAGCGGTATCCTACTCAAACCAAGATATGAGCGGAGTTGTGTCTTATCCTAAATGGTCGGATGATTTAGAACAAACAAAGGAAGGTTTAACTTTAAGTTAACAAGAGGTAGTAATATGAAAAGATTTCAACCAGTAAATTACAACGAAGACAAAGATTCACTCTTTGTTTATGTAGCGCCAAGACCACAAGAAACAGAAGACCAAATGGTTCTTTATACCTCAGTGAACAACAATTACAAGTACGCTTGCTTTTGGTCTAACAACTGGAGAAAGGTTCACGGGTATCCACTTTTGCGCAAAAGCGCTAAACGGTTTGGTTTCTATGTCAAACCGGAACTGCAGTCTGTTGAAAGAACTAAGAATATTCGTTCAGCAGTAGCAGAAGTAGATGAGATTTTAAATGAAATAGGTTACTTTAAATGAGATTAGGTGACTTTTTAACTTTATCAGATTTAGGTTTAGACGGTGAGTCTAAGGTTGAATTTTACGATATGAAACAATTTAAAGAAGACATTCTAGCAAATAAGTTCTCAAACTTGTACATGATAGGTAGCGAAGTTGAGAATAAGACTCACGCGCCTTATGGATTGTTGGTTGGTGATTCTAGCTTGATTGTTTTCTTTGAATAAACAGAAGGAAAAGAAGAAGTTTATAAGGAGAGGGTGTAAATTGAAGTCTTACTTGTATTTGTCAGATATTCATGCAAATTATGAAGTTCTAAAACAGTTAGAAAGTTTACCAGAGTTCACAGATAAGAATTGTGAAATTCGCTTTGGTGGAGACTACATTGATGGTATTGACCTAAAACCAAATGCTACCTTAGATACCCTTCATTTTGTGAAGGGTTTGTGTGAGAGTGGGAAGGCAAAAGCGATTGTGGGCAACCACGATATTTTCTTGTTAGATAGTGCTTTTCGCCCCTTCACTACAAACTGGTGGTATATGAACGGTAGAGAGGAAACCCTCGCCAATTTGGGTATCCCCTTTGCCTCAGAAAGCGATTTGAGAGAACAGTTGTTGTTTCATTTATATGATGAACTAGTGTGGTTGCGTTCTCTTCCGTATTATTTAGAGGACGGTAAGAATATTCTAGTTCACGCAGGGTTTGAGTTAGACTTACCTTTAGATAAGCAAGATACAGAGGGGATGGTCTGGACTCGCGAATTTTATATCGACTCGTTAAATCACTTAACTGATGTGGACTTACACCCAGACTTTAAAGGGAAAACTATTATTTCAGGACATACCCCAACTTGCACAATGGAAGGATATGAACATCCAATAAGTCCTTGTCAGATTTTAAAGGACAGTTTAGAACTAGATAGTGAGCCTTTAGTTACTAGATATTTCATTGACGGAGGTTCTAAGTCTGGTTCTGAGTTCTCTCGTATTAACTTGTTGAAGTTAGATGAAAACGGAAATGAAATTTGGCAAGGGTATCTCGATGACCAAGGTTTCCATTTGTACTCTGAGAACCATAATTGAAAGTTTTAGTAGAACACAGAAAGGGGTAAAAAGATGAACACACAAGTGCCTTTATTGGGTTTTGACCTTCAAGGAAATTGGCTCGGAATGGATTCCGTAACCTTGAGAGACTTCGCAGACTCTTTTATTGATGTAGATAACTTTGTAAGCGAAGAAGCTATTGTTTCAGCTATTTCTGTAATGACTCTAACTCTTATTTGGGTGGGGTATCCCCAAAATTGGGTCTATTCAGATTTTAAAGTAGTCTTTGAAGGTTTACTAAGACGATACAACCAAGATTTGTAAAAGCAGAAAGCAGAAAGCAGTTTAAATGATGATTAAAACACCAATGATTTTATCCGACTTAGAAAAGTTGGTAACTGATTACACAAGTAAAGACCATAGTTCCCAAGGTTTCAATTTCAAGTCTAGTGAGTTTGACTATGAGTGGGAAGTAAGTAAACTTAATTGGTACTTCTACTTTGATAGAGAAGATGCAAGCCTTTTTGCAGCAGACTTTCAAACTGTTCGAGACTATGCTTATTTCCGAATTGAGTTCCCACTCTATCTTTACCACGGAAGTGAATTTTGTTCAGAAGACTCAGAAGTGTTCAAAGATGTGGACTTGGAGTTCTCTTTCCGCAATGGTTGGTTAAAGATAACTACGATTATAACTGAGGAAACAGACTTACATCATGTGTTTGATGTTCTATTCTCGGTTTTAAAGGACTATAATTAAATGGAGCTTATGAAATGAAACTATGTAAATCAACCGAGTGTTCAGACGGTTTAGTTTTTGACATTGCGGTAAATAAATTAGTTCCTTGCCCTTTGTGTGAGGAATTGAGAACGAAGCATGTAGTAGAAGGAGTGCAAGCTCAAGAAGGAACCACTCAAGGTTTATCTGAGAAGTTAGGTCTTCGTAGGGTATTCTCTCGCTTGTTCGTAGATTTACGACAAGTGTTAGGGGATTTAACTGCTGAGAGTTTGGATACAGAGCAGTTCAACTCCATTGAAGATTCTATTGGAGCTTTAGTTGGTTCTTTGTCTGTAGGAAAAAAACCAAAAACTTCTGTATTGTTTTATCTAGGGGTTCGAGCAGATATTGAAATGTTAGCTTTTTGGTTGCTAGGTTCTGCTTACAAAGCAGGATTGAGCGTTCACCCTTTCATTACACCTTTCCGACTGCAGGGTATCAAACAGAAGCGCGAAGACTACGAAACTCTCATGTTGAGTGATGTTGTAGTAGTTGCTTATAGTCCTTCTATGAGAGAAGATGGTTATTTGGTCGAGGACTTTGTAAGACAACGTGCCTTTGAAGGGAAGTCTACTTATGTGATTTTAACGGACGGCTCTCAGATTAACAATGTCTTACAAAGATTAGGTTCTGAGGATAGTTACTCTCCTCGCCAATATTTATATATCGGCATCCCTCGTCAGAATAGCACCGATGAAGAGCGAGTAGCAAGAACAAATCGAGTAATTCGCAACTCCAATAAGGTGCTAAGGTTGAATATGTCTGAGGTTGAATTAGAAGATGTAGTTCCTCAGAAAACAAAGGGAAGAGCGAAAGATACACAGTCAAAAAGACATGTAGCAACATTAAGTTCTGCAGAAGCAGATTTATATCATTTGTAATTTGTAGGTAGGTAAGGAAATTGAAATTAACTAGAAGTAATCAAGCAGAAGTCCAAACAGAGAGGGGATTTGTAACTACTTTGTTAGCAAAAATAGAGTTTGACTCAACAGATCTTACAGAGCGGTTGGTTGAACACCCTAATTTGTATGGTACGGAAGAATTTGTAAAAATGGTAGTAACTACAGATATTTCAGAGGGTTCTATAGGTTCAACGCTTACAATTATTCGTAAGGAGAAAGACTCAGAGGGTAATGAGCGTGCGCAACATTACACTTACCCAGTATTTGTAGATGATTCAGGTGCTATTCATGTCAACCAAGAGTTGTGCTTGGAAGACACGGCTTTAGCTCTTTTTGTACCTTTCATGTCTGAGTGGTTGATGGAGTTGGTAGAATTGGCTAAAGAGAACTTGGCGAAGTCTTTGTCTGAAAGCACTTCTTTATCTAAGTCAGAGTCTGTTTCAAACTCCCTCTCGGTATCCCACTCAGAGAGTCTTTCTCAATCGGTAAGTGAGTCTTTATCTTTAGTGGATATTCAGTCTACCTCATTCTCTACAATGACTTCAAACTCTTTGGTAGATTATAGTAATCAGTTAAATCAGTCATTATCAACTCACCAAGCAAGTGTTTCGACTTCTGTTTCAGAGTCTTTGTCTGCTTTAGAAAGTGAAGCTTACCACAGCACCTCGGTATCTCTAAGTGAACTTGCTTCTTTGGAGACTAGTTTACACCAAGATAGTCTAAGTGCAGTCAGTAGTTTAGTAGATTCTCAATACCAAAGTATTGAAAGTCTCGCTTTGAAATTAGAACCTATTCGCTTGTCTTATGAGTTAGGAGAATTAGACACAGGAGACCTTGTAGAAGGGTTAGGTCAAGACGTTGACCTTGAAGATTTGCAAGATGAAATTACAGATGTTATAGAGTCAGGGGGTACTAGCTTAGATTATTCAAGTGAAGCAACTGAGATATTAACTGAGATTACATTTGAGCGGTCGCAAGATTGGTCGAATGAAATTGAACTTACCTCAACCTCATCGGTATCTCAGCAAAATCGGAAAAAACCTAAAAAACGAGGGTTATTCAAACGTTTATTTTCTCACAAAGATAGACAATACGAAGAATTAGTAAAGTCAGTCGTTCAAGACCAACTAACAGCTGCTCAAAAGAAAGCAGAGAGTAATTCTGTTGAGGAAATTCACTTAGCGAACGGTTCGATTAAGGTTAAGCTACCTAATAAATAAGCAGATAGAATATAAATAAGCAGATAGAATAAAGATAAACGCAAGTTGTTATGAAAATTTTTCAACTTGCTCTCTTATTGTTATTGATTTCTAGTATGTTTTGTGGTATAATAAAGAAAATATTGATTTTTAGGAGTTAGAAGAAAATGAAAATTACACTTACAAAAGAAACTGTAAATACATACGCTCCCTATGTGCGTATTTCCACAACTAAATCTAATCCGAACACAGGTGCAGTCCGAGTAAGTAACTCAGGCGCTCGTTGGGGTCTCTCAGGTACGGACTTTGCTCAGTTACTTAAAGCTTCAATCTTTATGATGGCTTACTCCTTGGAGACAGTTGAGTCTATTCGTCAAGAATATGATTTGCGTAAAGATGTAGAGTTCGAAGTTCAAGGTATTTCTCCGATTGAAATGATTCAACTTTCTGAGTCTGCGGTCAACCGTGAGGTGCCTAAAGGTGGTCGTCCAAAACCTAAGTTTGCAAACCTTGAGGGTGATTTGATTATGTATGGTACTCAACCTCGTAAAATCGGTAAATTGTCTCCAGCAGGAAAATCGATTAAAACAAATGAAGGAAATCTCGTAGGGGTATCCTCAGAAGAGCCAACGGCTTCGAAAGGTTCAAAGAAAGAGACGTTGAACGGTTCTAAGAAAGCAAACAAAGAAGTTGAGAAGAAAGCAGAGGTATTAGACGATTCGTCTGTTCGATTTCACAACGCAGGAGAGACTGTTCTACCAGTCAATTTGGAAAAAGAACTAGAAGACCTTAGAGCTGAGTATAAAAAGCTTGAAGACTCTTACAATGATGAAGTAGCTAAAGGTAAAGGTGCAGATAAAGAGATTAAATCTCTCAAGAGAAAACTCAAAGGTAAAGAGAAATCTTTAGACCAAGCAGAAGAGCGTATCAAAACTTTTGAAGAAAAGGAAAAAGGATTTGAACTAGCGAAAACCGAGTGGGCTTCTGAGAAGAAGACTATGGAAGATGCGAAAGAGCGTGAAGTTTTGGATTTGAAAAACGCTCAAGATGCCTTATCAGAACAACTTCAAGAAGTTCGTAAGGCTTTTAATAAGTTAAAAGCTAAAAAAGAGAAAACAACCATTCTTGGTGCTTTATCTGATTTGAAAGATGCAGTAATTGATGGTTTGAAAAAGCTTTTTAGTCAGAAATAAGGTAGAATAGAATGGTTTCAGTTGTAGAGCTAGTGTTGGCTAATGGTCAGAAAGTAGACTTACAAGCAGGAGACCAGATTACGATTGGGGAAGTCGGAGAGGACTATAAAGGTCGTTGGTGTTGCCTATCGAAGACCTCAAATAGCTCCGATATTCGTAGATTTCTAATTGGCGCACCAGATGAAGCGTTAGTTAGCGTAGGTCGTAATAGGGTATCGTTCAGGCGATCAGATATTTTCTCGATTAAAGATGTCAACTCTAAACTTGATGAAAAATAAACTAAGATAAGATAGGTTGATACGGTGGGTTAAAATGGTACATCCTTACTATACAGAGAAAATACTTCCCTTTTTGGAGAACAATAAAGTTGTAAATATGTTGGTCAAAACTCCTTTTATTGGTACAGGTTTTGAGCTAAAAGAATTAGCAAAAACTTTGAGAGCAGACGAAGAACTTCGCTATATAACTGCTTGTAAAAGCGGTCAAGCACGAGTTTTGGTTTGTGTGACCAATTTGCGTTTGCATATTTTGGATAAAGGGTTGGTTTTGAATAAATATCAGCTAACTGTGAATTTACCTCAAATTGCAAGTGTACAAAGAGGTAGAGGTATCTTCTTTGGTTCGGTGGTTATTTCTGTTATGGGATTTGACGATAACATTTATCTCACTGACTTTTGGGGTAAAGATACTGAAAACTTTCAACGAATTTTGCAAGATGCCATAACTGATTATGGTTTGGGTCGTAGTTCCTTGACTCAACCAAACTATTATCAACCACAACAACCTTATTACCCACAAGAACCTTATTATCAACAACAAACAGAAAGAAGATTGCAACACCCTATGTACGAATCGAATAACCCAGCTTATAACTACTTGACAGGAGAACCTTTCACAGAAGCGGAGCTTTTGGAAATGGGTCTTGACCGTTTTGGTCAACCTTTGGAAAAGAAACAAGAACCAACTCAACCTCAAGTTCAACCTAGTCGCACAGTTTCAAGACCACAACAACCAACTCAACCAAGGGTATCCCAAAATCAAAGACCATCTTTGCAACCTCGTGTGCCAAGACCTCCTAAAGATGTGTCCAACATGACGACACAAGAGAAGTTTGATGCACTTGAGCGTGGTGGGTGGTTTTAAGTAAAAACAGATGTAAATGGAATAATATTAGAGAGGAGATTTGCTTTTAGTGTTTGAAGATAAAGAGCTTTGGGAACTGATGTCTGAAGCAGAAGGAACGGAGTCGGCTTATGTGTCAGATATTACACCTTCTGAGATTTCAGATAAAAGCCCAGAGGTTCAACTTGAGTATTATGAAAACCAAGTGATGGGGTATCTTCTTAGAGACTTCGACTCTCTAAGGGGTCAGATGGGGCGCTTGCAAAACGACTATTTCCGTAATGAAAACTATGTGCTTTATTCTATGTTGAAGAAAGTACAGATGGAAAGAGGTTTATTGCTTGATTTAGACTACTTGAAAGTTTACTTGCAAGCAAACGCTTCTGAGATTGCACAAGATACTGACCGTATTCAATTTGAAGCTTATGTAAGTGAAGGTTCAACTGCGATTGAAGGTTTGTTGGTTTCGGTAGTAGAGGTTTATCAAAAATACCGTAATCCATCATTCTTGAAAGAGCCAACCTTCGAAGATGCCTTAACTCGCTTTAAATTGGTTTATGCAAAATTAGCTTTTAATGACTCGTTGCAACAAGCTTCGATTGCCTTAACAAATCCAATTCGGTCTCAGCGTAAATCCTTCTTCGGTATCGAAGGTGCGCTTGACTTCTTATCACAAAAAGTCAATAGTATTAAGGCTTCGTTAGGTAAAGAGAACTCTTATCAACTTGTCTGTGCTTCCGATATTGACTTTGAGGAAGAAGAGTCTAATAAACCTACTTTACTTTCCAACTTGCAACATTTGCCAACTTTGAGTGCTACGATTGGGGGTATTTATACTAATACCTTTGCGGTCTTTGCAGCACCAGAGAAGGGGATGAAATCGAAATTCGCAGTTCGCTTGTCTCATGAAATTCTCCTAAACGGCTTTGGTATTTGCTTTTGGGGGAAGGAAGGTGGTTCAGGTAAGGTAATGGCTGAGTTGCGTGCAACTCACTTTGATTATTACTACAATGTACAAAGAGGTCAAAACTACGAAAAGATTGCAGGTATCGACATTCAACGTGGTACTTTAGATAGCTCAGTTGCAGAGTTAGAAAAAATTTCTCGTATGGACTTGGTAAGTAACCCAAATTATGGTAAAATATATTTACCAGATTATCCGTTTGAATTGGAATCGGTTGAAACCGTCCTCCGAGTTGCAGCAGAGGAAAAAGAGTGTAAGTTTGTTGTTATTGACTACGCACAAGCGATGGATAGTAGTCAGTACCCTGATAAGAAAACCATGTTAGAGAAGTTGTCTATTCGCTTGGAGACTTTGAAAGGTTTATTAGACATTTGTGTTTGGTTGCCTTCACAGTTGGCTACTGATGTTATTCAAGACTTAGGTAAGGGTATCCACCGTGAGTTGCGAAATGTTACCGCTGACTCAAAAGAGTTAACAAAATCGGCAGACTTAAACTTGATGTTGTACACAAATGACGCTATGTCTGCAAAAAACATAGCTAAAATGTACTTACTTCCCTCACGTTTAGCAGGAGAGATGGCTCCGCTTTCGGTCTTTACGGATAAGGTTGCAAATAACGTTATAGAAATGAAAGACCAAGTGATAGAAATGCGAAACGGTGAAGCTGTCGTCTTGGATGTTGGTGACATTAATGTCTAAATTTGAAATTTGTGTGAGCGTAGGAGACTTAGCGCAGTTCTTTAGGGTATCCGAAGACTACGTTCGCTCTCAAGCTCAGTTTGAAGTCATAAAAGTGAAGGGTGGTTTAGAGGTTATTTCTAAGGACACTTACCCTCGTTTGAGTAAGGTGTTGTATTTACAAGCACCTTCTTTGTGTGTTTATACTTTAGAAAAAGTAGTTGAGCAGTTAAAAGAGGTTTATGATAAGAAAGAGTTTATTGATAAGTTCTTAGAGTCTGAACCTCGTGCGATTGTGAGAGATTTGTTTACTAATACTCCTTATTATTGGTCAGATAATTTAACAGATGAATACTTTCAGTTTGTTCAAGATTTGCAAAGTCAGTTAGAATATTCTATTGAGAGGGTCGCAAGTAAATTAGAGTTGAGTCCTAGTCAACTTTACTCTTTGGTTCGGTATTTAGAATTGCGTTTAACAAACATAGTAGGTGCTAAGTCTAAGAAAAAGGTATATATTTTACCAAGTGTGACTTACGCTACTGTTTGTGCCTTTTTAACGCAACATACCTTGGTAAATTTAACACTCACTGAGCGTAGCGATCTCTTTGCAATGGGTATCCAACCTTTGTCGGTCAAAGGTGTCGGTACATTTGTAGAAACTTCGGTATTAAACTACTTGCGAGGATCAAAATCAAGTGATAGTTTTGAGCTAAATGGGTCTTATTATATTTCCTACAACTCATTCTTATTTAAGTTTAGTTTGAAACCAAATGAGGTTTCAAGTGCCTTTAAGTCTGTTTTGGTAGGTAAAGAGACAGGTACGGAAGACTTTGTACCTTATGACTTTGTTCGACACTTAGATAAAGTTATGAAATTAGGTTTTGTTTCTGATGTTCGTTTAGGTGCTTTGATTTGTCTTGGTTTATTGGAGAAACAAGATTTAGAAGGGGTTCTTTCGGTATCTAAGTTTCGCCAACTTTACAATAGAATACTTGCTTTAAAAGTATTTCCTCTGAATAAAGCAAGTTACAAGCATGTAGCAGAAGGTTCAAAATCTGAAGTATTCCAAAAGCTACAGTTACCTTTCTATTCCAAGGACTTGTTGGTTTCTGTCTTGAAAGACACATTGCGAGGACTTCCTTTAGGTGTAACTTACCGAGGTTACTTCAATGTTTACCGTATGGTAGAGTTCTTGAAAGTAGCGAATAATACTTATGAATTACCTGTATTCATCAACAATACAGATGGAGTTCCAAGTGTAGCGATGAACAAGACGAGTTGGAACTCACTGATTTCGGTATCTTCGAATATCTTGTTGGCTCCAAGTGACGGAGTTTCAGAAGACTTATTGAGTGCTTATAACACATGGGAAATTTTAGAATTCGAAAAAGTAAGAGAAGGGGTTGAGAAGATTTTAAATGGTTAGTAAACAGTTTACAAAAGAGATATTAGACCAATTTGTAGAAGATTTTTACGACCTCTTTATGGAGGGTGTCTTAGAGTTTACCAACAAGTACACTATTCTGTACAAAGAGGAGCTAGACGGTAGCGAAGCTCGCTCGGTTATTGATTTGGGTCTAGCGTATGACTGGCTTTGGGTTGCTGACATTGAAGGAACTCCTTTGGTTTACATTGAGGTTGTAGATTTGGTAGTGCAAGAACACTTGCTACAACACTATACAAAGCAGTTGGGGTATCAGGATGCGCAAGCTCTCGTCACAATTAAAGAGTTGAAAGACTTATACTTGGCAGAGGTAGTTCGCTTCTTGAACTACTTACCAAGTTTAATTGGGGAGCTAAACGACTTAAAACCGTTCGCAGTTGCAAGTCTTGTAGATGAACAACATTTGCGCTTAGATAAACGGTTAGTTCCCACTTTCCACTTGTCTTTAACTGAGCTATTTAAATTGTTAGAGAGCGTTCAACTCCGACCTTATGGGTTTTGGGACGGACAAGAACACCACAAATTCAAAGAACCTAAAGGCTACTTCGACACACCACTAAAGGGCATCAGAGTTGATGAGCTTGTCTCAGCAATCTTTATTCGAGGTGTTTATCCGAAAAGAAAGTCGGTGCATGACTGATGCAGTACGATTTTTCAAAATTGAACCAACCTTATTTGTTGGATATTTTAGACTCGTATGTAGGTTCTCACGAGATTACTTATTTAGAGGGTTCGGAGTCTACTATGCTTTATGTTGGTGAGTCTATGTTATTTATAGTTGCAGGCGGATTCATACAGTATGTAAGTGGTGCGCCTAGTTATTTATCTAAACGGAATATTGATTTAATTGTGGATAAGTTGCAGTCAGCTCTTACATTACATTGTACGATTGTAGGTGATGTTGAATGATTGGTACTTCAAGAGTAAAACGAAGAACAGTTAAGGCTTCTTATCGTCAGTTGGAAGAACAGTTGCTTTACCATAAAAATTTTATTGGACACTTTGATGTAACGATTTCAAACTACTGGGACGTTGTGGTTTGTAGACACCAACCTCGTTATTCTGAGTATAGGTTTAGTGGTGGTAACAGCCGTGTAGTTTGCCCTTTCCATGAGGATTTAAAACCTTCTCTCGGTATCGTCAAAGACGGTGAAACCGGCATTGAGATTTTCAACTGCTTTGGTTGTGGTGTGAAGGGTACAATTATTGGTTTTCATAAGTTGTTTGCAGAGCAATACTTAGGTGAACGATACCCAAATGGTTTTGGTTACTTACAGAGTTTAGCTAAACTTTATGGTATTGAGTTAACTGATACGATTGTAGAGGTTCAAGAAGAGAAATCTAAGTTCGACTTTTCAAAAGCTCCTCCTTACACAGTTTCTATTCATAGAGAAAATGTGGAGACTTTAAAAGAGAAATTTAACCAAGGTTCGTTATCTTTAGACGGTTTAAAAGCTCAGTTGACCTTGATAACCAATAAGGTTCTTGAAGTTAAGTCAGCTAAGAAGAGTACAGAAGAAGGAGGAACAACTTAATGTTTACATTTGATATGGCAGAGTTTGGTGGTTCTCCTTGTTTTACTTACTTAGACTACTTCAAAGAGGGGTCTGAACGCTTTGATTTAGATAGTATTTTGGCTTTAGACTTATCTAAATCCTCCACGGGTATCGCCTACTGGGACGGTCAAACTTTAGAGACTTTTAATCTAAAAAGTAGCATAAAAGACTTAGATAGTCCTTATTCTGTAGGTCTTCGGATGCAAGAGTTGAAAGACTTTATCTTAGTAAAGGTTTTAAAGGGTCAAACAGAGTTAGACATGTTGTGTGTGGAAGAAGCCTTGTTAGGAAACAATGCGAAAACCTCTTCTGTAGCTTACGCTTTAAACTTCACACTTGATTATTTATTAGCGGAGGGTGTGTTGAAAGCCAAACGGTTCTTTAGGGTATCCAATAAGACTTGGAAAGCTACCTTGCGCTCAGAAACAGGTGTCGCACCTTTAAAGAAAGCAGTTTGGTCTAAAGACAATGCAGAAAAAGAAGAGATTCTATTATGCTTGCAAGAATTAGCACATCCTTGGGCGAACAAGTGGAGAGACTATGACTCCTTTGAAGTTTATCTAAAAAGTGGTTACCAAGACCAATTAGATGCAGTAGGTTTAGCAATTCATTGTGTGAAGACTTATGGTTTAGATGAAAAACCTCAAGTGTTAAGTCGGAAGACTTCAGTTAAGGTTTACAAAGACCGAGAAAGAGCTGAGAAATTTGTAAAATACCCACTCGAAAGAGTCAGCGGTATCCCCAAAAATCAAATTCACACATGGGTGGATACTTGCGGTAAAGATGAGGTTGAATCTAAGTCTTATTTGTTAGAAACGGACTCGCTTGGTCGCTTCGGTGTGAAAGCTGAGGTGTTCGAAGAGTCTGACCTTTATTACATTGTGGTGAATGTAACTTTAGTAACCGTTTAGATTTAATTCGCAGTTTAGTACATTAGATTACATTAGCGTTTCGCTAGAAAGTAGGTCTACATGGCTTTAGGTTCTAAGACAGAATTAGTAAGACAAGCCTTTCTCTATTTGTTTGGAGAAGGTTATGAGACTAAATTAACAAAGTTTCCAGAGGATGAGGTGTTTCCTCAGACAATAAAACACTTCGACCAACACGGTCTTCACTATTTACCGTCAGAGACTCAAGTAGTTCAAGTGTCCAATGGTCAAAGTGAAGCACAAGTAACAGTTTCATGTGCTATGTGCCACTTGTGTGGTTCTTTATATGGGAAAGTTGAAGATATTCACTATGTTCTTGAATATCAACCAACACAATCAGGTCAAGCTTTAATTAATGGTTTAGATTTGACTGCATTAGGAAATTAGAAAGTAGAGGTTTTCCTTCATGGAACAACATGTTTCAAGTATTAGAGGAGAAGTATTTCGACAGTTGATAGGGGTATCAGGAGGGTGGTTCGTTCGAATCATCTTTGTGATAGCTATGTATTGGCTTGCTTTTTTTGTATATGAGTCTTTGGTAGATGGTTCACTAAGTGAACGGTTGGCTTTATTTAAACAAGGCTTGTTTAATCAAAGTAAAGAGTTTAAACTAAAAACAATCTCAAACGCACCTTTCTTGTATTTCTTAGGTGCAATGATTTTAGTAACTGCAGGTTACACGTTAGGTTACAACATTTCAAGCAACTATATTAGTGGTGAGATTACCTTAATTACGACAGTTGCTCGTATTACCAACTTTTACGCATTAACTGTTACAGTTATTGAAATGGTGTTAATGGTTTGTGTAGCTTTAATTTTCTTATCTGCTGCAAGTTCGATTCGTAAGAACGGTCGAGAAGTTTATCAAACAAGTAAATTGAGCAAATTAAACCTTAGTCTCTTGAAGTTAATTCGACTTCTCGGTATCATGGTTGTTATAACGCTCGGCATTGCTTCTATGATATTTTGTTATTTGGTGATTAAATAGTAACTGGCACGGTTACTATTTTCTTTTTTCTAAGTTTGTTTTACTTATTGCAAATTGATGGGAAAAATGATAAACTAACAAAAAGTAAATGAATGCGAGGTTAATTTTCTTTGCAGACAAAAATAGAAGTTTCCCCATTTTTAGGGGTTGTACCAAGCGTAGTTGAAATTGGTACACGATTAAAAGAGTTATTAAGTAAGAGAGAAGAGCTTGTAAACAAGTTAGATAAAGAATTAGCCACAGGAACTTACAGCCAACATAGTGTGGTATCTTATTATCTGCTCGAAAAAGAGTTACAATCTTTGAGAGAGCAGTTATTGTTGAGAGCAGAAGATACACCTTTAGGTCGAGACTATTTACAGTACCAAGATGTATTAAAGGCTCGCTTACCTAAAGGTGACACCTATTTGGTTGAGGAGAGTCAAAAAATGGCTCAACTTCCGTATCTAACAAAAGCAGAGCCTTTCTATGATGATTATGTAAAGTTGCTAGAATTAGCAGCTAACGATAATGTAGAATTGTATGTTGAAGTTTTTCTAAGTAGTAATAAGGTTTCTTTGGTTTATGAGCATGGTCTCTTTCAACGTGCTATTTCGTTAGAAGAAGGTAGAGAAGGTGTTGATTGTACACGGTTAGTTTTGCCTTATTTAGAGCGTAGAGGTTTGACAACTTTAGTTAGTTTAGCTCAAATTCCAAAAAGTGCAGTTTGCGGATATTTGTACACTTCTATTGTGGAGGATGAGATAACTCCAAGTATGAGTTATACTAAATTGGACTTGACTCCACAGTTAATCTCAACTATTCGCTTCTACGCTTCTGATTACATTGAATTTGGCATGAACTTTGCAAAACGTGATGATGAGTGTAAATTTGTACAAGATTTAGGTTTTGATACTTTACCGTACATTCGTTACAATTTGGAGTCAGGTCAAACAATTAGCTCTATTATTGAAGATTGGGTATCCTTACTAGAAGATTTAGCTGATGTGAGTGCCTTATCAACTAATTTGAGAGTAAGTATTGCAAGTCATCATAGTCATCGCTTTAAAGAGTTCGGTTTTGATAGTGTTGTGATTAATCCAATTTTGTGGTCTGTAAACCCTCAGAAAGCGAAACTGCAGTACATTCATTGGAAACAGACTTTAGAAGGTTTAAAACCGTTTGCAGTTGTGTCTTACTTAGATGTAACTTCGCAGTTTAAGGTAGATGGTCAATCTAGTTTCGGTTTCTATGATTTTGCAACTAATCAGTCACAGTTATTAGATAGAGTTTTGGACTTAGGTTCTTATGTTGAAAATACTGAGGATTTAGGTGTGGAAGTTGCAGGTCATAAGTTAGTAGAGTTGCCTTTAGAAAGTCCATTAGATATTTTAGTGTTAGGTTTGAAACCAGAGAGTCCAGTTTATTTTTGGTCGTCACCAGAGTTAAATATTGTGACAGTTTGTGATTCTTTAGGTAGAACAGTAGATCAGTTATTAAGAAAGTAGGTCATTTTGGAAAAAGATAATTTATGGGGTGACTTAGATGAGTTGGAGGTAGGTGTATCCTCACATTCTGAACAAGCTCCAATAGGTGAAGAAGTCGCAGTTTATTCTGAGGTCGGAGAAGAAGTTGTAGAATGGTCACCAGAGGTCTCAGAATCGCCTAGTTTCGATTTAGAAGAAGTAGGTGGGGAAAATATCGACTCAGAAGAAAAACTCGATACAGAGCAAACTGAACCTTCTGAGACTATTTCTGACCTAGATGAGTTAGAAGTAGATGTTCCAGTAGATATTGTAGGTGTGTCAGAGACTCCTTCAGCTCTCAGTCCATTTGAAGATATTGATAAGATTTTAAGTGGTTTGAAGTATGACCGTGAGTTGCGTATGGACTTACCGATTGAGTCTATTGTCATTACAGAGTTTGATAAAAAGGCTCGCTTTGCAACTAAAAACGGTTTAACTGCTTCGATTGAAGACTTTGGTAGAGTGTTAAATCCGATTGATGTCTTAGCTTTACCCTCAGTTGATGGTGAAGAGGTTGAAATGTATACCTTGATTTCAGGTCTCCGTCGAGTTTATGGTGCTTCACGAAATGGTTACAAGACGATACCAGCTTTTGTGTGGCACTTTGCTGATTATGAGAAGGCTCAACGTTTAGTTCCATTGCTAGGTTTGATTTTAAACAAGCAACAACAGCATAGTTACCAAGAGATTTGGAACGGACTTTCTACCTTGGAACACGAATATGGCTTGAAGTTCTCTCAAATTGAGCGTTTATACCCCTATTTGGAAAGTGGCGATATTCTGAAATTGAAAGAGGTCTGCAGTGAGTCAGACACTTACCCAGAGCCTATGACGGAACTGTTCTCAGGGAAGTATACCTTAGATAAAGCTTATAAAGAGTTGGTAAAACAACGAAAAGAACGTGATGTTCTCGAAGAGGAAGACAACAAGGGTATCCTCTCTTCGACTGAGCTTGGTAAAGAAGCAGTTGTATCAGATGAAGAAGGTGTGACGAGTGAGATTAATGGTTCTTCTGATGAAGGTGAAAGTTTGAGTGGTAACAAATTGAGTGCCCAAGAGGTAGATGAACTTCTTGAATTGGCAGATAACTCTATGGATAACTTGACTTTGGAAAGCGCCTTAGAACAAGCAGATGCAGTAGATAAGGGTATTGTTCAAGATCGTAAAGGTGATGGTGATGATGACTTAACTCCAGAGGTTAAGAACAAGATTAAGGCTCGTGATAAGATGGTTTGTCAATGTTGCTCTAAGGACAAGGTTGAGAATCAAGGTGCTTTCTTGTCTCAGTTGGTTGTTCACCACAAAGTACCAGTTCACGCAGGTGGAACAGATGATGAGAAGAACTTAATTACTTTGTGTATTGGTTGCCACCACTTATTGCACACTATGGAGAAAATGGGAACTCTGACGACCGATAAAGAGCATTTAGACACTATGGATGAAGAGTTCCGCAGACGGATTTTGAATGCTTGGTCTCTTGCTTATATTGCGATTAAGGCAGGAGAGAAGAAAGGTTACTCTCGTAAGGAGAGAGCTAAAAAAGCTCAAGAGAGTTTAGGTCATAAATTCCCCGGACAAGATATTAAGAATGACTTAGCGTTAAGAACTGCATTAGATGTGAGTTCGAAATAAAATTTAATTGTTAGGTAGGTATGCGGGATTTTCTCGCATACCTTTTCTGATATTTAGTAGATTAAATCGAAAGGTTTTTACTAGTCATGAAATTACATAAAAATTTACTGCGAGACCGTTTCGCAAATGGTGTTGGGGTATCCATCACTTACAATCCAACCAACGGTGAGCGCTTTATTAAGTCTTTGTTTAACGCTTTAAATAAGACAAATACCGACAGAGCCTTTGTAGTGGATGATGTCATGCAAAAGTTGGTTGCCTATTTTGACAAAACCAACTTGGACTTTTTTAGCACTGAAACAGGTGGAAACCAACCAGACCTAGAACTCCGTCAAATTGGTGTTGTGTATCGTCATTCTCCAAATGAAGTTCCTACTATGGAGTTAAACTCTGATGAGAAAGTTTGGAGTGAGGAAGAACGTGAGTCTTACATTGGTCAGATGAAGAGGTTCGCTATGAATGGGTATGCTGACTGTGAAAATGGCATTTTCTATACTTATGTCTACGGTTGGTTCAATAAAGAAAAAGAAGATTATGAGCATATTTTCTTTATTAGCAATGATGCTGAACCAAAGACTCGTTCTTCTCACTATAAAACGCTTGTCCAAAAACTTTCTATCACTCGTTCAACTGGTTTTAACCATTTCTTTAAGTATAGGTTTAGTATTTATTATGCACCACAACTGTCCTCAGTTTTGGACTTCTTAGATTTGATTACAAAAGAAGTTGTAGCTACAAAATTGAAGAGTTGGGTAGATTTTAACTCACAACAATTTATAGCAGGTTATGATGCTTCTAAGAACAAAGATAAATACACCACTCGGTACCCAAACTTACCACAAGACCGTCAAAGTAACGAGTTTAAAGAGGTTGTAAATCAGAACTCGCTGAACTTGATTTATAAAGCCTTTATGCGTAGTTTAGGTAACTACTTGTTAGGTTCATCGGCTAAAAATAAGACTATGTTGAAAGTCATGGCAGAGTATTTGTATGAGTTGTACTTGGACGACTTCAATATTACTCTTATGGAAGAGTATGATAGAGTTCAAAAATCGGACTACGCTAAGTCTTTTGAAACAAAGCGTAACATCCCAACTAAAATTCAAGCTGCTATGGACTCAACGAAGTTCTTAGAGTATGGTTTCGGTTTTGTAGAGTTCGATGAGCAATTTGACTTAGAAAAACTACCTGATATTGAAGAGCAGTGGGGGTTGATTCATAAAGCTTTACCACACTCAGAGAACAAACCGGAGTTGCGTTTCCGCAAGATTGAGCATCGAAAAGCTCATGGTGTGTATTTCCCAGCTTTTGATTGTATTACCATTAGTGTTCGTAACGTTAATTCTATGCTTCATGAATATGGACACCACATTGACTTTACTTATGACAAAGACCAAAACTTATCTATGTCTGATGAGTTCCGTCCAATTCTTAAAGGGTATCAACGTAATTTGTCGGACGGTGGAGTTTATAAAGGTTCTATGTTGAACTACTTCTTAACTCCAACAGAGGTTTTCGCACGTGCTTTTGAGATTTACTGTGTGACGGTACTACCTAGAGTGAGTTTTACAGAGAGTTTAGCTGATTATGATAACAAATTTGAGTATTTGTGGTTAATTAACAATATTGAAGAGGTATTGAATTACTTTGACACCAAGTTCCCTCACATAAGAGAAGAAGTAGCGAAAATACAACAAAATGAGAAGTCTCCTAATTTAACCAATTTAACGGAAGACACACAAGAAGAAGAACTTGCACCAAACCAAGTAAAAGCAGGTGGTTTTACTGTTACGATTGAAGAGACTGGTGGAAAATCTGAGCTTGAAGGAAAAGAACTCATTCCAGTAGGTCGAGATGTAAACGGTATTTTATCTCATGAGATTGTAGAAAAACCAAGTAAACAAGCAGAAGACTTATATAACGGTATCTCCATTTCGGATGAGATTTTGGAAGATGGTTGCTTAACTGAGTTTGCCTTTTTACTTGATCCAATTTCATTCTCTGATGGTACTAAGTTTGGTGGGGTTGTTTACTTAGTTAAAGATAGCAAAGGTGTTATTTATCATACTTTCCGAGTAGAAGAGCCTCATTTTTCACTAATTGAAACAACTATCAATCAACTTCATGATGAGTGTATCCTTGACGCTGAGAAGAGTTATATGACAGTAGGAGATTTACTTCATAATAAAATTAAGAAATACGGAATTTCTGTTCATTCACTAACCAAAGGTATCGCCTCTCTGCGCTTTGCAGATTTCAAAGATAAGGACTTTGGTTTAACTGAGGAATATCAAGTCCATCAAGTCAATCGTTTGTTTGGTGAGTTAGCTAAGTCTTATGCAAATTACCTTGAAAAATTAAGTCATAGAGCTGATGATAAAGAATTAAAAGCTTTATTCAAACAAAAAGCACATGAAGAAATTGCGAAAGACTTTGATATTTCAAGAGAGGTTTGGAATTTTGACTCTGTACTTTCAGAATACGATGAAGCGATTTTTGTGGAGCATTTACCTAACAACAAAGACTTAGTGAAGAAAAATGCTCGTCTTGTTACGAATTTATTTATTTACTTGTATCCAAACTTAGGGGGTTCACATGCTGACTATATGAGTGATGCTGTGTTTATAGCTTTGGTAAATAATGATCTATCGGTAAGTCTTTATCTGACGGATGAGTTAAAAGAGTTGGTAAAAGCTAAAATCAATGAGTCTGCTTTGAACCCACAAAGAGCTTTTGATGATTTGGCGAAGTATGGTTTAGATTTAACAATTGAGGTGTAAATATGAATAATCTAGTAAGAAGATTTGTAAATAAGTGTGGTGAACGTATTGATTTAGCTAAAACGATTTACACTACTGCACACCCTTTTGATAATGCAGATGTATCTTTTAATTTAACAACCTTTGTTCACGGTTATGAGCCTATTGAAGATAATTCTCCGTATGAGAGCTTGGTTGCCTTTGTAGATGATAAATTAGGTTTAGGGTCTTATGATAAGTTATTAGGGGAGTCAGTAGCTTTAGGTTGGACTGAGCTAGACTTTGCGGTATCCATTAGTGAGCGTTTATTTAAAGAAAAGAACTTGGTAGCTTTTCCTATCTTTATCGGTCGTTTAGATAATCAAGTTGCTTATTATTTCCGAAGTTCTGAGAGTTATTCAGATTGGAGAGGTTCTTTCGTAGGTTTTGCATGGTTAGATAAAGATGAATTGAAATCTCGATTTGATATTTCTCGTTTAACACAAGCTAAGTTGGAATACTTACAGAGAAGAACACAAGAATACTTAGATGTTTATAATGCTTACTTAAATGGTAAGGTTTATGACTATGTGGCTTATGACAATTTAGGAGAACAACTTTCCGAAGGTTTCTTGTTTTACGATTACGGTTTTGAGAATGACTTTATTGGAGATATTGTGATGGATGCTTGTTGTTTGGAAGATGAAAGTTTTAAAGAAGTTGAAGTATGTTGAGGTGTGAGTTATGGAAAAAGAAGTTTACTTTGAGTTGAGAAACAACTCAGGTGACATTATGACAATTTACAGAGACGAACCAAATGTCGTTCCTTTAAGTGATGAGTGGACTCGGACTTTGTGTAGATATTTCACATGGTTTCCTGAGTTTACTTCAATACAACCTCATAGATATCCAAAGATGGCTGAATTTATAGATGATTACATTAAGGTTGGTTTTACAGAACAATTACGTTTGAAGAGTCGTGATTTAATAGAGTTTGTAGATAAGATGGTTGAATCTTTCTATAAGACTGCTAATGTTTATGCAGTTCCATTATTTAGTGAACCTACAATGTCTTTAGACTACTATCCAACTCTTAAATTTACAACTGAATATGAACCACATAGAGACTTTGTAGGTTTCGCTTTTGCAACACGTGAAGAAATTTACCGTTGGTATAACACTAAGCGTATTACAAAATCTATTGAGCGTGATATTTTAGATATGGTAAACTATGTGTTAGCAATTTATAATGAATATCTAAAAGGCGCAACTTACCACTATGTTATTAAAACCGCAGAAGGTACTGAAATCGACAGAGGTATTGACTTCTATGAGCTTGATGGTGATACGGATAAGATGTTAGAGTTGATGTTGAAAGATAGTTCTGTGTACGATACCTCTTTTGTTGAGATTTAAGTAAAAGAGAGGTTTTCCTCTCTTTTCATTTATTACTTACAAGGAAAGACTTGCAAATGTTTTCAAACTTTGCTATACTTTCTTTATTATTAAATTAGTTAGGAGTTCCGATTATTATGAAATCGAGAAAAGAGATTAAAAAGCAAGCCAAACAGATGATTGCTAAAGACAATTTATGGTTGGCTCTAGGTTTACCATGTTTGGTACTTGTTTTAGTGCAGTTAGCTTTTGCATTTAACGAAAGTGCCACAGGGGTATCTTCAGCCATTTCTGGACTAGCTTTGCTCTATGAACTATGTGCAAGCCTTTATGTCTTTGACATTTTAACGAAACAACACCCAGTAGGAAAACAACTAGGTCGTAAGATTTCGGACATGTTTGGTAGTCTGACTGCTCACACCTTTAAAACTGGTTTACTAGTTGGTTTTATGATTGGTTTGTGGTTCTTCTTACCTTATATAGTCGGTATCGGATTGATTGTCGCTGCTTTGGTATCAAATAGCTTTGGTTTACTATTTTGGTTAGGTATTGCTTTATTGCTATTCGGTGGTTTCATTGGGTTGGTAAAAACTTATGACTACGCATTAGCGGTTTACTTAGCTAAGACAAATGAAGAACTTGGTTTGTTTGCGCTACTTAAAGAGAGCAAGCAGAAAATGAAAGGTCACAAGTGGACATTGTTCGTTCAAAACCTTAGTTTCTTCTGGTGGGGGTTAGGTGTCTTTGCGACAGGCGGTTTACTTGGTTTGTATGTAACCCCTTATGTGATTGCAGCAAACACCATTTTCGCAACTGAGGTTTTGGGTATCGGTACTTCGGATAAAGCGGAAAAAGACCTTGAAGTATTTTAAAATAAACGTTTAAGGAGAACAAAAGTTCTCCTTTTCTTGATTTATAAGGGTTTTTGTGGTATAATAAAAGAAAATGAAATGAGGTTTGAAGATAATGAAAGTAAGCAAAGAAAAAGCAATCGCAACTTTTACTTATCCGTATCAGTCTTATGGAATTAGCTTTGCGCTTGATGAGATAAATTATGAAGAGCTTTATGAAGCTTTTGCAGCTTATTGCACTCACTATAGTGGTTTTGCTCGTTCAGTATTTAAAGATGATTCATATTACGGTTGGGTGACTAAATCTAAAGAGACCGTTAGAAGTCGAATTGATGATATTTTCAATCAAGTTTTGGCTTTGGAAACTGATATTGGTGGTTTCTATAAGTATGGTACGATTAAAGCAGAGAATGGAGTAATTGTAAATGTCTACTTTAGTAAACTCTCAGACACGGAGTCTCGTGTAGTTAAGACAAATGGTTTTGCGGCACCTTTAATTTGCTTTGAAATTGACATTACATACGGTGAGGAAGAATCAATAGAACATTGCTTTAAATTGACTGTCACAAAAGAAAAAGACCTAAAAGTAGGTCTACCAGATTGGAAATAGTGCTTATGTTTAAATTATCAAACGGAGAGACTTATTCTCGCTTAGAAATTTACTGTTTTGATGAGTTGTTAGGTTATATCACTAAAACCTCCAAAGGGTATCATTTCACACTTGTGAAGTCCGAAACGATACATCACAAGTTCACTTTGCTTAATTTGAGCGAATACTCTACCTCAGAAGAAATAAGAAAGTGGATGAAAGAGCATTTAACTATAACCGATTCACGCGCCAACCGAACGGATTGTTACCCAAGTTGGTGTCGGACGTTAGAAGATGAGATTTCCGTCTATTCTTACTTTCTCGACTGTGATATGAGGAGGTGGAAGTATGTTTAAACCTACTTCAAGATTAGGGTATCAAACTAAATTTACTTCTCCTAAATGTGGTTCTTGGTACAAAGAAGATTCACGAGGTGGTGAAGTCCTTGCAGAAGTTTTAATTTCTACATTTCTGAGGTCTTGTAACTATATGACCTCTAAAGATTTTATACCTTACGATTTTAAATATACTTCAGTTGAGTCTTTTGATTTAAGAACTTGCGTGTCTCTTAATTTCTTACAAAAAGGGGAGCAGTTTATTTCGTTTAAAGACCTTTTAACTATGACTTCGTTTTCTGAAGTGAATTTAGTGGACTTTGACTCCAAACTAGACTTTATCGACTCCGTATTTCAACAAACAGTAGGTCAGTCTTTTAGAGAAGAAATGTTGAGATTACTGACTCTAGATGTTATGTTCCGAAACACAGATAGACACCTCTCCAATTTCGGTATTATTTTGGCTCCTAACGGCTCTATTCGGTTCGCCCCTATATTTGACAATGGGCTTGCTTTGGGAGTCTCAGAAGGCGCATATTTTGATTTAGATAACCTAATTAGAGGTTTCGGTTACAAAATAAAACCTTATGAACTAGCGGTATCCACTTTAACCCCTCAAATTGATACTTCTTACTTTCGGTTTGATGTTCTGTACTTTATTGAAGTGGTGGATAAGAACATCCCCAAGTCCAATTTACTCTTAGGTTTCCTAAACCTTTTGGTTTATTACTACCCAGTAGATTGTAATAACATAGACACTAAAACTGCTTTAGAATCAGTTTTTGGTGAATTTACGAAGAAAAGATTTTTAGAAAGTTAGGTAAATTAATGTTATATGAAGATTTAGACAAACTAATAGAAGACTACAACGAACGCTACCGCAACGCCAACGATTGGATATTCTACGCTACAACAGAACTTGAACTAGAAGAAGCAAAAGTAGATAAGAACAAGTTGGTTCACGATTACAGTCAAGCACTTTATGATTTCTTGTGGGACAAGCTCTCTCAATTAACTGCAAAAGACTGTATTGCCTTTGACTTGGTTCCTTATGGTGTTTGGCAAAAATTTAGCGGTAAATATGAGTTAATCTTGAAGAAAATCAAGGAGGTGCATAATGTTCGCTAAACTCTTACTACAATCCTTACTCTAGGTATCTCCAATTTGGGTCACATCTCAAACTACAGTAGCTCAACCCTCTATCCCACTAGGAACGAACCCTCTGAATGTAGACGAGTCTAAGATTTTAGCTTATTTGAAAGACAACCCAACTGTTACCTACAATTCCAATGTTGTTTTTGTAGATAAGGATGAAGATTATAAACTAGCTCTCCTTATGGGTAAAGTAGTAGTAGATGTTCGGTATCGCACAAAACCTGTAATTTCTGAGACAGACTCTTTAGATGAAGTTCAAGATAAAGTGAACAAATTCAAGTCTGCAACCTCTATCGAGTCGGATGAGGTAGTTCGTGCATTGCTTGGTAATATGACAGAAACGGTGAAAGTTTCGGACTAATAGTTTGCTACTATTGACAAACCACTCAAGGTCTGCTATACTAACTAATAGACTACAAAGCACATACAGATAAAGTGAGTAAATTTAGGTTCTCACTTTTCTTTTGTTTTGTTGCACAAATCCTTAATTTGTGGTAAAATAGATAAAATTGACCGTTATAAAATTAGTTAGAAAGGAGAAGAAGATGTCAACAGTAATTACAGTAAGAACTTACACGCAAGCTACAGAAGGTACTCCTTGCGCTTGGGGTGAGTTATCAACTTTTACAACAGATAGTCTATACGAAGCGATTTTCACGCATTTTAATCAAATTGATGATGTGACACTGAGGTTTTTCCTAAGTGAGTTAAATCGTTATGGTTCAGCAACTTTGCAGAGTGACCAAGTTTTAGTGAAAATTAGCTATACAGGTGCATTTCCAGAGAGAGATTGGTAAATAAATGAGTGTAGAAACTAGATTAAAAGAAGTTGGAATTTCCTCAGAGGTTGGGTATCTATTCCCAAAAACGTGCAGTCATTGTGATTTGCAGTATGAATTGAGTTTAGACTTATCTGTTTTGAAATGTCCAAATCCGTTTTGTAGGGGTTTGTATCACAAACGTGCGGTTTTATTTTGTGAAAGTTTGGGGTTAACTCAATTTAGCTATAGTTTCTTTGAGAGGTTGGTTTCAGAATTTGGGTGGAAGTCGGCATTTATTTCAGATTTTTACAATTTGGACAAACTGACTGTTGAGATTTCAGATTTAGAGTTTCAATCTAGGTTTAATCTGTTTAAATCTGAGGTTGAGAAGTTGAAACAAACTTTAACGTTAGAACAGTATTTAACATCACTCGCTCTTCCAATGGTTGAGGATATTATTCCAACAATTTGTGATCGGTACGATAACTTAGAAGAGTTTTACTCAGAGTTAGATATTGTATTGGACTTTGATGGTTATTTGACTATTTTTGGATTGAGTGTAGGTTCTGAGGACTTAATAATGCGGTATCTCGAAATTTTCAACGTTTACAGAAGAGACTTACTTGGGTACAAATTGTAGTTTAGATAGATATTAGATTGGTGGTAAGAACAAGATGATGCTTGTGGTAGATAAGCGTTATGTGGTTTTGGAGTGGAAAACGACAAACCCTAACGTTTATATTGAGGATACGGTCGATTTACAAACTTGTATTGATTTAACAAGAAAGTTAAATCAAGATGCTTATGAGGTTATAGTTGAGCCAATACCAGAGGGTGTTTTAAAGGATTTAGTTCATGAGAAGGTGACCGTTTTGGTTATACCTACAAAAGCGACTATGGTTTATTATGAGCGTACTGGGAAGATACCAGAATTTCTATTTGTGGAGAGCATACTAGGTGGTTAAATTAGGTCAAAAAGGTCAAGAACTCTTACGGTATCTAACTGCATTTTTCGATAAATATGTTGAAGGAGAGAGTTCTTTAAGTGTTCAAGTCAATTCTGAGGATAAGACAGAAGAGCAAGCTTTATTTTTAGAAGAGAACCAAAAACTCATCAAGTCGGTAGGTTTATTAGATACCAAACATTCAGTAAAAGATTTAGGTATGTCCAAAAAAGAGCGGGAGTTGGAGGGTTCTTTTTATACTCCTTTGTTTTGGGGGCGAAAAGCTCATGCACTGCTAAGTGATATTCCAGATTTGGAAAACTATGTAGTATGGGATGCTTCTTGTGGTACAGGTAATTTGTTAATTGAGTTTCCTAAGTGTAAACATGTGTACTTGTCTACACTTCATGAGGAAGATGTTCACTTAACAAAAGAACGATTTGAGAAAGAACGCCCAGACTTAGAAACGACTGTCTTTCAGTTAGATTTTCTAGGTTCTTCGGACTCTTTTCTTATTCAGAACTTCTCAAGACAACTCCCAGAGAGTTTACAAAAGGTGTTAAATAATAACGAGAAGTTGATTATCTTAATGAACCCTCCGTATTCCACTAGAGGGGTATCAACACCGGTCGCAAAGCGTTTAGGTTCTTTAGGTTTGAAAGGTTATGCAGCAGACCTTTACAGTCAGTTTATGTGGCAAGTAAAGAACTTAGTTCAAGTACATAATTTAACTCAAGCAGAGTTAATTTGGATGGTTCCAGTTTCCTTTTTATTAAATCGTAGGACTTTTGAGGTTCGAAGAGATTATGCAACGGAGTTTGAATTTCATAGTGGTTTCATGTCTCCTCTTGCAGACTTTCAAGGAAGTTCAAATGTAGGAGCTAATTACTTGTGTACTACAAGGTGGTCTACTAACCACAAAGGTACAAAAGATTTGGTTAAGTTGCCAGTGTATTCTCTTAAAGGAGACTTACTGTATAACCAACCTCTTTATTTAAAAACACGCAGAGAGACTGCAAATGATTGGGTTAAGGGTATCTCTAATCGAAATCACATTTCTTTACAGAAGATTGATAGTAAAGGGAATATCGTTTCGAATGATTTATCTCCAAGACAGTACACTCCTTTGGGGGTATTCCAATTTTCAAGTTTGTCTTATTTGAGTTTAGCTAAGAACTTAATTACGACTTGTGAACTTTTCAGTATGGAAAGTCGAGCTACAAGGTCGATAACGGAAGAGTATTTCCCAATGTTGACTTACTTATACGCTTTGAAGTTTACTAGGGATATTCCAGTAGAAGTAGCAACTTCCCAAACAAAGATACCTAAGTTTGATAAGATATGGCAAAGGATTTACCCTAACTTTGCTCTGTTATTCTTTATCAACCGTGAGCTTTATGGTTTGTCTTTACGAAATGTCGGTTTTATGAATAAGGAAAACTATATCAATCCTTTCTTCTTTGTGTCGGAAGAGAAAGTAAAACAAGCGATTGAAGAGAATACAGATTTGGAGTCCAGAACTGCTTTGTTAAAAGATTACAACCTATGGGTATTCCAAGGTGCTTGTCCTCGCTTTTATAGAGAAGTTATTGAAGATGCACTTCAGTCTCCTTATTTACTTCCTTTGTTCAAAGAGGTTTATGCACACTTAGAGGGTTTTTACTTGAGCGGTATCCGAAATCGTCGAGTGGATTCCGAAAATAGACTTACAAGCGCAGTAGATTTAGGATTCCACCAAGTCAAAGAGTTGAAAGAAGTTCCAAAATCTGAGGTTTCTTTGTTCTTAGAACATCAAAGAGAGATGAAAGCAGAAGTAGTGAAAATGTTGCAAACGTTGAATTATGAAATATAAGAAAAACCCCCTAAAACTTGACACTTAGGGGATTTTTTGATAGAATGAACTATAGTAAATAATATTAAGAAGGAGACCCGATTTTGGCAATTCATTTAGATGATTTATTAAATCCAGAGGCGCAGTTCGCTTCTGTTTTAGTCTACGGAAAGAGCAGTCGGTATCTGTCTTTGGTTTCGAATTTGGTTAAGAAACGTTTTCAAGTAGATAGCTCGTCAGTTGTCCGAGTAAATGACTTAAATGAGTTACCAAAGATGGACGTTTCTATTCAAATCCGTCCATTTCGCTCTCCTTACCGTTTATTTATTGTGGATGAACAAAAGACTGAGTTAGCTGAGACTACCTTGAAGTTTTTACAAGGGATTTCGAGGTTTACTCGTTTAGTTATAGGTTACACTAACTACAAACTCTTTCAAAACATAAGGTATAATAAAGAATTAGCTGACTTTCAACCCGATATAATGTTCAGCACCTATATGACTCAGAGTGAGTTTCAGTATATTTATGATGTAACTACTAAAGCTAAAGGTTCAGTTAAATTGTCTGAGAAAATGTATGGAACAGTCACCAAGCGGTATCTTCGAGACATAGATGCTGTTTTCACGATTTTATCTAGTTTAAAAGATGGTATTGAGATAAGAGACAACGCTACTTTGGTTCAGTTAGCTGGAGTAGGTTCTTTGCAGGTAGAGAGGGTTGCTCTCAGTATGTTGACCTCTACGACTAAGACACAGAGAGGGTTGGAGCAGTACAAAAAGAAACAACTTCAGAGCTTACTAGAGTTGTCTCACAATAGAAGTTTCGAGACTGTTCGTAAATCTTTGTTAGAGTCTTTTAAGGCTTTACTGATATTGAAAGAGTTGTTAGTTGAAGGTAAGATTTACCCAGAGATAGGGTTACTACCAGATATGAGTAAGTATAACAACTACCGTATCGGAAAATACGCTCGTTCTTTGGAGCAAATCGATGCTTTATCTATGAAAGAGATTGTAAATTTTATGTCTCTTGTAGGGAGTTCCAAGTGGTTGGAAGAGTTCCAAGTGGTATCCTTTGTCCTGCAAGCTACTAAACTAATTGGATTGAAAAATGGAGGGGTTGCGGTTGAGAGTAAAAGCAGTAAGATTAGATGATTATAGAGCAGATAAAGGTCTGCAGTTATATGTGAATACGTCCTCTGTGTGGCAGTTTTTGGTTTCTGAGGGTGGTTCAGTCTTTTTAGATTGGCTTACTCCGATTAAAGAGTATGTAAAGCCTAAAGTAGAAAATAAAGTAGGTCTTTTTGCTTTATCGCAGTTACTTGCAAGTAGAGGTAGCTTGGAAGAGCAAGTTGAGGGGGAATTTCAAATAAACTCTTCTGTCTGTGCAGTTGGGGTATCCTTAGATGAATTTCAGTCCAATTCTAAACATTGGCTTTCATTGGGAGTACCTCTCTTTGTTTCTGTGAGTTCAACATCTTGGAGTGTAGAAGAAGTTAGAGCTTGGTTAGAGGACATAGACTTAACTCAAAGGGTCACTTACGTTTTAAACTTAGGGTTAAGCTATACTGAGGTTCATGATTTGACTGCTTACCTAAAAGCTCAGAAATTGTCAGAAGAACAAATTCGTTTAATTGGTAACTGTGTTTTTAAGTATAAAGGTCAAAAGTATTGTGGTTTGTTTTCGCCTAACTATGTTAAGAACTATAAATTAGATTGGGTCTATGATTCAGAGCCTCATAAAGCCACTCAGGTTTTTCTAAGCAAAGACTCCTCAAGAGAAGTTCCGATTGAAGATTGTGTTTACCCTTCAGTGGTTAGAACAGGTGGTATCTAATGTTCCTAACTGGTTGTTTTATGGAGAGTATGAACACAACTTTGTCTGAGCATAGTTTGGAGTTGGTAGGTCAATATTTACCAAAGACAAAACATATCAATTATGTGAAAGACTCCTTATACACTTTGGTTACAAAGCGTTTGGATAAAGAGTGGTCTGGAATGTCCGAAAAGCAGTTTATCTACACAGGGTGGGACGAAAGTGTTCGAGCTAGTGTTCACGCTAAGTTGGACAAATATAAAAAGGGTGAGTTTAATATTGGAGTTCGAGAAGATGGTGAGTCGAAGTTACCAACAGGTGTGGTTGATGAAAACACTTTAAGTTCTGAGATGTCTTTAGTACCTCAGTCTCTACATCGTTGGGAAGTCTTTTTGAATAAGTTGAATGTAGATACTTTTGATTTTCGTATAGAGTTAGCAGAGCTTATTGAAGAATACAATCGGGTATCCCGCTTTTTCGAGAATACTTATGGTTTAAACTTTCGATTACTTTTAAAGAGGGTTTTAGAGGGCGATAAAGACAGTCAAGAGTATTTAGTAGATATTTTGTCTGAGGAAAATGATAAAGTCTTTGTAGATACATTAGGTGAGTTATTACACTATGATGAGTTTAAAGATTTTATTTATAGTGAAGACGATAAGAGTTTAGAAGTAGGAGCCTTATATGTCTGAAGCTTTAATTTTAAACCCATACTCTAAAACTGTAAATTTAGATAAGTCTTTACTTTTAGTTGTAGCTTTAGATTTAAGTAAGAAGTGGTATCCCCTCGCTAAGAAGTTCGGTTCATATAAAACTTTAGAAGGCTTTCAAGATGTGGTTTTAAATCGCTTACTGAATTTAGAAGATATAGCTTTAGCTAGTTTAGAAGGTTATGTAAAACACCTCGCTAAGAAAAACATTAGTCAACCAAGTGAGGTTTTGGTAGATGATTTTGAAGTATATGACTTCGATAAAGATTTCTCTCCAAGTACAGTTAAAACAAACAAAGGTATTGAGTCTTTTTGGTTTAATTGGTTGGATTCTTTGAGAACAAAACCTTTGAAACCTTTGAAAAATGAGGAAGAGTTGCTTTATTTATTAAAAGCAGTCTTAATTCTACGTTTTATCGAGTCTAAAGGTTTGACTGAAAAATCTTCACTAGTTGATGGTTCTTCCGTTCGGTATCGCACATGGTGGTCACAATTCTTAGTGTCCTTGGTAGGTCGAGTTGGTTTACCTACTGAAGAAGTTGAGAAGAGAGTTTCTTTGTGGTTGAGTTACTATTTGCAGTGTGAACAAGCTCTTATTGAAGCTAGTCTATTGTATTTAAAGGTCGAAGGTAGTTTGGTTGATAGCAATTTGTGTTATACAAAACAACCAATTAAAACTCGTATGGATAAGGGTAAATTACTTGTTAAGGGTACTAATTCCTATACCATTTATAAAGTGGAAACTCAACCTTATGTAGATCGACTCTTCGATTATTACTTCGGAGAGAGTGCGGTATCCAACAGTTTCCGACTTGACTTAGGTTCTAAGACCTTTTATAATATTCCCTACAAAGGTTATGTTTTAAAGGGGAACTTAGAAGAGTTGATTTTAGAAACCTTTGCAAGTTGGTTAGTTTTGAACTTTGACTGTCGATTTATTGGGGTTGTGGGTTCTTCTATGTACTTAGAGTTCAAAGAAGATAATGGTAGTTTTCCTGTATTTTTGGTATATTTCAAAGAAGTTTTCCAATTCGAATGTATTCCTTGCGGTAAGGAAGTTGTGATAGAAAGTTGAGGTCTTGTAAATGTTACAAGTAAGTGTAGGTCAAAACAATGGATATATGACTTGGGTATTCTACGCAGAGGGTCGCTTAGTAGAGCGTAAGTCTGTATCTGTACCTAGAGAAACAAACACACAGAAGTTGATTGAGTTTACAAAAGAAGCTCTAACTTCAGTATTGAAGTATTTAGACACGCAAAAACACCCTTACAATACAGAGTCGGTATTGTCTGTCGAGGTGGGTCGTAAAGTTATTGCTCGTTATTTGAATGAGCGTTACTGCAACTCTATTTATTTAGAGGATTTAGAAGATTTGTTAAAGGTTTTCAACCGTCTACCTGTTTCGGTGGAAGTAGAATATAATAAAGAAGCAGGGTTTCTAATTGCAGATCGTTACAACAAAGAGAAGTATGTAACGGAGCAAGTAGCAAAACAAACTTCTGCACTAGAATGGTTTGATGAAGTTGAAGAGGATTGAGTTTTAACACTCATGGAATGAATTTGAAAGGAGATTTTAGTGCTTACCTCAGAGATTAAATTTACTTACAAAGGTCAGAATTACAACTATAAAGGGTATCTTTCAGACCTCACCCACGGTGGTCTCTTGCGTTTGGTAGCTCAAGATGGTGTTTCTGCTCAGATGCTTATGCAAGGTCAAGCCGAGCAACTAGGTCGAACTTACAGAACGGCTACGTTCTCAAGAGCTTCCTTTACAGTTGAGCGTTTGATTAAACCAAAGGTACTATTTGGAGAAGATGGGGTTGATTTATCTGTTGCCAAGTCTTTCCAAAAACACCCTTCATTTGCTTTGTTTGCCTATTTGTATGCGGTTTATAGCTACGCTAAAACTCTCAAAAATGAAATGAGAGGTAGCAAAGGTTTTCTAGCTTTAAGTTTGAAAGAATTAGAAAATGTAGAAGATAGAGTTGAATTTGACGTACCCTTTGGAAAAGGGGTTATTGAACGGAAATATGGTTTAGTTCGCTCTTTGCGTTTTGCAACTCAAGAACTCGCTCATGGTGTTTCCTTAGAGTTTGGTTTCGTTGAAGATTCTTCATTTGAGTTCCTACCAAATCAGGAACGGGTATCCCTCCTTGGTTCGGACGTTATTCGTATGGACTCGGTTGGTACGGCTTATAAGACTGAGATTTCAAATAATCTAAGAAGACAGTTACTAGGCTTACCTAAGATTGAAGTTGTAACTGACTTGAAAGGTTTGGATAGTTCTGTCAACCCATTCTATACTACAATGGCAGAAGTCATTGAAGTAGAGAATATGAAAGCCAAAGTCGAACAACGCACACCTCGAAACTTTGAATGGGTGCGTGAGAGGGTGTTGACTGGTAAGTATAGAGTTGTTAAACCTCATGAAGTAGAAGAGATATTTAAACAACTTGAGAAAGACTACAAGAAAACAAAATTGACTGCGTTCGATACGGAGACCACAGGTTTGGATTTTACGTTTAGAGGATTTTATGGTAAAGGTTCCATTATGGTAGGTGCGGTATTGTCTGCAAAACCCGGAACATCTTACTATTTCCCTTTAGCGCATAAGAAGTTTCCAAATGTCTGTGGTGGTGACATTGAACTCTTTGTAGAGAAATATTTGCAACCCTACTTAGGGGATAAAAAGGTAGTAGCCCACAACAACATCTTCGACTGGAAGGTAGGGTATCGACATGGGCTTGTCTACGATTGTTGGCTTGATACACTCGTTGCTATGCGCAAAACCTATTCTGCACGTGACAATGAAGAGTATGGTTTGAAAGCTGTAACAGATAAGTTCTTACATAGAGAAGCGGTAGAGCTTGATGATTTGACTAAGTGTGGTTCGTATGAAAAATGTGGTGGCACATTTGATGAACTAGAAGAAGAGCTTGTAACCTTTTATGCTTGTCCCGATGCGGACAATACCTTGTGTATTGCTCTTTATTTCTTGGAAAACGATATTTTAGGTAAGTCTGGTTTTGATATGATGCAAGCAGTAGTACATGATAGTCGTTTTACTTGTGTGGCTGCTTATTCTGAGTTTTATGGGATGCACTTGAATTTGGAATCTGTTCCTCAGTTGCGCTTGCACTATGGTAAGCAGTTAGTCAGAGAGTACCGAGACTTATTGGAGTTTTTAGCCATTCATGTACCTCAACACACAGAAGATGGTCTCTTTGCTATTCAGACAAAAGCTAATTCTATGGTATTGGGGTTGGACGATGAACTTCCAAACGGTCAAAAGGTTCTTCACTACAAGTTTGAAGATTATCCTAATGTGTACATTGCAACAAAGAGTGGTTACTCTGTAAACTCTCCAATGAACAAAACGATTGCTTATGATTATCTAGGGTATCCTGAACAGATAAGTAAAAAATCAGGTAATTCTACTCTTGATAAAAATGCTTTGAAGTTTTTAAACAAAGGTACTAAACCAGATAAAGAGAACTTTAGAATGAGCTTTGATGATTTTATCACACGTTCATTGAGCTTGCTATCTACTTGGTTGGGTCATTCTCAAAGTAAAGAGAAGTTGCAGGAATTAGTACAAGATACAAGTCAGAAGAAACTTGTACGTGGTCTTGCTCGTTTGATTCATTTGGTTGATAATAGACAATTTAAAGAGTTCACAGACTTAGATAAAGACACTCTTCGTATTGCAACTAAGTATATTTTTGGAGAAACTTTCGGATATAAGACTCAGATTGAATTTGAAGGTGAGAAAGGTTTCTTAGTGAAACCAGAGGAAAATGCTCCTATTCACCCATTTACCGTTATTTTGGAGTCTCCTCGTAATACTGCTCGTTTGTTTACAAACTTCTTAGATAAGGTTGAAGATAACTTTATTGAGGGTTTCTGTTTCCCAGCTCTCGATATGTTCAAGGTCACTGGTCGTTTGTCAACCAAGAAACCAAACATTCAAGGGTTTGATGATACGATTAAGAAAGAGATGACGGCTCGAAACGGCTATTACATGGTCGATACAGATTACGCTTCGAAAGAAAACCGAGTAATTGCCATTATGTCAAAAGAGCAGTCCTTGATTGAAATGTTTAAGGATTGGCGCAATGACTACCACCGTTTCCAGTCTGCTCGATTAAATGGTCTCTTGCAAGAACAGGTTACAGACAAACTGCGTAAGATGTCGAAAGGTCTTGTTTTCGGTATCAACTTCGGCATGTCCGACATGTCGCTCGGAGAAGTCCTCTTTGGAGAGCGCACAAGAGAAAATGCTCGCAAGGCTGCTCAAAAGAGAGAAGAGTTTTTCTCATTCCAACGTTCGGTTGAAGGTTGGTTTGAGAACAACGTTAAAACGGCTCTTAGCAAAGGGTATTCTACGACAATCTTTGGCAGTAAACGTTTCTACAATAAGGATCGAGTGTCTAAGAGTCAGATTAGACGCTACGCTTTGAACCACCCAATCCAAGGTTCAGCAGCGGATATTTATAAAAAGGGAATGGTTGATTTATTCTCAGATTTGAAAGAACAAGGGTATCTTGGCAAGATTTTGCTCACTGGTTTCATTCATGATGAAGCGACTATTGAAGTTCACAACACTATTCACCCTCATGTAGTTCTCGGTTTGATTCGTAAGAACCTTATGGTTGAAATTGAAGGTGGTTGCCCATTGGACTTAGGTTTCGGAGTGGGTCATTCGTGGTACACTGCGAAGAAAACCGAGTGGCAAGTAGGTCTCCAAGAACTTATGGAGTGGAACTTAGACGCTTATGATTGGGATGGAGACATTGATAAGTTCATGAAATGGGCTGAAAATCGTATCCATGAGTTCAACGCAGAAGATGTTGAGAACAAATTACGTTCTACTGCCTTTACGGAAGACACGATTGAACAAGACCGAGTGTTCCCAGTAAACTACGCTTTGGAGTTGAACAAGTATTTGTTAGGGGAGCTTACTAAAACTGACCACAGTTGGCAACAAGCCAGCGGTATCCTCGACTTCCCAGAGAACTTCTCTGAGTTGAGTAGTGGAGAGCGTAAAGAGTTTATTTACTTGCACCTACCAGACTTGCATATTCATAAGCGTTTGCAACTCTTTTGGAATATGAGAAACGGTTTTGAACAATCTATTATCAAAGAGTACCGAGACTTGTCTGACCTAGAAACAGTTCAAAAACGAGCAGTTGCAACAGAAAGTCAAGAAGCAGAAGAGAAGAAAAAAGAACGTGAACGTAGGGTTCAACTCTTGAAAGAACACTTGATGGACTTTGGTTCTAAACTAAATGCAGATGGTTCTGTCTTATACTTGCAGTATAGTGAAGGTCTTTACGCAGAGTTAAATACTATGCTCTTACAAGATGATGGTTCTGTTCCTTTGGTTAAGGTTATTCTCTACTTACAGAGAGAAGATAAGTTTACACAACTCACAGGAGTTGGTATCCCACAAGCGCTTCTTTCTGATATAGTTCGAACTGCACGACAGTTTGTTCTGTAATTTGAGTTTAAATAGGGCTCAGAGGTCGTATTTTGGCTTCTGAGCAATTTTAGGAAGTAGGAGGTACATTTTTACCTCCTTTTTCTAAAACTCGTTAGAGAGCAAATGAGAACCTTTAAAACCTATACGGTGAAAATTCCAATTCTGTCAAGAAATTTTCTCTTGTTTCTTGCATTTCAAGGTTTTTCATGGTATAATAAAAAAAATAGTTCGTAACAGGAGATTTATGTGTGGTAGACGATTTGTTAGATAACTTAGAAGTAACAAGCTCTGAGGAGCTTGAAGAAGTTGATGAACGGAATGATTTGGAAGAATTAGAAGTAGGTTCAACAGACCCGATTAAAACCAATGAAGAGGTTGTAGCTGAGTTACAAAGTAAAGAGAAACAGGTAGCTCGCATTGGATTTGAGTTGGAGAAAGGGTATCCACTTTTCGAAGTGCGCCTAACTCCAGAGTCTCAAATGTCTACAGTTACTATGGATGCGATTAAAGGTTTGATTTCTTCAAGTACACGTGAGACTAAAAATTTTGAAGACTTTGAGAAAGAGTCTGAGACAGGAGAAAAATCCATTGAAGTTTGTATGACTTTGGTTCTTGCGATTGACCCAAATGAAGCTCCAAAGGAGAAAGTGATTGGTTACTTCAAGAAAGAGAAGTTGCGCCATTTATATCAGTTGGTTCGCAATTTAGAACATAAATTTTATTTGGATAAAGACCGAGGTTTTTCAGGTCAAAAAATGTTAGCAATTTTGTAGAAGCAGTGAGGTTTGGGTATCAATGGTTTCCGTAGCAACAGAATTTCCATACACAACAGGTTTAAAAGAGAAGTTTAAAGGTCTTTTAACAGACTCTACTTCTTTTCAACAAGAACAAGAGAACTTGTTAGAAACAAGTGTAGACATGATTGAGGGTGGTTCTAAATATAAACTCTCAGTAACTTTAGAAGCACAAGGAGAAGTGCAGACTATTGGTTTGCTTTGTGATGATGTTTCTGCTTTGGTTTCAGAGTTTCGAGCTATTTTCCATCAGTATTTAGGAGAAGATGCACCTTTGTATAAAGTGGTTGAAAAACGCTTTGGAGAAAAGGTCGAAAGCAATTCTTTAGATGCAGTTTCGTATTTGGTAATGGTTGACAAAGAAGTGTATTGGAACATCTTTGTTACCTTGACTTACTTAGGATAAAGTACATGAAACAATTTGATTTATTGAATGAAGTAGCAAAAGAGGGGCGGATTAGTTCGCTCACTCTTTCTGTGTATTTAGTGAGTGAAGTAGACCCTCGTAAATTTTTCCGAGAAGGTGTAAAGGTCTCGTCAGCAGTTAAGATTGTGCAAGCACGAGCGTTGCTTGGGTATCATAAATCCCACGGAGAGCTAATTACAGAAGGCTTTATCTATGTCAGTGTTCCAAAAGACCAACCATTAGGGCAGATTGTCCACTTAACTGGAACTTTGAGTCCAGTAACTTTTGAAGATTATTCCCCAGAGCTTTCTTTACTGAGATTTGCTAAAGTAGATGGTCGTTGGGTTGTTCGAGCTTGTATGTGCAAGCCTTGTGAAGAAAGTCCTTACAAGGAAGATTTAGCAGTACGAACTTTGAAGAAATGGCCAGAGGTTCCTTACGCTTTAACAAGTGCATCAGGTTTGGTGTATCCTCGAACGATTGGCTTTGATAGAGAAGTTTTGTATAGTGTAAGTGATGACTTAGTAGGTAGTGAGTTAGAACACTCTAAACCACAGTTAGGTTCCACACATTTAGCTTTAACTTCAACTCAAAAAGCAGTCTTAGAAGACATGCTGACCTTCCCAGTTCTCCAACTACAAGTAGAAAATGAAATGATTTTGGAACCAGAGGTTTTAGGAGAGTGGTTGAAGTCTCAAGTAAAAGGTCGCAACTTACGAGTGTTTGATTTGAGAGGGAGAGCTTTACCTATGACTGAAGTGTTGAAAAAGTTAAAAGGGGAGAGTGGTTTCACGTTAGAGACACAGTTCGTACTCCTTGTGTCGCAAGTAACTGAGGGTATCCCCTATATCCAGATAGGGACTGTGAGGTAGCAATTTGGGAACAGTAAAATATAGTTCAAAAGATAACAAGCACTTTCTTATTTTGGAATTGAGTAAGAAAGAGCAAGTCAATGAGGGTATTGTTAATGCGCTACGTTCAAGTGGGTTCATGACAAGTGTACCTTTTGAATACAATGAAAAAAAATGTGCTTTTCGTTATGATTTAGAAGGTTTGATTTCATTAAGGGTTCGGCTAGGTTCAGCTATTACGATTGATGAGTTTTATTTGCTGATTGCAAATATTTACCGTTCAGTCTTGCAGCTCTCAAACGACTTACAAATCCCACCTTCATTTTTAGATTGGTCACCAGATAGTATTTTCTTAGATGTTTCAGGGAATATTTACTTTTTGGTCTACCCTTTAAATTTGAAAACAGTAGAGGGTTCAGGGTTTTATGGTTTAGTCCGCACCTTATTGAAAAACGCGAAACCTTTCCAAAACGTTGATGAACAAGGTTTAAGTCGTCTTCTAGGTTTTCTTGATATGGTTGAGCGAAAAGAGATTGAATCAGAGAACTTCATTTACAATTTAGGTCAAGAGTCTCTACGGTATCGCTCAGAAAACTTGCTTTCTTATAGCTCTCCGCAGTTGAAATTGATTTTAGAGGGTGTTGAAGCGATTGAAGAAGAGCTTGCCCCAGAGGTTGTCACTGAAGTTGTAGGTGGAGTTGAGTTAGACTTGACTGCACTAGATACTGAAATGATTGAGCGCACAGGACTTCTTGATGAAGATACTTCTGATTTTGATGAGGGAGAATTGACTTCTGTACTTGACGACTCAGACACAGTAGCTCCAACTCGCAGATACCACAAAGTCGGTTATTTAACAAGAGAAACAGGTGAAAGTTTTGAGTTAGATAGTCGAAGTGGAGTAGATACATGGGTATTCGGTAAGCGCCCTAAAGCGATTGATGGTGTAGAAGAGTCGATTGCCTTTAGAGATAATAAGTACATGTCAGGCACTCACTTCAAGATTATCTATGAGGAAGAAGAAAGCACTTTCTATGTAGAAGATATGGGTTCAACCAATGGAACTTGGTTGAAAAATGAAGCTGCGAAAGGTTCTGAGTGGAGAAGTGAAGAGCGCATTTTCGCAAGAGATTTGAGAGAGCTTCACAACGGAGATACTTTGAAGATTGCTAAAGAAGAAGTAACATTTAGGATAAAAGAGGTTTAGATTAGATGAGATTGGAATATTATTCAGACCGAGGTGGTTACAACGGTACTTCAAGGGTCAAAGGGTACCGTGAAAAGAATGAGGACACGATTGGGTGCTTTAAGGTTTCAGGTGTAGAGCTTGGAGAAACGCCTATTTATGTCTTGGTCGTCTGTGATGGTATGGGTGGTGGTGTGCGTGGTAAATACGCATCTTCCCTAACGGTTCAGTTTATTCGCACTGCAGTAGAGTCTATTGCAGAGAAGAAACCTTCTCAAACATGGTTAGAAGCAGTGGTAGAGGTTGTGTCTCAAGGTATTTACAGAGCGCACTCTCGATTATGTGATGAATTTGCAAATGTAAAAGGTACATCAGCCACCACTTGTACAGTCGGTATCATTCAAGGTTCTCAGTTTTTAACTCTTCAAGTGGGTGATTCTCGTTTGTATGTATTAAACCAAAGAGGGTTGCACTTACAAACTGAGGATGACTCTTGGGCTTTTAATCAACTCAAAGAAGGAAACATGACGGAAGCAGAGATTAAGAAACACCCTAACCGCCACAAGATTACAAAAGCAGTTGGTGTGAGTAGAGGTTTCCGCTTGCAACAGTCTTCTGTGTTGGAGTTAAAAGTAGGAGAGGGTATCCTCTTGACTTCAGACGGTTTTTCAGAATTTTTAACTAAGGAAAAAGCAAAGTTGATTTGGTCTAAAGAGAACCAATTAGAGTCTATGTCTCGTATGATGATTGGTGAAGGTCAGAAAGATAATATTTCGGCAATTTTTTATATGTCGTAAAAGTTTAGCAGTTTAGATAGATTAGGTAGGTAGCAGTAAATGACGATTGATATTAAAACATTAGGTAGACACCAAGGTTCCTTTCTTTTGCAAGGTCTCAGTATTAGTAAAACTCGCAATGAAACAGACATGTTGCAAGGAACAATTATTGTTCGAGGTGGTGACTCTATTCGTTTTGTGTGTTTTGATAATGTAATTGTGTCTCAATTCAAAGAAAATGCGGTCACAAGCATTTATGTAAGTGATGGTGACGTTACCATTCAAAACTATAATGAAAGTTTGTCAGCTAAGTTAGAGGGTATCCGTGGTTTATCTGCGGATTACAATCCTTCTGAGTTTATGGAAGTTATTGATCCAAGTAAAAATGCTCATGAAATTGGTGCTTTGGTTCGTAAGCTCATGACAGAAAAGGGCGCTCAGTTGACTCTGCACATGTTAAGTGACAGAGGGAAAGAGTTGAGTGTTGCTATGGCTGCTCAATATGGTGGGTATCATGACGGCAAAGTCGGAGGTTTGCTGAACCACATTCGCAAACTATTGAGATACGCAGAAGTAGCCATGACAGAATATGAGTTGCTTCATACTATGAGTCCAGAAGAGCGTGATTTGGTCATTCTAGGTTTAGTAGTCCATGATTTTGGTAAGATTTTAGAGTTGAAAAACGGTGCTTATACGGAGATTTCGATTGTTCCTCATACTTATTTAGGAATTGAGATTATTTCTAAGTACAAAGATTTGATTGAAGAGACCTACAATGAAATGTTCTACCGTGAGCTACAAGCCATTATTTTAGAGCACCACGGAGAGTTTGGAGAGCGTCCTAAAACAGTCTACGCTTACTTAGTTCATGTCATTGACTTACTTGACTCAAGGGTATCCGGTTTACAGCGCAAAGTTGAAGGTCTTGAGTTAGGAGATACAACTAATGTAGCTTTTGATGGTTACAAGTTGCAGTTCAATCGTTACGATGCAAGTAATACTGGTACTTACCCAACTGCACCAAAACAAGAAGTTGCCACTCCAACAGAAGAAACAACTGAAAGTATTGATTAGTTTGATTTGATGTGGTACAATAACACTAAGTAAACAAGTAAAGAGGATTGAATTATCCTCTTTTTCCTTAGTAAAATTAAAAGAAGGGAGAACCTTTCATGTCTGAAAGAAAACGGATAGTTCAGTACAAAGCGATTTACTTTCTGATTGCGTTTTTCTTTGTGTTCTTAGCGATTTTAATACTATTTGCAGGGTATTTTAGCCCAGTTAAAGAAATTGCACCAGATAAAAACCAAGAGCGCCAACAGACGATTGCAAAAGGAGTAACAGATAAAGATTTATCATTCGACCAACTTCCAAGTTTGGAGTCGGTATCCGAAAGTTCGCCAACCACTGACTTTCTTTATACTAAAGAATACCAGTTAAGTCGTTTAGAGGGTCAATACAAGTTAGCTGAGTTAGAAAGTGTCTTAGCAAAATTAGGAGAAGAGTTTACCATAACTCAACCTGTAGGTAAAGTTGAAGGTGATTCTACCTTAGTTACATTTCGCTCAAACAATTATGAGCTGACTTACTCTTTAACCAAAGGTTTAGTTGGGGTAGGCTTTAAAGGTTCTGCAAAACTAGATTTGCTTGTACCAAAGTTGTTTAGAGGAAAACAAGTAACAGAGCTTGAAAGCAAAGGTTACACTAAGATTGACACAACTAAGACAAGGTATCATTACTTTGCACACCCTAAGTTTCAGTTGAATTAGAAAGGAGTCCTTATTCATGAAAAAACAAGTAGCTTTAATAAGTTTATGTAGTATTGTCTTGAGTAGTTCTCCTTTTCTATTACAATCAACACGTGTGTTAGCAGAAGAGAACAAACCAAGTCAAACTCAAAGTATTTTAACTAAGACTTTAGAGAAAGAAAAAGAAGAGGTCAAGACACAAGCTGAGAGAGTAGGTTTCTTACCTAGTATTCTTATGGCTTTGTGGGTACGTAATACAGATTTTGGCTTAAATCCCAACAACTTTTCGGTATCCGATTTCGTCTCTGAATTGGTAACTAGTGACTCAGAGTTAGCTCAACGTTTGTTAGAAACAGGTAGTCCTGATGAAGCAGTAGCTCTCTTGTTTAAGTACAAGTATAGTAGTGAGAATGATTTCGTAGGTTCTATGAACTCCGCTTTATCGTTGCCTTATGTGAAAGGGTTGGATAAAGAAATTTACTCCAAAGGGGTTAAACCTCTTTATGATAAAGAAGCGTTGAAAACAGGGAAACAACACAGATTGTCATGGGTATCCCTCAATCAAGACGCGGACGTTCCAAAGGAACAACAAGAGTCTCAAGCAGATAGTACCTTGGCTTTTGAGCGTGTAGGAGAAAAGCGCCTAGCAGAAAGCAACAGTGTAGGTTTCTTGTTACCGAATAAAGACAAACAGTGGTGGCAGTTTTGGAAGAAAGGGTTAGCTGAGAGTAAAGTAACCTTTGAAAAAGAAACAGTCAACGCCCCTCAAAATGTCCTAGCTATTGCAAGTGTATTCGCTAAGAAGTTAGGTTGGTCTTTTGATGGTGCAACTACAGTAAAAACTTCAAACGGTCTATATGCAGTTGGTTCAAACAGTCAAAAAGTGCTAGTAAATAAACTAGGTAAAATTGTAGCTGTTTGGACAAAAGAATCGAAACCTTATGGTTTTGAAGGTGTTCAACAGATTATGAAAGGTGCCAATGGGTATCTCACAATCGGCTTGCGTTCAAGTAGTTTGCTAGAAGATATACCAAGCGTAGAGTTTGCTTTAAATAAAGAAAGCAAAGTAGATGAAAAACTACTATCTTTGAGCAATACAGAGAGAGTAGTTGGTACTTTTACTTTATATGATGTAGGTACTCGCTATATTGTAGTAGAAGATAGCTCAACAGGTTCTTACAAAGTCCTCTCAGAATTTGGAGGGCAGGTAGGTTCTTCAAATAAAGACGATATTAAAGGTGGTAACTTGGAGGATTTAGCAGTTTACACTCCAATTAAAACGGAGGTAGGTGTTTTATGGGTTCAAGTTTAAGAAAAAGGTTAATATCAAGCGCTTTATTAGGTGCTACCTTGCTCAGTCTGAGCAGTTCGGTATCCTCAGTTTACGCTGGGTACAATAACGTTGAGGATATTACAGAAGACGGTTGGAAAACCATTCGAGGAGCTGCTAAAAAAGCGAAAGAGCTTGGTATTTCTGCTGAAGCTTTCTCTGGAATGATGGGTAATGCTAATGAAGAGTCTGCTTTTGATGCGACTTTGGAAGAACAAGGTAATGTAGCAAGTAGAGGTCTTGGACTATTTCAATGGACGGATACTGCAGGTAGTCCTCGAAGAACTCAATATGAAAATTGGGTTAAAGAAAAAGGATATGACATTAAAGAACCAGCTACGGCAGGTGCAGCTTCTATTGAGTATATGGATAAAGAGATGCAAGGTAGTGGAGACTTTGGTTCTGCCTTTTGGTCTAGTTATATTCATGGAGTTTGGGGTCGTACTGAGCTAAATCAAACTTCTAAGAGTTATGCTGAGTTTAAGAAGGCTACAAATGTAAAAGGTGCTACACATGACTTTGTTGCCGCCTTTGAAAGACCTGCGGCTGATACTTTAGATAAACGTGCCAAAATGGCAGAAGGTATTTATGAAAGAATCAAAGACGACTATGGAACGGTTAGTGACTCAGAAAGTAGTAAGAAAAAGTCGGTATCCAGTAATTTAAAAGGTTGGTCTGAGGACGCTATTCCTAATATGCCTAAAGACCGTGATTACGGTAAAGAAGAGCAAGGATTTAAAAGTCGTTTAGATAAGATTGAAAAACTAAAAGGTGATGAAGCAACTAGTATTGCGAAGTGGAAAGAAGAGCGAGAGGTTTCACTCCAAAAAAGAACCATTAAAGGCGCTCGTTTGGTAGTGATGGTCCTGTCCATGTTAGCTTTAGTGTATCCTTCTATTCTATTGTTGGCTTATGTGGTAGACTCTTGGTTTGTATACATTGATAGTCCAGCTATGAGAGTTGTAACGTTTAATTATAGAGCGATTGAGCAAAATAGAAACGGTTCGAGTGGTTTATGGTTCGCAGACAAGAAAGAAAATGCGAAGCTGAAAACTAAGCGCTTAGGTTTAGGTGATACATTGATTTGGGCTGCGATTTTTAGTTTAGCAGGTGTATTAGGTGTGTCGGGTATCATGTATGAAACCGCAGGTAGTATTTGGCAGTTTATTTCGGATTCCATTGGTTATGTTATTCGAGGTTAGTAGAAAGTAGGTAGTTTATTTGGCTATTAGAACATACTTAAAAGTAGGAGATATAGTTGAGGGTTCTTGGGAGGTCGTTAAGCAGATTGGGCAAGGAGGTTCTGCGACTGTATATTTGGTTCGAGATATTGAATTGAATCGTTTTTTGGCTTTAAAAGAGGTTCCTGTAAGGGGAACAAAAGAAGGGGAACGCCAAGCAAGAGCGGTAATTGCAGAGGTCAATTTGTTGAAATCTTTGTCTCACCCATCTATTCCTCGTATTATCAAGATGACAAAAGATACGCACTCTCTCTTGATTGTAATGGACTATATTGAAGGCTATTCTTTAAGAGACTTGATTACGAAGAAGTCTTATATTGATGAGAAGTTGATTGTTCGTTGGGGTTTGGCTTTATGTGATACCTTAAAGTATTTGCATAATCGCAACCCAAAGGTCATTTATAGGGATTTGAAACCTCACAATGTGATGTTGTCTAATGAGAACCACTTGTTCCTCATGGATTTCGGTATCTCACGCGAAGTTGGTCCAGATTTTGATTATAGTGCCGAACCGAAACTTGGTACAAAAGGTTATGCAGCTCCTGAGATGCGCACAAAAAACGCTTGGTTTGATGAGCGTTCTGATATTTATGCTTTAGGTCGTACTTTATACTTCTTAGCAACTCGTAACAGTCCTTCCATAGAGGTTTTACAAGATGGTCGGAAGTTGCCGATTTTACCAATTCGTCAATACGATTCTACTCGTTCAGTAGGTTTGGAGAAGATTATTGAGAAGGCAACTGCCTTTAAACCTCAAAATCGGTATCGATCTGTCGAGGAAATGATTTATGACTTAAAGAACATTGATAAGATGTCTGAAGGTTATATTAAGAAGATTAAGAAGAGAGCTACAACCATTTATAGTTTATTTGGAACTCTGATTTTAGGTGGTTTGTTATTAGGAACTGGTGTCTTGTACTCGCAAATGGCAACAACAGATGCTTATAAGCAAGCTTTAGCGACAGGTAAAACTTCTCAGAATATTGACTCCTTGTTAGAAGCAAGTAAGATTTTACCGAATGAAGTAGAGCCTTACATGGAGTTAGTTCAAATCTACCGTTCAAGCGGTCATTTTACAAGTGAAGACGAGTTTCAACTCTTAGGTGCTTTGCAGTCAAATATCCCTAGTCTAAAAGGTAAAGATGGCGCAGGAGATTTACTTTATCAAGTAGGTCAGTTATATTGGTTCTATTACCCACAAAATGGACAAACGAAGTCTGTACCGTGGTTTGAACAAGCGCAAGAGTTTGGGGTATCCGATAAAAATCAACATTTGCTTTCGATTTACTTAGAGTTAGGTAAATTCAAAAAGGGTATTTTAAGTTCTATTACAGATAATTCAGACAGTGGTATGTATAAGAAATATTGGGCTGCTTTGAGTGAATTAGAGACTGAGATGGGTTCTGATCCACAACTACAGTTGACTTATTTACAAAGTGTCTTTGATGTGATTGATTCTTACTCTGGTGGTTTGAAATCGGATGGTTTGACTTTAGAAGACTTAACTACTGTATTTGACAAAGCAGTCACCTCGGTATCCACATACACTGGTAAAACTGATGCTCAAAACAAGGAGAAAGCTGAGTTAGAAAGCCGAGTTGAAACTGTTCGTAATAAATTGAACACAACATACGGAAAACGTTAGGAGGATAAGTTTCATGAACATTTTTACCATTTTAGGAATCTTATTCATTGTGGTTTCTGTAGTAGGTTTGTTAATTATTTCAGCTAAGTACGGAATTAAATCGACACTTGATACTTACACAGGTAGAGAGAAGAAGAAAGTCTTATCTCGTATTGAAGCTCGCAAGGGGTTGATTGGTGCAGAGCAAACTGCTGAGTTAGTAGAAAAATATTCAGCCTTGGAACACTCCTCTGCTCGTACAACTTTTGGTTCAGCTCAAACTACAGGTTCATTAACACAGGACTTGTTTAAGAACCCAGAGAAAGTAGATGAATTGTTAGGGGTTCTCATGGAGAACAACTCAGCAACTACTTCAAATTTGGAGGTTGATGAGTCTATTTCTTTAAACTACCACGATGAGGAGTACGAAGAAGAACAAACAGGTGTGCTAGACTCTGATGAAAAAGAGACACTAGCTGAGAAAAGAGAGCAAAGACAAGTAAACGCAGAGATTAAACGGTCTTTAGCGACTTCAACTTTTGCCAAGGGTATCTTCCAAGTGGCGACAATTTACGATAATGTTGAACTTTGATATAGAAATGACTTGCATAATAAGTAAGTTGTGCTATAATGAAGGTTAGGTAAAGGGAGCCGGTCTCCCTTTTTCGATTAAAACTAGCAGAAAGACTGAGGAACGTACATGTCAAAAGAAATGAAACGTAAGAAAGCCTTACGTTTAAGTGTAAAGAGAGGGGTAGTTGCCGCTGCTACTGTAGCTACAGTAGCTACAGTTGGTTCTGTAGGTGCAGAGGAGCAAGGTTTTGACCGAGTTTCCCCTACGGTTACGATTGAGCCGACTACCTCAAGCACTGCTACACTAACAAATTCAAATGGAGAAATTACCCCTTCGGTATCTACTCCAAATTCGGAAACAACTCCGACTCTAACACCTTCGGAAACTCCGAAAGCAGAAGAGAAACCTAAGTCTGAGGAGACTTCAAAAGTAGACACACCCAAAGACACTCCTGCAGAACCTAAAGGTGAGTCTCCGAAAAATTCTGAACCTAATAGTGAGACTTCTGCACCAAGCACTTCTAAGCCTTCTCAGAATGCCTCAATTTCCTCTGAACAACCAGTAGAGGGTAATAATGAGGGGTCAACTCCAAATGCGCCTACAGGTGATTCTGGAGCTTCTGAGAACACACCAAATACTCCAGAAGAAACTCCAAAGGCAGACACACCGGTATCCACCCCTTCTGAGGGTCAACCTAGTGAGACTCCAAGCGACCTTACGACTCCACCAACAGAAGGTGAGAAACCAAAAGAGGACGCACCCGCGACTCCAAGTGAATCAACAACACCTCCAACAGAGGGAGAAAAACCAAAAGAGGAAGTTCCTAGCAACCCAAGTGAGGGTGAAAAACCAAAAGAGGAAACTCCTACAACTCCAACACCAAGTGAGCCTACAACTACTCCAAGTGAAGGAGAAAAACCTAAAGAGGAAAATCCGACAAATCCGAGTGAGCCTGTAACTCCACCAACAGAAGGGGAGAAACCAAAGGAGGAGCAACCGACTACACCTCCAACAGAGGGTAAACAACCTAAAGATGGCGACAAGCCAAAAGAGGAAAACCCTACAACACCTCCTAGTGACGGGGATAAACCAAAGGAAGAAAATCCAACAACACCTCCAACAGAAGGGGAGAAACCGAAAGAGGACACTCCTAAAGAGGGCGATAAATCTAAAGAGGAGCAACCTACAACCCCACCTACTGAGGGAGAAAAACCTAAAGAGGAAACGCCTAAAGAGGGTGATAAGCCAAAAGAGGAAACCCCTAAAGAGGGCGATAAACCTAAAGAGGAAAAACCAACTGAGGTTAAACCTACTTTGACTTTCGATAATGATAAGGTTGTTGAAAAACAAGATAACACTTATAATGTAACTGCTAACGATAAACAAAAAGTTACCGTTACAGTACCGGAGGGTATCTCTCCCGACTCTGTGAAAATTGTACAAACTTTAACGAACGGTACAGTTAATGAGTCTCAAGGTGCAAAAGGGGAAGTTCTCCCAGTAAACTCTACTTTGGAATTGGTTTATACAGATAAAGACGGAGTTGAACACAGAGAGCCACTAGGTTCGATTGTAGACAAAGGAACGCACGAAGTGGTTGCAAAATCAGAAGAGCGTTCGTTGGACTTGAGTGTAAAACCGACTTTAGAAGGTGATACGTTACCAGACACTTTGACTTTGACAACTAAAGACGGAGAGACTACATTGATTGCTTCATTAGTGAATGGAGTTTACCACTTTGACAGTTCTGTTTTACCAGAAGGTGAATATGACTTCACAATTAGCGACTCTGCGGTATCTCAATACGGTCGAAAATTTGGAAATCAAGTCTTCCACTTAAAAGGTAAGGAGCCAGAGGTTAAACCAACTCCAACACCTACGCCAGAGCCAACACCTACGCCAGAGCCAACACCTACGCCAGAGCCAACACCGACTCCAACACCAGAAGAACCAACAAAACCTTCTGAGGATAAACCTAGTGAACCAAGTAAACCTAGTGAACCGGCAAAACCAAGTGAAGATGTGAAACCGAATCCTACACCAACTCCAAGTGAACCTACTAAACCTGTAGAAGACACACCAACTCCAAGTGTAGAAGATAATAAACCAACTGTTCCAGTTGCACCTGTAGTTCCAACTACACCAACTGAGCCAGTTGCGCCAATTCCACCAACACAACCTACTGCTCCGATTGTACCAGATACACCAATAGCTCCGGCACCAGCTCCATTAGCTCCAAGTGACAACAACGCAACAGTAGGGGGTAATACTACGATTATCAACCCACAACCGCAAGACCATGATAACACAAATGGTAATACAAACGCTCCAAGACCTAACGATAATATCAATATTGGTGGTGTTTCTAACCAAACAAACTATGTTGAAGGTCCTGATAAACTTACAGTTGGGGTATCGGGAGGGTCTGTCCAAAACGTTAAGGCTACAGTGTCTTCACAAGATGGTACAACAGAGTTGACTGGTCGAGTAGTAAACGGTTCTTTCGTAGCAGATAATCTACCAGAAAAAGATGGAGTTTATACTGTTAAAGTACAAGTAACGGATGACAAAGGGCAAGTCTCTGAGAAGACCATTACTTATGCAGTAAATAAGAATGGTTCAACTTACGACTGGTTGAATAAAGATGTAAACGGTGCTTATTACCAACGTTTGAGTGAGGATTTGAAACTTTCAGAACACTCAACTACACGACTAGATACAAGCAAGACTAAATTTACCTTTACTTTAGATGGTAAAGTGGTAACAGTAGATGCAAGTTTAGTTAAAGTAGATGAGAAAAAAGAAGATGATGGTTCGTACACTTACACTTATACATTTAACAAAAATGGATTTAAGGAAAACGGGGTATGGTCTATCTCAGTTGCCACTGTAGACGTTGACGGTCACGCATCTTCTTCAAACGCTTCGGTTCAATTCCAATTTGTATTGGATAACATTGTACCTGAGTTGAAAATTGAAGGTGTAACTAACAACGGTAAGTACAACACTGCAAAACACCAATTCAAAGTCTTAGTTAAAGATAACATTGGTTTAGCACGTGTACGAGTGTTGGTAAATGGAAAAGTTTACGAGTTCACAAAAGAAGAGTTATTAAAAGGTGAGAAGTTAGTCGAGCTTGAACACTCTGATAAACCTTATTCGATTGAAGTAGAGGTAGTGGATTTAGCAGGAAATACAACAACCCAAAAAGTAGAGGGTATCACAATTACTGCTACAACTGCCCAAGCACTTCTTGGTTCTGATAACTTTAAATTTGCAGTAGGTGCTTTAGGTTTAGGTCTCTTTGGTGGACTTCTAGCTTGGTGGCTCGCTGCGGTTCGTAAGCGTAAACGTAAAGAGCAAGAATTGGAAGAACTTCGTATTGGTGCACATATCGTTACTGAAGCGGAAGGTTTGGTTTCATCAGGAAGTGGTTCTGCTTCAACCGGTCAACCAGAAGAAACTGGTGTAACTGAAACAAGTGAATTGGAAGATAGTGGAGAGGTTGTTTCTGAGCTTCTTGAATCATTGAAAGAAGAGCCTGTGGTAGTTGTTACACCAACTATGGGGGGTGTCACGACTGATGATAGTTCGACTGCAACTCTTCCACTAGATGAAACAGGAGTCGTTGCTGAAACCTCAGTATTGACTGATGAGTTCACAGATGTTTTATCGGAAGAAACTTCTGAGCAAACTTCTATTCTTGATGAGGAAACTAGTGAGCAAACTTCTGTATTGGAAGATGAAGAACACACTTCTGTGTTAGATGAAGAAACTTCTGAGCAGACTTCTGTACTTGACGATGCAGAGAAAACTTCTATTCTTGCAGAAGAAACTGAGGTTCTAGCTGATGAAAAACCAAAAGCTGAGAAAAAAGAATAAAACCTCGTAGAAGAAAGGACGACTAAAGAAAACTAAGCTTTAGCATGTACGTTTGAGGACTGTTAAGAGCAGTCCTCTTTTAATTAAGAGAAAGAGTATCTACGAAAATGAGAGAATTTGTTTTAAATTTGGTCTTAAAACGTTTAGTAAATAAGACGAAAGGTTACAGTACAGACAAGATGTTGAGTTACTATGGTTCTTTAAGGGAAAGAGTCTATGCGAACTTAATGCTGATTATTATTGCTTTATTCTCAACTGTCAACTATGGGATTACGGTTGGATTTTCACAATGGTCACTATTTGTAGTGTTAGGTGTAATTATAGTAGGTCTTGCGGTATCTGTCTTTTTCCACGCAGTTTTGTATTTACAAGTGCGTAACTATTTGAACTTTATGTTTAAATCAATTACAGATGATTTAGAACACCCAGAGAACTATTTTGAGCGCTTGTTACCAGTTGAAGGTGAGAAACTCAAAGGAGCAAAAACAGATAGCGTAGAGGTTAAATCTGAGCCTTCTGAGGGTACTGATGAAGAAAAGGGTTGAAAGTTTTATGGCAAACTATAAGACGAGCGTTCTTGGGGAATTAACACCAGAAGAATTTGAATTAGAGTCTGCATCAATAAAAGAGCCGATTTATACGCGTAGTCAAAAACCAAAGAAAACCAAGGAGAGCGGTATTTTTCGCTTTCTACGTGGTTTTACGGTATCTTTCATTTTCGTCTTTGTTATTTTAATGGTTTTGAAATTAACCTTTAGCCCCATTAAAATTTCAGGTACGTCTATGGAGCCTGCTATGAAAGATGGTCAAGTTTGGTTTAGTACCGTTAAGGAGTTTAAACATCCTAATAGGGGAGATATTGTTACTGCTTATAATGTTTTAGACAGAGTTCGTATTGTAAAACGTGTAGTTGCAACAGAAGGTGATCAGATTAAAATCTTAGATAGTGGTATTTATATCAATGGGTCTTTGGAAGATAACTCTACTGAAACTAAAAAGATGGTAGAAGATACGACTACTTGGTTAGGTGCGCACAAAGGTTTAACTACGACTGTAGGTAAAGATGAATATTTTCTAATGGGTGATAATCGAGAAAACTCGGTAGATTCTCGTAAGAGTGGTATCTTTCCTTCGTCCACAATTCGGACAGTTGTAACTCTTCAAGCACCTGATTTGGTTAAAAATTTGCTAGATAAGAGCTTAAAGTAGTCGAATTAAGGATATTTTGTTAAAATTTAAAGTGCTGAAAACCATGATAAATCAATGTTTTCACAACAAACCTTTATAAATCAACACATTTTTAAAGAAATTTGAGTAAAAGTGTTGACAGAACTAGGTTTGTGTGATATAATGTTTATTGTAAGTTAGCCAAAAGGCTAACGAATAAAGAAAGGAGCCTACACATGGCTAACAAACAAGATTTGATTGCAAAAGTAGCAGAAACTACTGAATTGACTAAGAAAGATGCTGGTAAAGCAGTAGATGCTGTCTTCTCAGCAGTTTCAGATTTCCTTGCTACAGGTGAAAAAGTTCAAGTGATCGGTTTTGGGAACTTTGAAGTTCGCGAACGTGCAGAACGTAAAGGTCGCAACCCACAAACAGGTCAAGAAATCACAATCGCTGCTACTAAAGTTCCTGCTTTCAAAGCAGGTAAAGCTCTTAAAGAAGCAGTTAAATAATAAACTAATAGAAAGTAACTTTCGCAATTAGTAATTATCAATTTTAGAGTTAAAACAATATTTTAACTCTTGGGTATCGCATGAGTGCAGGGTTTTCACCTCTTAGCGGTTTGATTCCGTTAGATACTCATTGCAGTTTAAATACACTGCAAGCCTTTTTTCCTAGAATTGAAAAACTCCGTTTCAAACGTGGTTGTCATGAGCTAGGCATAACGTAAAGGTAACGTAAAGCCGAATAGGTACCTTTACGCTCTTGGTTATATACTTAGACCAAGAGTCTCCGCACTGTCGGGTTCGGTATTGATCCATTTACAACATATATTAGACATAAGGTGTGCATCGAATACTTGAATGGTTTTTGGGAACTTTATTCATTGGTTTGGGTATTCAAGGGTGCGACGGGTCCCGATGACGAAGGATGAACGCTCTTTTGGGTTATTAGTTCTGCACCTAGTCGCAAACGGTCAAGTTGCTGACTTAATGAGGTTGGAGTCCTCACGTTTGTTTAGAGAGATTTTCTATCTCTCTAGTTTAGCTTTCATAAGCAACCCTTTCTATAAAGAAAGTAGTGTACTTAAGCCTTTGGCTACATGAAGTGGGTACACTACTACAAGCGCGGATGGCGAAATTGGCAGACGCATAGGACTTAAAATCCTAGGAACATTAGTTCGTGAGGGTTCGACTCCCTCTCTGCGCATTACAGAATAAGGTTCCATAGCTCAACTGGATAGAGCACACGCCTTCTAAGCGTGTGGTTTGTAGGTTCGAACCCTACTGGAATCGTTGACTTAAGTTTAATTTATTAAGTCAAGTCATTACATTGAATAGATCTGATAGAGAAATCGAAACAGCAGTCGCCAAACTATTCAATGTAATGTAAAGAACCGATAACTCAGTTGGTAGAGTTGCGGACTTTTAATCCGTTGGTCGCAGGTTCGAGTCCTGCTCGGTTCATTATAGCTTTGGGTGTAAACCCACATCATTATCTTTCTGACGACACATAAGGGAAGTGTAGTTTCTTAAACAATGACAAAGCGTTTAGGGAGCCAAAAATGATGAACTTGTAACTATTTCCCTGCTCGAATCACTGAACTAGAGCGACAATAACGTTGATGGAGCGTAGCTAACTTTTGAGTTATTGTGAAGGGGTGGTAGCTAAAACGGATGAGGTGTGGAGGAGTTTTTCAATGTTAGGTTCGAAACTAGCAAGAGAAATGATGGACACGTTTTGGATAGTTACATAATGCTATATTAAGACTCGGTAGCTCAGTTGGTGGAGCATCGGACTTTTAATCCGAGGGTCACTGGTTCGAACCCAGTCCGAGTCATGCCAGGAGGATTGTTTTGATTTATTTCATTGCAACTCAGGTTTAACGATTGTAACAGGTCGTTAAATCATTTAGTGTAACATGGTTATATGTAAGTAACTGTGTCTGTGGCAGTGCCACTTATAGGGAAATTAGTACCATAAACACTTAAAATCCTTTTACTTTAGAAGTACAGTTTCTAGGTAATAAAAAGCACGAACAATTCAGTCTGACTGTACTCGGCTGAGGTTCAAAAACTTGTTGGTTAAAAGGTTCTCCGACATAAGGTACCAGAGGTGTTGAGGGTATCATTTTTAGGTGCGATAGCTCAGTTAGGTAGAGCAATGGATTGAAGCTCCATGTGTCGGCGGTTCGATTCCGTCTCGCGCC